>OBSA01000001.1_pt1 | contig 468959 bp, 399 predicted proteins | sample 1501291 | NCBI WGS metagenome assembly OBSA01 (sample SAMEA3360679, study PRJEB22359) | human gut metagenome | biome: ENVO:urban biome; feature: ENVO:human-associated habitat; material: ENVO:feces | place: Bangladesh | collected 2011 | reverse complement strand
CAGATGGAATCAGGGATGCGGCTTTTGCGTGCCGCGTGGTGGAATCTTAGCGCCCATATAAAAATTGATATTCAATAAATTTTGAAAAAGTGTTATATTTGTGTATGAAAAAAATTTTAACGGCTTCGACTAATTTAGATATTATTGACACGGTGAAGAATGCCTGTAATCTTTTTTCGTCTTTTTTTTGCACGGATATTTTTGATTCGACGGATGAGATTATTCGCTATATTGATTATGAGCTTCCTGAAATAAAGGTTTTGGATTTTACTTCGCAGGAGATTGATTCGGAGAAAATTTTAAAAACCATTTACGATGATCCCTGGCTGCATTACGGCGGTGTTATTGCTGTTTGTAAAAACCACAAGCAGGTTAAGGAATTTGAGCAGCGCAAGGATTTAAATATGCTTGCTATTCAAACGGTAATGGATTTTCAGGAACATTTTACCCGGATTTTAAGGATTCTGTACCAGAACCAGCAGTTTTTGTTTAACCGTGGAATGCGGGATGTTATTGGCGGCCAGGAATCTGGAACTTTTGTCTTTGGAAACGATCCGCTGGACTCTCGTTTTTACACGAATTTTCTTGTGAGCTATCTTTACAATACTAACAGAATTTCTGATGACGAGCGTTTTAACCTGCAGATGACGTTCAGCGAGCTTTTGACCAACGCCCTTGAACATGGAAACCTTGAGATTGATTACGACTCTAAGACTAAATTTCTGCTTGGCGGCGGAGATATGATTACGATGATTCAGGAGAGGGCGAAAGATCCTAGGTTTTGCAACAGAAAAATAAAAATTTCGTATATGATTGGAAAAGAATCATCTGAATTTTCTATCAAAGATGACGGAAATGGTTTTGACTGGCGGAAGATGCTTGAAAAAAAAGCTGCTGACGATATGATGCACGGGCGTGGAATTTCTCTTAGCCGGAGTCTTGTAAATTCAATGACTTATAATGAGAAGGGAAATGAGGTTACGTTTGTTATTTCTAACCTGCAGAATACTTCCAGCGCCGTTCCTGGAAAGATGTCGAATTTTGAAACAATCGCGCTTAAAAATATGGAGCTTGTCTGCCGGGAAGGTGATTTGTGCAACGATTTGTATTTTATTATTTCCGGACGATTCGCGGTTTATTCAGATAATAAGCTTGCGACTGTTCTGACCCCGAATGATTTGTTTATAGGCGAAATGGCTTTTCTGCTGAATGACAGGCGGACGGCTACGGTTCTGGCGGTTGGCGATTGCAGGCTTATAAGGATTCCAAAGGCGGATTTTCTCTTGATGATTAGAAAAAATCCCCATTATGGAATTTTCTTGAGCAAAATGCTTGCGCAGCGCCTGGAAAGGCAGACTGTTCAGACAATTGAGCTTAAGAAAAAGCTCAATGAATTTGAAAAATCCAAGAAATCTAAGTAACTTGGCTGTCCGAAGGAAACATTCCCTGTTCTTGTGATGGAATAGGGAATGTTACCGGGTGCAATTTTTTATTAATTAGCCTTAATTTCGAGTTTTTTTTGCAAATTATGAAAGAACGCTCTCGGCAGATTTCCAATTTGCTCAGATGGATTTGGCTCGAATTCGGGTGCTCCGCACTTTAATTAATTCAATCGCCAAAAATCTTCACAAATTGCAAATCTGCCTGCGCTTTTATTCTTTTTACAATAAACTTGACATTCAGGCTAATTAACGATTTTCTGCCCCTTTAGCCTGAGGGGTGTTTTCTTTTCTGCTTCTATGGATAATTTTTCCTGCAATTATGGTGATTGCGAATGTTATTGCCATGTCAGGGAGTGTGTTTCCGGTTACAAAATCAGTTTTCATCAGAATTCTGTAAATTACAAAACCTGTAAACCAGATTGCGAGTTTTGCGATGTTGAATTTTTCATGCGATGAGTCGTCTTTTAATATAAAGAAATCTGCAATCTGGATTGCAATCATCGGGGCAAAAACTGAACCTATAAAATAAAGAAAGCCTGTTATGTTGTCCATCGGAAAGGTGATTGCGGCTATTGTTCCTATGATTGTTACGGCGATTGCTGTCCATTTTTCTGAAAGTTTTGACCAGATTGTCCTGCTTGAAACGCCTGCGCTGTATGCGTCCAGAAATGTTGTTGTTACTGTTGAAAGAATCAGGATGAAAAGCGCGGCGATTCCAAGTCCGGCTTTTACCATGATTTTTGCGATGTCCGTTTCTCCTGTAAGGATTGCAGCCCCCATTCCGATTATGTACATCCAGCATGAGATGATTCCGTATGTTGCGGCGGAAACGAATGTCGCCTTGAACGGCTTTTCTGCGTATTTTGTGTAGTCGCTTATTAAAGGAAGCCATGAAAGAGGCATTGCGACTGCAAGTTCAACTGCCTGCCCGAATGTTATTAGCTCCAGGTTCAGGTTTTTGATTTCTACGCCTGCGCTTTTTGAAAAAAATATTACCTTGCACATTACCAGAGTCAGTATGAAAAGCGCGCTCATTGCGAACGTATTGAATTTTCCAAGATTGGTGATTCCTATAAAAATCCAGAGAAGGATTAAGATTCCGATTACAATTGACCAGAGCCACGTTTTGTGGAACAGGTTGTTGCCGGAAAATATTTCATTTATTGAAAGCGAGCCATCGTAAATCATTATTCCTGTCCAGCCTGTCAGCTGAATTACGTTGAGCAGCGCAAAGAATTTTGCTCCGAATGTTCCGAAACTTGCCGCAGTTGATTCCATTGCGGATTTTTTTGTGATTGCTCCGATATAGCCGGAGAAAAACAGGAGTATACATCCGATTATGTGTCCAATAAGGATTGCCGTGATTCCTTTTGAAAAGCCAAGCGGAGCAAAGTATGTTCCTGTAAGAATTTCTGCTATAGAAACTGCCGCTCCAAACCAGATAAGGCCGTTGCTGAATACGTTTGTTTTATTTTCCATTTTTTTTATTCCTGTGAGTTTTTTATTTTAAATTCCAGTTGTGCATAAGGGGACCTGCGCCCTTTCCAAGGTCAAGCATTGCCTCCAGAGCGCCGCTTATATAATCCTTTGAGTTCTTTACGGATTGCGCTAAAGAAATCCCTTTTGCAAGGTTGCTTGCTATTGCGCTGGAAAGTGTGCATCCTGTTCCATGTGTGTTTGGATTTTCTATGCGTTTTCCGTAGAACCATGTTCCTTCTGCACCATCGAAAAGATAATCGTTCGCATCATTTAAATTGTGTCCGCCTTTTAAAAGGACTGCGCAGTTGAATTTTTTTGAAATGCCCTCTGCGGCTTTCTGCATTTCTTTTTCTGATGTGATTTCTGAGCCGTAAAGAACCTGCGCTTCAGGAATATTTGGCGTGATTACCGTTGAAAGAGGAAGCAGTTCTTTTTTTAGTGTTTCAATCGCCTCGTCGCTGATAAGTTTTGCGCCGCTGGTTGCAACCATTACCGGGTCAACAACGATATTTTTAAGGTTGAATTCTCTTATGGATTCTGCAATTGTTTTTATAAGTGCAGATGATGAAACCATTCCGGTTTTTACAGCGTCCGGAAAAATGTCTGTAACGACATCTTTTATCTGCTCTTTCAGGAAATCTGGCGGAACTTCCTGAATTGCGGTGACGCCGGTTGTGTTCTGTGCGGTCAAGGCGGTGATTGCGCTCATGGCGAAAACTCCATTGCAAGTCATTGTCTTGATGTCTGCTTGAATCCCGGCGCCTCCGCTTGAATCGCTTCCTGCGATTGTAAGTGCGGTTTTGATTTTCATTTTTTATAAACCTCCGTAATATATGAAAATACCTTCAGGCGGTGCCCTCAAGAAGGATTTTTTTATTAGTTTGTATTCCTTATTTAGAACGAACTATATTCCGGTCTTCGGATATTGGACGTTCTTTAAAAAAGAAGTCTTTTGCCTCTTTATAATTTTTGCAGTAGATTGTGCAGTATTTTTTTATTTTTTCAGTGTATTTTTCAAATGATTCATCATATATTCCGCAGGTTTTGAAACCGGCGTTCTTCGCCGTCCGCAGGGCGTAAAGCGCATCTTCAAAAACCCATGTTTCCTGCGGTTCTGTTTTTAAATATTCTGAAAGCACATAAAAAATTTCAGGCTGCTCCTTTGACATTTTCATTTCCGCAGTTGTAAAAATTCTGTCAAAATATTTTTCGGCATTCAGACGTTTTAATGCCGGGGTAAAAAGTTCTCTGTCCGTATTTGTGCAGAGAACGGTTGTTGTTCCGGCGGATTTCAGTTCTTTTAGAAAATTTTCGGCTTCGGGTTTGAATGAAATTTCGTTCCCATAGGCATCCCTTAGGATTTTATTTATTCCATTGCATATTTCCAGGGTTGAAATACGCAGTTTGTATTCAACTTTAAGGAATTCCGCGCCCTGCTTCATGCTCATTGAAAACAGTTTTTCGCCTAGTCCCGGTTCTGGTTTTAACCCGAATGCCTTTATGTAGAGCTCCGGGCAGAATTTCCAGAACTGCATGGAATCAAGAAGTGTTCCGTCCATGTCGAAGATTGCCGCTTTTATTTTTTCCAAATTTTTATCCTTTTTTGTCTGAAAATTATCTTTGTCTGAAAATTATCCGAAGAGCTTTTTTACCAGTTCCTTAAGTTCTTTTGCTGCTGAAAAAATATCTTTTTGCCCGAAGATTGCGCTTATGACCGAAATTCCGCAAATTCCGCTGTCCTTCAGGCAGCTCACATTTTCTTTTGTGATTCCACCGATTGCGACAACCGGAATCTTTACGGCGCCGCAGATTTCCTTAAGCGTTTTCAGCGGAACTTCGATTGCATCGGATTTGCTTCCGGTCTGAAAAACCGCTCCAACGCCAAGGTAGTCCGCTCCCTGTTTTTCTGCAAGAACCGCTTCTTCCGGAGTTTGCGCGCTTACCCCGATTATTTTTTCTTTGCCAAGAATTTTCCGCGCTTCCAGAATGCTCATGTCATCTTGCCCTATGTGAACTCCGTCCGCGTCTATTTTTTTTGAAAGCAGCACATTGTCGTTCACTACAAAAGGTACGCTGTATTTTTCGCATAGTTTTTTTAACTGAACGGCTTCTTCTTCAAAATCGGTTTCAGGAAGATTTTTTTCGCGGATTTGAACAAAAGTTGCGCCGCCTTTTATTGCTTCCTCCGTTTGCTGGATCAAGTTTTTTTCGCCGGTCCAATGCCGGTCTGTTACGGCATAGAGCAAGAGATTTTTTTTCAGCGTTTCAGTCTTAAAGGATTTCAAATTTTGCTCCTGATTCAAGCTGGCAGCCTTTCATATTGCAGATTGCGTCTATAATCCTGTTCCTGTAGGTTGAATTGCCGTCTCCGTCCTGCATTTTGCTCCAGGCGAGTTCGCCTGCAAGGCCCATTGCGCAAACAGAAGCGGCGGCCGCCTCCAGAATGTTTTGCGGGTTTGCGGCTATAAATGCCGTCATCATGCCGCTAAGCTGGCAGCCTGTTCCAGTGATTTTTCCCATTTCTGGTCTTCCGTTCCGGATTGCGTAGCATTTTTTTCCGTCTGAAACTAAATCAATTGCGCCTGTCACTGCGATAACGCATTGCATTTTGTTTGCAAAATCTTTTACAAATTCAACTGATTTTTTGATATTTGAATCTGTTACCGCATCTGAAACATCTGCGTCTACGCCTTTTGTAGTTCCGCTTCCAAGCGCAAGTGTTTTTATTTCGGAAATATTTCCGCGGATTACGTCAAATTTGATTTTTGAGATAAGATTTACGGCTGTTTCTGTCCTGAGATCTGACGCTCCGGCTCCAACCGGGTCTAAAAGAACTTTGTGTCCTAGTGAATTTGCTTTTTTACCGGCAAGGAACATTGAAGGAATTGTGTTTTTGTTCAATGTTCCGATGTTGATGTTGAGTCCGCCGCAGATTGAAGTGATTTCTTCAACTTCGGATTCATCGTCGCTCATTATAGGACTTGCGCCGCAGGCAAGGATAATATTTGCGACATCGTTTACAGTTACATAGTTTGTGATGTTGTGAACAAGCGGAGAATTTTCCCGCACATTTGAAAGAATTTTTGAGAACATAACAAGCCTCTTAAAAAAAGATTGCCTGTTTGAATAGAATGCTGGTGCTGACAGAAAAGTCCTGTTTGCGGCGGATAGTTTATTCAGCGCCGTAAAATTGATTTAAAGCCAGTTCCTTGTTTTTCCCTACGTTGGCATTATCCAAATCAGGTTTCGGGTCAAGGCATACGGCCTACTCTCAGCCGGATTAATCCAGCTCCCCGTTTTTGCAAGTGAAATTTTTCATTGCAGATATAATTATTGTGATTTTTATTAATAAATGCAATAATCAAACGTGAGGTTTTAAAAATGTCTTGTAATTTTCCATTGAATAATGAGCAGCTCAAAGCTCTTGTAAAAAAATATCCTACTCCTTTTTATCTTTACGATGAAAAGGCAATCCGTGAAAATATGCGCGAGTTTACAAAAGCGTTCAGTATTTTTCCGTCTTTTCGTGAATTTTATGCTGTAAAGGCCTGTCCGAATCCGTATATTTTAAAAATCCTTGCTGCGGAAGGATGCGGTGCGGACTGTTCCAGCCTTCCTGAGCTTATGCTTTCTAAAATGTCAGGAATTGAAGGCAAAAAAGTTATGTTTACTTCAAATGAAACTCCGGCAGAAGAATATCAATATGCATTTAAGGAAGGAAATATAATAAATCTTGATGATATTACACATATTGAATATTTAAAGAAGGCTCTTGGCGGCAAATTACCTGAGACTATGTGCTGCCGCTATAATCCGGGACCTGCGAAGCACGGCTGCAATTCGATTATAGGCAAGCCGGAAGAAGCGAAATATGGAATGACGCGCGAGCAGATTCTTGAGGCGTATAAAATAATGAAGGCTGAGGGTGTAAAGCATTTCGGGCTTCATACGATGGTTGCTTCTAATGAGCTGAATCCTGATTTCTTTGCCGATACTGCGAAACTTGTTTTTGAGCTTGCTGCTGAAATCAAAGAAAAGGATGATGTAAGGATTGAATTTACTGATTTAGGCGGCGGACTTGGAATTCCGTACAGACCTGGGCAGAAAAAAGTTGACTACAATGAAATTGCGCAGAAAATAAGAAAGCTTTATGACGAGATTATTGTTCCTGCCGGATTGGATCCTCTGGAAATATGCTGGGAATGTGGCCGCCCGATTACAGGACCTTACGGCTGGCTTGTTTCAACTGCGATTCATGAAAAACATATTTACCGTGAATATATTGCCCTTGATTCCTGCATGGCTGACCTTATGCGTCCTGGAATGTACGGTGCTTACCACGAAGTTTCTGTGAGCGGAAAAGAAAATGCTCCTAAGGACCATGTTTATGACGTTGTGGGCAGCCTTTGTGAAAACTGCGATAAATTTGCGATTCAGCGTCCACTCCCTGAAATCAATATCGGAGACCTTGTGATTATTCACGATGCGGGAGCGCACGGCAGGGCAATGGGTTTTAACTACAATGGAAAACTTCGTGCCGGCGAGATTCTTATGCGTGAAGACGGTTCGTTCGTTCAGATTCGCAGAAGGGAAACCGTTGATGATTTGTTCGCGACTCTGGATTTGAACGGATTGGACGGCTTTAAGGCGTAGGATTTTGAACTTCGCGCGGCGGGTATGCTGTTTATCCCTGCGCTTTCCTTGGAAAATGGAACTGATATGAAAAAAATATTTTTAGCGCTTGTTGTGTGTTTATCGGCTGTTCTGCCGTCATTTTCTGAAAAGACTCCGGTAAAATCTCTATTTCATTATAAGCTTGAGAACGGACTTTCGCTTTTTGTGGCAGAAAATCATTCCGTGCCGCTTTCGTATATAGAAATTGCGGTTCGCTGCGGTTCTTATACTCAGAATGAAAAAAATGCCGGTCTCTTTCACCTTTACGAGCACATGATGTTCAAGGGAAATTCTCTTTACAGGGACGCTGCGAGTGTAAACCGCGCGTTGAGCGATATGGGAGTTTCTGACTGGAACGGAACGACAGGCCTTGAGTGCGTGAATTATTATTTTACAGTTCCTTCTGATATGACTGAAAAGGGGCTTGAATTCTGGTCTTATGCAATCAGAAAACCTTTGATGAACAGGACAGAATTTGAGGCGGAAAAAAAGGTTGTGATTTCGGAGATAAACGGAAGCGCATCTGATCCTTCTCGGATTCTTATGGAAGCGCGAAACGAACTGATTTTTTCTGATGCCCCTTATGCGATGAGTCCGAGCGGAAGCGAAGATTCTGTGAAAAATGCGACTTTAAAGCAGCTTAAGGAAATACAAAGGACTTTTTATGTGCCGAATAATTCTGCGGTATTTGTAGGCGGAGATGTTGTTCCTGATGAAGTTTACGAAATGGTGAAAAGAACATTCGGGTCGTGGAAAAAAGGAAAAAATCCGTTTGCAGATGGAATGATAAAACATTCAAAAGAGCCTTTTGGCAATCCTGTTTACCGCGTTATGCCGTATGAGAAAATTTCAGGGCAGCTTGCGCAGATTATGGTGGAATTCCGCGGTCCGGATGCGGCTTATGATTTGGATGATACTTACCCGGTGGATGTTCTTTTAAATCTGATTGAAAATCCTTTGGGAATTTTTAAAAAATCTCTTGTGGATGATAAAATGCTTGGTGTTCCTGACTCCGGTTATGCAGGAGGAGGGTATCAGACGCGGAAAACCTGCGGAATTCTTTCTTTTTATGCGCTTGTAACGCAGCCTGAGCTTGATGTTGCTGAAAGGGCAAAGTATTTCGCGGCGAAAATTCCCGGTCTTGTTGAAAAAACTGCGGCGGAAGCGGAACAGGAGCAGATTCGTAAAATCTGCGAAAGGCTTGATGACGACAATATAATCACGCGGCAGACAGCGGAAGGTCTTCTTGGAACGCTGCGTTTCTGGTGGTCTGTAAGCGGCGAAGATTATTATTACACGTACAACCAGAAAATTGCGGATGTTACCAGCGGTTTGCTTGTTGAATTTTCAGAAAAATACTTAAAAGGAAAAAATCCTCTGGTTACAGTTCTTGTAAGTCCTGAGGTTTACGAAAAAACAAAAAATCAATTTGAAAAAGCCGGTTTTGAGGAAATAAAAAAATGAAAAAATATTTTATGAGTTGGGAGTGTATGTTTCCTTTGTCCTTTGCCGCGTCAGGAAGAATCAGATGGATGAAAAGCCTTGAAAAAACGGACAGTTCCCGGAACTCCATCCGCCGAAGAGCATTGATTGCGATTATGTTTTTTTTTGTTGCCCTGATTTCTTTTGCAGGTGAAGCTGGAAAGACAGAAAAATTTCTTTTAAAAAATGGCATTCCTGTATATGTAAAGGATAATAAAGAAAGCGAATTGTGCGCGGTTTATGCGGTGATTTCCGGCGGTGTTGAATACTTGTCGCCCGAAACAAGCGGACTTGAATCGGCGGTTCTATCCCTTATGTCTATGGGGTCAAAGAATTACAGTTATGAAGAGCTTAAGTCTTTTGCCTATGAAACCCAGGGAGGCTTTTCCTCCTATTCAATAAATGACGGTTCTGTTTACGGAATGAGCTGCATTTTAAAATATTTTGATAAGACTTTTGCCCGGTTTGCGGACAGTTTTTTTTATCCGGAATTTTCTGAACGCGAATATGAAATTTTGATGCAGGGATACAGGCAGAAGGTCGCGCAGCAGATGAACGATCCTTCCGGAATGCTGTTTTACTATATGAATAAAATGATTTATTCCGGTCATCCGTATGCGGCCGGCACGGAAGTTACGCAGGATTCTGTTGATAATATAACTCTGGATGCGATTAAAACCCATTATAAAACGCTTAAAGATTCAAGACGAATTTCTTTTGTTGCGGCAGGTAATGTGGATTCAAGAAAACTGGTTGAGAATTTGAATAAGACTTTTGGAACTTTGACACCGCTTTCGTCTCCGTTAAAGAGCACGGCGATTCCTGGAATAAAAATTGACGGAAAACCTGTTGTGCTGGCGCATTCCGGGGCTTGCGGAGCAGGACACGCGTTAAGGGTTTTTGCTTCTCCGGAGGTTGATTCCGAGGATTATCCTGTTGCGCGTATTGCCGCAAATATTTTTAGCGATGTGCTTTTTAATGTTGTCAGGGAAAAATACGGAATATGCTACACGCCTTCGAGCAGCGTTTCTTCCAGCGATGCGCCATTTGGTTATGAGTTTTTCTTTAGAACTACGAATTTTGGTGAACTTTCAAAAGCGCTGGAAGAAGCCCGGGAATTTATGGAAAAAGGAATTCTGATAAGCGGAAAGGACAGAAACGGTGCGTACAGGACTGAGCCTTTGGAAAGCCGTCTGCATGGATACAAGAATTCTTATATCAACAGAAAATATTCAACCCAGAACACGTGTGGAGGTGTCGCGTCAAGAATGGCGGCAAGCCTTTTGCAGTTCGGGGATATTGATTCTGCGGATGCCCTTACGGATATTGTAAAAAATTGTTCAGCCGGGCAGGTTATTTCTGTGTTCAAAAAATATTGGATAGATGAAACCTCTGAATGGTTTGCGGTTGTAGGACCGGATGAAGAAGAAAATGTTGAAAAGATTCTTGATGATATGTAGTCGCGAAAAAAAGTAAAAACTTTACGCAGTTCCTGTTAGATTTTTAATTTTGTTATAAATAACAAAATTAAAAATCTAATTAAATAAAAAAAATCGCCGCATGGCGATTTTTTTTATTTGGAGATAATCGGATTCGAACCGACGACCCTTTGATTGCGAACCAAATGCTCTACCAACTGAGCTATATCCCCAAAAGTTAATTAATCATATCAGTTTTACTTAATTTATGCAATTTCTTTTTTATATTTCTTTTGCGCGTGCAAATGACATTCAATGCTGATTCTGATATAATGGAAGAATGAATTCTATTGAAGTAAAATGTATTGTCAAGGAAGGGGCGTCTCTTCCTGTTTATAAAACTTTGGGCGCGGCTGGTGCAGATGTCTGTGCCTGTGTTGAAAAGCCGGTTGTTATTCCTGCCGGAAAGCGTGGTGTTGTTCAGACAGGCTTGTCTTTTGAAATTCCGGAAGGATATGAAATTCAGGTCAGACCGCGTTCGGGGCTGGCTGTAAAAAACGGAGTAATGGTTTTGAATACTCCTGGAACTATTGACAGCGACTATCGTGGCGAGCTTATGGTTATTCTGGCAAATTTCGGCGACTCTGATTTTACTGTTAATTGCGGCGACCGTATTGCCCAGCTTATTGTTGCTCCGGTTACGCAGGGAATCTTTGTAAAGGCAGATACGCTTGGAGAAACTGAACGCGGCGCGAATGGTTTTGGTTCTACTGGAGTATAGGGTTGAAGTTAGAATCTGGTATTGAACTTTTAAAAAAATCTTTTTCGGGCTTTATTGAAACTTTTAATTCTAAAAAGAAGCTTTTTTTTAGAACCGCAGGAACATTTCTGCATGAATTTTACTGTAGACACTTAAAAGAAAAAGTTTGTTTTGCAAAGGAAAAAGTTGATTATGTCCTGGTAAGGTTTTTTCATAAGGGCGAGCTTAAAAATCATGTTCTGATTCGTTATCTGGTAAAGGAGCTGCTTCTTTATTTTACAGTTGCGTTTCTTTTCTTTTTTATGGTTTTTTTTGTAAACCAGATTCTTCTGCTGATTGCGGATATTTTAAAAAAACACGTGCCGTTAGGCGACACAATGCGGCTTATGGTTTATTCGCTTCCGACTGTTATCGCGCAGTCTGCGCCGGATGCTACTCTTGTAGGATTTCTTATGTGCCTTGGCCGCCTTATGAGCGACAACGAGGTTCTTATTTTCAGGGCTTCCGGACTTGGCTATTCGTTCATCGCGGTTCCTGTTATTATTCTTGGAATTGTAATATCAATCGCTTCTTTTTATGTGAATGACTATCTGCTTCCTATTGGAACAATAAAATTCAACAGGCTTAAGCATGAGATAACAAATTCAAATCCTGGCGTAATTATTGAGCCGAATTCAATAAAGTCTTTTGATGATTTTACTATTGTAATAGGAAATGTCAAGGATTCAAAAATATCAGACCTTGTGTTTTTTGACGAACGCTCTTCCGATACGCAGACGATTATTGCCGCGCGCGATACAGAAATGGTTTCTTCCAAGCAGGATGGAGTTCTTTTGCAGCTTAATATGAACGATTCGGTTGTCGCGTCGCTTAAGAAAACTTCCCGCGAAGATTTTGACATTTTAGGCTCTTCTAAGGCGACCCTTAATATTCTGGATTCTCAGGTTCTTGACACAAATCTCCAGGTCCGTCCGCGCGAAATGACTTCCTACGACCTTGGCCGCCAAATTCGTCTGATGAAGGCAAATCCGAATACTAGTAAATATCGCCTGAATACTTATAAAATGGAATTTCACAAGAAATTTTCAAATCCGTTCTGTTCTATATTTTTTGCAGTTCTGGCGTTGCCGCTTGCCTTTATTTTTGGAAAACACAATGGTCAGACAATATGTCTGATTTTCGGTCTTGTGATAAGCGTTTTATACTGGGCTATGACGATTTTGGGGCAGATGTTTTCTCTTCGCATCGGGATTAACGCGGTTATCGCCATGTGGTTTCCTGACGTCCTTATCGGGGCGGTGGGAATAACTCTTTATTTTGTATTAAAACGAAAATGAAATTACATCGGTATTTATTTCAGCGGTTTATTCCGGTTTTTTTAGGTTCTCTTGGATTTTTTTCTCCGGTTCTGATTCTTGTGGATCTTCTTATGAATCTTACAAGCTATATTCAGAACAATGCCGCCGCATCCGATGTTGCAAGGGTTATACTTCTGTATTTGCCAAAGACAATCTGGTATGCGATGCCGCTCGGAATTCTTTTTGCGGTCGCGTATACGCTAAGTGATCTTTACGCAAATAACGAGCTTACCGCAATCTTTTCATCAGGGGTCTCGCTGATTCATTTTGTTTATCCGTTGTTGATTTTTTCTATTATAATGAGTTTTGTGCTTTTCTTTTTTGAAAATTTTATTGTAGTTCCTACGCTGGCTGAAAAAAACGAGCTTCAGAATTCTCTGCTGCATAAAGAAAAATCCTTGAACAAATCCAATATCGTTGTAATATCGGACGGCGGATTAATTGTGTACAAAGCCCGGCATTATGAAAGCGCTTCTAAAAGGCTGTCGAATCTGTACATTATTTTCAGGGATGATGAAAAAAAACTTAAGGCGATTGTCTATTCAGATTATGCTCTGTGGGATGAAACATCTTCGCTCTGGAATCTTGGAAACAGTCTTGAATATGATTACGAAAATGAAATAATGACTGTCTCGCATTCCGTAAAAGATGAATACAGGAAGCGGCTTTCTGAAAGCTATGAAGTTTTTCAGAGCAATGTAAAGAATATTCAGGATGTTAATGCAAAGCAGGCAAAAAATTATATCGAGCATTTAAAAAGGGCGGGTCTGCCTTATCAGGAGGAACTTTCTGAATATTACAAGAAATTTGCGTTTCCCTCTGTTGTTTTTATCGTTGTTTTTCTTTCCATTGGAATTTCTGGAAAATCCCGGAAGAACGTTTTGCTCATAAGTTTGTCACTTTCTGTTGCGGCCGCTGTTTTATTTTATGTAACGCAGATGGTCACAATGATTCTTGCTGCGGGCGGATATATTTCTCCGTTTATGGGCGCATGGTTTCCTGTTTTTCTTTTCATTATAATAAGCATTGTCTTGCTTTATTACGCAAGAACTTAATTCTTATTGACACAGCATCGCGATTAAATATATTTTTTTGAGGTTTTTATGAAGATTTTTAATATTCTGCACAAAAGCAAAGATGGCCGGGCTAGAAACGGCTTGCTGGAGCTTCCGCACGGAACGGTCAGAACTCCTGTTTTTATGCCGGTTGGAACTAGCGCAACTGTAAAAGCAGTTACAAAAGACGACCTTGAAGAAATCGGGTTTGAAATAATCCTTGCGAATACATATCATCTTTTTTTGCGGCCAGGCGCAGATTTGATTCAGGAAGCCGGCGGATTGCATGGTTTTTCAAAATTTGAAAAAAATTTTTTAACGGATTCCGGTGGATTTCAGGTTTTCAGCCTTTCCTCACTGCGAAAAATAAATCCTGAAGGCGTGAAATTTCAAAGTCATCTTGATGGAAGCTATCATCTTTTTACGCCTGAAAATGTTGTGGAAACTCAGGTTAAGTTTAATTCGGATATTCAGATGCAGCTGGATGTTTGTTCCGGTTACGGAGTTGAACGAAAGGAAGCCGAGCATGCGCTGCAGGTTACGAGTTCCTGGGCTGAACGTGCAAAAAAACAGTGGCTTTCGGCGCAGGAACGTGGATATAAAGGAGTTCTTTTTCCGATTGTCCAGGGGAATTTTTTTGAAGATTTACGAAAAAGAAGCGCTGAATTTGTTTCAGGCCTTGATTTACCGGGAATTGCAATCGGCGGTTTGAGCGTAGGCGAGCCTGCCGGCGTTTTTGCGGATTTTTTGAAGCATACGATGCAGTTTCTTCCGGAAGAAAAGCCGGTTTACGTAATGGGAATCGGAACTCCTGAATATATTCTGGAAGCAGTTTCAGACGGAGTCGATATGTTTGACTGCGTTCTTCCTACGCGAAATGCAAGGAACGGCGCATATTTTACGCATGACGGCCAGCTTTCAATAAAGCAGGAACGGTATAGACATGATTTTAAGCCGGTTGATTCAGAATGTGGATGCAAGGTTTGCCGCACTTACAGCCGTGCCTATCTTAGACATCTTTTTAAGGAGCAGGAAATTTTAAGTTCTATTCTTGCAAGTTATCATAACCTTTATTTCCTTCACAATATGATAGAAGAAATTCGCGCCGCGATTGACGGCGACCGTTTTGAAGAATACAAGAAGAATTTTCTGGCGCGTTACGAAAGAGGAGAAATTCTGTGAAAACTTTTGATTTTTCGGCAAAAAAAAGTCTCTTTTTTGCGTTGATTTTTTTAGTTTTTTCTTTTTCTGGAAGATTTTTTGTTCCGGCGCAGAGCGTTGAAATTTCAGACGAGCCGGAACTCTCTTTTTCCGTTGAAGAGGATTTATCCTCGGAAGATAATCTGGTCTCAGAAGATGTTTCAACCTCAGGAGATGTTTCACCTTCAGAAGATATTTCAGCCTCAGAAGATATTTCAGCCTCAGGAGATGTTTCACCTTCAGAAGATGTTTCACCTTCAGAAGATGTTTCACCTTCAGAAGATGTTTCAACCGCGGAAGACGTTCCATCATCAGAAGATGTTCCGTCCGAAGAAACGGATGAAAATTCTGAAAATCCTGCATTTTCATTGAATGCGGAATCTGTTGAAAATGAAAACATTTCTGAGGAAAGCGAAACTTATGAAAACGACGTGTATGGAGATGATATTTCTTCAATTCAGGTTGAAATTCCTGCCGAAATTCGTCCAAGAAAGCCGGATTCTGAAAAATTAAGCGAAAGTCAAAAAAAAGACGAAGACGGCTCGGAATTCGAGACAAATTCAATGACACTTTCTTATGGCACTCCGTCCGAAATAAATTCCGTTGTAGATAAAATTGTCGAGGCGGACGACCCTCGTTACAGCGATGCGCTTTACGACCTGTTTTATTCCACAGCCAGCAACGATGTCCGAAAAAAAATTCTTGGATATTTTGCGCGCCAGAAAGACCCTTGCCTTTCTTCTTATGCGGTGGAAATTATTGCAGACCCTTATGATTCGCCGCTTGCTCTTGTCCAGGAATGTATGGGTTATGTTTCAGAAGTGAACTGCAAGGAGGCGGCTCCGGCTCTTATAAAACTGATAGATGCTGATGAGGAAAAGTATTTTTCTTCTGCTCTTTCAGCGCTTGGAAAAACCGGCGGCGCAAAGGAATCTCTGTATCTTGCAAAATTCCTTGAACGCGACGACCTGGAAACGGCGCAGCGTCAGGCTCTTATGCGTACCTTGGGTCAAATGAACGCTGTGGAGACTTTTGATGCCATTATGAAAATCGCGCAGGATGAGGATGAAAATAGTTTTGTCCGTATGTATGCGGCCGAAGCGATAGGAAACATGAAAAAAGACGAGGCGATTCCTGTTCTGATAAAACTTTTTGAAAGCAGCGATCCTAATATGCGCGAATATTGCATAAAGGGGCTCCAGAATTTTCCGAATTCCAAAAAAGCAAAATCCGCTATTGTTCAGGCGATTCGTGATGACCATGTAAAGGTTCGCATTCAGGCTGTAAAAGCCGTAAAGGAGATGCAGATGAAAGACGCGATGGAATATCTTATTTATCGCGCGAAAAATGATTCTGAAAATTCTGTAAAAAAAGAAACCTATCCTGTAATCGCCGAATTTGATACTCAGAAGGGAAATGAATTTCTGTTGAAGCAGATTACGGATAAAAAAGTTCCTGATTCGGCAAAACTTATGGCGGCGGAAGCCCTGTTAAAGACCGGAAATAATTCCGGCACAAAGGAAATCGCGGAGCTTGCAAAGGAAATTGTGGACGATCCTGCCAGAAAATCATTGAAATATGCGCTTGGAAAAACCATGGCGAAATATATGAAGCCGGCTTTTGCGGATGCTGCGGTTCTTTATATTCAGTCAAAAGATTCCCAGCTTGTTGCGATTGGACTTGATATGTATAAAGCCGGCCGCTACGAAACTGTAAAATCCGCGGTAAAAACTCTGGCGGAAGATAAAAAGAATTCTGCAAACCGCAAAAGAGCCAGAAAGCTTCTTGGGATGGAAGATGAGGAATTTGAAGAAAAAGACTCTTCCGCGGATGCGAAATAATTTTGCTTATTTTGAAAGACTGTTCAGTATTCCGTAAATCCTGTTGATTTTTTGTTTCTGTTCCTCTGTAAAAACATTTTCAGCGTCGGCAAGTGTTTCCAAAGAGGCCAGGCTTTCGTTGATTGCCGTTGGAAGTCCTCTGGAAACTTTGTTCCAGAATGTTCCTTTTCCGTCCGTAAAAAGGCAGATGAAGCCGTATTCCTTGCTTTTTTGCTTGGCAACCGTAACTTTAAGGATATTCTGGCATGCCTCGGTTATTTTTTCAGCAGCGTTTTCTTCTGAAATATTAACGTTGAGCTTCCGGTTCCAGCTTTTTTCAGGAACAGGAGAAAGGTCAAGGTTTTTTGCGAGTTTTATTGCGGTTGTAAGCTTTTCGTTCTCAAGAAGAACAAATCCGTTTGAAAAAACAATTTTACACATCAAAGAGCCGAATGATTTTATTTTTTCAGAATTTTCTTCGGCTCTTGCAGCCTTTGTAAATTCATCGAACGCAAGCATAGCCTGTTTTTTTCCTTTTTTGATTTTGACAGGAAAAACTTCGCCGCCAAAAGTAACGGTGTTCTCGTTTTTATCTTTTGCTTCGGCTTTTTTGTTCTCACGCTCGCTTTGTTTTTTTGAGATATGCTGTTCATATTCATCAGCCTGATTTTCAAGCGTTTTCTTTTTGCGGATATTTTCAAGCTGTCTTAGAATATCTGGAGAAATTTGAGCCAGGATTGACTTTGTGAGCGGCGAGACGCTCATCGCATACATTCTGCTGGTGCGCACTATTTCTCCGGCGACAATGTAAAGCGGATCCTGCTTGAACATCACAGATCCCGGATGGATGAAAATATTGTCGGCTGTCAAAGACTGGTAGCATTCCCGCTTTTTTCGTATGCAGACAAACTGAATCATTCCGCATCCAATGCATGCAAGGTAGTCTGATTTGCTTCCGCCGCCAAGAACCGGAATGTTCATGTGGAAAATTATGTCCTTGAGCTGCGCATCGATATTTTCAATTTCGCGCATAATGCGTTCGTCAAGATAATTCTTTTTGCAGAATTTTTCTTTTTTTGCATTGTCATCGCACTTTAGCCATGCGTTAAATAAGTTCAGGTAGCTTACAAAATCGCCCTGTATGTCGCGGAACGCGTGATGGGCGCGGCGCGCTTCCATTTCTTCTCCAGGCGGAAGGACGAACGGACTGTTAGCGCTAAGGAAAGAGGCCGCCACAAGAATTTCTTCAAGAACATTCGGGTAGCGCATTATGGATTCAACGATTATCCGGCTGATTCTCGGTTCAAGCGGGAATGCCACCATCATTTTTCCGGTTGAAGAAAGCGAATTGTCCGGCGCAAGGGCTCCCAGCATATTCAAGGTTTCTACTGCGCCGTGGATATTTTCAATTCCCGGCGGAGAAATAAAATCAAATCCTGTAAAGTCAGTTATTCCCAAGTCTGCCATCTGAAGAATTACTTCGCTTAGGTCGGTTCTGTAGATTTCTTCTGTAGTGTACATTGGTCTGGTTTCAAAATCTTTTTTTTGATAAAGCCTGTAGCAAGTTCCCGGCTGGGTTCTTCCTGCGCGTCCGCGGCGCTGGTTGCAGCTTGCCTTGCTTACCTGGGTTTCTATAAGGCTTGAGGTAAATGTGTGGGGATTATAAAAATTCAGCTTTGCAAGCCCGGAGTCAATGACGTAGGTTATATCGGAAATTGTTACCGATGTTTCTGCGATGTTTGTGGAAATTATTATTTTTTTCTTTCCTTTCGGCGCCGGAAGGAAAACGCGTTCCTGGTCTTCTTTGGAAAGACGTCCGTAAAGTGGCAGTGTATGGATTTTTTTCGCAAAATGGGATTTGTCCAGCATTCCCATGCAGTCTTTTATGATTTTTTCGCCAGGAAGAAATATAAGGATTCCACCGTCATCATCGTTTGAAAGAATCCGTTCCACCGTCGAGCTGATTTTTGCGAGCATAGCCGCGCTTGCAGTTTCGCTTATAGTGCTTGCTGCGATTTTTGGCGGGTCATAGACCATTGTTACTGGAAAAGTTTGTGTTTCAATCGTAACAATCGGGCATCCGTTAAAATACTTGCTGAATGTTTCTGCGTTTATTGTCGCAGAGCTGACAATCACCTTGAATTCTTTTCTTTCTGCAAGAACCCGTTTTAAAAGTCCAAGGACAAAATCAATGTTAAGGCTTCTTTCGTGGGCTTCGTCAACCATGATTACTGAATATTTGCTCAGCCATGGGTCAAGCTTCATTTCCTGAAGAAGAATTCCGTCTGTCATTATTTTAATTTTTGTAGTCAGGTCGGTTTTGTCTTCAAAGCGCATTTTATATCCGACAAGCCCCGGATATGTTGTTCCAAGCTGTTTTGCAATGAATTCGCTTACGCTCAGCGCCGCGATTCGCCGCGGTTGTGTTACAGCAATCATTCCGTTCGCGTCGTAGCCTGCTTCGTGCAGGATTACCGGAATTTGCGTTGTCTTTCCAGAACCTGTTGGACTTTGGACAACTACAACCTGATTGTCTTTTAATGCGGCAAGAATGCGTTCTTTTTGTTCGTAAACTGGAAGTGATTTGTAGTCTATTGCCATATTGTTGTTTCCTTGATATTCTCTGTTATTTTTTTTCTAGCCTGAATATATTCTGCCCATTCGGTGCGGCCAATATCTTCCAGGTAGCGTATAAAATCATCGTCCAGGAATTTAATTACAAATTCCCAGGCTGTATTTATATAAGTTGTAATGAAATGCGTTTCAATTTTTTCGATGGAAGTTTCCTGCCTGCTGTTTTTTTGAAAAACTAATTTTAGAATCATTCCATCGCCGGTGTCATCCCTGGGATTTTCTGGATTTTTAAAATCCGGTTCCCATCTCTGTCCGCTGATAGTATTTCCATTTCCGTATATTATAGCATTTTTTAAAAGTTTTGTTTCATTTTCGCCGAAAAATTCCCTTTCACGCACAATGTGAGGATGATTTGACCAGATTACGTCGACTCCTTTTGAAATCAGGCTGCGGTAGTAGCTTTTGCGTTTTTGTTCTGCAGGAAGAATGTATTCCGGTTCGTCTGTGTGTATGGAAAGAATCATTATGTCGCATGGATTTTCTTTTCTAATCTGAACAAGATATTCCGAGAATTCTTCCCAGGTTTTTTTGCTTGCGACGACATAGTTCAAATATGAGCGATAATCAGGACGGTTTAAAATTTCTGTGACGGCAACAAAAAGGATTTTCCAGTTTCCTTTCCGGATTATTTTATATGAAATTTTTTCCCCCGGAGATTTGTTTATTCCGCAAAAATAAACCGGCCGCTCTGAAAGTTTTGAATCTTCTTCTATTTTTTCACCCCATTTTCGGGTTTCGTTTATTCCTTCCAGACCTTTGTCGTTTGTGTGGTTGTTTACAAGCGAAAAAACGTTAAAACCGGCATCGATTGCCGCTTCCGGATAGGATGGCTGCATATTAAAATCTGGGTAAGGCGAAAAGGGCAGGTTTTTGTTTACCGGCGCCTCGATGTTTGCGAATGAAAAATCCGCGCCGGAAACCAGAGGTTTTATGTCTTTCCAGATTTTGTTGTAATTCTTCATGCTGTAGTTTGACCTGTGCGCCATAATGTCGCCGGCAAAAAGAAGCGTCAGGCGTTCTGGTTCTTCCGTTTTTTCAGTTTCTGGAAGTGATTTGCAGGAAAAAAGAAAAAAAACAGCGGCTGTTATTGCATAAAAATATTTAAAACTCATCAATACATATGATTATAACATACCGCAACGGACAAGAAAAGTATGAAAATGCCGGTATCAGGTCTGTTTAATTTTTTTAATATCTGATATACTTTAAATTAATTTTAATAAGTGGAAATAAAATGAGCGAAAAAGAGAGCAAGCTCCAGAATATCATAGAACTAGAGTTAAAACTTGATGAAATAAAAGACGTTGACGTTTTGCTTGAAAGAATTCTTTCTGAATCAAGGAAAATTGTCAATGCGGATGCAGGGTCTATTTATGTGAAGCACGGTGAAAAACTCAAGATAAAATATGCGCAGAACGATACTCAGTTAAGAGAGCTTCCGCCGGGCGAGAAACTTCCGTATCTTTTCTTTTCTTTTCCGATAAATAAAACTTCAATCGCCGGTTATGTTGCAAGCACCAAAGAGGCTCTTACAATAGACGACGCATACAATATTCCGGAGGAAACTCCGTACAAGTTTAACCGCCAGACGGATTTAACTACAAATTACAGGACAAAATCGATTTATACTTTTCCGCTTGTTATGAATAACGGAATTCTTCTTGGCGTTCTTCAGATTATTAATAAGCTGGATGAAAGGGGACGTGTTGTTGGATTTACTGAAGAAGACGGAACGTACCTGAAGCATTTTGCGCTTTCTGCCGTAAGGGCATTGCAGCATGCTTACAATACGCACGAAAATCACCGCAAAATGCTTAAGATGTCAGAATTCCGCGATCCCAAGGAAACTTATCTTCATACGGAGCGAGTTTCAAGCATTTCCCTGGAAATTTACGACCGGTGGGCTTTTGATAAGAACATTCCTGAGAATATACGTCATTCCTACCGCGATAATTTAAAAATCGCCGCAAAATTCCATGATATTGGAAAGGTCGGGATTTCCGATTTGATTTTAAAGAAGCCTGGCCGCTTTGACGACTGCGAGCGGCAGATTATAAAAGGTCATACTTGCATAGGAGCGCAGCTTTTTGATCCCGCGGAGACTGATGTGGATATTATGTGCCGGGATGTTGCCTTGTGTCACCACGAGCGCTTTGACGGTGGTTCTGCCGGTTATCCAGGAAAAAAATATTTTGAAGGCGGGTATGCGAATTTTCAGATTGGTTGTCCGGTTGCGGATGTGATTCCGCTGAAAGGTGAGGAAATTCCGCTTGCCGCCCGCATTGTTGCGGTTGCAGATGTTTTTGACGCCCTTTCGCACAGAAGATGCTATAAGGAAGCCTGGTCGCTGGATGATGCTTTTGCTGAAATACAGAACTGCTCGGGAACTCAGTTTGACCCGGAAGTTGTCCTTGCGTTTATGAAAGTCCGGGAGCGCGTTGAGCAGATTTTAATCAACTATCACGACGACGAAGAGTAGCCATTGCCTTTTCAAGGGAAATTTTGAATTTTTCAAGGTTTTCCGCTGTGTAGTTCTTTTCTTTTTTTCCGCCGAAACCCAGGGACGCCAGCTGGAAATTTAAATTGCGGTCCTGAATGCGATATTTTATGTTGTCTTTGTCAAAAATAGTTCCGCGGTCATTAATCGTTACAATATTGTTATTTACAAGCCGTTCTGCCAGGAGCGTGTCTTTTGTTATGACAAGGCTTTTTTTGTCTGCGCTGTTAAAGATGTAGTTGTCTGCGGCATCCTTTGTCTGTTCGCATACTATCATTTCGTAACCAGTTGATTTTGTATTGAGCTTTCTGTTTGCAACTACTTTGAGTTTTAGATTGCCGGCCGTGCAGTACTGCGCCATATAATTCAGGACAAGCGCAGGGCAGTTGTCGCCATCTATAAAAACGGAAATCATTTTAAAGCCCTGTCGATCTTTTCTATAAGATTTTTTGTAATCCTGTCGGCCTCTTCGTCTGTTGTATTGTTTTCCAGTGCGGCTTGAAATTTTAAGGAACGGCCTTTTGCTTTGTAAAGCTCGTCGCTGAGCATGATTCCGGCAAGGATTGAAATTTTCAGAGGATCGGAAAGAGCGCCTCCGGCTTCTATCTGGCTTACAATCCTTTTGTAGTACCCGAGAATCTTCTCAAGGTATGCGGTGTCTTCATCTGCTTTTATTGAAAAAGATGTTCCTAAAAGATCTATTTGAAGCGTTCCTTTTGACATAGATTTATATTAAAAAATATCGAATTGACCGTTTTCGTTTTCAGATGGAGCTGGCTGTGCGGAAAAATCCTGTTGATGAACAGGCTGCATTGTATTGAACTGCGCGGTGTTTTGCTGCTGTGGGAAACTTTCCGGATTTTGAACCGGAGCAGGCTGTTCTGCGGCTGGTTGCGGAACTTGCAGATTTTCTGCGGATTCCGGCTGCTTTTGAATTGGTTCCTGCGGTTCGTTCTGAACCGGATGGGCTGGGGTAAAGGAAGACGCCTGGCCGGTTGCCTTCAATACAGAATTTTCTATTGAATTTAACCGGTCGAGCGCTTTTAAGATTCCGCTTTCAATCTTATTTTGGTCTGATTCAAAAGTTGAAAGTTGCTCCGACTTGCTTGAAAGCGCATTTGTGAGCTCAGAACATTTACTGCGCAGAGCATCGTTTTCAGCCTGTAGCTGTGCAATTTTTGCAACAGCGCTTTCTACTCTTTGTTCAAGAAGCAAAATCTGATCAAGCGAAATCATAGTAAATTCCTTATGCCGCTAAGGCATTATGCCTTTAAAGCGTTTTTTGCAGCTTCAACAACTGCCTTGAATGCCACTGGATCTTCAATCGCCATGTTTGAAAGTGACTTGCGGTTGAGTGTGATTCCAGCTTTTGCAAGTCCGTCGATAAAGCGTGAGTATGTAAGGCCTTCATCTCTTACTGCTGCGTTGATACGCGCAATCCACAATGCACGGAAATTGCCCTTGCGGTCGCGGCGGTCAACGTAAGCGTGGTTCAATGCTTTTACGACAGCGTCTTTTGCTGGTTTATAGTTTGATTTTCTGTCACCGATAAAACCTTTTGCAAGCTTTAAGATTTTTGCACGGCGATTCTTTCTTTTTGTTCCGTCTATTGCTCTTGACATATTCTATACTCCATTAACCGTACGGCAGCATCTGCTTACGGATTCTCTTTGCGTCAGCTTCTGCAAGAATTCCTGTTTCACGAAGCTGTCTCTTTCTTTTTGGTGAACGCTTTGTCAGAATATGACGAAGGTTCTGTTTCTTGTACTTGATTTTTCCGCTGCCAGTTGTTGAGTAACGTTTTGCAGCAGACTTCTTTGTCTTCATCTTAGGCATTTCATTTACCTCAATTTTTTTATTTGGCTTTTGCTGAAATTGTCATGGACATTGTTTTTCCATCCATTGCTGGCTGTTTTTCCATGACATACGCTGAAGTAAGCCTTTTCAAAACTTCATTCAGGACATCGTAGCCGAGTTCGGTGTGCGCAAGCTCGCGTCCGCGGAAACGGATTGTAACTTTTACCTTGTCGCCCTCGTCCAGAAATTCCTGTACATGCTTGGCTTTTGTATCAAGATCTCCAGGTCCAATTTTAGGCTGCATACGGATTTCTTTTAACTTTAGTACTTTCTGATTCTTTTTGGATTCACGGAGCTTTTTTTCCTGTTCGAATCTGTACTTGCCAAAATCAAGTATCTTACAAACCGGTGGATTAGCATTTGGACTCACCTCAACAAGATCAAGATCCTTTTCCTTAGCCAATTTAAGAGCTTCCAGTGTAGGAACGATTCCTTTCTGATTGCCCTCGTCATCGATAAGTCGAACCTCCCGGACTCGAATCATTTCGTTTATCCTCTGTCCCTTGTTGTTGTTTCTGTTGTCTTGGTATGCCAACTATCCTCCTCGTGTTCATAAAACACAAAATACATATAAACGTAATTATTATTATATATGAAAAAATGCGGATGTGTCTATATTGAAATTTGCTCTAAAATTGAAAAAAAACGTTTCCTGCGGATTGTTGGGAAGGACCTGGCATTGGCGGAGTATGATAAATGAATAAAGGCTGGTTTTGCAAGGCAAAACCAGGTAGCGGGCTGAATAAACTTGAGGGTAAAAGTGCGGAGGCCCGCGTGTGGCAGGGATTGAAGTGGAAATGAGGCTTGCCGAATTGCAGCGGAAAGCCCGGCGGCGAGCTCTGCGAGCCGAGCCACCCGGAAAAGAAAAATGCTGTTGTAAATGTGTTTCGGTGGTGGTATTCTTTAATCACTCAGTTTTGAGAATATTTTAATCGAAGGTTTTTTATGGATTTTATTAAGAATTTGAGGGATAAGGCCAGGGCTGCCGGAAAAACTATTGTTCTTTGCGAGGGCGAGGACAAGCGTGTTGTTGAGGCTGCTTCTTCTGCTGTAAAATTGGGGATTGCAAAGATTATTCTTTTGGGAAATAAGGAAGAAATTGAAAAATTCGGGTTTGACATGGATGGCGTTAAGATTGTGGATCCGCTTTCAGACCCTAATGCCGACAGGTATGCGGAGATTCTTTTTAAAGCCAGGGAAGGCAAGATAAATAAGAAGACTGGCGCTCCTGAGTATGCTGATGTAGCCGCCGCGAAAGCCGCTGCTCTTAAGGATTATACGATGTACGGCGCTTTGATTCTGAAGGCCGGCGATGCCGACGGTTTTGTTTCCGGCGCATGCCATTCTACTGCGAACACGCTGCGTCCGGGACTTCAGGTTATCAAGACCGCGCCTGGAATCAGAACGGTTTCTTCTTGCTTTATTATGGTCGCTCCGCCTACCGGAAATAAATATGTTCCTGACGGAATTGCGGTTTTTGGTGACTGCGCTGTTAATATTGAGCCGACCGCAGAGGAGCTTGCTGATATTGCTGTGGCTTCTGCCGAGACTGCGAGGGTGATTGCCGGAATTGAGCCGAAAGTCGCGATGCTCTCGTTTTCTACGAAGGGTTCTGGAAATGATTCAAAATTTTATGATACGGTTTCCAAGGTTCGGAAGGCTGCCGAGCTGGCGAAGGCCGCGGCTCCTGACCTTGAGCTTGACGGTGAATTTCAGTTTGATGCCGCCGTTGCGCCGGAAGTTGGAAGCCTTAAGGCTCCGGGAAGCAGTGTCGCGGGCCATGCGAATACATTTATTTTCCCGAACATCAATGCCGGAAACATCGGCTATAAGATATGCGCAAGAATGGGAGGCTGGAAGGCGATCGGTCCTGTGTGCCAGGGCTTTGCCAGACCTTTGAACGACCTTTCCCGCGGCTGCAACGTTGATGAGATAATTGATACTGTCGCAGTAACCGCTTTGCAGGCGTAGTAAGTTTTTTTTGCGATTTGTGAAGCCCGGTGCTTTTGCGCCGGGCTTTTTTTTGTGTTTTTTCACCGGTGTTTTTTTACCGGGTGTATTTGTGAGTTTTGTTTTAGGTCTACGAGTTTTTTAAGAAACATTTTATCAGGTATAATACGACGCTTAACTTGAGATGGTGACATAAAAGATGGTTGCAAAGGTGAGGAAAGGAACAGAAAATTAAAGGCAATGCGCTTGTCTTGCAAGCTTCGCATTGCCTTTTGTTTATTGATGTCCTATGACATATTGATTTGAAAAAGTCGGGCAAACTGGATTTGAACCAGCGACCTCAACGTCCCGAACGTCGCGCGCTACCAACTGCGCTATTGCCCGATAAAAAAACCTTCCATCGTGTTGGAAGGTTAGGCGCGAGTGACGGGGCTCGAACCCGTGATCTCCGGCGTGACAGGCCAGCGCGATAACCAGCTTCGCTACACCCGCGTGATGTTTAGAATAATATATGAGTGTAAAAAAAAGGTCAATAGGAAAATTTGAAAAAAACAAAAAAAATATATTTTTTTTTGTTTGGTATATCGCGAAAACGTGATTATACTTATATATGGCTGTTTTTTAAAAATTCCTGTTGAATTTTTAAGATTTTCAGGCTTAAAATATCTTTTCAGTTTTAGGGGTTGTTATGCAGTTGGACAGCAAAAAATACGGGTACAGATTTGATAAGGATAAAATTGAATTTTATTGTTGCAAAGAGGAGTATCCGGATCTTTTGGATTCTGAGTCTGTATATGTGAGCGGAACTTTTAACGGCTGGCTCAATACCGGAGATTCTGACTGGCTGATGAAGAAAAAGACTGAAAAGGGCAAGGTTGTTTTTGTTCTTGAAAAAAATCTTGACAACATTCTTGTTCCGGGAAATTCCGGTTTTCCTGAGTTTAAATTTTTTGGACTTTCAGATGTCTCATCCCATCTTCTTGCGGAAAAAATTGAATCGCCTAATATTTTTCTTGGAAACAAGCTGATTCTTTTGAGCAGTCTTGAAATTGAGGAAGCTGCGAATTTAATGAAGCGGACTGAAATTTTCAAGGAAATGGACGATTTTGATCTTGGGTGTCCTGCCTGCCGTTCGGAAATTTCAAATTTCAGGCGTGCGCCGGGAACCAGGGCGTTGTTCCGGGGGTATCATCCGTATAAAAAGTCTCGTGGCTGGATGGACACTGAAAATGAAAGAATCAGCCTTGTGCGGAAAGGTCTTGACCTTTATGGCGTGAAGTCTGACATAACGTTGTGCGGTTACGAGGCTGTTTCTGCCCTTGCGGAAGAAACTCCATGCGAAATAATAGATGACATGGAAAAGAACAACAACCGGCTGTGCGTGAATATTGAATACAATCTGGTGTATTTCCATCCGGATGCGGCGGAATATCTGAACGTTCTTCAGAAAATCTGCCGCTTTATAATAGAACATTCCGGTCCTTTTTATATACATTGCCGCCTTGGCTCTGACAGGACAGGCGTTACTGTTGCGGTTCTTTCTGCTCTTTGCGGAGCCAGTTGGAAGGAAATCGCGGAAGATTATGAAAAGACCAGCAATTGCGGAATCGGTGAGTACAGAAGCCGCAGGCTTCTTCAGTACAGCCTTAGAAAGCTGACAGGATTTGATCCTTCCGGTTCCAAAAACCTTGCGCATCTTATGCAGAGCGTTTTCATTAAGGAAAATATTCTGGATGCAAGAGAGATTGAAGCTTTGATAAAAAAATTGAATATTGAGCCTGAAGAAAAAGAACCCGGTTTTTTTGATTTTAACGGCAATCATATTTGCGCAAAAAAGCCGGCGAATTACTAAAGCTCTGGCGTTCAGGCTATTTGAATTAATTGGGGGATAATATGTCGGAATCATGCGGACATAACTGCGGTTCGTGCGGCAAGGATTGTGAAAGCCGCGATCTTCACGAAAAGCTAAGGGAAGGGAGTTCTGTAAAAAAAGTTATAGGCATTGTGAGCGGCAAGGGCGGAGTTGGAAAATCTCTTGTGACAAGCCTTCTTGCCTGTAGAGTTAATAAAGATGGCTTTAAGTCCGCTATTCTTGACGCGGATATTACAGGGCCTTCTATTCCGGAAAGTTTTGGCGTTGGACAGAACCGTGCCGAATCTGATGGAAATTCCTTGAACCCTGTTGTTACGGATTCAGGAATCCAGCTTATGTCTATGAATTTTCTGCTTGAAAATGAAAACGACCCGGTTGTGTGGCGCGGACCTGTTATTGCCGGCGCGGTGAAACAGTTCTGGACAGATGTTAACTGGAAAGATGTTGATTTTATGTTTGTGGATATGCCGCCGGGAACTGGCGATGTTCCGCTCACAGTTTTTCAGAGCCTTCCTGTTGACGGAATCATAATTGTTTCTTCTCCGCAGCAGCTTGTCCGTGTTATTGTTGAGAAAGCTGTAAAAATGGCAAATATGATGAACATTCCTATTCTTGGGCTTGTGGAGAATATGAGCTATGTGAAATGTCCGGATTGCGGAAAGGCGATTACTGTTTTTGGAAAGAGCAACATTGAAAAAATCGCTGAAAGTTTTAATATTCCGGTTCTGGCAAGAATCCCGATGGAGGAGGCGACTTCCGCCGCGGTTGATTCCGGCGATGTTGAAAGCATTGACTGCGGATACCTGGACGAGGCCGCCGCAAAGATAGAAGCTCTTCTGAAGTAGCGTCTTGTTAAAAAAAATGTCATTCTGGATAAAAATCCGGAATGACATCTGTTTTTTTTTTAGGCTGTTTTTTCCGGTTTTAATCCTTCCACAAGGAAATTTTCCGGGATTTTTGAAGGACGACCGTCTTTCTGTACAGAAGCCCAAGTGACATCGGCTTCCGCGCAGATTGTGCCGTCCTCTTTTTTTATTGTCTGGTGAAATTCCCCCATGACGTGCTTTAGTTTTGTCGGGAAGGTTTCCACGAGCAGTTTGTCATCCAGAAAAGCCGAGCCTTTGTAATGTATGTCGATGTGCGTTACATAAAGATAGAATCCGGCCGCCACAATTCCCTTGTAGTCAAAATTTGCCGCGTGCAGAAAATCCATTCTGGCGTGCTCAAGATAATTAAGATAAACCGCATTGTTTACGTGATTGTAAGAGTCGCATTCGTATGAGCGTACGGTTATTTCAGTTGTGTGCTTCATAAAATCCTCTGGAAACTGTTTTTCTAAAAAATATTATTCTTTTTTAGCAGGTTAGGCAATTCAGATTTTGAATGATTTGTGATATATTGGAATTATGGTAAAAATTGTTTCTCTTCTTGCCGCAATGCTTTTTTTGTTTTCTGGCTGCGGAAGAATAAAAGACCGGGCTCAGGATGAAAAAGAAAAAAAATTAAGAAAAAATTCCGCCGCGGTTCAAGCTTCCTTGAAATCTTTGCGGAAAGAAAAGGACTCTGCCTTTGAAAGCTATGTTTCTTCTGTTTCCTTGCGGGAAAAGGTTTGCCAGCTTTTTATAGAAAATATTGAAGGTGACACTGTTTTTGTTCCTGTTGAAAAAGATTTTGTGCCGGGCGGCTATCTTTTTTTTGGATATAATCTTGCGGATTCTCCGGCAGGTATAATTAAATTTACGGATTCAATAAAAAAATACTGCGCGGAAAAGGGTGTGATTCCTCCGTTTCTTGCGGTGGACCAGGAAGGCGGTTTAGTGAACCGGCTGAAAGTTGTGAACGGACCGCTTCCTTCCGCGGAAAGAGTTTCTTCATGTTTGGATGTTCCTTCTGCGTATGAGCTTTATTCTTCTCAGGCTGTGCAGATGAAAATGCTTGGTTTTGATATGAATATTGCGCCGGTGGTGGAAGCAAGGACTTCCGGGAATGAGCGTTTTCTGGATGGAAGGAGTTTCGGCGGGCTAAGAAAGGTCAGGGAATTCGGAACTGCCTGCATAAACGCATTTGAGAACAACGGCGTTGGAACTGTGATAAAGCATTTTCCGGGAAATACAAATACCGACCCCCATTCGGGGCTTCCGGAGATTTTGCTTTCCGGGGCTGAGCTTAAGGAAAGTTTAAGGCCGTTTTTTGACCTGAATGTATGCGCGCCTTCCGGAGCCTTGATGAGCCATGCCAGGGTAAAATCTGTTGACGGAAAAAATCCCGCGTGCTTTTCGCGCCGGTGGGTTTCCGAAATTCTTCGCGGCGAGATAGGCTTTGAAGGAATTGTTTTTAGCGATGATATTTTTATGGGCGCGCTTTCGCAGAACGGATTTCCGCCAGAGGAAGCGGCTGTAAGGGCGATGGAAGCCGGCGTGAATGTTATTATGGTCAGTGAGAAGCGAATTTCCGCTCCGGCGAAGGTTTTGATTTCAAAGGCTGAAAAGGATGAAAATTTTAAGCGGCTCATAGATAATTCTTTTAAAAAGGTCATGGAATACAAAATACGGCGAAATCTGGTTTCTTTTGAAAAGGATGCGGCTGGGGTTTATTCTGTTGTTCCTGTTCTGCCGGCGGAGAGTGTTGATTTTCGCGTTGAAAAATTCAATATGGCGAGAAAAGAAAATATAGACATTTATATTGAAAAAATTGATTATGGCAAAAAAAAGTGAAAGGAATTCCGCCCTTAAGCTGAAGGGTAGTGAAGGTTTTGAAGCTTACTATTCCGGGTTGTTCGGCAGCCGCTGGGAAAGTCTTAGGAAGTCGCTTTTTGAAGATTCCGTTTATGCTGAATGGAACGCGGGCGGCGTTGAAAAATATTTTCTTGATCCGGCGAGCGTTTTTGCGGCGTTGCAGCTTCCTGTGGAAGGCGGAAAAAAGTTCCTTGATATGTGCGCGGCTCCGGGCGGAAAAACTCTTGTGATTGCTTCCCGGATGCCGGAAGACGCTTCTTTGGTCAGCAATGAGCGCAGTCCGCAGAGAAAACAGCGTCTTGTCCAGGTTTGCAGGAATTGTCTTCCTGAAAAAATAAACGGACGGATAAAAATATCCTGCTCGGACGCGGCGAAATGGTGTACAACTCAGACAGAGGCGTATGACAGGATTCTGCTGGATGCGCCTTGTTCAAGCGAGCGCCATGTGCTTCAGGATGAAAAATATCTTTCCGAATGGTCGCCGGCGCGGATAAAGTCTCTTGCGATGGAGCAGTGGGCTTTGCTTTCCTCTGCGTACAGGCTTCTTGAGCCGGGCGGATTTCTTTTGTATTCAACATGCGCGCTTTGCAATACGGAAAACGATGCTGTTCTGGCCCGTCTGGTGAAAAAATTTGACGATGTTAAGTTTGTCTTTGAAAATTCCATGCCGCGCGTGCCGGAAAATATCTCGGATTTCTGCAGGATGGATTCTGTTCCGGTTCCGGAGCGTACGGAATACGGATTCCATATCCTGCCCGACCAGAAGGAAAAGTGCGGGCCGATCTGGTTTACGCTTGTGCAGAAAACTTGCAGATAGACTGGATTTTGAGTTTTTTTGTAAATTCTGAAAAATCGCTCTCAGCGGATTTTCAATTTGCTACAGACGGTTGAGCTCGCGCTTCGCTTGTAATTGTTCGGGTGCTACGCACTTAAATTGGTATAATCGCTCAAAGTCTTTCGCAAATTGCAAATCCGCTTACGCTTTTATCTTTTTTTTCAAAAACTCAAAATCCAGGCTTTTTACTGAATGGCCGCGGGGGGCTGGGGCGCGATGGAGTTGCTTGGGTTTTCTGGAGGCGCTTAGCCCCGATTGCCACGGAAAGACCGGAGCCGAAGGCGAGGACTTGCAGTAAAAGCGGGTCGCGTGCGGAATGGGCTTGCTTTGTATTCAGTTTTGAATTATTGACATTGTCTTGTATTTTGAGTTAATATAAAGAACTATATTTATTTAACTTGTATTTTATTTTAAAGGAGATCCTCCATGTCAGGACATAGTAAGTGGGCAACCATTAAACACGCAAAAGGTATCGCTGATGCAAAACGCGGTAAGCTTTTTACAAAATTTATCAAGGAAATTTCTATTGCTGCAAGAATGGGCGGAGGTGATCCTAACTCAAATCCTCGTCTGCGTACAATTATTATTAAAGCGCGCGCTGCGAATATGCCTAAAGATAACATTGAGCGTGCGATTAAAAAAGGTACAGGTGAGGACGGCGGCGCTTCTTACGAAGAGCTTGTTTACGAAGGATATGCTGCTGGCGGTGTTGCTGTAATGGTTGAGGTTCTTACTGATAACAAGAACCGCGCCGCTGCTGATGTTAGAAATATTTTTACAAAGAACGGCGGAAACCTTGGAACAACTGGTTCTGTTTCACGTATGTTCCAGCGCAAAGGTACTATTGAATACGATGCTGAAAAAGTAAGCGAAGATGAAATCATGGAAGTTGCTTTGGAAGCCGGTGCGGATGACATTGTAAATGAAGATGGTGTTATTACTGTTACAACTAGTCCGGACGCTTTTGCCGCTGTTGCGGATGCCTTGAACGAAAAAGGTTTCGAGTCGCTTTCTGCTGAGGTAGGAATGGTTCCTGATGCATACACCGCTGTTGACGCTGAGACTGCTGCAAAGGTTCAGAAGCTTATTGATAAGCTTGAAGACAACGATGATGTTCAGAACGTTTATCATACTGCTGAATTCCCGGATGATTTTAATCCTGAGGAATAAGTGGTTGGCGCGGCGGGTGCATATTGCGGCCTTTTGTGTCGATAAGGAATGTACCCGGCTGTAATACCTTACAATAACGAATGAAACCCCCGGACTGCTATGCGTTTGGGGGTGTTTTTTTTAGTGGGCTGGATGATGTTTTTCAGGCGTGTTTCTTGTTCCGATTTTCTGCGTCTGGGGCTGTTCATTTTCTGAAATCGCTGTGCCGCTGCAAGAAAATCTTTCTGGCGGCTCTTTTTTACGGTGCTTTTATGATTTATTCTTCCGAGGCTTTTTGTTCTCTTCCTGGAACTGTCGCGGCCGGAAACGCTGGCGGTGTAAAGGTTCGGCGCGTGCTGGGCATTGATCCGGGGCTTGCCAATACTGGTTTTGGCGTGATTGACTGCTGCATGAACAAGTATCGCATGGTTAGCTATGGTGTCATAGAAACTTCCGGCGGCAGCACTTTGGGGGAAAGGCTCAAAGTGGTCTATTCGCGGATTCAGGCTGTTATTGATGAGTTCAAGCCGGAGGAAGCCTGCATGGAAGGTCTTTTTTTTGCGCGGAACGTTACAAGCGCGATTAATGTAGCGGAGGCGAAAGGTGTTGTTACGCTGTGCCTTGCCCAGAATTCTGTTCCTCTGAAAGAATATAAGCCGAATCAGATAAAAAAGGCCGTTACAGGGACGGCGGCTGCGGACAAGGAGCTTGTTCAGAAGTATGTTCAAATTCTTTTGAATCTGGAGTCCCGGCCAAAACCTGACCATGCGGCGGATGCGCTTGCGTGTGCAATCTGCCACTTGCATTACGTGTGACAATAATTTTCCGCATAGTGCCGCCGCTTTCAAAGTCTTGCTCTTTGCCGCGGACGGCTCGTTTTTTTTGTCCGCCGGTATTTTGTGTATTTTACCTTATGAACATGGCGTCGCCGTAGCTGAAGAACCGGTAGCGGTTTTCTACTGCGGTCCTGTAGGCGTTCAGAATGTGCTCGCGTCCGGCGAATGCGCTTACCAGCATAATCAGTGTGCTTTCCGGTGTGTGGAAATTTGTGAACATCTGGTCAATTACTTTGAACCTGTAGCCCGGATACATAAATATATGGGTGCTTGAGGTTCCTGCCTTTACAATTCCGTTTTCGTCGCAGGCAGACTCAAGGGTTCTTACGGATGTTGTTCCGACTGCAAGAACAGAGCGGCCTTCTTTTTTTGCCTGATTGATTTTTTCGGCTGTTGCCGCGGAGACAGTAAAAGCTTCCTCGTGCATTTTGTGGTCTTCGATTTTTTCTTCGCGCACAGGAAGGAACGTTCCCAGCCCCACGTGGAGAGTTACAAAGTCGCGCTCAATTCCTTTTTCTGAAAGGCGGGAAAGCATTTCTTCCGTAAAATGAAGTCCTGCGGTCGGGCAGGCTGCGCTTCCTGTTTCTTTTGCGTAAATGTTCTGGTAGCGTTCGGAATCTTCTTCTGTGTCTTCCCGCTTTATGTACGGCGGCAGCGGAATGTGTCCGTTTTTTTCAAACCATTCTTCTGTAACAGGGGATTCAAAGCGCAGGGCGCGGAATTCTGTGCCGGTGTTTTCTTCGCGCTCGATGATTGTTCCGGTTGTGCCGTCCGGGAATGTGTAGCGCATTCCGGGTTTTTGTTTTTTTGCGCCCTTTACCATTGTGTTCCAGGTGTTTCCTGTGCTGTCAAGCTGGTTCAGGAACATGAATTCCTGTTCCCGGCCGGTTGTTTCTTTTATTCCGTAGCAGCGCGCGCGCCTTACTTTTGAATTGTTGAAAATCATAAGTGTTCCGGGAAGAATCAGGTCTGGAAGGTCTGACATATTGTGGTGTTCTGTTTCCCCGGTTTTTCTGTTTAAAAGCATAAGTTTGTCCTGACCGCGTATTCCGCTCGGGTGCTGGGCAATAAGTTCTTCTGGTAAATTGAAATCAAATTCTTTTAGCAGCATAGGTTTCTCTTTTTATTTTTATTCGAACAGGGTTTTCTGCTGTTCGTTAGTTTCTCCGGGATTTCCGGCGTATTTTATTCCAAGATGGGCATAGCCTTTTTCCGTTGCAATTCTGCCGCGCGGTGTGCGCTGAAGGAATCCGCATTGAATAAGGTATGGTTCATAGTAATCTTCCAGCGTGTCCTGGCTTTCTCCTATTGAGATGGCAAGCGTTTCTGCGCCGACCGGACCTCCGGAAAAATTTGTTATTATGGTCCGTAGAATTTCGCGGTCAATCCGCTCAAGTCCAAAGTCGTCTATCTCAAGGCGGTTGAGTCCGGCTTTTACCACTCCCAGCGTGATGGAAGTCTTTCCCATTACAGTAGCGTAGTCGCGCATTCGGCGCAAGACTCTGTTTGCTACACGTGGAGTTCCCCGGGAACATTTGCCCATAAGTAGAGCGGCGTCCGGTTCGACTTTTACGCTAAGAAGTTTTGCTGAACGGTTGATTACGTCTGCAAGTTCCTGAGGTGAGTAATATTCAAAGCGCTGGATTATTCCGAAACGGCTTCTGAGCGGACTTGCCACTGCGCCGGCCTTTGTTGTCGCGCCTACAAGCGTGAAGCGCGGAATAGGGATTCGGACTGTTCTTGCCGCGGCTCCTTGCCCGATAATCCAGTCAAGTTCGTAGTCTTCCATTGCGATGTAAAGCATTTCTTCAATTGTGTGTTTAAGGCGGTGAATTTCGTCTATAAAGAAAACTGTTCCTTCTGTGATTGTGGAAAGAATGCCTACAAGGTCTTTCGGTTTTTCAAGGGCAGGCGCGCTGGTGATTTTAAAATCTGTGCCTAGCTCGTGCGCGGTGATTTGCGCGATTGTGGTTTTGCCTAGTCCCGGCGGTCCTATCAGAAAAAGGTGGTCAAGAGGTTCCTTGCGTTCTTTTGCCGCGTTTATAAAAATATCCAGATTTTCGCGGACTTTTTTTTGTCCTATAAAATCATCCAGAAGCTGCGGGCGTAGATTTATTCCTTTTTCAATGTCATCGTCAAATCCGTCAAAATGCTGGTCGGAGCGCACTATGTGAAGAAACTGGTCGTCGCTGACATTTATATTTTCCTTTGAGCTCATCTTGCCATCTCCAGAATCGCTTTTTTGAATACTGAGTCTTCTTTTTCAGCCTGTGTTTTTGAAGAAAAAGCCGCTTCTTTTGAAAAATCCGCCGCAATTCTTGCGACTGTTTTTTCTGTCTCGGCGCGGTCGTATCCCATTTCGCACAGCGAGGTGATGACGACTGAAAATTCGCTCTGTTTTTTTACGGTGATTGTTTCAGTCTCTGGAATTGTCAATTTTCCTTTGAGGGCAAGAATCATTTTTGCCGCGGTCTTTTTGCCTACGCCTGGAATTTTTTCAAGGACAGAAACTTCTCCGGCTTCCAGGACCGCTGTAAGTTCATGTATGTTTACGCTGCTCATTATCTTGATTGCGGCTTTCGGGCCTATTCCGTCAACCTTTAAAAGGTCGAAAAAAAGACTGCGTTCTTCCTGCGTTGCAAATCCGTAAAGATCCATTCCGTTTTCATAATGGTTCAGATAAGTAAAGACTTTTCCCTCGCTGCCGGGCGGAGCAAATTCTGAAAGGCATGAATCCGGAACGCAAACGTTCCATTCAATTCCGTTTGTCTGTATGAGAAGTTGCTTTGAAAATTTTCCGGTTATCGTTCCGGTAAGACTGTTGAACATGTTTTTAGTATACCTAAATTAGCTGTTCAAAGGAATAGAGCACGAGATTTTTGAACTGCTGACGAAGCACTGGGTTGTATTCGGTTTTGCCTGCGCTGCGGTCAAACTGTTCCATCGCTTCTTCAACGTAGCTTCCGATTTCTGATGTTTTTAATGGAAGCCGCTCCCCAAGCATTTTGTTTTCAAGTTTCTGGCAGCGGAATGTGATTTTTCCTGAGAACGCGATTTTTAGGTTTGTTATCACGCTTTTTTCTGAGTCCGCAAGAAATGAGAAAGTCGCCGAATCTTCTGAAAGTTTATGTTCCGGCCCGAGCCTTTTAAATATGCTTACATCCCAGTCGTTTATAGGAATCCTGATGTTTGTTACGGCATATCCTTTGGGAATTTCTGTAAAATTTATAAGCGGAATGTATTTGGTTTCGTTTGGTGATTTAATTTCAAGGTATGCGTCCAAGGCAAGAAGCGGTCCGAAGAGCGTGCATTTTTGCGGACTGAGCAGGTTTCCGGCGAGTGTCGCAATGTTCCTTACGAACGGGTTCGCGACGGATTCAATTGCTTCCGGCAGAAGCTTTGGAAGGTTCCGCTCGCCGAGCTCAAGAATTGAAGAAAGTGAGGTTCCGGGACCGAATTCAATGTAGCGCTCGTGCTTTTGAATCTGCCTGAAGTCTTTTATGAGCGTTGTTGAAATGCATTTTTCCGGCATTGCGGGAATCCCCGTGCAGGCGCCTACAATCTGGAGTCCGCTGATTGTTTTCATCTGATAAAAGAGGTCTGAAAGGTTTTTTGCATAAAAAATATTGCTGTGCTTTTCGTTCAATTTTTTTTCCTTTATTTTGAATGGTCTTTTATGTCGGCTGCGTAAATTATTCCGTTTATTAAAGTGTCAATGTCTGTGCAGCACGGCGAAAGATGCTTTACCTGTTCGCGGATGATTGCCCTTGTTGGTTTCTGCTTGTTTCTTAGGATTGATGCCGCGGCAAAAATTTTTCCGGCATTGCAATATCCGCAGAATTTTATTTCTGCCTTGGCAAAGCCTTTGGAAATCCATGTGTATTCTTCCGATTTTTCAAAATATTCCAGGGTTTCAATTTCCTGATTCATCGCAAGGGAGATTGCAAGGCGGCAGGCTGGAACCGGTTTTCCATTAAGCAGTACTGTGCAAGAGCCGCATATTCCAGAGGCGCAGCCAAGTTTTACGGAAAATAATTTCATTGAGCGAAGAACGTCAATCAGCTTTTCCTCAGGATTTGCCTGGACCATAATTCTTTCGCCGTTGATTATCATTGGAATATTCATTCTTTTTTATCTGCCTCCTTTTCGTTGTTCTCTGGTGTCTCAGTTTCTGCGCAGTCTTCGCTTTTGCCGGCGATGTCTGCCGCTTCTGCTTCTTCTGCGGCTTCATCTATGGTGTCTTCTGTTTTTTCCAGCGGCTCTTCAATTTGTTCTTCATCAGTCTTCTTTGGAGTTTTTGTAAGTTCGTAGAGTTCCTGTTCTGTGCAAGGAATGTGCGTGACTTCTTTTTGAAGCGCCATTGAAAGCGCGGAAGAAAATGCGGCAGGAATAAGGTTATGCACAAGTTTCCCAATCTGGCACGGAGTTTCGCTTGAGCTTAGGAACGAAATCTTTATCTGGTCGCATGAAACGATTGTGTCCTGAACGAGTTTTTCCATTTCCTGCTGAATCGCCAGTTTTATTGTGCTTTCCGCAGATTTTATTGAATAAATTTTTCCGCAGTCGATTGCAATCCATATTCCTTTTATTTTTTCCTGGTATGTGTCGGCATTCAGTTCTACTTCTACAATCGCAGTTCCAAAGGAAGACGCCTGATACGGATGCCCGGAAAACTTTTTTGGATTCCATTGCTTTTTCATTGCGGGCGAAAGGACTTTTTTTACGTTGATTGGAAGTTTTTCCTTTTCGCGTTTCTTTTTTATGTCCTCGCAGGCGCGTTTAAGCAGTACGGCCATTATGCTTATGTCGTTGCAAAAACTTTCCGGCATGAACGTCTCGGAGTCGGCGGCGTATTCGGTGTTTATAAAGATTTGGCTTTCCTGTATGTCAAGAATGCTTGAGGCGATTTGCTTCCAGATTGCAATCACAGAGTTTGATGGCGTTATTGCGTCGATTTTCAGTTTATTTTCTTCATCTAAAGTTACTTCAATCTTCTGCTGGGCAAGTGAAAAATTTGTTCCGTAAAAGCACGCTCCGTCATAAGCGCAGGAAAGTCCGATTCCGCGCCTTGGAAGCGCAAAAAATGTGTGTCCGCCTTCCTTTTGGTTTTGAATTGCATTCAGCCTGTAGGAAGAATATTTCCTGTCAAAGTCGCTCTGTTTTACAATTGCAGAAACAGCATCCTGCGGCCGGTTGAAATGGAATTTAAATGGCGACAGGCAGCCGCGTTCTGAAAGGCACAGGTTTTTTGTCCTTAATTCTTCCGGCAGAATGTTTGTTTTTTCCGCGATAAGCTGAAGATGGTTTTCCATCGCAAAAAAAGCCTGGGAGTCCATTAGCTGGGAATAGACTGAAGTAGGCGGATTGTCCGAAGAATGTACTTCCACCTTGATTATTACGTTTTTCGGGTTGTAAAAACTGCATGCCGCGACCGCCAGCCTGTCCGCGATTTCCTGGGCAAAAGGATTTGAATAGCCTGCGTCGCAGTCGATGTCGATTATAATAGCCTTTATTGTTCCGTCCGTTTCCACTGCCGAGCGGATTTTTATTTTTGTGTCCAGTCCGGGGTGAAAATACGTTTTCTGCTCCTGCTTTGTAAGCAAAAGCTTTACAGGTTTTCCCGTCAGAAGTGCGGCAAGAGCCGCCTGGGCGGCAAGCGTTGTCGTTCTCCAGATTCCGCAGGTGTTTTCGGTCTGGGATATTGTCTTTTGCACTACAATTTTGTCTTCCTCAAGGTTCAGAACCTGGCTTAAATTTTTGGAAAGATATGAAGGCCATTGGGTTGTTGTCATTACATTAAGTTTCTGACCTTCCTTGTAGCAAAAAACGCCGTTCGGCTCAATCCATTCCGGGCAGACTTCGTCCATTGACCATGTAGAGCTTATGTCGAACGGACTCAGGGCAAACTCTTCGTCCAGAATCTGGGGGTCTTCAGTAAAAGAAAAAAATCCTGAGGTTACGGTCCGTTCTGCGATTATCCGCTGCGTGTGTTTTCCGGGATTTATGTTTTCAACTGCGTCCTCAATTTGTTCAGGCTTAGTATAGCTTGATTTTTTTGTTGGCTTTGGCATTGCGTCAAGGGAAGGCAGCACGTTGACCATGTCGACAACATCGGCAATTTCTGAATCATCAGGAAGTTTTGTGTCCTGCCCGGAATCCTTTTCGGAAGCGGAATTTTTTATAAATTCTGAGTGGTTGAGCTGCTGCGCGACTTCCTTTATTTCCGGGGATTCTACAGTTGTGACGTCAAAGGTGATTTGAATTTCCTCTGCGATTTTTCTTACTTCAAAAAGGTTCGGCCCTGTAACGATTCCTACCGGCTGGCCTTTGTAGTGGACTTTTTCGTTGCAGAAAATTCTTGTGTCTGTTCCCATTGTCGAGATAAAATTTTCTCCGGGTATATCGCGCGCTGAAAAAAAACAATATCCTTCCGGCAGGTCTGAAAAATTTATGTTTGTGATTTTTCCGCCTGCTTCAGGGCTTCTTACCAGCGCCGCATAAAGCATGTCGTCTTTTATGCAGTCTATGAAAAAATTCTTTGAGAGGTAAGAATGTCTTCTGCTTCTTTTTTTTGAGGTTTTCTTTGTTTTTTCAGTTTTTTCCGCAGTTTTTGCTTTTGCGGTTGCTTTTGTTTCTTCAGACATGATTTTCCTGACCTGTTCTTGTAATTTCAGAAATCACTAAATCAGCCATTTCTTCTGTCATATCGGGCCACAGAGGAATTGAAATTGTCTGGCTGTAGCGTTTTGCCGCTTCCGGAAAATTCTCCGCCGTAAAATCCGGGTAGAGCGTTTTCCAGTAAGTAAAGTAGAATAAAGGAATAAAATGAACGGAAATTCCGATTCCTGCCTCCTGAAGTTTTTTTGCAAATTCATTGCGGTTTATTTTTAGTTTTTCCGGAACAATCCTTATAAGGTAAAGATGCCATGCGTTTCCCTGGCCGTCCGGCGGAGTCTGGATAAAATCAAGCCGGCTGAACGCTTCGTTGTATTTTTTTACGATTTTTATTCGTCTTTCGTAGAAATCTTCTGCCCGTTTCAGCTGTTGTACTCCGATAGCCGCAAGAATGTCCGGCAGGTTGAATTTGAATCCAGGGGCAATAATGTCGTATTCCCAGCTCGCGCGCGGAGAAGTGTAGCGGTCCCATGTTGTCCTGTCCATTCCGTGCAGTCGCATTACCGTCATTCTTTCTGCAATTTTCTTGTCGCGTGTGCAGACCATTCCGCCTTCCGCGGTTGTTATTGTCTTTGTAACGTAAAATGAAAAAACTCCGGCATCGCCGATTGTGCCTGCGTAGCCGATTTTTGTAGGGCTTGGAAAAGCATGCGCCGCATCTTCTATGACTTTTACTCCATATTTTTTTGCAATCCGGCATATTTCTTTCATATTGCAAAGGTTTCCTGCGATATGAACTGGAACAATAGCCTTTACGTTCCTGCCTTCCGGAGAAATAAGGATTTTTTCAACTTTTTCCGGGTCTATGTTGTATGATTCTTTTTCTATGTCAGCAAAATATACGTCCGCGCCAAGATGCCTTGCGCACGCCGCCGTTGAAACGAACGTGTACGGAGTTGTTATGACCGCAGTTCCCGGACCGACACCGCACGCTTCCATTGCAAGAATCATTCCGCTTGTATTGCTGTTCACGGCAAGGCTTTGCACAGGTTCTGCCGAAAGCCCAAGCTCTTTTCGCCCGTCAAGCATTTCAGGCTTGGAATTCATTATTTCAGAAAACTTTTTTTCAAATTCAAGCGCGTATTTTCCTGTTGTAAGCCAGCCGGAATTTAGAACTTCCAGAACGGCTTTTTTTTCTTCTTCTGAAATTGAAGGACGCGAAAAAGGAACTTTCAGTGAATCTGCATCAGACATATTTTCTCCCATAAAAATCTTGAGTTAGTACGTAAAACTGCCAAGTTTTTACAAAACTTGCGGCGAGCCACGGATGCCTCCCATAAAAATCAGCCGGCCGCTGTTTCTTCATTTCTGTTTTTTTCTGAACAGCCGTCATAGAATTCTTTTAATGATGGAAATTCGGAGCATAAAACAGATAAAAGATATTTTTTGTTTCTATATAATGCCGCGTTTTCTGGTGAATTTTCCTGCAACAGGCAGACTGGCAGCAGTTTTTTCAAAAGACTTGCAAGGCGTTCAGGTTCAAATTCAAGATTTTTAAGTTTCAGGATTTTCGCGTATTCAGTTTTTGCAGGTTCTTCCTCTTTTAGCCAGAGCGGTTCGACCGCGCGTTCTCCCCTGCGTTTTCCTATTATTTTTATTTCAATGTCTTTTTCCGGTTCAAGGCCGCTGAATTTTATTATTTGCCTGGCAAGGTCGATTATCTTTATTGGTTCGCCCATATCCAGAAGGTACGATTCGCTGTTTTTTCCTACGCCGCCTGTTTTAAGAACAAGGGAGCAGGCTTCGGGAATTGTCATAAAATATCGTTCCATATCTTCTGAGGTAACGGTTACAGGTCCGCCGTTTTTTATTTGTTCCATAAAAAGCGGAAGAATTGATCCGCGGCTTCCAAGGACATTTCCGAAGCGCACGAACATAAATTTTTTTTCGCTTTTTTCATTGTTTTTGCTGCCTGGGCAGCCTTCGCCTGTGCAAAAAGATGTTTCAGAAGCCTTTTTTGCCGCATCAAGGACAAGTTTTTCGCAAATCATTTTTGAAACTCCGTAAACGCTTACGGGTTCAACCGCCTTGTCTGTGGAAATAAGCACAAAACGTTGCACGTTATATTTCAAGGATGCGTCCAGAAGATTTTTTGTGCCGAAAACGTTGTTTGCAATTGCCGCTACAGGATTTTCTTCCATAAGCGGAACGTGCTTGTACGCCGCGCAATGAAACACAACATCGCATTTTGTCTGGTTTATTATGTAATCAGTGTAGTTTCTGTCTGTCATGTCGCCGATGATTGGCACGATGGACGCTTTTTCGCCGACTCCTTCCGACTGAAGAAGACGCAGCTCGCGGTCAATCTGATAAATTGAATTTTCACCGTGTCCGAAAAGATAAAGGCGTTCCGCTCCGCCGCTTAAAAGCTGCCGGCATATTTCAGAACCGATTGAGCCGCCTGCACCGGTTATAAGAACTCTTTTGCCGCGGAGATATTCAAGGCTTTCCTTTAGGGAAATTGTTACCGGCGTTCTTCCCAAAATATCAAGCGGGTCTATTTCGCGCGTCTGGACAAGATGCGCAGAGCCTGTTACAACTTGGCTTATGCCTGGAAGAATCCTTATGTTTTTGAAACCGCAGTTTTTAAGAATTTCATAGATTCCGCGGATTTTTTCAACAGGCGCAGAGGGAATCGCGATAATTGCCTCATCCTGCGATTTGCAGCGAAGGACAGCGGCGATGTTTTCTATCGGTCCAAGGACAGGAATTCCTTCTATCTGAGTTCCAGTCAGTTTCGGGTCATCGTCAAGAAACGCGCTTACTTTTCCGAAAATCTTTTTTCTTTTTATATCATCGGCAATTGTCTGTCCGGCAAAACCTGCACCGATTATGTAAAGATTTTTTTCATTCTTCAAAGACATAGTTTAATTCCCACTAAAAATAATTCTATCACAACTAAATCAAAGTAAAAAGATATGATTGTGCTAAACTTGGATTTCTATTTAGACGATATTTTAAAAGAGAAACGAAAACAGAGTGGGGTGTTCTATGGGGAAAAAAAATCTGATGGCCGCGTTTGTTATGACTGCCGCTGTTGCCGCAAGCTTTGCAAAAAGCCTGTCTTTTCAGATTCTTCAAAAAAATGACAGTTTGAACAATGTCTGCGAATCCGCTCTTGCGGTTGAAGACGAAATTTTGAATTATTTTTTTGAGAACGGATATATTGTTTCAAATATTCCGGCCGTGGTTTCTAAAAATGATGCGCAGGACTTGAAACTTTATAACGATGCTTATAATGAAGCCGTGAGCGGAACAGTTGATGAGTTTTGCTTTATAAAACTTTATTTTATCGGAGACGAAAAGGCGAACGGCAAGGTTTCTTTAGGAAACATGAAAAAAATAAGCTGGAAGCTTGTTGCCGTAAAAACTGGAAATATTCTGGAAGAGTCTTCTTCAGAAATAAAAGCTGGAATCAGTCAGAATGAGGCTGCGAACGTGCGTAATTTTGCGTCGGAATTTGCGCTTCACATTCAAAAAGTTATCAAACAGAAGTCATAAGGCAGGAAAATATGAAAAAATTATTTGTTGTGATTTTAAGCGTGCTTTTATCCGGAACGATTTTTACATCTTTCAGTCCGTCTTTGGATGGTCGCGCTGTAGTTGCTCCCGAAGGCTCTATGCCGAAAGGGGTTTTTGCAAAAACCGTTGGTTATCTGCCAGGTGATTCAATCAGCGTTACAAGTCTTTCTGCAAAAAAAACGGTGGATATACTTGTAATCGGCTCAATTGATTCTTCTGAAGGTGTGGCGATTTTGCTTTCCCCTGAGGCTGCGGAACTTTTGGGGCTTTCCAAGGATGCGAACAATGTTGTGAAAATCACAAAACGCTCCGGACAGCTTGACGAGGCGGTCGCAGGAACAGCAGTTATTGGCGGCAAGGTTGAAAATGATGAGTCTGATTTTGAGCCGGAAGAAATCGTTTCAGAAGCTGAAAACGCCGCTGGAACGGAAGAAGATTCTGATTCTGTTGAAGAAATTTCCGCAGAAAAAGCGGAAGGCGAAGAAAAAGACGATTATGCGGAAGAGACTGTCGAGCCTGAACCGGTGGAATCTGTTGAAGCCGAGGAAAATCCTGCTCCGGAAACAGAAACTGAACCGGAAGTTATTGACGAGGCAGGTTCTGAAGACCTTGAAAATTCCGCCGCCGAATCTTCTGAGGAAGCGGTTCCTTCTGAACCATTGGAATCTGCGGAAGAAATTCCTGAAGAAAAAGTTCCTTCAAAGGAAGATTCCGTAGAACCTGAAAAAATAGATGCGACAGATGCGCCGGAAGAATACGGGCTTTCTGAAAATTCCGGTGAAATTCCTGTTCCTGTTGAAGAATGTCCTGAAGAAGTTGAGCCGGATGAAAAACTTGAGCCGGCGGAAGGCGATGAGCTTTCAGAATCTGTGGAAAAAATTGAAGCGACCGACGAGCCGGCCTCAGAAGAGCCAGAGCCTGAGAAAGAGTCGGTTTCTGTTGATGACGATGTGGTTTCAGAAACTCCGTTTGAGGAGGAATCTGTCAGCGCTGATGAATTGCCGGAAATGAATGCTGAAAACTCAGAGCCGGTTGAAAATGAAACACCGGAGGCAGTTCCTTACGTTGACTCTGAAAATGTAGAGGCCGGACCGCTTTCTGAAGAAAATTCAGAAGAAAGTTATGAGCCGATTGTGCTTGTTCCTGCGGAATCAAATCCGCCGGAATCTGCCGGAAAGCCTGCTGAGGTTTATAAAAATGAAGTTTCCGCAAAACCTGCTGAAAATAAAGCAGAAGAAAGAGCCGCGGAAGGCAAAAAGCCTGGCGCCTCAAAAAAATCTCTTGAAAAATACAAGGTTTCAAGCCTGAAAGAGCTTGAAAGCGGCAAGTATTACATTCAGATTGCGGTTCTTGCTGATGAGAACAACCTGAAGAATACAGTTTCCAAGTTTGAAAAGCAGTATCCTGTAACCTTGGTTCCTCTTGCAAGCGGAAAGGCGACTCAGGTTATGATTGGTCCTTTAGGCATGGATGAATACGGCGCAGTTTTGAACAGATTTAAAAAGTCTGGCTATAAGGATGCGTTCCTGCGTAAAATAAAATAAATAGCCTGAATGTCGAGTTTTTTGTAAAAAGAATAAAAGCGCAGGCAGATTTGCAATTTGTGAAGATTTTTGGCGATTGAATTAATTAAAGTGCGGAGCACCCGGATTAATACAAGCGTAGCGCGAGCCAAATCCATCTTGAGCAAATTGGAAATATGGCGGGAGCGTTCTTTCATAATTTGCAGAAAAAACTCGAAATTAAGGCTAAATTGATTTTATGTTGCAAAAAACGCTCTTTCGGGGGCGTTTTTTTATTATTTTTGTTGCGTTTTGTGCAATATAAAAATGAAAAAATAACTTCGGCGCAAACATTGAAAAATCATTTTTCTAGTGGTAAGGTTAAATGTAAAAATAAAAGTCGCACCTCTGAGCGCGAACAATAGTGAGGTTATGCAATGGGAAAGAAGAATCTTGACTGGAGTAATTTGCCGTTTGGCTACATGAAGACAGACAGGCGGTTTGTTTCAAATTTTAAAGATGGCGCCTGGGATAGCGGTAAACTTACAAAAGACAATATCGTAAAAATCAATGAATGCGCAGGTGTCCTTCAGTATGCGCAGACTTGTTTTGAAGGGCTTAAGGCATATACAACAAAAGACGGAAGGGTTGTTTGTTTCCGTCCTGATTTGAACGCGGCAAGAATGAAAAGTTCCTGCGAGCGACTTGAAATGCCTGTTTTTCCGGAAGACAGATTTGTCCAGGCTGTAAAAGATACTGTAAAGGCGAACATCAGCTGGGTTCCGCCATTTGGCTCAGGAGCGACGCTTTACATCCGTCCTTATATGTTCGGCTCAAACGCGGTAATCGGTGTAAAACCGGCGGATGAATATCAGTTCAGAATTCTTGTGACTCCTGTTGGACCTTACTTTAAAGGCGGTGTAAAGCCGATTACTGTCAGAATTTCTGATCTGGACAGAGCCGCGCCGCACGGTACTGGCGACATCAAGGCCGGACTTAACTATGCGATGAGCCTGTACAATATTGTTGACGCCCACAAGAACGGTTTTGCGGAAAATATTTACACTGATCCTGCTACTCATACTTATATTGAAGAAACCGGCGGAGCAAATATTCTTTTTGTAACAAAGGACGGAAAACTTGTTACTCCAAAATCAAATTCAATTCTTCCTTCTATTACAAGACGTTCTCTGGTTCAGGTTGCAAAAGATTATCTTAATATCGAGGTTGAAGAGCGCGCTGTAAACAAGAATGAGCTTGCGGATTTTGCGGAAGTCGGTCTTTGCGGAACAGCGGCGGTAATCAGCCCGATTGGAAAAATCGTTGACCACGGAAGCGAAATCAATGTTCCTGCAGGAATGGAAAAAATCGGACCTGTTCTTGGCAAGCTTCGCGATACGCTTACAGGAATCCAGATGGGCGAAATCAATGCTCCGGAAGGATGGGTTGTTGAAATAAAATAAATCTGCCTTGAGCATTTTTGTTTAAAATTTCAATTTTACGCTGATAGAAATTTTTAAAGGCAAGCTTAGGGGGTCCAGGCTTGCCTTTTTTTGTCTTTTCAAAGTATGCGTATTTATGTTATTTTAACTTATGTTTTTATTTTTGATTCTATTGTTTCCTACGGTTCTGACTTTTTGTTGCGCTCATTCAGCTAAAAAAATATATGGATTTATTGTCGCTGTCGGCGCGTTTGCTGGAATTATTGCCAGCGCGGGAACTGCGCTTTTTGCCTATATGCACAGAATTCCGGAATATTCAGTTTCTTCAAATTTCTTTTATTATTTTCTGAAAGAATATGTGTTTCCAATGATTCTTGTATACGCTTTGTATTTTTTTACAACAAAAGATTCTGTTGAATTCCGGGTAAAAGCGTTTTTTCCGCTGGTTACAGCATTTTACGCGATTTACATGCCGTACTGCGTGATTGCTTCGTCCAACGCGGCATTCTCGTTTTTTCAGCTTTTTGTAAAGCCTGTCCTGATGCTCTCGGAAGTTTTTATTGCAAGTCTGTTTGTCTATAAAATTTATTGCGCGGTTTCGGAAAAAAATGTTGCTGGAATCGTAATTCTTTCAGTCCTGCTTCTTGTGAATTTTTTTATTCCTTCATTTCTGGAAACAATGTACCTTATGTGCATCGCGCTTCCGGTTGTCTACATTGCCGCTGTGATTTTTGCTCTTTTTGCGCTGGTTCTGTTTTTTGTAAATTCGCGGCAGGATGCGAAATTCTTGTTTTAACTGTTTAACCTTAATTTCGATTTTTTTTGCAAATTATGAAAGAACGCTCTCGGTAGATTTCCAATTTGCTCAGATGGATTTGGCTCGCGCTACGCTTGTATTAATTCGGGTGCTCCGCACTTTAATTAATTCAATCGCCAAAAATCTTCACAAATTGCAAATCTGCCTGCGCTTTTATTCTTTTTACAAAAAACTCGACATTCAGGCTGTTTAGTTTAACTGTTTAGCATGTTGAATTTCGGATGCATACATCTGCGGAAGGCTGAAAGCCGCTGAAAGCGTTTTTTCAGTTTATAAAAGCCCTTGTCTTCTCCTTGTATCCTTGTAGAAAGTTTTAAAAGAATTCAGTAGTATAAATTTATAAAGTTTTTGGATATTTTAAAAATTTCAAAGAGGTTTTTAATGAAAAAGATTATCAGCGGAAAAGTCCGCGAGGTTTACGATTTGGAAGATGGAAGAATGGTCATTGTCACAACGGACCGGATCAGCGCGTTTGACGTTATTCTTCCAACTATGATTACAGACAAAGGCAAGGTTTTGAACGCTCTTGCGAATTTCTGGTTTGACTACACAAAAGACATTGTGAAAAACCACATGATTTCTTCAGATTTAAAGGATATGCCGGCTGAATTCCAGAAGCCTGAATTTGAAGGAAGAACAATCCTTGTAAAAAAACTTAAGATGATTCCGTATGAAGTGATTGTCCGCGGATATATGTTCGGTTCAATGTACGAAGCGTACAAAAAAGGCGAGCCGTTCCTTGGCCACAAGTTTGAAAAGGAATACCAGCAGGCGGAAAAACTTGACGAGCCGATTGTAACTCCTTCTACAAAAGCGGCGGAAGGACACGACATAAACGTAACTCTTGACTACATGAAAAAAGACCTTGGCGAGGCGCTTGGAACAAAGATTGAAAAAGCCGCCCTTGCGATTTACAAAAAATGCTACGAGCACGCATACAAGAACGGAATCATAATCGCAGACACAAAATTTGAATTCGGATTGGACGAAAACGGCGAGCTTGTGCTTGGCGACGAAGTTCTGACTCCGGACTCAAGCCGCTTCTGGGATTTGAGCAAATACAAGGTTGGCGGAAGTCCTGCTTCCTACGACAAGCAGTTTGTGCGTGACTGGCTGAAAGAAAACAACCTTGCCGGCGACCCGAACATTAAGGAAATCCCTGCCGATGTTGTTGCAAAGACAAGCGCAATCTACAAGGAATGTGAAAAAAAGATTTGCCATAAATAAATAACTGGTATGTTGAGTTTCGGGTTTTTTGCGGCTGAAGGATGGCGTAAGCGGTTTTTTCAGAATCTGCAAAAAACCCGATTTTTTTTTAATTTTTTTAAAAAAAATGATTTTGGCTGTTGACACAAAAAATCGTTTTTGATATATTATAAACATCTCAACGAGATAAACGGGCAGTTAGCTCAGCTGGTACGAGCGTCTGGTTTACACCCAGAATGTCGGGAGTTCGATCCTCTCACTGCCCATAAAAAAGCCTTTCTAAGAAATTAGGAAGGCTTTTTTGTTTAACCGGATGATTTTTGTTGGCATAAATTCCTGTTTTTTCCTTCCTGATTAATCCCTTGAGGGGGCTTTCCGTGTAAAACCTGCGCGTATAAATCATCAATATTGACATTTTTTTTCTGATTTTATATATTGAAACTACGCAATGACGCGGTTATTAGGGTTTTTACGCCCTGATGGCCGCGTCTTTTTTTTTGTCCGGACATTCCGGGCGTAAGGGGTTGCTTTATGAATAAGACTTTGTATGAACCGTCCTTTGAGCATGACAACTGTGGTATCGGAGCTGTGGTAAATATTGACGGACATGCTTCAAGGCAGATTGTTGACAACGCTCTTTGCATTGTTGAAAAGCTTGAGCATCGCGCAGGCAAGGATGCGACTGGAGAAACTGGTGACGGAGTAGGAATTCTTGTGCAGATTTCACACCAGTTTTTTAAGAAAGCCGCTGACGGGCTTGGTATAAATTTGGGCGGAGAGCGCGATTACGCCGTGGGAATGTTCTTTTTTCCTTCAGATCCGATTGTCCGGGCCCAGACTAAAAAAATGTTTGAAAATCTCTGCGAAAAGGAAGGCCTGCCGTTCCTTGGATGGAGAACAGTTCCTGTAAATCCGGATGTTCTTGGCCAGCGCGCAAAAGATTGCATGCCGGTTATTACCCAGTGCTTTATCGGCCGTCCGGAAAATATTGAAAAGGGCCTTGATTTTGACAGAAAACTCTATATTCTTCGCCGCCAGTATGAACATTCTGCAGGTGAGACTTACGTTGCTTCTCTTTCCAGCCGCACGATTGTGTACAAGGGAATGTTCCTTGTAAAGCAGCTCAGGACTTTTTACAAGGATCTGCAGAGCGAGGATTATCTTTCGGCTATGGCGATTGTTCATTCAAGGTTCAGCACGAACACAAATCCAAGCTGGGAACGAGCGCATCCGAACAGGTTTATTGCGCACAACGGTGAAATCAACACAATCCGTGGAAATGCGGACAGAATGCTTGCCCGGGAAGAGACTTTGAAGTCTGAAGTTCTTTCTGATGATGATATGAAGAAAATCCTTCCGGCGATAAATCCTGACGGTTCTGATTCTGCGCGGCTTGACAATACCCTGGAATTTCTTGTTATGAACGGAATGCCGCTTCCGCTTGCTGTTATGGTCTGCATTCCTGAGCCGTGGAAAAATGACACGACAATGGATTCTGAAAAACGTGATTTTTACCATTATTATGCTACAATGATGGAGCCGTGGGATGGACCTGCCGCAGTTCTTTTTAGCGACGGCGATGTGTTGGGCGCGACTCTTGACAGAAACGGACTCAGGCCTTCACGTTATTACATTACAAAGGACGGAATGCTGATTCTTTCATCAGAAGTTGGATGTCTTGATATTCCGGAAGAAAATATTGAAAAAAAATCGCGCCTTCAGCCGGGAAGAATTCTTCTGGTTGACACAAGGCTGAAGAAAATAATTTCTGATGAGGAGGCGAAGAGACTTTACGCTTCTGAGCATCCGTTTGGTGAATGGCTTGACACAAATCTTGTTCATCTTTCTGACCTTGCGATTCCAAACAAGAAAATTCCTGTCTATACGCAGGAAGAGCGCGACCGTATGTACAGGGCGTTCGGCTGGAACTACGAGGATGTGAACGAAATGGTTCTGCCGATGGCGAAAACTGGAGCAGAGCCTACAGGCGCTATGGGCGTTGACACTCCGCTTGCGTGCATGAGCGACAAGCATCCTTCTCTTTATTCATATTTTAAGCAGCTTTTTGCGCAGGTTACAAATCCTCCGTTCGATTCTCTTCGCGAAAAAATTGTGACGGACACGACGGTTTATGTTGGTTCGGACGGAAATCTTTTGAAGCCGGAAGGAAAAAACTGCACGGTGCTTGAAATCAACAACCCGATTCTTACCGGCGTTGACATGCTGAAAATAAAGAACATGAAAAAGCCTGGATTCAAGGTTGTTACAATTTCCCTTCTGTATTACAAGGGCGGTTCTTTGCAGCAGGCTCTGGATGAGCTTTTGATTTCTGTCGACAGGGAGTATAAGAACGGCGCGAATGTCATTGTTCTTTCAGACCGCGGAGTCGACGAAAACCACGTTGCCGTTCCAAGCCTTCTTGCGGTTTCTGCGGTTGAGCAGCATCTTGTGCGCACAAAAAAGCGCACTGCAATCTCTATTATTCTTGAGTCGGCGGAAATCCGCGATGTTCATCAGTCTGCGATGTGCCTGGGCTATGGAGCGCGCGCGATAAATCCTTATCTTGCTCATGAATGTATTGCGGAGCTTATTGACCAGAAACTTCTGGATAAGGATTATCACACTGCCATAGACGATTACAACAAGGCGATTATAGATGGAATTGTAAAAATCGCCGCAAAAATGGGAATTTCAACAGTCCAGTCTTATCAGTCGGCGCAGATTTTTGAGGCGGTCGGCATTTCAAAAGAAGTAATCGACAAATATTTTACAAATACAGTAAGCCGCGTCGGCGGAATTGGAATCAAGGAAATTGAGGAAGACGTTAACTTTCATCACAACAAGGCTTTTGATCCGCTAGGATTGACAGTTAATACGCATCTTGATTCTGTTGGAATGCACAAGCTTCGCCGCGGACCAAATGCGGAAGACCATCTTTACAGCCCGGAAACGATTATTGCGCTTCAGGAATCCACAAGAAACAGCGATTATGCGCGCTTTAAGGAATATACCTCGCTGGTTGACGACAATTCCCATCCGCATACTTTGCGCGCGATGCTTGATTTTAATTATGATGAAGGAAAATCTGTTCCGATTGACGAAGTTGAGCCGGTTTCTGAAATTGTAAAGCGGTTCAAGACAGGTGCTATGAGCTACGGCTCAATTTCCGAGGAAGCGCACCGCTGCATGGCTCTGGCGATGAACCACCTGCACGGAAAATCAAATTCCGGCGAGGGCGGTGAAAAACCGGAGCGCCTTGGAACAGAGGCGAATTCCGCAATCAAGCAGGTCGCGTCTGGACGTTTCGGCGTTACGGAAGAATATTTGCTGAACGCAAAGGAAATTCAGATTAAAATGGCGCAGGGAGCAAAACCGGGAGAAGGCGGACATCTTCCTGGAAAAAAAGTATATCCTTGGATTGCGCAGACACGTTACGCGACTCCGGGTGTATCTTTGATTTCACCGCCACCGCACCACGACATTTATTCAATAGAAGATTTGGCGCAGCTGATTTACGACTTGAAGAACGCGAACCGTGCCGCCCGCATTTCCGTCAAGCTTGTCTCAGAGGCTGGTGTCGGAACGATTGCGGCTGGCGTTGCGAAGGCCGGCGCGCAGGTGATTCTGATTTCCGGACACGACGGCGGAACTGGAGCCGCTCCAATTTCTTCAATCCACCATGCGGGGCTTCCGTGGGAATTAGGGCTTGCGGAAACCCACCAGACGCTGATTCAGAACGGACTCCGCTCGCGCGTTGTGATTGAGACGGACGGAAAGCTTATGAGCGGCCGCGATGTCGCGATTGCCTGTCTTTTGGGCGCGGAGGAATTCGGTTTTGCCACAGCGCCTCTGATCACAATGGGCTGCGCGATGATGCGCGTGTGCAACCTTGACACCTGTCCGTTCGGCGTTGCGACCCAGAACAGCGAACTTAGAAAACGATTCACAGGAAAACCTGAATACGTTGAGAATTTCATGAAGTTCATTGCCGAGGAGCTTCGCGAATACATGGCGAGACTTGGCGTACGGACTCTTGACGAAATGTGCGGAAGAACAGATTTGCTTAAACTAAAGGAAAAGCAGGGCTTTAAGCGCGCAAATCTTGTTGATTTAAGCCGGATTATCGGTTACCGCGCACCGGAAGGTTCAAGAACGCATTTTTATCCGGAAGATGTCTTTAATTTTGAGCTTGAAAAGACTGTTGATGAAAAAGAGCTGCTGAAATCTTTTGAAAAGGCCTCAAAAACAAAAAAAGGCGTTTTCAATGTAAAAATCACTTCCACGGACAGGACTTTGGGAACGATTCTCGGTTCGGAAATCCAGAAAAAGTTTGGAAATTCCCTGCCGGAAGATTCGTTTGTTGTAAACGCGGAAGGCGGCGGCGGACAGTCTTTCGGGGCGTTCATTCCTAAGGGACTTACAATGAGTCTTGCCGGCGACGCGAACGATTACCTTGGAAAAGGGCTTTCCGGCGGAAAAATTGTTGTGCGCGCGCCAAAAAATGTTACGTTCAAACCAGAAGAAAATATCATCATAGGAAATGTCGCTCTGTTTGGAGCGACCAGCGGCGAGGCGTTTATAAACGGAATTGCCGGCGAGCGTTTCTGCGTTAGAAATTCCGGGGCGACTGCGGTTGTCGAAGGCTGCGGCGACCACGGTCTTGAATACATGACAGGCGGAACTGTAGTGATTCTTGGAGCGACCGGTCGAAATCTTGCGGCCGGAATGTCCGGCGGAACAGCTTATGTTCTTGATATGAATCACAGTCTGTACAAGCGCCTTAACAAGCAGCTTGTAACAATGAGCGAGGTTTCTGACGAGCACGATGTTCAGATTATAAAATCGCTTGTTGAAAAGCACGTTAAGGAAACAGGTTCTGCGCTTGGCGCGAAAATCCTTAAAGATTTTGAAAAAGAATATCTTCCTCATTTTAAGAAGATTATTCCTAACGATTACCACAAGATGCTTGTTGAAATAAGCAGGGCGGAAGAACGCGGCTTAAAGCATGACGAGGCTGTCCTTGAAGCGTTTTATGCGGCGACAGGCCAGAAACGGGTAGGATAGGAACTTGGGTTCTTAGGGTGAAAACCCTAAGAAGTGCTGGGGAAAAGGTGTGGTTTGGAGAGGAAAAATCACCGCTTCTTAAGTAGAGTGGTTTGTTCTCTCCAGGAAAGCAGACTCCACATTCAATGTGGAAAAAAGGAATGTAATATGGGAAAGCCAACAGGATTTTTAGAATATAACAGAAAAGACAACAGCAGTATCGCTCCGCTTTTAAGGACTGCGAATTTCAAGGAATTTCATAATCTTCTTCCGGAAGGGGAACGAAGGACTCAGGCGGCGCGCTGCATGAACTGCGGTGTTCCAATGTGCCAGTCAGCGATAAAGCTTGCAGGAATGGTTACAGGCTGTCCTTTGCACAATCTGATTCCGGAATGGAACGACGCGCTTTACAAAGGCCAGTATGATATGGCGGCCTGGCGTCTTTTGAAAACTTCAAGTTTTCCGGAATTTACGGGCCGTGTTTGCCCTGCATTGTGCGAAAAGGCCTGCAACTGCGGAAACGGCGGTGATATAAAGGAAGCGGTTACGATTCACGACAACGAACTCTTTATAATTGAAAAAGCTTTTGAGACAGGCTATATGAAGCCGCAGATTCCTAAAGTCCGCTCGGAAAAAAAGATTGCCGTAATAGGCGCGGGTCCGGCGGGACTTGCCGCCGCAGATTTGCTTAACAGGCGCGGACACAACGTTACGGTTTATGAGCGCGAGGACAGAATCGGCGGACTTTTGATGTACGGTATTCCTAACATGAAGCTTGAAAAGCACGTGATTGACCGCCGCGTAAAACTGATGGAAGCCGAAGGCGTAAGATTTGTTACCGGTGCAGATATTGGACGCACAGTTGATGCTAAGGAAATTCTTGAGAACTATGATGCGGTCGCATTGTGCTGCGGCGCAAAAAAAGCCCGCCCGCTTTCAGTTCCTGGCGCGGATGCGGAAGGCGTTATGTTTGCGGTTGATTTTTTAAAGTCGGTTACAAAAAGCCTTTTGAACTCGGAGTTAAAGGACGGAACATTTTTTGACCCGAAAGATAAGAATGTGATTGTAGTCGGCGGCGGTGACACAGGAAACGACTGCACTGGAACAAGCATCCGGCTTGGCTGCAAATCTGTTGTCCAGCTGGAGATGATGCCGTGCCCTCCTGTGGAACGCCAGAAAAACAATCCGTGGCCGCAGTGGCCTAAGGTTTTAAAGACCGATTACGGCGCGGAAGAGTCAATCGCGAAATTCGGCCACGATCCGCGTGTCTACAAGACAACGATAAAAGAAATCCATACCGAAGACGGAAAAGTTCGCGGTGTGAAGACAGTTCAGGTTGAATTTAAAATGATTGACGGAAAACGCCAGCTTTGCGAAATTCCCGGAACGGAAAAGGAACTTCCTGCGGACTTGATTCTTATCGCGGCAGGATTTGTCGGCTGCGAGGATTATACGGCAAATGCGTTTGGAGCCGCGCTTACCGCAAGAAATACCGTTGAGTCTGTCGGCGGGCAGACTCCGGACTTGGCAAGCCCGAACGGCTACAAGACTTCTGTTGGAAAAGTTTTTGCGGCCGGTGATATGCGCCGCGGCCAGTCGCTTGTTGTGTGGGCGATTGCAGAAGGCCGGGAATGCGCGCGCCAGATAGATGAATATCTGATGGGCTACACAAATCTTTAGGAACGCAAGTTCCGTACGTATGGAATAATTTTCTGCATAAGTTTATTATTCCTCGTATGAATTTGAACTTTAACACAATAATTTTGATGGCTGCCAGAGTTCTTGCTCTGGCGGTCGCATTTCCGTTCCATGAATCGGCGCATGGTCTTGCGGCGCTTGCTCTTGGCGATAAAACTGCAAAAAATTCCCATAGAATCAGCATGAATCCGTTCCGTCATTTTGATTTGCTGGGTTTTGTTCTTCTTATGCTCGTAGGTTTTGGCTGGGGAAAACCGGTTCCTATAAATCCCGACAATTTTAAGCGAAAAAAATCGGGGATTGCGGTTACTGCTTTGGCAGGTCCTCTTTCTAATCTGTTTCTGGCGTATGTTTCGATAATCGTGTTTAAGCTTTTCTACATTTTTTTGCCGGGACATCAGTTTATTCAGCTTTTTTTGTACTACAGCATTTTTATAAACATTTCGCTTATGCTGTTCAATCTGATTCCTGTTCCGCCGCTGGACGGTTCAAGAATTCTCTACTATTTTATGGACGATGAGTCGTACTTTAATTATTCGCGCTACAGTACAGTTCTTTTTATTGTCATGCTTGTCCTGCTGGAAGTTCTTGACCGCACCGGAATTTATTCCCGCATTGTAAAAACTGTTTTCAACGCGCTTGACAACGGTTCATTGTTTGTAGAAAAAATTTTTGCATAACGCTATAATTGGTCTATTGTGGCGAATATTTTTAATAATGAAAAAATTGTAATCCGCGGTGCCCGTGAGCATAACCTTAAAAATATTGATTTGGATATTCCTCGCAACAAGCTTGTTGTGATTTCGGGGCTTTCCGGCTCAGGAAAAAGTTCTCTCGCTTTTGATACGCTTTTTGCAGAAGGGCAAAGGCGCTATATGGAAAGCCTTTCCTCGTATGCGCGTCAGTTTTTGGGAAGCATGGACAAGCCTGATGTTGATTTAATTGAAGGACTTTCACCGGCGATTTCTATTGAACAGAAATCTACAAATAAAAATCCGCGTTCAACAGTCGGAACAATTACAGAAATATATGATTATTACCGCCTTTTGTATGCGCGCGCAGGTCATGCCCATTGTCCAAAATGCGGCCGCGAGATAAAAGAGCAGCCTGTGGATCAGATAATTGATTCAATCATGTCATGGCCGGAAGGAACTAAAATTCAGGTTTTGGCTCCTGTAATCCGCGGAAAAAAAGGCGAGCACGCAAAGATTATTGAAGATGCCCAAAAGTCGGGCTTTATACGCGCAAGAATTGACGGAGTGATGACAAGCCTTGACGATTCTATAAAGCTTGACAAGCAGAAAAAGCATACAATTGAAATTGTTGTAGACAGAATAGTTCTGGGACCGGATGTGCGGAAGCGTCTTGCGGATTCTGTGGAAACCGCGCTGCAAAGCGCAAACGGAATAATCGTGGTTACAAAACGCGTTGAGGATAAAGAGGTTGAAGTTTTTTTCAGCCAGAAGAACGCGTGTCCTGACTGTGGAATTTCTGTTCCGGAGCTTCAGCCGCGGCTTTTTTCGTTCAATAATCCGTTTGGGGCTTGCCCGGAATGTACGGGGCTCGGCCAGAAGATGGAATGGGATGTAAAAAAAATAATTCCGGATTCTTCAAAAAGTTTTAACGAAGGCGCTCTGGCATTTTACAATCCGGAAAGCGAATGGAACCATTCAATGTTTCAGGCTGTTGCAGAGGAAGGCGGATTTTCTCTTGACACACCTGTTGAAAATCTTTCAAAAGAACAGAGCGATTTTTTGTGGAACGGCGGCGGAGAAAACCGAAAAATCCACTGGATTTATAAAAAGCAGAGCGGCGAAGGCTACAGCGAATACAACAGGGCGTGGCCGGGAATTATTTCGGATATGAAAAGGCGTTATGCGGAAGCCTGGGGCGATGCCCAGCGCGTAAGAATCGAAGAAAAATTCATGTCTGTTTCGCATTGTTCAAGCTGCCACGGCCAGCGGCTGCGTCCGGAAGCCCTTGGCGTTACTGTAGGCGGAAAAAATATCTGGGAGCTTTGCTGTCTTTCGGTAAGCGAGTCAATTGATTTTTTTTCTGGCCTTGAGCTTTCTGAAAGTGAATCTAAAATTGCGGCGCAGGTTTTAAAGGAAATCCGCGCGCGTCTTAAATTTTTAAAGGATGTAGGTCTTGACTACCTTACTCTGGAGCGCGCTGCTGAAACTTTGTCCGGCGGCGAGGCGCAGCGAATCCGTCTTGCGACACAGATTGGCTCTGCGCTTACAGGGGTTATGTATATTCTTGATGAGCCGTCGATCGGGCTTCATCAGCGTGACAATCAGCGTCTTATAGATACATTGACATATCTTCGCGACCAGGGAAATACAGTAATTGTTGTTGAGCACGACGAGCAGACGCTGCGCACGGCGGATTTTCTTGTTGACATCGGGCCGGGCGCAGGAATCCACGGCGGCCGTGTTGTAGCGGCGGGAACACCGGAAGAGGTTATGAAGGTAGCGGAAAGCAAGACCGGGCAGTATCTTGCCGGAACTTTGCGGATGGAAATTCCTTATGAACGGCGCAAGGGGAACGGACAAAAAATCGTTCTTTCAGGCGTAACAGAGCATAACCTTAAAAATGTCTCAATAGAAATTCCTCTTGGGACATTTACGTGTATTACTGGTGTCTCCGGTTCAGGAAAATCGACTTTGATGAGCGACGTGCTTTATCCTGTCCTTTCAAATAAAATAATGCGCACGTCGTATCCGGTCGGGGCGTACAAGGAAATTTCGGGAATAGAAAACATTGACAAAGTAATAAACATTGACCAGAGCCCGATTGGAAGAACTCCGCGTAGCAATCCTGCGACTTATGTAGGTGTTTTTGATGCCATACGCGACTTGTTTGCGGCGACTCCGGAAGCAAAGGCGAACGGATACCAGAAAGGGCGGTTCAGCTTTAACGTAAAGGGCGGAAGGTGCGAAAACTGCCAGGGAAGCGGAACAATTACTATAGAAATGAATTTCTTGCCTGATGTCTTTATAACTTGCGATGTGTGCGGCGGAAAGCGTTTTAATAAAGAAACTCTTGATGTTACGTACAAAGGTAAAAATATAAACGACGTCCTGAACATGACGATAGAGGAAGCCTGCGGCTTTTTTGTTTCAATTCCGCATATTTCGCGAAAGCTTGAGACTTTAAGATCCGTTGGACTTGGCTATATTCAGCTTGGACAGAGCGCGCTCACTTTGTCCGGCGGCGAGGCTCAGCGCGTAAAACTTGCCAACGAGCTTGCGCGTGTTTCAACTGGAAGAACTCTGTACATAATGGATGAGCCTACAACCGGACTTCATTTTGCGGACGTAAAGCAGCTTATGGCGGTAATCCAGCGTCTTGTTGAGCAGGGAAATACAGTCCTTATGATTGAGCACAACCTTGATGTGATATGCCAGGCTGATTATCTGATTGATTTGGGACCGGAAGGTGGTCTCCGCGGCGGAAACATTATAGCAAAGGGAACTCCGGAAGAAGTTTCTTCTGTAAAAGAAAGTTATACAGGCCAGTTTATAAAAGAGATGCTTGACCGATGAAAAAAAATCGTTTGCTTGCAAAATTTGTTTTTCTCATTATGCTTTTTGCGGGCAGCGCAGTTTTTCCGCAGGAAACTGAAAAAACTGTAATCAACATTGAAAATGCACGCAGCACAAAATATGAAAAAGACAAAGACACAGGAAATGACATTATAATCCTGACCGGGAACGTAAAGGTGAGCGTAAGCCGGGGCTCTACAAAAAATGCGATAAGCGCGGATTCAATCCGTTATGACCGGACCAGCGAAATGATGTATGCGCAGGGAAATGTTTCCCTTGAACAGACGACTGCCAATGCCGGAAGCCAGAATGTCTCGGCAAGCTCCCTTATGTTCAATACATCGACGCTTGAAGGCGTTTTTGACGACGGCCGGGTTGTTCAGGTAAAATCAGACGCCATAAACCTTCCTGCCGGTTCTACTTTGATTGTTGCAAGCGATATTTTTGGCCGCAGCGAGTCAAATACAATAACTTTTAAAAACGGCGAGCTTACTTTCTGCGATGATGAAGACCCGCACTGGAGGATTAAGGCCAGCAGAATATGGCTTTTGCCCGGCGGAGAATTTGCTTTTTTGAACGCAAGGCTCTTTGTAGGTCCTGTTCCGATTTTTTATCTTCCTGCGTTTTATTACCCGAAAGACGAGCTTATCTTCAATCCTGTTTTTGGATACGAAAAACGCCGCGGTTACTTTATAGAAACAACTTCCTATGTTTATGGAAGAAAACCTCTTGATACTTCAAGCACCGCTTCTTCAACAGACAGCGACAGTTCTGAAAAACTAAAGGCCCTGTTTAACTTTGTAAAGCCGTCGTCATTGAAAGAGCAGCGCATAGAAGGTCTTATGATGCGAAACCTAGACGATGACTACAAGGGCAATACTACAAACTACTTTAAGATTCTTGGCGATTATTATTCCAATCTTGGTTTTCTTGTGGGATTTGACGGAGTTTTTAAGCCGAAAAAATATATCTCAAGCCTGGAAATGAGCGCGAACCTTGGATTTTCCAATACTATTTTTAAGGATTCATCAGGAAACTATAGTCCGTTTTCTCCGGATGGTGAAAAAATTTACGACAAGTCGAACCTTTTGGGCTTTGAGCTTCCTTTCCGCTATTCAGGCAAGTTTAAAATGTCAATGAGTTCTCCGTTTTCGCTTAATATTTCTTTTCCTGTTTTTTCGGATCCGTATTTTTCAAATGACTTTACAAAAGAACGTTCCGAAACTATGGACTGGATCAGTTTTCTTATAGATTCCCAGAACAAGGACGACGATGATACTAGCACAACAACAGATTCTTCCTTTAACTGGACTTTGTCGGGCTCTTATTCTGTTCCCCTTCCGCAGGTTATAAAACCGTTCTTAAACTCCGTGTCGTTGAGTCTGAACTCTTCTGTGGCTTTTTCTTCAATTTCTGTAAAATCAGAAAATCTTAAAAATTCAAATATTGACAATGATATTTCTCTGGGAAAATGGAAGAGCAGTACGCCTGAACGGACGTTTTTCTATCCTTCGCAGGTTATTCCTCTGACTTTTAGCGGGACTATAAGCGGAACATTGATAGACATTTCTACTTCAAGGAGCTCTTCTTCAAAAAATAAAAAAGACGCGGCTTTTGCAGTTCCTATGATTGCGCCTGATGACATTCTTCCTCTTAACGAGCAGAAAAGCAAAGAGGAGCAGGAATCAAAAGCCTCGGAAAATGAGGAAAGCTCCGGAGAAAATCTTCTTGCGCAGGACGGACAGGAAAACTTAAGAAATGCAGAAAATGAGGAGACTGAGGACGAGCCTCTGCTCCCGGCCGATTCCTTGCCGCTTTTAACAGGCGCTTCTTCGTCAGTTGCAGATTTTTCAGGAATCTCCTATTCCATGAAGTATTCTATAAAGCCGAGCCTTTCAACGCAGATTTCCTACAATTCTTCAAACCTTAGCGCTCCGGATGATTTTGACTGGAGCGTCCTGAAATCTTCTATGTATAAACTTTCTGTTCCGGTTACGCTTGACAATAATTTTTCCTATTCGGGAAACTTTTTTTCTGTAAGCAATTCAAACACATTCAATCCTGTAAGGCAGCGCCACCCTTATCTTCACATGAATGAAAAAGATGAGAACGGAAAAGAAATTGAAGATGAGTGGTACAGCGATCGTTCTGCAAAATCAATAAAAAAAGCCGATTACAGTACAGATAAGCTTGATTTGACACAGACGAATTCGGTTTCGCTTAAGCCGTTCAGCTACATAAAATTTATTAAGGACACTGGAATCACGTGGCGTTCTTCCATAAAACTTGTGCGCACGGAATTTCTTTCAGACGAATATGAAAAAACAGGCGAGGCTGAATGGGATTACCATTTTGCGGACTGGACGGACGAGGACAGCATAACAACAAACGCCCTGGATTTTACTTTTGCCACAAACCAGATGGATTCCAAATTTTCGCAGAGCCTTACGCTTTCTACAACATTAAAGCCTTTGGCTGAAAGTTACTATTCAACTTTAAAGCTTGGTTTTCCGCTTACAACTCTTGCTTTTGAAACCGGTGTAAAAAAATCCAGCACGGACGAAAACGCTGAATGGGTAAAACAGCCGCTTAAGCAAAGTATTACTGTTTCCGGCAAAGTTTTAGGCAGCTCAATGAGTTTTTCTGAAAATTATAATTATAATATGGAAGAATACCACCACGATTCAATGAAATTTTCGTTCAGCTGGATGAATTTAACCGCCGCGTACCAGATGTCATACACATACGGCTACGATATGAAATATGATCCTGAAAGCGGTGAGCCGACCGGATGGGAGCAGCGAGCTGAAAAGGAATTCCTTCCGTATAATTTTTCGTTCACTTATTCGCCGAAGACAAAGACGATTTGCCGCTGGAAAAACCGCGTAAGCATGGGGCTGGGACTTACAACAAGCATTGTTGCGGATTTGCTGAAGCCAACGAGCAGTTACTTCACGTTTGCTCCGTCCATTTCGTTTAAAATAAGCGAATTTGTTAATTTCACATTTTCTGCCTCTTCAAGGAATTCTGTTATCTACCGTTATTTTGGAAACGATATCGGGCTTAACGGCGAGGAAAATCTGTTTGTTGATTTGTTCAATTCATTCCGGTTTGACGATGACAGGTTGAGGGAAAATTCCGGTTTCAAGCTGAAAAGCCTGAATTTTTCTATTACGCACGAGCTTCACGACTGGGATTTCAACGCGACTTTCAAAATTGAGCCGCGCCTTCTGACTGATGAAGTTACGCACAAAAAAAGCTACAGCTACAATCCGTACATTACAATAAATATCACGTGGCGGCCAATGGGCGCGATGAAGACAGAAATTGTTGACAACTACGGCGAATGGGAACTGAAATAGACATTCTGGAAATTGTATTGTCAATTTGCAAGTGATGTTTTACAATATAGGCAAGTGGATACTGAATATACTGTTGTTGTGCCCGATGTTGAAATTCTTTCCTGCGTCTGCGGCACGAATGATAATAATTTAAAGCTCATAGAAGACTATCTGGGAATTCCCGTTTTTACGCGCGGAAATGAACTTTCCGTAAACACAGATAACGATTCGTTGCGCGAAAAATTCCGTTACATAATAGACAGGGTTGTGGATGAGCTCGGCGAAGGTTCAAAAAACGGAACGGATATTATCGCTTCCGTCCTGAATATCGACAGAAAGGCAGACATGAATTCCGTTTCAATAGCAGTTCCCGGCGCAGTCCGCAAGGTTTATCCGCATACGCGGCATCAGGCTGAATATATTCAGTCAATGCGCGAAAAAAATATGGTTTTTTGCATTGGAGCGGCTGGTTCGGGAAAAACGTTTCTTGCCGTGGCGGAAGCGCTTCGTCTTCTTCTTACGCATAAAGTTTCCCGGATTGTTATAACGCGTCCTGTTGTAGAGGCAGGTGAAAGCCTTGGTTTTCTTCCCGGCGACCTTAAAGACAAAATTACTCCGTATTTAAGGCCTTTGTACGATTCAATGGAACTGATTCTTCCTAAGGAAACTATGAAGCGTCTTTTGGAGTCTGAGCTTATTGAAATTGCGCCGCTTGCGTATATGCGCGGAAGAACTTTGAACAACAGCGTGGTTATTCTGGACGAGGCTCAAAATACAACAAGGGAACAGATGAAAATGTTCCTTACAAGGATGGGAGAGAATTCAAAAGTATTTGTAACTGGGGATGAAACTCAAATCGATTTGCCGAAGAAAGTTCCTTCCGGCTTAAAGCACGCAGTTTCCCTGCTGGAAGGAATTGAAGAAATCGGGATAAATCGCCTTGCCGCTGAAGATGTTGTAAGGAATCCCCTGGTACAGAAAATTGTGAAGGCATACGAAAATGAACAAAACGAAGACTAATTCTTTTGCAGAATCAATAAAAAATGTTTTTCTGCAGTTAAACGATTACGTAAAACATCACTGGCAGGTTCTTATTCTTATACTTGTCGGATTTTGCGCTGTTTCCGTTGAAAATTTCTTTAAGGTCGCAATGTCGCAGACGGTTTTTTCCTATTCAATGGATGATTTTGAGGTCGGTCAGATTGCGGACAGGACAATCTATGCGCCGAACTCAATTCCTGCCGATGAGATGAATCCTGTTTTTGTTGAGGAAGGCGAAAAAATCATCAGAAAGGGATTCCCGATTACGGACGAGGCTTACTCCAAGCTTCAGAAAATGTCCGAGTCTCCGCATTACGTTGATTTCCGGGCATTCGCTGATTCGGAGCTTTTTCTTGCGCTGCTTGCCGCGATGTGGTTTCTTCTGTTTACATTTGCTCCTTTCGGGCGGGAAATCCAGCTGCGGGAAATTGTTTTCCAGTTGATTTGTTTTCTTCTGGTCTATGCGGCGGTTGCGTTCTGCTCAAAAATATCTTTTTTCGCCTCGCCGTTCGACATCACCACGATTATACCGGCTTCTCTTTTTATACTGATTGTCGCGGTTCTTTACGGTCAGCTCAGCGCGATTTTCTGTTCATTTATTTTTGCGTTTGCGGTTTTTGACGCAAGTTCATACCAGATTGTTCCTTTTCTTTTTACTCTGGCATCCTGCCTTGCAAGCGCGACAATTGTGCGCAAAATTGAACGTCGTATTGATATGATGTTTGTCTCGCTAATGCTGGGACTTATAAATGCGGTTATGATTATCCTCTTTGCGGTTATCTTTAACTTCAGCATAAGGGAGCTTGCGGTTGTAATCGGACTTGTAGCCCTGAACGGATTCCTTTCGGGAGTCCTTTCGCTTGGTCTTATAACGCCGATAGAGCTTCTTCTGAACACTGCGTCTGTATTCCGGCTGATGGATTTGAGCGATTCAAACAATACTTTGATGAGGAAACTTTTCCTGACTGCTTCCGGAACTTATCAGCATTCTCAGATGGTTGCGCAGCTTTCTGAAAGCGCCTGCCGTGCAATCGGAGCAAATTCCCTTCTTGCGCGCGTCGCGGCATATTATCATGACATTGGAAAAATGGACCAGAGCGAATATTTTACGGAAAACGACATGGACGGCCAGCATAAGCTTAACGAGATGAAACCGAACCTTGCGGCGATTCTTGTCCGAAGCCACGTCCGCAAAGGGATTGAAAAAGCCCGGCAGCTTCATTTTCCGCAGCAGGTTATCGATATTATTGAGCAGCACCACGGAAACAGCGTGATTTCCTATTTTTATGAAAAAGCAAAGGCCTTGGATCCCAATGCCAATATAGATGACTTTATGTATCTTGGAAATCCTCCTGTTTCAAAGGAATCCGGAGTCGTAATGCTTGCCGACACGGTTGAAGCCGCCTGTAAAAGTCTGGATAACCCGACAGAAGCCCGCCTTGAAAAATTTGTAGACATGTTGATTACTTCTAAAATGGAGCACGGACAGCTTGATTACTGCTCGCTTACATTTGGCGACTTGAAAAAGATAAAGTCAGTCTTTGTAAAAATTCTTGCGGCTTATTATCACGGACGCATAAAATATCCGAACCAGAAAGATCCTGACGGACAGGAAAAAAATGAGCCGGTTCCTGAAAAAACAGAAAAAGAGATAAAACCAGAAAAGACTGCGGCAAAAAAAACGGATGCAACTAATGGAGAAGAAAAAATAAATGGCTAACAGAATATTTGTTTCAGTTGAAGAAGGGCTTTCCGAGCCGGAGTGGCTTGAAAAAATCGAGCCGTTTATGCAGAAAATTATGGAAAAGACCGGATATGACCAGGAAGAAATTTCGGTCATGTTCTGCACAGACGGATTTATTCAGGAATTAAACAGGAACTACCGCAAAATCGATGCGCCTACGGATGTTCTTTCTTTTGAAAACGGAGAGGAATACAGTGATGAAGAAGGCGAGTGGTTTTCTGCCGGTGATATTGTAATCAGCCTTGATACACTCCCTGAAAATGCGGAATATTTTGAAGTTGATAAAAACGCGGAGCTGAAGCGCCTTTTGGTTCACGGACTGCTTCATCTGAACGGAATGGATCACGGCGAGGAGCATATTGAAAAAGGTGTTGCTCCGTCATGCGAAATGCTTGTTCTGCAGGAAAAAGTTCTTTCTGAGCTTGCAGACGAAATTCTTGTGAAATAAAGAGAGTAAAGATATGAATTTTCAGTTGTTCAAGAAAAAAGAGACAAAGACCTTTTCCCAAGGCGACGAGCTTTCTGCCGAGGAACAGGAGGTTATAAACGAAGAAAAGCAGGACATGATTCAGGGAATTGAAGACCTGAGCGAAACGACCGTAAAGGAAGTAATGGTTCCGCGGATTGACGTTGATTTTATTTCTGTTGACACGCCTGCAGACGAGCTTATTGAAAAAATTGTTGAAAGCGGACATTCAAGGTTTCCTGTTTACAGCGAGTCGATTGACAATGTAGTGGGCGTTCTTTACGTAAAGGACTTGATTTATTGTTACGGCAGAAAAACTCCGGTTGAGCTTCAGAATATTATCCGCAAGGCGTTCTTTGTGCCGGAAAGCAAGCGCATTGACACCCTTTTAAGGGAATTTAAGCGCCGGCACTGTCATATTGCGATTGCGATTGATGAATACGGCGGAATTGCCGGAATTATCACAATGGAAGACATTATTGAAGAGATTGTGGGCGACATTCAGGATGAATTTGACAATGAGCGCGAGGATATACTTACAATCGGAAATAATATCTGGCTATGTGATGCGCGCGTGGATTTGGATGATTTGAACGAAACTATTGGAGCGGATTTTCCTGCCGAAGAATTTGATTCTCTGGGCGGATTTGTGTTCGATTTGTTCGGAAAAATTCCGGTGAAATTTGAAAAGACTTCGTGGAACGGTTACGATTTTATAGTTCAGGATATGGAAGGCCACAGAATCAATTCAATAAAAGTAATCCGGAAAGATGAAAAGGTTATTGCCGATGAAAAATCTGAATAAAAAAATTTCTGTTGCGCTGGCGGCTGCATTTGTTTCAGGGCAAATTCTGGCGGCGGCTGAAAAAACTGCTTCTGACTATTACAACGAAGGCCTTGCCTCTCAGAACAACGAAAACTGGTACGAAGCGAGTCAGCACTATATGGAAGCGATTCAGAAAAATCCGGTTTATTCAGATGCATGGTTTCATATAGCGCAGTGTTCGTATCAGCTTGGCGAATTTGATCTGGTTCTTTCGCAGCTGGATGAGGCGGAAAAATACGCAAAGGACGACACCGCGATCAATAACCTCCGGGGAATGACCTGCATCGCAATTCAGCAGTTTGATGAAGCCCGGAAGATATTTGAAAAAATCCTTAAAAAAACGCCGAACGACATCGATGCCCGTTTCGGGCTTGCGGAGCTTGACCTTTTTGACGGAAGAATTTCCGGAGCGGAGCGGCAGTATTCAGAAGCCCTGAAACGTCAGACCGAAAACAGAAAGGCGCTTCTTAGTCTTGCGGTTGTTTCATCCCAGCTTGGAAAAAAAGAAAATGCGCAGAACTACTTGAAGCAGGCTCTGGTTTTGTATTCAAGCGAGCCGGAAGTCCATTACATCTCTGCTGTTGTGGCCGCGATGAACGATGATGTAAAATCCGCGGAACAGCACTGCCGCATTGCGGTCCAGATTGATGGAAATTACGAGAAGGCTTACGAGCTTCTTGCAAAAATACGTTACGCCCAGAAAAAATACAGCGATGTCATTTCACTGTGCGATTTTATCATAGGCAGGAACAGAAACAATTCTTATGCCTGGTATTTAAAGGGAGCGGCGTTAAATTCCATGCAAAAACCTCTTGAGGCGATTTCTGTATGGACAAACGGATTGAAAATCTCTCCGCAGGATGAAATCATGCGGGCCGCTCTTGAAATAACTGTCGGCAAGAATATCGCGCTGGAAGACGAACGCCGTGCAGGATGGGCTGAATACCATGTCCAGGCGGCAAGGGAATATTCAAGACGCTATGAAAGTCAGGGGGCTGTTTACGAGTATCAGCGCGCGCTGAAAATCGACCCTTCAAACAAAGAGGCAAGGACGGCTTTTGCAGAGATTATGGAGCTGAACGGCATGCACGAGCTTTATCTGGAGCAGCTTCTTTTTATAAAGAACATGAAAGACAGGAACGCTGAAAAAAATCCTTCTGCCGAGCTTGACGACAAAATTGAGGCCTATGAAAATCTTTTGCAGGATTCTCTTGCAAAAAAATGGAATGTAGAGCCTTTTTATCTTGATAAGGCCAGGTGGAGCATAGGAATTTATTTTATTCCTGGAACAATAAATCAGCGCCATATAGAAAGCAACAGGATTGCGGCGGAATTTGCCTCTGATATTTTTTCAGGGATTGCGGCCGCGTCAATCTCTTCGGAATCTTCCGGTGTATCCGGCTTTGGCAGCGCATACCAGAAAGCAAGAAATTCAAAGAAAGATTACTTTATTCTGATTTCAGTTGATGAAGGCGCGCGCGACATAACTTTGGATTACACAATGTACTCGGCCCGCACTGGCTCAAAGGTTACGGAAGGCTCTCTGTACGGAACCGGAAACAACCGCTATTCAGGAGTTTTCCGCCGCTTCAGGGCGGATGTTTTGAATCATCTTTCAATCCGCGGAAAAATTATTGACCGTGACGGAAAAATTCTTCTTGCGGATTTGGGACGTTCTGAAAATGTTACAGAAGGTTCAGTTTTTGATGTGGTAAGGAAAAATTCCATTCAGACGGCAAGTTCCGGCAGCGGAGTTGTCTACAAGGATTCCGATATTTTAGGCTCTTTTACGGTTACAACCGCCGGCGAAGAAATAAGCGAAGGAATTCTGGAATACCGGGGATTTTATGACCGGGTAAATACAGGCGATGAGCTTGTTCTGCTTAGCAGACCGAATCCTGATGAAGTGAACGCCGCGGATGAAAATCCGGCTGAACGTCAGACAGGCAGGGTAAATGCAAATGTCGCTCCGCAGGGAAATGCGGCCGGCGAGCCTGTTGTTGAACGTAAAAATCCGGGGCTTACGGCAGAAGATTTAGGAGTCCGACGTACGCCTGCATTTATTGATTTAATCCGTTCAATCTATTAGCCTGAATATCGAGTTTTTTTGTAAAAAGAATAAAAGCGCAGGCAGATTTGCAATTTGAGAAGATTTTTGGCGATTGAATTAATTAAAGTGCGGAGCACCCGAATTAATACAAGCGTAGCGCGAGCCAAATCCATCTGAGCAAATTGGAAATAGGCCGAGAGCGTTCTTTCATAATTTGCAAAAAAAACTCGAAATTAAGGTTATTAGGGAAAAATCCGGCCTGCCGGGCAAAATATATTGTTTTTAGTTTTCAAGCTTCATTTCGTCTAAAGTAGCGTCAATCCATTTTTTTGCCTGAACTGGATATTCATCGTAAACTAAGAGGAATGTGCGCACTGCCGCGCTGTATTCCTTTGTGTAATACTCCGATTCTCCAAGGTAAAAAATCGCACGTTTTGTAACTTCCTTGGAGCGGTTTGTGCCCAGCAGTTTTTTTAACTGTTCCGCGGATTCACTGTATTTTTTCTGAATAAAAGTTGTCCTCAAAATTTCAAAGAGAAGAAAATCGTCGCCTCCGTCAGGTGAAATTATGTCTTCTTCAAAAATATAAGGCTCAATTCTGTTTCTTTTTGCGGGTTTTGTTTCCCCGGCAAGCGTGCCTGCGATTTTTTTTGTTTTTTCTTCCAGCTTTAGCGGCTTTTTTGAAAACTGCTCGGTTATGTCAAGAAATGGAAGCGGAGTCTCGCGCTTTCCGTCAGCCGGCACAAGTTTTTCTTTTGCGGATTCAGTTTTTTCTGAGTTATTTTTTCTTGGAGGAAGCATTAAATGCGTTCCGTTCACAGTTGCATTTACGCTCGGCAGGATTATGTCGTATTTTCCGTTGTTGACTTGCGCGATTACAGCGTAATAATAATCGCTGTAGTTTTTTACCGTGTCGCTGAACTTTTCCGTATCCGGCTCAACTGTGGCAATGAGTGTTGAGTCTGAAATATCGTAATAAGAACCGATCGGCTTTAAATTCCGGTATATAAAGAGTTTCTGGATTTTCGGCTCAGAAACGGAAGGAACTTTCCAGGCAAGATTTATTCTGTTTCCGCTAGTTCCGCTTGCTTCAAGGTTGGTGATTATGGGTCTTTCTTTTGCAAAGATTCCCGCTGCCAAAAAAAAGACAGCAATTAAGGTAAAAAGTCTTTTCATATTTATTATTTTATTCCGATTTTGTATAATTCTCAACATGAATAATGTTCGAGTATTTTTAAAAGCAAAGGAAGAGAGGGAAATTCAACAGGGTTTTCCCTGGGTTTTTGACAACGAAATTTCTTATGTTAAATATAGAAAATCAGACAGGGATGAATGGCAGCAGACTTCGCTGGAAGAAACTTCAGTTCCGAACGGAAGCGGCGCGGAGGTCTTTACAAAAGCCGGCGGTTTTCTTGGAACAGGAATTATAAACAGGAATTCAAAAATCACGGTAAGGCTGATTTCATCTGAACACGCGGATAAAGTTTTTGCCGACACAAAATCATTCTGGGAAAAGCGCGTTTTTGACGCGGTTAATATACGCCGGATTCATTATTCTGAAAAAGATTCTTACCGGTTGATTTTCAGCGATGCGGATTTTTTTCCGGGTCTTGTGTGCGAGCGTTATTGCGATGAAAACGGGAAAATTTATCTTGTGGTCCAGTTCCTTTCGATGGCGACCGATATTTACCGCGGGGAGATTATTGACGCGCTTAAAAAAGCCTGCAATCCGTATGCGGTTTACGAGCGCGATGATGAAGGTGTCCGCGAAAAGGAAGGGCTTCCTGCGTCATCCGGCTGGATTGGAAGAGCCGGCGACACCGAGATTGTTATTGTTGAGAACGGCATACGCATTAAAGTTGATATTGCAAACGGTCAGAAAACCGGTTATTTTCTTGACCAGAAGGACAATCGTTCCGCCGCCGCCGCTTTCTGCCGCGGAAAAAAAGTCCTGGACACTTTTACGCATACAGGCGCATTCGGCTTGAACGCTTTTAAGGCCGGCGCAAAGGAAGTTGTTTCTGTTGATATTTCAGAAGATGCAGTTGAGATGGTAAGAAAAAATATCCAGCTTAACGGCGCGGAAAAAAAGATGACGGCCGTATGCGCGGATATTTTTGATTTGCTTAAAAAATACGAAGCCGATGGTGAAAAATTTGACGTGATTATTCTTGATCCGCCTGCGTTCACAAAAAGCGCAAAGACTATCCGAAAAGCGTATGGCGGTTACAAAGAAATAAACCTGCGCGCGATGCGTCTTCTAAATGAGGGTGGAATTCTTGTGACCTGTTCCTGCTCGTATTTTTTTGATTCCCATTATTTTTACGATATGCTTATGCACGCCGCGATGGACAGCCACAAAAAGGTCCAGGTTCTTGAAAAGCGCGGCGCCGGTCAGGATCATCCGGTTCTTCTTGGGTATCCTAAATCTGAATATTTGAAATGCGCTATTTGTCGCGTTATGTAAAAAAGGATTTTTGATGCAAAAATATAATTGCGTTGTCGTTCTTGGTCCTACGGCCGCCGGAAAAACTTCGATTGGCGTACAGCTTGCCTACCGTTTCGGCGGAGAAATTATTTCTGCGGATTCAAGGCAAACTTACCGCGGACTGGATCTTGGGTCTGGAAAGGATTTGGATGAATATACAGTCTGCGGTAAAAAAATTCCGTATCATCTTATTGATATTGCCGACTTGAGCGTAGAGTACAATGTTTTTCATTATCAGCAGGATTTTTACCGCGTCTTCGACGAACTTGTTTCCCGCAAGGTTCTGCCCATTGTGGTCGGCGGAACAGGAATGTATCTTGATGCGGTAATCCGAAACTATGATTTAGTCGATGTTCCTGAAATTCCTGAAATCAGAAAAAAACTTGAGTCAAAAACTCTTGAGGAGCTTGGAAAAATATATCTTGAGCTTAAGCCCGATTTGCATACAAAAAATGATTTGCTTGAACGCGAGCGTATTATCCGCGGAATTGAAATTTATTACGGAACGCACGGTGAACTTGCCGAAAAACTGAAAAAATCAATGTACAGGCGCCCGGAAATTAATCCTCTTGTTATTGGCACAACCCTTGAACGCGAAAAAATTCGGGAAAACATAAAAAAACGCCTTCAGGAACGGATAGACGCAGGAATGATTGAGGAGGTTGACGGACTTCACGCCCGGGGATTCAGCTGGGAACGCCTTGAAAAGCTTGGGCTTGAATACCGGTTTTGCGCGCTTTTTCTTCAGGGAAAAATTTCCAGGGAAGAGCTGTTTGAGCAGCTTTTTATTGCAATCAGGCAGTTCGCAAAGCGTCAGGAAACCTGGTTCAGATTTATGGAAAAAAACGGAGTGAAAATAAACTGGCTTCCTTCTGTTCCGGACAAAGAAACAAGGATAAACGCAGCCGTTGAGCTTGTTCAAAAAGAAATGAATTTTGCCTGATTCATCGCGGGCGAATACGAGCTTTGAGCCGGATGCCTGAACAGCGTGTCCGCCCGGAAAAAATCTTATGCAGAGATTGCTACCGCGACCGCTTCAATTTCTGTAAGATAGCCTGTGCGGATGCAGCTTTCAAAAAGTTCTTTGCTCAAAAAATCAGTTTTAATATCTTCGTAGCCGTCCTGGTCACGTACAATGCGGATTACAAAACCGTTTTCCTGTTCGCTAAGGATAGTAATGTAGTCATTTTTGTTTCCAAGGCTTTTTAGTGAATAACTTTTCATAAGATAACCTCCCGGTTGGGTTTTACATTTTATTGAGTTACATTTATATAATCGGTATTATTTTTTAGTATGTTAGAGATTTCTCAGTTTTTCGACGCTCATTTTCATTTTTCTGAATGTCTGAAATATGAAAACCCTTTTTCCGCTTTGGAAAATTTTACTGAATATTACGGCTGTTCGTGCGCTCATTCTGTTGAAGAGTGGTTTGCCCAGAAAACCGCGCTGGAATCCCTTGAAAAATCAAAAATTCCGGAAGTTTCTGCCGGTGTTCCGCTGTCTTATGCCGGGAAAATCCATATTTTAAAGTCGTTCGGGCTTCATCCGCAGAATCCGGCTGTGGAAAACGCGGAATTTTTGGAAAATCTTTTAGAGAACAACGGGCTTGATGCGGTCGGCGAGGCTGGTTTTGACCTTTTTACAGACGAATTTAAAAAAAATCTTGACCGTCAGAAAGAGGCTTGGTTTATTCAGGCTGAGCTTGCCGCAAAATACAATAAGCCGCTGGTTGTCCATTGCCGCAAGGGAACGCAGTATATTTTTCAGGAAATTGACGCGCTTAAAAAAATTCCCGCGGTGCTTTTCCATTCTTTTGCAGGACCTGCGGAGGAGGCTTTTTCCATTCTCCGCAAACTGCCGGATGCCTTTTTTAGCTACGGAAAGCAAATTCTGAACGGAAACAAAAAAGTCCTGTCGTGCATAAAGGAACTTCCTCTTAAAAATATTCTTCCGGAAACTGACGCGCCGTTCCAGCATTTAAAAAAAGAACGCTTTACTTCCTGTTCGGAAATAAAGCGTGTGTATCAGGCGGCGTTTGATGTCCGCAAGGAACTTTCGCCCGAAATCATCAAAGATAATTTTTTTTCGTTGTTTGGCCTGTAGGATATTGAAGCGCGGGGTTCATTCCCGGACGCCTCTTTCCTAGAACGGCTTGTAGGTTACGCCAAGGCTTAGCATCCACAGATTTTTTGACAATTCAGTCTTGTTGCCGGAAAGGTAATAGTCTGCGTCAAAATATTTTACGTAAACCGCAGAAGTTGTGATTGTCAGGTTTTTGATTGCCGAGACTTCAACACCGCCGCCAACTGTAAGGCTGTCCAGAACCGGATTGAATGTGCTGTTTGAAGTATCTGTAATGCCCTGGTTGCTGTATGCGATTCCTGCGCTTGCTCCAAGGAAGCTGCATATTTTGTAGTCCATGCCAAAAGCGATTTCCCACGAATTTTCGTAGTCTGTTTCTCCAAGAATGTTGTCCTGCGAGGCAAAATCGTTAAAGTAGTAGTTAAAACTTGTGGAAATGTAGAGCGGTTCAAAAATTCTGTAGCCGGTTCCAATGTTCAGTACGGCAGGAAGGTCGGTTCTGAAGTTAGAGTCGTCAGTGATTCCGTAATATTTTGCTATATCGCCTTTTACGTTGTCCACGTTGTATTCAATCCTGCTTAGTGACTGGTACTGTACTGAAAGGTCAAGACCTGGAATTACCGGAGGCTTCGCATGAATTCCGAATACACAGGATTGACCGAAGCCTTTTGCCTCGTAGCTGATTTTGTTTCCGCCGTTTATTGCGTTGAACGCCGGGTCATTGCACTTAAGAATCATTTCCTGAGTTCCATAAGTGTATCTGTATGCCGCAGAAAGGGAAAGCCAGTCTGTAACAAGATATGCCGCGCCAATCTGACCGCCAAGGGTAAGCGATGTCACATCAAGGGAATGATTTTTAGCCATTGCAAGGGAAGCGTGTGCTGTTTTTTCGTAAGCATCTTTTTTTGCGGCGTATTCAGCAAGATTTGAACCATATTTTGTCTTTACTCCATAAGCTTGAGCCAGGGATTTTGCTGTTTCGTCATTAGGATTTGCATGAATCCAGGCAAGGGCATTTTCTTCTTTTCCGCCAAATTTTGTTTCAACGGCATTGTCAAACGAGTCTGTCGCGGTTTTTATCATGCTTGCCGCAAGCCCGTATTTTGCGGCTTCGTCTCCCTGATTTTTTGCGCCGTTCAGAAACATCAGGCTTGTCGCGCTTGTTCCTTCTGAGTATGACAGAGCGCCGCCTCCTGCATAAACACCGAATGTAAGGAACATAGACCAGCGGTTTTTCTTGTAAACTACATCAAAGTTCGGATAGAAGAAAACATTTGTCTCGTCGTTTGAATAATAGTCTGAAACTCCTTTGTCTTTGAATTTGTCGCCGGTTTTAAGCTCGTTTGCATATTCTTTGAATACAAACTGGTTTCCGGCTTCGATGTAGAGTCCGTTCTTTAAAAAGCCTGTTCCGGCGATATTGTAAAACGCCGCTTCCGGCCGCTCGTTCTCTGTGTTGCGGCTAGGGTTTCTAAGGTAGCCTGCGCTCATGTTTGTCTTGTTTTCAACTCCGCCTGCAAAAATGGTGAGCGCTGATAAAGAAATAATAGAAGAAAGAATGATTTTTTTCATTTTATGTTCCTTGTTTTATTTTGACAAATTTTGTCAAAGTGTCATAATTTTTATGTTAGACATATTTTCACTTTTTGTCAATTTGTCGTAATGTACTGGGGAAGCCCTTGGTTCTTTGCGCAATTGTCTGCACGAAAAATTGCAAGACCTCTATATTTTTGCTATCATATAAAAAATGAATATGAATGACTTGAGGGCTTCTGCCTATGCGAACGGCATGGGAAAAAGTTCCGGTGAAAAAAACTCTGAAAAAACAGATTCTTCAAAAAATTCCGGCGTAAAGCCTTTTGTTCCGCCCCGGATTAAAAAACTTGTTTCAGAAGGCGAAGGCGGTAAGGCTGGTCTTGCTGAAAAAACTCCATACGAAAAACCGGTTTTTAAGGATGTAAACAGGGAAATCGGAAAAATTTTTGAAAACCGCAAGCCTGAAAATCGTGCCGCAAAAAAAAGCGCCGCCACTTCCTCTGACTATTTAAAATCCGGCGGGCTTTTAAAAGTTCCTGTTTCTCCGAATGAGCCGGACGGAGGCGATTCTGTCTATCGCCGCGTTGCAAAATTTTTGCTTCTTGTTGGAATTGACGAAGCGGCAAAAATTCTTCCGCACCTTACTGCGGAGCAGACTGAAAAGATTATTCCCGAAATTGCGTCAATCCGCAGCGTTTCCCCGGAAGAGGCGGGCGTCATTCTTGCGGAATTTAATGGACTTCTTGAAAAATCCAGAAAATCCGGCGGCGTTGAAACTGCGCGCGAGATTCTTGAAAAAGCGTACGGCCCTGAAAAAGCGAATGAAATGCTTGAAAAATCCGCGCCTTTTGGCGGAGCAAAACCTTTTGATTACTTGAACGATGCGGACAGCGAGCGCATTTTTTATCTTGTCTCTGATGAAACGGAACAGATTCAGGCTCTGGTTTTAAGCAGGATAGACCCTAAAAAAGCGGCGAGCGTAATAAATCTTATGAAACCGGCTGCAAAGGCTGAGGTTGTAAGGCGGCTTGCAAAAATGGAGCCTGTAAGTCCTGAAATCCTAAAGCGGATTGACAAGGCGATGCGCGAAAAGTCTCTTGCGCAGACATCCGAAAAAGCTGAAAAAATAGACGGAAGAAATGCTCTTGCCGCAATCCTTAAAAAAATGAGTCCTGCCGCTGAAGATGAAATTCTTGCCGGCCTTGCGGAAGATGACCCTGCGCTGGGCGAAGATTTAAGAAGCCGGCTTTTTACAACAGAAGATATTCTTAATGCGGACGGAAAATTTATTCAGGAAAAGCTGCGCGGTATGTCCGATTCTGAAATCGCCATGCTTGTAGCGGCAAAGCCTGAGGATTTTAAGGACAAAATTCTCGGCTGCATTTCAGCAGGAAGGCAAAAAAATGTGCTTGAAGAGCTTGAGATTAATTCTCCTTACAGAAAATCAGACTGCGAGCGGATTACGTCTGGATTCTTCAGCGTTATGCGCCGCGCTTTTGAAAACGGCGAGCTTATAATTAAAGGAAGGAATGAAGAAGATTATGTCTGAAAATAAAATTGAAAAAAATTACAAAGGGTTTGAACTGATTTCTGAAACTGAGATTCCAGACTGTTCTTCAACAGGAATATATCTGCGCCACAAAAAAACTGGTCTTGAGGTTTTTCATCTTTTAAATGATGACGAGGAAAATCTTTTTGCGTTTGCATTCAGGACACCTGTAAAAGATTCAACCGGCGCAGCCCATATCATGGAACATTCTGTCTTCTGCGGCTCTGAAAAATTTCCTTTAAAAGAGCCGTTTACAAATATGATGAACCAGAGCGTCAATACATTTTTGAACGCGCTCACGTATTCAGATAAAACCGTTTATCCGGCTTCCTCAACCGTAAAGTCTGATTATTTCAACCTTATGGATGTCTATGGCGACGCGGTTTTCTTCCCGCTTTTAAAAAAAGAAGCGTTTCTGCAGGAAGCCCACAGAATAGAGCTTGATGAGAACGGAAAGCCATCCGTTCAAGGCGTTGTCTATAACGAGATGAAAGGCTCTTATTCGTCTTTTGAGTCTGTGGCAAACGATGCCCAGCTTAGAAGCCTCTTCCCGGATACAAACTATGCGTTTGATTCCGGCGGCGACCCGATGGATATTCCTGGATTTTCTTATGAGGCGTTCCGGGCTTTCCATAAAAAATATTACCGCCCTGACAATTGCCTTGTTTTTCTGTACGGAAACATTTCAACAAAGGAGCAGCTCGATTTTCTTCAGGAACATTTTTTAAACCGCCTTGAAGAAAAATTCCCGGAGGCGCATGAATCAGAATACTATCCGTACGTTCCAAAAGAATTTGAGGATATTGAAACGCCCGAGCCTCAGTTTGCGCCGATTAAAATTGTGGAAAAAGCGCCTGCGTCCGGGGCGACCGGTTCTACTGTCACCGTGAACTGGCTTTGCGGCCTTACGAAGAATATTACAAGCTATATTGAAGCAAGTTTTATGTCGGAAGTTCTTGCCGGACACGACGGCTCTCCGCTTGCAAAAGTCCTTGTGGAGTCAGAGCTTGGCGATGACCTGGCTCCTGTATGCGGCGTAAGCAACGAAACAAGAAATTTTATGATTTCTTTTGGACTTCACGGAGTAAAACGCTGTAACGAAAAAAAAGTTTACAGGCTGATTTTTGATACTCTTAAAAAAATCTGTAAAAACGGAATAGACAGAAATGATGTTGACTCGGCGCTGATGAGCGCTGAATTTGCAAACCGCGAGGTTGTCCGCGTTTCAGGCCCGTATTCGCTTGTTCTTCTTGACCGCGCGCTGAACGGCTGGAATTATGGAAGAAATCCTGCGGAAATGCTTTTGTACCGCGCGGAATTTGAAAAAATCCGGAAGAATCTGGAAAACGATTCCGCATACGTTGAAAATTTAATCCGCCGCTTTATGCTTGAAAACGACAGGGTTTCGTTTGTTGCGGTGCGTCCTTCTAAATCGTATCTTTTAAAAAGAGAAAAAAAGGAGCGGAAACTTCTTAAGAAACTGCTGGAAAAAGAAGATTTAACCCAGATAAAAAAGGATCTGGAGCTTCTTCACGCATATCAGAACCACAGGGAGACTGAAGACGAGGTTTCCTGCATTCCTCATCTGAATCTTTCTGAGCTTTCAACGGATTTTGAGCGGATTGAAACAAAAATTGTAAAAGTAGAATCATCCGTCGCAGAAATTCCTGTTTTTGCAAACAAGGAAGGAACTAACGGAATCGGATATTTTGAAGTTCTTTTTCCGCTTGACAGTCTGTCGCCGGAAGAATATTTCTATCTTCCGTTTTTTTCGTACTGCGCATCTAATATCGGCTGGAACGGAAAGGACTGGGTTCAGTGCGCGGAGGAAACTGCGCTTCAGACCGGAGGAATATATACCCGGCTTTTGACTTCCGCCGCTTCTAAAACAGAAAAAGCAAATGAAATGGCGGAAAAATTAAAGGAACTTAATGTGGTAAACCGCGACTGGATTGTTTTTTCAGTCCGTTATCTTGATGAAAAACTCGATGATGCGCTGGATTTGTTTGCGGAATGTCTGTCGGGATACGAATTCAGCGACTTGAAACGCCTTAAAAACCTTCTTGGCGAAACTCTGGGTTCTCTGAAGGCTTCTGTTGTTCCTCAGGGAAACCGTTATGCCGCCCGCCGCGCGCGCTGCCTGAAAAACCATACTACTTCTGTTGAGGAGATGTGGTTTGGAATCTCGCAGCTTTTCTTTCTGAATAAAATTTCAAAAAAATCGCCTGAAGAAATCAGTGAAAAATTCGCTTCCATAAAACAGAAGCTGTTGAAGGCCGGCGCGGTTCTTCATCTTGTGGCTGACGAGAACACTCTGAATATTTCAATGAAAAAAATGCCGGAATTTATAAAAAATGCAAAAATAACGCCTGTTGAAGCTAAAAAAAATCAGGATGATAAGGAATTTGAAAAACTTCTTGCTCTTCCTGGTGAAAAATCAGGCATCCCGGATACTGAAGTTTTTTCTGTTGATTCTCAGGTTGGTTTTGCCGCCTCTGCGCTTTCCGGAACATATTTTGGCGAAAAGGAAAATGCCGCCGACTTTGTCCTGGCGCACTGGCTTTCGGGAACATTCTTGTGGGAACAGATTCGCACTACCGGAGGAGCATACGGAGCTTATGCCTCGTGCCTGAATCTTAGCGGACTGTTCAATCTTTCTACGTTCAGGGATCCTTCTCCGGAAAAATCTGTCCAGACTTTTAAAAAATGTCTGGAAGATGCGGCTGGCGCAGATTTTTCAGAGAAAGAATGTGAGCGGGCTGTGACTGGAACATACGGAGATGAAATACAGCCGCATTCACCTTATGGACGCGGAACTGCCGGTTTTTACAGGACGATTTACTGCATCAGCGAGGATGACAGGCACGAAAAGCTCGTTAATCTTCTTGCTGTAAAACCGAATGATGTAAAGAAAGCGGCGGAAAATCTTCTGAAAGGCATAAATTCTTTAAGAACTGTTGTAATTGAAAATAAAACAGAAAAAAATGCTAGCGTGAATGTGAAATTACCTTTATAATTTTATTGTTCTATCAGCTACAAGTCGAGGTTATATTATGGACAAGAAAGTTAAGCAATGTATAGAAATGTTGCGTCAGCTGGTTTCTGACGTTCAGGGTGCGCCTTATCCTGGAGAAGATATTAATAAAGAACTTTATTCAATCTGGTACGAGCATGCCCAGTCTGCGGCGGTAGCCTGCTTTGAATATCTTGATGAAAATTTCCCGGAAGAATCTAAGGAAGTTTCAAAAAAGTTTGACAAACTTTTTAAATAAATATGAATGTTTCAAAAAAAAGTTCAAAAATAAACCGTTATCAATTGGCTGGATCTCAGAAAAAAAATGGCTTGAATATCTGGCGCTTTGTATTCAACGGAACTGAAAAAATTACTGGTCGGGAGCGGAAATTTTTTATTGAACTTTCCATGCTGAATTCAGGACTTTCTCCGGACGAAGCGGTTCTGGGCTTTAAAGCGCGCGTGAATATTTCTGCGGAAGACTTGCAGAATGTTCTTGCCGGTTCTGTTTCGGCTAAAAATATTCAGAGCGAGTCCTATGTCGTTCCTTCTTATATTGTTCTTAGGGCTGGCGTTCTTGGCCCGGAAGCAAAACAGCTCTGTTCTTACTGCTCGGAAAAACAGGTTTCTGTAAGCTCTAAAAATTTTTGCATAAAGGGCGACAATTTTTCTTTTGATGGCGAAAAACTTTCCGGCCGCATAGACTGTTCTCCGGAAGACATTCATGAGCATCCTGAATATTTGTGCGATTCCGGCTCTTTAAGCTGGGATTTGCGCTATGAAATCCGCTGCGCTTTTTCAGAAGGCTATTCAGGAAAAAACTGCGTATGGGTGCCAACCGGCGCAAAAACTGTCTTTACTGGAAATTTTATCTTGGACGGAAAAGTCTATGAAGTCGTTCCTAAAAAATCAGCCGGTTATCTGGACCGTTTTTTCGGAAAGGACGTGGTTTTCCCGTGGGTTCATATTTCTTCAAACGCTCTTACAAGCATTATTTCTGGAAAAATCCTTTCTGATTCAACTTTTGCAGTTCAAGGGGCTTTTGAAGACCAGGTTTCAGCGGTTGTGGAGCTGGAAGGCAATGCTATTTCCTTTGAGGCCGGAAAATCCAAATTTTCAAATGAATCAGTCTGGAACTTTTCTGAAATGCCTGAGAACAATGGCGAAGAGAACCTTCACTGGAGCGTAAGCCTGAATAATAAATCCTACGTTGTCGACATTGATGTCTTTTGTCCTGCGCCGCAGATGTATGTGAAATCAGTTGAAATTCCAGAAGGAAAGAGAAACGTTCTGAAAATGCTCTGCGGAGGAACAGGTACAGGCGAGATAAGGCTTTACAGACAGTTCGGAAAAAATCTTGAGCTTATTGAGCACGCTAAAATTGCCGGCGCCCTGTGTGAATACGGCCAGCTGGAAAAACCGGAATAAAAATTTATTGCCTTTTCATCTTTTTTTACGTATTTTCAAAGTAAGAAAAATGGAGGCGTTTTATGGATTACGAACATTTTACTCTAAAAACTCAAGACGCTTTGCAGAACGCCAGCGCTTTGGCGCAAAAAAATGACCACAGTGAAATCGGACTGGAACACCTTCTTTCTGCCCTTTTAAGTCAGCAGGATGGAATAGTTGTTCCTGTCATTGAACGTGTTGGTGTTGATGTTCAGAGCTTGCAGAAACAGGTCGATGACCTTCTCGATACATATCCGAAAGTTACCGGCAATGCCCAGATGACTCTTTCAAACGAAGCGCAGAAAGTTCTTGCAAAAGCCGAAAACGAAATGTCAAAGCTGAAAGACCAGTATCTTTCGTGCGAGCATATTCTTCTTTCAATGACAAAATCTGATTCAAGGGTCGGCGAGCTCTTGAACCGGAACGGCTTGACTTACGATGCGGTGCTTGAAGCGATAAAATCTGTCCGCGGAAACCAGACGGTTGATTCCCAGGATCCGGAAAGCAAGATGCGCTCGCTTGAAAAATATTGCACGGATTTAACTGCGCGTGCCCGGCAGGATAAGATTGACCCTGTAATCGGACGTGATGAGGAAATCCGCCGTGTAATGCAGGTGCTTTGCCGCCGTACAAAGAACAATCCGGTTCTTATCGGTGAGCCTGGTGTTGGTAAGACAGCAATTGTTGAAGGACTTGCCAGACGAATTGCCGGTGGAGATGTTCCGGAAAGCCTTAAAAACAAAAGGGTTCTTTCCCTTGATATGGGAAGCCTTGTTGCCGGCGCGAAATTCCGCGGTGAATTTGAAGAAAGGCTTAAGGCTGTAATTACAGAAATTACAAAGTCAGAGGGACAGATAATTCTGTTTATCGATGAGCTCCACACGATTGTAGGAGCCGGAGCAAGCGAAGGTTCAATGGACGCTTCAAACTTGCTTAAACCGGCTTTGAGCCGTGGCGAGATTCACGTTATCGGTGCGACAACTCTAAACGAATATAGAAAGTACATTGAAAAGGATGCCGCCCTTGAACGAAGGTTTCAGCAGGTATACTGCGCAGAACCGACTGTTGAGGATACAATAGCCATATTAAGGGGACTTCGCGACAAGTACGAAATTCATCATGGGGTAACAATTGAAGACGAGGCGCTTGTAAGCGCGGCGGTTCTTTCAAATCGTTACATCACAAACCGTTTTTTGCCGGACAAGGCGATTGATTTGGTTGATGAGGCGGCCAGCCGTCTTAAAATGGAAATAGAAAGCCAGCCAGTTGAGCTTGACCAGGTTGAGCGAAAAATCCTGCAGCTTCAGATTGAAAAACAGTCGCTCAGCAAGGAAGACGATCCTGCTTCAAAGGAACGCCTTGAAAAACTTGAAAAGGAGCTTTCTGAGCTCAATTCAAAGCGTGACGTAATGAAGCTTCGCTGGCAGAACGAAAAAAACAGCATTAACAAAAGCCGTGAGCTGAAGGAGCAGCTTGAGACCGCGCGGTTTAATGAGGAAAAATTCACCAGGGAAGGAAACCTTGAAAAAGCCGCGGAGTTGAAATACAGCACAATTCCTTCATTAAAAAAGCAGCTTGATGAGGCGACCAAGACTGAAAAAGAAAAGGAAGAAAATCCTGAGCGGGAATCCTTGTTAAGGCAGTCTGTAACCGAAGAGGACATTGCCCGGGTTGTAAGCAGCTGGACTGGAATTCCTGTCGCAAAGATGATGACAAGTGAAAAACAGAAATACCTTCAGCTTGAGGAGGTTCTTCACAGGCGCGTTATCGGTCAGAATGAGGCGGTTCAGGTTGTAAGCGATGCGATTCGACGAAACCGTTCAGGCTTGAGCGATCCGAACAGGCCGCTTGGCTCATTTATGTTCATCGGACCTACAGGTGTAGGTAAGACAGAGCTTGCAAAAACGCTTGCGGACTTCCTGTTTAATGATGAGAAGGCTTTGACCAGAATCGATATGTCCGAATATATGGAAAAATTCAGCGTCAGCCGTCTTATTGGCGCGCCTCCGGGATATGTAGGATATGATGAAGGCGGTCAGCTTACGGAAGCGGTGCGACGAAGACCGTACAGCGTTGTCTTGTTTGATGAGGTTGAAAAAGCGCATCCTGATGTGTTCAACGTCCTGCTTCAGGTTCTGGATGACGGAAGGCTTACGGATGGACAGGGAAGGGTTGTTGATTTTAAGAACACAATCATCATAATGACAAGCAACTTGGGCAGCGAGTTGATTCTTGATGCGGCTGAGGACAAGTCTTCTGAAAAATCAGAAAATGTTCCGCCGGAAGTCCGCGCGAAAATTGATGAGCTGCTGAAGGCTCATTTCCGACCTGAATTCCTGAACCGAATTGATGAAATCGTAATGTTTCAGAAGCTCGGAAAAGACTGTATCGGCGGAATCGTTAAGATTCAGCTTGCAAGAGTCTCTAAGAGACTTGAGGACAGAAGGATTGGAATTGATTTTGATTCCAAGGCGATTGATTTCCTCTGCGATAAAGGTTACGATCCTGCGTTCGGTGCCCGTCCTGTAAAACGTGCCGTTCAGACCTGGGTGGAAAATCCTTTAAGCAAGGAGCTTCTTGCCGGAAAGTTCGCTGAAGGCGCTAAAATCAAGGTTTCTTCGGATGGAACAAAACTTCTGTTTGAATAGGCAATGCATAGTCTGGCCCGGATGTTGAATCTATAAAACTCGACATTTCGGGCTGTATATGGATTTTCCGTGCAGATGGAATAAAGGCTTCAAAATGTCAGATTATCTGGCATTTTGAAGATAGCCTTATTGCATTATTTCGCTGAATTCATTAAATTCTAAATAGACATAAAATATTTTTTTAGGAGATTAATCATGGCAGTTAGAGTTGCTATTAATGGTTTCGGTCGTATCGGCCGTTTGGCTTTCCGTCAGATGTTTGACGCTGAAGGTTATGAAGTTGTTGCTATCAACGATTTGACAAGCCCAAAAATGCTTGCTCACCTCTTGAAGTATGATACAGCACAGGGCGGTTTTGCCGGAAGAATCGGTGAAAACAAGCACACTGTGTCATCTACAGAAAATTCTATCATCGTTGATGGAAAAGAAATCAAGATTTCTGCTGAAAAAGATGCGGCTAACTGTCCATGGGCAGCTAACAAAGTTGACGTAGTTCTTGAATGTACAGGTTTCTATACATCAAAGGAAAAGGCAGAGGCTCATATCAAGGCCGGCGCACGCAAAGTTGTAATTTCAGCTCCTGCTGGAAATGACCTTCCAACAATCGTTTACAATGTAAACCATAAAACTCTTACAAAGAACGACAACATCATCTCTGCTGCTTCTTGTACAACAAACTGCTTGGCTCCAATGGCTAAGGCTTTGAATGACTATGCTCCAATCCAGAGCGGAATCATGTCTACAATCCACGCTTACACTGGCGACCAGATGATTCTTGATGGTCCACAGCGCAAAGGCGACCTCCGCCGTTCACGCGCAGGCGCTCAGAACATCGTTCCAAACTCAACAGGTGCTGCAAAGGCTATTGGTCTTGTAATTCCTGAATTGAACGGAAAATTGATTGGTTCAGCTCAGCGTGTTCCAACACCAACAGGTTCTACAACATTGTTGTTTGCTGTTGTAAAGGGCAAGGATATCACAAAGGAATCTATCAACGCTGCAATGAAAGCCGCTGCGACAGAATCTTTCGGATACAACGAAGATGAAATCGTTTCTTCTGATGTAATCGGAATGAAGTTCGGTTCATTGTTCGATGCTACTCAGACAATGGTATCTAAGATTGACGACGATACATATCAGGTAGAAGTTGTTTCATGGTATGACAATGAAAACAGCTACACATCTCAGATGGTAAGGACAATCAAATACTTCAGCGAAAACTGCTAGGTTTAGTTAGTTTCTGAAAAAAAAAGGGCATTCCGCGTAGGAGTGCCTTTTTTGTTTTGGCGTATTTGATTGTTCTTTCGTATTGGACTGGTCGCAAACTCTGCGAGTTATGCTCCCGCAAAATGCTGCGCACTGCTCGCATTTTGGGTCATCACAATCAAATACTTCAGCGAAAACTGCTAGTTTTAGTTAGTTTCTGAAAAAAAGGGCATTCCGCGTAGGAGTGCCTTTTTTGTTTTGGCGTATTTGATTGTTCTTTCGTATTGGACTGGTCGCAAACTCTGCGAGTTATGCTCCCGCAAAATGCTGCGCACTGCTCGCATTTTGGGTCATCACAATCAAATACTTCAGCGAAAACTGCTAGTTTTAGTTAGTTTCTGAAAAAAAGGGCATTCCGCGTAGGAGTGCCTTTTTTGTTTTGGCGTATTTGATTGTTCTTTCGTATTTACGCGCTTTTTCTGGCGGGCATTCAGTTTTATGCTCAGTTTATAAAAGTTGAAATCTGGGCAAACGGATTTATTGCAACTTTTTTTTTCTTCTTGTGTCTATATCTTCAGACAGCCGTAAAGGCTATGGGAGATTTAGACATGAAAAAAGTTATTCCTGTTTTTTTTGCAACGGACGATAATTACGCTCCGTTTGTTGCCGTAACGCTTGAGTCAATTCTTGACAATGCAAGCAAAGAGTTTCAGTACAAATTTTATATTCTTACAACAAACATCAGCGACGAATATAAAACCGCAATCGAAAAGTATAATTCAGAAAATGTTTCTGTTGAATTTGTCTTTCTTTCTGAAACAATAGAATCTGTAAAAGAAAAATTCGCCATCCGCGATTATTATTCAATGGCTACCTATTACCGCTTTTTTATTGCGGATCTGTTTCCTCAGTACAACAAGGCTCTTTACCTTGACTGCGACATCGCCGTTTTAGGAGATATAAGCGAGCTGTTCAATACTAATGTAAGGGATTTTTATCTTGGCGCGATTCCGGATGAGTCACTTTTTAAATATCTGCCGTTTTCCGATTACGTGGAAAATGCGCTTGGCATTCAGCCTGCTGAATATTTCAATGCCGGAATTATGGTTATGAATCTTGCCGCATTCCGAAAATACGACATTCTTTCCCAGTTTATAGAGCTGATGAAAAAATATAAATTCCGTGTTGCCCAGGACCAGGATTATCTGAATGTAATCTGCAAAAACAAAGTGAAATTTATAGAAACCGGCTGGAACAAGGGCGCTGTCCTGACTCCAGGTTTTGACGAGTCGACATTAAAACTTGTGCATTACAATCTGAACCGCAAGCCGTGGCAAAAGACAGGCGTAAAGTATGAGGAATATTTCTGGAAATATGCGGAAAAAACAGAATTTGCCGGAATGATTCATGAAAAACTTTCAGGCTACTCGGAGGCGGACCGCGCAAAAGACGATGAATGTCTTGAAGGCCTTATAAATCTGTGTACCCAGGAAGCGGCAAGCGAAACAAATTATTACAATACTTATGTAAAGAGATATGATATATGGAAAAATCTTCTGAACGACTTGAAATCCTTTCTAAAATCGATGAGTACGAGCGTAACGAATGGTGGACACGAGATGTTGAAGATGACCCGGAAACTATTCCGCTGACGCTGGATAAGGCAGATTATTTTCATAAAAAGATTTCAACAAGATTTCTTATAAAGTTCGCGAATTTTCTTGGCAGAATATTCATCAATTCCCTTATAAGGCACAGGGCGCTGATAATAAAAGAAGTCCGCGGACTTAAAGAAAATTATCTTCCGCTTGAAAAACAGGGCGCGATTATAACGTGCAATCACTTTAATCAGTTTGACAATTTTGCCGTTTACAAAGCGCTCGAAGGTCATATTAAAAAAAACGAGCTTTATAAAATTATCCGCGAAGGAAACTACACGAATTTTCCCGGATTTTTTGGATTTCTGTTCCATTATGCGAACACAATTCCGTTAAGCGGCAATTTTACCTGCATGAAGGAGATGATGAAGGCGGTTTCCTATTATTTAAACCGCGGTGAAAAAATTCTTGTCTATGCAGAGCAGGCGATGTGGTGGAACTACAGAAAACCAAGGCCGCTTACGCCCGGCGCATTCAGGTTTGCCGCGGAAAATAACGTTCCGGTGATTCCTGTGTTTATTACAATGGAAGACTCGGAGCTTACCGGGCAGGATGGATTTCCTGTTCAGGAATATACAGTCCACATACTTCCGGCGATATTTCCGGATGAAAAAAAATCCGCGCGTGAAAACTCTGCCGAGATGAAGGAAAAGAATTATTCGCTCTGGAAAAAAACTTACGAAGATTTTTACGGAATGCCGTTGACGTATCTGAAAGCCGGAACGGCGGATTCATAAAGCGAAGAGCCAAAAAAACGGAGGCTGTAATAAAAACTTTGCCTAAGATAGCGTCAAAGTTTTTATTCAAAAGTTTGCGTTGCAAACTTTCTTATCAACTGCCCATTCTCATTTCATTGCGAATGGGCATAAAAAGTCAAATCGAAAATTGAAATTTTCTCATTGACTTTTTATGGGAGGAAATATGTGGTTTTATATAATTTGCATTCTTGGCGGCGATGCTGCGATTATCTTTTTCAATCTTTTTTTCAAAAATTCAGTTTCCGAAAATTCAGCCTTCTCAGACAAATTCCTTATAATCGCGGGGCTTCTTCTTGTTGTGTTCTGCATCGCCCTTGACGGAATTTCCGCCTTCTTAATCCGTCGTCTGCCTGAAAAATGGTTCTCATACAATGTAAAAATTCATAAGCCCGGAAAAAAAGAATGCAAAATTTACGAAAGGCTCGGAATAAAACTCTGGAAAGACCACATCCTTGAGCTTGGAATGTTTACGGCGTTCAGCAAAAAGCATGTCGCAAACCCTGAAAGTCCTGAGTACATTGAGCGCTTTATCCTTGAGTCAAATTACGGCGTGCTCATTCATCTTGCCGGCGTTTTTATCGGATTTTTGCTGCTCTGCTTTTACCCGAAAAATCTTTTGTGGCGGATGAGTTTTCCCGCGGCGATGATAAACGCCTTTATGAATATTTTTCCGCTTATGATTTTGCGCTATAACCTTCTGCGCCTTCACCGGATGCACGCGGTCCTGTTAAAAAAGCGCCAGAGAAAAAACGGCGGAACCTTGACCGTCCTGTAATGGCGCTTTCCGCTCCTGCAAATTAAAGTTATTAAGGGCGGACAACCGCCCTGCGCCTCAAACTCAACATACGTTTCGTTTTCGTCTACCCACCGTGCGGGCTCCAGAAGCCGAAAAGAAAATCAGTAAGAAAAATAATCCCAAAATGACCTTTGATAAGATGTGCAGGAATGGATACAGAAAAGCCCTTGGTACCGGGAGTTTGAAATGGGGCGGGAGGCGGAAAGACAGCTGAAGAGGGAGCGCGAATGGGAGAGGCAAAAGCTTAAGACAAGATTTAACATTGCCGAACATTGCCGGTATTGGCAATGTTCGGCAATGTTGTAACTTCACCAAAGCACCATTAAAAATGCTGTCTTCTGTCACAATCACTAGTTGATTTTCTAGTAAAATTGATCTTTTGGAGGTATAATAAAAGAAAAAAGGAGTTTCCATCTTGAGTTTCCAATCCGAAGCAGAATTAGAAAATTGGCTCATTAATGAATTGCAGCAGCAGTTCGGATACTCATATTATAAAAAAATTGAAGACAAAGAAACTCTTGAAGATAATTTTCGTACAAATCTTTACAACTTAAACAAAGAAGATTTGAATAATTCTCTATTTACAGACACAGAATTCGACCGCATTCTTACCTATCTAAAAGACAAATCCGTTTATCAATCTGCCAAACAGCTTAGAGATAAATATGTTCTGGAACGAGAAGATGGCCGCAAAGTTCATATCAAGTTCCTGGATTATGATGATTATTCAAATAATAAAGTTCAGGTTGCAAATCAGATAACCGTTATCAATAAATATGAAACAAGATTTGATGTAACTCTCTTAATAAATGGCCTTCCTTTGATCCAGCTGGAATTAAAAAGACGTGGAATTGCACTGGAAGATGCTTTTAATCAGACAGAACGATATCGCCGCCATGCATATAAAGGTCTTTTTAAGTATATCCAGATTTTCATTATCACAAATGGTACCAATACCAAATATTATGCAAATAGCGATAATACATTCCTTCATTCTTCAGCTTTTTACTGGACCGATGAAGAAAATAAAAGAATTAATGATATAAAAGATTTTATTCCGGCATTTTTAAATCCAGACAGACTTTTTAAAATGCTGCATCTATACACAGTTCTTAATGATACAGAACGCTGCATGATGATTATGCGTCCATATCAGGTTTATGCTACAGAACTTCTGCTTGATAAAGCTCTTTCTTCTGCTGATAACGGTTATGTCTGGCATACAACTGGGGCTGGAAAAACTCTAACTTGTTGGAAATGTGCGAAACTACTGATAACACATCCAGAAATCAAAAAAGTCTTTTTCCTCATAGACCGTCGTGACCTTGATACACAAACTACAGAAGACTTTAATGAATATGAAAAAAACAGTGTAGACCAGACAGAAGATACAAAAGCTCTTACAGAACAGACAAAGGACAAAAATCGAAAACTCATAATTACAACTATTCAGAAAATGTCTCATGCCATAAATGATTCGAAATATAAATCAATTATGGAAGAGTATGCTAATGAAAAAGTTGTATTTCTGATTGATGAATGTCACCGCAGTCAGTTCGGAAAAATGCATAAAGATGTAAAAGGCTTTTTCAAAAAGGCTCAATATTTCGGTTTTACAGGAACTCCAATTTTCAAAGAGAATGCCAAAAAAGAAGGTGAAATACAGTACATTACAGAGACTCTTTTTGGAAAACCTCTACATCAATATATGATAAAACAGGCAATTGCTGATGGAAATGTTCTTGGATTCAAAATTGAATACATGAAAACCATCGTTGCTAAAAACTCTGTGTATGAACAAAAATTAAATGAGAATGAAGCAGCCTCTTCTTCTACAGAGGTTTCTGCAATAGATACAGCAGAAACATGGAATGACGAAAGACGTATTGAAGCAGTTTGCAAAAATATAATTCAAAATTTCAAAGCAAAAACTGTAAATAAAAACTACAATGCTATTCTTGCAACAAGCGGTGTAGAAAATCTTATAAAATATTACGACACCTTTAAGCGTTTGAACCCTGACTTTACCTTTGCAGCAGTTTTCACTTACGACGTAAATGAAGATGCAGAATCAAAAGAAGAAACAAGCCAGGATGCAATGGCAAGAATCATAGATGACTATAATGCAAAATTCGGTACATCATTTAAGACAGATACCTTTGCAGAATACAACGAAGATCTTTCTAAAAAGTTCAAGGCCAATAAAATCAATCTTTTAATTGTTGTCCGTATGTACCTTACCGGTTACAACAGCAAAATTTTGAATACACTCTATGTAGATAAAAACCTTGTTTATCAGGATTTATTGCAATCTTATTCAAGAACAAACAGAACAGAAAAAGCAACTAAGAAATTCGGAAATATCGTCTGCTATAGAAATTTAAAATACAACACTGACCAGGCTTTAAAACTCTATTCTAATTCTGCAAGCACAGAAGGTATTGTTCAAAAGAGTTTTGAATACTATCTGGACCGTTTGCAAACCGCACTTGGTATGTTATGGCAGGTCGCAGAAACTCCACAAGATGCTGCAAATCTCCAGAGTGAAACTGAACAGAAAAAGTTTATTCTTGCTTTCCGTGAAGTAATTCGTCTTATTACTACTCTCAAAACTTTTGAAGAATTCGAGTTTGATGAAGTTCTTATAGGAATAAGTGAAGAAGACTTTGATAATTTCAAAAGCCAGTATCTGGACATCCATAAAAACTTAAGCAGGAGAGATACTGCCGAAAAGGCCAGCATTCTTGATGAAGTTGATTTCCAGATTGAACTTCTAGAAACAGATGTTATAAATGTCGATTACATTCTTACACTATTAAAGAATGTTGATATGACAAATCCTCAGCAGAAAGAAAAAGATTTAACAGAGATTTTTGATAAAATAAAGAAATCTGCAAATCCAACCTTACGCAAAAAATCAGATTTGATTATTGCCTTTATTCAAAGTATGATTGATGGCTTAAAAATGCCGGAAGATTTAGAAGACCGCTTCAGAAGCTTTGAAGAAAAAGCAAAGCAGGAAGAAATTACAAAATTTGCAAATGAACATGACCTTACATATAAAGAACTGAATGCTGTTTTTGAAGAATATGAATTCGACGGAATACTCAATAATGATTCCATCAAAAATCTTATTCATAAAGAAATGGGCTTTCTTGAACTTTCAAAAGTTGTAAAAGAAATCAAATTATTTATAATTGAAACTTCCGATAAGTATTCATTAGAAATGACAGGATAAGGAATAGAAAAATGTCAGATAACAATACAACTCACAGACAGGTTTATCAGCGGGAAGAATTACACAAAAAGCTCTGGGAGATGGCAAACAGCCTCAGAAACAATATGGAGGGTTCTGAATTTAAGAACTACGTTCTGGGACTTTTATTCTACCGCTTCTTAAGTGAACACGAAGAATTACAGATAAAAGAACTCTTAAAAGATGACGGCATATCTTTTGCCGAAGCCTTTAAAAATGAAGACTACGTTCAGCCTATAACCGACTGGATGATTGAGGCCAACGGTTATTTTATAGAACCAAAGTATTTATTCACCAGCTGCATTAATTTAATTGAACAGGAAAAGTTTGATGTAGATTATCTGAACAAAGCAATTAACTCAATTACAGCTTCAACACTTGGCAAGAAATCAGAAAAGCTCTTTGAAAATCTTTTTGATGATATGGATTTAACTTCCAGCAAACTTGGCCGCGATGTAAAAAGTCGTTCCATCTTAATTGCAAAAGTAATGAAGTCTATCGATACAATCGACTTTGAATTGGAAAATACAGAAATTGATGTTCTGGGTGATGCCTACGAATACTTAATTGGAATGTACGCTGCTACAGCCGGTAAAAAAGCCGGAGAATTTTATACACCACAATCTGTTTCTAAGCTTCTTTCTTTACTTGCAACCGATGGCCTTAAGCAGACAAAAGCAGTTTGCGATTGTGCCTGCGGTTCTGGTTCTCTTTTGATTCAGGTTGGTAGATGCGTAAAAGTCGGTCACTATTACGGCAACGAATGTAATCCCACAACTTATAACCTTGCCCGCATGAATATGATTCTTCACAATATTCATTATGAGCAGTTTGATATCCGCCATACAGACACAATTACAGATGGCGGAGAAAACAGCTCAAGTTGGGAAGAAAAATATCAGGTGCAGGTTGCAAATCCTCCATATTCACAAAAATGGTCTGCTTCAGATAAATACATGAAAGACGACCGTTTTAGCCCATATGGAAAGCTTGCTCCAAAAAGTTATGAAGATATGGCATTCCTTGAGCATATGATTTTCCATATGGCAGAGGATGACGCCAGAATTGCAGTGCTCCTTCCTCATGGAGTTTTGTTCCGTGGCGGAGCAGAAGAAGCAATTAGAACTTATATAGTAAAAAATCTTAATTATCTTGATGCAGTAATTGGACTTGCTCCAAACTGTTTTTATGGAACATCAATTCCAGTAAGTCTCCTGGTTCTTAAGAATGACCGCGAACAGAACAACGACAACATTCTTTTCATAGATGCATCAAAAGAATACGAGCCTGGCAAAAATCAAAACTCAATTACAGAAGAAAATGTCCAGAAAATCCTGAATGCTTATAAAGACCGCAAAGATATAGAAAAATTCTGCCATGTTGCAAGCATGAAAGAAATCGAAGAAAACGGCTACAATCTTAATATCACAAGATATGTAGATACCTTTGATGAAGAGCCGGAACTTGATTTAGCAGAAATCGACAAAGAACTAAAAGAAGCCACCGCAGAACGAGATTCTCTGATGAAAGAGTATGAGAAGTTTGCAAAGGAACTGGGGATTTAGGAGGGAATAATGGAAAACGAACTGATCATTTATAATACAGATGACGGTAAAGCCGATGTAAAACTTTATTCCCGCGATGGTGTAATCTGGATGAACCAGCAGCAGATGGCTCTACTTTTTGACACCTCCAAGCAACTTGTTAGTCATCACATTGCTAATGTCTTACAAGATAAGGAATTAGAAGAAAAATCAGTTGTCAAAGATTATTTGACAACTGCCGCAGATGGTAAAAATTACAATGTCACTTATTATGCCCTGCCAATGGTAATTGCCGTAGGCTTTAGGGTAAGAAGCATTCGTGGCACCCAGTTTAGAAGATGGGCAAACGAAAATCTTTCTGAATATCTTACAAAGGGCTTTGTGATGGATGATGAACGTCTTAAGAATCCGGATGGAAGACCAGACTACTTTGATGAACTTCTTGAAAAAATCAGAGACATTCGTGCAAGCGAAAAACGCTTTTATCAGAAAGTTCGCGATTTATTTGCCTTAAGTTCTGATTATGACGGAAGTGATAAAGCAACACAAATGTTTTTTGCCCAAACTCAGAATAAACTGATTTATGCAGTAACAAATCAAACTGCCCCAGAAATTATTTTAAGCCGTGCAGACTCTTCCAAACCAAACATGAATCTTACAAGCTGGAAGGGAAAAGTTGTCCGCAAGCAGGATATTTATATTTCCAAGAATTACCTTACAGAGGATGAACTTGATACACTGAATCGTCTTGTAAGCATATTCCTTGATACAGCAGAACTTCGCGTAAAAATGCGAAAAACACTTACATTGCAATTCTGGGAAGACAACATAGACAAGCTTATTACTGATAATGATTTTAAGCTTCTTGATGATAAAGGCAATCGTTCAAGAATTCAGGCAGATAAAGAGGTAGAACAAATCTATCTTGAATTCGATAAACGAAGAAAAGAATATGATGCTAAAGAAGCTGACAAACAGGATGCGCAGGAATTGAAAGCTCTTGAAGAAGCTGAAAAAAAACTTTTGGGAAGAAAGAAGTAGAATGAGTAATATACCAAAATTAAGATTCCCAGAGTTTAGTGGGGAATGGGAAGAGAAAAAATTATCAGATATTATGACTCGCCTTACAAGAAAGAACCTAAATAATGAATCTTCAAGAGCTCTTACGATTTCCTCTGTTGATGGCTTAATAGATCAGGGAGAGTTTTTCAAAAAACAAATTGCCAGTAAAGATACATCTGGTTATTATCTTCTGAAAAAAGGTGATTTTGCATATAACAAAAGTTATTCTGTTGGTTATGATTATGGCTCTATTAAACGTTTGGATAGATATGAAGATGGTGTCGTTTCAACTCTCTATATCTGCATGTCATTAACTTCAGACACAAACAGTGATTATCTAACCCATTATTTTGATTCAATGAAATGGAACAAATCAGTTTCTGAAATAAGTGCAGAAGGAGCAAGGAATCACGGTTTATTGAATATTCCAACAGAGGCCTTTTTTCAAACAAAACATTATCTAGCACCTTCTCTTCCAGAACAACAAAAAATCGCAGATTTTCTTTCAAATGTAGATTCAATAATCACAGCAGAAACAAAGATTCTAAATGCCTTGCAAAAAAAGAAAAAAGCCTTAATGCAAAAACTTTTCACCCGGCAACTCCGCTTCAAATCTGACGACGGCACAGATTTCCCTGCGTGGGAAGAAAAGAAGTTGGGGGAATTTTGTAAAACATATAGCGGAGGAACTCCAAAGTCTGGAACTGCTGACTATTACGGTGGTGAAATCCCTTTTATACGTTCTGGAGAAATATCATCTAATAAAACCGAACTGTTTTTAACAGAAAAAGGAATGGAGAATTCTTCAGCGAAAATGGTTAGTAAAGGTGATATTTTATATGCATTATATGGAGCTAACAGTGGATTATGTTCAATTTCTAAGATTGATGGAGCTATTAATCAAGCAATTCTTTGTATAAAGACAAAAGAGAATAAAAGATTCTTATGTAATTATTTACAATATCAACGAGAATACTTTTATTCAACTTACCTTCAAGGTGGGCAAGGTAATCTTTCTGGAAAACTTGTTGAAAGTTTTATAATTCCATTGCCTTGTATTGTCGAACAACAAAAAATCGCCGACTGTCTTTCAAGCATAGATTCATTAATCCAAACCCAACAAAAAGTAATAACCACCTGGCAGCAACGCAAAAAAGCCTTACTGCAGCAGATGTTTATATAATACAGGAGATGTTTTATAGATGAGAAAAACGTTTGCAGATATTTTAAAAAGTTCTAAATTTGATATTACAACGGAATTTTATAGATTAAAGAAATTATTTTTTGAGGATAAATGTGCTTATAGACCTTACGGACAATATACCTTGAGTACTTTACGAGAAATCATTAATAATCGATTCACAAAAGTATCATTTAGAAATAATGCATTATCTTTAGATGATTTTGATACAATTAACGGGTTTCATTTTGAAGAATATAAATCTCATGTTGAAATCGAAGAATTTCTTATTTTTTGTGAATACTTAATTAATATTATAAACAACATACAAGAGTCTCTCCCCGAATCTTTTTTTAGTTTATGCGAATTAATAAAAGAACAAATCAATACAGCTATATCTAAAATGAATTTTATGAAATTAGAAAAAGATAATTTCATTTCATATGTTCCTAAAAATGCTACGGTCATAACAGTTGCAGAAATTATAGAAGATGATGATTTATCTTATAATACCATCTTTTATAATCACCATTCTCTTTCTGGAGATATCGAAGGTAAAAAAGAAATATTACTAAAGTTTGCAAATCTTTATGAAAGCAGAAAATCAGAAGCAAAAGGTGTGTGTGATAAAGTATCAGAAAATTTGAGTTATGCATTTAATAATTTTAATATTCGTCATAACAACATAGAGCCATCAAGTAAATCATATCAAGAATTCTTTGCAAAATTATCCGATTCTGAAAAAGAAGAATTATACGATGATACTTATCAATTATGTTTGAAATTCTTTATTGCTTTGGACAATAAGGATAAAAACAAGAAATTTGAAGATATGAGAAAACACTAATGGAAAGACTCGAAGAATTATATAAATTTATAAATACGCTTCATTCCTCTGGAAATTACTCTATTTTCGATAATATTCCAGAATCTGAATTAAAAAGTGAAAAAGACAGAAATATTCTGACAGGAATAGCGTATAAAAATTTAAAGAAAACAGGACGTTTTAAATGTCTTTATCCAGGTTGTAACAATTATCCCATTTCATCTCATTCCATGCAGAAAGCACTGTTAAAAAAGATAGCAGATAATAATCAACTTATTAATCTAAAAATAGAAGCAGAATTTAAGCTGAATGGAAAAATTACTTGTATCGATAAGCCTGTACATGTTGATGATGCAAGTACATTTGAAGGATATTGTAATCCACATGATACACAAGTTTTTTTGCCTATAGAATCAAAACAAATTATAGAAACTGATGATGAACAACTTTTCCTCTTACTATATCGTTCCATAGTGAGAGAGTATTTTGAAAATCGAAAGAGTTATAAAATTCTGCAAAATACAACAGCTTCTATGTTTAAAAATCAAGATGAAGAATTACTTCAAGCTTTCGCTGTTATTGAGCAATATAAATCATTCTGTGAATTCTTTCGTATTGAAAAACTAAAAGAAGCCTTTGATGTTTTATATGAAAATAAAATATTTGAAACACCTTTTGAAGTTATACATTTAAAAACAAATGAGTTTATTCCTGTACTTGTTAATACATTTTTCTGTGTCCAAGGAACATATGAAGATATTTTATATCAGCAAGATATAACCAAGGATTATCCTTATTTTTGCTCGTTACAAATATTACCTTCAGATCAAAATAAATTGGATTTATATTTCTTTTACCTTAAAGAACAGAAGAAAGAATTACATGCATTTATTAATCGCTTTCAAAATCCTGAAACTAATGAATTTAAGATCTTTTTATCAGATACAATATTAAGAAATTCAGATAATTTTTTTATATCACCAAATTATTGGAATAATTATTTCACTCAATCTAAAAGAGATAAAATTAAAAACTTCTTTTACAGAACAATACTAGATAGAAGTTATGATTTATCAACAAATATAAATTTATGGGAAAAGGATTAATAGAAACCTAATTCGAGGTCATTTTATGGATATAACAGAAACAAAAATATATAAACATTTAAAAGAAAAGGATAATACATTCTATTGTTCCAACATTGATAACGTAGCTGCCTATGCACAAAGTTTTCTTTCTCGTGTACCAGCCATGTTTTCTAATTATACGAATCATGATATTGGACATTCTGCTAGAGTTGCTGATTATATGGTTGCTTTATTGCCACAACCATTAGACAAATATAATGACACAGAACTTGTTATTATGTTGTACTCTGCTATATTTCATGATATTGGGATGGTTGTTTCTGAAACTGAAGGTGATTTATATTCTGCTAGACAGGATGATATTAGAAAAACACATCATAAAAGATCTGAAAAATTTTTAAATGACCATAATGAAAAATACGATTGTTTTAATATCGATAATGAAGGTTATGTAAATTTTAAAAACTTGGTAGCAACAATTGCCAGATCTCATGGAGAAGATTTTTCTTGGATTGAAAAAAATCTGAAGCAAAAGGAATGCTTTGGAAACGATACTGTAAATCCTCGTTTTATTGCTTGCTTATTACGATTGGGAGATTGTCTTGATTTTGATTCAAAAAGAACTCCATATCATTTGTTCAATTTTTTAAATCTTTCTACAATAAGTTCTGATGAATGGAAAAAACATTTTTCGATAACAAACTATAATAAAATTGAAAATCAAAGAATATTTTTTTATGGAAATTGTGAAGAACCAGATATCTTCCTTGGAATCCTTCATTATTTTAATTTAATTGAAAAAGAAATAAAAAATGCAAAATCGTTATTATCGAATGATGAGGAGAAATATAAGTTAACTATTGAGGATAAGGTATTGAATCAAATATTGCATAATAGTTTTGATTCAGTTGATTTGCAATTCTTAATGGATTATATATCTATTTCAAATCTGTTGATGGGTGAGAATCTGTACAGCGATAAGAAGTCAGCATTGAGGGAAATAATACAGAATTCTATGGATGCAGTTTCTCTAAGAAAAGAAATTGCTGAGAAAAATGAAATTGCATATACTCCTGAAATAAAAATAGTCATAGAAGAGGATAAGGTAAGCATACAAGATAATGGTATTGGAATGACTCTTTCAGATGTAAAGAATTATTTTCTAAATATTGGACATTCTTTTTACCGTTCTGCAGATTTTAAGGATTTATCGCTTACTTACAAACCAATCAGTCACTATGGAATAGGTTTTCTTTCTTCGTTTTTGTTGTCTGATAGTATAAGTGTAAAAACGACATCATATAAAGAACCAAAAGTTTGCAATGTTCTTCGATTACAGAAAAATAATAGATTTGTAATCCAAAAGTCTGAAGAAAATGCTTTGCCGGAGGCAGGAACAGAAATAATTCTTGCAAAATCATCTTTTATGAAAGTTTTTCCAAAAGTAGAAGATATACGCAAATATATTTCTGAAACTTTCAAGGATACAGGCATAAAAATCATTGTTTCTGAAGACGGGCAAGAAAATGCGGTTTCATTTACTAATCAGCAATCGAAAAATAGGATTGACATATCTGAATATTTGAATAATGTTGAGTGCTGTTTTGGAGGTTCTTTAACTCTTTCATTAAAAGATAATTTTAGATTTATAGTAATACAGCCTGATTCTGTACCTTTTGAAAATACTGGTGAATACATATATGATGCAGAATACTTTCCAGATATGATAATTGATTATACGGAATTAGAGAATTGGTCTGAAAATACGAAATCTACATATTCAATAGATCGGTTGCTTAACTCTGAAGGGGAGTTGCAAATTCTTCATATTTATCCATTGGGTGATGATGAAATTGAAAGTTTTCTTCAAGCACAAGAAATTACAGATGATAATGAAGCCGCATTTGATTATTTACAAAAGAAGCATTCTATCTATGAACCTATTCATATTTATATAGGCGATGAAAATTTGTTTTATGACATCGATGATTATGATATCATCGATATGGAAGAAGAAATAAAAGGTTATAGTGAAACTTCAGAATTTAAAAAAATCTTAAAAGCATTCATCGAAAGAAAAATGGATTATGATGTTTGTGCTTGTTTAATTAGACCGAGATTACAACCAATTTATATTTATGATGAACATTTTTCAAGAATAGAACATAAGAGAACTGTTTCAAGTTTTTATCACAGCAATCTATTTGTAAAGAATGTTCGAATCCCAAATTTTAGCATTTCAATACCAGTTTTAATCAGGCCATTAATGCTTGCAAATTTTGAAATAAATATTTTTTCCGAAAACTGCTATCCAGATGTATCAAGGACAAGATTGAACGATGACACTTGTAAACTTTTAGGATATGCAATTGGAAGAGCAATTCATATATACATTTTAAAACAGGCAAATTTAAAGGCACATGAGAAAGAGTTCTTAAGTGCATTTATAAAGAAGTATTACAAATATGACCCAAATAATGAGTTTTGTAAAAAAACAAAATGACACTTTTATTTATCAAGCAAAATGTAATGAAATATTGTGGTCCTGAAAAAAGAAAATATATATGTTAGCGCTGGCAAAATTATCACATATTAAATAACCAGACGCTAACATAGCTAATTCCTAGCAATAATCATCAAACACATCGCCGCCACTCCATTCTTTACCTTGAAGGACTGTAAAATATTTATAGGCACTGTTTTCCTGAAAGCAAGTTCTATACAAATTATGAACATAGAACCCGTTTTCATAAGTAATTGTACTTACACTCCAAGGCTTTATAGCATTTTCTTCATCGCCACTCTCGCATTTGATAATAATTTTATCATCAACAAATGCAATTTGCTGAACAAGAACCTTATATTTGGAGTTCATGTAATATACATTACCAGGTTGAAGTTTTGTGAAATATTCTTGCAATGGCTTTTCGTTTTTTTCTTGTGGACAACAAGGAAAATAAGAAGGAATCATATTGCCAACTACGACTGCATTTGGCGTAAGTGACTCCCTATAATCTGGATTAAGATTTTTTAAGACATCTTTGCTTGATTGTGTATGCCAATTCAAATCTTCTATTTCCTGTGGTATTGAAAATTTCAAGTCTATATATTTTTGTAAGCAAGAATCTGCTTCTGCCTGTGTAACAGATTTCATCCAGTTTAGGTTAGGTACATCTATTGTTCGCAAAATTGAAATATCAGAAAGAATGCTTTCAATCTTCATGCCCAATAGTAATCTTAGTTGAGATTGTATTGACGGCTGAAGTATCTTAAATTCGAACTTTGTCACCCAGGATAAGTTTTTTGCCCGGTTATCTTGCGAATTATAATTCTTGTGAAAAACTACATATTGTTCTGAAGCAGGAGCTCCGTAAAAAGCTGTTGCTACAATTCTATTGATTTTTTCACCACCAATACTCATAAAGCCTTTGTCATCTAAAGTTCCAAAAGTCCAGATGTCGTCTATTTTTCGTTTACGTTCTGAATTACCAGAATGACGTAATACAGCTCCATTATCACGAACTGAGTAGATTTCATTTTTGTATGTACAAGATTTTTCTTCATGAAAATCATCTATATTTGTAAAAGTCATTATTCATTTCCTCCATTATCAAAATCATGTTTCATGATTTTTTTCATCTCTTCTTTCATTTCATCAGACCAGAATCTGGCTCCGCCTGTATAAAAAACAGGTGTTTCCCATTCTTTGGATTCTTCAATTTCTGTTTCAATGAAAAACTTAAGTAATTGAAGTGCAGCCTCCTGCTTTACTTCTTTCTTAGATACAGCTTCTGAAGTAAAACTTTTTGGTATTCCTTCAAGAGAAACTGTACAACGCCAGATTGGATTTCCATCTGAATCATGATATTCCGAGAAGTCATAAATAGGTTCCATGATAATTTGTTTTTGAGCAAATTCATGAAGCTGACTAACTGGATTTGAATAATCAACTTTTTTTATTTTTCTTTTAATTTCTTCGTGGCAGAGATAATTCAAAGCTTTACATTCTGCAGCCATCTTAGCCTGAAAAGGACCGAGCCCTGTACCAGAGAAAAACTTATCATTAATTCTAATACCATATTCGTAAAGACCTGTTTTTGGATCTGGAGCCATCTGACCTTGCTCACAACCTATTCTAACTTCCCACCAGTTGTGTGGGCGCATATCTTCTAAAGTCTGTGGCTGTCTGAGACGAGGGATATTTTCTGGTTCTCCAAATCCTAATTCATGACATTTTTCTAAGACTAAGACACACAGATAACTGTTCATTGAATCCATGCTGAGCATTGTTTCACAAACTTTATCTATAACCTTAAAATCCCAGTCACAATCTTTTGAAAACTTTTTATACATCATTTTTGTAATGTATAAATCCAATGCCTCATCACCATAGAACTCAAGAACTTCATTATTTTGAACTTCCGGATGCTCCTGAGAATAAGATTTACGAATAAAAGCCTGTACAAGTAATCGTTCATTTTTAAAATGATATCCGATTGCACTTTGTACATAATCAATGTTTTCTCTGTTCAACATTAGAAAACTCCTAAAAATAAATTTAGGCACAGTTATCCTGTCATCAATTTTTGAGAAAAGCTAAATTGTCTGAAGGCTTTATAAGAAAACTTGAAAATAGAAAAACTAAGAAAACCTTGATTGCTATGTGCAACTTGCATCTTCTATCATATTATGTCTTACATACCTTCTGTATTATTTTGTAAATCCATTCGCTTGAATTTACAGTCTCTTTTAATAATGTCTGTTTATCTTCATTTGTAATTTTAGATGAAAGAATCTTTATGGTTTCATCTGTAACATGTTCTTTCCCAAGCTCTTTTAATGCCTGAATCACAGTTGATGAAATATATGACATTTTTGAGATTTCTCGATTAGTTCTATGTTTAAAAGAGATTTTAATTTTATCAATATCATATTCCTTGTATGGTCCATCACTTAAATAAGTACAAACTGCCGGAACTTGTGTTGAAAGACCAAGAATATTCATTGCTTGGTCACCACATGGGGCAATTGTCCAATGAAAATTACGAGCTATTGCTTTTGCAATTTTATCTGGATCTGGGGGAAGGTTCTCCTGAAGCAACTGGCTGTATTTTGGCTTGTCATATAGGCCCGGCTTTATTCTTCGAATTTCTTTATCAGTTACCATTCGGCTTAAACATTTTCTGATAGTTGCAGAATCTGCCAAATCAGAGAAATCTGAATGAATAAATATTGCTCCTGGCTGAGCTTCTGAGATCATTGCTTTTATTGCATTAGAATATCCGTTATTCATGTCACAAAAAGTATATATTTTTTTGTGACATATTTGTCAAATTTATAAACAGCCAGAATTAATAAATCTTCAACATGGCATTTATAAAGTTTAGATAAAGTATCAAAGTTTTCGATGCATGGAATATTCTTACACTTTTCATTTTCCCAGGCATAGATTGCTACTGGCGTATACAAGTTTGCCAGCTTCCGCTGTCATCAAATCCAAATATTTCCTGCAACTGGTTGAATTGAATATGAATATTCCATACGCACATTATAAAAGGAATCTGCAGAAAGAAACAGTAAACTGTTAGTTTAAAATTAGAAGCCTACTGTCGGGTTTTAGCCCGATAGTCTCAGCATTTTAAGTAAACATTTTAAGCAAAAATTGTAGTTTACTGAAATTTACTGAAATTTTTGAGTTGAAAAATATGTAAAACGATGCTAAATTGTGCATATTGTGACATGCTGAAACATGTGAAAAGGTTTTGAGAGCTTTTCCAAGCCCCTCAAACGCCGCCCGCAACGCCCGCTTTGCAGATAAAGTCGCAGAAACTGCATATATCATCTGTCTTTCCCGGAAGCCTGCCCTTAAGGGATGGAATTAAAGACGAAAGTCCTTTTTCAAAGCAAAGTCCGGTCATTGCGTTTCTGCCTGCATTCTGCATTATTTTTTCAAAACTATCCGTTATTTTTCCAATAAAAAGTTCCTTGTTTTCATTTGCAAATCCGCAGCACGGAGCGATGTCTCCGGAAGGATGAACGAACAGTATGTTGCCTGGTCCCTGGCAAAAATCTTCCTTGAACCATTTTTTGCTTTTCCAGGCGCGCTCGTCATCACCTTTAAAAGTCTGCGGAAGAATAAAAATGTCTGCTGCGAAATCCTCGCCCAGGGCGTTAAGTTCCGCTTCGAGCTGTTCAGTTTTTTTATCATCCAGCAGCGGATCTGCTACAGCCTGAATATTTATGTTTTCTTCGCCAAAAATCGCGTTTACTGCCGCGCAAAAAGTCCGTATCTCTTTGTAGTTCTGTCCGTGAAAGTTGTCGTAGCTTATTCCTATCTTTCCATCATATCCGCAGTCCTGGATTTTTTGTAAGGCTTCGTTCAGTTCGCATTCGTTTTTCCACCATACTCCGTTCGTCATAATCTGGTCGAACATAAAGTCGTTCCTTCTTGCAAAACTTATGACTTCGCATAAAAAATCCATGGAAAGAAAAGGTTCTCCGCCGGAAAAACCCACCTTGTCAATCTTGCAGTCTATGGAAGCGCGGCAAGAGGCCAGAAAATTGACCGCATCCACCGGCGAAAGCGAAAAAGGCTTGCGGTCTACAAAACAGTGCGGACACCGGAGGTTGCATAATGTTGTGGAAGCAAAGATGATTTCTGTCGGATCAAACATAAAAATAACGCCGCCTTTTAAAATATGTGGCCCGGTTGTTCAAGTCTTTGAATTTATAAGACTCTACATCCGGACAATAAAAAGTTGAATTTTTTCTGGTTACAAGACATATTACTGCTTTTTAATTATACCGTAAATATGTAAAGTTGTATTCCGCTTCAGTTTTATATCGTTCAGAATATGGACTAGTTGTCTTTTCTGTGTTAAATTATTCGCAATGTGTGAATTATTGGCACCTGCGGGTAATATTGAATCATTGGACGCCGCTATCGGCGAAGGCGCGGACGCTGTTTATCTTGGATTAAAATCTTTTAATGCCAGGCTTAGAACTTCTAATTTTGCGTGGAATCAGTTTGAGGCGGCTGTCGGAGCGGTTCATCGTCTTGGAAAAAAAATTTATGTAACTGTGAATACAGTCTGCGAGGAAAAAGAAACTGAAAGGCTCTACAGGTTTCTGGCATATCTTGATAGAATTCATCCTGATGGATTGATTGTTCAGGACTTGGGGATTGTCCGTATGTGTCAGGAATTTTTCCCTGGCCTGGAGCTTCATGCGTCAACCCAGATGAATGTTGAAAGCGCTGCCGCCGCAAACCTTTTGTATCAGGAAGGTATTAAGCGTGTCGTGCTTGCCCGCGAGCTTGGTTTTGATGAAATAAAATACATAAAGGAACATACAAAGGCAGAAATTGAAATGTTCGTCCACGGCGCGCTTTGCGTAAGTGAATCCGGTCTTTGTCTTTTTTCAAGCTATCTGGGCGGAAAATCAGCCAACCGTGGTATGTGCGCGCAGGCCTGCCGGCGTTATTATACAGCTGAATATCCTGAGGGAATAAAGCAGGGATATTATTTTTCTCCATGCGATTTGCAGCTTATTGAGCACATTCCTGAGCTCTGCGATTTGGGAATTGAATCGTTTAAAATCGAAGGACGGATGAAAAGCGCGGAATACGTAGGAAGTGTTGTCGCGGCTTACCGTTATGTCATCGACCACTACAAGGAAGACAGAAAAGGCGCGGTTGCCACAGGAAAGCGAATGCTTGCCTCGGACTTTGCTCGTTCAAAGACATCATACTGGTACGGATTTAAGGACGTGAAGGATGGCGTTGAAAACGCAGGCTCTAAGATTTTGAATCCGAATCAGGCCGGCGGAACAGGAATTTATCTGGGAACTGTTTCCCGCGTAAAAAAAGCGCCGGACGGTCTTATTGAAGAAGTTAAGAACAATGCCTCGCCGGATGCTGATCCGTCAAGCCTTAGAATTCAGATGGCAATGCTTGCCGGTGGAAATTACGATCCGGATCCGGGGGATTCAATCCGCTTGCACCGCAGGGATGACACCGGGCGCACAAGCCACAAGGTCCGCAGTGTTGAAATTGATGATGATGGACACCGCTGGATAGACATTCCGCTTAGCCACAGGATTGGAGACAGCGTTTATCTTCTTCAGATAAAATCGATGTCAAAGCGTTATCCTAAAATTTTGCCGGGGGACTTAAGTAAATTCAGAAAACAGCCGGCGGACGAAAAACTTCCGTTCCTTGATGTTACTCCTGTTGAAAATAGAGAGCTTTCATATTTTCCGGACGGACTGTATGTGCAGGTTTCTACTATTGAGGATATTTTTCTGGCGCAGGCATTTCATCCTGTCCGCCTTATTGTTGAATTTACCTGCGATACAAGGTATGACCTGCTAAACGGGAAAACAGTTCTGCCGTTTTCAAAAAAATCAATTTATATTTCTCTTGATCCGTACTGTCCTGCCTCTAAAGAGGAGGAGCTAAAGGCGGACTTGGAGACTCTTGTAGAAAAAGGTTATACATGCTTTGTTGTGAATAATATCGCTCAGATTCAGATGCTTAAAGGAAAAAAAGTTCATCTGGTAGCTGGTCCTTACCTCTACACTTTTAACAGATGGGCGGTTTCTTTCTTTGAAAATCAGGATATAGGCGCTTTTGTTATGCCTTATGAAGATTCCAGAAAAAATCTTGAGGCGACTTATGACCTGAACGTACGTTCAAGGGTTCTTGTTCCTGTATTTGCATATCCTGCGCTTTTCAGAATTCGTTTTAAGCTTCCGGAAGATTACGGTTTTACCTATTTTTCCGACAAGGAAGAAGGAATGTTTAAGGTTGTCTCTTCCGATGACGGTTCATTTGTAATGCCGGAACTTCCTTTCTCTCTGCTTGACAAGACGGAATTTCTTTCTCAGGCAGGATTTAAAAAAATACTTGTGGATTTTTCAAAGACAAAACTTTCAAAAGGCCAGATAAAGAACGTAAGCTCATCCCTGTTTAAAAAACAGCCTTTTCCAGAAGTAAACCGCTTTAACTGGAAAGACGGTTTTTATGATCCGCAGCAGATTGAAGAATATAAAGCCAGCAGCGAACGCGCTGCCGCAGCAAAAAAGCTTGGAAAATCAGGAGAAAAGGGCAGACCTAAATCCCGTGGTGGAGCTGTCCGCGCTGGCAAAAGGAAAAAATAACGTTTAAAAACTAAAAGACCATTGCTTCTTCTGGAATCTGCTCCTGAATCTCTTCAGAAGCGGCCGCCAGGTTTGCCTCCTGCATTGCTTTTAGATTTTTTTCGGAAGTTCCTGACTGTTCGGAAGTGGTTGCCGCAGGTTCAGAACTAAGGCGTTTTTTAAATTCAACGTGCTCAGCGATGATTGAAACTCTGCTGGCTGTCTTTCCGTCGCTGTTCGTCCAGCGGTTTTGTTTTAGTCGCCCTACGACCCTTAGACCTCTGCCTTTTTCACAATTTTTCTGGCAGGCTTCAGCCATTTTTCCGAATGTCTCGATGTTGAAAAACGAAACTTCATTTACGCCTTCGCCGTCAGCGTTCTTGTAAAAGCGGTTTACCGCAACAGGAATGTTGCAAATTTTGTGCCCGTTCGCAGTTTCCTTAAACTCAGGATCGCGGGTTACATTTCCTTCGATGATAAGTGAGTTCAGTTGATTCATAAAAATACCTCATTTTGAATGCAGTTTGCTTTTTTTTGCCGGCAGCAAAAAGCAACGGCTTGTTTTTTTACCGTTACTTATTTATAGCAATTACTTTTCAAAATAAGAAATGAATCGCAAAAAAAAATTAAGATTTTTGCAGAGATTTTTATCCGTTCAAAAGAAGACGCAGCATATAGAGTTCAACGTAGATTGTAAGGGCTTCTTCTTCCTTTATTTTCTGCATGTTCGGAGTTTTTACAAGACCTTCTGCAAGAGAGCGCAATCTGCTTTCATCGAATGTCTGCGCAGAAATTGTCCGCATTATCTTTCTTGTGTAATCGCGGATAAGGCAGTTTACATCTTCTAAAAGACTATTGTGCGCTTCTTTTGTAATCATCTTGTTCCAGATTTTTTCATACGAATCAAGTTCCCTGTCAATTGTCGAGCCGGAAGGAACAAGCGATTCTGAGATGTCTTTTGCGGCCGCCTGAACCGCATCTTTTTTGTTCATGGATTTTGAATGTTTCTGAAGCTCGGCGTCATCAGGAATATCATCAGCGGTGAACTCTTTTTGGAGCGATTTTGTATGGACAGGCTTTCGCTTTTTCTTGGAAAAAATGCTTGCCAGCCATGAAATTACAGGAATTGTGTACCAGAACGGAAGCATCATCTTGGCGTTTGCAAGAATAGACGTATTTTTAAGCATAAGAAGCTCAGAATACGGAACCAGTTTTCCGCCTGAAAAAATGTGGAATGAAGGCTCGCCTGAGCCGCGGTCAATTTCATAGTTCAGCATCGTTAGGAAATTTGCGTTCAGCAGGGCGTGCAGAACCGGTGAATAGTCATGAATTTCCTTTTTAAGGCAGTTTTCAAAGTCTTTCTCGCTCTTCATTTCAGGAAGTTTTTCGTAGTTGCTCAGAACCTTGAACCACTTTTCCGTAAGATGTTTTTCAATTGTGTCGTGGGCTTCGTTTGCAAGTCGTATTGCAAGCTGGAAAACCTTGTTTTTATAGATAAAATAACGCGTTCCGGTTTCAATTTTGAACACAAGAACTTGCGGAAGCTCGTTGTTTTCGCATTCTGTAGTAATTTTCTGAAGAAATTCCTTTAAATCTTTCTCGCTGTATTGACCGTAAAGCAGGGCGCCTTTTGAGTCCTTGAATTTTAATATTGTTTCCATTGAAAAGAAATATGGCGCTCTGCCCAGCGCGGTCCTTAGCTCGTTAAGCGCATTTTCCTTGCTCTGCTGTCTGGATGCTTTTTCTTTTAATGTCATCATCCATACTTCGGAAATTGCTACAGCCTGAAGCACGTTGGTGTCTTCAATTGTGCGATCCTTTATCTTTTCAAAGTCCAGCCGGATAAAATAGCAGAGCTGGTTCCAGAAGTAAAAGGCATCGCCGGAAAAATCAAAAGTCTGGTCAGAAGAGTCCGGATGCTGAAGAAATTTTGTAAAGAATGCCTGGGCTGCGATCTCTTTGCTGGGGTTTGCAACGCGCACTTTTTTCTGAAAATAGTCGTGGTATTCATCTTTTTTGAGCATGGCGCGGATTTTTGCCATTGCATCCCGCGTAACAAAATGAATAGGAACGCATTCAGGAACAAGCAGGGCCGGAATGTCCCGCGGCATAAGGATACAGTAAAGTTTTGGTGATTTTGTATTCTGGCTTGCCTGCCATTCTTTTACGGCATCTTCAAGCGATTTTTTTTCAAGAGCCTCGGAAGGAAGCTGCTTTGGAAGGTCGTTTATGCATGGAAACGGAACCTGCGGATTAGACAGAATTTCTTTGAACTTATTTGCATAGTAAATTGAGTATGCCGTTATGCAGGCAATTGTGATTTTTCCGTTGTTGTGCTGGATAAGGTAAACTTCATGCTTGTTCTGATAGTCTTCCAGCTCTTTTAGAATCGTAGACTCAGGAATTTCAAGGTATTGGACCAGTTCAGATTGTTCTTCCAGATTTCGTGAGGCGTATTTTTTTAAATAATCACAAAATTCTCTAAAGTTGATGAAAGCCGATCCCTGTTTTTTTGAATATTGCCTAAGAATCGTTCCTAAATTTGCAGATACAGACATACTGTAATTATAAACATAAAGTATTTTATTCACAAGATTATTAACAAGATTAAATTGATTTATTGAACAAAAACTGTTATAGCAATAAACTGTTGTATTATATAGTCTGAATTTCGAGTTTTTTGTAAAAAGAATAAAAGCGCAGGCAGATTTACAGTTTGTGAAGATTTTTGGCGATTGAATTAATTAAAGTGCGAAGCACCCGAATTAATACAAGCGAAGCGCGAGCCAAATCCATCTGAGCAAATTGGGAATCTGCCGAGAGCGTTCTTTCATAATTTGAAAAAAAAACTCGAAATTCGGGATATATAAAGGAAGAACTTATGATTTCAAATAGAATGAAAAACCTGCATCCTTACGTTCCGGGTGAGCAGCCAAAGGACAGGGTTTACATAAAACTTAATGCAAATGAAAATCCGTATCCGCCGGACGCTAAAGTTGTTCAGGCGGTTTCTAATTTTGTAAAGAACAATCCGATGCGTCTTGCTCTTTATCCTGACCCTGACTCTCTGGAGCTTCATGCGGCGATTGCAGAAATGCTGAATAAGACCGGCGGTGTCCTGTGCAATGCGGAAGTTTCCGGGGAAGAAACCGGGCCTTCTGAAAAAGACCGGATTCCTTTTAAGGTTACTCCCGATATGATTTATTCAGGAAACGGAAGCGATGAGGTTCTTTCCTTTGTTTTCTACGCTTTTTTTGACAGCGGAAAAAAACTTGTGCTTCCTGAATTTACGTACAGTTTTTATCCTGTTTACGCCGGATTTTACGATATAGCCACTGATATAGTACCTATGAAAAAAGACTGGTCGCTTGATACGGATGAAATGCTTCTGCGCGCAAAAAGAAATGGCTCTGGATTGATTTTTGCAAATCCGAACGCGCCTAGCGGAATCGGATTGGGACGCGCTCAGGTGCGTGAAATGCTTAAAAGAGCGGACTCGGACAGGATTTTTGTTGTTGACGAAGCCTATTGCGATTTCGGCGGAGAGTCGTGCATTCCTCTTCTGGAAGAATTTAAAAATCTGGTTATAGTAAGGACTTTTAGCAAAAGTCTTTGTGGAGCAGGCTTAAGGTTAGGATATATTGTAGCTTCCCCTGAGATTGTAAATTATGTTACGACAGTAAAAAACAGCCTGAACCATTTTCCGATTGATGCCGTTGCGCAGTGCGCAGGTGTCGCGGCCTGCAGAAATCCGGCGTATTACTGCGGATGTGCAAAAAAGGTTGTTGCGGAGCGTGAAAAATTTCAGGATTTTCTTAAGGAAAACGGCTGGGATTTTATTCCGTCAAAAACAAATTTTGTGCTTGCAAAAAAGCCGGGTGTAAGCGGCGAAAAAGTCTACGAAGAAATAAAAAGACAGGGAATTCTTGTGCGCCACTTTAGCACAAAAGGAATTGAAGATTACGTCCGCATAACAATCGGTACGGAAGAGCAGATGAACGCGCTTAAAACTGCGATGAAAATGATTTGATATTGCGGTGCAATTGAGTTTTAGGGGCTTGCCCCTAAAGAGTGCCGGAAAATATAGGGTTGCAGGGAAAGAAAAAAAACGCTTCGCAGTAGAGGGTTTGTCTTTCCCTACGAAAAAAAACAGCTGGCAGCAAGCCAGAAAGGAATTTATATGAGATTTTTGATTTTAACAGACATTCATGGAAATGTTTCAGATTTGGAAAAACTTGATTCAGAATTCAAGGCGGCGGATGCTGTTATTTTTGCAGGCGATTTTTGTGAATGTTTTAAGACCGAGACTTCAAAGCCTGTTCTGGATGCGCTTGTAAAAAAGCATGATGAGATTTACGCAGTCCTTGGAAATTGCGATGAGCCGGAATTTATAGAAGAACTTGAAGATTCTGGAATAAATGCGGAAAGGACTTTGAACTATACCGGCGGAATTGCAATAGTCGGTTCTGGCGGCGGCAGTAAATTCACCGGAAAAACTCCGAATGAACGCGATGAGGATGAGCTTGTCTCTGATTTTGACATTCTTAATCAGGATGAATTTAATGGCGACTATTCAAATGTGATTCTTGTCAGCCATAATCCGCCGAAAAACACAAAGTGCGATGCCGTTACTCCGGATCTTCATGCCGGCTCTGAAAAATTCCGCGCACTCATTGAAGAAAAAAAGCCGCTTGCGGTTGTTACCGGACACATACACGAAGGCGCCGGAACAGACAGAATTGGAAATACCCTTGTAATCAATTCAGGCTGCTTTGGCGAGAACGGAACTTACGGAATTCTTGAAGTTGAAAAGAATAATGGAATTTGGGCTGTAAAGACCGCTGAAATTAAGAAAATACATAAATAGCCCGGTTGCCGCTTTCTTTTTCTTCCCGCTCATTCAATTTTTGCGCTGAATTTTTAAAACTGAATATTTGGGATGTATAAAGAATTATTCTTTCTGCGACTGCACGAATCTGAATCCCATATAATCGTAGCATTCGTTCGCGTCGTAGCCGTAGCGTTCTGCGGCAAAGCAAAAGACTGTATATTCTGAAAAACTTCCGCCGCGGCAGATTCTCTGGCTTCCGTATTCCGGACCGGCGCATATTTCGTTTTCTTTTTGTTTTGTGTAATCTGCGAACCAGTCCCAGCAGAATTCCAGAAGATTTCCGGACATATCAAAAAGACCTGCTCCGTTGGGGTTTCCGGTTCCGGGCGCAGGAGCGGCGTCTTCTGAAAATGGAGTTCCTGCCGTTCCAACAGCCATGGATGCGTCTGCGTTTTCATTTGTCCATGCGTATTTTAGCGTTTCGTTCTCGCTGTCCGCAGAAAAGTCTCCGCTGGCTTTGTTGCCTTTCTGGATTTTATCTTTTGAAATCCGGGCGGCGTATTCCCATTCTGCTTCTGTGGGAAGCCTGAATCCGTTTGCGCTGAAGTTGCATTCCGCAAGGTCGCATTTTGCAGTGTCCGCTGAATTTTTCAGGATTTCGCCGTTGTAAGTGTAGCATGGCTTTAGTCCGCAGTATTCGCTGAACGCGTTGCACCAGACGATTGCATCGTGCCAGCTTATCATTGTAACCGGCTGCCCGAGTCCTTTTTTTGAAGGGGCTTTGCCGCGGCGTGCGCGCGAGCCTTCCTGTCCGGGATTTTGAAACCTGTAGCCGTTTTTTTCAGCATCTTTTCTTACCATAAACCAGAGTGTATAAGGCGTTTCGTATCTGTTTATTAAAAATGATTCTACGGTTCGTTTTGCAGTGCAGGTTTGAACATCTTCGCCGATTGTGTACGAGCCGGAAGGAATCTGCACCATGTCAAGCTCGTTGAAAAGTATCCTTGGACTGTTCTGCGCAAAAACCGCCGCCGCAATCATAAAAAAAATACTGGATATTATTCTGTTTTTCATAAAATTTTCCCATGCCTCCTGATAGGATGAGTTTTGCCTGCGTTTTTTTAGTCCGCATTAGTTGTTGCAATAGGACAAGCCGAAAAAGTTGACTCTAAGCAAAATTCTGATTTTCAATCAGTCCATACAAATACAATGCGCTTTGACCGTATAGACCCATGGAGTCGTCTTCAAGAAGTTCCGCCAGTGGAGAATTGTAAATTTTCCGCAGGGCTTCATTTTCTGTTAAATTTTTATTTTTCATCAGAAGTTCCGCAATTTGAGGAATCAAAATTGTTTTTACAAGATGATGTGTGTCTGCCATTTTTGCCTCATTTCCAACTGATTTTCTGTATCTCATAACTTTCTTTAAAGTGGAGCGCTTTTAAAGCTTCATCGGTGCAGAAACAAGTCTGATCATTTATTTTTTCAAATTTCAGATGTTCCGCAGCATCTTCTTTTCTCATGATTCCTGCAAGAACATATTCAACAGTTTCTCCTACTTTGTCATCTGCGATTTTTCCAGAAACAATATCAAATCCATGCCTAAACTCCAAGTCTGAACGGCAGCGGACAACAAAATCAAGCCAGTCCAAATCTGGTCTTGCAAATCTCTTTATTTTTAGATTTCTTGCAAGTTTATCATCAAATTCATAAATATTAACAATAGCTATTTCTTCTTTTTCAGTCTGTTTTGAGTATAGCCTTGCAACTCTGATAGCCCAGCGTTCAGCCTGTTCTTTTATGGAAGTTGTGTAAAATCCAAAGCCGAAGTCGCGTCCTTTTTCCTGAAAGAGAATTTTTGGATTTTTAATCTGCGTGTATGAACCGTGATATAAAATCATTTTCTGCTCTCCGCGCCACCTGAAAGCCACTTGTCAAAATAATTCATCAGATATGTTTTTCCCATTCCATGCAAATCTTCATAGTCACTTTCAAGATGATTCAGAAGCTTAGTTTTTTCAAAATCCTTAAAAACCTTGGATGACGGAAGATTTTTATATTCGGCGTAGTTTTCTATGCAATATGTTTTAAATGAAAGAAGTGACATTTTTTTACTCCCGCTGATATTTTTCAAAACAATTTGGAATTTCGCCTGATTCTAATATTGGAATCCATAGGTTATTATAACACAGCCTTGAAGAATTTTTAACTGTTTGTGGGTTAAACTCCAAGGATTACGTTTGTTATAAAAATCAAGATTAAGAAATCTAAAAGATACAGACACCTTTCCACGATTTAAAGAACATTTTTTGCAATGCCTACACATTTTGAACTCTGTCAATTCGAGGGTCTTGAATTTTATCCAGAATAAAATATACTTTACTTTAAAGTAACTAACTGTGGAGTAAATTATATGAATAATGGAGAAATATTTATCGGGCGGAAAAAGGAGCTTGATTTGCTGGAATCGCTGTATAATTCTGGTAAATTTGAAATGCTGATTCTTCATGGCAGGCGCAGAGTAGGCAAGTCATATCTTTTATCCCATTTTGCAAAAAATCACCAGAAAAATGTCGTTTACTTTACAGGCGATAAATCTTCCGAAAAAAGTAATGTTCAGAATTTCTGCGAAGAGCTGAATAAAGTTCTAAAAGCAGGGGATTTTTTGAGCTCATTTTCAACTTGGAATGATGTTTATTCTTTTCTTAAAAATACAGAAATAAAAGAACGGCTTGTGTTGATAATTGATGAGTTCACTTATCTTTACAATTCAAATCCGGCTTTTGATTCCGGTCTGCAAAATGCGATTGATAAAATCCTGAAATCAAAAAACATCTTTCTTGTATTGTGCGGTTCTGAAGTTTCTGTAATCGAAGAGGTAATCGATGATTCTACAAAACCGCTTTACGGAAGAAAAACAGCCGAGTTGAAGCTTCTTCCTTTTACTTATAAAGAAGCAAGGGATTTTTTTCCGAACTATTCAAATTCTGATGCGCTTTTGGCTTATTCTATACTGGGCGGAATTCCGCTTTATCTCTCGCTTTTTGATGACAAGTTTTCTATAAAAAAGAATGTAATCAGGCACTGCCTTTCTACAACAGGATACCTTTTTAACGAAATTGAAACTCTTCTTCGTATGGAACTGAAAGAAACTTATTTCTATAAGAACATCATGCTGGCGATAAATGCGGGCGCCTCGACATTTAACACAATCAAGGACAAGGTTGACGATGATTCGGCTAAAATTGCAAAGTACATCAATGTTCTGATAAATCTGGGATTCATAAAAAAAGAAGTTCCTTGCGGCGAAAAAGAAAAAAGCAGAAACACCTTGTATTCAATTTGCGATAATTATTTCGCATTTTATTTTGCCTTTATTTTTAAACATCGGAACATGCTGAACGGCTTGATTTCGCCTGAGCTGTATTTTGAAAGAGAGCTTACCAAGGAGAGGCTTAACGCTTTTGCAGGCTACAGGTTTGAGGCGGTGTGCGAAACATATTTGAAGGAGCAGTTTTATAACGGAAAAATGCCGTTTTTTGCAGAAAATCTTGGCCGCTGGTGGGGCAATAATCCGGTTTTAAAGAAGCAGGAGGAGATAGACATTCTTGCAACGGACAATGAAAATGCCGTCATCTGCGAATGTAAATATACAGATGAACCTTTTGATGAAAAACAGCTGAAAGATTTACAGGATTCCGCATTGAGCGTCAGACAACCAAATAAGTCTTTCATTATTTTTTCAAAAACCGGAGTTACTTCCGGCGTTAGGAAGCAGATAGAAAAAAAAACGGATTATTTGGTTGTTGCCTTGGAAGATTTGTTTTAATTGAATTGGTTCAAGCCTGCATAAATCAATGACAACTCGGCAGAAAAATACGAAATTTGATAAAAGACTTTACATAATATGTTGAGTATTCGGAAAAAACATTTTCTTAGCTGCCATTATTCTGCTTGACAGTGGAATTCTTGCGTTAGGGATTGCAGTGGAAATGAGGCTTGCCGAATTGCAGCGGAAAGCCCGACGGCGCGAAGCGACGGAACGCCCTTTCTATTCTTCCAGCGCCGCTTCGATTGATTTGAGGCGTCTGGCCGCTTTCCGTTCTTTTCTTTTTTGCGCAAGTGATTTTTTCTGCTCTTTTGGTCTTCGCGGATATTTTGTTTCGTAGACTCCAAGGATTACGTTTGTTATAAAAATCGAGATAAGGCAGATTGCGGTGATAATCCACACTGAAAGAGGTCCGTATTTTACAAACGGTAAATCTACGTTCATTCCGAAAAAACTTGTTATGAACGTTGGAACCATCATTATTATGTTCAGGATTGAAAGGCGCTTCATGTATACGTTCAGGTTGTTTGAGATTACGCTGTCGAACGCGTCTGTTACGCCCAAAAGTACGTTTCTGTAGGTGTCGGCCATTTCAATAGCCTGCTTGTTGTCGATTTCAACGTCTTCCAGCCAGTCCATGTCGTCGTAGTCAAGCTTTATGAGCTTTGTCTTGTGGAATTTTTCAAGTAGAAGCTGGTTGCTTTTTAATGATGTTGTGAAGTAGACGAGCGATTTTTCCAGGCTGAGGAGCTGGATGATTTCTTTGTTTTCGATTGAAAGCTGAAGCTCGTTCTGGATTGCGGTTGAGCGGCGGTTGATTTCCTTAAGGTAGCGCAGGAACGTTATGTTTGAGCGGCCGATGATTCGCATTATAAATGCCGGAAAATCCGCAAGGACGATTCCTTTTGCGCGGCCGGTCGCAAAATCCCTAAGAACTTCGCAGTCCGTCCAGCAGATTGTGATGATAACGTTGTCTTTAAGGATGATTCCGAGCGGTATTGTAAAGTACGGAGTTTCTGCTGAAGGTTCAAAAATAGGAAGCCTGAGGATTGTAAGTACATAATCGTCGCCGTCTTCCAGGCGCGAAAGCTCGTCCGGGTCAAGAATATCCAGGATGTGCTCCGGGTCGATTCCGTAATTTTCCTGAAGCTGCTCAACGTCGTCGCGCGTTACGATTCGCGCGTCAACCCAAATCCGGGCGTGTGCGTCAATTTCCTCATCTTTTACTTTTACAAGCTTTCCGCCTGTCTGTTGCTGCCAGTAAGTAATCATTGAAGTTACCTCGAATTGCCGGATTGCGCAGATTTTTGAACTTAAAAAATATTATCACAAAAAAAGCCGATGGGCAAGGATTAGGGAAGTTATGAAAAAATTGAATCAGTAAAATGTAGGTAAAATATTAGCAATTTTTAAATTGGTTTGAATAACGTGGTTTAAGCATGGAGTGAATCCATTAGTTCTGCTACTGAATCAAATGCAGGACTTAAATTCTTGCCTTCTTCTGTTTCTTTCATAACTTTTGCAGTTAATGAGTTTGGAGTTTCGTAGCCGATTTCAAAAGGAATCCTTTTCTCCCGTATAACTTGCTTTAGAAACACATTGATTGCGCTTGTCATAGAAAGACCAAAATCTGCAAAAAGCTGTTCTGCTTTTTTCTTTGTGTCTATATCAGTTCTGATATTTATTGTTGCCATTGTATTCATTTTAATTTCCTATATTGCATAATATAACACACTGTGTTGCAAAACGCTATACATTTTGTATCATTTTTCATGAATCCCCGGCAGCAGTATTCCAGGCCTAACAAAATACTTTGGTCTTCAGTGCAAAAATTTTGTAAAACATTTCCATTTTTGATTTTTTCTTGCGATAAATTTGTATGAAAAACAGATGTAGGATAATTCTTGCGGCTTTGCTGGCTGCTCAGTTTTGCTTTTGCTCGTGTGTTTCCTTGCGTGGAAACGCTCCTTATTTCGCGTCCGGGGAACTGGTTTTTCAGCAGGAAGGGCTTGTTCTTGAATACGATTTTTTGAATAAAAACTCAAAGACTGTTGAAAAAGTTGATTTTGTGGTTTGCGCCGCTGTTTCTGGCGACGACGATTTTTCCGCGCGCAGGTATTTTGTCTCATGCAAAGTCTGTGTTCCGCCCGGCGAATCTGTTGAAGATTATCTTGAACTGCATGATTTCTTTGACTTGTACGACAATGATGATTTTAATGGGAGCGATTTACAGATAGAATCTTTTTATGCTGAAAAAATTTATTATTCTGATGGAACTTTTTTTGAAGACCCGTTCGGGCGTTTTTCAGGATAAAAAAATTGCGGCGGCTAAAAGAATTCTTGCCGCCGCAAAATTTTCTGTATTAAGATTGTTTACAGAGGAATGTTTCCGTGCTTCTTTGCAGGTTTATCCATAGACTGTTTGTCGGCAAGGAAGCGGAAGCTGTTTGCAACATATTTGCGGGTTTCAGAAGGCTCTATTACTTCTGAAATATAACCGCGTTTTGCCGCGATTTTCGGTGTCATGATTTCCTGCTCGTACTGAGCTTTCTTTTCTGCGACATATTCTGCTTTTTCCGGGTCTTTCAGGTCTTTTGCATACAAAATTCCGATTGCGCCGTCTGCGCCCATAACTGCAATTTCAGAAGTCGGCCATGCGTAAACGTAATCTGCGCCGATGTGTTTAGAACACATCGCGATATATGCGCCGCCGTAAGCCTTTCTTGTGATTACTGTAACTTTAGGAACAGATGATTCGCTGTATGCGTAGATGACTTTTGCTCCGTGGCGGATGATTCCTTTCTGCTCTTCCTGCGGTCCCGGAATAAATCCCGGAACATCAACAAATGTAAGCAAAGGAATGTTGTATGCGTCGCAGTAACGTACGTGGCGCGCGATTTTGTCGGAAGCGTCGCAGTCAAGGACACCGCCCATTCCGGCAGGGTTGTTTGCAACGATTCCAACTGAACGTCCTTCAACTTTTGCAAATCCAGTTACGCAGTTAATCGCGAATTCTTCGGATGTTTCAAAGAATGAACCGTCATCCGTAACATCTTCAATAACTTCGCGGATGTCATAGCCTTTGTGCGTGTTTTCCGGAAGGATTTTTCCAATGTGCCTTGTTTTTTTGTGTTCATCGTACTTGAACTTTGCGGCCTGGACAATCTCATCGCCGTAGTAGTGAGGAATGTAGTCAAGAAGTTTTCGTACTTTTTCAAAACATTCCGGTTCAGAAATACAGCGGAACTGGGCAACTCCTGATTTTTTTGAATGGATTGAAGCGCCGCCAAGGTCTTCTGCGGAAATATCCATGAACATTACGGATTTTACAACTTTTGGTCCGGTGATAAAAAGCTGGGAAATTTTGTCTACGGCAAAAATAAAGTCGGTGATTCCCGGTGAATAAACCGCTCCGCCGGCGCAAGGACCTGCGATAATTGAAATCTGCGGAACAGAGCCGGATGCGCGTACGTTCTGATAGAAAAGGTCGCCGTAACCGCAAAGGGCATCAACACCTTCCTGGATGCGCGCTCCGCCCGAATCGTTGATTCCGATAACCGGACATCGCGCCTGAATCGCTTTGTCGATAAGCTCAGCGATTTTCTTTCCGTGCATTAAGCCAAGCGAGCCGCCCTGAACTGTGAAGTCCTGCGCGTAAACCGCCACTTTTCTTCCGTTTATTGTTCCGAATCCTGTGATTACGCCATCATAAGGAATGTCTTTCTTTTCCATTCCAAAACTTGTGCAGTTATGACGAACTCCAGAATAAATCTCCATGAAAGAGTCTTTGTCAACAAGATTGTTGATTCGCTCAATGGCATGCCATTTGCCTTTTTCGTGCTGTTTTTCAACATTGTATGTGTAAGCCATTTAAGTGGTAACCTCCAAAAGTCACTTATCAGTTTTAGTTTATATAATCGGTCTTTTAGTGTCAATGACATTTTTTACAAAAATGTCAAAATAAGTTTTTATAAGGTTGAATATCGAGTTTTTTGTAAAAAGAATAAAAGCGCAGGCAGATTTGCAATTTGTGAAGATTTTTGGCGATTGAATTAATTAAAGTGCGGAGCACCCGAATTCGAGCCAAATCCATCTGAGCAAATTGGAAATATGCCGAAAGCGTTCTTTCGTAATTTGTAAAAAAAACTCGAAATTAAGCCTATAAATTGTTTTAATATCCAATCTTGTAAAGCCGCTCTTTTTCAATCTGCATGGATTTTTCTGTAGGAAGCCACGGATATTTTTCCCTCAAGGACTCTACGGCTTCAATCTCGTTGTTGTTGTGTTCCAGAAGCGCCTGCTTAAAATCCAGGGAAACCTGAAGCGGCATAAAATATTCGGATGAGCTTGTCTGGTCCAGTTTTGTGATAGTCCAGGCTTTGCCTGAAAAATGCAGGTTCACATAAGTTGTAAATTCTTCAACTTCAATAAGGTTGTCCTGATTGTGAACAAGAAAATATTTTACTTTGTGCGTTGCGTCCGGCATTTTTTTGATTTTTGTTTTTGAGCCGTCTTCTGAATAGACTTTTCGCGGCGGATGATTTTTTCTTGTAGGCGGCTTTTTGTCCAGGGCGGAACTTTCACCATCAATAGAAAAATTTGTGATTCCGTAAATGTAATGCGAGTAGGATTTTGTTGAGTCCGGCTCAAAGAAAAACCAGTTTTCCGGGGTAGAAATCCCGGAGTCAAAGTTGTATGCGCTTTTCATCTGTGTTGTTACATAAATCTGCGGTACTTTTGAAATGTATCGCTGTGCCTCCGGGCAGTCTTTTGCGGCGCAAAGCATAAGGTCTGTGTCCATTGTATGGATTCCCCGGTAAAACACTTCCGTTACCTGTTTTGAGTCAAGTCCGATTGCCGTAGGCTTCTTTGAATTTTCTCCGGCTATTGAAACGGCGGCTACAGCGATAAAAACCGCGGCGCAGAAAATTGCGGCGGCAATCGCGCTGTTCCGGCGCACAAAACGCTGCCTTTTCAGCCTAGAAGCCTGTTCAATTTTGAATTTTTTTGATTTTTTTTCAAACTCCGGCTCGGAGACTTTGTGCTTTTCGTTTTCGTTTTCAAAAATCTGCTTTTTAAGCTCTTCCAGCGGAAAATTTCTTAAGATTTTTCCTTTAAGAAGCGAATCTACTGAATCTGCAAGTTTCCGGTTTATTCCGTTCACCTGAAATTCCAGCGGAATAAAATTCCGGTCGCTGATTTTTTTGTCGTTTTCTTCTGAATAGGGAAGAATTTTTGAAGCCGAAAAGTACGCCATTGTGCCGAGCGCAAAGCTTAGCGCGGAATTTCCTGTTAAAATGATGTCGCGCCAGTCGTTCTGAAAATAATTGTAAAGGGTTTTTCCAAGGTTCGCGGTTGAGCGGTCAAAAGTCTTTTCCGGAACAAACAGAATTTTTTCTTTTTCTGAATCCACGATGATTCCGGCGGCTCCGTTGCATGGGAGGCTTGCGTTTTGCTTTATTGCATTTACATAGATTTCGCACACTGAAAAAAGCGCGTTTTCTGCCGCTGAAGATTCTGCTCCTTTTTCTTCGATTATGCGCAGGAGGGAATTTCCTGAAAAATCTCCGCAGAAGAAAACTTTTTCATCAATTGTCCTGATTTCGTCAAATTTCCATTCAGAGAATCTTGTCCATTTTCCGTCGGAATCTTTTTCCGCGATAATTCCAGGCTCTTCAAGTAAAAGCGAAAATTTTGTCTTTCCGAACATCATTTCATCAAGGTTTGAGTTCAGAAGCACTCTTTTGTTTTCGATTTTTATCAGGTTTACAGGCGCAAGTATGTTTTTCATTTTTACCTCATAAATATTTTACCATAAAAACAGATTTTTTTTTATTATGCCGATTTTTTTTGTGTGGTATAATTAAGTAGCCCGAATGTCGAGTTTTTTGTAAAAAGAATAAAAGCGCAGGCAGATTTGCAATTTGTGAAGATTTTTGGCGATTGAATTAATTAAAGTGCGGAGCACCCGAATTAACACAAGCGAAGCGCGAGCCAAATCCATCTGAGCAAATTGGAAATCTGCCGAGAGCGTTCTTTTATAATTTGCAAAAAAAAACTCGAAATTAAGGTTAAATAAGAGTTTTGTCTCTTGTGTTTTTTTTGGAGGACAATATGAAATACAGAATAATTACAATCAGCCGGGAATTTGGCGCAGGCGGACACACTGTTGGAAAAGAGCTTTCCGGAAATCTTGGAATTCCGGTTTTTGACGGCGAGATAATCAAAAAAGTTGCGATGGAAAGCGGCTTAAGCGAAAAATTCATTGAAGAAAAAGGTGAGTACGGAAAAAAATCCGTGTTTGAAAATTATTTTTCAGCCGGAATGTATTATAAAGGTCCGTCCCTGGAAGATGAGATCTGGGCGGTTCAGACAAAAATCGTAAGGGAGCTTGCGGAAAAAGAGCCATGCGTAATAATCGGGCGATGCGCGGATTTTATCTTAAAGGAAAGGGATGATGTTCTTGATGTGTTCCTTCACGCTTCCTGTGAAAATCGCATAAAGCGGCTTGTTTCCGAAGGCGTTGATCTGGGTAAAAAGCCTGAGAAATTCTTAAAAGACCGCGACTGCAGGCGTTCTTCGTATGTGCATTTTTATACTGATATGAAATGGGGCGAGGCGCGCAACTACGACATGAGCCTTGATACCGGCAAATTAGGAATTGAAAAGTGCGCCGAGCTTATTGAAAGTGTTTATAAAAACTAAAAATTCCTTGCGATGACTTTTCCTGCGCCGCCTGGGCTTGGGTTGGTTCGGATTACCAGTCGCGCTGGATGTAAGTCGCTTTCGGTCTTGCCGTTATGTCTACGCGGCGGTTCTGCGCTCTTCCTTCTTCTGTAGTATTCGGGGCGACCGGACGCGTGGCGCCGTAACCCTTGTAGGTGAATATTTTTTCAGGAATTCCTTCGCCTACAAGCGCCTTCATCACGGTTCTTGTTCTTTCTATAGAAAGATTCATCTGTCCGACCGGTTTTCCAAGGTCGGCTGTATGTCCTTCAACAAGAATCGTAAATTCATTGTTCTTTATTATTGAATGCAGCATTTCCGCTATTTTTCTGATTCTAGGCGCTTCCTGCGGCAAAAGCTCCGGTGAGTCTGGAATAAATTTAAGGTCAACGCTGAAAAGGATTCCTGTCAAACTGTCGGTAACGTCAATATCCGGCACCTTGTTTTCATATATATATTTTTTTATTTCCTTGTATGAGGCGTAATATTCCGGCGTTTTTTCCGGTATTTTCACGTCATACACAAGATTTTTCTTATCAAGAAGAATCACAACTTTTCCGTCGCGCAGAAGTTTCCTGTTTGCTTCAACAGTAAGGATTTTCAGCGCGTCTCTTCTTCTTATAATCGGGTCGGTTCTGTTTCTTCCGTAAACTTTGCAGGCTTTTATGTAAAGCGGATTTCCCCCGGCTTTCTTTTCGTAAATTTCAAAATTGTCCTGCCAGTTGTATTCAACAAGACCTTCTGATTGTACGGTTTTGCTGTCCGCGATGTTTTTTTCATAGACAATGTTCATGTCTTCGTCCCAGACAGTCGGAAAAAACGCAGGAAAGACCTCGCTTGAAACAAATTCTCCGTGAACCGGAACTGTTCCGCGCGCATCAATTATTATTCCTGTGTATTCGCGGCTGGAAACAATGTCAATCGGCTCTTCCGGCGTGTATGGATAGCGGTGGCGCACAAGAAGTTTTCCAATCTTGTTCATGTCGATTACATTTGTGGTTTCGGCGGAATCTCCGTCCTGCGAAAAAACCGGGAACGTCTGGCCGGCGTTTTCTATAATATCTGTTATCTGTTCAAGCGTAATGGTTTCCTCAAGGATTACGTCTCCTATGTAATTTGCGGAGTCAACGTAAAGCGAAAGAATCGGATTCTTCAAAAGCGACGGAGTTTTTATTTTTATAAGGCTTTCAGCGGAATTTCTTCCGGCGGGAAGTTCGATTCCCGCTTTTTTAAGCTCAAGAGAAATTTTCGATGTGAATTTTTTTTCAGTCCAGTCGACCTGGCTTTTTGACGACAGGGTCGAGTTGTCAATCTGCGCATATGCAGAAGACAAATTGCCGGCAGTGCTGAAAAATGCGGAAACCGCAAACGCAAACAGAATTTTTTTCATATTAATTACCAGATTGATTTTCGGCTCATTTAACCGGATGTTTTAGTAAAATATCCCATTTGTTCCAGGGCATAGGCGGCGGAATCTTTCATTCCTTCCGGAAACCTTAGCGTATATTTTTTCTCAGGCGGAGTAACGTGCTTTGTAAGCGCGCTGTTCAGGTCGTAAAGTTCCTTGATGTCGATTCTTAGTTCGTGCGCAAGCGCAGACAGGTATACTGAATCATATACTGTTACATAGTCAAACATTCCGGCTCTGGTTTCCAGCGTTGTGCCGTTCCATGCCCGCGCCTGCGGAAAGTCTGCTCCATAGTACTTTGAATTTTCAACCACATCCGCGATTGCAAGAAGTTTCGGAACGTAGCCGCTTGCCTGCGCGCTAAGGAAGCCGTTTTCCCTTAAATACCAGAAATCCCGGCTTTTTCCATTTTTTATGGCTCTTTTTAATGCCCCGGCGCCGCAGTTGTATGCGGTTATCGCCAGAAGCCAGTCCCCGAAAGTCCTGTAGTTCTCGTTAAGTTTCTTCAGCGCAGCCTCAGTCGATTTCCATGGGTCAAGGCGCTCATCAACGTAGTCGTTATATTCCAGCAGCCCCGGAATACTGTTCAGCATAAACTGCCACAGACCGGTCGCCCCGGATTTTGATTTTGCGTAAGGATTGTAGTCTGACTCCACCAGCGGAAGATATTCCAGTATGGCAGGCATATTCCGCTTTTCAAGTTCGTTGCGCACGAAAATTCTGTACTGCTGGCCTTCTTCAAGAACTTTCTTCAGGTAATTTTTGTGCGTGGTTAAATATTTTTTGCGCAGTTCCTTTACCGCGGCGCTGTCCATTCCCGGATATTCAACCGGCTTGTACGCAGGTCTGCATGATGTTTTTTCAGCCGAAAAAATGCGGAACTGGAGAAAAATTAAAAAAAGCCCGGTAAAAAAAACTGTCTTTCGCCGCATCAGAGCTTTTCGCCGATATATATGCCCGCCCATTCCCAGTTTCCGTTTATGTCCGGGTCAAGAGGAAAGTTTACTTTTCTAAAGTACAGATACCATACGGAAACATACTGCGACCATCCCCAGGTTCTTAGATATGCCTCGTTTGAGGTGGACATTTCGTCCAGTTCCGCATTGTACCGTACCCGGTTTCCGCGCATAAAGTTTTTCATGCTGAATTCTTCCTGCGCGTTCGGATCCATTTCGTCCTGCTTCCACGACATTGAAAAGAAGTTCACGCGCGCCCTGTATTTGTCCAGGGAACGCCAGTCGTAGTTGCGTATCGCTTTTTTTACAGCCTGCTCAAGCGCGGTAAGGCTTTCAAAAGTCCAGTCCTTGGGAGAGTTGCTGAATCCGACCAGCTGCCTGGCTCTCTTGTATGCGTTCGGTTCGCCCGCAATCTGAATTGTGGAGGAGTCCGGCTGGGCAAGGAACATTGAATATGATTTTAGCGCTGCGTTCCAGTCGCTCTCCTTTTCGTATTCAAGCGCAAGGCGCAGGTAAAGCTCCGTAATGGAAACGTTTGTTGGAAACCTGTTTATAAGCTCATTGAAATAATGAATCCTGCTCTGCGGATTCGTGGAGATCTGAATAAGGTTCTGCAGGCAGGTAAGATGCACGGAAACGCCTTTTACAAGCAGGTCCTGATAGTTTACAAGAATTCTGTCAAAATAGTATTCGGCGACCGGCTCTGCTCTGTCGGCAAGGTAGGCGCAGGCCGTAAGGTAAAGCCAGTATGCGTTGTAGGTGTCATCAGGATGCTCTTCTACCCAGTTTGTAAGAAAAAGTATTAGGCCATGCCGGTCGTTCAGGGAAACATGATTTGCCGCAATCTGGTTTACAATTGCGTATCGGCTTACAGGTTTCAGGCCGTCCTGCTCAAGAAGCGCGAAAAGCTCGTCCTGTGATTTTTCAATCGCCGTGGTCTTTTCGTTTTTTTCATTCCTGCAGGAAACCAGAATCAGCGCGCAAAGCAGAAGAGGAACTGATACAATTTTTTTCAATACCATATTTTTAAATTTACCATGTTCATTACTTGTTGGCAAGATAAGGCTTCTTAGTGTATTCTATTATGACGTTTAAAATATTGAAAAGTGAAATTTTCAGGGAGAATACATGAAGAAGCCTGGTGTTAAATTTTTGAATGCGATCCTTGCATTTGGAATGCTGCTTATTTTTGTAGGCGTTATGCTCACCCTTGCGTTTGCAGGAGAAAGTCCTGATTTTGCGAACTGGAGCATTCCTGTAGTTATTTTTTTTGCGGGGCTTGCGGTCTTGTACAGCGAAATTGCGTTCTCGCGGTCTCCTTTTAAACTGTTCCTTGGATTGAATTTAAGCCTTTACGGTATTTTTTCGCTGGTTCTGGTTTTTGACTTTTTTTCAGTCGGACTTGAGGCGCTCTGGCCGTTTTATGTTGTGCTTACAGCCTTGAGCCTTGTGATTGCGGCACGCACCACCGGGAAAGTTTTCGCCATAAACTATGACCTGCCGGCAATCTCGCTTTTTGTCCTTGGAATCGTGTTCTTTCTTTTTTCTTTCAAAATAATAAAAATTCCTTTAAGCAGGCTGGCTCTGCTTATCTGTCCTTTGATTTTGATTCTTTCGGGAACTTTTCTGGTCATCCTGTTTTTTCATAGAAAATCGCTTCTGGAGATTCTTCCCGAAGATATGTCCGAAGCGTTGAAGAGTGAGCCGAATTTTACCGATATGGAAGAATAGCTGGAAAAATTTTTGTGACTTTAAAAAAAATCGGCATTGGAAGATATATTGTTTTTCTCATTTTTACCGCGCTTTTTTCAACGCTGATTTTTTCGTGCGCGACTGTTCCTGAAAAAACAGGCGGCTCTCTTGTTTCCGGAAAATTTACAGGAAACCCAGAGGAAAAAACCGCTATAAACCACAAGGCTTCTGAAGAAAAGAAAAACAAAAGCTACACATATTTTTCCACGGTCTCGGAATCAATAATGGCAGATGTAAGGATTGGTTCTCCGTCTTCGCTGCGGCGCGCTGTTCAGGCGATAAGAAAACAGAATTCAGAGCTTTCAGAGAACGAGAAAGTCCTTATTGCCGTAGAGGCGAACATAATGCGCATGGTCTGGACGAACGAGAGGGTGGACTGGGAGTCGCCCGAAGTCTCTTCCGGAAATTCCTACCTTGGCGCGATAAATTCCGCGAAAAACGGAATCTACGATACAAGCACCGGAAATGTCGACTTTCTTACGATTGTGCTTCCTTCGCTGGTCGTTACAAAAGTCCAGGATGTCTCGCCGTTTTTTTTTGAATCGGAGGCCGCCTTAAAAAAAGGGCTTCAGATTTGTCCGGATTCAGTTCTGGCTAGCTATCTTCTTGGAACTCTGTACAAAAAAAATTCCATGTATCCGCAGGCTGTGGAGCAGTTTGGCTATGCCGCAAAAAAATCGCCGGAAGTTTTTCAGGTTATGTATGCCTATGCTGAATCCCTGTATCTTGCCGGAAATATGCAGGAGTCCGAGGCGCAGGTTAATTCCCTTCTTGCAAAGTATCCTTCCGACACAGGAGTCCTTAAGCTAGGCGCAAACATTTACTTCCTAAAAAAAGATTATTCAAAGGCGGAAGAATATATTTCGCGTGTGCTCCAGCAGGAGCCTAACGACCTTGAGTCGGTTCTGTTCCGCGCTAAAATCCTTATACAGAAAAAAGACTACATCCACGCGGCATCTCTGCTTGATGTGTATTCAAGGCAGGAAAGCTCCTCAAGGGAATATCTGCTGCTGCGCTCCAGGATTCAGTTTGAATGGTCAAAAAACAATACTGCGGCGGTGGCTACGGTGGAAAATGCGCTGAAAAATTATCCGGGCGACAAGGATGTCCTTTTGTACGCGGCAAGAATTTCCAGCGCGACCGGACTTCCTGTGGCCGGACAGACTGCGGAATTTTACGCAAATCAGGTTCTTGCGCTCGATCCGGAGGAAAAATCCGCGCTTTTCTACGCTTCCGAAGGATTTATCCGTAAAAAGGAATGGCAGAAAGCGTATTCGGCAAGCCACAAGCTTGTTTCAGAATACGGTTCGGACAAGGAAATTCTTTTTAACCATGTTGAAATCTGCCTTGCCCTTAAGCGTTACGACGAAGCGTGGAATCTTGTTTCCCAGGCATACCGCCAGTCTCCTTCGGACGAAAGCGTGGTGCAGTCGTATATTTCCGTCATGGTCGCCTCCGGAAGAAGTGCGCAGGCGCTGTCGCTTATAAACCAGCAGATAGATTCCGCCGGCGCGAAGTTAAAAAGTTTTCTGTATTACCAGAGAAGTTTTCTCCGCGACTCGGAATCCTTGAGCCTTTCGGATCTTCGTTCAAGCCTTATTGCAAATCCAAGGAACAGCGACGCCCTTTACAGGCTCTACGAAATCTATTTTGAAAAAAACGACTACAGAAAAGCCCAGTACTATCTTAAGCAGGTTGTCGCGCTTAATCCGGCGGATTCAGAGCTGCGCGTTCTTAACGAAAAGCTCAATTCCCTTATAAAATAAATTTGACTATTTTTTTTTAGACGATATTATATCTGTATGAAAAAAATTACGCTTGCCGCTGTTGCGGTCATTCTTGTTTCCGCGGGACTTTTTGCAAAGCCAAAAGTTGTTCCTGCGGCGGTTCCTGGTTCTTTTGAAAATGCGGCTCCGGCAAAGATGAAAGACATTCTTGCGCTGGATAAAAAACTGTCGCCAAAAGATAATGAATTTGTCATCTATTATTACAGAAAAGATGGAAATTATGCTCCATGGGCGCTGTGGATTTGGGCAAATCCCGGCGGAGACGGCGGAGCAAGCTGGCCGTTTACTCAGGAATGGAAAGTTTCTGACGGAATCGGCTATATGCGCCTGAGGCTCGACGGCTCTTCTACCGGCGGAACAAAAATCTGCGCGGAAAACGGCGGCCTTGGCCTTATCGTTCGCCAGAAGGACGAATGGAATAAGGACGGAAACTACGACCGTATGTGGAACATCAGCACATCTAAGAAAGTCGCTGTTTTTTCAGGCGACCGGCAGACTTATGCGGCTCTTGACTATAAGCCTTCTGTAAAAAGCGCGGAGCTTCTTTCCCTTGACCAGATTTCCGTGTCGCTTTCAGGCGGATTTGCCCTTGATGTTGACGGCGGAAATTCGGGCTTTTCAGTTGTAGGCTCAGACGGAAAAGAATATGAGATTGAAAGCGTGGTTAATTCGGATTCCCCTTCGGACCTTTCGCAGAATATGGCGAAGAATATACTTGTGACATTAAGGCAGAAGCTTTCCATAGCGGATTCAGTCGTTGTGAAAAATCCGTCGTTTCTGGCTGACGCGAAAGTTAATGTTACAAAACTCGCCGTAAAGCTTGCCGAGACGATGGTTCCTTCAAAGGACGAGGCTCTTGGCTGCGTCTATTCAAACGGCGCGGCGGAGTTTAGGCTTTGGGCTCCTACTTCTTCCGATGTTGTCCTGAACATATATAAAACGTCATCACAGAAAAATCCGGATTATTCTGTGGCTACGCAGATGAATCCAAAGACCGGCGTATGGTCTTGCACTTTTGACAAAATTGATCCGGACGGACTGTTCTATGACTACACCCTGAAGAATTCCAAGGGAACTGTGACGGTTCTTGACCCTTACGCTTCTTCAATGGCGGTGGACTACGGAAAGGGCGATTTTGTCCGCGCTGCGGTTATTGATTTTTCAAGCGAAAAAGCCGGAAAAGTCGATGCTCCGTACGTGAGCCTTGCAAAACGCGAGGATGCGGTAATCTACGAAATTTCAGTGCGCGACTTTACTTCAAGTCCGGACGCGGATGTAAAGAACATTCCCGGAACATATAAAGCGTTTATAGAAAAAATTCCATACCTTAAGTCGCTCGGAATTACCCACGTCCAGCTTCTTCCTGTCCTTAATTTTTACAGCACAAACGAGCAGTACAAGGCTTATGAAAATTCCGGAACAGTAAATGGAAACAACTATAACTGGGGCTACGATCCGTACAATTATTTTACTCCGGAAGGATGGTTCGCGACGGATGCGACAGATCCTTACTGCCGCATCCGTGAGCTGCGTGAACTTATAAACGAATGTCATAAGGCCGGAATCGGCGTGCTTCTTGATGTTGTCTACAACCACATGGCCGGAACGCGCTTTCTGGACGATATTGTTCCTGGCTATTACTTCCGCACAAAGCCGGACGGAGGCTATACAAGCAATTCCGGCTGCGGAAACGACACTGCGACAGAACGCTACATGATGAAAAAAATCGTAATGGACTCAACGTCGCACTGGGTAAGGAACTACAAGGCTGACGGCTTCCGCTTTGACCTTATGGGGCTTATGGAAGCGACTTCTGTAACAGATTCCTACGCACTCTGCGCAAAAATAAATCCTTCCGTTCTTTTTGAAGGCGAAGGCTGGAAGATGTACAACGGACCGAAGGAAACTTTTGGAATGGACCAGAACTACATGCTTAAGACAAATTCTGTCTCTGTTTTCAATGACGAGTTCCGCGATGTCTTCAAGGCAGGCGGATTCAACGAGACCGGACGCGGCTTTATCACTAAAAAAGGCGCTTCCAGCGAAAAAATCCTTCGCAACGTGCTTGGAAATCCTGTGGTTAATTATCATGCGGACCAGCCTGGCGACAATCTGAATTATCTTGTGTGCCACGACGGACTTACTCTTCACGACGCGATTGTGAACAACCTTAGCCTTGACGAGCATAAGGACAGAAAAGAGATTGTCCAGCGCATAAAAATGGGCAATTTCTTTGTGCTTACATCTCAGGGACTTGCATTCCTTCACGGCGGACAGGAGCGCGGAAGGACAAAGCCGAACATTTCCGGGGCAAAAAATGAATGTGTGGGAAATTTTGTCCGCAACAGCTATGATTCTTCTGATAATATAAATCAGTTTGTATGGACTCTTGAGCCTGAGTACGAAAACCTTCTGGAATACACAAAAGGCTTGATTCAGCTAAGAAGTTCTTTCAATGTGTTCAGAATCGGAAATGCAAGGAAGATTCAGAAATCGGCAAAGGACCTCGGGCTGGAGGACAACCTTACATTTGGCTACACTATAAAAGACGGAAAATCAACATGGGCTGTGCTTGTTAACGCAAAAAGCGAAAATATTAAAATAAATGTTGGCGTTTCTTCAAGAAGTAGTGTAATATATTGTGATAGCGATATTGTTGATGTTAACGGAATAAAGGAACCTTCCGGCGTTTATGTAAACGGCTCTGAGGTTGAGCTTGCTCCGCTGACGGCGACTGTAATCCGCTTTAATTAAACTTGTTATTTTAGCCAATAGTAGGCTTGAATATGGAGGAAAAAATGAAAAAATTAGTTTGTGCAGCAACTGCTATGGCTCTCGCTGCGACTACTTTCGCTGCTCCAAAAAAAGTAGCATTGAAAGTATGGGAATCTGAAGGTCCTGAAAAGGCTTATATCACTTTTGCTGCCCGACAGTATAAAAAAGTTGATCCAAGCGTAAAAATCACTTACGAGCCAGTTGGTTCAACAGACTCTCGCGCAAAGATTGAGCTGGACGGACCTGCCGGAGTAGGCGCAGACATCTTTGTTGCTCCGCATGACCACATCGGCGCGTTGGTAGAAGGAGGACACGTTCTTCCTATAGATGATGCCGATGAATATTTTGCAAACTTTGAAGATGTAGCAAAGATTGGTGCAACTTACGGCGGCGCTGCATACGGTTATCCGCTCGGCGCTGAGACATACGCATTGTTCTACAACAAGTCGCTTGTAAAAGAAGCTCCAAAGACTTGGGATGATGTGATTTCTTTCGCAAAAACATACAACAACAAGGCTGAAGGAAAATACGCTTTGGTATGGCCGGTTGGCGACGGATACTATGGATATATGTTCATGGCTTCTTTCGGCGCTCCGTTGTTCGGACCAAACGGCAATGACCGCAAGCAGCACAACTTGAACAGCCCTAACGCTATCAAGGGTCTTACATACTTCCAGAACCTCCGCAAGCAGATTCTTGACGTTCCTGCTTCGGATGTTTCAGGAGACTTCTGCAACGCTCAGTTCTCTGAAGGAAAAGCTGCGATGATTATCACAGGACCATGGAAGATCACAGACTTCAAGAAATCTGGTGTAGACTTCGGTATTACAACAATTCCGGCGTTCCCAGGTTCAAATACTCCTGGAAAAACATTCTCTGGTGTTCGCCTTGCATTCGTTTCTTCTTACTCTGAGAACCCTGAACAGGCAAAGGCTTTTGCAAAGTTCATCACTTCAAAGGAAATGCTTGAAAAACGCTATGAAATGACAGACCAGATTCCACCAAGAAAGGACATCGAGGCTACTGGTGAACTTTCTACGGGAATCAAGGCTCAGCTTGCTTATGCCAGCCCTATGCCTACAATTCCACAGCTTGGAACATACTGGTCATCAATGAATTCGGCTTACTCAGGAATCTGGGATGGCGATGATGTTAGAAAAGACCTTAACGCTGCCGCCGCAGCAATGGAAGCTGCTAAATAATAAAGCCGCTTAGGTTTTTAGTCGGGACAGCTGCAGAATAGAGGATTCTTTATTCTGCAGCTGTCATATATCTGTTATTGGAGTATGGAATGAGTAACGACGTAGACCCAAAGAAACTTGAAAAAGCGCCAATCGCGTCTTCCTGTTTTATGGGATTGGGTCAAATTTTGTTCTTGAAGCAGTACATTCGCGGCGCGTTGTTTGCCCTTGTTGAAATCGTAATGCTTTGCGCAATTATATTTGGCTCTAAGAAAATTATCCCTGCAAATAATAAGGAATACAATTATTTGAAAGGTATTCCTGATACAGAAGAAATTGTAGAGTATCTTGAAGACGCAGAATATTCAAAACTTGACAGTGTTTTAAAGGCTCGCGCTAAGGCGATGGAAAAGTTCTTTAATAAAAACGCTGCGAAAGCATCTGGAAAAGCCGCTTATGAACTGGCGCTCATTGATGCAGAAGATAGAAAGTCAGATAAAGAAGATTATAAAGAGGCGATTGCCGAGGCTAAGGAAGATTCTGCCGCTTTGGTAAGCGAGTTGCAGGAAACTTTCGCCGGATTAGATTTCTCTTATGATGCAGATAACAAAATTTCTGCTTATGAAGCAGAAATGGAAGCTTCAGATTCAATCATCGACTATGATGATGTATATGGAAAATATGAAAACATTGCTTCTAAATATGACCACCAGCTTGCAAAAGTAATGGCAAGAATGGAAGCGAAGAATTTCAAGGAATCTGGAGAAAATCTTTTTGATGAACATTATGACGGTTGTAGCATGTGCCGTGCCGCTGCTAAAAATGGACACAGGGCTGTGGCTCACAGGGCATGGTTCAGGGGACCGCTTGTAACTTCTGTTGCCGGACTTATAACCCTCGGTTCAAAACAGCATACAACTGTTACAAAATATATGGATCATTCCATCTTTATGATGATTAATGGTATTATGGCCTTGATTATCATAGGATTCTTTGTGCTGCTTTACATTTTGAACATCAATGGTGCAAGAGCGGCAGTCGCAAAGATTAAAAAAGCCGGAAGATTCCCGACTATGCTGGAGGCTAAAAACGATATTTCGCAGAACTCGTTTGCGACTATCGGTATTGCTCCGTCTGTAGTTTTAATGGCAATCTTCTCTATTATTCCATTGCTGTTCTCGGCACTGGTTGCGTTCACAAACTATTCTTCGCCGGAGCATATTCCGCCGAACAACCTTGTTGACTGGGTAGGACTTCAGAATTTCCAGCAGATGTTCTCGCTCAAGGTTAGTTCAGAGCTTGGCGGCGGCGCATGGGCAAAATCATTCGGCGCTTCCGCATTGTGGACAATTGTATGGGCGATTTTCGCGACGTTCACCTGTTTCTTCGTAGGTTTCTTCTACGCCTTCGTTTTGCAGGACAAACGCGTTGTGATTCCTAAATTCTTTAGGACTGTTTACATTCTTCCGTATGCCATTCCGACAATGCTTTCGCTCTTTGTTTGGGCGAACTTGCTGAACGGTACTATCGGACCGATTAACAGGACATTGCAGCTTTTAAGAATTATTGAAAAACCTATTCCGTGGCTTTCTGACCCGTGGGTTGCAAAGGGCTCGTTGATTTTTGTAAATATATGGATTGGATTCCCGTATTCTATGATTCTTACTACTTCATCTATGACGGCTATTTCAAATTCATTGTATGAGGCGGCTGTAATTGACGGCGCTACAAAATGGCAGCAGTTCAAGAGCATTACATATCCGCTTGTTATGTTCCAGCTTAAACCTACATTGATTATGCAGTTTGCAGGAAACATCAACAACTTCGGCGCGGTATTCTTCCTTACCGGAGGTGGTCCGAACATGCCGCAGGCAGGTTTGACAACTATCACAAACTGCGGTGCTACGGATCTCTTGATTTCTTGGATTTACAAGCTTACGATGAACACTCCTTCACGATACAACCTTGCTTCTGTTCTTTCTTTGCTGGTATTCGTTGTTCTTGTTCCATTCGCGTTGTATAACTTTACAAGAACTAAGTCATTCAAGGAGGGTGAAGTATGAAAAAGCATTTTAGTAAGGCTACACCGATTAGCGTTATACTCAATTTGATTTTGATTATCAACGTTATTATAGTTGTTTACCCTGTTCTTTTTACTATCAGTTCTTCATTGACTAAGTCTAATTCTCTGGCTGCGACATCTGTAATTCCGTTTACGGAACAGACCGACAAGTCAACCGTTGAAATGTGCGAAGCGTGTGAAGGCAAGGGCTACAGGTATATCGATATAAAATCATCGTATGAAGAAAACGGCAAGAAAAAGACATATATTGGACAGAAACTTGTTGACTGCGATGTTTGCCACGGTGAAGGCGAAGTTGCGGTCTTGCATACATCTTTCAAGATTAAAAAACCTTCCCTTTATCAGTTCCGACGCCTGCTTACAGGTTCTGAACAGATTGTAAAGGGCGAGACAACAGTTCATGGAACAAACTATAAGAACTGGTATTTGAACACATTGAAGATTGCCATAATGAACACAATTCTTACTGTATTCATTTGTACAACAACTGGCTATATTTTCAGCCGTTTCAGTTTTACCGGACGAAAACAGATTATGGCGGGCATGATTGTTCTTCAGATGTTCCCGAGCTTTATCGGAATGGTTGCCACTTATGTAATTCTGTGGAAGTTCAATGCGCTTAATACATTGTGGGGACTTGTTCTTGTTTATGCTTCAGGTTCAATTCCGTTCAATGCCCAGCTTATGAAAGGTTACTTTGACACTATGCCGCGTGATATTGCGGAAGCTGCGTATATCGACGGCGCTTCTCCGCTCGTTGCATATCTAAGGGTAATTCTTCCGGCCGCAAAACCGCAGATTGTATTCCTTACATTGACCAGTTTTACCGGCCCGTGGATGGATTACATCTTCCCGCGAATGGTTTTGCGAAGCGATGACAAAAAAACGCTGGCCGTAGGTCTTTATGAAATGATTAGCGGTCGTTCAAACGATAACTTTACTATGTTCGCTGCAGGCGCTATTCTTGTAGCAGTTCCGTTCACCATCTTCTTTATGGCAGGACAGAGGACATTGCTTATGTCTCTTGCCGGAACTAGTGGTAAAGAGTAAAAATAGCTTATTCCGTACTAAAAGCAGTCTGTGATTATTTGCAGGCTGCTTTTTTTATTTAAAACTCTAAAAATATGATGTATACTGTAATGAATAATAATTAACCCTAGTGTCGAGTTTTTTGCAAAAAAAATAAAAGCATAGGCAGATTTACAGTTTGTGAAGATTTTTGGCGATTGAATTAATTAAAGTGCGAAGCACCCGAATTAATACAAGCGAAGCGCGAGCCAAATCCATCTGAGCAAATTGGAAATATGCCGAAAGCGTTCTTTCAGAATTTGCAAAAAAAACTCGAATTTCGGGCTAATTACGATATTTTCAGGAGTTGTTATGAAAAACATAGGAAATCTTTCTAAAAGAATTCTTGCAATTTCCCTGCTGTTTTTATGCGCATCAGGAATCTATGCAAAGAAAAAGGCTGCAAAGCTGGATCCGGAGCTTGCCGTAACAAGGCTTGCCCCTGTTCAGAGGCTTGCGAATAAGCCTGCAACTGGTGTTTACTACAGTCTTTTTGTGCGCTCGTTTGCGGACGGAAACGGAGATGGAATCGGTGATTTCAAGGGGCTTACAAAGCGTCTTGACTATCTGAACGACGGCGACGACAGCACTACTACCGATCTTGGCGTAACAGGATTGTGGCTTCTGCCGGTCTTTGAGTCGCCTTCCTACCACGGATATGACGTTGACAATTATTATAAAATCAATCCGGAATACGGAACAATGGAAGATTTTGAGACTTTCGTAAAGGAAGCAAGAAAACGCGGAATAGATGTTATCCTTGATATGACGTGCAATCATTCTTCTTCTTACAACGACTGGTTCATTCAGTCTAAAAAACCGGAAAGCCCTTACAGAACCTGGTACCGCTGGATTACAGACAACGATTCTATTGAGCGCGGCGGAAAATATAACCTTAACCAGAAAATCTGGGGACACAAAGTATGGAATATCGACCTTACAAACCAGTCTGATCCGGACAATTATTCTTATTACGCCGGTGTGTTCACTTCTTCAATGCCTGACTATAATATGGATGAGCAGGCTGTCCGCGAAGAATTTAAGAAAGTGTTCAAATTCTGGCTTGATAAAGGGGTCGCCGGTTTCCGTTTTGATGCCGCCGGTCATATTTACAACAGCGTGGAAGTAATGCCTGGCACACCTACTATCACAAAGGCGGTTTCTTTCTGGAAGGAAATGAACGATTACATTCTTTCTGTTAAACCGGATGCCTACAGCGTCGCCGAAGTCTGGGAGCCTACTGCGGTCCGCGCAAAATACATGGCTGGAATGCAGTCTAACTTTCATTTTGACTTGGGTACATTGATTACGCAGATTATCAACAACCAGGAGATGAATGACAACAAGAACGTTCCTGATGACCCGGATACTTCCACATACAATGGATATGCAAGAAGCCTTGAAAGCGAATACGCTATGTATGCCGAGAACAATAAGAACTACATCGATGCTCCGTTCCTTTCAAATCATGACCAGGCAAGAAGCGCCGCGGGACTTAGAAACAAGCCTGCAAAAATGAAGCTTGCCGCCGATATGTACATTCTTGCGGAAGGAATTCCGTTTATTTATTACGGAGAGGAAATCGGAATGAAATCCGGTGCTGATGATCCTACAAAAAGAACTCCGCTGGTATGGAAACCGGAGGGAAAAGACAAGCTGACTCCTACATGGTGCAACAGCGGCGCTTATGGAAACGTAAGTGTTTATAACAAAAAGACTGTTCCTATTTCAGAGCAGCAGAAAGACCCGGATTCTCTGCTGAATCATTACAAGCGAGTAATCCGCGTAAAAACGGCTCATCCTGCGCTGTTTGAAGGCCGTCTTAAGGCGGTTTCTACTGGAAGCGCAGTTCTTGAATCCTATGTAATGGAATCAGAGACAGAAAAAGCCTTTGTTGTTCACAATATTTCTTCAAAAAGAACAGAAACAGTGCAGCTGCCGGAAGGAACGGATATGCCGATTGTATACATGGCAAATCCTGGCGCAGAAGTAAAGGATGGAAAACTTACAGTTCCGCCGATGACATCTGTAGTTCTGGCTCAGAACAAATAAACGCCTGATTCTTTCTGAAAAATGAAATAGCCCCGATGTTGAAATCGGGGTTATTTATTGTCTCTTATGAATTTATAAACCCGGTATTTGCGCTGATTAAAAGATTTTCTGCGTAAAAAAATCGTTCATTCTTTTTTTGTAAAATCCCATTCTTTTGTTGGAAAAATAAAAACTCTTATGTTATAATTACGTAATTGTGGCTTTTTTTTTGATACGGATACTTTTTCCCACTTTGGAGGGCTTATGAAAAAGCTTAATCTTTTTTTACTTGTTGCAGGATTTTTTGTTTTTTCTTCTTGCACGGAACGTCTTGAACATAACGAGGAAAAATCTTCTGGAAATGTTGTGATAAATCTTTCTTCTGTGAATGCGGAAAGGGGCGCTATTCCTGATGGCTACAGCTCGTTTGATATTTCAAAGGTAGAGAAATGGACGCTGACTTTTTCGCTTGTTCCGCCGTTTAATGAATTTCCTCCTGAATTAAGAACTATAATAAAAACTATAAAAGGTAAGACTGGTTCTGTTAACATTGGCGTTGGCGAATATGACTTGTTTGTAGAAGGAAGATATACAGAACCAGGGGATAATGGAGGTTTTACTTATAACCTTAGCGGCGCGTGTTCTGGTATTGTTGTAGAAGAAGGAAATAAAAATACTGTTCCTGTTTCTGTTCTTGTAGGACCTAAAAAAACTACGGAAGGCAAAGGAAGTTTTTCCGCCGAAATGTACTTTATGCAGAAGGAGTTGAGCACTTATTACTATGACACAATTGGTATTTCACCAAACGCCTTACCCGATGAGAAATCAAAAAGATTCAAGGCGGAGTTGGTTTCAAAGAAAACTGGCGAAATTGTTTATTCTACACATTTGGGCGAAAAGCTTCTTGTTGCTGTGGCTGACACCGGAGACTCTTCTGTTACTGTAAAATCTGCCCAGATAGAAAGTGAGCCAAATAAAATTTCTTCCGGCTATTATTACTTCCATTTTTATGCAGATTTTGCTCCGGTAAACCCGGATGACCCTTTTGCTGAAATAACCCCTGTCTGGAAAGAGTTGTTTATAGGGGACAACCTTGTGGAAATCGGCGACGGGCTTTTAACACCTATGACATGCAAGTCGCTTTCGTTTGAAAACACAACATATCGCTATTATGCTTCTGATAAAGGCTCTGAAGAGAACAACGGAATTTCGCAGGACGCTCCCGGCGAGCTTTATACGGTTCTGGACACTATTTATAGTAATCCTATGGTTCAAAATGCCAAAATTAACTATACATATTCCGACAAAATGGAATTTGACGTTTCAAAAGTTCAAAGCGGAAAACAAGTTACAATATCTTATAGAAAAGGTGAGAGTGGGGATTCTTATAATTTTACAATAGACGAGAAAGGTTTAACAACTTTTTACAATATGAATGAAGAATTAAGCCTTATAACCACAAACGATAAAGTAAAGAGTTTTAATGTAAAAGAAATTAATAGTTCAATTAAAGTTTGTTTAAATAATGGAGTTTATTTGGATTTTAGTTCTTTTGAGGGTAATGAGCAATCAAACATTTATTTTGATGTAGATAATGTTGAGTATTATAAGAATCATCCAATGGTGGTATCTTCTGTTACTTTTAATAAAAAACTTTCTTTCGATTCTCCAGATGTTTCTTCAGATTCTTTTACGTATGATATAGTAGAAAATTCGGCAGATAGTAGCCATAAATATTATTATGCAGAAGAACCAGTTTCTCCTATTGTTTATTATTCTAATAAATATTCTCAATATAGTTCTGTAGTACAATATTGGATACAATATAATGATAATAATAATTTTTCTCTTACTAATGAATCTTCTCTTGCTGCATTTTGCGATGATTATAATGGTGGTTTGTATACATTTGAATTTAAACTTGAAGGTGATAATAATAACATAGTTCCAAATAGCCCTACTAGTGGTTATGAATTGGTTCACTTTGTTAGAGAAAAAACAGGTAAACCAAAGTTTATTCTAGAAAGAAATAATACTGGTTATATAAAGCAACAAATTCCTGCAAGTATGTGCACAGATGGAAATAGGCTTTATTTTGTAAATACAGCTGCAACTATAAGTGAAAAAGGTGGGCAAGAATTATCACTTTCTTTATGGGATCATTGGGCTTATGAAAATGCTATAGTTTATTCTGTTGCTGCTGATGATAATAATGGACAGCTCGCTAGTGAAGTTCAACTTAATTTTGATTCTGTTTTTACAAAAGTAACAGCAGTTTATTGCCAAGGTAAAAATAAAGATTTGTATATTGCCGGCTATAAGACTAATACAAATGGTTCTACTAAAGATAGTGCTTATTGTATTTATAAACTTGCAAATCCACAAAATTATACGACCAATTGCTCTATTACAGCGGAAGAACTAACAAAAGTTTCTGAATTATTCACAACTTCTAAAGACAGTTCTTTTATAAATTGGTGTAATAATAATAAAATTGAACAAAAAGTTTACGCATTTAATGCTATTACAGATATGGCAATCATTGATGACAATTTATATGTATTAAAAAATTCATATTACTACTTTGTTAATGATAATACTAATAATACTAATATAACTAGTTCTCTAATACGTATAAATAATAACGGACAAATTGATAAAACCTGGTCTACTGCTGTTAATAATGATCAAACAAACCCATTTAAGGTTGCTAGAAAGTTTATAGCTGTATTACCTAAAAAGAAAAAACTCTTAATTAGTGAAAACGCAAGTTCTTGTTATTATACAGGAGATTTTTCTAATGGTGACTTAAAGATTGGTAGCACGTTTGCTAGTGGTTATGCATTTGATGGATATGACACAGATTTTATAGGTGGAGATAAGTTTAATTATGAAGCAGATTGTATTGAAAATGTTTCTTCAAATTAGTTAAATACTTTTTATGCTCGTTTCAGTTTGTATTCCAGTTTTTAATGGCGAAAAGTTTTTGCGTCGCTGCTTAGATAGTGTGGCGGTGCAGACTTTTCGCGATTTTGAAATCATTGTAGTTGATGACTGTTCTTGCGACCTTGATGAAAACGGTTTTGATTGCAAAAAGATTTGTAAGATTTTTACAAAGCAAACAAAAATAAAAGTAAACTATGTGCGGCATAATAAAAATCTTGGTTGCGTAGAAGCTCGCCGTACTGCAATTTATGAAGCACGTGGCAAATACATTTTTTGCCTTGACTGCGATGATTCTATAAAGCCGGACGCTCTTGAAGTTCTGGCCCGCAAGGCGCTGGAATGTGATTTTGATATTGTTCAGGGAGGAACAGAAGTTTATTTTGTGAATCCCGATTCTGAAAAATCCAGGGATTCTTTGGCGGAACAGAAAAACATTGAAAATGTCAGGCACAAGGCGAACCTGCTTTTAGAAGAACCTGTCTTTGGCTCAAAAATTTTTAACGCCGCAATAATTGACCACAGCATAAATCTTTTTGTGTGGGGCAGACTGATAAAAAAAAGTCTTTTTTTGCAGGCTTTTGAAAAAATCCCTAATGTTTTTTGTGTCTTTGGCGAAGACTATCTTATTTCATTTTTTGTTTCTTATTTTGCAAAAAGTTATGCAGGCATAAGAACTCCGCTTTATGTTTATTCCGTGGACACTGGAATTTCTTCCAGCGTGCGCATTGAAACTATCGAACGCTGGGAAAAAATCTGCTCGGTGTCCTCTGTTTTTTCTGTTATTTTTGATGAAATAAACAACGGGGAGCTTTTTCTGGAGCAAAATCAAAGTCAGGCTGTCCACAGACAGTGCAATACCTATGTGCTTAACTGCTTCAGATATTTAAAATATTTTGTTGCGGAGCCTGTAAAAAAACAAGCCTTTTCCCTGATGTGCGAATACTGGGGAAAAGGCTATATTGAAAAAATATTGAATGCCAGCGGTGAATCTTTGCCGGCATTTTAATTATTGTGTAATTGCGAATTCTATTTCCGTAGACTTGGTCTCTTCGGAATTTTCCATTCCTATTTCAACGTAAAGTCTGTTTTGTGTGTCATCGCCAACGGCAGGATCTTTCTGCAGAAGAGATTTTATCTTTTTCAGGGATATTGTAAGTGTAAGTTCTGTCCCCTCTTCATTCATGCCGAATGTTGCCTGTCCGGAATCATTGTTTGGAGTAAATTCCGTGTCGTTCATCTTCCATTTGTATGTAACCCAATCCGGAAGGGGCTTAGGAGGCGTATTTGGGGTGCTGGAATCTGTGTAAGAAATCGTAAAGCGAGCCTCGGAGTCCTGTTTTAAAGAGAATTTGTTGTTGTCGTTTGTGTAAATTGCCTTTAATTCCGGCGTTGGAAGCGTCCGTATTTCCACGGAAGCATCTCCATTGACCCTTTCCATTTTTATTGTACATTCTGGTTTCTGGTCTTTTTCAGTTATTGTTATTTTACTGCTGCCCCGGAAAATGGTAGTATTTGTATCCTTTGTTTTTGCTTCCACAGTTACCGTAAGTTCCTTGTCTATAGGAAGATACTTTATTTCGTGTCCGCCAGAGAAATCCTGCGGCGTGGTTTCCCAAGGATCTATGCCATCAGTAACTGTTATGAGTATTTTTACAAGGTTTTCCGACAGCGCAGGTATTTCATTCGAGTCGGTCTTTACGGTGAGCCTTGCAAGGAGTTTTGTCATCTGGATTGTAACTTCGCCCTGGTTTTCTTTTATGTTCTCCGCCACGTGCGAGCCGCTGAAAAGCAGGTTTTCACCGTCCTTTACATTTGCTGTTATCGTAACTTTTCCAGTCGCCGGCAAGTATTTTAGTTCATATCCGGCGGCAAATTCTTTTGGCGTAATCGTCCATGACCTTGAAAAACCTTCGGCCTCTGTATTTATGACGATTTCTGTTTCATCCGTAAGTTCGGCGATTTCCTTATTGTCGGTCTTTACGGTGAGCCTTGCCATAAGTTTTTGCATTGTGATTGTGGTTTCGTTCTGTTCGTTCTTGAGCTTGATTTTGTCTGATTCGCCCGAATAGATTAAGTCCTCTCCGTCTTTTACTTTTGCGGACACAGAAACTACGCCGCCAACCGGAAGGTTTTCGAATGTGCAGTTCTGTTCTTCTTCTTTCCAGTTGAATGAATGACCGTCCTTCGCATCTCCGGAAAGTGTTATTTCAAGCTTGATTTTATTTGTGTCCGAAGGCAAAATATCTTTTTCAACATTTCGGAAAATCTGAGTTACAGGAATTTGGATTGAAGCGGTGCCTGAATCTGATGAGCAGGACAGCAATGTTCCCAAAAAAGCGGTGAGCGCCAGGACTGGCAATAATAGTTTTCTTTTCATCGCGTTTCTCCGTTTGTGGATTTTTATCTAAGACTGAAAATTATGCTGATTTTCTACATTATAAACTAATATCAGGAAAATGAAAAGTTTTTGTTGAAAAGGTGCGGAATATTTTCCGACCAAGGCGCGCCTTTCTTTTTTATTCCTTGAAATTTCAGCCTGAAGTTATTATATTTAAAAGGAAATTTTTATTTAGTCCAAAAAAAAGGAGAAATAAATGATTAAGACTGTAAAAGATGTTGATCTTAAAGGCAAGCGCATTATCATGCGCGTTGATTTTAACGTTCCTATGAAAGATGGTGTTGTTCAGGATGATACCCGCATTATGGCGGCTCTTCCTACAATTAAATATATTCTTGAGCAGAATCCACGTTCGCTTGTTCTTATGAGCCACCTTGGCGACCCGAACAAGGATGTGAAAAAGGCGAAAGAAAAGGCTGAAAAAGCCGGAAAAACATGGACAGAAGCTGATTCTGAAAAATTCATCAACGGCAAGAACCGCATGAAGCCTGTTGTTGAATACTTTGCTTCAAAACTCGGAAAGCCTGTAACATTCCTTCCTGATGCCCTTGGCCAGAAGGCGGCGATTGACGCTCTTCCTGAAGGCGCTGTGGCGATGCTGGAAAATGTTCGCTTCCACAAGGAAGAAACTTCTAAAGATTCTGCGGAACGCGATGTTATGGCAAAAGAGCTTGCTTCGTACGGTGATATTTTTGTAAATGATGCTTTTGGAACAGCGCACCGCGATCAGGCTTCTACTGCCTCAATTGCTAAATTCATGCCGGTTCCGTCTGTAGGCGGATTCCTTATGGAAAAAGAGGTAAAATATATTCAGCCTATGGTTGAAAATCCTCCTAAACCGCAGGTTGCGATTATCGGCGGCGCAAAGGTTTCTTCAAAAATCGCCGTTCTTGAGTCGCTCTTAAAGAACGCTTCCGCGCTTGTTATCGGCGGAGGAATGGCTTATACATTCCTTAAGGCACAGGGACACAAGGTAGGCATTTCCCTGGTTGAAGATGATTTTATTGATACTGCAAAAAAACTGCTTGCCGACGCCGCGGAAAAGGGCGTTAAGATTGTCCTTCCTGTTGACCATGTTGCTGCCGACAAATTTGACGCTAACGCTACTTCTGTTGCAGTTGACGGCGTTGATATTCCAGACAATCTTATGGCTATGGATGTTGGTCCAAAGACAATCGCTCTTTACAAGGATGTTCTTTCAACAGCAAAATCTGTTGTATGGAACGGACCTGTAGGTGTATTTGAATTTGACGCGTTCGCAAAAGGAACGGAAGCTGTCGCAAACCTTGTGGCTGAAGCGACTGGCCGCGGCGCTATGACTGTTGTTGGCGGCGGAGATTCTGTTGCCGCTGTTAATAAATTCCATCTTGCTGACAAGATGAGCCATGTTTCAACTGGCGGCGGAGCGTCCCTTGAATTCCTTGAAGGAAAAACACTTCCTGGAATTGCTATTCTGGCTGAAAAATAAATGAAAACCCGGCGATGAGCCGGAGGCGGCATCCTTTGGGGATGCTGTTAATGCCGTCTGTCAGACTGTCGCTCGGTTTGGCGGGCGGCTTTTTTATTTGTTCCGGCTTATGTTTCTGCTGGTGCGCCGTCTTGAGAAAGGAATTTTTTTATTTTGCCCGAATGTCAAGTTTTTTGTAAAAAGAATAAAAGCGCAGGCAGATTTACAATTTGTGAAGATTTTTGGCGATTGAATTAATAAAAGTGCGGAGCACCCGAATTCGAGCCAAATCCATCTGAGCAAATTGGAAATCTGCCGAGAGCGTTCTTTCATAATTTGCAAAAAAACTCGAAATTAAGGCTATTTTAATATTTTTGTCTGATTTTAATATTTTTGTTTAAAAAGAAAAAAGCAGATGACGGGAGTCGGACCCGCGCGCCAACCTTGGGAAGGTCGTATACTACCGTTATATTACATCTGCGTACGAATAAAATATCACAAAACAGAATTATGTGAAAGGGGGGCATCAGGGCAAACGCATTATAAATAATTTAAGTAAACTTTGCGCGAAGGAACGGTTTCGTGGTCAAAAACACTCTGATTGTTGAGACCGCGAGAGCGGTCAATTCTATAGTTACTTTGCAACAATCAGCGTGTAGCGCATTATTGCGCGATTTTGAACCACGAAACCGTGACTGGGAGCAAGTTTTTTGCTGGATACATTTATAATGCGTTTGCCCTGAAAACCGCCATTCGGACTATTTACATCAATGCTGTAATTGTGATAATATTTAATACTTAATTTTTAAGGATATAAGGAGCTTTTAGAAAATGACTAAGCAGACTTTGAATGCAAAAGTTCGTTCTACTACAGGAAAAACAGCTGCCAAAAATCTTCGAAAAGTAGGTAGTATCCCTGCTGTTGTTTACAACCACAAGGGTGAGGCTACATCAATCGAAGTAAATGCTGTTGAGTTTAACAAGATTTGGCGCTCAATCACCGCTTCCACACCGCTTGAGCTGGTTGTTGATGGTAAAAAGGAAGAAGTTCTTATCAAGGATGTTGAATACAATATCCGCAATGATTCTGTTCTTCACGTTGACTTTTTTGCGCCAGATCCAGATGAAAAGATTGTTTTCAAATACAAGATTCAGTATTCAGGAAACCCGACTGGTGTATTGAAGGGTGGTTTTATGGTAAAGCGTGTTCCTGAGGTAAAAATTCAGGCTACACTCGCAAATCTTCCTGAAAGAATTGTTATCGATGTTTCTGGCTTGAACATTGGTGACGTTTACAAAGTAAAAGATTTGAATCTTGGAAAAGATGTTTCAGTGCTTACAGACGGCGAGCTTCTGCTTGTAAGTATTGCTCCGGCTCGCGGCTAATCCGTGTTGCTTTAAAAGGGCTGTCATTGCTGGCAGCTCTTTTTGTTTAACTTTTATTTCTTTTATTTATGGAAAAAAAAGACAGAATCATTAATTTTGAGAATCATATTGAAATCAGTCTTAAAAAAAACGGTTTTGATTTGTCTTGCTTTGATAAAAAATCGTTTTGCATTGGCGCGGCTGTTTCTGGCGGCGCGGATTCTGTTTCCCTTCTTGTCGCTTTGTGCCATATCTCCAGAAAATATAAAATTCCTGTGCGCGCTGTTACCGTAAATCACAATATAAGGAGCAGCGAGGAAAGCGGCGGCGACGCTGATTTTGTTGTTTCGCTTGGAAAAAAACTTTGTGCCGAAGGCTTTGATGTAAAGGTCGTTGTAAAGGAGCTTGAACGCGGCAAGGTTTTTTTTGAGGCGGAACGGCGCGGAAACGGCATAGAGGAGGCGGCTCGTTCTTTGCGTTATGCCGCTTTTGAAGAATTTGCGGCGGAGGAAAATCCAGGGTTTATTGCCCTTGCCCACAATAAGAACGACCAGATTGAAACTCTGCTCATGCGTTTTTTGCAGGGCAGCGGAAATTCCGGTCTTTGCGGAATCGGCGGCCGCCGCGGAATTTTTGTGCGTCCGCTTCTGGATGTCTCCCGTGCCGAAATAGAAGAATACCTTGCGGCACAGGGGATTCTATGGCGCACGGATTCCACTAATTTTGACACAAATTATATGCGCAACAGAATCAGGCGGAATCTTGTTCCGTTCTTAAATGAAAATTTTTTTGGCTTTGAAAAGGCGCTTTTGAACGGAGCGGTAAAGGCTGCCGAAGATGAGGAAGCCCTGTGTTCATTTTTAAAAAAAGACTTATGGATTCTAAAAAAAGACCGCGTGGAATGTTTGGCAGAGGAATTTTTACATCTTCCTGAGGCGTTGAAAAGGCGGCAGATTTTTGCAGGAATCGATTTGCTGGCTGAAAATTCTGCGCGGAACGCCGGTTTTCTGAAAGACCTGCCCGGTGAAAAATTGTCCGGAGAAAAAATTTCCGGCGGAAGAATTCCTTTTTTGTTCGTGAAGGAATTTCTGGATGCGGTGGATGATTTCTGTTCAAATTCCTGCGGTAAGAAAAGCGTAAAAAAAATTGCGGCGGGGCTTTTGTTTTCTTTTGACGGAAAAAAAATTGAAATCAAAAAGAATGAATTGCTAGCGACTGAATCTTCTTTTTTTGTTATAATTGATAGTGAAATGCAGTTTTCTGTTTCCGGCTTTGAGGTTTTTGTAAAACTTGATGCTGCCGGTGATACTGCGAAAATCCGGTTTTGTTCTGAAAAAGACGAGGTTTTGCTGGAAAACCTGAAAATTCCGTTTTGCGTGCGCAGCCGTCAGCAGGATGACTGGGTTCGCGCCGCGGACGGCGGAAAAAAATCGCTTTCAGATGTTCTTTCCGACTGGCATGTTTCTGTTGAACTAAAAAATTCAGTTCCTGTTGTTCAGGAGCTTTCCGGAAAAAATCAGGAAATCGTCGCCGTGCTTGGTTCTTTGCTGGGCTTTAAAAACTGGATTGTAAAGCCGGAGTCTTAGATTGATGATTTCTGACTCTGGAAAAAGAGGTTTTGCTTGATGAAAAAAAAGTTATTTTCTTCAGTCTTTTTTATATTATTTGCGCAGTTTTTTATGTTCGCGGCAAGCTCTTCGCTGGTCGCGGCAAACAGGCGTACTGCGGTGCGGTGTCTTAAGCTGTCTGAATCTTTTCTTTCTTCTGAAGAGTACACTAACGCCATGGCGCAGGCCGAGCTTGGTCTTGCTTATGACGAAAGCGTTTCTGACCTGTGGTATGTAATGGCCGCCGCAAAAGCCGGGCTTGGCGCTACAAGGGCGGAGCTGCTTCCTCTTGTAACGCGCGCTCTTACGGAAGGTGAATGGGTTGACTACAACCGCGATGGCGCAAGAATTCTTTATGCCGACCTTTTGTGCGACACCGGAAATTATGCGCAGGCTGTGGGGATTCTTGATGCTGAGCCGTTTATCTATTCTTCTGATGCGGAATTTATCAGGGCAAAGGCATACTACAGGCAGAGAACCGCTGAATCGGTTGAAAAAGCCCGCGGAAAAATAAATTCCGCGCGGAAAATTTATCCGGCGGACAAGCGCTTTCCTAAGCTTTTTTTTAAGCATGAATATGATTTTCTGCGTCCTGGAAATCTGGATAAAAAAGCGGGTTCTGAAAATACGGAGGCGGAAAACGTCTTTCCGTACGGCGAAACTCATTCTGAAGTGCAAAAGATTGCGGACTCGTTTCTTGCAAAAATTCCGGAATACGACAATCCCGACGCGGAACTTGAAATTTATTCAGTTTTCTTTGCTTCCTCCGAAAAGCAGAAAAGGCTTGCGGAGGCTTTTGCTTCCCACGGACTTCGTCATCCGCTGTATGCGATTGTCGCCTTGAACTGCGGCCTTATGAACCAGCAGGAGGCGTGGGATTATTTCTGTTCTTTTGCGGATGAGTCTGCCTCCGCGGAAATGCTTGAGGACATTCTTTCTATGATTACGGATAAAATTACGGTTGCTTCTGTAAAGGAGCATCTTGATTCTTTTTCCGGAATTTTAACTTTTGACACCGACTATGATCTTGAGCCGAATCTTACTGTTCAGTATATGCGCGGCCGGCCGGCAAGTTTTTATTGGGATAAAGAAAATGACGGACTTACAGAATGGTCCGCCGAATGTGATTTTGGCGTGCCGGAATCTTTGTTCTTGACGCAGGGAAACATCCGTCTTTTTTATGGCTCTTATCCTTCTGTTGTGCGCGCGGTTTTTGAATCTGACCGCATTTCCGGCGGAGAAGCGGTCTTCAATCTTGTTGACGAGGCGCTGCTGTGGTCGCCGTTTGAGATAAAGGCTTTTGAGCCTGCGAAAAATCTTCTTGGAATAGACTTTTACGTTCCTTATGTTTTTTCATATCCGCAGACGCTCGACGAAAATTCCCTTCTTAGAAACTGTTCAAGCTACGAAATTGCTTCCGGGGAACGAAGCGGCGCCCGCATAAAATTTAATGTTCTGAACGGAGAATTTCAGACGGCGGAATACACTGCTGATGGAAAGATTTACGCTCGTGCTGAATTTTCCAATGGTCTTCCTTCCGTGCGTTCCGTAGACAATGACGGCGATGGAATTTTTGAAACTGTGGAAACCTTTGGCTACGACCCTGAAAATCTTCTTCATGTTCCGGATGCCGAGCAGAAACAGCTGATGGCAAATCTGTTCGGCCATGAAATCGCCGGTTCTGGAATTTATCTGAAGATGATTCAGATTGATTCAAACGGCGACACTGTTCCTGATTTTTCAGAGGAATATCTTGCTGACAACGGAAAAATTTCAAGCTGGGATTTTGACGGCGATTCGCGCTGGGAGCTTCGCTATAAGCGCTATCCGCGTCAGGACTCTTCTTCTCCGGTTATTGAGGACGCTCAGTTTTATACCAGCCCGGACAGAAAACTTGTTACGCTTACGCTTTGGAACGAAATTCCTGTAAAGGTTGAATATGAAAATCAGTTTTTTCCTGTAACTCAAGGCGCGGCTGATTCATTTTACTGGATAGGAAAAGAAGGAAATGCCGATGAGGAGAAATTTCTTCTGGAAAATTTTGACTCTTCCCTTGAGCAGGGTGTAAGCGTTATCTTGCAGAATAAAAATTCCCGGATGATGGCTGTAAAAATAGGTAAAAATATTTACGGCGAAATTCTTCCTTTTTATGATGAAACAATTTATGATGAAAGCAGGGATGATGAATAGATTTTTACGTGTTTCTGTAGTTTTTGTGTTTCTTCTTGCAGGCTGTACGACTTTGACTCAGCCTAAAGACGTGTTTTCCATGCCGGATTACACCGAAGAAGATGTTTTGAATAATGAGGTAAAACGGATAAGAAAAATCGGCGAGCAGAATCCCGAGCTTGCGTTGTGGCGTTCTTTGCTTATTAAAAATGACGGGCTTTGCGCTGAATATTCTGACCTGCTTTTTGAAAACCTGAAGAAAAACATTGAAGAAAAAAAACTTTTTGAAAGCTGGCAAATTTATCGTACGCTTAAGACGGTCGGCTGCGAAAGGCTGGAAGAGCTTTCTGTTTCTGAAAAGCAGCTTTATTCAGAATATATTTACAATGTTCCCGGCGTTGTGGTGGAAAAATCGTTGCTTCCGCAGAGTATTCAGAACTGCATTGATGCGACTGTGACAATCTGGGTTGACAAGGGAATCGCGATTCACAATGGAATCGGCTATGCGGACAGGGTTCTTGGCTCTGGATTCTTTATTGACAGGCGCGGCTACCTTATCACAAATCATCATGTTATAAGCGATATGGTCGATCCTAAATACGAAGGTTATTCGCGGCTTTATATAAAGCTTGCTTCTGACCAGGACACAAGGATTCCTGCGAAGGTTGTGGGGTACGACAGTGTGCTGGATCTGGCTCTTCTTAAGGTGGAGATAGATCCTCCGTATGTCTTGCAGCTTGGTTCCAGCCGCGAGCTGCAGATTGGCGACAGGGTAAGCGCGATTGGAACTCCGCTGGGGCTTCATGGGACTTTGACCGGGGGAATTGTTTCTGCTGTGGACCGTAAACTTTTTACTACCGGAAATGTCCTTCAGATTGATACTGCCGTTAATTCCGGGAATTCGGGCGGTCCGCTGATTGACAGCCAGATGAAAGTTCAGGCGGTTGTCTTTGCAGGAATAATGCAGTACCAGGGGCTGAACTTTGCGATTCCTGTTGAATATTTGCGTCAGGATCTTCCGTTCTTGTTTTACGGTGGAAAAAGAAACCACGTATGGATTGGAACTTACGGACACACCTACCGGAAAGGCGGCAAAAATGCCGGGCTTGAGATTCAATACGTAATGCCGGGCGGTGTCGCTTTTCGCGCGGGGTTGCAGAAAGGCGACATAATCACTTCGATTGACGGAAACAGGATTTATTCAATAGATAATGCGCAGGATGTTCTAAGAAATTTCGGCGCAAAATCGATTGTTAAATTTTCCTACGCAAGGGATGACGAGGAAACTTCCGTGAATCTTTATCTTGAGGAACGGCCGGAACAGCCGGGATATGAAATCTACAGGTCTGATTTGCTTTCTACGGCGCTTGTTCCTATTTTGGGAATGGAGCTTCAGCCGGTTTCTGCTTCTTCAGCAAGACGCTTTACAATTTCGGATGTGCTTAAGGGAAGCCTTGCGGATGAATCAGGTTTTTCTGTTCTTGACCCGGTTTCCATAACGGATGTGGAATTCAGTGAAAATAAAGATGCTGTTTCTATAACAATGAATACAAGAAAAAAGAAGAAAGGGTACCTTGATATAACATTCAGGATTGGTTCAGCATTGGACAGCCCTTATTATTTTTAAAAGGAACTAAAATGGAAATGAAGTACAAGCGCAATTTCTGCATTGTTGCGCACATCGATCATGGAAAATCGACTTTGTCGGACAGGCTTATTCAGAAGTCAAATATTATTGACGAAAGAAAAATGACCAACCAGATTCTTGACAATATGGACATTGAGCGCGAGCGTGGAATTACAATAAAAAGCCAGGCTGTTACCATTCCTTACCACGCAAAAGATGGCAATGATTACGAGCTTAATTTTGTAGATACGCCGGGCCACGTTGACTTTTCTTACGAGGTTTCCCGGGCGATTGCTTCCTGCGAGGGCGCTCTTCTTTTGATTGATGCCAGCCAGGGGGTTGAAAGCCAGACTGTTTCAAATATGTATATGGCGCTGGAGCATGACCTTGCGATTGTTCCTGTTATAAATAAAATAGATCTTCCTAGCGCGGACATTCCTGCCTGCCATGAGCAGATTTCCAAGGAGCTTGGCCTTGACGACGGGCAGACCCAGCTGGTTTCTGCAAAGACCGGCGAAGGAATTGACGGGCTTCTTGAGGCGATTGTAAAATATTTTCCGGCGCCTCAGGGAGATCCGTCCGCGCCGCTTCAGGCTCTGATTTTTGACTGCCATTACGATGTTTATCGCGGCGTTGTAGTTCATGTGCGCGTAAAGGAAGGCACGCTAAAGACCGGCGATGTAATAAAAATGATGAACACCGGGCTTGAATACAAAGTGGAGCAGTGCGGCATTTTTAAAGTTGATTACGAACCTACTGGAAAACTGGAGGCCGGCGACGTCGGTTATATTATTTCGGGAATCAAGACGGTTTCTGATATCAGCGTGGGAGATACAATTACTGGTTCGGTGAATCCTGCATCTGCTCCGCTTGCCGGATTTAAGGAAGTGAAGCCGGTTGTTTATTCTTCCATTTATCCTATGGATTCAAACGACTACGAGGAGCTTAAGGGAAGCATTGAAAAACTTAAGCTGAACGACGCAAGCCTTATTTACGAAAAGGACAATTCCCTTGCCCTGGGAAATGGATTCCGCTGCGGATTTCTGGGGCTTCTTCATCTTGAGATTATTCAGGAGCGCCTTGAGCGCGACTACGACCAGGCGATTATTTTTACCGCTCCATCTGTACGTTACAGGGTAACGCTTACAAACGGTGAGGAAATTTTTATTGATAATCCGAGCGAATATCCGCAGGGAAGAATTCAGTCTGCGGAAGAACCGTACATCAAGGCAAGCATTATTACTCCTGCTACCTATCTTGGCTCTCTTATGGAGCTTTGCAAGATGAAGCGCGGTGAGCAGACAAATATGCAGTATCTTGACGAAAAGCGCGTTGAGCTTACGTACGAAATGCCTCTTTCTGAAGTTCTTTTTGATTTTTATGACAAGCTGAAAAGTTTTAGCCGCGGATATGCTTCCTTTGATTACGAAGTTATTGGTTACAGGCCTACGGAGCTTGCAAAAGTTGATATGCTGCTGAATTCAAAGCCGGTGGATGCGCTTTCCTTTTTGTGTTATAAGCCTAGCGCCGCGGAAAGGGCCAGAAAAGTTTGCGAGCGCCTGAAAAAAGAAATAAGCCATCAGCAGTTTAAGGTTGCCATTCAGGGTGCGATCGGCGGTCAGATTATTGCCCGGGAAACTGTAAGCGCATACAGAAAGGATGTCCTTGCAAAATGTTACGGCGGTGATATTACAAGAAAGCGAAAGCTTCTTGAAAAGCAGAAGGAAGGTAAAAAGCGGATGAAGATGTTCGGCGATGTTGAGCTTCCGCAGAGCGCATTCCTTGCTGTTCTTAAAGAATCAGAGGATCAATGATTTTTAAAAAATAATCTGTTTCTGTCCGGATTCTATTTAAAAAACTCTGGGAAAAATCCAGTTTGTGGCTGTCAGGAAAATGGAGAAAAAGATATTCGCGGTTCTGTAAAAGTTCCTTGATTCGTTCCTTTTGTTCGTTTCCGGCAAGCCGCGTTTTTCCGGTGAAGATGTTTTTCAGTTCGTTCAGCGCGTTTTTTTCATTTTTAAGCCAGTTTTTTATTTCTGTGCCGAGGTTTTTATCGTTCTTTTCGCTGGAAATTTCTTCTTCCGGCGTTATGCCTTGTTCAGTGGTTGCTGCATATTTTTCCGGTTCATTCTGTTCAAGTCCAAGGTTTATTCCGGTTTTTCCGGCGTCGAACAGATTTTTTGCCCCATGAAATTTATATTTGAACAGTTCTGCGTACCCGGAAAGCGCTGTTGTGGTTATTGCGGTTTTTCCGTCCTTTCCGCGGATTTTTATGCTGTCGTTTCCAAAAGCGGCGGAAAAATTTTCAAAACTTTTAATCTTTGAGGAAGAAGAGCGGCGCGCGTTGTCGTGGAACGAGCTGTTTGCGTGGGTTTTTCCTTCTGAATACGAAAAATCCAGTCCTGTTACAAAAACCGGAATGTCCTCATTTTTTCTTATGTTCAATGCAATCAGCGTTGCGCTTAATCCTACAGAGCCTAAAGGAGGCTGAAAAGAATTTAAAATTCTCTGCTTTTTGAGTTCTTTTAAAAATCCTGTGTCCGCAAAAAGCGGAGTGTAGAAGATGTTCTTTTCCGGCGAAATTCTTGTTACGGCGGCTGCGGCGGTTGTGCTTGCAAAAAGAAAGTCAAAATCTTTTTTGCATCCGGTAAAAGCCTTTGCGATTACAGCCTGGGATTCCTCGCAGACTGCCGCATCTGGACGTATTTTTAAAGCCTTCAGTGTTTTTAACGCGGCGTCAACTGCGATTATAAAAAAATCACTTCTTCTGTTCATTATTGATTTCAGGGTTTCTACCGCGCTTTCGCCCGCTCCTGCGACAATAACCGGTTTTGACGTCTCTATTTTTTTTATGCCGTACGGAATAAGCCTTAGGTTTTTAATAAGGTTTGCGCAATATTTTTTTCCGAACTTTACAAGGGTTATGTGGTTTTTCCAGAACTGGCTTACAGAATTCCTGCACGCCTCAAAAAGCTGGATGTAAAATTCCTGATTAAGCGAAAAGCCGCCTGAAAATTCAATGGAGAGAACACGGCGGAATTTTCCGGAGCCGCACATTTTTTGAATTTTTTCTGGAAGCGAATAAATTTCTTCCGGCGGAATAAGAGTGTAGGTGCTGTTTTTTGCGCATTCAAGATTTTCTGATTCAGATTTTGCGAGCCTGTAAAGTTCCGCATCTGCTTCAATTCCCAGCATAAGGGTATCTTCCGGAAGTTTTTCAGAAAGTTCTTTAAGTCCGTAGCTTAAAACCGGCGAAAAGCACAAGATTATTGAGCCGGGAAGAACCTCTGTTTTTTCAATTATGGAAAGGATGTTCCGCGCCGGATTGTACTTTGAGTAAAGAAAATGGTTCCTGTATGCAACAGAAAAGCCCCGCTCTGTTTTTACCAGGCAGGGCTTGCTTTCAAATTCTAAAGGCAAGAAGTCTCCGTTAGTTATTTGGCATAAAATATTTGTAGAACACTGTATCAACATTGTTTTCAAGTTTAGGGCTTGAAATCAATGCTGCCTGTGCAGATGAAATATCGTAATTTGTAAGTTCATCGTTGAGCGCTTCCGCCGGAATAGGTTCTTCCGCCGCAATATTGCTCTTTGCAAGCTGCAGGACAAGAACGCTGTTTCCGTTTGTTACAGGCTCAGAAAGCTCTCCGTCTTTAAGCGCGAAAACTGCGCTAAGGAATTTTTTGTTTGTGTCTGCGTTTGAAAGTCCGTCAAGAGATGTGTTCAGCTTTGACATTACAGAAAGTCCGCCGTAGTTCAGTGCGAATGCCGGCACAGAAACTTTTTTTGCGCCGTACTGGTTTATCGCCGCGTTGAATCCGCGTGTCTTTGCAACTGAAGAGAACGCCTTTGCGGTTTCAGAGTAATAATTTTCGATGTGGCTGAATTCGTTCGCGGTCAGGTAATTGTATACGGTTCTTACAGTTTCGCTGCTTGAAAAATCAGGCTCTGTTTTTACCGAGTTTGCCTTGAATATTGAATATCCTACAGAAGTCTGAACAGGTTCGCTTACTGCTCCTTCTTCAAGGGCGGCAAGTTTTTCCATGTCCTCAGCCTGCTTAAGGAATTTTTCAATCTGATAATGATATTTGCTGTTTATTTTTCCGCTGTCGTTTGAATAGATTTTCTGGGATTCGCTTACGGCATCTTCAAAAGTGATTGCATTTTCATTTATCCTTTTAAGCAGCGAGGCCGCCTTTGCCTTGTCAGAAACTGTGATTACAGAAAAATCGTATTTAACGAATTTCTGGGAATTAGCCTTTCCGAATGCGACTTTTTCAGAGTCAGGATAGTCTGACATATTGAAAACCGCCATGTTGAATGAACGCTGTCCGTTTCCCATCTTGTGGATAAAATCTGCTTCCGCGGCAGAATTCTTAAGACCGTAGAGAGTTTCGTCTCCAAGCGCTGTCTGTCCGCCGAATGAATCTTCCGCATATCTGCTTGTTGTAAGGGTTGATGCGATTTGTTTTCTGAGCGAAGAGATGCGGTCTGGATTGCTGTTTAATGAAGTATTGTAAAATTTCTGCGAGAAGTTTCCGGTTTCGTCTGCGAAATACGGTTTTATAGCGCGGTTTATTGCTGTTTCCGGAACTTTGTATCCAGATTTTGCAACAGCTTTTTTGTATGCAAGTTCTGTTACTGTCGCGTTAAAAGCATAGTTGAACAGATATCTCTGACTAGAATCTTTTATTTCAATGCCTTGATTTTTAAAATATTCGGCATACTGGGCAACGTAATTGTAAAAATCTGAATTTTGCTCGTATCTGATTTCTGTTCCATCGTATTTTCCAAAAACCGGAAGCCTGTTTCCTGTCCTGCCTCCCTGAAAAATAGGTACAAGAACAAAGATAAATGCTGCAATCAACAAAATGATGAGAGAGCCGATTGTGTAAACACTTCTTTTCATTTTTAAATCCTTAAAACTGATTTGAGAATAAATATTATAGTAGGAAACATTTTAACACTCTAGGCTTATACTGTCAATTTGACATTTTGAATGATTTTTTGCTAATTGTAATTTATGTGTCAATTATATAGAATAATGTATAAATCGATTATTTAAGGAATGGTGTTTCTATGCTTACATTAAAATTTGGCGGTACTTCAATGGGTAATGCGGGCCGCATCCTTGCTTCTGCGGAAATTATTACAGAACGTGCAAAGGAAGACAGACTTAGCGTTATTGTTTCTGCTGTTGCCGGGGTTTCTAATACTCTTCAGGCTGCGATTGATTCAAGTGTAACGGGCACCACGGGCACTTTTGTGTCAGACCTTAAAAAAACTCACAGTGAAATTTGTCTTGAGCTTCAGTCAAAATGCGAAGGTTTCGATGCGGAGAAAGTGATGCAGTTTATTGAGCCGCGTTTTGAGGAGCTTGAAAAACTTCTTGCCGGCGTAGCATCTTTTGCGGAATGTCCTGACACGGTTTACTGCCGTATTATGGGAATGGGCGAGCTTCTTTCCGCTCCTATTATGGAGGCGGTTCTCCGCGCGAAAAAACAGAGTGTTATTTTCCTTGACTCAAGAAAATTTATCTATACAACAGGAAATCAAAAGGAAGGCGAGGCTGATTATGTAAAAACTTCCGAGGCTTGCATTCCTTACCGCGATGGTGAAAACAAAAGCCAGACCCGGATTTTGCTTTTTCCTGGATTTGTGTGCTCTTGGACAAAGGGAACAGGTTCAGCTCCTGTAATGGGACTTCTTGGAAGAAACGGCTCTGATTTTTCCGCCGCGATTCTTGGAGCGTCCCTTGGCGTTAAGCGTGTTGAATTCTGGACTGACGTTGACGGTGTGTTCACCGCGGATCCGCGCGTTGTCCACGATGCGATTCTTGTTGACGATATGTCTTATGAGGAGGCGATGGAGCTTTCTTTCTTCGGCTCAAAGGTTCTTCATCCAAAGACGCTGGCGCCGCTTCAGGCAAAAGGCATTGAGGCGTGGAGTCTGAACAGTCTGAATCCTGCCGCGCGCGGAACAAGAATTGGAAAAGGCCCTTTTGAAAGCCGCACAAAATCTTCTATCTGCGGTATTTCCGCGCTAAAAAAAGTTTCAATGATTTCTGTGAGCGGCTCGGGAATGCGCGGCCGTTCTGGAATGGCTGGAAGAATCTTCAATACTGTTTCTGCGGCTGGAATTTCAATTCTTCTTATTACACAGTCTTCTTCTGAATATACAATTTCTTTCTGCGTCCGCGATTCTGAGGCTGATGCGGTTCGGGATGCGCTTTCAAGGGAATTTGAGCTTGAAATCCGCGAAAAAATAATTGACGAAATCGGCGTGAAAACTGAATGTTCAATTATTTCCGTTGTTGGAGACGGAATGATTCGCAACCGCGGAGTTGCCTCGAACTTTACAAATGCGCTTGCCTCGCAGGACATAAACATCAAGGCTTTGGCTCAAGGTTCTTCTGAACGCTGCATTTCTGCGGTAATAAACGGAAAATTTGCGGACAAGGCTGTAAAGGCGGTCCATCAGTTCTTCTTCAACACTTGCCAGACAATAGAAGTTTTTGCGTTTGGCGCAGGAACTATCGGCGGTACAATGATTGACCAGATTTATCAGCAGCACGAAAAACTTTTGAAGCAGAAAATCGACATAAAAGTCATTGCAATCACAACAATTGACGGAATGAACCTGAACGAGAACGGACTTGATCTTTCTGACTGGCGCAATGACATGAAAAATCCAATGTATAAGTTCGGACCTTCAAATGTTGATGATATTATAAAATTCGTAAAGGAAACAAAACCTTTGAATCCTGTTTTTGTCGACTGCACGGCTTCTTATGATTTGCCGGAACGCTATCTTGATATTCTTGACGCAGGAATGTCCATTGCCACTCCGAACAAGCGAGCAAACTCTATGAATATGCAGTTCTACAAGGATTTGCGAAAAGTCGCTAACAAGCGGCACCGCCGTTTCTTGTACGAAACAAACGTAGGAGCAGGACTTCCGATTATTGATACATTGCAGAATCTTTATAAGTCAGGCGACAAGCTTGAAAGTTTTAACGGAATTATGTCCGGTTCTCTTTCTTACATTTTTGGAAAACTTGACGAAGGAGTTCCGTTCAGCAAGGCTGTTATGGAAGCCAAGGAGCTGCGTTACACCGAGCCTGATCCGCGCGATGACTTGAACGGAATGGATGTTGCAAGAAAGGGACTTATTATTGCGCGTGAATCTGGCTATGAGATTGAGCTTGAAGATATTACAATGTACAAGGTTTTCCCGGATTCTTTTGACCCTTCTGGAACAGTTGATGAATTTTTGAAAAAACTTCCGGAAGTTGACGGATATTTTGCGGAAAAAATTGCAAGCCTGAAAAAAGAAAACAAGGTTCTGCGAATGGGCGCGACCATAAAAGACGGAAAAGTTTCCGTTGGAATGATGGAGGTTGGACCGGATAATCCTTTGTACAGCGTAAAGGGCGGCGAAAATGCCTTTGTTTTCTATACAGAACGATATAGGCCGATTCCGCTTACTGTGCGCGGATACGGCGCCGGCGCCGGCGTAACTGCCGCAGGTGTCTTTGGCGATATTATGCGCACTGTTTCTTTCAATCTGTCTAGCGAAGAATAATTTTTTTTTCAGAGGCTTGCTGTGGTTATTGTTCTTAGGCACGATATTTCAGACGAAGATAAAAAACGCATAAAGTCGTTTTTGTGCGGAAAAGATTTTAAGATAAATGAAGTTGATGGCGAAGAACAATCAATCATTGCGGCTGTCGGTCGGCTTGTTATCGCGCCGGAAGATGTAAGCCTTCTTCCCGGTGTTGAAAAGGTTATTCCGATTTCTAAGCCGTATAAGCTGGCGAGCCGCGAATTCAAGCCGGAAAACACTGTTGTTGAGCTGAACAGCAACCGCGGACAGAAGATTCGGATTGGCGGACAACGGATTGTTGCCGTCGCAGGGCCTTCGATGGTCGAAAGTCCGGAGCGGATGTTTGCGATTGCAGAATCTGTCCAGCAGAGCGGTGCTTGTATTTTAAAGGGCGGAACGTTCAAACCGCGTACAAGTCCGTATGCTTTTCAAGGTCTTGCCGAGGAAGGTGTGAAAATCTTAAAATCCGCCGGAGAAAAATTCGGACTGCCTGTTGTTTCTGAAATAATGTCTGCCGGACAGATAAAGATAATGAAAAAGCACGGTGTCGACTGCCTTCTTATCGGTTCTGTGAATATGCAGAATTACGACCTGCTTAAGTCTGCCGGAAAATCAAAGCTTCCTGTGATTCTGGAACGCGGAAAATGCGCTTCATTGGAAGAGCTGCTTATGTCGGCGGAATATCTTCTTTCGGAAGGTTCTTCTGATGTGATTTTATGCGAGCGCGGAATAAGGACTTATGAAAAGGACACAAGAAATACTCTGGATCTTTCTGCCGTTCCTGTGCTGCGCGGAATGACTCACCTTCCGATTATCGTAGACCCTGCGAATGCCGTGGGAATATGCGATAAGATTGCTCCGATGGCGCTTGCGGCGGTTGCTTCCGGTGCGGACGGAATCAGCGTGGAAGTTCACGACAATCCTGAAAAAGCCTTCAGCGATGGACAGCAGGCTCTGCTTCCTTCTATGTTTGACAAGTTGATGCACGATATAGAAGCGTTTTCTCCGGTGATTGAAAAATCCGTCGTTCATATACGGGGAAATGATGGTTCTGAAAACTATTTTTCCAGCGGCAAAAATAAGACTTTGAAAAAAGAAAGGCTTGTCTGTGCCTACAACGGAATACGTGGAACTTATGCAGAACAGGCTGTGGAGCGGTATTTTGACGGCGCGACTGACGCGATGCCTCTGCCTTCGTTCCGGGAAGTTTTTAAGGCTGTTGTGAACGGTCAGGCGGATTACGGAATGATTCCGATAGAAAATTCCCTGGGCGGTTCGGTTTATGACAATTATGACAACCTTGTTTCTTTTGAGGACGTTTCCATTGTCGGAGCATTGCACCTGCGCATTCAGCATGCGCTTTTAGCCAGAAAAGGAACGGAAATAGATTCAATAAAGCGCGTGTATTCTCATCCACAGGGATTTGCGCAGTGTTCAAAATTGATTGAAAGCAGGAAATGGGAAAAAATTACTGCCTCTTCAACTGCGAATGCGGCCAAAATGGTTTCCGAATCCGGCACGAATGACTGCGCGGCGATTGCAAGTTCAATAACGGCAAAGTATTATAACCTTGAAATTCTTTGCGAGGACATTCAGGATGATCCCCGGGACTATACAAGATTTGTTGTGATTGCGGCGAATCACATTGACAGAAAAATCAAGGCGAACGGAAAAGTTCCGAATGTCGCTTCGTTCGTTTTCTGCACACCGAATGAAACCGGCGCTCTGTATAAGGTTCTTGGGATTTTTCAGAAACACGACTTGAACCTTACGCGCCTTGAAAGCCGCCCGATTGTGGGGCAGCCGTGGCATTACTGGTTCTATGCCGATGTTGAAATAAAAGAAGAAATTTTGCAAAATGAAGAATCTGTTCAGGATTTTATGGCTGAATTGAAAAAATCCGCGGAAGAAGTTCGCCTTCTGGGCGTTTATTCCGAAGCTGGAAACAGTATATAATGAGCTGTTGTTTCTCACTTCGTTGTGAAACAACTTAAAAGTCAATCCTAAAACTGAAGTTTTAATCTTGACTTTTTATGGGGGACAAAAATGGAAAAATTCGTGTTGAGTGTACTTGTGGAAAATCATGCCGGCGTATTGAGCCGTGTTTCTGGGCTGTTCAGCCGCCGCGGTTACAACATTGATTCTTTGACGGTCTGCGAAACAGGAAATCCAGGTCAGTCTCGCATGACAATTGTTGTAAACGGAGATTATTACATTCTGGATCAGATTGAAAAGCAGCTTTCTAAACTTGTTGAGGTCATTTCAATAAAAAAATGCGAAAAAAAATCTACTGCCCAGCGTGAGATGGCTTTGATAAAAGTAAAGGCGCCCGGCGAAAAGCGCGCGATTATAATCGGTACATGCGATATTTACCGCGCCCATATTATTGATGTTGCGCCGGAAAGCGTTGTTGTGGAAGCGACAGGAAGCGAGGAAAAAATAGAAAGCCTTATAAAACTCCTTGAACCCTTCGGAATCCTTGAATATGTAAAAACCGGCCTAACTGCAATGGACCGCGGCGAAGAAATAATGCGGTAAAAAAAACTGTCCATTGCAGTTTGTGATGAACAGAACTTGTAATTGCCACTTGTGGCAATTATGCTGTGGCTAAAAAGACTTGCCGGTAAAAAAATATTGCCACAGCAGCGATGGACCGCGGTGAAGAAATAATGAAATAATATCGCGGAGCCGGCTATCTGCATTTTACCCAGGTGGAATTCCATAATTCTGTCTGGATTCCTGATTTTTTTTCTTCGGCGAGCTGAAAAATCCTTAGTTCCTTAAAAATTATTTTTTCTGCGCCGGGAAAAAGTTTGTGTTCCGGCTCTTTTTTGCAGGTTCCAAGCAAGAGTTTTTCAGAAAAAGATTTTCCGCCGTTCATTTTTATCTGAACAGGGCAGAATATTTCGCCGCGTAAAACAACTGCCTCTTCAATATAGATTTTTTCAAAGGATTTTTTTAGCTCCTGAATGGATTTTTCGCTGAAGTAACTGTCTTTCAGTTCAATAAGGAGCGGAAAAAACGGAAAAGCGATGTTTTTTTCTTCGGGGAAATTTAATTCCTGCAGAATTTGTTTCTGTTTTCTTATTAATAAAATTTCATCGTCTTTGTGCAGGCGGATAACCTTTGTCATAGATAAAATATAGTATTTTTAGGGAAAAAATTGTAGTATCAGAAGTATGAAAATTAATTTGGGACATAAACATAAAATTATATTAGGATGCATTTTTTTATTTCTTGTCATTGATGCTGCGGTTCTTTTTTTTAAGCTGGCATCAAACCGCTATTCAAAATCAGTTCTTTCGTATGAAGGAAATTTTGCCGCTCCTGAAAAACTTCGCGCTCTGAACAAAAACGCTGCTTCCGGGAAGATTTTAAAATCCGGCTATGCTTATTATAAATTCACCGATGAGGAACAGGAAATTTTTTCTGACTACTACAGAAAATCCGGCTCGGTCTGCGTTTCAGTCCGTATCGGCGTCAAGAATGTAAAGGGCGGAAAATTCAAGGCCGCGACGGCAGACAAAAAACTGTTTTATTTTGGCTATCTGACCGGAAATGATTTTTCTGAAAAAGGAAAATTTCAGCCTTTGGAAAAGCGTATTTTTTCAGGATGCGATTTAAGGAATTTCATAGTAAATTCAAAAGGCTATTCATATTTTGACAACGGTTTCGCAATTGAAAAAAATCTGAGTGAAGAGTCGGTTCCCTGTGGATTTGTGGTTTATTCTGACTATCCTGTGCGGATTGTGGATTTTCTTGTGGAAAAAGCCAGGGTCGGTTTTGACTGCTCAAAGGAAATTCCGTTTTTTGGAGTTTCCAGTAACGGCGGAAGTTTTTCAAATAATCTGACCTCCTTTGATTTTTCCGGCTGCACGCAGGTTTTTCCTGTTGAAAACACGCGTTATTCGATTATGCCGAAGATTGAGCTTGGCTTTTCGGATGAAAAAACAGAAGGCGCTGAAAAAAAGTCGGATTTTGTAAAAATAAATGCCGGCGGAGATATTTTGACGGTCAGGATTTTTCCAGGAACAAAGGAAAACCTTATCCAGACTTCAACGCTGGTCGCTCCGTTCAGCTATTATGAGATTACCGGAAGTTCTGCGCGCGTTCTAAAGCTTCTTATGACGACAAACGATCCGGCTTTGATTCCTTCCTCGCCGGACAAGGTTCTTGTGCCGATGAAAACGGATCTGGGGCTTGTGCTTTCTAGCAAAACTTCAACATGGCGCACAAAGGACTATGAAATTTACGAATGGAATATTTTTCCGGGAATACTGTTTTTTGACACTTTGAATTATTCCGTGCAGGATCAGTTTTTCAGGCGGCTTGCATATTTTTCTGAAAAAAAAGGTTTCCGGGGAAAACTTCTTGCTGATTCTGTGCTTGAAGGTAAGCACGGCTATAATGCGCACGACTACGGAGCAGAAAGCCTTGCGGCGTTCTTTTCGGCTTGTGAAAGGCAGAATTTCAGGATTACGCAGAAAGAGGCGGACTTAAAGGAAATCCTTATAAAAACCGGAGTTATTGTTCCTGATTCAAATTCTTACAGGGCAGGAAAAGGCGCGGTTATTTCTATTTCACGAGAATCTCCGGCATATCTAAGGGCTTCGTTTACCGCGCACGAGTCGTGGCACGGAATATTTTTTACGGATTCAAATTTCAGGAACGCAGTCGCCGCCGTATATTATACAGTCGATGAAAATACTATGAAATTTATGAAGGGCTATTGGGCGAGCCAGGAAACGCTTGGCTATGACCAGGACGATGAATTTCTTATGCAGAATGAATTTATGGCTTATCTTATGCAGCAGCCGCTTCGTTTTGTGTCAAAATATTTTATCAATGTTGCAAACCGTGGCTCTGTCTCAGCCTATCAGAAGGAGCTTTGCGAATGGGTAAAAAGAACTGAGGCCGCGACTTTTGAGGATGCCTGCCGGGTTCTGGATTCCTATGCGTATGACAACTGGGGGCTTGCCGCCGGCCGCGTCGCTATGATTACAAGAAACTGATTTTTTTACTGAAATTAAAATTTCAGGTCAAAGTTGAACTGTTGCTCCGCGCCGACTGTTGAAGGCGGTCCGTGTCCGGGAAGAAGAATTGTGTTTTCCTGCTGGGAAATGATTTTTTCGTTTACATTTCTTCTTAAAAGGTGCTTTGAATAGCTTGAGTTTGTTCTTCCGATTCTTCCGGCAGAAACAGCGTCCCCTGTAAAGATTGCGTTTCCTATCTGGTATGCCATGGAGTCCGAGGAATGTCCCGGAAGGCTCATGTAGCGCACTGAAAGTCCCGCGATGTGCAGCGTTCCGTCGCCTGTAATTACGTTGGTCTTGTCTCCGTTAAGCTCAAGGTCTGCGCCGTAGATTTTGGGCGTGTAAATTTTCAGAAGGGTTTTTAGTCCTTGCGCGTGGTTGCTGTGGTTGTGAGTAACAAGAACCGCGACAAGCTTAAGGTTGTTGTCTTCTATGCGTTCGATTATCTCTTCTGTAACTTTTCCGGGGTCGATTAAAATAGCCTCGTTTGTCTTTTCGTTCGTTATTATGTAAGTGTTTGAAAATCCGCCGGTATTCAGGTGAAAGTAAATTTTCATAATACGTCTCCAAGTTCGGATTGCCCGCTGAAATTTGCAATGTCTTTTGTAAGCTCGCTTCCGTTCTGGTCAAAAGCGGCTTCCCTTGTGTTCGACATCTTGAATGAAACGTTTTCCTGCTTGATTCCGTGGAAAAGAACTTTTTTCAGATTGCAGTTTCTGAATGAAATGTTCACAAGCGTTGAGTTTATAAAACGCGAATTGTATAAGTCAGAATCATCGAACGAGGACTGGACTGCGTTGATTCCGTTGTAGTTGTTCTGAAGCAGTTCGCTGGCGGTAAAAAGGGTTCTTGAAAAAGTGCATCCGGCGAAAGATGTAAAATGAATATTGCTTTCAATGATATTGCAGTCTGTAAAAACCGCGAAATCAAATACGCTCATACGGCTTCTTATTCCTTTTGAATGTACATTTGTAAAAGTGCAGCGGCGGAAGTAGCAGCCGTAAAATTTCTTGCCTGAAAAATCCATGTCTGAAAAAGTCAGTCCGTTTGCGCAGAGCCCGACAATCTTATCATGCGTGTTTATGTAATTTATAATATCCTGATGAAGTTTTCCCGGATTTGGAGAATGGTCTATGCAGTAATTCTTATCTTCTGTGATTTCGCCTTTTTCGTTTATTGTAGAAACCGCGATGTTGTTGCAGGCTCTTGCAAGGCATTTATTTAATGAAAACATAAAAAAATGTTAAACCATTGCGATTGTTTAGTCAAACCTTTATTATTCTTGCTATGAGCGTAAATTTTGCATTTCTTGATTCAGGAACAGGCGGACTTCCTTATTTAAAATATTTAAAGGCTGAAAGACCGGATTCTGCCTGCGTTTACGTTGGTGATACAAAAAATTTCCCATACGGTGAAAAAACAGCAGGGCAGATTATAGAAAAATCCTGCGGATGCGCGGAAAAAATAATTAAAAAATGGAATCCGGATGCGGTTGTTGTTGCGTGCAACACGATTTCTGTTTCTGCGCTGGATGAGCTTAGAAGAAGATTTCCAGGAACTCCGTTCGTAGGAACTGTTCCGGCCATAAAGCCTGCCGCAAAACTTACGGAGACAGGAAAAATCGGGCTTCTTGCGACGAATGCGACCGTAAATCATCCTTACACAAAAAAACTGATTTCAGACTTTGCCGGTGGATGCGAGGTTTTTTCACTTGGCGCGCCGGAGCTTATCAGTTTTATTGAGCACAGATATTATTTCGCCTCTCACGAGGAGCGTGTCGCCGCGGCAAAAGATTCGTGTGAATTTTTCAGAAAAAACGGATGCGATGTTATTGTTCTGGCATGCACTCATTTTTTGAACATGGCAGATGAAATTAAGGAAGCCGCCGGAAATGGAATCAAGGTTGTCGACAGCCGCGATGGAGTTACGCGCCATGCGTTCGAAGTTGTTCCGGCTGAAAAAATCGCTGCCGGCGGAGGATTTCATTCGGAGCTTTATGTCACCGGCTTTACGGAATGCAACGATAGTCAGCGCTATCTTTCTTTTTGCCGGCAGAACGGCATGAAATTCGGCGGTCTTTTAGAATAAAAATCTTTGAATAAAATCGCATAAATATCGCATAAATCCTGTTATTTCTGTATAATTTTTTTATGGCTAAAATTCAGATGAAAAATGCCATCGCAGAGCTCGATGGCGACGAAATGACACGTGTATTGTGGAAGGTTATAAAAGATGAGCTTCTTTTGCCTTATATCGATTTAAAGACTGAATATTTTGATCTTGGCCTAAAAAGCCGTGACGATTCAGATGACAAGATAACTTACGAAGCGGCGGATGCGATACGACGTCTTGGTGTCGGTGTAAAATGCGCGACAATCACTTCAAATGCCGCAAGAATGGAAGAGTACAAGCTGAAAAAGCTTACTCCATCACCTAACGGAATTTTGCGCGGCGAGCTTGACGGAACAATTTTCCGCGCCCCGATTTTTGTAAAGAATATTGCCTGCAACGTAAAATCCTGGGAAAAGCCGATTGTCCTTGGCCGCCACGGCTATGGCGATGTGTATAAAAACTGCGAGATAAAAACTCCTTGCGCCGGAACTGCCGAGCTTGTTTTCCGCGGAGAGGACGGAACAGAAATCAAAAAGACGATTCAGGTTATGAAAGGTCCTGGAATAATTCAGGGAATCCACAATCTTGATGCTTCTATCGAAAGTTTTGCCCGCTGCTGCTTTAACTACGGTCTTGACCAGAAAATCAGCGTATGGCTTGGCACAAAGGATACGATTTCTAAAATCTACGACGGAAATTTCAAGGCGATTTTCCAGAGAATTTATGACGAGGAATTTAAGGAAAAATTTGAAAAAGCCGGAATTGAATATTTTTATACACTGATTGATGACGCTGTTGCCCGGGTTATGAAGTCAAAGGGCGGATTCCTGTGGGCGTGCAAGAACTATGACGGCGACGTTATGAGCGATATGATTGCCTCTGCCTGCGGAAGCCTTGCGATGATGACAAGCGTTCTTGTCTCTCCGAACGGACAGTTTGAGTATGAGGCAAGCCACGGAACTGTGCAGAAACATTACTACCGTTATCTTAAAGGCGAAAAGACTTCCACAAATCCAGTCGCGACGATTTTCGCATGGACTGGCGCGCTGAAGAAACGCGGCGAGCTTGACGGAACAAAAGATTTGGTTGAATTCGCCGGAAAACTTGAAAACGCAACCCTTTCAGCAATTGAAGACGGATTTATGACCGGAGATTTGGCTTCCCTTGCAAATCCGCCGGCTAAAAAAATCCTTAACAGCTGGGAATTTATTGCAGAAATAAAAAGCAGACTTTAAAATCTGCCGGAAACTTCTTTGAGCCGAAAAAAAAGCCGCAGTCTTGAATATTTTCATCGCTGCGGCTGTTTTTTTTAGAAGTTGATAAGCCTGTTTACAAAAAAAAACACAATTACTAAAATGATTGCATTATGATTAAAAGAAATACAGGTTTTAAAAATTTAACTGCGGGATATTTGTTCCCGGAAGTTGCCCGCCGCCGCCGCGAGTATCAGGAAAAAAATAAAGATGCGAAAATCATCAGCCTTAGCATAGGAAACACAACAGAACCGCTTCCTAAATTCATCGCGAAGGCTATGGCGGATTATTCAATGTCGCTTTCAACGCTTGAAGGTTATTCCGGTTATGGCGATGAGCAGGGAAATTCTGCGCTTCGCGCAAAGATTGCGGAAGTCTGGTATAAAGGAATGGCAACCCCGGATGAGGTTTTTATTTCTGACGGCGCAAAATGCGATATTGCCAGAATCCAGACTTTGTTCGGCTCAAAAGTAAAAGTCGCGGTTCAGGATCCATCATATCCTGTTTATGTTGATGGCTCTGTAATTATTGGTGCCGCAGGAAAAAATACAGGAAAAGGCTACAAGGGCGTGACTTATATGCCATGCGTTCCGGAAAACAATTTTTTCCCGGAGCTTTCAAAAATCAAAAAGAACAGCCTGATTTATTTCTGTTCACCGAACAATCCTACAGGCGCTTGCGCGACAAAAGAAGACCTGAAAAAACTTGTTGATTTTGCGAACGCAAACGGCTGCATTATTATCTATGACGCCGCCTACCGCGAATTTATCCGCGATGAAAAACTTCCAAAGACAATTTTTGAAATTGAAGGAAGCCGCACCTGCGCTATTGAGATAAACTCTTTCTCAAAGCCGGCTGGATTTACCGGAGTTCGTCTTGGCTGGTCAATTGTGCCGAATGAGCTGAAATTTGCAGACGGAACAAGCGTGAACAGGGACTGGAACCGCGTTATGACAACTTTGTTCAATGGCGCTTCTAACGTTGCCCAGGCCGGCGGTCTTGCCTGTCTTGAGCCGGAAGGACTTAAGGCGATGAAAGACGTTATCGATTATTACCTTGTGAACGCAAAAAAAATTGAAGAAACCTTAAAGGGCGAAAACTTCAGAAAGATTGGAGTTGAAATCTATTCAACTGGAAACAGTCCTTATGTCTGGGCAAAATTTCCTGGAAAGAAAAGCTGGGATGTTTTTGATACGATTCTGGACAAGTGCCATATTGTGACAACTCCAGGCTCGGGCTTTGGTCCTAGCGGCGAAAGTTTTATCCGCTTCAGTTCGTTCGGACACCAGGACGATGTGAACGAAGCCTGCGGACGCCTTTCTAAACTGGAATTCTAAACTAGAACTGGGTTTTGTACCCGATGTTCAGTTTAAGCGCAGAGCCGAAATTTCCGTCCATCATGTCGGTTATTTTGGCCTGCAGCATTCCATGGATTGTTCCGTTGTAGAAATTGGTTGAAACGTATGGAGCGACCAGAACTGTATAGTCATCCTTGAAAAGATTCGCCGGGTGGTCCACAAGGTCCATAAAGTTCTTTTCAGGGAACGAAAGCGCGCTGTTTATTCCAAAAACAAACATCTTGTTCTTTATGTAAAGATTGTCCGTAAATACATTTATGTTCGCGCCAAAAGTATCTTTTATAAAAATAAAGTCGTCTACAGTGTCCTGCGGAAGGCTGAATATTGTAAAGTGAAGCTGGAATTTTTCGCATCTGAAACGCGGTTCAAAAAGAAGATAGGCGGCGTCCTCATCAATCTTAGGATGGCTGTCATTTTTTTCAAATTCTATGTCTGAAAGTCCTGCCTGCATAAAAAGTGAGGTGGTGTAGCTGTTTCCAATCAGCATATTCATTCCGGCGCGCCAGTAGAGCGTGTCAATTATAACAAAAGCGTTCTGCGTTTCGTTTCTTTTTAACGGCATTCCGATTCCCGCGGCAAAGTCAAACGTAAAGAATCTGTATACTCCGGCAAACCGTAAGTCTGAATTAAAGCAGTAGCTGTCGTCAAGCTCGTGGTTTATGTATATGTAGAATCCAAAGGCTACTGGCTGCGCATTAAAATGAATTATATCAGAACCGCCTACGCCGAAAGTCGGATAAATTACCGAGCCGGAAAGTCCAAGCCATCCTTCCGTGATTTTTGAGGCGATCGGCTGTATTCCGAATTGTCTGCGAAGAAAAATATCAGAGCCGATAGGTTCGTAAGTTCCGCAGAAAAAACTAAGATAATTTGTCGCGTCAAACAGCTGTCTTCTGAAAATAACGGAAAGCTCGTCTATTTTAAACGTTCCCGGAGTTTCATTAAATATAGAATTTTCTATAAGGTCATTTGTTGCAAGTGAAAATTCTGCGTGCGCAAAAATATTTTCGGAAAGGCTGAACTGACCGGAAAAAAAAGATTGAAATTTGAGTTCAGGGTCAAACGAAGATTTTCTGGAAGAAGCAAAATCCGTTTTTAAACCTGCGAATCCGCTGAAAAAAACTTCCGCAAAAGAGGATGTGCATAAGAGCGATAGAACTGCCGCTGAAATTAAGAATTTTATTTTTTTGCCTGCCATAATGAACTCCAAGATATTTTTCCTTTCTGATTATCGGTGTTTTTTCCTCATATCATTAGAAGATTTTTACCGGCAGTTTTTCTGAAATCTTTCTGGCTTGCGCTTAAGGCGTATGCTCCGGATTCTTGTGTCCGGGGGCATTCAATCAGGGCAAACGCATTATAAATAATTTAAGTAAACTTTGCGCGAAGGAACGGTTTCGAGGTCAAAAACACTCTGATTGTTGAGACCGCGTGAGCGGTCAATTCTATAGTTACTTTGCAACAATCAGCGTGTAGCGCATTATTGCGCGATTTTGAACCACGAAACCGTGACTGGGAGCAAGTTTTTTGCTGAATACATTTATAATGCGTTTACCCTGGGCATTCAATATAAATGACTTGAATTCTTAAAAAAGTGTTATATAATTATATGTATGAGCGATTATTTAGATCCTGACAACGAAGAGTTACTTAAAGATTTTTTTGCTGAGGCTGAGCAGCAGGTCGAAACTCTTGAAAGCAATATTTTGGTAATCGAAAGCGATCCTTCAAACCATGAGGCTGTTGATGAGATTTTCCGCGCGGCCCACACATTAAAGGGCGGCTCGGCTACTGTAGAAATGAATGAACTTTCTGAATTCACCCATAAGGTGGAGGATGTTCTTGATGAGATTCGTTCAGACAGGCTGCAGGTTACTGAAGACATAATAGATATTCTCCTTTCATCGATTGATGTTATAAAAGCCATGCTTGAAGCGCGGCAGAACGGTTCTGTTTACGAGGAGGATGTTTCAGAGCTGGTTGAAAAACTTGAATCCTACGTTCCAAAAAAGGATTCTAAGAAAAAACACTCAGCGCCGCCGGCCGGTTTTGGTCCTAAGCTTGAAAAATCAGAGCCGGTTTCTGAGCCTGCTTCCGCGGCAAAGGCTGCTGCTCCTGGAAATCCATTCAATTATCCGCCGCTTTCGGTGGAGGAATTTGAGGAGCTTAAGGCTGCGTGCGAAGGAAAACAGAAGGTATGGCGCGTCGCCGTAAAATTTGATGAAAACAATCCTATGAATTCAGTGGGCGGAATTCAAGTTTTTGCAGCGTTAAAAGCTTTGGGAAGTGTTTTAAAGACCGTTCCTGATTTTGATGCCCTTTATGAAGATGAATTCTATGAATGTGTTTATTATTATCTGGCTTCTGATGCGACAGCGGATAAGATAGAAGACGTCGCTTTTCTTGGCGATGTGACCCTTGCGACGGATGCTCAGGAAATTACCGGAGCTGTAGCCGGTTCTGGCGCGTCGGCGGAATCTGTACAGGAAAAAAATGAACCTGAGCCAGAGCCGGAGCGTGAAGAGATTAAGAAAACTGAAGAAAATCCGGAGCCTGTCCGGGAAAATCATTCTGAGCAGAAAAAAACGACCGCTCAAAAGAACGCGCAGTCTGTAAAAAACACGGCTTCAAACCAGCAGAATTCTGTCCTGCGTGTTGATTCAAAGCGCGTCGATTATCTTTTGAATCTTGTCAGCGAGATTGTAATAGCAAAAGCATCGTTCAACCAGCTTTCTGCGAACCTTTCAGAGGCGCTTATTGATTTTCATACAAAAGAAATAATGCACCGTGAAAAAATGCGTCAGTTTCTTGAAATGCTGCCTACATATCTTGAAGATTTGCAGCACGGAAAAACTGTGAGCGAGGTGCGTTCGGAAATAGGCCGCTCCTTAGGCGGTTTTGTTGACGACTCAAACGAAGAGGATACAAATCTAAAGTCGCTTTCTATAAAATTGCGCTCCTCGACGCAGAATCTAGGACGGATTGCGGGCGAGCTTCAGGAAGGCGTAATGAAAATCCGAATGGTTCAGATTAATCAGATTTTCAGCAGGTTTCCGCGTGTTGTCCGCGATCTTCAGCGCGATTTGAACAAAAAGATAAATCTCGTTATAGAAGGTGAGGATACAGAGCTGGATAAGGCGGTTGTGGAAGATCTTCTTGACCCTATCATGCACTGCGTGCGCAATTCCTGCGACCATGGCATTGAAAGCCCGGAAGCACGCCTTGCCGCCGGAAAACCGGAGGCGGGAACGGTTCTTCTAAAGGCCGCTAATGAAGGAAACCTTATTATAATCGACATTTCTGACGACGGTGCCGGAATAGATTCGGAGAAAGTCCGTAAAAAGGCGATTGAACGCGGCATTATTCATCCGGACAAAGTTCTTTCTGAAAACGAGATTCATCAGCTTATTTTTGAGCCGGGATTTTCAACTGCGGATAAAATCTCAAAAATTTCAGGCCGCGGCGTAGGGCTTGATGTCGTAAAGACCATGATTGACAAATTGAACGGAACAGTTAATGTGACATCCGAAAAAGGAAAGGGCTCTACATTCAGCATAAGGCTTCCGCTTACCCTCGCCATTATTCAGGGACTTCTTGTCCGCGTAGGAAAAGAAATATATTCAATTCCAATTGCGTCGGTTATTGAAAGCCAGAGAATCCTTCATTCTGATATAAAGACAATTGACAATTACGAGGTTCTTAACCTCAGAAACGAAGTTATCAGCGTTCTTCGTCTTTCGCGCCTGTTTGGAATAAAGGAAACTTCCGCCGCAAAGGATTACTGCAATATTGTAATTGTCGGCTCTAAGGACAGAAAAGTCGGTGTTATGGTTGATTCCCTGATTGGAGAGGAAGATGTTGTTATAAAGCCGCTGAAAGACCAGTATACTGCTTCACCGGGCATTGCAGGCGCTTCCATTCTTGGCGACGGCTCTGTTTCATTGATTATAGATGTAAGCCAGCTTCTTGATCTGAGTGTAAAAATGGATGCGGATTCCCAGTTAAAGTTATCTGGAGCTAAGTGAGGTTTGTATGACTCTTGAATCTATTTTAATTTCTGATGACAATATGAATCTTGCATCGGTAGCGCAGCAGGAAAACCTGGATGACCGCAAGGCCCAGGAAACTGTTGATTTTAAAATGGTGACTTTTTCAATTTCTGGAAAAGACTATGCGATTGACATTATGTACGTAAAGGAAATCGCAAAGGCCGGTCAGTTTACCTATGTTCCTAATACGCTTCCGTTTGTGGTTGGCGTATACAACCTTCGGGGCGAAATAATTCCGATTCTTGACCTTCGTGTTTTTTTCAATATCAGCGACAAAAAGGACGAGGAGTCAAAGCTTCAGAATCTGCTTATTCTTAAAGTAAACGAACAGACTTTTGGAGTTATAGTCGACAATATCGACAAGGTTGTGGGAATACAGAAAAGTTCAATCCAGCCTTCGCATCCGCTTTTTGCAGATGTAAACATAAAATATATTGCCGGTGTAATTGAAAATAACAAGCATCTTTATATCCTCCTTGATGTGGAAAGAATCTTTTCAAAGTCAAAGGACGGTGAGGGTGATTCAAAATACGAAAACCGCCGGAATGGAATTCCTTCTGCGGAGGCAGTTTCCTTGCAGGCGGCTTCTGATGCGGAAGGCGCTGAAAAGGCGGAAATCCATTCTGGAAAAAAAGAAGAGCCTTTGAATTCTGAAAAAACAGAAACGCGGCCGGAAAGTATGGAAAATACGGAAAGTTCTGAAAAAATCTGTGCGGCAAAAAATTCTGTGCAGAGCGGCGGGCTTTCTGCGGAAAAAAGTGATTTGCCTGACGAAAACTATAAGTTTGTCGTGGAAGGTTTAAGGCAGTTCGGGAATTTCTTTGTTTCTCCGTTAAATGAAAGCTGGGTAAAAACCCGATATGAAAAATGGGTTCAGGAAAAAAGCGGTTCTTCCGTTCAGATTCAGAATGCCGCGGATGCCGCGGAATTTTTAAAGCCGTTCTGGTCTTCATGCACGGATTCATGGTGGACTGATGAATATGCGGAAAATCTTTTTAATCTTTTGCCTGAAAATACTGCAAAGCAGATTGTTGTCTGGAATCCGGGCTGCGGCAGAGGAATTGAGACATACTGCCTTGCGTGCGTACTTGCGAAAAAATATCCTGAATCAAAAATACGGCTTTATGCGCAGGATGTAGATCTCTTGAGCGTTTCAAATGCGCCTATGCTGACTGTGCCGGAAGATTCTAAGCCGGAATGGCTTTCTCCGTTCCTTGTAAAGACTGCTTCCGGGGCAAATAGCTTTAATCAGCAGATAAAAGACAGCATTATGTTTGAATATCATGACTGCAGGAACACAAATGCGCTTCCTATGGTTGATCTGGTTTTTGCGCGTGATTTGGTTTCTTTCCTTGATGAGGATTCTCAAAAAATCGTGCTGAATGATTTTTCTGAAAAAATAAAAGGTAACGGTTCTGTTGTTCTTGGAGAAAATGAAATTATTAGTGATTCATCAGAATTCCTTGAGCATACGGAAGGTACGCTTACTGCGTTTACAAAACAATAAAACAGTGGAGGTTTTAGATGAGAGTTGAATATATCAATCCGTTTGTCGAAACATCTTATAGGGTTTTGAAAGAAGTTCTTGGTGGCGCTGAGGTAAAAAGGGGAACCCTTTACCTAAAATCTACAGCTATGCCTGTTATGGGAGTTGCTGCGCTGGTTGGACTTGCCGGTGATGTTGAAGGACGGGTTCTTTTTGATATGACTATAGAAACGGCAATCAATATCGCTTCAAAAATGAACGGAGAAAAACTTGAGTCGTTTGACGAGCTTGCGAAGGCTACAATCAGCGAGCTTGCGAATCTTATTACTGCTCAGGCGGTTACAAAATTGCACGAGCTTAATTTTAAGTTTGACCTTACGCCTCCTGCCCTGTTTGCCGGAAAGCAGATGGAGATTGCCGCGCTTGGCGGTGGAGCAGAAAATGTAGAGGCATTGATTGTTCCCCTTATTACCGAGTATGGTAAAATTGAAGTAAATGTTGCTATTCGAGAGCGAGCATAAAACCTGGAGAAAAATATGAAAACACTACAAGACTTTCCATCTATTAATGAGCGTGCCCCGGATGGGCTGAAAACTGACGGTTCTGCTTTTCGTGTGATGATTGTTGATGATTCAATGTTTGTTGCAAAGCAGCTTGGACAGATTCTTACGAGCGAAGGTTATGAGGTGATTGCTACGGCCGCTGACGGAAAAGAAGGTGTTGATAAATATAAGGAACTGGCTCCAAATGTGGACCTTGTTACAATGGATATTACAATGCCTAGAATGGACGGAATTACGGCGCTGGAGCAGATTATGACGTTTGACAAGAACGCTAAGGTTGTAATGGTTAGCGCTCTTGGAAAAGAAGAGCTTGTGAAAAAATCGCTTTTGCTTGGCGCGAAAAATTACATCATAAAGCCTCTGGACAGAAAAAAGGTCCTTGAACGCATTGCAGCCTGCCTTCATGTGTGATCCGTGCGTTTGCAAAGTGCTTAATTTCTGAAGTAAAAATATTTTACTTTATTTGTTTTTTTGATTATAGTAGGAATATGAATAAAATACGTATTCCTGCTGTAATCACATTTGTTTCTTCTCTGTTATTTACCTTATTTTCATTAAGTTTTTCGTTTGATGTTTCATTGCTGGCTTTTCCATTAAGTTTTGCCGGAACTTTTTTTCTTTTTTATTTTCTGCTGAATAAAACCATCCGTCTGGAAATGTACGGCTCGGTTGCGGCTTCAGTAAAATTCCTTCAGTATATACCGTTCATTCATCTGGCTTCGTTTGTCTTGCGCCGCGCCGGAAAAAACGGCACTTACTACTGGTATGATGTGGTCACGGTGTTTTTATGGTGCGCCGTTTTCCTTTCGTCGCTTGCCGTTCTTTATTTTTTTAAGGAAAAAAGAATTTTTGACCTGAATCCGGAGTGGAAGAAAATTGCCGAAAAGAACAAGGGTTCTGGAATTATAGCCGCAAAAAAACTTACTCCAAAAAGAATTTTCCTTGAGGCATTGGACTGGATTGACGCTCTGGTTCAAGCGGTTTTTATGGTTCTTCTTATTCAGATATTTGTTCTTCAGCTTTATGTTATTCCTTCTGAATCCATGGTTCCTTCATTTTTAATTGGAGACCGCGTGGTAGTCCTTAAAACGCCGAGCGGCCCGAAATTCCCTCTTAGCGATGTGGGGCTTCCCTGTCTTAAAAAATACAGCCGCGGAGATGTGGTTGTGTTCAGAAATCCTCATTATTCCCTTGACCGGAAGTCCGAGGTTCGGACGGTTGTCTCGCAGATTGTTTACATGATGACTTTTACGACAGTTAACCTTAATGTCGATGAATCCGGTCAGCCGAAGGCGGATCCACTTGTAAAGCGAATCTGCGGAGAGCCGGGTGAACAGCTTGTAATGCAGGATGGAACGCTTTATGCGCGTACGGCCGCAGACGATGAATTTAAGCCGGTTGAGTTTGACAGTAAATTTGCCTGCTGGAATCTTGCGCCGGTTGCGGCCCGGATGAACACCTTGAAAAAACGCGCGGTCCAGGATGTTCCGTTGAATCAGAAAAGTTATGACCTTATGCTCGAAATTGAAAAAGAGCGCAGGGATTTGGATTTAAGCTCTGCGGCTTTTGAGTGCAGGGCGATTTCCAAGGCGTTCTGTTCAATTTTTAATTCAGTCGGAAAGTATGATGCGGAAAAAACTCCGCTCTCGCTGAAAACTTACGATTTGTTTTCAAATTATTACGAAAACACAAAGAGACTTCTTTCCGGAAAAGAAAACTTGAGCTGGTTCAACAGTTTTATGTGCGGCTGGCAGGAAAATGGAAATCCCGGCGCGTCACGCGCTGTTTTTAACGGAGATTATTATGCGGAGGCAAATTACAGGCTGAATGTAATGGTTAAGCTTGCCGCCGGAAGGACTTTTTTAAGAACAGCGGAACTTATTGCCAAGGGATATTCTGCGGATGACATCCACGGCGATTCTAAAATCATCGAGTATCTTACCATGGCCGACAAATTGCATTTTTACCTGCTGATTCTTGACCAGCGCAATATGCCTGTGTTCCCTGAAAGCCTTGAGGACGGAACGCCGCAGTATATTCCTGAAAACTGCTACTTTATGATGGGCGACAACCGATTTAATTCTCTGGATATGCGGCATTCTTACGAGTATTCGTTCAAGCCTCTTACAAAAAATGATGAGTATTCCGTTCTTTATCATTCAAATATTTCTCCCCAGTACGTGAGCAAAAAAAGAATTCTAGGCTCGGCGGTCTACAGGTTCTGGCCGGCAAACCGCATGGGCGGAATAAAAACAAGGTAGATGTCCGGATTTTAACCTGCCTGTTTTAAGGCGGACCGGACTCAACTCTTGTGAAACAGCCCGAATATCGAGTTTTTTACTGAATCCGTAAATTGAATGAGCGGGAAGAAAAAGAAAGCGGCAACCGAGCCATTCTGAGCGATAGCAAGCGATTTTGAAAAAATCGCGCAGTCTGATACATTGTACGCGAAGTATGGCGAATTGACGCGCTTTTTCTGGTAGCTCATTCAATTTTTGTGCTGAATTTATAAAATTCGGAATTCGGGCTAAACAAAAAAAATCCTTTACTTGACACGCAAAAAACTTTATATTTAAAGCATTATGTTTATTGATAAAGTATTAACCGTATTGTTTGGTTCCCAGAATGAAAGGGATGTAAAAAAACTTAGACCGCTTGTTGCCGCGGTGAACGCAAAAGAAGATTGGGCAAAATCTCTTTCTGCTGAAGATTTTCCGAAACAAACTAAAGAATTTAAAGAACGTCTTGAAAAAGGCGAGACTCTTGACGATATTCTTCCTGAAGCCTTCGCGCTTGCCAGGGAAGCCGCATTCCGCGTTCTTGGAGAAAGAGCCTATGATGTTCAGATTATGGGTTCGCTGGTTCTTCATTCAGGGCGGATTACAGAAATGAAGACCGGTGAAGGAAAAACGCTTATGTGCGTTCCTGCGGTTTATCTTAATTCGCTTACAGGAAAGGGCGTTCATGTTGTTACGGTAAACGACTATCTTGCTGAGCGTGACGCCAACTGGATGCGTCCGGTTTATGCTTATCTGGGGCAGACCGTAGGTTCAATACTTTCTGACATGGACAATGACGCTCGTAAAATTGCATACAATTGCGATATTACTTACGGAACAAATAATGAATTCGGCTTTGATTACCTTAGGGACAATATGCAGGTCGAGCTGGAGCGAAAAGTTCAGCGCGGCTTTAATTTCTGCGTAGTCGATGAGATTGACTCCATCCTTATTGACGAGGCGCGCACGCCGCTTATTATTTCCGGTCGCGGCGAGGATGACACCTACAAATACCATGAGGTCGATAAATACGTGGGTGAGCTTACAGAGGTTGAAAAAGATCCGAAAACCGATGATTACCCTGATGAAGTCGATATGGAGCCGGAACAGCGCAAGCTTATTAAGGGCGACTATAAGGTTGATGAAAAATCAAAGAGAATTTCGTTCACGGACAAGGGAATTGCCCATATTGACGAGATTCTTCATAAGCATAATCTCATTCCTGCCGACGCGAAGGTTGTTGACGAGGAATATTTTGAATATGTTCATTATTTTACACAGGCAGTAAGGGCGCATGTCCTTTATCACAATGATGTGGACTATCTTGTCCGCGATGGTCAGGTTCAGATTGTTGATGAATTTACCGGCCGCGTTCTTGAGGGCCGCCGCTATGGTGACGGGCTTCATCAGGCGATTGAGGCAAAGGAACATCTTAAGATTGCCCAGAGAAACAGAACTCTCGCTACAATTACTTTCCAGAATTTCTTCCGTATGTATGAAAAACTTTCCGGAATGACTGGTACGGCTGCGACCGAAGCCGTTGAATTCAACAAAATTTATCATCTTGACGTTGTTGCGATTCCTACAAACCGTCCTGTTGCGCGTATTGATGAAAATGATGAGGTTTATCTAAACGAGCAGGATAAATGGGAGGCAATCTGCAGGGAAGTGCAGGCGGCTCATGCGAAAGGCCAGCCTGTAATTGTCGGTACGGTTTCTGTTGAAAAATCCGAGCTGCTTTCTGCTCTTTTGACTAAGAAGGGTATTCGCCACGAAGTGTTAAATGCAAAAAATCATGCGCGCGAAGCAATGATTATTGCCGAAGCCGGTGCAAAAGGCGCTGTTACAATTGCGACAAACATGGCTGGACGCGGTACTGATATTAAGCTTGGCGGAAATCCTGAATACCGCGCAAGAAAACGCGCTGGAACGAACGCCTCGGAAGAACAGTATGAGGCTGCATATAAAATTGAAAAGGAAAACTGGCTTAAAGAAAATGAAGAAGTAAAAAAAGCCGGTGGTCTGTATGTTATTGGTTCTGAAAGGCATGAGTCGCGCCGTATAGACAATCAGCTTCGCGGTCGTTCCGGACGACAGGGAGATCCTGGACGTTCTAAATTCTTTATTTCAATGGATGATGATTTAATGCGCCTTTTTGGTGGAGACCGGATGAAGGTTATGATGCAGAGAATCGGAATGGAACCTGGAGAACCGATTAATCATCCATGGCTTAACAAAGGAATCGCAAAGGCCCAGCAGAAAGTCGAGGACAGGAACTTTGAAATCCGAAAGCACCTGCTTGATTATGACGATGTGCTTAATGAGCAGAGAAATGTTATCTATGAGCAGAGAGACTCAATCCTTGCGGATAAGGACCTTGCCCAGCGCGTTCTGAACAATGCCGATGCAATGGTTGAAAACCTTTTCTACAATTACGAGCATGCGCATGGCAAAAAGGATGAGGTTAGAAAACAGCTTGTTGATGACGTTTCCAATTATTTTGGAATTTCCCTTGGGGAAAAGATTTCTCAGGAAGCGGTTATTGCCGCTCTGCAGAATGATATTACAGAAAAGGAAACTCTGGTCGGAAAAGAAAACCTTAATATGTTTATCCGCTTTCAGTATGTGCAGATAATTGACAAAAAATGGCTGGATCAGCTGGAGGCGCTGGAGGCATTAAGGGAAGCTGTTGGACTTCGTTCTTATGGCTCAAAGAACCCTCTTACGGAATACAAGCTTGACGGTTTTAATATGTTCGATGAAATGCTGGATTCCATAAGAAATATTGTAATGTCAAGGGTATTTAAAGTGCGCATACAGCTTTCTCCTGAGGCGCTGGAGGCTAGAAGAAGGGCGGCTATGCAGGCTCAGCGCAATATGAATGCGCAGCATTCCGAGGCGGAAAATATTACACAGCAAGCCAGGCCGGTTTCTTCAATGAACGGCGCATTGGCCAGACGTCAGGCTGGAAGCAGCATAACGGCTCAGCATACTCAGGGTCAGTCTGTTACCGTAAGGAGAACTTCTCCAAAAATCGGGCGAAATGATCCGTGTCCGTGCGGAAGTGGCAAAAAATATAAAAATTGCTGTGGAAGAAATGCTTAGAAAAAAAAATCTCTGTCTGTTTTTTGCATTTGTTTCTATTTTCTTTGCTTCTTGCGGAAGGTCGAACAAGGTTCTTTCTGTTTCTGAAAACGAGCTTTTTTCACTGGACTATGGCAATTTTGCAGAACAGATAAATCTTTTTAAATTAAGGGAACGCGGTCAGGTTTCTTCTTCATTGTATATGAGGGATGGTTTTTTCTATATCGTGAATGGCGATGCCGGAAAAATTATGTCGCTGAATTCTTATGGCGACTTGCTTTCTCTTTTTTATAGCGAAGATTTTTATGCGCAGGCAAAGTTTTCTTCCATTGTAAATACAGACTCTGGAATCTGGAAACCTGTTTCGTATCCTTTTTCTCTTACCGGAAAAATTGCCGTTGACTCAAGAAAATATATTTATGCCGTTGGAACTGTACCAAGGGAGCGCAATGAGCAGGATGTGTCGCAGAGCCTTCTTTACAGCCAGGTTGTTCTTAGAATTTCAAGCGATGGAAAAGAAATTGATTATCTTGGCCAGCAGGGGCCTAGCGGAACGCCTTTTCCTGATATAAAAAATATTTACACAACCGAAAATAACGAAATCGTTGTGGTTTCTTCAAACAACGACGGACTTGCGGCATACTGGTTCGCTTCATCCGGATTCTTGAAATATCGGATTCCTGTAGGCGCCAAGGTTGTTCCAGTCATTACACCGGAGTCTGTGAACGTAAATGCCGAGCAGTCCGACCTTTTTGTTACGGTTGAAAATGTTGTTCCCGACTGCTATGCGGAACGGCTGTATGTCAAAGTTGATTATTATTTTTCTCATATTGACGAAGAGTCTAAAACACAGTCCGGAATTGATTACGTAAAAAGTTCTGTGTATCCGCTTGACATTGCGACTGGGAAATTCGGCGAGGCTCTGAACATTCCGGCGTATGAAGAGTCTGTTACGGAGGATTTTTCAAAACTTACGTACAAGCTGCCTTATGATTTCCTTGGAGTTACAAAAAATACCTGGATGTATTTTATCATTACTACGGAAAATGGTTTTAATGTGATGATGCTTCAGCCGGGAACACAGAATGTCATGAAGCGAAACATTGAGATAAATCACAAGAATACACTTTACTATTCGCTGTCGCTTTCTGACGAAGGAATTATTTCAGCCCTTCTTTGTGAAAAGGAAAAGGCCAGGCTTGTCTGGTGGCGCACGGATTCCCTACTGGATACAATGTTTAAATAATTCATGGCATTTGCTGCCGGAAGGTTGACTATGGATTTTGATAAAATTGATGAAGGTTATGCCGATGGCGAAAAGCCTTTGCACTTTTATTACAACCGCGAAGAACGCATAAAAAACGCGCCTAAAATCGTTCAGGATTTTTATGCTGGAAAAGTAAATCAGTTCACGCGGAATCCCATAAAAATTCTTTTAAAAAATCCGCTTAACCGCACAATGCTTATCTTTCTTCTTCTTTTCTGCGCTTTTGCCTATTTTATGTCTTATCAGGCTAATAAAAATAAGCTGAGAATCGGGGAAACCTACGGAAACCTTACGGCGTTTTCTTATTCGGAAGAAATTTATGTAACTTTCAAGGCGGAAAAAATTTCTGAAAAACTAAGGAAATCTGGAAAATTTACACCAGTTCCATTGACGGTAGTCTTTAAGGCTGTTGATTCATCAGGAACAATAGTCCATGTTTCGGAGCTTTCTGATTCTTATGACGGCAACGAGCTTTTTATACGGACACAATTCAAGGATTATGATATAATGTCAGTTGATGCGGATGTTACGCTTGGCAACGAGAATAAAAATTTTTCAGCAGGCATATTAAAGCGCTAAAAGGGGATTTATGATACAGTTTTATTTTTTGTCAGTTTTTTTAAATCTTTTTGTTGGATTTATACTCTTTTTTGGAAAATCTTCGGAACAGGAACAGCAGAGTCCTTCTCCAGATGTAAAACTTGACCCGGATGATGATATTTCTTTTCTTGATACCGATTACCGCGGTGTAAAACTTCCGCATCAGAAAAAGACAGTGAACGGAATGTTTTCAAAGAACTCAGTTTTGAACGACAGGTTGTTCCAGCTTGTAATGGGAGTTCTTTCTGTTATTGTCGCCGCGCTTAAAATTCTTTCCCCGGTGAATGGAATTCCATTTTTAGGAGATCTTTTGCCTGCTATGGCAGGACTTTTAGGCGGCGCGGCGATGCTCTTTGAATATTATGTTGAAAACAGTTCTGCAAACCTTGAGCTGCCAGCTTTTTTTCAGAATGTGTTTGTTGAGCATAAAAAATATATTGGTGTTGCCTGTATGGTCGCCGCCGTTGTTCATTTTATAATTCCGGGAGTTCTTTTTCTTTAAATGAGTAGTTCTATTGCGTGCATTGTCTATAAAAACGGAAAGATTCTTATTGCCCATCGAATTCCCAAGGGCGACATGGGAAACCGCTGGGAATTTCCTGGCGGTAAGCTTGATGCCGGCGAAGACGACAAGACGGCAATTATCCGGGAAATGGACGAGGAATTCGGTGTCAAGGCTGTTCCGGGTGAAAAAATCGCATCATGTTCGTTCGTTCACAAGGGAAAAGAATGTTTTTTGAACGCCTATCTTGTCCAGTTGGAGCACGACGGGCTTGAAAAACCGTTCGTTCTTACGGAGCATACAGAGTATAAATGGGTTTTTCCGCGCGAGATTGAAAGTTTGAATTTTGTGGATTCAGATTTGAAAATTTATCCTGAAGTATTACATTTTTTGGAAAAATAAATGCGCAGTTTTCTACCGCTTCCTTTAAAAATTTCATTTATTTTATTTCTTGTTCTTTTTTCCACAGTTTCCTGTTCAGAAAAAAAACAAATTGTTTTTGACAGTTCAGAGCCTCTGGCCCTTGCTCCTGATGTCCAGTGGGCAGTTGTTGTTGAGCCGTATGCGGCTTTTAGAAAAACAACTGACTGGGCGGGCGAAATAAACGGCCACTGCAGAAAAGGTGATATACTTCAGATAAAAGGAAACGCTGTTTTTAATAATTCTGAAAACTGGTATTATTTTGATGAAGGCTGGCTTCCGGTTTCTGTTCTTGATATTTATTCAAACCGGTACAAGGCGGAGTCTGCCGCAGGATTGTTAAAATAATGGCGTTTATAATTGCAGAAATCGGTACAAGCCACGAAGGTTCTCTGGAAAAAGCAAAGACTCTTGTTGACCTGGCAGTTGATTCCGGCGCGGATGCGGTAAAATTCCAGTGGGTATATGCGGACGAAATTCTTCACCCGGAAACAGGATTTGTTCAGCTTCCTTCCGGAAACATACGGCTTTATGACCGTTTTAAGCAGCTTGAATGCGCGCCGTCTTTTTATCTTGAGATGCTCGGATATGCCCATTCAAAAAATGTGAAATTTGTGTGCTCTCCGTTCGGGCTGAAAAGCCTTTCTGAGCTTTTAGAAATAAATCCTGATTATGTAAAAATCGCTTCTCCGGAACTGAACCATTTTCCTATGCTGGAGGCGCTCGCAAAATACCGCGCGGCTCAGAAAAAAAAGTCAGAAATCCCTGTTCCTGTAATTGTTTCCAGCGGAGTCTCAAAATTAAAGGACATTGAGAATGCTCTTTCTATCCTTGGAACTGAAAATGTTTCCCTTTTGCACTGCATTACAAGCTATCCCGCTCCGGAGTCTGAATATAATTTAAACCTTGTCGCCAACTTGAAGAGTATTTTTGGTGTTGAAACCGGTGTAAGCGATCACAGTCTTGACCCGGTTCTTGTTCCGGTTCTTTCTGTTGCGTGCGGCGGAACTGTAATTGAAAAGCACATAACTTTAAGCCGGAAAACAAGCGGACTTGACGATCCTGTCGCACTTGAAGGCGAGCAGTTCGCACTTATGGTGCATGCCGTGCGCCAGACGGAGGCGCTTTTTAATCGTTACGGAAAAGACCGCGGCTGGGAAATTGCTTTTTCGCAGCTGAAAGAATCCTTTGAAGGGGAAAAAATTCTTTCAGTTCTGGGGAGCGGAATAAAAAAGCTTGCTCCGGCGGAAGAAAAAAATTACGGACGAACAAACCGTTCCCTTCATTTTATGCGCTCATTAAAAAAAGGAGAAAAAGTCCTGCTTTCTGATATTGGCGTGCTGAGGACTGAAAAAATTCTCTCGCCCGGAATTTCTCCTGAATTCTTAAATCTTGCCGCAGGCTCGGTTCTTGCGCGTGATGTTCAGAATGGAGCTGGTGTTCAGTTTGAGGATTTTATAGAAAAAAGTCGCTGACCTTTGGCTTTAGAAAAAATTATTTTCTTACGGCTTTAAAAATCAGCATCATGCCTGTTATAGTTAAATCCTTGTCTATAAAATTAATACATTTTGTAATCGGCTGTAGCATGCTGTTAAGTCCGCCGGTTGCAATTACTTTAATGTCTTCTTTTTTTGTCATGCTTTCTTTTGAAATATCTGTTTTCATCCTGCTGACCATCGATTCAACAAGACCCTTGTATCCTAGAAAAATCCCGGATTGAATTGCCCATACAGTGTTTTTTCCAAGGCTTGATTCCGGAACTTCCATAGGAACGCAGGGAAGCTGCGCCGTATTCTTGAAAAGTGAATTTATCGCGGTTCCCAGTCCTGGCGCAATGGCGATTCCCGCTATGTTTCCTTCGCAATCAACTGCCGTAAAGGAAAGGGCGGTTCCAAAATCAATTACAATCGCCGGAACTTTATATTTTTCCCAGGCGGCAACGGCGTCGCAGAGCAAATCTGTCCCGATTTCGTGGGTTGCGGTTTCAGGTATTTTAACAGAAAGCTCAGGAAAAATTTCCGGTCCGATTACAAGCGGCTTTTTTTTGCAGAAATGCTGTGTTACTATGATAAATGGTCCTATCAGCGCCGGCACAACGGAACTTATTACAGCATCGTCAATTCCGGAAAAATCGATTCCGGCGTCAATAAAAAGCGGGCGCAGCGCAGAAAAATATTCATCTCCGGTTCGTTTTGGATCTGTAGAAAGACGCCACTGGTGTGTGATTGTTTCGCCATCAATAAGCGCGGCTTTTATATTCGTGTTTCCGATGTCAAATGCAAGAATCATAATATCTTATATTTTATTGATTTTATTGTATCTTGCAAGTTTTTTGTGATAATATACTGAATATGAGCGATTTAATTCAACCTAGAGTTCTAAAAGGCTTCCGTGATTTTTTGCCGGAAGCAGAGATTGGAAGAACAAACCTTACAGAAAAAATTACACAAGTTTACAGATCTTTTGGATTTGTTCCTATTGATACGCCGGTTCTTGAATACACAGAAATTCTTTTAAGAAAAAGCAACGGCGAGACAGAAAAGCAGGTTTTCCGCTTTGAAGACAATGGCGGACGCGACGTTGCCCTGCGTTTTGACCTTACAGTTCCTTTTGCGCGTTTTACGGCAGAACATAAAAATGAGCTTTATTTTCCGTTCAAGCGTTACCATATAGCAAAAGTATGGCGCGGAGAAAAACCACAGGCCGGCCGTTACCGCGAATTTGTGCAGTGCGATATTGATACAGTCGGTTCAGACAGCGCGGCATCCGATTTTGAGATTCTGAATGTGATGAAAGCGGCATTGAACGGAATTGGCGTTGAAAATATTACGATTCATGTGAACCACCGCGGAATTTTTAACCGTTTTCTTGCGAGTCTTGGCGTAAGCGAAAAAAGCGAGGATATTCTTCGTTCTGTTGATAAGCTTGCGAAAGTCGGAGAAGAGGAAGTCTTAAAAGAGCTGAATGAATTTACCGGCGATGAAAAAAAGGCTGAAAAAATAATTGAATACATTTCCGCCAAAGGCTCGTTTGAAGAAATTCTTTCAAAAATAGAAACTCTTGCAGGCGGCGCGGATTCAGACACTCAGCGTATGCGCGGCATCTATGAGATGATGAAAGCCGCAGGAATAGAGAAAACTTATGTCCTTGACCCTAGCATTACGCGCGGACTCGACTATTATACAGGCGTTGTCTACGAAACTTTCCTGAACGACCTTCCTTCTATCGGTTCAGTTTGTTCGGGCGGCCGCTATGACAATCTTGCCGGACTTTATATGAAAGAAAAAGTTCCCGGAGTCGGCGGTTCAATCGGAATTGACAGGCTTATTGCCGGACTAGAGCAGCTTGGCGTTTTTAAATCTGCCGGAAGCTATCTTGACGCGGAAATTTATTGCCTTGACGAAAACAATTCAATTTATTACCAGAAAGTTGCGTCAAACCTCCGCTCTTTTGGAATAAATGTGGAAGTTTTTCCTGAAGCTAAAAAAATGGCGCAGCAGTACGCCGTTACAACTGCAAAAGGCGTAAAATGGGGAATCATGCTTGGCGAGGATGAGATAAAATCCGGCACGGTTTCCCTAAAGAATCTTGCAACCCGGGAAATTTCATCCGGACTTACGGCAGAAAAAGCCGCCGAAATAATCAAGGCCGCAAGAGTTTAATAAGATGAATGGCAAATTTTGGGAAAAGGAATAAAACCGAGGATGCGTATGGAAATCTCAGAGACAAATCTTATTGAAAAAGCGATGGAAATGCTGAAATTTTCTTACGCACCGTATTCGAACTTTTTTGTTGGAGCCGCGCTGCTTTCAAAAAGTGGAAAAATATACGGCGGCTGCAACATTGAAAATGCTGCGTATGGACCTAGCAATTGCGCGGAACGGACAGCGATTTTCAAGGCGGTAAGCGAAGGTGTAAAAGATTTTGAGGCAATCTGCATTGTCGGCGGAAAAAACGGCAAGGTTAAAGATTTTTGCCCGCCGTGTGGAGTCTGCCGTCAGGTTTTGCGCGAATTCTGCGCGCCGGATTTTAAGATTATTCTTGCAAAATCCGTATCCGAATTCAAAATCTTTACTTTGGCGGAGCTTCTTCCGGAAAGTTTTTCGCTTTGAAAAATAGGGGAGAATCTTATGAAAATTCCAGAAAACATTGAAGTAAACGGAAAAAACTTTTCAATAAAAAAACTTTTGGGTAAAGGCAAGGGCGGCTATTCATATCTTGCGGAAAAAGACGGAAAAAATTATACGCTGAAGCAGATTCATCACGAGCCCTGCGATTATTTTCAGTTTGGAAACAAGATTGAGGCAGAATCCAGGGATTATCAGCGTCTTTTGGAAGCCGGCATAAACATTCCAAAATTGTACGAAATTGATTTTGAGAAAGAAATTGTGCTTAAAGAATTCATAGACGGCGAGGATATTGTCTCTCTTGTAAAAAACAACCGGATGAAGGACGAATATCTTTCGCAAGCCCGCGAAATGGCAAAAAAAAATCAACGAAAAAGGCTTGAACCTTGACTACTATCCTACGAATTTTATAGTTCAAGATGAAAAACTCTTTTATATTGACTACGAGTGCAGCGAGTATTCCGACGAATGGAACTTTGAAAACTGGGGCAAAAAATACTGGAGCCGCACAGAGGATTTTGAGAATGCGTTTTGCCGGAATGAATAATCCGTGCGCGCAATAACTTCAATCAAGATTTTTTCATAAGGCTCTGCGCTTGTCATTAAGCGTTCTGGAATCGCAACGTAAAAAAATATAAATCAACAGGAAGCTGAAAAATGAATATCAGGCTTGCAACAGAAAACGACGCTGACTCTCTGCTTGAAATCTACGCGCCTTACGTGGAAGAAACGGCAATCACATTTGAGTATGTAGTTCCAACCGCAGATGAATTCCGCGGCAGAATCCGCGAAACCTTAAAAAATTATCCGTATTACGTTGCGGAATCAGACGGAAAAATTGCCGGCTATGCTTATGCAGGCCGCTTCAAGGAACGGAATGCCTACGACTGGGCGGTAGAAACTTCAATTTACGTCAAAAAAAATCTTCGCCGCGCAGGAATCGGTTCTGCGCTGTTAAAGCGGCTTGAGTCAACGCTCGCAAGACAAAATATTTTGAACGCAAACGCCTGCATCGCCCAGACAGACGGGCCGGACGAGCATCTTACAAACGCAAGCATATATTTTCACGAAAAACAAGGTTACCGCATGGCCGGAAAATTCCACGACTGCGGCTATAAATTCAACCGCTGGTACAATATGGTCTGGATGGAAAAAATGCTCGGCAGGCACAGGCAAAATCAGCCGCCGTTCATTCCGTTCCAGGAACTGAAAAAAATAACAGAAATAATCACAGAGGAAATATGCCTTTTATAAAAAATCCGGAAAAAACATCTGCCCGCTGTTTTGCAATAATCGAAAAAGAATGTATCCTTCACTCCGACGGCTCGGAGCTTAATTTTAGCGATTTGCTGGAGTTTAAGCGCCGCTATCCAGATGCGTATTTTATAGAAGAAACTGAAATAAATAAGGAAGGCGGACAACCGCCTTACGCCTCAAACTCAACATCCGTTTCGTTTTCGTCTATCCACCGTGCGGGGGCTGCCGCCCCCGCAACGCCCCCGCTTGAATTCTGCGCAATTTCTATTCCTTCAAAAGAACTGGTTACCGCGGAATATTCATTTCATACGCTTCGCCAGTATTTCGCCGCAAACGAAGAGTTAAAAAGCGCTCCGTTGTTCCGCGCAAAGAATATTCTGGAATGGCTGAAGAACACAAAGTATTGTTCCTCATGTTCACAAGAGCTGAAGTTTCACAGTAAACTTTCCGCGCTGGAATGTCCTTCCTGCAAAAAGATATATTTTCCGCGGATTGAACCCTGTGTAATAATCGCAATCCGCAACCCGGAAGGAAAAGTTCTTTTAGCCCGCCACGCATACAGAAACACTTCAATGCATGCCTGCATCGCAGGTTTTTTGGAGGCAGGGGAATCCGCGGAGCAGGCCTGCCGCAGGGAAATATTTGAAGAAACCGGACTTAGGATAAAAAATCTGGTTTACCGCGGAAGCCAGAGCTGGCCGTTTCCAGACCAGCTTATGCTGGGCTTTACCGCCGAATACGAAAGCGGCGATCTGAAGCTCCAGAAAGAAGAAATCTCCGACGCCACCTGGTTCGACCCCGAAAACTGCCCCGACAGCCCGCCACCCGGCTCAATCGCATATAAGTTGATTCATAATCTTTTCTGACATTTATTGTATTTTTAACTGCCTATGGAATGTTTTGTAAGTTAAAGGCTATATAAAAACAAATAAAAAATCCCGCTGGAAACAAAAAATCTTTTGAACCAGCGGGATTTTTGCAAATTATTAGTTTTTCAAGCTATTAAGCCTGGCCTGCTGAGCCGAATGCCTTGCAGAGGTCAATTACTTTTGCTGTGATTGCATCGAAGCCTGGTTTAAGGAGTTTGCGAGGATCGTATCCTTTTCCTTCCTTGTCTTTTCCGTCTTCAATGTATTTGCGTGTCGCAGCGGCAAATTCAAGCTGGAGCTCTGTGTTGATGTTTACTTTAGAAACTCCGTTTTCAACGGCTCTTTTTACCTGGTCAAAAGGAATTCCTGAGCCGCCATGAAGTACGAGCGGTTTTCCTGCTACCACGGCATTGATTTTTTCAAGCTGGTCAAAGTTCAAGCCTTTCCAGTTTGCTGGATAAACACCGTGGATGTTGCCGATTCCGCAGGCAAGGAAATCTACGCCAAGAGCGGCGATTTTTTTACATTCTTCTGGATCTGCAAGTTCACCGTTAGAAGCAACACCGTCCTCAACACCGCCGATTCCGCCGACTTCGCATTCAACAGACATTCCTTTTGCGTGTGCAAGCTCAATGATTTCCTTTGATTTTGCAACGTTTTCGTCAAAGCCAAAGTGTGAACCGTCGAACATTACAGAAGTGAATCCAGCTTCAATAACTTTCTTTGCACCTTCGTAAGTTCCGTGGTCAAGGTGAAGCGCTACAGGAACTGTGATTCCCATAGATTCGTAAAGATCTTTTACAAGATTTACAACAGTCTTGTAGCCGCCCATATATTTTGCCGCGCCTTCAGAAACCTGGATGATTGCAGGTGATTTTGCTTCCTGGATACCGGCAAGAATAGATTTTGTCCATTCAAGGTTATTTGTGTTGAATGCAGGAATTGCATAATGTCCGGCATGTGCCTTTTTTACCATTTCTACAGCAGAAACTAAAGCCATTTTATGACCTCCAAAAATATTTCGTTAATCGTATAACTCATGACCTTACACGATTTTTCGGAACTCCCGAAAGACTTCCGAATCAGACATATACTATCATAATTCAATATTATTGAAAATACTTAAAAATCGCTTGCAGTTTATTTGACAAATAGGAATACTGTAAATATAATTGTAATGACTTATCAAGAATTGATTTCTTAATTTTTGAAGAAGTAAAAATTGTAACCATTAAAGATATTTATTCCGATAATATTGAAGAAACATTCCATTTTCGGAATGTAATATGGTATAAGGAGTTTTACATGAAAAAGGGCTTTAGAGTCTTTGTAAATCTTGCACTGCTTTTTGCGCTTTGCATTCCGGCATTCAGTCAGCCAAACTCAAAAAGTGTTGAGACATTTCCTATTGATAACTTTGACACGGAAAAGGAGTGGTCTTGGACGGTAAATGCCAGCCGTTTTGTTGCTGAAGGATATCCAAAATTTGGTTATTTCAACGGCATTCCTAATTCTTTGAAACAATTTCAGCCTGCTGATGTTGAGCCAAAGGTTTTTGGCATAAATGTGGCTTTCAACAGAAAAGGCGATAACTGGCTTGAAGTTATTCCAATGAAAGACGGAAAAACTTATGAACCGCCGTTTGTCGGAAATGTTGATCATCTTGATTTCTGGGTTTGGGGCGCAAATTATCTTTACTATCTTGAAGTTATGATTCGTGATGCGGAAGGCCGGGTTCATATTCTTCCTGCATGCAATACGCGTTTCAACGGCTGGAAAAACGTTATTGTAAAGATTCCGGGCTGGATTTCTCAGCATTCAAGGCTTCGTTCCGGTCCAAGAAATCTTTCTTTTGTCGGATTCAGAATCAGGTCAGACGCCGCTGAATACGTTGATGACTTTACGATTTATTTCGACAATATAAAGTATATGTCTAATTCCCTGTCATTCATTTATGATGGTTATGAATTGAAAGATCAGGATTTCAGCGGTGCTGAGACAGGTACAAACGCTGCTGATTCCGGCTCTTCATCAACTTCTTCTTCGGAGGCTAAATAATAATGAAAAAGTTTCTTTTGTCAGTTTTAGTTGCAGCCGCTGCGTGCGCGGTTTTTGCTCAGAATAGTCTTGTTGAAGAACCTAATCCGGAAACTGTAGGCAATGATTCTGCCATGCAGGCTTTGCGCGAAATTTCGCTTGATAAATTTGAACGCGACGGTTCATGGTTTGTTCATATGTCGCCTGATTACGGCGTTATTGCCGCGCGCAATTTTAAAGGTTCTCCTGCGATGAAAGAGCCTTTGAAGGGCGAGGAAGAAGTTGAGGACACACAGGTTCTTGGCGTTAAGGTTGAATTTTTCCGCCGCGGTGTGAATTCTTTCTATATCAATGCGCAGAGGCCGATTGCAATTGAAGGCGTTACAAAAACTGTTTCTGTATGGGTTTGCGGACGCAATCAGGGACACGATATGTTTCTTCTGGTTGAAGATTATTTTGGCCGCAACTACGAGCTTTACATGGGTAATCTTGGCTTTTCCGGCTGGAAAAAGCTTACTTGCGTAGTTCCTCCTAGTCCGGACAGTGAGCATGGAATCGTTCAGCGCAGCGCATACTATGGCAATAAGCCTGGTCTTCGCGTAATTGGTTTCCGCGTTGACTGCAACCCTATGCTTGCCCGCGGAACATATTATATGTATCTTGATGACCTTCGATGTGTAACAGATCTTTATGATTTGGAAAATCAGGACATTGATGATATGTCTGATGCCTGGTAATTAAAAAAAACTGTTATGTACGGCAGCCTTCGGTTTTGAAGGCTGTCTTTTTTTTGTTGTGATTCAGGTTCTTGCGCCTGCTCTGTTATTTTTTATATTTTTCCGGGATTTTATAAAATTTTGTGCGGCCCTCTGTTTTTGTCTGTTCAAAAATATTCATTCGCACAAAAAGCCATGCCATAAGATTTGCGTAGGCATAAGCGTTTTTTGGTCTTGCGCTGTCAGTTTTCAGCAGGGCGGAAATATCTTTTGCGCAGAACTCTTCGGAAAGCCCTTCGGGAAGCAACGCAAGGTAATCCTTTGCTTCTGAGAAAATTTTTGTTCCGGTTATTTCTTCCAGCTTTTTGTCTGCTTTCTGCCAGTTTTTTTTAAATCTTCTGCGTCCGTTTTCTGACTGTTCGGGATTTTCTGTTTCTGTCCTTAGTTCCGTGGTTTTTGTAAATACCGCTTTTAGCGTAAAATTTTCTTCAAGCAAAACCGGATATATTCCGGCAAGTTCCCTTAGCATTGTGTATTCGTTCTGTTTTTTGGGACTTTTGTGTTTTTTTAATAAAGTTCCGTCTTTTGAATATGTTTCTATTGTTTTTGATTCGATTACCGGATGGATAACCGTGCATTTTCTTCCTTTTGAAAGCGCGTCCTGAATTTTCCTAAGGAGTTTTCCCAGGTTCTGAGTCTGAATCTCTATTACGTTTCCTTCTTTTGTGAGTATGTCGTAAATGTGTCCGTCTTTTTCAACTTCTGTTCTTGAGCCTTCTTCAAGCGCGTAAAGTTCCTTTAGAGTCCTGTGAAGGCTGCTTTCTTTGTAAGTGTTTATCATTTTTTGGTTCTTTTGTTCTTACTATACGAATATGTGGAAAAATATACTTAAACTTAAAACTTTTTGCAATTATCGGCTGTTTTTTCAATTGACTTTATGAATTTGTTGATTAAAATGGTATTTAAGTGGGAAAAAGTAGTAAAAAGTGGAAGAAAATGGCATGAAACTTCTTACAGGTGAATATAAAAATACGCTTGATGAAAAAGGGCGGATTATGTTTCCTTCAAAATTGCGTGCCGGAATTTCTTCAGATGTCATGATTGTTACAAAGGCAATCGAGCGGTGTTTGTGGCTTTTTACAACGGATGAATGGGAGAATATGTCTTCAAAGCTTATGGCGAACGCTTCTCCATTCAGTGAGCAGAACAGGATTATCATGCGGCGTTTTATCGCGCCTGCTCAAGAAATTGAGTTTGACAAATCCGGTCGTCTTTCTATCCCGCAGAGTTTAAGGGAGTATGCCTCTCTTTCAAAAGATTGTGTTTTTCTTGGCGAGCAGAAATTTATTGAGCTTTGGGATGCCCAGTCTTATGAAAAATATATGGCAGAAACTGAAGATAAACTTCTGGAAGCAAGCGAGCAGTTTAAGGACATAAGCTTCTAGATTTTTAATTTTTTTTTCGGGAGATAAAAGTGGAAATCGTTCATACTCCGGTTTTATTAAAGCCTTGCCTTGAATATCTTAGTCCTATAGGCGAGCCTTACGAAAAATCAGCTTGGATGGTTGACTCTACTTTGGGGGAAGGCGGACATTCAAATGCTTTTCTTTCAAATTTTCCTTCTTTAAATGTTATTGGCATTGATGCAGATTCTGTTATCCAGGCACGCGCCAAAGAAAGGCTTAAGCCATATGGAAACAGAATGCATTTTTATAATGGCTGGTTCAACGATTTTTATGCGTCGTATCCGGCTGAATTTCCGAAACCGGATTTAATCCTTTTTGACTTGGGAATTTCTGTGTTTCATTACGAGCGCAGCGGCCGCGGTTTTTCTTTCAGGTATGACGAGCCTCTTGATATGCGCCTTGATCCGGATTCTGAGAAAGAGTCGGCGGCGGATATTGTAAACGGCATGAACGAAGAGGAGCTCGCGAACCTTATTTATCTTTATGGTGAGGAAAAACTTAGCCGCAGGATTGCCCGTGCGGTTGTGGAAGCAAGGAATGGTGGCAAGATTGAATCTTCCAAGGTGCTTGCTGAAGTGATTTTTAATGCTGTGCCGGCGAATTACCGTTATGGGCAGATTCATCCGGCTACAAGAACTTTTCAGGCGTTAAGAATCGCAGTGAACAGCGAGCTTCGCCATATTCCTGATGCTTTGCACAATGCTTTCAATGCTCTGAATACCGGCGGAAAACTCGGTGTAATAACGTTCCATTCGCTGGAAGACCGCATTGTAAAGAATTATTTTAGAAATTTAGGTAAAAAATGCGTCTGTCCGCCGGAAGTTTCAACCTGCCGCTGCGGCGGACTTCCATGCGCGGAGATTCTTACCCGGAAGCCTGTCGGACCTGACGAAAATGAGATAAGGGAGAATTCTCCTTCCCGCAGCGCAAAGCTTCGTGTCGTAAGAAAACTTCGCGACGCGACAAAATATCATCTATGGGGAGTGGAAGGTTACTGATGAATAGTTATATTAAAAGTGTTTTTTATAAAATCGGCGTATGCGCGCTTGCCGTTTCAGTTCCTCTGCTCCTGATTGCCTATGCGGCTCAGACCAGAAGATATGCGGAGCTTTCCCGCGAGATTGCCAGTCTTGAGCAGAAGCAGGAACGCCTTATTGAACAGAATAAAAAACTTGTAAGCGATATCAGCTTGCTTTCAAATACGGACAGAATTGAAAAAATTGCTTCTGAAGAGCTTGGAATGCACAAGGCGGAAACTGAAGATATTGTCCGCGTTGAAATGAATGCTTCAAGGAAATAGGAGAGTGCGGATGTCTTTGCTGAATTTGAATGAAATTTTGTCCTCTGTAAACGGAAAATTTGTCGGAAACAAGAATAATATGTCTAACTTCGGGTTTTTCTCAGTAACAACGGACAGCCGTGGTGTCTGCAAGGGAAGCCTGTTTGTTCCGCTTATCGGGCAGGTGCAGGATGGGCATAAATATATTCCTTCTGCAATAGAAAAAGGCGCTTCTGTGATTTTTGTGGCGGAAAAAGAATATAATTCAGATTCTGAAAAATACAATTCCATTTCTGAAAAGAATGAAAATGTTTCATTTATTGTGGTGCGTGATACTTTAAAGGCGCTTCAGGATGCCGCCGCCGCTTACGTTGAAAAATTTCCTTCACTTATAAAAGTCGGAATTACAGGTTCAAGCGGAAAGACCACAACAAAAGAGATGGTTGTTTCTGTTTTAAAGCAAAAATACAATGTTGTGTATACGCATGGAAATTTTAATTCTGAGACCGGACTTCCTCTTTCAGTTTTTAACATACGCCCTGAGCATGAAGTCGGAGTTTTTGAGCTTGGAATGAACCGCAGGGATGAGATTGGCGAAATTGCCGCTGTCCTTAAGCCAAAATATGCTCTGATTACAAATATAGGAACTGCCCACATTGGAATTCTGGGCAGCCGAAAAAATATTGCGGTTGAAAAACGTAAAATTTTCAAATATCTTCCGCAGGATGGAGTTGCGTTTATTCCGGCGGAAGATGATTTTTCTGAATTCCTTGCTGAAAATGTGCGCTCATCCGTTGCTTATTACGGAGATTCTGTTCCTGAAAAGGAATCCGGCGCAAGGTATCTCTCTGATTTGGGGCTTGATGGGACTGAATTTTCGCTGGACGGAATAAAAATCCACCTTAAAAATCCTGGAATCTACAATTACAGGAATGCGCTTGGAGCATGCGCGGTTGGAAAAACTCTTGGACTTTCTGCCGGACAGATTAAAAAAGGGCTTGAAAATGTGGATTCAGTAAACGGAAGAATGGAAACGCTCAGCCTTAAGCTTAAAAACGGCGCGGACATCACCTTGATAAAGGACTGTTATAATGCGAATCCTGAGTCAATGTGCAATGTGCTGGATTTTTGTTCCTCGCTAAAAAATGCAGGCGGCAGAATTTATGTTCTTGGCGATATGCTTGAGCTTGGCGAAAAATCTTGTTCTGAGCATGAAAGGATTGCGCTAAAAGCGGAAGAATCGTCTCCTAAGCTGGTTCTGCTCGTGGGCAGCGAAATGCGCCATGGATTTGAGGCCATTCAAAAAAAAGGTTTTAATAATGCGGAATATATCGCGGCTTACGACAATGATGCGATTGCGGCGGCGGGAAAGAAAATTCTTATGGCTGCCGGGGATGGGGATGTTGTCCTTATAAAGGCGAGCCGGGGAATTGCCCTTGAACGCATCGTTTCTGTTATAGACGGAGAGGAAAAATAATGGGAAACTACAAATTTAGCATAGATAAGACTGCGGACAGCTATAACAAAAGCGATTCCGGCTTTCTTGCCGCGGTTATTTTTATTCTTGGTCTAGGGCTTTTTACCTTGTATTTTTGTTCCCAGTCTGCAGGATTAAGATTTTTTCATGATTCATTTTATTTTGTGCGCCGCCAGCTTATCTGTGTTATTGCCGGCATTGCAGGTTTTCTTGTTATTTCGCTTATTCCAATGGAAAAAATAAGAAAGGCGATTCCTGTCATTCTGTTCATTACGATTGTCCTGTGTATATGCACATACATCAAGCCTATTTCTGTTGAGCGCAACGGCGCCCGGCGCTGGCTGAAGCTTCCTTTCGGCGGTTTTACTCTTCAGACTTCAGAAGTTGTAAAGTTTACGCTGGTGATTTTTCTTGCAAATTTTTTTGATAAGTATTCACAAAAAACGGATGACGAGGAAAAAACTGTTCTTGGCGCAGTTGGCGTAATGCTTCTTCTTGTAGGATTTGTGCTTACGCAGAAAGACTTTTCTACCTCGGTATTCCTTTATGTTTTTGCCTGCGGAATGTTCTGGTGCTGCCGCGCAAAAGTACGCTGGTTCTGGTTTGTTTCTTTTCTTATGGCGCTTCTTTTTGTGTTTTATGTAGTGAACAATTCTTTTCGTCTGGACAGAATCATTGCATTCTTAAATCCTACGGAAGACATATCAAATACAAACTATCAGGCTATGAGTTCAAAGCGCGCGATAAGCGCAGGCGGCTTTTGGGGCGCGGGAATAGGTTCAAGCCTTGTTCAGAGCAATAAAATTCCAGAAGTGCAGACTGATTACATTTTCGCTTCATGGAGCGAGGCGATGGGGCTTCTTGGCGTTACAGGATACTTTTTGGCTCTTGCATTTTTTGCGTTCAGGGGATTAAAAATTGCCTTTGAATGTAAAAACCGTTTTGCGTCTTATGCGTCGTTCGGTTTTGTTTCAATGATTGTGTTTCAGTCTTTGATGAATATCGCCGTTGTATGCGGAGCCTTGCCTTCCACAGGAATTCCTCTTCCGTTTTTTTCTTCGGGAGGTTCTTCCATTATAATAACCCTGTGCATGTGCGGATTTGTTGTTAATGCTTCACGCTACAATTCCGAAAATAAATATGTAAAGGTTATGAACGAAAGCTTTGTAAAGGTTGATTCAATAAGCGGAGTAGATGTGTATGAGTGACATTAGCATTTTGTTTGATTCAGAAACTGATGAAAATGAATTCGGCGGTTTTTCGGACGGAACTTTTAAAGTTAATTCAAAAAAGCCGGAAGATAAAACCGTCAAGGCCATAAAAGTTATTATGGCAATTCTTATTGTTTTCGGAATCCTGGAATTTGGTTTCTATAATTTTATACGTCCGTGTCTTAACTATCCTAAAGTTTCTGTTGACGGCAACTTGAACTACACTTCTTCAGAGATTGTGGAAATGCTTCGTCCTATGAACGCAAGGAACTGGTTCGGCTTTAGCGTTGAATCTGCGGCTTCTATAATTTCTTCTGCAAGCGGAATAGATTCTGTTTCCGTCCGCAAGGTTTTTCCGGACAAGATTTATATAGAGGTTTTTGAGCGCCAGCCGGTTGCAATGACTTTTATCAATCAGAATGGAAGAAGCCTTGCCGTGCAGATAGACAAGACTGGAGTCCTTTTTCCGGAACATTCGCTTGATTCAATTGATGTTTCCACTGTTCCGATTATTTCAGGGCTTCCTGTGGAGCATCTTACGGAAGGAATGAGGATTCCGCAGAAATACAGAACTCTGATTGAGCAGATTTCGGCAATCCGCCAGATGGGACAAAAATATTTTGCCGCGATTTCTGAAATATGCGTAATTCCTAAAGAATACGGAAATTACGAGCTTATGCTTATTCCCGAAGGCTCTAAAATCAAAGTTCTTACCGACCGAACATTGAATGAAGACGCGTTAAAGTATATGATGGTGGTATTGGACGTTGTTAATTCCATAGATTCAAATGTTTCTGAAGTTGATTTAAGATATGGTGCCGTTTCATACAGAAAACGTTGACGGACGGGTGGGTTATAGCAGATGATAGTCGGTCTTGATATTGGAACCAGCAGCATAAGGGTTGCAATCGGTGAAATAGATGAAGAAACTAAAAAACTCAAAATAGCAGGAACTTCCTGTGAAAAATCCGCAGGTTTACGGAACGGAAACATTGTAAATATTGAGGCTGCTTCCGGTGCAATCCGCAATGCGATTGAAGAGGCTGAACAGAATGCCGGCGTTGACGTAAATTCTTGTTTTACGGCTATTGGCGGCGAGCAGATTGAAGGAATCAATTCAACCGGAAAAGTCGCGGTTTCAACAAAAGGAAAATCCTCCCGGGAAATCTCGCAGGATGACATTCAGCGCGTCCGGGATTGTGCCCAGGCTGTCCAGATTTCTTTAGACCGCGAGATGCTGCATGTAATCACGCAGGATTATACGGTTGACCATGTAAGCGGAATAAAAGATCCCATGCACAGGCTCGGTGTTTGCCTGGAATCTTCTGTACATATTGTTACGGCTTCAAAAACTACCATTCAGAACATACAGAAATGTATTAACCGGGCCGGATACGAAATGGATGGAGTTATTTTAAAGACTCTTGCCGCCGCGCAGACTGTAGCCACGGAAGACGAGATGGAGCTTGGTTCTATCCTGATTGACCTTGGCGCCGGCACAACTGATTTTTTTGTCCTTGTGAATGGTGCGCCTGTATGCACGGCTTCAATCCCTGTAGGCGGAAACCTTGTAACGAACGACATTGCGATTGTTGAGGGAATAAACGTTGCCGAGGCGGAACGGATTAAGCTGGAGGCCGGCTGCTGCTGGGCGGACAATGTTGATCCTTCGGGAACTGTTATAATAAACGGAATCGGCGGACAGCCGCCGCGCGAGGTGAAGCAGTCTGAAATCTGCGACATAATTTCCGCGCGCATACGTGAAATCTTTAACATGGTTCTGAACAAGATAATTGATATGACCAGCGTAGTTCAGCTTAGCGGAAACATCATACTTACTGGCGGCGGCGCAAATCTTGATGGAATCATAGAAATCGCGCAGGAAGTTTTTGAGACTTCTGCTGTAAGAATCGGGTTTCCTGAAAAGCTGGGTGGAATTGAAGAGGATTACGACGGGCCAGAATGGGCTACCGTAATCGGTCTTGTAAAATTCTGCAACGAGCAGCTTTCTCAGTATCCGGATAAAAAGACAAAGAAAATGCTTAGGCTTAATAAAGAAAAAAATAAATCGGAAAATAAATTTATAAAAATGCTAAAATCTTTATTCTGAAAGTGGGGTCGGGAGGAATTATGATGGAAGTGGAAGTTGTTAATGGTGAAGGTTCTGATTTATCAGATGTTTCTCCAACTGTAATTAAGGTTATTGGTTGTGGCGGAGGCGGTTCAAATGCCGTAAACCGCATGATTGAGGCAAACATAAAGGGTGTTGAATTCATTGCCTTGAACACTGATAAGCAGGCTCTGGGGCGTTCAAAAGCCGCTTCCAGGCTTGCAATCGGACAGAAGCTTACACAGGGACTTGGTGCCGGCGGCGATCCTGAAATCGGGGAAAAAGCCGCGCAGGAAGACAAGGAAAAAATCTCTAATATTTTAAAGGGCGCTAACATGGTTTTTGTCACTGCCGGAATGGGCGGAGGAACAGGAACCGGTTCAGCTCCGATTGTCGCTTCGATTGCAAAGGAAATGGGCGCTCTGACGATTGGTGTCGTTACCACGCCTTTTGCGCGCGAAGGAAAACAGCGAATGCAGCTTGCCATGGAAGGAATTAAACGCCTTCGGGAATCTGTTGACTCAGTGATTGTTATTCCTAACGAAAAAATCGTGAAGGTTTTTGGTGAAAACATTTCTTATATTGAACAGTACCGGCTTGCGGACGACATTCTTCGCCAGGGAATAGAGGGAATGTCGCGCATAATCACGGATTACAGTTATCCAAATATTGACTTTGCGGACGTTCGCGCTGCGATGCAAGGCCAGGGAGCCGCTATTTTTGGAATAGGCGAGGCGTCTGGCGAAAACCGTGCGGTAGAAGCGGCTTCAAAGGCGATAAATAATCCTTTGCTGGAAGATTTCAGTTTTGACGGCGCAAAGCATTTTGTTATTCAGGTAAGGGCTTCAAACAATTTCAGCCAGAAAGAGCTTGACGAGATTTCAAATATCGTGTGCGCTTCTGCATGCCCGAGCTACAGTCTGAAGGACGGAATTGTCCCGGATGACGACATGGGCGACGCAATCAGCGTTACGGTAATTGCCACAGGCTTCAACAATTCAGCAGTTCCAGGACCTGAGCCGGAAGAAGTTGCCGAACCACACGAGGAGACTCCGCCTGTTGATTCTAATATAGTTTCTTCCGATGAGTTCGCAAGCCTTTTGGGTGGAAATCCTGTTCCTTCCGCATATACTGATTCGCCAAATCTTTTTGAGTCTTATGAGGAAGAAAACAGCGATGCTGAAAAATCTGTTCCGGCAAGCGCTGTGGGAACTTTTAAGACGGTTGTACGGCCTGGCGAACAGCACACCGCTGCTAAGTCAGATGATCTTTCTGTTCCTGCTTACCTGCGAAACAGGACAATAAACCTTAAACGAAAGTAATTTGGATTCTTCTGAAAAAAAACTGCAGGGCTTTTTGGCAAGATTCTATACGGATTTGCTTCTGGTGGAACGCTTGTCAAAGGAGTCTGCGGAAACTTACCGCTATGAGGCTGAAATCTTTCTGCACTGGCTTCAGCAGAACAGAATAAAACTTTCGGATGTCACCGTGCAGAATATTGTTTATTTTCTTGCGTGGCGAAAAACTACAAATCATGCTCCTCTTACTCTTTCCAAGGATATTTCTTCCCTGCGTTCTTTCGGCAGTTATGTTGAAAGAATGGGAATCTGGCCGGAAAACTACGCGCTTCTGATTGAACGTCCAAAGGCTTCCCATTCGTTGCCTCGCGTTCTTTCCGTTCAGCAGGTTGAGAAAATTCTTTCTGCGATAGATGATTCAAATCCTGTAGGAAAGAGGGACAGCGCCCTGTTTGAGCTTATATATTCATGCGGCCTCAGGGTAAGCGAAGCCTGCGGTCTGCTTATGGAAAACCTTCATCTTAAGGAGCATCTTATTCTGGTCCACGGAAAAGGTGACAAGGAAAGAATTGTTCCTTTTGGAGAAACCGCAAAGGATAAGCTTGAAAAATATCTTTTTGAAGCCCGTCCTGCCCTTGTGGGAAATAAAATTGTCTCAGAAGTTTTTGTGAATTACCGCGGTGAGCCGATTTCAAGAAAAGGCGTATGGAAAAAATTCAAGGAGCTTAATATTCTTGCCGGAATAGATGCGAAGGTTCACACATTAAGACATTCTTTTGCAACCCATCTTCTTGCCGGCGGAGCAGACCTGCGTTCTGTCCAGGAGCTTCTGGGGCACTCCGACCTTGCTACTACACAAATATATACACATGTTGACGATAAGGAACTTTCGTCATATCATCAGAAGTACTTTCCCGGTCATCATAAAGAATCTACGGAGGAAAAATGAAAAGAAACGTAATTTTCTTGCTGTCCTGTTCTGTTCTGGCATTTTCAGTGGTTTTTTCAGGCTGTAATTATTCAAACAAGGCTTTGCTCCAGAAAAGGCTTCAGAATATGGAAAAGTATTCCGGAAACCCCGGTAACATTGAGGAAATCAAAAAAGGCATTGAAAAATATGACGCCGAAGCCAGGGAACTTGCTGAAAAAAACGCAAAAATCGGAATCTGGTACAAAATTCTTGGAACGCGCTATCTTGATAAAAAAATGTATGGCAAGGCGCTGGAAAGTTTTCAGAAAGCCATTGAATTTTATCCTGAAAACCCGAACCTTTATTATTACGTAGGAGTTTCGGCGGCTTTTGTAAGTCATTCCGCCCTTGATTTTAACGGTTCCGGAAGAAATGATGCAAAAATGAACTATCTGAGGCTTTCTGAAAGCGCTTTTAAGCAGGCTTTGAATATTGACGGACGCTATGCAAAGGCTCTTTATTCGCTGGGTGTTCTTTATGTCTATGACCTTGACGATGGCGGGCAGGCTGTAAAATATCTTGAACGCTACGTTGAAATAGAAAAGCGTGATACGGACGGAATGCAGGTTCTTGCGAGCGCCTATTACATGACTTCGCAGTTTGAGAAGGCGGCTGAAATGTATGATAAAATCATTTCAATTACAAAATCTGCCGAACGAAAAGCGGATGCCGAATCTAAAAAAAAGGTGATGCTGGACGCAATTTATGGAAATTAATAAAAATGAACAAACCTCTGCCCGTTCCGAGCCGGTATGTTCTTTGCGCGAAAAGCAGCTTTTATTGATTTCTCTGGCAAGAATCACCTTTCTTTCTCTGGCGGAAAAACTAATTTTATTGAAAAAACTTGACAGTTCCGACGACCTTGCATTACTGTCTTTAACAGACCTTTCTGAAATTTGCAGAAGGCCTCTGGAAAAGGCGGTTTGGAACGGTGAAGAAAACCTTCGGATGGCAAAGAGGGAAGAAGCCGTTGTCCGGGCTAAGAATATTCAGATTGTACCTTATGCGGCTTCTGAATATCCGGCGCTGCTTAGGGAATGTGTAAATGCTCCGTTTGCATTGTTCTGCATGGGAGACATTTCGTGCCTTTCCGGCAAAACCGTTTCTGTTGTGGGAACAAGAAGAATTGCGCCGGAAGCAAGAAAGGCGGCGGTTCAGTTTGCCTATGACGCCGTTTCTGACGGTGTTACTGTTGTAAGCGGCCTTGCCTACGGAGTTGATTCCGCGGCGCATTCCGGCGCTGTGAAGGCTTGCCTTGATGCGGCGGATTCTTCATCGTACGGAAAGACCTGCGCGGTTCTTCCATGCGGCATTGATACGATTGTTCCTTATGCGAACAGAAAACTTGCCGAAAATATTTTAAGGTCGGGTGGAGCTATTGTCAGTGAATATGTTCCGGGTATTCCTGCCGAACGGTGGCGTTTTGTCCAGAGAAACAGAATTATTGCCGCTCTGTCGCCTGCGACATTAGTTGTTCAGGCTCCGTGCGGAAGCGGCTCCCTTATTACTGCGGATTTTGCGCTGGAATGCGGACGGGATGTTCTGTTTCATAAGGCGGCGTTTTCGGAAAATGCCTGTTCTGTAAGAAACCTGGTCGAATCTGAGCTTCAGGCAAAGTTTGCCATGGGAAAGGCAGGCAGGAAAAAACTTGAAAATACTCCTGAAAAATATCTTGATGCAGGCGCGCCTGTGATAGAAAATTATCAGGATTTCTGCAAATGCATGACAGAAATGCCGGGTATGCGCAGGTATATAAACGAAAAAAATATGCAGCTTGAACTGATTTAGTTCCGCGCAAAAACATCATTATGAGGATTTTATGGCTGAAAAAAAATCTACATCAAAAAAATCTAAAGCAAACAAAAAACAGACTCTTGTTATTGTGGAGTCTCCGGCTAAGGCTCATACAATAGAAAAATATCTTGGTTCCGGTTATACGGTCAAGGCGTCTATGGGTCATCTTATTGATTTGCCTAAGTCGCGCCTTGCGATTGATGTGGAGCATGGTTTTCAGCCTGAATATATTACTGTCCGCGGAAGGGCAAAACTTTTAAAGGAGCTTCAGAGGGATGCAAAAAAATCAGACGAAGTTCTGCTTGCATCCGATAACGACCGCGAAGGAGAAGCGATTGCATGGCACCTGAACAACGCCCTTAAGGACAAGACTGACGCAAAAATCAGCAGGATTGTCTTTAACGAAATTACTCCTGGAGCAATAACAGAGGCGGTTCAGAACCCTGGTGAGATTGTCGAGTCAAAGGTGAATGCCCAGAAAGCCAGGCGGGTTCTTGACCGTCTTGTGGGTTACAATCTGAGTCCTATTCTTTGGGCAAAGGTAAAGAACGGACTTTCTGCAGGACGCGTGCAGTCTGTCGCTCTAAGGCTTATCTGCGAGCGCGAAAAAGAAGTTGAAGATTTTATTCCGGAAGAATATTGGACTCTGGATGCGGATTTTGTAAAAGGAAAGACAAAATTTACTGCGCGCCTTGTAAAGTACAAGGGTGAAAATCCTGAGCTTAAAAACGAAAATGCCGTAAATGATATTATTGCGGAAATTCAAAATTCTGAATGCAAGGTTGAAAATATAAAGCAGTCGGAAAAAACTGTGCGTCCTAAAGCTCCGTTCACTACTTCCAAAATGCAGCAGGAAGCGGCGAACCGCCTTGGGTTTACTTCTAAAAAGACAATGCAGATTGCGCAGCAGCTTTACGAAGGTATAAACATCGGGCAGAACCGCGTTGGTCTTATAACTTATATGAGAACGGATTCCGTGCGTATTTCCCAGACAGCTCTTGACGATGTGCGCGGCTGGATTGCAAAGAACTTTGCCGATGAGCTTCCTGAAGAGCCGATTCACTATGCGGTTGGAAAAAGCGCCCAGGATGCCCACGAAGGTATCCGTCCTACTTATGTTGAATACACGCCTGATTCGGTAAAGGATTATCTTACGCGCGACCAGCTAAGGCTTTATACGATAATCTGGGAGCGTTTTGTTTCAAGCCAGATGAAAAATGCAAAGACAACTACTACATCCGCTGAAATTTCGGCCGGAGACGCCTTGTTCCGCGTAAGCGCATCCAGAATTACGGAAAAAGGTTTTTACAATGTAATAAAGCTTCTTTCTTCAAAAGAGGAAAAAACTGGAACTCTTCCGGCCTTGAAAGTTGGCGAGGTCTTGAGATCCGATAAATTTTATCCGGAGCAGCATTTTACTCAGGGACCGGCCCGCTATACGGATGCTTCGATTGTCCGCACGCTTGAGGAAAAGGGAATAGGACGCCCTTCAACGTATGCTCCGATAATTTCAGTTCTTCTTGACCGGTATTACGTTACCCGCTCTAACAAGCAGCTTGTTCCGACTCAGCTTGGCCGCATTATTTGCAGGATTCTTGTGGAGTCTTTCCCGGATGTTATAAACGAGCATTTTACGGCGGAGGTTGAAACAAACCTTGACAAAGTTGAGGAAGATAAGCTTGTCTGGAACAATATGATTGCTGATTTTTTTGATCCGTTCAGAAAACGTGTTGACGAGGTTATGCAGTCAGTTCAGAGCATAAAGGGAAGTCTTGACGAGCCTACGGACAAGATATGCGAAAAATGCGGAAAGCCGATGGTGAAAAAACTCGGCCGTTTCGGATATTTTCTTGCCTGCTCAGGATTCCCGGAATGTCACAATACAAAATCTATTCCGCTTGCAAAATGCCCTGTGCCGGGATGCAACGGCGAAATTGTCGCCAGAAAAACAAAAGGCCGCGGAAAAGAATTCTACGGATGCACAAATTATCCGGCCTGCAGTTTTATAAGTCATTTTAAACCGATTGACCAGTATTGTCCTAAGTGCGGATGGTTTCTGGTTGAAAAGTTTGACAAAAAGAACGGCTCTTATAAATCTTGCATAAATCCTGACTGCGACTATCTGCATTCAGCAGGTGAAGAAGATGAGTAAAAGTCTTTCTCTGAAGCAGGCTGGCGAAGAATTTTTTATTTATCTTTCTTCTGTCCGCGAGCTTTCAGAAAATTCGATTATTGCCTACAAAAATGATTTTTCTCACCTTGAAAAAGCGCTTGGCGGCGACTGCCCGGTGGATGATATTACCACAGAGGATTTGCGCCTTTGCATCGCGCGTCTTTCACAGCAGAAGATGGCGGCTTCCAGCATAAACAGATTTATTGCGGCGGTCAGAACTTTTTTTGCCTATTGCCGAAAATTTGATTATATTAAAATAAATCCATCTGTAAAGCTGGCTTCGGTAAAGCTTCCTAAATATATGCCGAGGTTTCTTACAAGCCCGGAAATAGATGAGCTTTGCGAGCAGCCTGAAAAAAAAGAACTTCTCTGGGCAAACAGGGACAGGGCTCTTTTTGAGATGATGTATTCTTCCGGCTGCCGTGTAAGCGAGATTGTCGGGCTGAAATTTTCTGACATGGCGGAAGATTTTGGCTCTGCTGTTGTTACTGGAAAAGGCCGCAAGGATAGGATTGTTTATTTTGAGCGTGATGCAAAAATTGCGCTTAAAAATTATATAAGGGATCGCGAGCAGCTGTTCCGCGGACTGAACAAAAAGGATGACGTAAAGGAAATATTCGTAAACCAGAAAGGAACTCCGCTTACGGCGCATGGCGTGCGCTGGATTCTTTCCCGGTATACGGGCATGGAAGGAACGAACCATCATGTCTCGCCGCATGCCCTTCGTCATACTTTTGCCACGGCAATGCTTATGCACGGCGCGGATGTCAGGATTGTGCAGGAACTCTTAGGGCATTCAAGCGTTTCTACAACGCAGCGCTATACGCATATAACAACAGAAAAACTTATAGATGTCTATAATAAAGCGCATCCGCATTCATAGATTTGGAGATTTATATGAAGAATAAAATCAGAAGCACTACGGTTATCGCCGTAAAAAAAGACGGTCATGTCGCCATGGCAGGGGACGGTCAGGTTACATCCGGAAATACAGTTATGAAAGGAAACGCCCATAAAGTCCGCCGCATTTACGATGGAAAAATTCTTACAGGATTTGCAGGAAGCGTTGCGGACGCGTTTACTCTGTTCGACCTTTTTGAAACAAAAATAAAGGAATTTAATGGCGATTTGACCCGCGCCGCAGTTGAGCTCGCAAAAATGTGGCGCACGGAAAAATCTCTCCAGAAGCTGGAAGCCCTTCTTCTTGTTGCGGATAAGAATAAAATTCTTCTTATAAGCGGAGACGGAAATGTCATTGAGCCGGAAAACGATGTTCTTGCTATCGGCTCCGGCGGAAACTACGCGTATTCCGCGGCGCTGGCATATCTTGAAAGCTCAAGTTATTCGGCCCGCGAAATTGCTGAAAAATCATTAAAAATTGCAGGTGATATATGTATCTATACTAACGGCAATATCACTGTGGAGGAACTTTAATCTTATGGAAAAAAATATTGACTTGACACCTAAGCAGATTGTAGAAAAACTTGATCAATATATAATCGGTCAGGACAAGGCGAAGCGTGCCGTTGCTGTCGCCCTTAGAAACAGAACACGTCGCCTTAAGCTTGACGAGTCTATACGCGATGAGGTCGCTCCTAAGAATATCCTGATGATAGGACCTACCGGTTGTGGAAAAACCGAGATTGCGCGCCGTCTTGCGAAGCTTTGCAACGCTCCGTTCCTTAAAGTTGAAGCCACTAAATACACCGAGGTAGGATATGTCGGCCGCGATGTGGAATCTATGGTGCGGGATCTTATGGCAGTCGGCGTAAACGATGTAAAGGCTGAGATGGAAGATGAGCTGAAGGAAAAGTCGGTTTCTGTTGTTGAAGAAAAACTTCTTGACCTTCTTTTGCCTGGAACTGGAAAAAAACAGCCTGCCGCTGAAAGTACGGCGGAGCTTCCTGCTGAAAATGCTGATTCAACACGCGAAAAATTCCGTCAGATGCTTAGGGAAGGAAAACTGGAGGACCGCGAGGTTGAAGTTACTGTAAGCCGTCAGACAGGAGTTTCCGGAATGGAAATAATTGCGGGCGGTTCGCTTGATGACCTTCAGAGCAGCATGCAGAACCTTGCCGGAATGCTTCAGGGCGGACGCCGCAAGAAGCGGACTGTTTCCGTAAAGGAGGCGCGGAAGATTCTTACGCAGGAGACTCTTGACGGCATGGTCGACAACGACAAGGTTATCGACAGGGCCAAGGAGCGGGTTGAAAACAGCGGAATTATTTTTATAGACGAAATTGATAAAATCGCAGTTCACGGCGAAAGCCACGGACAGGATGTAAGCCGCGAAGGCGTTCAGCGCGATATTCTTCCGATTGTTGAAGGAAGCAATGTCAGCACGAAATTCGGCGTAATCAATACTACGCATATTCTTTTTATTGCGGCGGGCGCGTTCAGCGTGGCTTCTCCAAGCGATTTGATTCCTGAGCTGCAGGGACGTTTTCCGCTCCGCGTTGAGCTTGAAAGCCTTACGAAGGAAGATTTTAAGAAAATTCTTAAAGAACCTAAGAACAGCCTTATAATGCAGTACAAGTCATTGCTTGCAACGGAAGATGTTGTTCTTGAGATTACAGAGGACGCGATTGAATGTATGAGTGTAATCGCAGAAGATGTCAACAACAAGGCTGAGAATATAGGAGCGCGGCGTCTTCATACGGTTATGGAAAAAGTTCTTGATGAAATCAATTTTTCCGCCGATGAACATTCCGGCGAGACCTTCAAAATTGATGCGGAATATGTCAATTCGAAGCTTAAGGACATCGCCCGCGATCAGGATTTATCAAGATATATCCTGTAAAATTATAAAAAAAAACTAAACATATTCTTTGTCTTTCCGAAAATTTTATATAGGAAGGACAAGGAATATGAATACTTTTACAAGAAATGTCGATTTGCTTCAGCGCACAATGGATGCAGTATCGCTTCGCTATCAGGTGAGCGCAAACAATCTTGCCAACAGCGAAGTTCCTGGTTTTAAACGTTCAACAGTAAATTTTGAAAGCGAGCTGAAGCGCGCCTTTGAGTCGGAAGAAAAGGCAAAGAACGGTTTTCAGTTCACACGCACAGATTCTCGTCATATTTCTTTTAACACCCCGTATGATTACAGAGATGTAGAGCCGCGCAGGGTTCTTGACTATACTACAACGGCAAAGCCAAACGGAAATAACGTTGATGCCGAAACAGAAGCGAATAACATCCTTCAGATTCAGATGCAGTACAGGCTTCTTTCCCAGCTTACAAATTTTGAATTTTCACAGATTAATTCCGTTATGAAAAAATAATTCTATAGGAGCTTGATATGGGACTTTTTACATCAATAAATATCGCGGCTACAGGAATGTCCGCTGAAAGACTTAGAACAGATGTTATTTCAAACAATATAGCCAACGCATCTACAACAAGAACCCAGGAAGGCGGCGCATTCAAGCGTTCCCGCGTGGTTTTTGAACCTGTAAGCGCAGGGCGTCCGCAGTTTCGGACTCCGTTTACTCCTTCTGATCTTGATAACGGGCCTGGAAAAGGCGTAAAGGTTCTTGAAATTGTAAAAGATACTTCTGAAGGCCGTCTTGTTTACGCTCCGGAGGATCCAGATGCGATAAAATCAGGGCCGAATGCAGGCTATGTTGAATATCCGAACGTAAACATTGTGAATGAAATGGTTGACCTTATTTCTGCAAGCCGCGCTTACGAGGCGAATTCAACGGTTGTAGAGGGCGCGAAAAGTATGTTCTCGGCGGCTCTGGAAATAGGTTCCCGCTGATTTTAATTGAATGATGCGCTCTATTTATGGGCAATCCTCAATTGACAGTATCCCCAAGTCGATGTAAAATTTTAGGCGGGTGAGGAAATATGAAGATACCAGAGTTAAATTCATTTCAGTTGAACAGAACGGAAACCGGGCACGCCGCGAAGGCTTCTTTCGGGCTTTCGCAGGAAAATTACGCAAGAACCGAAGTTTCAAAGAATTCAGCCTCGTTCGGAGATTATCTGCTTCAGGCTTTTCAGGCTATGAACGACCAGCAGATTGAGGCGGGCGACATGCAGAAAAAGGTTATCACGGACCCTGATTCTGTTGACCTTCACGATGTTACTATTGCAATGTCAAAAGCCAGGATGTCTCTGAACCTTGCAAATTCCATAATTGACCGTATTGTAAACGGATGGTCGGAAATTACAACAACCCGATAAAATCTTGCTTTTCAGAATTCTTATTATGTGTTAAAATAACTCATTAAAATAATCGTTTTTGCTCGTTCACGGGAGGGGACTGATGAACGAATGGTTTAAAAATATGATTGAAAAGTTTCAGAATTTCTGGAAAACAAGTTCAGTCATTGTAAAAGTTATTGTTATCGGCATTGCCCTTGCTGTTGTTGGCGCTGTTATCTTTGCCGTTAACGTAAGCGGCTCTGATTCCACTGTAAAGCTTTTTCCTCAGGCTGTAACCGACGAATCTGTAAGAAACCAGATTCTTGACCGCGTTGCCCGGGAAAATGTGCAGGTTTACGTGAATGACGAAGGGGTTATTTCCGTTAATGATGAAAAAACTGCGCGCCGCATAAGGACTCTTCTTTCTGTGGAAGGTCTGGCTCCTTCAAATTATGATCCGTTTGCAGAATTTTATAACCGTTCATGGTCCACCACTGATGCGGAACAGAATGTGCGCCGTAAAAATGCCATTTCTGCTGCGTTGAAACAGCATCTTGAATCTCTTTCTGATATTGATGTGGCGTTTGTTACCCTTGTTCTTCCAGACAAGGCTCTTTTTGCCTCGGAACAGAATCCTGTTACGGCAAGCATTGCGATCAGACCGTCGCGTACAAGCGACATTCTTTCAGACAGAAGAAAAGTAAAGGGAATCCAGGATTATATTTTAAAGGCTGTTGAAGGCCTTTCCGCGGAAAACCTTACGATTATAGATCAGAATGGTCATATTCTTAACGATTTTGAGGGAATGGCGGAAAGCGACCGCGTCTCGATAATCGAAAAGCAGCAGAAACTTATACGCAAGATGGAAGCGCAGCTGGAGGCGAAAGTTCTTGCCGCCCTTCAGAATAACTATACTTCTGACAGAATTACAGATGTAATTGCCCATTACGAGATGGATATGTCGGAAAAGCACAGCGATTCCACGATTTATTCTCCGATTCAGATTAGACCGGATAACCCGGATACGCCTTATGACGACTCTGAATACCGTGATACGCTGCCTATCAGCCAGCAGACAGTTACCAAGGAATGGCAGGGAACAGGCTACAATCCGGAAGGACCTGCCGGCGTGGAAGGCCAGACTCCTCCGGTTTATTCCGATGTCTCAAATGTAATCGGAAAGTCTACGGAAACAGGCGTTTCTCAGAATAATGTGATAAACACAACTCATATTACGGAGAAGGTTGCCCCTCAGCCTGGCCGGATTACTATTTCCGCGAACATAGACGGCGTATGGAAGCTTAAGAAAGATCCTAAGACCCATGAATATATAATAAATGAAGAGGACGGAAGCCTTGTGCGCGAGTACACTCCTATTTCGCCGGAAGATCTTGCGAAAATAAAGGAGTATGTGGAGGCTGCTGTAGGATTCAGTAAAAGCCGGAGCGATGTTGTTACGATTACAAACATTCCGATAGACCATACCCAGGAATTCCGGGAATTTGATGAAGCGTATTTCAAGAAGCTTCAGACAAGGCGGACAATTTTGCTGGTTCTTGCCGCAGTTGCAGTTGTTCTGGTTGGTTTTATTCTTTTCCGCATTATCAGCAAGGAAATCGAGCGCCGCCGCCGCGCCCGCGAGGAAGAGCTTTTGCGTCAGCAGCAGCTTGCGCGCGAACAGGCTTTGTGGGAAGCAAAAGACGAGGCGCAGACAGTTACTATGTCTGTTGAGGAGAGCCGCCGTGCGGAACTTCAGGAAAATGCCATCAATATGGCTAAAGAACACCCTGAAGATGTTGCTATGCTTATCAGAACATGGCTTATGGAGGAGTAGAAAATGGCAGATGATGTACCAAAATCGAATCCAAAACCGATTCCTAAGGCTGGCAGCCTGAAGCCTGCCGGCTCTTCTAAAAAAGATAAAAAAGACTATAAAAGCCTTACCGGCCGTCAGAAAGCCGCGATATTTCTTGTTTCGCTTGGTTCGGATGTTTCTGCAGAAGTAATGAAGCACTTGCGTGAAGACGAGGTTGAAACCCTTACTTTTGAAATTGCCCGGCTTGAGACAGTAGACGCTGAATACAAAGATGCGGTTCTTGAAGAATTCCAGGAAATGATGAACGCGCAGAACTTTATCACAACCGGTGGTATTGACTATGCGCGTGAGCTTCTTGAAAAGTCCCTGGGCTCGCAGAAAGCGATTGATATTATCAACAGGCTTACTTCAAGCCTTCAGGTCCGTCCATTCGACTTTATTCGCCGCACTGACCCTGCTCATTTGCTGAACTTTATACAGCAGGAATATCCGCAGACGATTGCCCTGATTCTGGCTTATCTTGAACCGGGAAAAGCGGCTATTATCCTGCAGAATCTTCCGGAGGAAATGCAGCCGGAAGTTTCAAAGCGACTTGCCACAATGGACCGGACTTCTCCGGATGTTCTGCGCGAGGTTGAAAGGGTTCTTGAAAAGAAACTTTCAACTCTTTCCAGCGAAGACTACACAGCGGCCGGCGGTGTTGAATCTATTGTTGAGATTCTTAACCTTGTTGACCGTTCTTCTGAAAAAGCGATTATTGAATCCCTTGAAGAGGAAGATCCGGATTTGGCGGAAGAAATCAAAAAGCGAATGTTCGTTTTCGAAGATATTGTTATGCTCGACGACCGCGCGATTCAGAAGGTTCTCCGCGAAGTCGATACCCAGGAGCTTTCAAAAGCGCTCAAGTCTGTTGATACCGAGGTTCAGGACAAGATTTTCCGCAATATGTCAAAGCGTGCCGCAAGCATGTTAAAAGAAGATATGGAGTTCATGGGACCTGTCCGGCTTAAGGATGTTGAGGAAGCCCAGCAGAAGATTGTTTCTACAATCCGGCGTCTTGAAGATTCCGGCGAAATCGTTATTGCCCGCTCTGGCGAGGACGAGCTGGTTCAGTAACAGAATGATTCTATAAAAATTGTGGGAATGTAAGATGGCAAAGCAAGTATTCAGACCGAATGAAATTAAACTCAAGGATAATGAGAAGAAATTCAATCTTCCGCTTCTGCATGACTACAGACCGCATGAAGAAAAACCGGAAGTTGTTGAAGAGATTTATCAGGGGCCAAGCGCAGAAGATTTGCGTAAAGAAGCCGAGGCGTTCCGGCAGGGCTGGGAAATTGAAAAGCAGCATCTTTTGGAAGAGGCGAATGCTCAGGCTGATGAAATTATAAAAAACGCGAAAGATGCGGCGTTTGAGGAAGTAAAGCGAAAAACAGACGAGGCTTCGGTTATTAAGTCTGATGCGCAGTCTCAGGCTGATGAGATAATTGCGAATGCAAAATCCGAGGCAGAGAAAATAATTCAGGATGCGCATCTGGAAGAGCAGAAGATAAAGGACGACGCAAAGCAGGACGGTTTCAAGCAGGGACATGATGATGGCTATTCTGCCGGTGAGTCTGAGATAGAAAGACTTGTGGAGCGACTTCGCAAGATGGTCGAGGCCTTGATGCTTCGCCGAGAGGAGATTCTTAAGGAAACCGAGCAGCAGATTGTTGAGCTTGTGATTCTTATGACCCGAAAAGTAGTAAAAATCATTTCGGAGACGCAAAAAACGGCTATTATGAGCAATGTTCTTGCCGCGCTGAAAAAAGTAAAGTCGCGCGGAAACGTAATCCTTCATGTAAATCTTGAGGACTTGAAGCTTGCGTCTGCAAATGCTGATGAATTTATAAAAAGGGTAGAAAATATCCAGGGAATCACGGTTGTGGAAGATTCAACGGTTGAAAAAGGCGGCTGCGTTGTTGAAACTGATTTTGGCGCGATTGATGCCCGTATTTCAAGCCAGCTTAGCGAGCTTGAGGAAAAAATCATGGAAATTTCTCCTATAAAATCGGTGAAAAAAGGCGCAGACATTCCTTCCGCGGAGTGATTATGGAATTCAATTTTTCAAAGTATATAAAAACCGTTGAGGATTTTGACCCGATTGCATATATCGGCTATGTTTCTGCCGTAACCGGAAAACAAATTGTAAGCAACGGACCTGTTGCCCAGATTGGTGAAATCTGCACAATAAAATTTAAGAATGGAAAAGAGATTTTTGCCGAAGTCGTAGGGCTTGACAAAAAACAAGTTCTGCTGACTCCTTACGGCGACACTGAAGGAATTGAAATCGGCTGCGAGGTTGTCGGCTCTGGAAAAACCCTTCAGGTTCCGGTTGGAATGTCGCTCTTGGGAAGAACGATTGATGCGACAGGAAAACCTTGCGACGGACTTGGGGAACTTTTGCCGGAAGCTTATTATCCTGCGCTGAATGTTCCGACTGATCCGATGAAAAAAAAGCCTATAAACAGGCGCATTACAACAGGTGTCCGCTCGATTGATGCGATGCTTACCTGCGGCAAAGGGCAGCGAATCGGGATTTTTGCGGGTTCCGGCGTTGGAAAATCAACTTTGCTTGGAATGATTGCGCGTAACACAGATGCGGAGATAAATGTTGTAGGTCTTATTGGCGAACGAAACCGCGAGGTTCTTGACTTTATAAACAATGACCTTGGAAAAGAAGGAATGAAGCGTTCTGTTGTGGTTGTTGCGACCGGCGACCAGCCTGCAATCTGCCGTCTTAGGGCGGCTTATGTTTGTACTGCGATTGCAGAATATTTCCGCGACCAGGGAAAAGACGTTTTTATGATGGTTGACAATGTTACCCGCTTTGCAAAAGCCCAGCTTGAGATTGGAATTGCGAACGGCGAGCCGCCTACAGCAAGCGGATACCCTGCAAGTGTTTACAGCATGATCCCGGCTTTGATGGAACGTACCGGAACAAGCGACAAAGGAACTATCACCGCGTTTTATGCCGTTCTTGTTGATGGCGATGACATGGATGACCCGATTGCGGACTGCGTTCGCGGTGTTCTGGACGGACATATAGTTCTTAGCAGAAAACTTGCGTCGGCGTACCATTATCCGGCTGTGGACGTTTTGCCTTCCATAAGCCGTTTGCAGCGCCGGGTTACAGGTCCTTTTACAAAAAAAGCGTATGCAAGAATCCGCGGACTTATGGCGACCTATCAGAACAATGCCCTTATGATAAATTCGGGAATGTATACAAAAGGCGATTCCACTGCGATTGATGAGGCGATTGATAAGTACGACGAGATTGAGGAATTTTTAAAGCAGGATGAATACGAAAAATGTACTATGGAAGACACTTTGAATAAACTGGGTGCTGTTTCCGGCATAGAAATTCCGAAGGAAGAGTATGTTGAAGCCCCGAATCTTGAAAAATCTGTAGAAAATGACGAAATTTAAGTTTGAGCTTCAGGATATACTTGAGGCTAAGAAATTTGAGCAGACTCAGGCAGAAAATGAGCTTGGAAAAGCGCTTGCGGCTGAAAAAGAAATTCAGGACAAGCTTGATTTGCTTGCGGAACAGAAAAAAGCGATGCAGCAGTCCGTAAAAAACACAAAGGATTTTAATCAGATTATGGCGGCGAACAATTTTTCAGATTTTGTCCGGAACCAGTCAGAATATCTTTTTAGGGAAATGGCAGAGGCAAAGATTGTTACGGAACAAAAACGGGAGATTCTTAAAAAAATAATGCAGAGCGTCGATTCGCTTGAGCGGCTTCGGGATTTTCAAAAAGAAGACTTTAAAGCCGCCCAAAAACGAAAGCAGACGAAAATTATCGGTGGAATTGTTTCCGCAAAATACGCCCGCGAACATTCAAAGGACAACGACGATTAGTAATGGAACGCCGAGCCGCCTATAAATTCCCGGATTATAGAGCGTACCGGAACTTGTGTAGGCGCAATTGTCGCAAAGTTGTCCAAAAATGAAAGCAGCATGCACGCTTCTGAATATTCCGGTTCATTCGGAGTTACGCAGCGCAAAAGCGGTTCAGCGTAGACTTTAAGGACGCTAAGCTCGTAGTCAAGCGCAGTGTTTAAAATCGCATCCGCATTGTTCTGGAACGGGAATATATGCAGCTCTTCGCCTTTCTGCACGCTTGGCCACATCGCGATTGTGCCGGCCGCTGATTTGCCGCGGAACTGGTAGTCGCGCACGATTCTTCTGATAAGCCTGTTGTTGCTGGTTGGAATTCTGTTGTGGTCGTCAAGGTTCAGCTGTGTAAGCGCGGAAAGATAAATCTTGAACTTATATTCGGCAGGAATTTTGGGAGTCAGCCTTGGATTTAGACCATGGATTCCTTCCATTATGAGAATTTCATTTTCCTCAAGCCTCATCTTGTTGTTTTCATCAAAAGTCTGTGTTCCGTTGTGGAAGTCATAAGAAGGGATGATAACTTCCTTACCGGCAAAAAGATCCACCAGATTCTGATTTAAAAGCTCTATGTCCAGCGCTTCAAGGCATTCAAAGTCAAAATTTCCGTCTTTGTCTTTTGGAGTGCGTGAGTGGTCAACGTAATAGCTGTCAAGGCTGATTACTTTTGGCGCGTAGCCCATCGCCTGAAGCTCCAGCGCAAGTTTTTTTGAGGTGGTTGTTTTTCCTGATGAAGAAGGTCCTGCCATAAGCACTACGCGGACTGTTTTTTTCCGCACAATCTGGTCTGCGATTTCTGCAATATTTTTTTCCTGAAATGTTTCTGTTATGTCTATAAAATCGTTGATTTTCCGCTTTGCAATAAGTTCGTTCAGATCTGCGGCTGCCGTGATTCCTATTCTTTGTCCCCATTTTTTGTATTTTGAATAAATTTCAAAAAGTTTTGGCTCGTCAACAAATTCTGTAAGTTTTGAATGGTCTGAGGAAGCCGGAAATCGCAAAAGGAAGCCTTCTCCGTACGGTTTCAGGGCAAACGTTTTAAGCGCGCCGGTGGAAGGCACTAGCGGACCGAAATAAAGGTCGCTGAAATCTTTTATCGCATTGATTTTTACCCTTGGCGCCGCGATAAAATCAAGCTGCTTGCGCGTTTTTTTTAGTCCAAGCTTTTCAAAAAGCGCAGTCGCCTCGTTGTAGGAAATAGTGTCTGTTTCAATCGGAATGTCTTGCTGAACCATTCTCCGCATTTCTTCTTCGATAAGGGCAATGTCTGCCGCGCTGATTTTGTTTACGTTTCTGAATGTGTAATAGTATCCGTAACCTAGGCTGTGTCCTACAAGAAGCTGGTATTCAGGGTAAAGCCTGTGCGTCGCCGCTGCAAGCAAAAGGCACAGCGATCGTCGGTAAATATTTGCGCCGTCCTTTGTGTCTATAAAAACCGGCTCGATTTTTCCTGAATATTTTATTTTTTTTTCAAGGGAATAGATTTTATTGTTCAGACGCATTGCAAGAACCCGGCTGTCTTGTCCGTTGATATTTTTCAATAGTTCCGACGCGACTGTGTTTTTTGCAGTTTCTATGGTATTTCCGTCAGGAAAGGTTATCTTTAATTTTTCTTCTTTCATAAAGCTCCGCCTTCAGTTGTTATACATTAATTTTACAGCAGTTTTTTTGTAAGTCAAAAGGAAATATTTTTGCTTGGAATATTTCTATTCTTGACAAAATTATGTGGGGGGGGGATGATATAGTATCATTTTTTTAGGAGATTTTATGAAGAAAATTGGTTTAGCTTTAATTGTTGTTTTTTCTATGATTTTTATGTCTTGTGCTTCAGCAATTAAAGTTGGGAAAAATGTGGAAAAATATAATATTACTTCAATATTTGATAATCCTGATATGGAATTTATTGGTTTTAAAATAGATTCAAATATTTTGTCAACATCTTCATCAGCGAAATTTTCTGCTGGAGTTTGGATGCCGGATGTTGACAATGTGATGTCGGAATATGATCAGGCAAAAGCGATTTCAACGACAGGAAGTCTTAGGCAGTTAGGATATATTCTTGAATCTAATGGTATTGCTGTTAATAAAATGGATTCATATTTTGGAATTTATTCGTTGCAAGAAATGGAATTGTATAAAAGTGATAAGCGATATGTAACATTCGTTGAAGTTTCAAAAAGTAAATTATATTTCTCTGATAATAAAGGAAGTAAAAATATATTAGGCGGTGTGGGAGCTGGATTTATAGGCGGAGGTCTTCCTTTTCTTATTTTGGGTGCTGCATATAACGATGGCAAGAATGAACTTGCGAAATATTATATGACAATGGGTGGTATTTTTACAGGTTTAGGAGTTCCTTTTGCAATTACAGCATTAACACCAAGCAAGACAAAAATCAATTTTTCTGGATTATATAATATTTATTTGTATGATACTCAGGCAAAATTATTGATAAGAAAAGATTCTGTTAGTGTAAATCTCAATGAAAAATTTGCGGGCTCATATACTTATGATGACAATAGTAAAGATATAGTTTGGACTTATATTTCTGATAATGTCTATAATGCTATATTAAAAAAATATGATGAGCTGAATAAATGGCTAAGTAGCAATCTTCAAAAATAAATTCAATTTTTTCTTTTCAGATAAAAACAAAATCCTGCCCGGAATTCAGGCAGGGTTTTGTGACAATAAAATTGTTAATACTCAATCTTCACCGTATCTACTACGTAGGTTTCTTTGAATTTGGAATAAGTTTATCCAAATAATATTACGTGATGGGGAGATTCTGTAGTAAAGTGACACTTATAATGTAACACATATCTTGAAGGAATATGTGTGTTTCATTATTTTATAACTATATGGCTTTTATTTGCGATTGGTTCGGCTGTATTTGCGGCCCTTACTTCTATTCTTGCAAAAATCGGTATTGAATAGGAAAGGACTTTCTGATTCAAAAACTGAACGGATTGATAGCAGTATAAATTATTTACGAATTTCTTTTTCTTTTGTGATATGATAAAATAGTTGTAAAGAAGATATGGAAAAAGAAACAGATGACCGCCTGACTGCAATCGAAGTGAAACTAGCCTACATGGAAGATTTTGTAAACCAGATTCAAAACGTTGCAGTTGAACAGGCAAAGACTATTGATAAACTTCAGAAAGAAATAAAACTGATGTCGGACCGAATCCGCGAAATGTCGAATACGATGGAAGGGGATATTCCTAATAGGAAGCCACCGCATTATTAGAAATAAAACCACAGTGAGAATGAATCCGCTTTGTGTTGTAAAAAGTTTCGATATATTCAAAAACAAGGCTCCGACAATGTTCGTAACCTTGAATCTGAAACCTGTAAAGCCATTCGCGTTTTATCAATGAATGAATAAATCCATAGTATTTTGAAAAAAAATGTGATAAATTATTATAAAAAAATTGCAAGAATTTAAAATTAGCAAAACAGGATAAATATGGAAAAATTTAAGCTCATTTCAACTTTATTTATTTCAATTCTTCTAATTTTTTCAGGCTGTAATGTAGAAACAGATACTACTCAATCAGGTCAAATCATAAAGACAGAAAGTCAAACTGTAACTTTCAGCAACAAAAATGCCAATTTCACGATGATAGACATTTCCTTTACCGATGGAAGAACCTCAGACTCAATTATTTTAGGCGAAGATTTACTTGAAGTTCCCTACACGACGAATGTAAAACCATTCCGACTTGCAATGTACGAAACAAGTTACAACACCTGGTATGAAGTTTTAAAATGGGCAGAAAACAACGGCTACAAGATTGTAAATAAAGGCGTTGAAGGAGTTTTTGGCGAAGTTGGAAAAGAAAATAATATGTCAGGACCAGGAGAAGAGCCAAAACTTGTTGAAATGCTTGTTTGCCGTCTTACCTGGCGCGATGTAATGGTATGGTGCAATGCATTAAGCGAAATGAAAGGTCTTGAACCAGTTTACTGCACAGACAAAGATTTTAAAACACCTTTAAGAGATTCAACTGGAGTTGCTCAAAATGATTTAGAAAATTATGCGATAGAACCGGGAGAAGTTGACAATCCGTATGTAAACACAAATGCAAACGGTTTCAGGCTTCCTTATGTAAAAGAATGGGAATATGCTGCACGAAAGCGCCTTGATGCAACTGCAATTTCTGGAAGAAATGTTTCTGGAGATGAAACTGGTTCTGCAATTAAAACAACAGCCACAGAAAAAATGAACGGAATATCGTTTACTTTTTCTACAAAACAAAACGAATATTGCTGGCAAAGGCAAAATAGCGCTTCAAACGGACCTTCAGAAACTTACACAGGACAAGATGATACAAACACAACGCTTTCAACAAAAACAGGAAAATCCATCTCTGGAAGAAGAATGCATCTTTCAGGTGGAAGACTTCCAAATCATTTAGGATTCTTCGACATGAGCGGAAATGTTCCTGAATGGTGTTTTGACTACGATGTTTCTTACGGTTCAGTTTATAAATTTTCTACAGCACGAGGACTTAGAGGCGGAGACCATTTAAATGAAATCGTAGGTTCACGCTGTTCCGGATACAAAGGCGGCGCTTTAGTTGGGCTCGCATTCGGTTTCCGTATTGCACAGAATCATTAAATGAATAAACTGGTTACAAAGCCTTTTGAGAATCGTTTCTATAAATAGGAAGTGTAGTGCCGTTTAAATTTACAGTTGTTTTTCCTGACTCATAAAAACTTTGATTTCTTCTTCTGAAAAATTATCTTTAGAAAATAATTCTACAAATTTTTCACCGTCAAGTGATTCTTCTTCATTAGATGATATTACAACATTGCAACTCTAAGCTGCTTTCCAAATACAGCCGCCACTTTCTGCAAAGTAGACAATCTTATATCTTCAGAATGGTTTTCCATTCTGGAAATTACACTTTTCTTTGTGTTAAGTTTTTCGGCAAGCTGCTCTTGTGTCATTCCATTTTCAAGGCGCATTTCTTTTATCATCATTCCGATTTTAAATTCTTCATAACCTGAATCAAATCCATTTGCAAAATCAGAATCCTTTTTTTTTCTTTGAGAAATATAATCATCTAAATCGAAAGTATCATTATTCATTATCTTTTTCCTCCGGCAGTTGTATAGAATGATACTTTTCTGTACATATTTATATGTTAGCACATTTGCTAACATATCGTCAAATAAAAAAATAATTGATTTTTGTAACTTCATTTTTTTTATTTACTGGTACTTGACAAATAAGTCGGGGGGGGGTAGTATTTTTTTCACATCATAGAGTTTTAGCTTAGCGCAAGTTTTTTGTTTTTAAAGCATAGGTTTGTAATTTGAGAAAGCTCTCTGAATATTTACTATATTTTGGTGGTTTTTTATGAAAAAAACAATCTTTAAACTTTTGGGAACCGGCTTGATTGCCGCTTCTTTATTTGGTTTTGTATCTTGTGGTGATTCTACTGAGTATGATGCAAAATCTGACACAATCTATTCTTTGGATGCTCCTAGAGTAACGGCAAAGGCATATCCAGGCGTAAACTACATTTCATGGGAGCCTGTAACAAGCGCACAGGGCTATAAAATCTACAGAGTTCTGGATGGTGATTCTTCTAAGTTAAGATCTGTCGCTTCTGATGTCACATGCTATGCGGATATCGCTTCTGACGACCATATTCTTTCAGATGGAAAAGTATACAAATACATTGTAGAAGCTATAAGCAAGTCGGATCCTGCAAGCCGTGAGGTATATGCAAAAAATTCACAGGGCAGCGCTTCTGTAAAGGCTATAGTTCCTACTGCCGGTTCGAAGGCAATTTCTGCGGAACCGGCTTCTGCTTCTGGCAAAGATTACATTAAAAAATATTACGAAAAGCTTGTTACAAAAGTTGCAGAAAATGTAACGCTTTCTATTGAAAACGGAAATTTCTATGCGGAATACCCGGCTACAGCGGGCTTTAAATACGAGATTTCTGCTTCTGTTAAAGGAATGTATGACGCTTTAGGCGGAGATGTTCCTTTCTATTCTCCTTTTGAAAACTACAAGGAAGACTATAAGGCTGAATTAAATGTACCTGTTACAGGTTTTTCTGAACATGAAATTCGTCTTAAGGTTTCATCTGTTTCTAAGCTTTATGAGCCTGTTGTTGTTCTTCTTGGTTCTTTGTCTGCGGAAAGTATCGGAGAATCAGAGTCGATTAAAAATGTCAAAGCGGAATATATTGCTTCAAAGACTGCTCTTGTAAGCTGGGCACCTGCAACACTTAAGGATGGAAAAAATTCTCCAGTTGCAAACTTTAAGGTTTACAGAACATCTGATGTAGATGATACTTGGACTGCTGTTTCTGCGGAAGTAAAAGAAGGTCAGAAGACTGATAATGTTTCTGGCGGTACGGCAAATATTTCCGAAGGATATTACATTACAGACACTGTAGAAGATGATTCTATCAGCTATACATATTATGTAGTCCACACGGATGGAAAACTTTTTGGAAAATATAGCGAAAGTGATAATAGTGCAAAGTTGTCAAAAGTTACACTCACAAAAACAGTTGATCCAACTCTCACTGTAAGCACATTTATCGAAAGCACTGCTGGTATTGAAAACACAATCAAGATTACTTCTACAAAAGGAAACGAAAAGCAGACTCTTGCGCTTTCTTATGTAAAACTTGCAGAAGATGCTGATGAAGATGCGGTAGAATACATTACTTCTGACTTTACTGCGATTGAACTTGCAAACAATGACGGATATGCAGATTCTTACATCAACTACATTAAAGATGCCCCGGCAGGAACATATCTTGTAAAACTTACTGCATCTGAAAAGGGCAAGAAAGAAAATTCTGTATATAAAACTGTAATTGTAAGTCCTGCAGAAGTACTCGGTTCTACGCTTACGGTTTCTTCTGACGGAACAAAAGTTACTGTAAAAGAAGCTATAAAACAGGATTCAAAAGTTGATTCTGTTGGAAACTACAAGTACACACTTTACAAGGTTGTATCAATAGCAAACAAAGATTATTCTGATTCTGTAAGTGTTGTTACAACAAAACTTGGTGAAGTAGCGCTTGCATATCCAACAGGAGTAACTGTCTACTGCGAAAAAGAGATCCCTGATACAAAATCTACAGAATTAAATGTTACAACTCTTTACTATGTTGTAAAGGCACGCGTTTCTGATCCTTCTATATTTGCAAAGGTAAGCGAATAATAAATAAAACAGTCTGTTTGTTGTATTGACAAACTGTCCGCAGCCGGAACTGAATATTTTCTGCCGGCTGCGTTTTTTTTTTGCGGTGAAAATCCGCTCTTTTTTTTGCTCCGGGTAAAAAATCTTTTTGCAGGCTGAACGTTCCGGGGTTTTTAAGGGGTGTCCCCTTAGGAGAGTGGGTAGACGAAAACCGCAGGTTTGAGGCGCAGGGCGAGACTTCGCCCTTTTAGATTCCATTGATTTACATTGATAAATTCTATTGTTTACTAAAGGCAAAATAATTATTAAAATTAAGGATATTTACACAAAAAGAGAAATGTATGCTCGAAGAACTTAAGATGCCGATTGCGCAGCTGAAGGAAGATATCGACGGAGTTTGGAGCCGTCTTGAACCGGATGCGATTCAGAAAAAAATTGATGAAAAAAATAAGCTCACTGAAGCGGATGGTTTTTGGGATGACCACGAGAAAGCTGAGAAAGTTATGGCGGAAATCAGAAAGCTTAAAAACCGCATTGAGCCGTGGAAGCAGCTTTTAACAGATTTTGGCGATATTCAGGCGATGTATGAGCTTGCGGAGGAAAGCGGTGATGCCGGTGATGAGGAAGAAGTCCGCGCGATGCTTAAAAAGGCGCAGAAAAAATTTGAGGAGCTTAATGTATTGAACCTTCTTTCCGGCGAGGTTGATGATTCCGCGGCTTTTATTACGATTCATGCCGGGGCTGGCGGAACTGAGGCTGAGGACTGGGCAAGAATGCTTTGCCGTATGTACACGCGCTGGGCTGAACGCCATGAATATAAGATTGAAGTTGTTGATATGCTTGAGGCGGAAGGCGGAATAAAATCCGTGACTTTGCAGATTGACGGTGATTATGTGTACGGTCATTTGAAGGGCGAGGCTGGAATCCACAGGCTTGTGCGCATTTCTCCGTTTGATGCGAATGCGCGCCGCCACACTTCTTTTGCGAGCGTTTATGTTTTTCCTGTTCTTGATGATTCTATTGAGGTTGATATACGGCCGGAAGATTTGCGTGTTGACACTTACCGCGCGGGCGGAAAGGGCGGTCAGCATGTGAACAAGACTGATTCCGCGGTGCGCTTTACGCATTTGCCTACTGGTATTGTTGTTGCCTGTCAGAGCGAGCGAAGCCAGATTTTTAACCGTCAGGCTTGTATGAATATGCTGCGCGCGCGGCTCTACGAATACTACCGCGAGCAGAAAGAAAAGGAAAATGCCAAATTCGGCGCGGAAAAAAAGGATATTTCATGGGGAAACCAGATTCGTTCTTACGTTTTCCAGCCTTATACGATGGTAAAGGATCACCGGACAAAGTGCGAGTCTGGAAATATTCAGGCCGTTATGGACGGAGATATTGATCAGTTTATGGACGCTTATCTTCTTGCGCAGTGGAAGGGGCTTCCGATGGACTCAGGGGCGACCGACGACGACGTTTAATTTTTTCCGCAGAAAACTGATTTCCTCTGTTTTGGCTCTGTTCGTTTTTATTTTTTCTGTTTTTCCGGCTATTGCGGCGGATTCTGAAAAAAAATGGACTCTGGCGGCGGAAAAATTTACTTTAACGCAAAAAAATGACTCTGTTTCGTTGGATTATATAAATTCAACTCTTCCGGCTCTTATTCTTGAGCAGCTTGCGGAAAATCTTCAGCGCGTTCCGCGCGGCCGCGAAAAACTTGACCGTTCGCTTTACGAGCTTCAGAAGTCGCGGATTGATTTGTTCCTTCAGCTTTCAAAAGAGGTGAAGACAAGGGATTCAATTCTTTTGAACGATTATTCTTCAAAAAAACTGAAGATGAAACTGAAGGAATCTGAAAGAAAAATTGCGGAAATCCAGAAAAAAATAGATGCGAACCTTCTTGATGTGCGAAAGGAAAACGATAAGTATGCGCTCCAGATTGAGCAGGATGAAAACCGCAGGCGGCGGATTGACGAAGGTCTTGTTGTTGACGAGCACAAGGAAAAAAGCAAGTTTGCTGAGCTTTTTAAGGAATTTGCAAAGAAGTCCAGCGATGTGCCGGTTATAGAAAATGTTGTTCTTTACCAGAATGATTTTAATAAATTTTTTGATGCTGGAGCTGAAAAGCGGGAGGCTGGCTATGATTCCTATCCGTTTGAAAAGGCTTGCGTTGACGCAAAGATAAACGGTCTGCTTACCGGAACTGTCACGGTTTACGGTTCTTATGTTTCGTGCGCGGTTTCTCTGTACCAGTATCCGGGCGGCCGCCTTATTGGAAGCGCGATGGATGTAGGTTCTATTGAAAATTTGCGGAATCTTGCGGTTTCCATTGCCCTGCAGATTACGCCAAGGATTGCGGACAGCATGCCTGTTGAGCTGAATATTTCTGTTGAGCCTGAGGCGGCATTGAAAAAACTTGCCGTTACGATTGATGGTGTTGTGTACAGAAATATTTCTCGTCCTATTATTGTGCAGACCGGTGTCCATTCGGTTACTTTTGCTTCTGACGGCTTTGACACTATTTCTACTGATTTTGGTTTTTACGGAAGCAGGAAATTTAAGGTTGACGTTGAAATGAGGGAAACTAAAATCGGTGATGTAAAAATCAGGCTTGCAAAACCTTATTCGGGTGATATTTTTGGAAACGGAATCTTCGCCGGTTCAGTAACACCTGAAAATCCTTTTGGAACTATAAAAGTAAACGGCAGAAATGTCCTTGGTCATTTTATGGATTCCGGCGGAACTTCTGCTGATTTTTTGATTCCGGCAAAACTATTAAAGGACGGAGAATTTCTTTCTGTGAACGCAAAGCCTTTTGACAGGAGCGATTATATAGAAAAACGCCGACGCTGGATGTATGCAAGCTACAGCGCGCTTATTGTTTCTCTTGTTCCGACTTTTTATATCTATGGAAATTCCTATGCGAAAAGCCAGGCGTACAACAATAATGTGGATATTTCTTATGAGGATGCCAGAAACTGGCAGACCGCGTCCAACGTAATGCTTGGTGTTTCCGCTACGGCCGGCGCGTTTTTTGTGTATGAGCTGATACGGTATCTTGTGGCGGCGGAAAATGTTCTTCCAAAAGCGGCAAGGCCATTGAGCAGAAAGGAAAAGCAGAGCCTTATGCGGGAGCAGCTTGAAAATCAGAAAAAATCTGAGCTGCTGAACGTGTCTGAAGAAAATCCTGAAGATGACGCCAGGCAGATGCAGGATGAAACTGAAAAAAAATCTGAAAATTAATATAGGAAGATGATATGGAAAAAGAATCGTTCAAGGATAAGATAAAAAGACTTTTTAGGGGAAAACAGTTTTCTTCTGATTTTTTTGATGACCTTGCGGACAGTCTGATAGAGGGCGATATTGGCGCAAAGACAGCGTTTGAGCTTTCTGAGCGTCTTGAAGAGGCCTGCAGGAAGGGGCATATTTCTGATGAAAATGAGATAAAGCTTGAGCTTAAAAAAATGCTTCTTGAGTATGTAAAGGAAATTTCTCTGAACCCAGAGCCTGAAGGAACGAATATCTGGATGATTCTTGGCGTAAACGGAGTTGGAAAAACTACGAGCGTTGCAAAACTTGCGGATTTTTACAAAAAAAATGGTGTTGAAAATATTGTCATGGCTTCTGCTGATACTTTCAGGGCCGCGGCGATTGAGCAGCTTAACCTTCACGGAGAGCGGATTGGCGTTCGCGTGGTAAGTCATCAGCATGGCTCTGATCCTGCCGCTGTTGTCTTTGATGCGGCGGAAGCGTGTTCTGCCAAGGGAAGCGGACTTGTTCTTGCTGATACAGCGGGGCGGCTTCACAATAAGGAGAACCTTGTCAAGGAACTGCAAAAAATTGATAAAATTTGTATGCAGAAGGCAAGCGCCGGCTGCTATAAAAAAATTCTTGTAATCGATTCTACGACTGGGCAGAACGCTTTGCGCCAGGCGGAAGTTTTTAACGAAGCGGTAAAACTTGATGCGGTAATCCTTACAAAATATGATTCAACGGCAAAAGGCGGCGTCGCCGTTTCTATTGGAAAGGAGCTTGGAATTCCTGTCGCATTTGTCTGTGACGGCGAAAAATATGAAAATATTTCGCGGTTTTCCGCATCCCGATATATTGATGATTTTTTAGGTTTTTAGAGAGGATTTTATAGTTTTGAAGAAAAATCCCGGAATTTTTGCCATAGTTTTGTTTTTTTCAGCATTTTTTTTGCGCGCGGAGAAGCTAAGAGTCAAGGCGTGGACTGATTTGCTGGGGTTTCCTGTCTGGACTTTTGAGCAGGGGCCTGTTCCGCTGGGCGAATTTTTAAATTTCAACCTTTCTGAAGTTTCTTTTTCGTATGAAGATTACGATTCTTCTGCTGATGATGGAAAATGGATTCAGCAGCTTTTTGCGTCCGGGAATGTTTTTTCTGTCCGCGCGCCGGAGGATTATTCTGCTATTCTGGAAATGGCTGGAAATTCAGGGAACATGGATATTGAACAGATTTCCGCCGCGGTTTTAAATAATTCTAGCGAACAGAAGGTTTCCATTGAAAAAAAATACCTTAACGAGAACAGAACGCTTTCGCTTTATTCGTACGACGACGAGAGCCTTTCTGTTCAAAAAACTGATTCTGGAAACACGCTTGTAAAAGCCGCCGGAAAAAATGCTGTCCGCAGCTATTATGATGAAGAAATGCGGCTTGTAAAAAAAGAAAACTGGGATGTTTCCGGCGGAATTTCTTCTTCCAAAATAATTGATACTCAGGAATTTACGTATTCTTCCGGCGCAAAGCCTGTTTCCAGCGTGATTTATTCTGAAAATGAAAGGCACGAGCTTTTTTATGATAAAAAAGGCCGGATTTCCGGAGCAAAAAATTACGGACTTTTCAAAAAGGATGAAAATAAGCCCGGAAAATTTATTCTGGAAAGCCGGACGGAATGGAAATATTCAGAGAGCGGCAAAATTCTTGAAAAATATTCCGAGGAATATTCGTACAGCAAAAATAAATCTAAGGTAGTCAGTATTTCTTCAAAAAAGGAAGTCTACGAATATAAGGTTCAGGATTCTTCGCCGGATTATTATTTTTACGAGGACGGAAAACTCCGCGTTTCCACTGTTCACAGTTCCGCGGAATCTTATGTTACCACAATGACTTTTGACGGCGGTTTTACTGTTGAGTCTTATTTTGAAAACGGCCGGCGCAAAAAAGATTTGCTTTATTTGAATGGACTTGTCAGGAGCGTTCAGAATTATGAAAACTGAAAAGAGTTTTTTTTCTTCAATAAAGTGGATTTTTGAAGTTTCGCGCCGGTTCGCCCGCATTGACAGAAAAGGCCGTTCCGCTGCTACAAGTTTATTGTCTGGGCTTGGAATTTGTTTCGGCGTCATGACGCTGATTACAGTTGTGAGCGTTATGAACGGATTTCAGTTTTTTTCAATAAATCCGATTATGGAAATTTCTTCCGCCCATCTTAGGGCGACGGAAATCCCTGAAAGCCAGTTTACAGATTTTTTTGATTTTTGCGCCGAAAATCCCAGGATTTTATGCATTACGCCGTTTTATGAATCGCAGGGACTGGTTGTAGGCGCGCGGAACAGGCAGTCGGCGGCTGTAATACGCGCTGTTGACCCGGAAATCCGCGAAATTGACAGCGGTTTCGGTTCTCAGGTGCGCATTGTTTCTGGAAAATTTAATCTTGATTATCCTGATGGAATTGTTCTTGGAAAATCTCTTGCAAATCAGCTTGGGGTTACGGTCGGCTCTACCGTGAACCTTATGGCTTTGTCCGGCGGAAAAGATGTCGCGCTGCTTTCACGGAACCGCAAGTTTACGGTTACAGGTCTTTTTGACTGCAATTTTGTGGATATTGAGCAGAGCTACGGTTTTGTAAGCTTAAAATCCGCTGAAAAATATTTTGGAAAGGATGCGTCTCCTGTTTACAGCATAAAACTTAAAAACTATGAAAATGATGCGGCCGTTCTTTCCGAGATAGAGCGTAAATTTCCGGATGTTAAAGTTCAGTCATGGCGTGAATTTAACAAGTCATTTTTTGGCGCTCTGCGGATTGAAAAAAATATCCTTATGCTTCTTGTCTGCATTATTTTTCTTGTTGTAGGAATTAACATTTACAACGGAATGCGCAGGCTTGTTTTTGAAAGGCGGCAGGAAATTTCGGTGCTTTCGGCGCTGGGCGGCACAAAGTCTGAGATAAAGTCGATTTTTGTTATGCGCGGATTTACCAGCGGCGCTGCCGGTTCGTTCATTGGGCTTGCGCTTGGACTTTTGCTTTGCGTGAATATAAAGCCGGTATTTGAATTTATGGGATTTGTAACAAAAAATTATATGTTTACGGTTTTTGCGCAGATTCCGGCTAAAATTATCTTCCGGGAAGTGTTTTTAATTACTCTTTTTGGAATTATTTCTCCTTTGCTGGCATCCTGGAAGGCAAGCAAAATTGTTCTTGATACAAAAGTTGCGGAGGTTCTTCACGATGAGTGATATTGTAAAAATTAACAGCCTGGAAAAAACGTATTCAAATGGTACGGAAAATCTTACAATTTTTAAAGACCTGAACCTGAATGTAAAGGAAGGCAGCAAGACTGTAATAACAGGTCAGAGCGGAAGCGGAAAAAGCACTCTATTGAATATTATCGGAAGCATTGATTCCGCTACTTCCGGAACTGTAATTGCCGGTCCGTGGAACGTTACTTCTCTTTCTGAAAAGGAGCAGGCGTTGTACCGTTCAAAATTTCTTGGCCTGATATTTCAGTTCCATTATCTTTTAAAGGATTTTACCGCGCTTGAAAATGTTTATATGGCGGCCTTTATGGCTGGAATGTCAAAAAAGCTGGCAAAGGAAAAGGCGGAAATCCTTCTTTGCGATGTGGGGCTTGAAAAACGCCTGAACCATCTTCCCGGAGAGCTTTCCGGCGGAGAGCGGCAGCGTGTTGCCGTCGCGCGGGCTTTGATAAACGAGCCGGAACTGATTCTTGCGGATGAACCGACTGGAAATCTTGATCCGGAAAATGCGCTCCTTATAGGCAATCTGCTTTTTTCAATGGCTGAAAAATACAAAAAAACGTTGATTCTTGTAACTCATGACAAGAATCTTGCTAAAAACGGCGATGTCTGCTATTCAATTAATTGCGGAAATCTTAAGGAGGCATGATAAAAATTACATCCGTGTAATTTTTATCATTACAGTTTGCTCAAGCGTTGCTTTCGCAAACTGTAATTCTCGCCATCCATGGCTCGCCGCAAGTTTTGTAAAAACTTGGCAGTTTTACGTACTAACGCGGTGTTTTATGAGGAAACTAATATAAAATGACGTTGAAATCTTCTGCGCTTTTTGCTTTCAGGTTAATTTTTCCCAAGACTGCACAAAAATCTTCTGCAAGGCGGAGCGTTCTTGGCGCGATTGTCTGCATCGGGATAAGTCTTGTTCCTCTTATTGTTGTTCTTTCAGTTTCTGAAGGAATGATTGGCGGAATGACGCAGCGGATTATAGGGTTAAGCTCAAGCGATTTAGAATGTTTTATACCGCGAAAAAGCGCTTTTGCTGAATCTCCAGAAAAAATCACAGGGTTTTCAAACCTGTTCAGAGATGTTTCCGGTGTTGAAGGCGTTTTTCCGCAGATTGAAACCGATGGACTTGCCGCCGGAAAATCCTACAGGACCGGAGCAAGAATCCGTGCCGTAGACCCGGAGATTTTTTTAGAAAATAAAGACTTCGCATCTCTTTTTGAAGTTTTTGACGGCGACATAAATTCTTTTGTTTCTGATGAAAAATCTGCCGTAATCGGAACAAAGATGGCGGAGCTTTTGAATTTACAGGCAGGAAGCGTTTTCCGGCTGATTACAACGGATGTAAAGGAAAACGGCGCGGTTTCCCCGAAAGTTTCGTCTTTTAAGGTCGCGGCGATTGTCTCTTCCGGCTATCAGGAAATGGATGCGCTCTGGATTTTTATTCCTCTTAAAACAGGTTTTTCAGTTATTCCGCAGCAAGCGGCAAATTATTCAGTTATGATAAAAACTTCTGAGACTTTTTCAAAAAAACTTGCTCAGATTCAGGCTGACTGCGAAACCGCCTGCGGCGGAGCCGGAGTTTTTTATTCATGGAAGGAACTTAATTCAAGCCAGTTTGAAAATTTTTCATCAACAAAAGTTCTTCTTATATTTATAATGTTTCTTATTGTTCTTGTTGCCGCTGTGAATATCAGTTCCGCGATTGTTATGCTCGTGATGGAACGCCGCCGGGAAATTGCAATACTTAAAAGCATTGGCGGAACAGAGCAGGGAATTACGGTTTCTTTTCTGCTTGCCGGACTTGCCTGCGGTTTCTGCGGAATATTAACCGGACTTCCGCTTGGGCTTCTGCTTGCAGTCAATGCGAATGAGCTTGTCTATTTTATGGAAAAAGTCGTTAACTTTTTTTCAAGGATGATTTTTATTTTCTCCGGCGGAAATGCGGATTCTTTTTCAAAAATCCATCTTCTGGATCCGGCATATTACCTGACTGTAATTCCTGTCTCAATTCCGTTCGCCGAGATTTTTGCGGTATGTGTTTCGGTTTTGATTCTTTCTCTTGTAGTTTCGGTTCTTCCTGCCGTAAAGGCCGGAAAAGAAAAACCCCTTGATATATTCAGGAAATCGTGATGCTCTGTAATATCTGTAAAAAAAATGAGGCGGCAGTTTTTCTAAAAATAAGCGGAAAAGGCGGGATAAAGAATATCGGCCTTTGCGTGAGCTGCGCCGTTGCCCGCGGAATTTCAACAAATAATCCGCCGGACTTGGAGCACGTTGAATCAATTCTTCTGGAGGTTAAAAAAGTTTCTGAAAACGAGAAGGAAGATGCTTCAAAATTGTGTCCTGCCTGCGGAAAAAGCCTGCTTGAGATAAAAAATACGGAAACCGCCGGCTGCCCGGAATGTTACGAAGTTTTTAGGGAAGAAATAATTTCAGAACTGAAAAAACACATGGGTTTTGAAAAATATTCAGGCTCAATGCCGAAGCGCCTTGCCGGTTTCAGGAATTCAATTACAGACAGACTTGACCTTCAGGCAAAAATTGAAGAAGCTGTAAAATGTGAAAACTATGAAAAAGCCGCCGTCTACCGGGATTTTTTAAGGGCTCTGGAACACGGCTGCGTTGCGCGCGGAGAAAATAATGTCAGACGCTGAGCTTCCATGGTACACGGATAAAGGTCCTTTTCAGGATGTTGTGATTTCCTCTCGGATAAGGCTTTCCAGAAACCTTGCCAATTTTCCGTTTCCTGCAAATTTTCACGGGGACGATTCGGAGCGTGTCCAGTCTGTTGTTTTTGACGCATTTTCAAAAATAGATTCGGAAGAGGAAAATTTTTCCTTTAGCGCAGTCGATGCAAGAAACATGGACGAAGAGGGCAGAAATCTTTTTAAGGAATGGGGCGTTATCCGGGAAATCAGGGCTTCTGAAAATATTCCGCCTGAAACAGGACTTGTCTTTCAAAGAAAACAGGCGCTTTCTCTGAGCGCGCGCATAAACTTCGGAGACCACCTGAAAATTTCTTCTTTCCGCGCAGGCATGGATTTTCAGAATGCTTTTTCCGCATGCGCAAAGATTGATTCCAAGCTGCAGGAAAACCTTCAGTTTGCGGCCGCCTCTGATTTTGGCTACCTTACGTACGCTTTCAAGGATTTAGGAACCGGAATGAAACTTTCTGCCCGGATTCATATTCCAGGAATTGAGCGCGCCGGAAAAATCAATCTTATCGCAGAATATCTTAAGGATAAAAATTTTTGCATAAAGCCGGCGTTTTCTGAAATTTCAGCAGGAAGTTTCTATTTGCTTCAGACCTTGGTTTCCGCGAAAGGCTCGGAAATTGATCAGATTGCAAATTTTGAGGCGGCCTGTATGTACATTGCTGAAATCGAACGCAAGATTTTAGCCGATTATGCCGATATAAAAAGAACAGTTGTTTTTAATTCAGTTATACGTTCGTATTCACTTGCGAAATTCAGCCTTATGGAAAGTTTTTCTGAATCCGTGGAAATTATTTCGGATTTAATGACCGGGCTTAATACAGGCTTTATTTCCGGGATTGAACAGGAAAAACTGTGCGGGCTTCTTTTTAAGATTCAGCCTTATCATATTGCCTCTTTGCTGAAGGAAGGAAACTTTTCTTTTGAGAAAGACCTTCTGGATGACAAAAAGGGCAAGATAGACCGTCTTAGGGCCGTGATTTTGCAGGAAGCGGTTCAAAACATCTGTCTGGAGAATTTATGAGTGATTTTTCAAAAAATGCAATGAAAATTCTGTACACAGACTGCCATAAGCAGGCAAAAAAAACTGGCTGCGACGAAATTTTTCCTGAGCATCTTCTTCTTTCGATGATGGAGTTAAAAAATTGCATTGCATATTCAGTAATAAACAGTTTTCCGATTGATTTAGAACTTTTAAAAAGAAAGATTTATAAATTTCTGGAAAAAAAGTCATTTCCAGGTGACGAAGCGCTTGACGGTTCTGAAACATTTCCGTTTAACCGCAGAATTCATACGGTTTTCGACCTTGCGATGCTTGAGGTTGCGGCTTTCGGCGACCATTTTATCGCCACGGAACATCTTTTTATAGCGATTGTACGCGAGTCGGGCAGCGTTGCCTCTGATTTTTTTAAGGAGTCAGGAATTGTTCTTGATGAAATCCGCATAAAAACAAAATCTGTCAGAGATAAAATCTGTAATAAGCCGAAAAAAAAATTAAAAAACGACCTGAAAGTAAATGGCTACAACTATGAAGAGTTAAGACAAAACTTTTTTAAGGACATTGGCTGCGGCTCTTTGGACGAAAAAGTACAAGACGAGCTATTTGATTATTATAAGAACGTGGATGTTGATTACTTAATGAAAGAGCCTTCTTATGAGTCCGAAGGAGATGATGGCGACAAGAAAATAAGCTCGTTTTTTAACTCCTGCGCCAGAGATATTACGCTTCTTGCAAAAGAGGAAAAAATCGATCCGGTTATCGGCCGGGATAAAGAAATAAACAGAATAATTCAGATTTTATGCCGCCGTACAAAAAATAATCCCTGCCTTGTAGGCGAGCCTGGCGTTGGAAAAACAGCAATAATAGAAGGTCTTGCCCAGCATATTGTAAACGGCGATGTTCCGGATGAGCTTCAAAAAAAGCATATTCTTTCTCTTGATGTTTCGGCGCTGATTGCCGGCACAAAATACCGCGGAGAATTTGAAGAACGCATGAAGCGGCTTATAAAGGAAGTAAAGGAATCTAAAAACATAATTCTTTTTATAGATGAGCTTCATACGATTATCGGCGCAGGCGGACAGGAAGGGCAGACAGATATTTCAAATATGCTGAAACCATCCTTGAGCCGTGGCGAAATACAAATTATCGGCGCGACAACTGTAAAGGAATTTACAAAATACATTGAAAAAGATTCCGCTCTTGAACGTCGCTTTCAGAAAGTCAATATTGAGGAGCCTTCCGACAAAGAGACAGAAAAAATACTGGAAGGAATAAAAAGTCAGTTTGAAAAATTTCATGGCGTTGTGTATGAAAGCGATGTGATTCCGCTTATTGTAAAATTAAGCCGCCGCTATATTCATGAACGATGTCTTCCGGACAAGGCGATTGATATTCTTGATGAAGCCGGCGCGCAGAAAAAAATCGTAAAGGAAAAAAGACCTGCTGAACTGGATTCGATTGAAAACCTGATAAAAAAACTTACCCGGGAAAAACAGAATTCCGTGGACCGGCAGGATTTTGAAAATGCCGCGGAAATAAGAAACAAGATTCAGGAGCTTCAGAAAAATTTAAAAGTTCTTTCAGATGCCTGGAGGCATAAAAAATCCGCCCGGATAAAGCGGGTTACGGCTCATGATGTTTGCCGCATAATTGGCGAAATCACAGGAATTCCTCTCGAGCATTTTGACTCTTCAGAGTCGGAGCGGCTTCTGAACATGGAAAAAGAAATTCACCGGACTGTAATCGGACAGAATGAGGCGGTCCGTGCGATAAGCAGCGCGATTCGCCGCAACCGGACTGGAATTTCTTCCCCGGAACATCCAATCGGATCGTTTATTTTTCTTGGGCCTACGGGCGTCGGAAAAACTCAGCTTGCAAAGGCTCTTGCGAAATTTATTTTTGGGTCGGAAGAGCAGCTTATCCGTATCGATATGTCGGATTTTATGGAAAAGCATAATGTAAGCCGTCTTGTCGGCGCTCCTCCGGGATACATCGGATATGAGGAAGGCGGAATCCTTACGGAGAAGGTGCGGCGTCATCCTTATTCGGTGCTTCTTCTTGACGAAATTGAAAAGGCGCATCCTGACGTTTTTAATCTTCTTCTTCAACTTCTGGAAGAAGGAGAGCTTAGCGACAATCTTGGCCATACGGTTAATTTCCGCAATACAATTGTGATTATGACGAGCAACGCGGGTGCGCGGCAAATTACAACCGAAAGTCAGATTGGTTTTTCTTCCGCAGAGGAAGGAGTTCTTCCGTATGGGCAGATAAAGACAAACGCCATAGGGGAGCTTAAAAAACTTCTTAACCCTGAGCTTTTGAACAGAATTGACGACATAATTGTCTTTAAGGCTCTGGAAAAAACGGAAATCAGGGAAATCCTGAATATTCAGATAAAAGAGCTTGCGGAACGGCTTTCGGAAAAGAAGCTTTCAATTAATATAGAAGAAAAGGCGATGGATTATATCGCAGAGAACGGATACGAGCCTTCTATGGGTGCCAGACCGATGCGGCGCCTTATTCAGAGAGAAATAGAAGAGCCTCTTTCCATGGAATTTCTTTCAAGAAAAGATTCTTCATTCTGCAATGTTTCTGTAGATTTATTAAAAGGAAAAATTTCAGTCCGGCTAGAACAGTCCGGGCAAAAACCGGATGCGATGCAAAAGCGTAAAAAAAGTTCCGGAGCAAAACAGAAAGTTTCTGCGTTAAAAAACGAAAAGGGAAGCTGCCGAAGATGAGAAAAACTTTTTGCCTTTTGTTTATTTTTTCAGTTTTTTTTGCAGAAAATTTGCGCGCAAAGATAAATATTGGAATCCTTAAAGGAATGGATTCAATACCGTTTGCGTTTTTGTATTCAGACGCGCAGGAAAATCAGAAAAAACTGGAAAATCCTGAGGTTTCTGAGGTTTCAGAACTTTCTGATGTTTCTGAAGAAGTGAATGATTCTTCAGAAGACCAGAGTGTTCAGCCGGAAGAAAAATATTCTTTTTCTTTTTTTGAGACTCCTCTGGAGCTTTTTTCAAAAATGAAGGCCGGATATATAGATGCCACGATAATTTCTTCTGAATCTGCGGAAAAACTTGTGAAAAAGTCAAACGGACAGGTCTGCGTATGTGCTTCTGTTACCAGCATTGATTTTAAGATTGTAACAAGAAGAAAAGGAAATATTTCGTTTTCGGATTTGATTGGAAATAAAGTCTATGTTGCCGGGGAAGGTCTGGCGCATTCTGTTTTCCGCGCACTTTTGGCAAAAAACTCCGTTCCGGTGGAGGAAGGTTCTGCCGGCGTTGAAATTGTTGTAAAAAAAAGCCAGGCGAAGCTTGTTACGGAATTTTTAAGTAAAAATGCTGATTACGTTCTTGTTTCAGAGCCGGCGCTTTCAGATATTTTTAACCGTTCTAAAAATGCAAGGGTAGCGATAGATATTCAGGAGCAGTACGAAACTGTTTTTGGATACGGAAAAAAACTTCCACGCTCGGTGCTTGTGGTGCGCAGGGATCTGGCCGAAGGCAGTCCCAAGGAATTTAAGAATTTTCTGGCGGATGTTGAATTTTCCGTTCAAAGAGCCTCAAGAAAACCACGCGGGGCTGCAGGAATTGCGGCGAAAAACGGTTTTGGTGTAAACAAAAGAATCTCTGCGCAGGCAATTGCCGGTACAAAATTTAACTTTTACACTATGCCGCTCGATTGATTCCTCGAGCCGCGGATTCTTCTTCCTTTGCTTGCGTATGTGGCAGTTCTGCTTATGCAGGGCAAACGCATTATAAATAATTTAAGTAAACTTTGCGCGAAGGAACGGTTTCGTGGTCAAAAACACTCTGATTGTTGAGACCGCGTGAGCGGTCAATTCTATAGTTACTTTGCAACAATCAGCGTGTAGGGGATGTCCAATAAGTATCTTTTTTGTCATTTATAGGCTTGACCCGAAATTCTAAATGCATATATTACAATCATTTAGAATTTGTTCAACAATGACATTCAGAACTTATTGGACATCTTCGATTTTGAACCACGAAACCGTGACTGGGAGCAAGTTTTTTACTGAATACATTTATAATGCGTTTGCCCTGTATGCTTATGCTGATTTAATTGTCAATCATTGAGTTTTGATTTATAATTATTGCTATGATTAAAGAATTCTTAAACTATGATACTGTGCGTAATGACGCGCTGAAACTTGCATACAAAATTTACAATGATGACCACTTTGTTCCTGACGTGATTTACTGTTCGCTTCGTGGCGGCGCATATATGTCAAACGTCATAAGTGAATATTATAAAATTGTAAGAAAGGACAAGCATCCTGTTCTTTATGCCGCAGTTGTCGCACGCTCTTATTCAGACATCAGAAAAAACACTCCGCGCGTCTATGTCGACGGATGGACTTATCCTCCAAAAAATCTTCGGCCGGGCGACCAGATTATGCTTATAGACGACATCTACGACTCTGGAAATACAATCGATGCCCTTGTCAATATTCTATATGATTATGGAGTTCCCCGTGAAAACATCAAGGTTGTCGTGCATGATTACAAGGAATTCAAGTTCAAGGCGCAGCCTCCTGTAAAACCTGACTACTGGTGCAGGAAGTTTGTCATAGATTCCCCGGAAAACGACCGCTGGATTCATTATATGAGCCATGAGCTGGTCGGACTTTCTGAAAAGGAACTGGAGGAAAATTATTACAGGCAGGATCCAGAACTGAAAAAGGTTCTTGGTTCATTATTTGGTGAAAAATAACAGAAAATGAAAAAAGGATTTCAGCTTTTTACAATCATACCTCTCTTTCTTATGTTCCGTTTGTCCGCAGAGTCGCGGGTTCTTAATCCTGTGAAGGGAACATGGGCGAACAGGCAGGTGCTTGTCGTTGATTTTCCGGCTTCAGACAGCGTTTATTATTCGCTTAGCGGCGAAGATCCGGAAACTTCAGGAATTGCCTACGATGGACCTGTTCTGATTGATCTGGACGGTGATGTTTCCGTTTCTGTCGCAATAATTGATAAGGACGGAAATAAGCGGCTTGAAAAAATCGATTATAAAGTTTCTCCCGCATCGCTTCCGGAGGATTCGGAGGCCTGTAAATTTGTTGAGACGGTAAACCTTAATGGCATTGTTGATTACAACTGCGGAGATGTTTTTACAGTTCCAGCGTCGATGGAATTTTCGTTTGGAATACGTGATTACGAATTTGAGACAGGAACTTCTATTTCTGTCAGCAAAAATTCTGTAGTTACGCGCTTTCTTCCATGTACTGTTACAGACGGAAAAGCCAAGTGGCGTTTTGTAATAAATGTTCACCCTGTTGAAACCGGGCTTTACACAAGAAAAGACTTTCCTTTTGAAATTTCTGACTGGTCTGACATTGTTTTTAAGGACAGGAAGAAAATTTACAAGGTTGACGACAGCTGGTGGCATCTTCCGAAAGAGCCGCTTGTTCTTGACCGAAGCAAAAATCACATGATTTCATGGCAAGACGTGGCATACTCTGATGAAAATATCGTAAAATTCTATGTGCTTCCCCCAAAACCGATGCTCCGCACTGAAAAACTGGAAGGCGGCGCGGTCTCGGTTTCGTTTGAAGGACACGAGGATTTTAAGTTTGGAATTCTTGACTCGGAAGGAAACGCTTCTGAGCTTTTTGACAGGATTACGATTGATACTTTTAAGGGCGACTGTTTCAAGGGAACTCTTGAAGCTGGAATTTATTATGATTCAGTTTTTCAGGGAAAAATAGAAATTCCTTTTGCAATAAATAAAAAAATGCCTGCCCAACCGGTTATCTCTTCCTCTGTGCCGGGCGCCTTTATCAGAAAAAATACAGAGGTGACGATTGAGTCGCCTGAAAATAATAAAATTTATGCGAATTTTTCAGGGCCCGTTATTCTGAAAGAGGATTTTTCAATAGAATCGAGCGCCGCGCTTTTTGAGCTTTCTGACAAAAATTTTGTTCAGCTTTCAAAAAGGACATTTTCGCTTTCATCTGCAACGGATGGCGCGACAGCCTACCGTATCCTTGCTTACTGCGAGGATTCCGAGGGAAATAAAAGCAAAGTTTCAGAATATTCCGTTATAATCGACACCTGCAATTACTATATCGACGGCTCGATTGACTCGGAGGAGGCGAAAAAAAATGCGAACGGTTCAAAAAATGCGCCGTACGCCTCGTTTGCGGATATAGTTCCGTTTATAAAGGAAAGCCGCTATCTTAAGATAAATGTCGCCGGGAATATTCAAGTTCCTGACGGGCGCATAGTCATTGACTCCAACTGCGCGGTGCAGGGCTCTGGAGATGCCCGGCTTGTTCTTGCACCCGGAACTGTTTTTGACATCAGGAATTCAAGCCTTTCATTTTCAGATGTTTTGATTTCGTTTAAGGAAGAAAATCTTTCAAAAGAATCGGCATGCGTGTTCAATGTGGAGCGTGGTGTTCTTTTCTTTGGCAACGTTGAATTGAACTGTCTGTTTGGAAAAAATGGAACTGTTGTAAATTCTGATAATTCCGTTATCAACATTGAAAACTCTGGAATAACTTCATCAGCTTCTGTTTATTCCTGCGTTATTTCTGCGGTCCAGTCAAAACTTAATATAAAAAAATCAAGAATTGCAAGCGTTGCGGACACTGCTGTTAATTTTTCTGCGCAGGGCGGACTTTTTGAGCTTAAAGATTCAGAATGCAAGGTTACCGCGTCTTTAGGGCGGGTCGCGGAGCTTTTTGACACTTACTCTACTGTCTTAAATAATATTTTTACAGGAGATTTGAAAAACAGTTCTGGAAACGGCCGCGCTGTTTATATGGATAAAAAGAATCATTCTGTTGAATACATGAACAATTCGGAAGCAGGTTTCTGATGGCTATGGAGTTTTTATGCGGACTGGATGAGGCCGGCAGAGGTCCTCTGGCGGGTCCTGTTACAGCTGGAGCGGTTATACTGCCAGAAGATTTTCCTGTTGAAATATTGAACGATTCCAAAAAGCTTTCTGAAAAAAAACGGAACCAGGCGGAGCTTGTCATAAAAGAAAAGGCCTGCTGGGGAATAGGAATTGTTAGCCACGAGACAATAGACAGGATTAATATTCTGAACGCAAGCATGTACGCAATGCAGCTTGCCTATGAAATGATGATTATAAAGCTTCCTGAATGGGCAAAAAATAAGGGCATTTCAGAATATCTTATTAACTGCATAACAGACGGAACTTCAACGCCAAAAATAAAATGCGGCAGAATAATATGCGAACCAAAAGCGGATGCCAAATATCCATGCGTAATGGCGGCAAGCATAATCGCAAAAGTTGGCCGTGACCGGATAATGTATGAAATGGATAAGCTATACCCTGAGTATGGCTATGCAAGCCACAAAGGGTATCCGACAAAAGCCCACCGGGAAGTATGCCATAAAATAGGACCGTCTCCAATTCAGCGGCTTTCGTTCAGATATTGAAAAATCTAAAAATTATTCTTCTGTGCTTGTATCTTCTGTTTTAGCGCGCTTTGAAACAACGTGAATTCTTCCAGTTCTCTTGATTCCGTCATTTGGATTTCGCTCATTTTCAATCTTCATTCTATAGATTTTTTTTGTTTTTTCTTCTTTTGCGGCTTTCTTTTCCGCCTTGATTTTCGCCCGGTTTTTTCTGTCTTTTTCAATAAAATTTAAAGAGCGGTCCAGCCCCTGAAGGACTTTCTGCATATCTTCGGCAAAAATTGCAATCTGATGCCGCTCGCCGTCTGAACCGTCACGGTTTTTGCTTTCTACAATCTGAAGAAATACATCTCCAGTACGATTTTCCTTTACGTTGAAAAAATAAGAACGGTTGTCAAGATAAACTTCTGTTGTGTAAAGTTCTCCGCGTGCAGCCATATTTTGCCTTCCTTAGAAATGTAATTATTTTCTAATAAAATATCTTAGAAATAAAAAATAATCAACACACTTTTTATGAATTAAATTTTCCTGCGATTTCGCGGACTTTTGCCAAAAGTTCTTTCATCGCATTTTCTGTTGTTTCCGAGCCAAAACTAAAACGCACCGCAGTTTCAGATTCATCTTGCGTTACGTGCATCGCCTTAAGAACCGGACGGTTGTTTTTTCTGCTGGAGCAGGCGCTGCCTGTGGAAATATAGAATCCTTCCGCATCCAGTGCGCGCAGCAATACCTGTCCTGGAATATTTTTGAATGAAGCCTGTACAATCCATGGGGAGTAAAGATCCATTTTTTCCGGGCGCGATTTAGGAATGATAGAGCAGCATTCCAGCTGCGTAAGACCGCTTATGAATTCCCCGCAGTATTTTTTCTGCTCGGAAAAGCGTTCCTCCATTTTTTTGTTCTGCGAGGAAATGTAGTATTTTTCAAGGCATCTGCTGAACGCCAGCGCGCCATAGACATTTTCTGTTCCTGAACGGATTCCTTTTTCCTGTCCGCCGCCGCGCAAAAAAGTTTCAGGCGCGTTTTTTGAATAAAAGATTCCGATTCCCCGCGGACCGCAAATTTTGTGCGCGCTGAACGCGGCGCTGTCAATTCCCCTGTAATTCAGGTTAAAAGGAATTTTTCCGGCTGCCTGAACGCAGTCAACATGAAGCCTAGGCCTTCGCTTTCCTTCCGTTGCCTTGTAAATTGCATCCGCAATCTTATAGACAGGCTGGATTGCTCCTGTCTCGTTGTTTACAGCCATTACGCAGACTAAAACCGTATTGGACCTCAGCATGGAAACCACAGTCTCCGGCTGTATAATTCCATCTGAGTCAGAAGGAATTTCCTCGGTTTCAACACCGCATTTTTTTAGCTCGTTTGCCATTTCCCGTACTGCAGGATGTTCGATTGAACTGAAAAGCACATGGGACTTGCTCTGTCTGTTCAGCACAGAAAGCAGGGCAATGTGGTCGCTTTCCGTTCCGCCGGAAGTAAAGTATATGGTTTCAGCCGGAACGCCTAGAGTTTTTGCGCAGTTTTTTCTGGCTTCTTCAAGAAGTCCGCGCGCTTCTTTTCCCGCTGTATGTATGCTCGAAGGATTTCCCCATTTTTCAAGGGTTTCATTCAGCGCGGAAACCAGGATGTCTTTGTCCGAAGGGCTTGTGGCGGCCCAGTCAAAATAATGTTCTTTTTGAATGTCTGTCATTTTTTTTGTCTTGCCGCCGTTTTTATTTTAAAACTGAAAGGATTGCGGAATCTTCTATCTCTTCTGTAAAAGGCTCGCAAAGTCCTCTTAAAAGTGTGCAGCGTATTTTTGAGGAAGTATTTTTTTTGTCCTTCCTCATCGCTTCCAGAATCCGTTCGTTAAATCCGCCGCCTGCAATAAAAGAAGGAACTGAATCCCTGCACCAGCCGAATTTTTCCAGAATGTCAAGAACTTCGTCTTTGAACGATTCGCGGCAGTATTCAAGCTTTGCGCACAGGCAGACGGCTCTTCCGATTCCCCATGCGACCGCATCGCCGTGAGCAATGCTTCCCAGACCGGTTACTGTTTCCAGCGCATGGCCGAAAGTATGCCCCAGGTTCAGGAACATCCTTATATTTTTTTCGGTAAGATCCTGTTCCACAACCTTCGCTTTGTCGGAGGCGCATTTTTTTATTACATTAAAAATTGTCTCCGAATCAGCCTGAAGAAGTTTTTCTGAGTCGTTCTTAAAAATATCATAAAGTTCAGTATCGAACAAAAGTCCTGTTTTTAATGCTTCTCCAAGCCCTGAGCGGTACTGGCATTCAGGAAGGAATTTTACAAATTCCGGGAAAATAAGGATTTCCTCCGCTGGCCAGAATTCCCCGATCATATTCTTGTAATTTTTAAAGTCGCAGCCTGTCTTTCCGCCGATTGAAGCATCGACCATGGCAAGAAGCGTTGTTGGAACAAACTGGCAGGCGATTCCGCGCTTAAAAAGCGACGCCGCAAAACCGGTCATATCGCAGATAACTCCGCCGCCGATTCCCACAAAAAGGTCTTTTCTGGAAAAACCAGCCTCGATTGCGTTGGAAACAATTTCAAGAACGCTGTCAATCGTCTTGTATGGTTCGCCTGAGCCAAGAATTATAAGAATATCGTTTCCGCAGCTTCCGTCTTCAAATTTTGAAATAAAATGTTCCATTACAGGAAGTGTTGCCACCGTCGCATCCGTTACAAAGCATCTTCGCCTGCCGCCGGAATTTCCAGGCTCATAGACAGAAACAAGGTCTGGCGTTTCAGAAGAAAAGGTTATTTTTGTAACCGCTGTGCCGGGATTTACCGGAAGGTATTTAATATCTAAATTTTCAGTTTTACAAGACATAGTCTTATTTTAATGGTTTTTGGAATCCATTGCAACAAAGTCGGCTTTTACGGATTCTACGCGCGCGATTTCTCTTTTCAGCATTTTTCCGTAGTCAAGCTCGCCTGTCTTTATTCGTTCCCGCTCGTCTTCCCAGTACTGTAAGTCTGTAAGAAACAAAAAGTTAAAGTCCTTTGTATTCGCCTTTTCCGCCCACAGCTGGGCTTCCTGCCAGTAATAAAGTCCTGCGTTGTAAAAGCTTAGCGCTTTCTCAAGATTCCTTATGTATTCATCTTTCCATGGCGCATCGTAAAATTTCGCGGTTTTTTTGTCAAAAGTCCTGCCGAGCCTAAGATGCTGCTCTATCAGCTTTAAATTTATGTGCATCTGAAAAAGGTAACGGTATTTTTCCCACTGTTTTTCTGTGTCTATTTTTGCATTCGCGTAAAGTGGATTCGCAAAGTCAGCCTGCGCCGCTTTTTCCAGCCAGTAGATGTTTTCAATGCAGTCGTCAGGGTACTGCTGGTAATGGACATGATAAAGCCTGTACCAGTCTTCCTTGTATTTTACCATGTACGCGCTTGCGGAAAAAACGCACGCAAAGGCAAAAATCATTGCGGCGGCGAAAAATTTTATTGTTTTATAAAAAGACTTCTTCACATTATTTTTATCGGAAAAAAAACTTTAAAATTAACCGGAAATCTTTGTTTTAAAGTAAAAGCGCGGGCTTTCTTTTTTTGGGCAACCCGGCGGAAAACCGCCGTCGGGCTTTTCAGGGTTTCATTGCGTACTTGCGTCCGCAACGGCTTCGCCGCCCTTTCAATCCCTGTTGCATTCATTCCATATAAAGTCGCTTATCTCATCAATCGGTTTTGCGGCGTCTACTTCTATTATTTTCATTCCTTCGCCTTTAGTTCCCCTGTATTCGTTTATTACCGCGTCGTATAGTTCGGCTGTTTTTTTCTGAAAACTGATTTTTTCGTAGATTTCTTTTGCTTCGCCGCGGCTGTTTACTCGCGCAAGTGAAATTTCCGGATCAATCTTAAAGTAAAAAAGAATTTCTGGCAGCGGAAAGACGCTGTTCAAGTGCTCCGGAAGCTCTTTTCCGCAGGTTACTGACTGATACGCAAGGCTTGAAAAGAAATAACGGTCGCTTACGGTGATTTTTCCTTTTTCAGTCTGTTCCGCAATTCCGTCCTTTCCAAACAGGTGTTCACAGCGGTCGGCGGCAAAAAGAAAGGCTGCGGTTTTTTCGTCGACCTTAAAATCGCCCCTGAGCATTTTTCTTAAAAATTTTCCAGTCTCGCCGGAAGTCGGTTCTGCTGTGACAAAAATTTTGCCATCTTCAAAACGCTCGGCAAGTTTTTTTATCTGCGTTGAAGTTCCTGCTCCGTCTATTCCTTCAAAAACGATGAAATTCTTTAAAATCATAGTTTCCTTCCTTTGTTTGGGTTGCTTTGCGACTTTAATCTTTTTTATCGCGCAAAGTCTTGGCAAATTGACGCGCTTTTCCGGTAGCCCATTCAATTTTTGTGCAGAATTTATAAAACTCGAAATTCGGGCTATATAAAAATTCTTTAAAATTAGTTACAATATTATATCCGTAAGATGAAAAGGCTGTCTTTAAAAGAAACTCTCGCATTAACAATTTTTCTTCTCGTTTCTGTTCTTTCAGCATTTATGGTGCGTCCTCTGTATTCTTTTGTGTCGGCGGAGCTGAAGAAAAAAACACAGATGCTGGAAAGCATTGTTTCTGAAAAAACCGGGATGAATATTTCTTATGAAAAGTTTTCACCTTCAATTGTTACCGGCTTACGGATTAAGAATATAATACTGTCAGATGTGAATGACGGCAAGCGGATTGCCCAGATAAAAAAAATTGTCGTGCGTTACAGTATCTTTGATTTTCTTCGCGGACGGGGAATCTCTTCTGTAAAAGATGTGTCCGCGGACGGTATCCTGCTTGAAGTGAACAAGGAAAACCTGTTCCTGAAAAAGATTTCTGAATACTCAGGCAAAAGCGAAAAAGGGCATAAAACACTGAATGAAAAAAACATTCTTTTTGAATTAAAAAAAATAGCTTCGGAGCTTCCTTTCAATGTCTACGTGAAAAATGTCCAGCTTGTTTATTCTGGCGCGGACGAATACGCTTCCGTAAATTTTCGCAAGGTTTCCATAGCATATCTTACGCACTCCAGGGAACTTAAGATAAAAACTTCAGGCGGGGCGGCTTATTCAAATAAAGGCAGGCGCTTTTCCCTGGGATTTTCCGCGGCCGGTTCAATTCCGAATGATTTTGAGGAAAGCTCGGTTACGTTCAGAATAAATGATTTTACGGACGGAAAATATTCGCTCAGCAAATTGAACCTTCTTCTTGGCTATAAGAACCGCACTTTTGAATTGCGCTCAATACAGAACGGTTATCCGCTTTATCTGCAGGGCGCTTATGGTCTGGATTCCTCTGAAGCGTCGGTTTTCTTGAGCACTAGGGATTTTAAGCCTGCCGGAATTGTTTTTTCGCGTCAGAATTCTGATTCGGCTAAAAAGCTGAAAAAACTTTCCCTTTCCGTAAATGCCGCGGCAAAATATAATTTTCAGACAAGGAATTTTTCGTATTCTTCCCGGGGAAAAGTCAGCGTTCCGGAGACAATCTATTCAGGCGGTTTTACGGCGGACTATTCTTTTTACGGCGATAAAAAAAGCGTTTCTGTGCAAAAAATGGAATTTTCCGGGCCGAATATCGATGTTGATTATTCGGGAATTTTTGAATATAAAGGCTTCCGGCTTTCCGGCGAGCTGAACGTCAATGCCCTGAAGCTTCCGAACGGAGTGAACATTTCCACGGAACTTTACATAGATTCTCTTGAAAAAGGTTTTATGGCTTTTGCGCCGCAGCTCATGCTTGACCAGAAAACGCTTACCGCGATTCAATTTTCCGCCGTTCCCGTAAAGGATTCTGTGGATTTTTCTTTTGAAGTTTCGGATTATTTTCATTCCGAGGCCGAAAACGCAGGAACAGTAAAGATTAACGGAAGCTACATCGGCGGCACAAGATACCTGCAGGCAAATATTTCTTCCAGCGGAATTTATCTGGACAGCGCGGCCCAGACGGTTTCTTGCTTTGGAAAAAATCCCGGAAAATCATCCTTCGGTTTTCTTTCCAGCTATATTTTTAACGGCGAATTTTTTGTTTCAACTGATTTCAGCAAGGTTTCCTTCAATGTTCCGTATGCCTTTGTTGCAAATACAAAAAAGGAAGGTCAGTTCTTTTACATTTCTCTTGACGGAAACGATTCTTCCATCAATATCAACCGCTTTGACTTTGTGAACGGCGGAAAACTTGTCCATCTTTCGGGAATTTATGAAAAATCTCCTGATGAGGAAGATTCGTTTTTTTCTGCTGATTTGAACGCCGGCTCGATTCCTTACCATTTTTCAGGAAACTTTATGCCGGGAATTGTCTCTGTGACAGGCGACTATGGAGCGGCCTTTGACCTTAAAAAAAATGCGAATGGCAGGATTTCCGGAAGCCTTTCCGCGGACGGATTTCCATTTGACGCGAACGGCTCTATTTTTACGCTTTCAACAAATGCGTCTTTTACTTATTCTGATGAGGATGGAATCAACGTAAAAATTCCGCGGCTTGAAGTTGTTGAGGCCAGCGGAAAATATTCTTTTAATCCTGTCCTTAATGTTTCCGGCAATGTTACTAAATACGGCGTTTTTCTGGATACAATATCCTATTCGGACAAATATTCGGCGATTGAAGGTTCTTCTGAGCTTCTGTGGAACATGAATGAAGGTATTTTTGATTCGGCAAGGTTTTCCGCAGTCCTGAAAAATCCTGTTTCAACAGAAGGAATAAATGTTTCCATGGAACTTTCAAATCCGAACGGCGATGTTTTTTCCGCGGAAAATCTTAAGAATTCGTTTTATGTGAATTCCCAGGTTGTGTTCAATAATTTTGGCTTAAGCCGTTTTACCGCGGAAGAAAGTGAAAACAACCGTCTTTCCGCGACTCTGATTGTCTCGGGAATTCCTTCCAATCTGTACGCCGGATTAAATGTGGAAAGGCTTTCTGTCATGTCCGCCGGAAAAGAAATAGATGTGAACGGTTCTGCGTTTATTGAAGAAAAAAATCTTACGGTGGATAACTTTAAGCTTTCCTGCAACAATCTTTCATTGAGCAATATTTCTGCCCAGTTTGACCTTAATACTTTTACCGGGCTTGCAAAGGCTGATTTTGATACTGTAGTCGCAAAGCAGACTGTTCACGCGCCTCTGGAATTTTCTGTTTCTGATACGGTTCTTAAAAAAGGAAGCTTTTTGCCGTCGGAATTTGCCGCCCGGCTTTCATGCGAGAAATTTTCAGGAACGCTTTTTAAAAAACAATTTCCTTTCTATCTTTCTGTCCTTCATTCAGGAGGAGTCACAACGGTTTATTCTTCGGCGGAGCAGGGAATTTCCGGAACTATTTATAACGACGGAAAACTTGATTTTAAGATTGCGGATGAAAAACCTCTTCAGTTTGCGCTTTCCGGGAATTTAAAGAGCAGCCAGCTGGATGTCTCCGTAAAAAATGTAAAGGCGGATGTTGGAAAGCTCTTTGAATTTATAGATATTCCCCGGCTTAAAGTTTACAACGGAAAACTTGACGGTTCTCTTTCTATTTCAGGATTAAAGGCAGATCCGGAATTCCTTGGGACTTTCACCCTCTCTCAGGCTGATTTTACGCTTCCAAAGATTGTCTCCCAGCATGTTATTGTTCCTAAAACCCAGATTATTTTTGACCACAATAAAGTTCAGATTCCGATAGCCCGCGGTTATGTAAAAAAGCCGGACAATGTCATTTGCGCCGACCTGCGTGTTTTCTTTGACCGCTGGTCATTCAGCCGGCTGGAAAGCCACATCTGGAATCCGGACAATGCGTATATGCCGGGTGATTTTGAAATCCGCCTTGCTCATTTCAAGGGAGACGTGAACCTTGATGTGGATATTGCTTTTGAGGACCATTATCTTGACGTCCAGGGCGATGTTTTCCTTAAAAAAGTTACAGGAAGCGTAAAGACAAAGGAGCTTGCGGTTTCTCCGCCGAAGCGTAACTGGTTCGCCCGTTCGCAGATAAATCTGCATTTTGGCCAGCACGTTACTTTTATATTTGATCCGCTTTTGCGCGCGGTTCTTGTACCGAATACAGTATTTGGTTTTAAGTACGATATGTCGAATGGAGATATGGAGCTTGACGGAGAGCTTGCGTTCCGCTCGGGGGATATTTCGTACCTTAGCCGGAACTTTTACCTTAAGAACGGTTCAATGCGCTTTAACAGCAATGACCCGACTTTTAATCCTCTTATAAGCGTTCAGGCGGAAACCCGTGAACGCGATGATTACGGAAATGACGTGCGTATTATCCTTACGGCGAACAACCAGTACCTTTTGAATTTTAATGCGCAGTTTTCTTCCATTCCTGCAAAATCAGAGGCAGAAATCCGTTCTCTGCTCGGTCAGATTGCGATAGGCGATTCTGAAAGGGTAAGCTCGCTTATCTTTGCTACAGGCGACTATGCCATTCAGTCTACAATCGGGCGTTCTATAGAGAACAAGTTGCGTGATTTCCTTAATTTTGATATATTGAGCGTCAGAACAAATGTTCTGCAGAATGCGCTTAACTATGGTCTGCTAGACAGAACGGAGGATTCAGAAAATTCTGGTTTCGGATTCGGTAACTTTTTTGATAACTCAACTGTTTATATAGGTAAGTACTTTGGAAGTTCTTTATATATGGATGCCCTTATGCACTGGTCTTACGACAGAACCAGGGTGGATGATAAGTTTACGGCAGGCGGTCTTGTATTCCGTCCGGAATTTGGTCTGGAAATAGAAGCGCCTTTCGGAAATATCCGATGGAATATGGCGCCTGATATAAACGGAATTAGAAATGATAGATTTGTATCTTCGACTTCTGTAACGCTTTCATGGAAATTTTCATTTTAAAAAAAGGTGGTGGGTACACTCATGTCCTTGATGTTGAAAAGATTTAAACTTTTGCTTTCAGTGTTTTTGTTTTTTTCTGTTGCTGCTGTTTTTGCGCAGACTTCGGAAGATTCCGACTGGTTCTGGGGAAAAACCGTTTCCGAGATTTCTTTTGAAGGTCTCAGAAGCGTAAAGAAATCTGAAGTATCTGGCGTAACCAATAGTTTTATCGGAAAAGTCTTTGATGAGAAATTTTACAGTGATATTCTTGACCGTCTTTATGCGCTTGGTTACTTTGAGGATATAGAGCCTTTTGCAAAACATGACGCAAAAAATCCGGAAAAAGTAAACCTTGTGTTTACGGTAAAGGAGCACGCTGTTGTCGCATCGCTTAATTTTAAGGGAAATAAAAAAATCCGCAATAATGAGCTCCGCGATACAGTTTCAATGAAACCCGGCGATGTTTATATTGAGTCGAACGCTCTTGTTGATGAGCGCGCCCTTCGTGACCTTTACATAAAAAAAGGCTATATAGACGCGAAGATTTCTGTTTCCACAAGCGACTCCCAGGAAGGCGTTGATGTGACATTTGTAATAAACGAAGGAAATTCAACTGTTGTAAGCCAGGTTAATTTTTCGGGAAACACAGTTTTTTCCGCGCGCACATTGAAGAGTAAAATTTCATCGAAGGAAAAGGGCTTCCTGAAGGACGGGGCGTTCCAGCGTTCGTCGGTGGAGGCGGACAAACAGTCGCTTGTCGCCTATTATGCCACAAAAGGCTATATAGATGCCCGCGTTATTGATGTTGTTGAAAATTCTTCTTACAACGAAAAAAAGGAACGCGAGGAAATTGAGCTTACTTTTGTTCTTTCAGAGGGCGCTCAGTATACTTACGGCGGTCTTACGGTTTCAGGAAACGAGATTTTCAGAACAGAAAAACTTCTTTCGTATGTAAAGCTTAAAAACGGAGATGTCTTTAATCAGACAAAGTTTCAGGAAGGAATCGCCGGCATAACAAACCTGTATTACGAAAACGGTTATATGTCAAACGAATTCTATCCGACGGTTAACAAGGACCCTGAAAAACGCACCGTAAGCTATGCGCTTTCTATAAAAGAGCGTTCTCGCGCCCATGTTGAAAATATAATTATCAAGGGAAATACAAAGACAAAGGATCACGTAATCCTCCGCGAGCTTCCTATTGAGCCGGGCGATGTTTTTAGCCGCGACAAAATCATGGCGGGGCTTAGAAACCTTTACAATACCCAGTATTTTTCAAGCATCGTGCCTGAGCCTGTTTCCGGCTCGGAAGAAAATCTTGTCGACCTTGTCATTACGGTCGAAGAGCAGAGTACGACATCCCTGCAGTTCGGAATGACTTTTTCAGGAATTGAAGATGCCGATGACCTGCCGATTTCTCTTTATGCAAAAGTTGAAAATTCCAATTTCCGCGGAACTGGAAAATCAATTTCTTCTGGTGTGACAATCGCTTCTAACGAGCAGTCGGTTGACTTTGGTTTCAGGGAAAACTGGCTTTTTAACCAGCCGATTTCTTTTTCAGAATCGCTTTCCGTTTATCATTCAAATTCCTATGCGCTGGCGTTGCGAATGCTTCCAAACGGTGTTTTTGACGACGATTATTATTACATGAACTACGAGTCTTTCGGGGCTTCGCTCGCTACAAGTTTTGGACGCCGCTGGCTTCCAAGGTTTGCAATCTTTACGCTTTCGGGCGGTATGACAAATTCAATCACAGACAATCTTTACGATGAGTCTCTTTATATACCTCTGGATTCTGGCGTAAACAAATTTGCAAACCGTTTCGGTATAAAGAATTCACTGTTTATGAATGCCTCGCTTGACAACCGCGATATTAATTACGACCCTACAAAAGGATGGTTTGTAAGCGAGCGTCTTGCCTGGTACGGACTGATTCCGGGGGTCGAAAAAGAATTCTATCTGCGTTCAGACACAAAGCTTGAGTCATACCTAAAACTTTTTGATGTTCCGTTGTTCAACGGATTCTGGAATTTTAAGATGGTTCTTGCGGCTTACACTGGAATTTCCCTTGTTTATCCTGTTCCAGGAACTTTGTTCGGTGATTCCAGCAAAGTATACATTGACGGTATGTTTAACGGACGAGGCTGGACTAATATCTACAATGAAACGCGCGGAAAAGCGATGCTTTCTAACCGGGTGGAGCTCAGGCTTCCATTGTTCCAGGGAATTCTTGGCGTGGACGGATTCTTTGATGCTGTCGCTGTAAAGGACGAGCCTGAGGATTTGCTTAATAATCTTAAGCTTGATGATTTTTATTTTAGTTTCGGTCCTGGATTAAGGTTTCTTGTTCCGCAGTTCCCATTGCACTTGCTTTTTGCAAACAAATTCCGCGTAAAAGACGGAGAAGTAAAATGGGACAGCACATGGCAGTTCGTCCTTTCGTTTAATATGACAAATAAATAAAAAGGTGGATTATATGAAATTTAAAGGCGCAAAATCAATTCTTTTTGCTTTTATTTTAACTGCTGGCTCATCGCTTTGTGCGCAGCAGATTACAAAGTTTGGTGTTGTTGATACTGCGAAAGTTTACAACGCATATTTCAGAAATTCTACTTCAGTACGCAACTACGAAAAAAAGAAGGCGGATTTTCAGCAGGAAATAAATAAATACACAGACGAACTTCAGAAACTTCAGGCAAAAAAAGTTGACTACGAAAAAGCCGGAAACGATGCGATGGCTCAAAAAACCCAGGCTGAAATAACAAAAAAAACTGATTTTGTAGTTGAATACACAAACGCTAAAAATGTGGAGCTTGAGTCAATGCAGAAAACCCTCCAGGGATCTGACACATTTTATAATAATCTGTACAGCACGCTTTCAAGAATTGCTGAGTCTGGCGGTTACAGCATGATTTTAAGCCTTCAGCAGTCAAACGCCATTCTGTGGTATTCAAATTCTGTTGATATTACAGAACAGGTAATCGCCGAGTTAGGAAGATAATCTTGTGGATTCAGATGTAGCGCTTACTCCGGTATTAGAGCAGTATTTAAAAATCAAAGGCGAACATAAAAATGAGATTCTATTTTTCAGGGTAGGCGATTTTTATGAAATGTTCTTTGATGATGCTGTGGAGGTTTCCAGACTTCTTAATTTAACGCTGACTCATAAGGGCGCGGCTCCAATGTGCGGAATTCCATATCATGCCGCAAAAATATACATCGCACGGCTTCTTAGGGCCGGAAGAAAAGTTGTTATTTGTGAGCAGGTTGGAGATCCAAAGGCAAAAGGTCTTACGGAGCGAAAAGTTGTAGAAATAATTACTCCTGGAACTGCGCTTGAATCTGAATATCTTGAGGGAAATTCAAACAATTTTCTTGCAGCCTTGTCTGTGACTCATGGTTGCGCAGGCTTTGCGTTCATCGATGTTACAACAGCGGCTTTTTCGGCTACCAGCTGGCGTTCCTCTGAAATGGAGGAACAGTTTCCTAAGGAGCTGGGGCGTTGTTCTCCGCGTGAAATTCTTCTTCCGCAATCGTTAAGGCAGAACAAAGTTATTCAGAATTCCCTTGCCCAGTATCCGGCTATGTCAATTTCATATTATCCGGACTGGGATTTTAATGCTGAATTATCCTATAAAAAGCTTGTTGAGCAGTTTAAAACGGCGAGCCTTTTGTCCTTCGGGCTGGAAAAAACTTCTGCGGAGGTTGCGCCGGCCGGTTTTCTTCTTGATTATCTTGCAAAGACTACGAATACAGTTGTTCCCCACGTAAAGTCAATAAAAGTTTACAAGGACACGAATTATCTTATTATTGATGATTCAAGCCGCCGAAATCTTGAAGTTGTTGCAAATTTGCGCGATGGTTCTGTGCAGTTCAGTCTTCTTGAATGTCTTAATTTTACCCGGACAGCAATGGGAAGCAGGATGATTCGCCAGTGGCTTTTGTATCCGCTTACTGATGTTCAGAAAATCAATGCAAGGCAGTCGCACGTGCAGCTTTTTTATGAAAACCGAAACCTTATGGATTCTGTGCGTGAGAAAATTAATCCGATCCTTGATATTGAGCGCCTGGCTGGAAGAATCGCGATGGACAGGGCTCATGCGAAGGATTTGCAGGCATTAAAAGCGAGTCTTGTCGCGTGGTTAAAAGCAAGAAATGAACTTTCAGATTTCGATTTTGCCTCAATTGATGATGCGCCGGCGGTTGAAATAATTGATTTGATTCAAAATGCTATTTGCGAAGACCCTGCTACTTCTCTAACAGAAGGAAGAATTATAAAGGCCGGATGGTCGGATGAGCTGGATCACTGGAGAAACGTTCGCGACAACTTTGGACAGATTCTTTCCGACTACGAAGCTGAGGAGCGTGAGCGGACCGGAATTTCAACCTTGAAAATAAAATGCACAAATGCTTTCGGCTATTTTATTGAAATCAGCAAAGGAAAACTTTCTTCCGTGCCGGCTGATTTTATTATGCGCCGGGCCCTTGTGAACGGCGACCGCTATACAACTCCAAGGCTTCAGGAGCTGGAACACGAGCTTAACGAAGCCGGTACAAAAATTCTGGAGCTTGAAAGAGATTTGTTTGTTGAAATCCGCTCGAAACTCCACGATTACGTTTCTTATCTTATGCAGACGGCTTCTGAAATTGCCTACACGGATGCGGCGTCCTCATTTGCAAAGGCTGCTGTCCTGAACAACTGGGTCCGCCCTGAGGTTGTGAATTCCGGGGTTTTTAATGTAAAAAAAGGACGGCATCCTGTTGTTGAAAAACATTTACCTTCCGGAGAATTCGTTCCTAACGACTTGAATATTTCAGCAGATAGCTCTGATGGGAAGACTTTCTGCCTTATAACCGGACCGAATATGGCCGGAAAAAGCACGTTTCTTCGTCAAAACGCTCTGATTTCTCTTCTTGCGCAGACAGGCTCGTTTGTTCCGGCTGAATATGCTGAAATCGGCGTTGTCGACAGGATTTTCTGCCGCGTTGGCGCTAGTGACAACCTTGCGCGTGGTGAATCTACTTTTCTTGTGGAGATGACGGAAACTGCAAATATTTTACGCTCTGCGACAGAAAAATCTCTTGTCATAATGGATGAGGTAGGGCGCGGAACAAGTACGGAAGACGGACTTTCCATCGCATGGGCAGTTAGCGAATTCCTTCTGAATAATATAAAATGCAGGACACTGTTTGCCACTCATTATCACGAATTGACCAGAATTGAGCATAAAAAGCTGGAGCTTCTCTGCATGGAAGTAGCCGAGCAGGGCGAATCCGTCACCTTTTTAAGGAAGGTCAAGGTTGGAGCCAGCGAGAATTCCTATGGAATCCATGTTGCAAAACTTGCCGGTGTTCCGGAAGCGGTAATAAGGCGCGCCAATGAGATTCTCTGTCATATTCAGAATGTCGCTGAAAACAAACCTGTTCTGGACGAAATTCCTGAATATCATGAAAATGAATCTATAAGGCAAGAGCCTGTCGCTCCTGGTCTTTTTAGCGATGAAGAGATTGTGCTTGACGAAATTCTTTCCGCAGATCCGGATAATATGACACCTCTTGCGGCTTTGCAGATGATTTCCAGATGGAAAAAAGCTCTTTCCGGAAGATGATTCTGTGTTTCTTGCGGCAAGTTGTGTGATTTGAATTTTCGCAGTTTTTTGTCCGTTTATTTCAGTTTTTAACTTTTTTTTGCAATATATAAATGTGAACAAATTCTTTTTCTGGATTCAGTCCGCGGTGATGGCGGTCGGGCGATTTGTGTTTTTATTCCTTGCAGGAGGAACTGAGTGCGCTGTCTGCGGGGATGATACTGGTCTGCTGCCTGTCTGCGATGATTGCAGGAAGAAATTTTTTGCGGTAAAGCCTGCCGGTCTTGGAGTTTGCAAAAACTGCGGCAAGGATCTTATTTCCGAAGATGATGTCTGTATGGAATGCAGGGAAAACCTTCTTTTGAAAAATTTGGACGGGGCTTTTCCGTTGTTTTCGTACCGCCTTTGGAATACAAGCTTGCTGTGCAGGTGGAAACTTGAGGATGAACGGATTTTTTCGGATTTTTTTGCAGAACTGATAAATGAAAGGTTGTGTCAGGTTTGTAAGATGATGGGAAAATTTGTTGTGGTTCCTGTTCCGCCCAGGCCTGGAAAAATCAGGAAAAAAGGCTGGGATCAGGTTGATGAGATAAGCCGGATTCTTGAATTCAGGTACGGATGGAAGGTGATGAGGATTCTGAAGCGGCACAACAATATCCAGCAGAAAACCCTCGAACGCAGTCAAAGAATGGAAATGATCGGGAAAGCGTATTCTTTGGCCGCAGACGTTAAGGTTGCGCCGGAGACTGTATGTCTTGTGGATGATGTTCTTACTACCGGAAGCACAATTGAGTCTTGCGCTGAAAAACTGAAAGGTTCAGGCTGCAAAAAAGTGTTCGCTGTAACTTTGTTTTCCGTGGACCGCTGAGGCGGCGGACGGAATGTAATTAATTGCAAAAACCGGTTTTTCATAGTATGCTTATTGAAGAGGATTTTATGGATACAGAAGATTTTCAGATTCAGTTAGTTACTTTCCGTCTTGGAAACGAGTTATATGGTGTTGATATTATGTCTGTAAAGGAAATTGTAAGGATTCAGCCAATCCGTCCGATTCCAAATGCGCCGAATTATATGGTTGGAATTTTAAATCTTAGGGGAGAAATAATTCCTATAATAGATCTTCATCGTCGTTTTAATATTGCCTTTGCAAATGAAGAAGACGAGCTTGATGAGCTTGAAAGCGGATTTATAATTCTAAATATCAATGGCAAACAGCTTGGAATAATAATCGACCGCGTTTCCAGGGTTGCAACCGTCAATTCTTCAGATATTCAGGCGGCGCCGCGGATGTCCGGCGGAATTGGAAGTGAATATATCAGGGGCGTTGTTCGAAATGACGATGGCTACTTGATTATTCTGGATATTGTCAGGCTTTTTGATCCGAAAGAACTTCAAAAAATTGTAGGAAATTTTTAAAATACTTAAATGATTCAGACTTATAGTACAACAATTCGACGAAAAGAAATGGATGCCGTGCTTACCTGTATGGTCGACGAGCGGATCGGACCCGGGGAGCTTAACGGCAGGTTTATTCAGACAGTAAAAGAGTTTTTTGGATGCGATGGCGCGGTTGCGTTAAGGAATCCAGCTTCTGCGTTGAAATATGCCTTGCGTTCGATAGGTTTAAACCCGGGTGAAACAATAATGATTTCAGCGCTTGCTCCGGCATGGCATTATCAGGCTGCCACGGATTTAGGCTACAAGCCGCTTGTTCTTGACGTTGATGAAAATTCCGGGCTTGTAAACGCAGAAATCGTAAAAAAAGGAATCGAAAGCGGCGGACGTCTTCTTTTGCTTCACGAATCTATGGGAATTCTTCCTGAAATTGATGAGATAAACGCGCTTGGAATTCCGGTTATAGAGGATGTTTCTAAGAGCGCAGGCGCATATTTTCCGACTTATGATGAAAATAATAATCCTATAGAAGGCAGAAAAGCCGGTTCGATGGGAGTATTTTCAATCCTTGGACTGGAGGAGCACGACGTGGTTACTGCTGGTGGAGGTGCTGTTCTTATGGCTCCGAACCGCCGGGAATGGATTGTGCTTAAAAAATTTGTTGACTCAATGCCAGGAACAGAGCTTCTGCCGGATCTGAATTGCGCTTTGGGCTGGGTCCAGTTGAAGGAATTTAAACATAACGAGCTTTTGCGTAAAAAAATATTCGGTCTGTTCCAAAGGGCTTGCATGAGCGGACGGCACAGGATGTTTATCAGGGGATCTGGCGCGGTTGTGCCTGCCGCAAAAGGTGTAGCCGCTGTTCCAAAAAACGATGGCGAAAATTCAGAAGGAGAAACTTACGACTATACATCGACGATGTGCTGTTTTCCTCTGATACTTACAACTTCATTTAAAGATATAAAACAGTATGCCGCAAAAAAAGACATTGAGATTTCACAGGCGTACGAAGATTCTGTTATGGCGTTAAAACAGGATGAAATTTCGTCTGAATGTATAAAAGCGAAGTCGCTGTATCTGCGTTGCGTTCTTTTTCCGCTTTATCCGCGGCTTACGCATTCGCAGGTTGCAAAAATAGTAAAAGTCTTGGGAACTTTGCCGTAAACAATGAAAAATTGCCTTATAATCGTAAACACGCACAAAAAAGAATCTCAGGAAATGGGTCAGTTTATTTCTGAATACTTAAAAAGAAAGAATATTGATTCCCGTTTTTTTTCTTTTGACGGATTTACGGACGGTATGCCATGCGGCGCAAAAAAAAATCCCTTTGAGTCGGTTGATTTTGTTGTTACGCTTGGAGGTGACGGAACGGTTCTTTTTGCCGCGCGGGGTTGTGTGGAGCATGAAATTCCGGTCTTTCCGGTAAATTTCGGAGAGTTTGGTTTTATAGCAAGCATACAGAAAGATGAATGGAAACGTGAGCTGGATTTATTTTTGGAAGGAAAGGCAAAAATCGCTGAAAGAAATATGCTTCAGGCTGTTGTTATAGACGGAAAAACAGGAAAAGATGTCTATTTTGGAACAGGATTGAATGATATTGTAATAAGCGCAAAAATGGCTAGCCGGACAATCCTTATGGGCGTGGACTATAATTATGTCAGTCTTGGAAAGTTTAAGGCTGACGGAATAATTATCTGCACTGCGACCGGTTCTACGGCATATTCTTCTTCTGCAGGCGGTCCGATTGTCGACCCTACAATGGATGCGATTATCCTTACTCCTAAAAATTCATTTTCACTTTCGAGCAGGCCTTTGGTTTTAAATCCGCATGGTGAGCTTGAGATTACAATTCTTCCTTCGCGTGAATCTGATATTATAATTACGCTGGACGGACAAAAACCTTTCGATATTCACGAAGGTGATTGCATAAAAATCCGCCAGATTTCAAAAAAAGTAAAGCTTGTAGGTTGTACGGCTGAAAGATTTTACGAAGCCCTTCAGTCAAAACTAAACTGGGCAGGAGGTCCTCATGCTTGAAGATCTTTCAATCAAAGATTTTGCAATTATTGAAAGTGAGCATATAGAATTTTCAAATGGATTTACAGTTCTTTCAGGAGAAACCGGCGCCGGTAAATCAATTTTGATTGGAGCGATGTCATTTCTTCTTGGCGGAAAAGCTGATGTAAATCAAATTCGTTCCGGAGCGCACGAGGCTCAGGTTTCTGGAACTTTTTATCTTGATTCAAAAGAAAATCAGAATCCTGCGCTGGAATGGCTTAACGATCATGGAATTGAAACAGAGAACAATAGAATTCTTTTGCGCAGATATATCCGGGATAACGGCCGGGCTGGAGCATGGATCGGCTCAACGCCTGTAAACAGAACGGATTTGGCGGAATTTTCGTCATTTCTTGTTGATATTCACGGCCAGCACGAGCACCAGTCCTTGATGCGAGTTCCCGAGCACAGAAAATTTCTTGACGCGCGCGCAGGAATCTTGCCGGAAGTAAGTGCTTTTACCGCGCTGTATATGGAGCTTGTTGAAAAACGCAGGCTGCTTGCCCAGCTTGATTCTTCCGATGCGGACAGAACCAGAAAAATTGATATGTATAATTTTGCGGTAAAAGAAATTGAAGACGCAAAACTTAAGCCGGAAGAAGATATTCAGCTGGAGGAAGAGGAGAACCGCCTTACTTCGTATGAAAAACTTTTCGCAGGCGTTGATTCTATACGCAATATACTGGACGGCGGAGACGAGTCTGTTGTTTCGCTGCTGAAAAAAATACGACGCGAAAGCCAGAATATTTCCATTCTGGATAAAACTCTTTCAAGTCTTGACACGCGTATTGAGTCTGCTTTTTATGAATTGAACGATATTTCCGAGGAGTTCGGTTCCTATGCGAATAAGCTGGTTTATGATCCGTCCCATCTTCAGGAAGTTCAGGACAGGCTTTCATTGATTTACAGTCTGAAGAAAAAATATGCTTCGAGCCAGAGCGCGCCTTTAAAAGAAGTTTTTGATTATTATGAGAACGCTCAGAAATCCCTTGAACAGCTTGGAGCAGGCTCTGAAAACAGGGAAGAGCTGATGAAGTCAGTTTCTGAGCTTGAAAAGAAAGTTTATCTTACCGGAAAAAATCTTTCGGAAAAACGCCGTGCCACCGGAGACAAGCTTGCTTCAGAGGTTGAATCGCTTTTGAAAAACCTTGGAATGAACGGAACTCGCTTTGCGGTCAGCATTACTGCAAAACCTGGCGATCAGATAGAGCAGAAATGCGGCCCTTATGGATTTGATAACATAGAATTTCTTATAAGCGCAAATCCTGGCTCGCCCCTTTTGCCTCTCGCAAAAATTGCTTCCGGCGGAGAAATTTCCCGGGTAATGCTTGCCCTGAAAACAATTTTTGCGCAGAACGATCCTGTTCAAACCCTTGTTTTTGATGAGATTGATACCGGAATCGGCGGAGAAGTTGCCGTTGCCGTTGGTTCCCACATGAAGGCGCTTGCAAAAAATCGTCAGATTTTCTGCATTACACATCTTGCCAGTATCGCAGTATATGCCGATAATCAGATTAAGATTGAAAAGGGTGTCGCGGAAGGAAAAACTGTTTCCAATGTCCATCCGATTCAAGGCGAGGAGCGTGTTTCTGAGATTGCAAGAATGCTTTCGGGCGATGCTGATTCAGCGGCTTCCATTGAACACGCAAGGGCAATGCTGGAAAAATACTCAGGGGGATTTTAATGGCAAAGATTTCAGAATCAACGCGGCTTGAATTTGCTGAAACGATAAAACCGTATCAGAGCAAAATATTGGCGATTCTTGCTAAAGAAAAGACAACATTGAACAGCATAAATGGAAATGCGCCGGATTCATGCTACAAAAAACTTATGCTCTGCGATGACATGATTTATGTTTCCTCACTTTACATGGCGCAGAACAGCCTTTCCTTAAAAATTCTGGAAGTTAAGAATAATGATGCGCTCAATGAAGCAAGAAAAATTATTTACAAGGCGATTATCTATCTTGAGGAGCTCGTGACTAATTTTATTGATGTTCCGTATTCAGAGCTTGCAAAATATCATGAGAATATAAAAGACAAGACAATTCAGGAACGCTACTATCTTATCAGGAAACTTGGGCTTGCGATAACGCTCCTTGAAGACGCATTTGGCGACAATTCAAAATGGAAATGGTCTTTTGTTGAATTGAAGGGAAGATTCGCGGTTGTCGCAAAAAATCTTATTGATATGCGCAGCGCGGTAAAATCATATTTAAACCCGAATGATGAAAATTATGAGACAACTGTGCTTTATATAAGGCTGATTGGAAAACTTCTTGACGCATCTTCTGCCGGTTACCGTGATAAGTACGAACTTTCAACGCGCCGGATTGATGATATGCGGAACGCGATAAAATTTCTTCTTGCGCGCCATAAGCTGGCTCTTGCAATCGGTGACAAAAATTATGCGGAAGAAGTAAAGAAGAAGGCGATTGTCTGGAAAGAAAAGATGGATTCGGACCAGAAGTCCGGTTTAAGCCGATAACCCTAAAAACAGGAAAGATGATGTTCAGTCAAAAATTCGCGCTAAAGCTTTTTGAAGGTTTTTCAATACAGAGATGGACTGATTTGGTCCGCCCTTTTGATATTGTTGAAATGGATAAGGCTGCTGAAAAAATGGTTCTTGGGTACATCATTGGAAAATACGAGGAAAACAAGGGAAATTTCATAGACTGGAACTGGATGATTTATGCCTCTCTGTTTGATTTGCTTTCAAAAATAGCGCTCTGCGACATAAAAGCACCCGTTCTTGATATGCTGAAAAGGGAATACACGCAGGAATATCTTCATCTGAATGAATGGGTTTTAAAAACTTACAGACCTTTGCTTTGCGACAGGGAACTTTTTTCAAAATTTACGATTTATACCGGTCAAAAGGCAGGCCAAATTCCCATTCCTGAAAAATCAAAGCTTGCGGCAAGGGTTTTTTCTGCCGCAAATAAGTTCGCCACACTGCGTGAGCTTCAGATGCTAAAAAATGTGAACGAGCCGGAGCGGCTTGCGCAGATCAACCATGAGCTTCAGGAGCAAATTCAGCATTATCTGGACCTTGCCGGAATGCAGAATCTTGTGACGCACCAGCGTTCCTATTCCCTGCTTTTAAAAATTGAGCAGCTTCGTTTTCAGATACGCTGGAATCAGACGCCGCGCGTTCCAAAAACATCTGTTCTTGGACATTGCTTTTTTGTCGCGGTTTTGACTCTTCTTCTTTGCCGGGAAAGCGGCGCGCAAATGTCGGAAAAACGTATTATCAATAATTTTTTTACAGGTCTTTTTCATGATTTGCCTGAAGCCGTAACGCGTGATATTATTTCCCCGGTAAAACAAGCGACAGATGAGCTTCCTAATATTGTAAAGAAAATTGAAGACGAGATTGTAAACAAGGAGCTTGTTCCGTTGATGGAGCCCTTTTTTAAGGATGAGCTTATATATTTTACGAGCAATGAATTTGCAAACCGGATAAAAAATCAGGAAGGTCAGACTGAAGAGGTTTCCTGGGAAAAATTGAACGAAAAATATAATTCAGAGGAATTCTCTCCGGTTGATGGAAAAATCGTCCGCATTGCTGATCATATTTCGGCTCTAATGGAAGCCGATATTTCAATAAAACATGGAATTACTTCAGATCACTTGAAATTCGGGAGAAAAAATATGCTTGAAAATTATCCTGCTGGAAAAGTGATAAACGGAATTGACACCGGAAAAATTTTTCACGAAATTGCCGGAAATTAACAGAATATTTTATGGTTTTCTGCCGATAATAAAATTATGAAAATTTCAAGGATGTTAAAATCAGTCAATATTGCATTAATTCTTTTTTCGTTGTGTTGTTTCAGTATGTATGCTGATTCATCTTATATCGTAAAAAAAGGTGATACGCTTTATTCAATAAGCAGAAAATATCAGATTACCGTTCCGGAGCTCAGGGCGGCGAATAATCTTTCTGAAAATGATGTGCTTAAAGCCGGCGCAAAGCTTGTGATTCCTGCTGCTGATATAGAAAATGCGGCGGCCTTGTCCGCGTCTAAAACTTCTGATTATAAAAAGGATTCTTCAAGGACTTCCGCAACAGCGGCCTATGTTGTTCAAAAGGGCGATACTCTGTATGGAATTGCCCGCAAATACAATATAAAGCTGAACGAGCTTCTTTCGCTTAATAATCTTGATAATTCTTCGACGATAAAAATAGGGCAGAAAATTCTTGTTCCTGCGGAAATTTCAGGTTCAAATAAGACAGGAGCGTCAGTTTCCAAATCTGGCGGAACTGCAAAGCCTGCTGGTTCTTCTTCAGATAAAAAGCTTAACTCGCCCGGAAAAAATAACGCTTCTTCTACGAACATTCCTTCTAAAGGCGTTTCATGGCCGCTTTCAAATCCTGTTGTAAAGAATATAAGCGGAAAGGTCGGCGGCGTTCAGCTTACAGGAAAAGACAATGAGTCTGTTGTGGCTGTCCGGGAGGGAACTGTAATGTATACAGGCATTTACCGCGGTTTTGGAGAGGTTATTTTCATCCAGTCAAAGACAGGCTTGATTTATTCGTATTCAGGTCTGAACAAAGTTTCGGTAAAAAAAGGCGATTACGTTGTCTTCGGCGCAGAACTCGGAAAAACTGGGCGCGGCAATGATTCCAGCATAAAGTTTATGGTTTTTCAGAACGGAATGCCTGTTAATCCGGCGACTGCTCCGCGCGGCTAAAATAGTTTCTGTCTGTCTGCGCTGGCTTTTATAAGTTCAAGAAATATGTTTCCGCATATTTTTGCGTCATCGTATGCCCGGTGTGCGGCTTTTATGCTTATATTAAAGTAATCCGCCAGAAACGGCTGGTTGAATTTTTCAAGTTCCGGCAAAGCCCAGCGGGCAAACCCCAGCGTGTCTATTACATTGTTTTTATTTTCTTCAAATCCGGCCCTTTCAAGTTCTGCTTGCAGGAATCTCATGTCAAAATGCACGTTATGACCTATTATTATTGAATCTTTTATAAAGTCGCAAAAAGATGGCAGAATGTCCTTTATCAAAGGCTGGTTCTTTACCATTTCGTCGGTGATGTGATTGATTTTTATGCATTCTTCCGGAATAGGTTTTTCAGGGTTAAGCAATGTGTTGAACGTCGCGATGCATCCGTTGCAATCGAACTTGACAGCCCCGATTTCAATTATCCGGCATTCATGACAGTCGAGGCCTGTTGTTTCTGTGTCAAAGGCGACAAATGTTTCACCTGATTTTACAAGATGAAACATTTGCCTGTAATCCTTTAGGATTTTATTTACCAGCGGCATCAAGAAGTTCGTTTATGTCTGAAGTTATTTTATCGCAAAGAACCGAGGCTTCTTTTTTTGCTTCTTCAAGCGCTTCGTCTGTTGAACCGTTCACATCCGTTCTTGTGTTTATATAGAATTTTATTTTTGGTTCTGTTCCGGACGGACGCGCAGAAACTATTGTGCCGCCTTCAAGGAAGAACTGGAGCACATTGCTTTTTGGGAATGTAAGCTCAGTTTTTTCTGAAGGATTCGCAGGATTATATTCCGTTGAAGTCTGTATATCCCGAATTTTAAGGACTGTTTTTCCGGCAAGGGTTTTGAGTCCTTCGTTTCTGAGTTTTGACATGATTCCTGCCATTGTCTCAACGCCGGCAGAACCCGGAAAATTCTTTGAAATCGCGCGGTCTTCAAAGTATCCGAATTCTTTGTACATGTCATCCAGATGCTCAAGAATGCTCTTTCCCTTTGAACGCCAGTACATTGTCATCTCTGCGCACATTGCTGCGGCAGAAACTCCGTCCTTGTCCATGACCTCTGTTTCAACTTTGTATCCGTAAGATTCTTCAAGACCGAATACATAGTGTCCTTTTCCTTTTGCTTCACGTTCAGCTTCGATTGCGGCAATCCACTTGAATCCTGTAAGACATTCAGTCATTTCAACGCCATATTTTTTACAGATGTAGTCGCCGAATGGTGAAGTTACGATTGAGCGGATGCAGTATGAATCTGCCGGAAGTTTTCCAAGTTCCTTTCTTGTAAGGAAAATATATTCCATTAAAAGACCGCCCATCTGGTTTCCTGAAAGAAGGACGAAATTTCCGTTTTTATCAGGGAATGCGGTTCCAAAACGGTCTGAGTCAGGGTCTGTCGCCATTACACAGTCGGCTTTTGTGGCAGTTCCAAGTTCTACCGCCATTTTCATAGCTGGTTTTTCTTCCGGGTTCGGTTTTTCTACAGTCGGGAAATTTCCGTCCGGGTTTCGCTGCTCTGGAACTGTCTTTACAGTAAGACCAAGGTCTCCAAGGACTTTTTCAACGTGCATCGCGCCTGTTCCGTGAAGCGGAGTGTATACAACATTTACGTTTTTTGCATATTCTTTAATCAGCTCAGGACGGAAAAGCTGTTCTTTGCACATTGCCCAGTATTTTTCGTCAACTTCTGAGTCAATCAGGACAAGCTTTCCTGATTTTATAGCATCTTCTTTTGATATTGTCTTTACGTCTGTTACTTTATTTACTTCATCAACAATTCCGACGTCATGAGGCTCTATGACCTGCGCGCCGTCGTTCCAGTATGCTTTGTATCCGTTGTAGATTTTCGGATTGTGTGAAGCTGTTACAACAACTCCTGTGTCGGCCTTGAAATAGCGGATAGCATAGGAAAGCTCCGGAGTAGGGCGAAGTCCTGTAAACAGATATGCTTTTATTCCGTTTGCGGCAAAAATAAGAGCAGTCGCTTCTGCAAATACGTCAGAATTCTTCCGGCTGTCGTAGGCAACTACAGCGCTGAGCGTTCCTGCCTTTGCCTTTTCCGGGAATGCCTTTATAACGTAATTTGCAAGTCCCTGGGTCGCCAGGTTGATTTCAAGGGTGTTCATGCGGTTTGTTCCGCCGCCCATTATTCCGCGGAGACCTCCCGTTCCAAATTCAAGAGTGCGGTAGAAACGGTCTTCCAGTTCTGTAAAATCTTCTTTTGCAATCAGATCTTCAACTTCTTTTCTGAACCGTTCGTCTTTTTCCGCCGCAATATATTCTTTTGCTCTTTTAAGGATTTCTGCCTTATCCATTATTTTAATCTCCTGTAAGAAATCAGTTAAAAAAAATTGTTCAATAAAACTATACAGAATTTTCAATTATTATAAAAGTCTTTTAGATGAATATTTCAGCGCAATTGCGTCGGGCTTGCCGCCTTTGTTTTTATTAATTCAATAAGCTTGCGCATTATGCCGGCGGCATGTAAATCTTAATTTTTCCGGCGGAGCGCATATTTCTTTTCTATATATTTTGTTGTTTTTACAGTGATTATCTGATAAAATATTGTTGATGGAAAATTCTGCGTTTGATTATGGTACATTTTCTGTAGTTAATAAAACGGTTTTTAGAGAGAGAGCTATGCTTGAATTTCCAGGGGAATTTAAGCCTGTCGTTTTTACGGAAAAACAGAAGAAAAACTTTAAAAAATTTGCCTTAAAAGTTCAAAGACTTAATCAGAAAAAAGAACGTGCCGAAAAAAGGCAGGCGCTGCGAAATGCCGTCGCAGCCGAAAAACAGTGGAAAAGACAGGAGCAGGCGGCTTCCAGGGTAAAACATCCGATTGGCGTAAAGCTGATAAGCATTATTTCCACAATTGTTATAGTTTCTTTAACCGGACTTGCGTGGCTTGTTTCTGCGTTTGTCAGCAAAAATACAATTCAGACTGCAAGGCAGAACAATTTTGTAATCAATTCGCGCATGGCTTCTGATTTGCAGAACCGCATAGACAACGTAGTCTCGAATGTCTCTACATTTACCGAGCTTGTGAAAAATGCGGAATATGACGAAAATCCTACGGCCGCAAAAGAATTTTCATTCAGTTTTTTTAGTAAAAATCCGGAAATTGTGGCGGTTTTCCTCCCTTCCTCAGAATCCAAGTTTTTGAATTTTCAATTTTTGGGCGAAAACGAGCTGGACGAGACTTCTGTTGATTCTTACATCGCTTCTGAAGACGAAAGTTTCCTTCGCGCTCGGCAGGGAAATTTTGTAATTCAAAATGCTTCTCCTTTTTTCAGTGTTCCGGTTCTTTCTTTATTCTATCCGGTTTCAGACAGTACGGATGAAGAGCCTGTGGCGGTTTTGTTCTCTACGGAAAAAATTGTTGAAAATTTTTCATCAGAAAGTATAAATAAATCCATCTTTGTCAATGAAGATGGAATTGTCCTTGTTTCTTCGGATGTCCAGGAAACGATGCGCGCCGAGGACTTTGGAAAAAGTCAGGTTGTCCAGGAAATGCTGAAAGGCGGGGAAGAAAGCTTGTCTTCTGTAAACAAGCAGAGCGAATTTTCAGACAGGGAGACATTCAGAAATGCGGGAAAAGATGTTCAGTACATCGGTGCGTTCAATAAACTGAAAAAAGGAAATGCCGGTGTTGTAACGGTTGTTCCCACTTATAAAATTCTTGAGGAAACCAGAAAAATCACAACCCTTATTGCTTTTCTTGCGGTTGCTATTCTTGCCGTTGTAATTATTGTAATCTGGTTTTTTTCAAAGACGATGAGCGTTCCTCTTAAGCAGTTGACGGCTGTTGTGAACCAGATTAACAAGGGCGATTTTAACACGGAGCTTTTTGGCGATTTGAAAACCCATGGAAATGATGAAATAGGCGTTCTTATAAACAGTACAAAAAACGAGCGCGAAATTTTAAACACTTTCACAAAGCTTACCAACAAAGGTGTAACGCAGGCTATCATCAGAAAAGAAATTGATTTTGAGCCTCATCTAAAAGATATAACGATTTTTTTTAGCGATATACGCGGATTTACCGAAATTTCAGATGGCTTCAAGAACAGGTTTGGTGAGCGCAGTGCGGCTGAAATAATAAATTTTCTGAACGATTATATGAGCCGCATGGTAAGCTGCATAAAGCGCACCGGCGGAACGGTAGACAAATTTGAAGGCGATGCGATTATGGCGTGCTGGGGCGTATTGCGCCAGGAGCCGCTTGACTGGGAAAACCTTCCAGACGACGACCCTGAAAAAATTGAAATGAAGGCTAAGCATGACCTGTATGTAAAGGAAGATGCCCTTGCCGCTATACGGTCCGCGCTTGCGATGCGATATTCCCTTATGGAATACAACAAAGAAGCGAAACAATTTACAAAGGAGCATGCAAAAGATAAGGATTCTGTCTATAAACCTCAGATAAAAAACGGAAGCGGAATGAATTCGGGACGCGCGACTGTTGGCTTTATGGGTTCTTACGACAAGATGGAATTTACTTCGATTGGCGATGCGGTTAATTTTGCGAGCAGAACAGAAGCTTCCAACAAGCCCTGCGGAACTGATATGCTTATTACAGAAGATACTTACGATATTCTGAAGAAAGATTGCATAAGGTGCAGGGAAAACAATTTTTCAATCAAGCCGGAAAACCTTAAAAATGAAATCATAGTTGAAAGAATTCCTGTCGGTTTTGAAGTAAAAGGAAAGGGAATTCAACATTTTTACGGCGTAGTGAATATGCCGAATTTTGATATTGCCGAATTTTTTGAAGAGATTCGGCCTGGATTTACTGTAGATTCTGAATGTGAGAAAGTTCTTGGCCCGAAAGGTCCTAGGACTATTGCCGAGGTTCGTTCCCTGCTGGGAATTGCGACGCCAGATTTTGAAAAGGTGAACTTAAATGAAACGGAAAGCAAAATTCAAGTCGCATCTGATTGATTTTCTTATAGTTTTAGTTTGTCTTTCTGTTTGCGGCGTAAGCTTATATTTTTTCACTCAGGAACTTAACCGTTCTACCGTAAGAACTGACAAGGAAAAGGTTGCGACAATCTATTTTAAGCAAAAAGTTGCTCAGCGCCAGTTCGATGACAGCGTAGTATGGGAACGGCTTTCTCAAAATTCTCCGGTTTATGATAAGGACACAATTTATACATCGGATTTTTCCCAGGCAATAGTAAAGTTTAATGACGGAACAAAACTTGAGCTTTATGAAAATACAATGCTTAAAATTTCTTATTCAGAAAAAGGTGTTGAAATAAAAGTTTCTGGCGGAGACATTCAAGTTGACGGTTCAGAATCCAAAAGCGGAAAAGGAATAACTGTCTCAACGAATGATGGAACGACAGTAAAGATGGATTCTGGAAGTAACCTTGCTGTAAAATCTGGTTCTTCCGGCGGAATGAACAGCATAGAGCTTCATGGCGGAACTGCGGAAATTGAAACGAAAAACGGCGGAACTGAAAAAATTTCTTCAGGAGAAAGCGTTAATATAGAAGAGGCTGGCGCGGTTACAAAAAATCCGGTGACCGTTACATCTGTCTCAAAAAATTTGAATCTTCTTAAATTTGATGAAAACTCGATTCCTGTAAGGCTTCAGTGGAAAGTCCGTGAACCTGAGAAAAATCAAAAAGTTATTGTGCAGACTTCCTTTTCTAAAGATTTTTCAAAAATAAAAGAAACCTATGTTCCTTCCGGAAACAGCATTGAAATTCCTGTTGATGCCGGAGTTTTGTACTGGCGTGTCTTTGTGGAAAATGAAAAAGACAAGCCTTCATCTGGAAAAATATCTGTAACGAATGTTGACCCTGTTGTTGCACTGTCGCCGGTTTCTGCCTCGGAATTTTTTTACAGAACGGAAGTGCCCAAGATTCTGTTCAGCTGGAACGGAAATGATTTTGCCGGGCATTATAAACTTGAAATTTCTGACTCGCGCGATATGAAAAATATAATTTTTTCTGAGTCAGTAAAAGGAAATTCTTTTGCGGTAAAAAAACTTTCCGCCGGGGAATATTATTGGCGGGTAACTCCGTTTTATTCGCTGAATGAAACCGGCTACGTTTTTCCGTCGGAAATAAAACATTTTTCGGTCATAAAAAACGACCGGATAAAACCGCCTGTGCTTTTTATTCCGGCAGACGGCGCAAAAATTACATATACGGATTCTGTTTCTTCTTCAAATTCTTATGCCCTGCAGTTCGCATGGAAATCTGAGATAAAAAATGCGGAATATGATTTTGAAATTTCAAAAAATAAAGAATTCTCAGATATTTTCTATTCCGAAAAAATTGAAAATTCTACTTTTTTAAGAAAAAATATAGGAGCGCTTTCTTCCTGGTCAATTCCTGACGGAACTTATTTTTGGCGTGTCATTCGAAAGGCTTCAGAACCTGATGACTTTACTCCACAGTCGGACATCCGGAGTTTTTCGGTGCAAAAAATTGCAAAAGATAAAAACCGTCTTGTTTATCCGCCGGAAAATTTTTCAGTCGAACCGGAACAGTTTGTAAAAACCAGGTTTGCCTGGAAAATTGCGGATGATTTTAAAACAGATTCTTCAGCAAGCGTGCTTCAGATTTCAACCGGGAAAGATTTTTCAAAAATAAAATTTGAAAAAAAATTTGTAAATCAGGAAAAAATTGAAAATCTTGCGGGCTTGAATCTGCCTTCTGGAACTTATTTTTGGCGTGTCGGCATAGAGTCGGAAAACGGAGAAAAAAGCGGCTTTTCAGACTTCCGCGTTCTGAATATTTTGAAAAAACTTTCCGCGCCGGAATTTATTCTTCCGAAGGAAAATTCAACATATCTTACTTATTCTGAAAAATCCACACGCCTTGTATGGAAAAAAACTTACGGCGCTGATTACTATAATATAAAAATTTGCGGCAAAAATGGAAAAATCATCGCTGAAAAATCCGGAATAAAAGAAAATTTTGCAAATTTTGTTCTTCCGCCGGAAAAATACAAAGTTTTAATCCAGGCTTTTTCAGAGGAAACGGCGGCAAGTCCGCTCAGGGCAAGCTCTGTTTCTGCTGTGCCATTTTCTTTAAGGAATCCGGTTCCTGTTTCTCTTGAATTTCCGGCTGATTCTGCAAAAATTGAAGGTCTTTCCGCAGTAAGAAATCCTACGGTTTTTGCGTGGAAGAATGAGATTGATGTTCCTTCAAAATCTGAATTTGTCCTTTATAAAATTTCATCAGATGGAACTGCCAGAAAAGTTCATTCTGTCTTAAATCCTAAGGGCGGAGTAAAAATAGAACGGCTTACAGAAGGAAATTACCGCTGGCAGGTTATAGCAAGCACTTCTGACGGAATTCCGCTGGATTCTTCTAAAAATGAATTTTCTGTTTCAGAGATACCTTTGCTTTCTGCGCCTTCGCTTGTATTGCCTGAAAATAATCTTGTAATCGGAAATCCATACTTGAAGAAAAATAAATTTATATCGTTCACATGGAAGAAAGTTGATGGCGCGACCGATTATAATTTTATTTTGCGGCAGAAATTTGCGGATGGAAGCTCAAAATTAATTTATTCTGCCGCCACAGAAAAAAATGAAGTTAAAATAAAGAAACAGAATTTCGATATAGGCGACTTTGAATGGTCAGTCATAGCCTTTGCACATGCACGGGATGGCTATGAAGAACAGAGAAGCAAGGTTTCTAACGGGACATTTAAAATCAGAGTGGAACTCCCTGGAAAAATTCGTCTGATAAAGCCGGGAAAAATGTATGCAAAATGATTCTTGTTTTTTGAAAAAAATAAATTTCCTCGTGCTTTTTTGCGTTATTTTGTTTCATGGATTCAATGCCTTTCCGCAAGCTGAAAAAAACAAAACAAAAATTGAAAAGAACTCGTTTGAGCAAAAAATTCAATGGGAACAGGATGAAAACGCTTCTGAATATAAAGTTGAAATCCGGGATGTAAAAAGCGGAAAAAAATATTATTTTGAAACTGAAGAAAATTTTGTAAATCTAAATCTTCCTGCCAGCCGGTATGAATACCAGGTTACTGTTTTAAACTCATTCGGGCGGGTTCAAACTGCGAGCGGCTGGAATTCTTTTGAAATTTTTAAGGCTGAGCTTCCGGAAATAGTGAAAGTCCAGAAAAAATCTGTTGTTCCTTCAAAAGACGATGTTTTTTTTATTGAAACTGATATAAAGAATGTAAACGAAGATTCCGCGGTTTCTCTTGTAAACGAAAAAACTGGAAAAACAATAAAAGGTTCTCTGGTTATGCAAAAATCCGCGGGCAAAAACGAAAAAACTGCGACAAAAGTGAAATTTCCAAAGGTTGAAAACGGCGAATGGAAACTTATAGTTGAAAATCCTCTTGGGCAGAAAACAGAGTCTGCTTCAATTCAGGTTGTAGACCAAAAAACGGAAGAAGCGCGTATAGCGGCGGAAAAAGCGGAGCGGGATCGTCTTGCAAAGGCTGAAGAAGAAAAGCGGCTTGCAGAAGAGGCAAGAATTGCCGAGGAAAAACGTCTTGCGGAAGAAGCCGAGGCGGCCAGAGCTTTGGAACTTGCAAGGGCAGAGGAAGAAAGACAGCTGGCGCAGAAGCAGGAAGAAGAACTTAGGAAAAAAGAAGAGGCGCGGATAGCGGCGGAAAAAGCGGAGCGGGAGCGTCTTGCAAAGGCCGAGGAAGAAAAGCGGCTTGCAGAAGAGGCAAGAATTACCGAGGAAAAACGTCTTGCGGAAGAAGCCGAGGTGGCCAGAGCTTTGGAACTTGCAAGGGCAGAGGAAGAAAGACAGCTGGCGCAGAAGCAGGAAGAAGAACGCAGAAAAGACGAAGAGGCGCGGATAGCGGCGGAAAAAGCGGAGCAGGAGCGTCTTGCAAAGGCTGAGGAAGAAAAGCGTCTTGCAGAAGAGGCAAGAATTGCCGAGGAAAAACGTCTTGAGGAAGAAAAAATCGCTTCTGAACCAGAGACTAAAAAAAGCGGAAAAAAAGAAAAGCGGATTTTTGGATTCTATGCGGCTGCGGACGGAGGTCTTCTTTTTAGCCCGTTTTTTGACGAATTTTCCGACGGAAAAGCCATGCCTTTTTTAGGATTAAAGTTAGGCTTTGTCCCGGAGATAAAAAATTCAAACAGAATTGGAATAGAGATAGATTCCTTGGTTTCAAAATATGAGCTGAACACTTCAAATTATGATTACAGCGACAAATTTGCCTTTTTAAGAATGAATCTTTTGTATCAGCGAAAAATTTTCAGAAATGCCTTGAAACTGAATGTTCGCGCCGGCGGAAATTTGATTTTCATTCAGAATTTTATGGACTACAAAGATTCTGACAACCTGAAAAAAGATGCCGCGTACGGATATCTTGGCGTTCAAGGTGGAAGTTCTCTTGTCTTTACTGCCGGAAATTTTTTGATGGAAGCCGGAGCGGATTATATTTTTGTATTTATTGACGGAATGCCGACAGATTTTTTATCGCCTTACATTTCATTGGGGGTAAGATGGTAAATAAGTCCTTGTTTCTGCTGATTTTTTTATCTCTTCTGTTTGTTTCCTCGTGTTCCGTAAACTGGTTCAGCGATTTTGATGAAATCCGCGAAGAAGAATTTTCCGTAACTTTCAATTTTTATAAAGCTGAAGATTCTTCGTTTTTTACACGCCGATATATGATTGGAACGACTCTGCCCTCTGAGAATCTTCCTAAAGCTAATGACCCGGAGGTTTTGAAATTCGCGGATGGAAATGTTCTTGTCGGATGGAAATTTTACCGCAATACTGTTAGCAAGAGCACGGAAATTACTGATTATATAAAAATTGATGAAAAAACAGGTTATGTTTCCGAAATTTACGTTTCTTCATCTTCTTTTGATTTTTTGGCAGAGTGGGGAAAAATGGCGGAATACAAAGTCCATCATTTTGTTCAAAATGAAGACGATGATGAATATACGCTCAAGGAATCAGAGTCTCTTGAAGGTGTGGTTGTCGCTCAGACAGAGGCTGCATTAAAAGATTATGAAGGTTTTACTGCACAGCCCCTTATACAAAAGGTTATTTCTGAGGATGGCTCTGCTTGTGTTGAAATAAAATATGACAGGAACAAATATACAGTAAAATTTGATGGAAACGGCGCTTCTGGAAATATTCCGGATATTTCTGCAAAATATGGCGTTGAATTCACATTGCCGGAAAATACTTTTGTTTCACCTTTTGGTTTTAGAGCAGGTGCCTGGAATACAGAAAAAGATGGAAGCGGAACTTCTTACGCCGCAAATGAAAAAATAAAAAATCTCGCCGTAGAAAATAATGCGGTCGTAACTCTGTATGCGCAATGGGAAAAATTCGGACACGATTCTTCCGGTGTGGCTTCAAATCCAATTGAAAATGCAAAAAAGATTGAGTTTGAGCTGGATTCAAGTGGTTCAAAAATTACAAAGGGAAGTTATATAAAAATTAATGCAGTCATAGACGGTGCTTTAGTTGAGCTTTTGAACTGGAAAGTTACAAGAAACTATTTAGGCGCAATCGCAGAAGACTGTGTATTGCTAAAATCAGAAAACAAGACAGATTCTTATTCGTCTGAAAAAGCTTCTGCCATATACATTTTTGCAGACACCGCATGGATTTCTGGTGAATACACCTTGAACGTTTCTGCAGAGTGCAATGGAATTGGAATTTCAAAAGAAATAACGATAATATATGAATGATAGTTTTCGGGATGACAGGATTTGCGTTTCATTCATCGCGTCCTGCGAGTCCTTTTACGGCATCTTCGTTCACTTTCGGCGGCATCCGTGCTGCCTTTGACCGGTCGGCGTTAACTTCGCTTCAATTCCTGTGGGGGTTCAGTAAAAAAAATGATTTGTGATTTTTTATAAATCTTTTTCTTGAGTCCAACTTAAATAAAAAAAATCTCAAGCTCGTCATCTGGACTCTGCAAGAAACCGAGAATCGCACGTCCGATACCGCCAAAATCCTCTAAGATTTCTGAGAATACATTTACCACGGCTTATAAAATGTCGCTTCTGAGGTACTTGCGGAAAATATAAAACGGACTAGTCAGATGTAAAGAATACTTATAACGGCGGTCAAGCATAAAAACTCCATACAAAAATCTAGGCAAAATGTGAAAAAATACCTAGAAAAATAAATGTAATTAAGTTTTTTACCTCGAAAGCCAATTCTTTACATAACAAAGAATTAAGTAAAAAGTAATCGGGATGACAGGATTTGAACCTGCGACATCCTGGTCCCAAACCAGACGCGCTACCAGCTGCGCTACATCCCGCTAAGTGAATATAACTATATATGATTTCAAAAAAAGAATCAAGACAAAATATTCAAAATATTATTTTTTTTTCTGTATTTTTATGAAAAATCCGCAAAATCTGCAAGAGTGTCGATTTCTCCGTTTTTTCGTTCTCCAATTCCGATTGGCCCGAGTATTTTAAGCTTGATTGCGCTTCCCGGGTTGATTTTAATTTTTCCAGCCGGGGCGGAAATCTCGCAGTGAAGGAAATTTTCTGAAACCGCATGAAAAATTTCCCTTCCTTCTTCATTTGCGAATGCAAAGGGCTTTTTTACGGTTTCAAGTACTGCGTTTACGGTTTTTCCGCGGAAATTCTCTATATATTTGATTTTGTTCTGTCTGGCCCAGGAGGCAAGTTCTGCCGCTCTTTTACCACTTGTTGCCTGGGGAATTTTTTGCTTCATTTCCGCGGCTTCTGTTCCCGGCCGCGCGCTGAAAGGGAACACATGAACCCATGCAAAATCACAGGTCTTGCATAGTTTCATTGTTTCTTCAAAATCTTCGTCTGTTTCACCGGGAAAACCTGTTATTATATCACATGATAAAAATGGTTCTGATTTTGATTTTTTTAACATATTGCAGGCTGCGATTACATTTTCTGCGGAATAGCTCCGCCTCATCATTTTTAGAATTTTATTGCTGCCGCTTTGTACTGAAATATGAAAATATGGCCGCACGCGGGAATCTTTTATTACGGAACAAAATTCTGAGTCAACGGTTTCCGGGTAAAGGCTTGAAATTCTAAAGGAAATTTTTTCAGTATGGTCAAGGCACAGTTTCAGTAATTGACTGAAATTTATGTAGCTGTCCTTGTATTTTCCCCTGTATTGTGCAATGTTCACAGATGTTATTACAACTTCCGCCTGTCCGGATTTTTCAAGTTTTTGCACACGCCTGATAATCTCTTCCGCATCGAGCGAAACAGAACGTCCGCGCGCGATATGTATTGTACAGTAACTGCAGTTGCAATTGCAGCCGTCTTGAATTTTTATTGAAGAACGGCTGTGCGCTATAAAAGAATCCGTTGCAAGCCGGAATGCATTTTCGCTTGTTCCCGGAGTTTCAGTTTCGGCGTTAAAAAGACCATTGTTTAAGAGCTCTGCAAAATTTAAAGGGTTGAATTTGTTTAGGGTGATTTCATTTCTTAAAAGAGCAGGAACGTCTGCGAGCCTGCTTTTTAACTGACCTTTCAGAACAGCGATTCTTTTATCAATAGATTTTATTTTATCTGAAGAAAGCTGGGCATAACAGCCGGTTACAATAACAGTGGCGTTCGGACATTTTTCCAGGACAAGCCGTATTATGCGGCGGTCCTTTTGTTCCGCCTTTTGAGTAACGGCGCACGTATTTACAATGCAAAGAACTGTTTCCAAGTCAGAATCATTTTTTGCCTGCAAAGGTTTTATTATTACATTAAAATCTGCTTCCACAAAAGAACGGGCAGCGCTCTCGCTTTCAATTTGATTCAAGCGGCAGCCCATCGTTTCAAATCGTATGTTCAATTTTTATTGAAGTTTCTCTGCAACTCTGTTTCTTCCTCTTTCAGCTTCTATTGAAGAGGAATTCAATCTTAACGCTTCATCATAGGCATTTGCAGCTTCGTAATAGTTTTTTGCCATTTCGCGAGCGTATCCAAGACGAACCCACCAGTTTGCAATCAGAGGCTCTTTTCTTACTGCCGCGGAAATAGCGATGTCCGCGTGCTGGTATCGTGCCTGCCGTATGTAAATTTCGCCCATATAGTAATAGGCTGTTCCAACGCGGCTGCTGCTTTCCGGAGCATTCGCGACATATTTCTGGAACTGTTCCATTGCGCCATTGTTCTTTCCAAGAAAATATCTGGCTTCTCCAAGAATTTCTGTAAGCCGTAAATCGTATTGGCTGACTTTCAGTCCCTGCAAGGCTCTTTGTTCAGCTTCAAGGTACTGCTTGTTTCTTACAAGAGCCCAGCACATTACAACGTAGGATTCAACTCTATTTGGATTTTGAGCAAGCTCCTGCTCGCAGACAGCGATTGATTCTGCGTAATGTCCGTTATTGTAAAGAATAAGCGCATCCTGCTTGATATTCTGCGCATATATCGAAAAAGAGAAAATGGCTAATAATAAGGCAGATGTGTATTTTTTCATTTTTTCACCTATTATTTTATCATTGTGCAACGGCCGGTAAATGTGCTTCCGGGTTCCAGAACAATTTGTCTGGAAGTTATATCGCCGTCAACGGAACCGGTTGCTGTAATGAAAATTAAATCTTTTCCGGAAACATTTCCGTGGACTTTTCCCTTTACAAGAATTCTTACGGCATTTATATCAGCATTTACCTCTGAATTCTTATCAATAACAAGATCGCTTGTCGCATCTATTTTGCCATTTACTTTTCCACGAATCATAAATGGCTTTACAAATTTGATATTTCCAGTGAATTTTATTCCCGGTTCAATTACAGTATCAAATGCTTCATCTTCAAGATCAAAAAAATCAGATTCTTTTACGTCAAACATAGATATATTTTACATTTGAAAATAACGATAGTCAACGCTTGAAAAAAACTTATTCTTCGCCGGCGTTTTCATCTGAGTTGTCAAAATTGCTGCCGGCTTTCCAACCTGATTCTTTCTCCTGAAGCATCTGGGCGTCCTCTCGTCCCTGATGCGATGACCATTGCGCATATTGAAAATTCTTATTCTTTTTTACAGTAAAACGATGAGAGTATTGCTCCCTCATCATTTTATAATATTCGCTGTCTTCCATGTTTTATGCCGGTAAAGTTAGATTCCGATAAAGTGGCTTTCGGTTTTTTCATGAACATAAGCGATGAAATCCTCAAGCTTCATGGTTTTCTGTTCAAGACCGCTGGATTGACGGAATCTTACCGTTACGGTTTTTTCATTTTTTTCATTTTCGCCAACAACAAGAATGTAAGGCGTTTTGTGTTCCTTTGTAATTATTTTGATTTTCTGTCTCATATTGTCATCGGAAGTATATGCGGCAGAACGGATGTCAGCTTTCAGCAAGGCATCGTTCACTTCGTTTGCATAGTCATCAAAAGCATTGGAAACAGGAACAACCGCCGCCTGCTCAAAAGCAAGCCATGTAGGAAATGAACCTGCGAAATTTTCAATAAGAATACCGATAAACCGTTCCAAAGAACCTAAGATTGCCCGGTGGAGCATGACAGGATGATGTTTCTGATTATCTTTTCCGATATAAGTCGCATCAAGCCGCTCGGCAGAAGGAAGCTGGAAATCCGCCTGGATTGTTCCGCACTGCCATTCGCGTCCAAGGCAGTCGTAAAGTTTAAATTCAAGTTTCGGACCGTAGAATGCGCCTTCTCCAGGTTGTATTTCATAGTTCAGTCCGGCTTCGTGACAAGCGTCTGACAATGCTTTTTCTGCTCTTTCCCAGGTGGCAAGGTCGCCAACGTGGTCTTCCGGCATTGTTGAAAATTTTACAACCAGGTCATTGAACCCAAAGTCTCTGTATACATTTTTCAAAAGCTTGCAGAATTTTGCAACTTCTGGCGCAACCTGCTCTTCTGTACAGATGATATGGGCATCATCCTGAACGAATCCGCGGACCCTCATTATTCCATGCAATGTTCCGGATGGCTCGTTCCGTACGTCGTGTCCAAATTCTGCAAGACGGATAGGAAGGTCCTTGTATGAACGCAAGCGGCTCTTGAAAATCTCAATGGCTCCAGGACAGTTCATAGGTTTTATTGCAAAAAGCCGTTTCTCTGATTCAGTTATGAACATATTCTTCTGGTAGTGTCCCCAGTGGCCTGATTTTTCCCAAAGCGAGCGAGGCATGATGGCAGGCGTGTTTACTTCAAGGTAACCATCGCGGCGGACTTGCTTGCGCATATAATCCTGAATTGTTGTGTATATTGTCCATCCGTTTGGATGCCAGAAAATCTGTCCAGGATCTTCCGGCTCAAGATGGAAAAGATCCATTTCAACGCCAAGTTTGCGGTGGTCGCGTTTTTCTGCCTCGGCAAGCATTGTAAGATATTCTTTCAGTTCATTTGGCTTTTCAAAGCAGAGCGCGTAGATACGTGTAAGCATAGGACGGTCTGAATCACCGCGCCAGTACGCTCCGGCAATCTTGTGCAATTTAAAGGCCTGCGCGTTTATTTCTTTTGTGTTGCTTACGTGCGGACCGCGGCAAAGGTCAAGGAATCCATCCTGCTCGTAAGTTGTGATTGTTTCGCCTTCTGGAAGGTCATTTATTAGTTCTATTTTGTAATCCTGACCGGAGAAAAGTTTTAGAGCCTCTTCTTTAGAAACTTCCTTGCGTTCAAAATTGTGATTTCCTGCGATTATTTTTCGCATTTCTTTTTCTACTGTCTGAAAATCGTCTTCTGTAAATTTGGTGTCGGTTGGAAAATCGAAATCGTAATAAAATCCATTGTCGATAGCAGGACCAATAGCAATTTTAGTTCCCGGAAACAATTTTAAGATAGCTTCTGCCATTACGTGCGCGCAGCTGTGTCTAATCGTCTGTAATTTTTCGTCAGCCATTTAATTCACCTTATTTATATAATTGATAATTTCTTTAATATTATCACTCTGCGGTTTTATTTACAATAAGAAAACAAGAATGGAAAGAACCTCCCGGTGTTTCTTCTTTTGTAATAATAAATTTGACTTTTATATTTTTCTAAGTTATATTCTAAGTACCTAGTGTATTGGGGGTGCACCGGTTTCGACGGATGTGAGAGTCCGCTGGTTGCATGTAGGTGTGAAGGCGCCTTGAGCTGACAAAAAAAATAACTGCAATCTTCAACAGAAAAGAAGAAGAAGATTCTTCTGAAGAACAGTTTGCTCTTGCTGCGTAAGCAGTGGGCACGGAACTTGCAGGGTGCTGTTCCTAACTTTGCAATGTTCTGACGCTAACAGGAACTTGTTGCGCAATGCGTTCGGCCATTGTGCAAGACATTTAGCCGGAATACGGAAAAAACGCTTGTTATGCTGCCACCTTTTCCCGACAATTACCTCGCATAACTAAACATGTAGAAGCCTTCGAGCTGCATACCCGGACGCGGGTTCAATTCCCGCCATCTCCAAAAAGAAAAAGAACTTCTGATGAGGTTCTTTTTCTTTTTAACGAGTTTTTGTTCCGAAAACTCGCGCGATGAAAAAAACTTGGCATTCTGGTTATTTACTCATTTTATTATAAATATTAAATTATATATATGATAAAAGCTGAAATAAAAGATTTGGAATTGGCGGAGCATTTGCGTTCTCTTCCTAAGGATGAAATGGCTGTTTTTGTAATGGCAGATGGAAGAATCCGTGGTGCTTTTTTTCATGGAACCCGTTTTGTGAACCAGGCGCGCCTTCAGCACAATCTTGGAATCCTTGAAACCATGGTTTTTGGCCAGGCTGTGCTCTGCGGCTCGCTTATGCTTCCTTTGATGAAAGGCAAGGAACATACAACGTTGCGCTACGAAGTTGATGGTCCTGCGAAGGGCTTTTCTGTTGAGGTTGATTCAAAGGGAACGGTCCGCGGTTACCTTTTTAATGAGCATATACCGGTTGAAAAGCCTCTTGAAAACTGGAATCTGAAGCCGTTTTTGGGAAAAGGGACTCTGACGGTTTCAACAATTCATGAAGGTGATAAAAATCCATATACTAGCTCCGTGCCTGTGGACTCTGGTAACATCGCTCTGGATATTGCGTCGTATTACAACCAGTCGGAGCAGATTTCTTCCGCATTTAACACGGGCATTCAGTTGGACAAAAAAGGTCGTGTTGTTGGCGCTGGCGGACTTTTTCTTCAGATTATGCCTGAAACCGGCGGAAAACGCGGAAGCGGAGCATCAAAATCTACATCGGCGGATAAGAATGCTGACCAGGATTTGATTTCGCGGGCGGAAATGGCATTTAAGACTGCGCCATCGATAGGGCAGTGGTTCAGTGAAAAAGGTACTATTGAAGATTTTGTCTATGGTCTTTTCAGAGAATTTAAACCTTCCATAGCAGTCCGCAGAAATGTGACTTTTGACTGTCCATGCTCGGAAAAAACGTACTTGGATTATATGAAGCATCTTCCTGCCGACCAGATTGATGATATAAAGAAAAATGGTCCAGATCCGATTGAAATAACCTGCAGGAACTGCGGAAGCGTGTACCGTATTCCGGTTTCAGAATTGTAGAAATAAAAAAAGACTGTCCCTCAAGCAATGCTTGATAAAAAGGACAGTCTTTTTTTTAGAAATTGTTTAATTAGCGCGATTTCTGCTGAAATTTCTTCAGCATGGCAACAGCATTTCGCTTTCCATTGTATACAAAACCGCCGTTCCAATATTCAAGAGCAGCGAACAAAGCGTTTCCGCCGTCCTGCGCATCAGACTCTTTTGTTTTAAAAGAAACGTAGTTAGCCAGTTCCTCATAATTATTCGCATGAAGGCATGAAAGTCTCTTTCTGTTGAATTCGTTCCATTTTTCAAGATCCTTAAAACCTTCACCTTCGTCCTGAACAATAACATGCGCATGAGTAGGGCTGAATGAGTACCATACCGTTACTTTTTTGTTTATGTCGCAGTGATTTCCATGTTTTACAGCATTTTTGATTACTTCACTAATTTGCTGTTCAAGAAGGTTTAATTCCTTGATTTCAGATGGAGCTGACTGAACAATCAAAAGCGTAAAATATCGAATCTGTCTAAAGTCTGAAGGGAATTCCTTCTTAAGCATATTTGTTTTGTCGAACAATGGATCATTGTCGTCAGAACGTAATTCTTTTACTGTTGGTTCTTCCATAAAAATCTCCTTTTTACAAGAACAGAATAAGTTGGGAAATACTTTTTATTCGTGCCGCGGGTTTACATACCTGAATTATATCGCTCTAAGGTACTAAAACCCGGCTGCAATAGCTTAAAGGCTATTCTTTTACCATCAAAAGCGCTTCTTCAATACTGTTTGCAATAGGGAAATATCCCATAAGTTTTGTAAGTTCAATTACTTTCTTTACAGAACCGTGAATGTTTGAAATAGAAAGCTTCAGGTTCATCTTTTTAATAGTTGAACAAATGTAAATCAATGCACCAATTCCAGACGAGTCGATATAGTCAACTTGCTCAAGGTTGATTATGAAGACTTTGACATTTTTTTCAATCATCTTCATAACAAGTTCCTTAAGTTTATAAGAATTGTAGAGATCCATTTCTCCGTTTACATCAATGATGTAGACATCTCCATTTTTTCGTATTTTAAGTTCCATAAGGTACTCCTTATCCCTGTATTTTTATGATCAGAAGGCTCTGGTCATCGTATTGCTGTGTATTGCCACAGAATTTTTTGATATTATCTTTTACCTTTGCTGCAATATCTTTCCCATTCAAATTGCAGTTGGCTTGAATAACCTTTTGTAAGTTGTCTATAGAGTATTGTACACCTCTTTCATCAAGACATTCAAGTAAACCATCGGTGCAAGTTACAAGAATATCCCCTGCATCAAGAGTTAAGTCGATGTTTTTATACTCAGTGGTTTTTTCCACGCCGATAGGCTCGCAGTTTGTTGAAATCTTGTTTATAGTCTTGTCGCTTGCCTTGTATAGCATGACAGGATTGATTCCTGATGTCGCAATCTGCGCAGTGTTGTCAATGCTGTTGTAGTTTATCAGGGCAACGCTTGCAAAGTGGTCCATGCTGTTCTTTTCTGAGCAGATTGTACGGTTTACCCATTCAAGAAGCGTCGCCGAGCTCTGGTTTGTGTTCGCGACAAGACGAAGCATGGCGCGAATCATAATCATTATCGTAAGGGAATTCATGCCTTTTCCGGCGACGTCTGCCATTACAAATGTGATTCTGTCCTTTCTTGAAGGAATTATGTCGTAGTAGTCACCGCATACATTTTCATTTGTTATAGAATACTTGCCGATGGAAAGCTTGTTGATTACAGGAATCTTTTCCGGAACAAGTGTTTTCTGGAATTTTGTCGCGATGTCGCCTTCCTTTGTCAGTTCAGTGTGTTCTGAATAAGAAAGGAAGCTGTTTAATGGTATAAGGGCGGTCGCAAGTCCGTCGCAGAGGCTGCATGCTTTTTCAAAGTCCTTCTTGCTGAAGGGTTCTGAATCCGGTTTTCGCGCAAGGACAGCGAGAGCGACTGGTTCACCCATTTGTTTTACTGGAATGAACATATATGGACCTACGCGAAGGAAATCTTCCGGTCCGTTCTGGAAAATGCGCTTGTCTTTTGTCGGGTTCGTGATGTTTTCCGCGACGCCATTTGTAAAGAAATCGCCGAAAACATTGCCTTCCAGGGAATACTGCGCATATTTGAAGTTTGTTTCAATCCGAAGCTGCTTGTGCGGAATATCGTCCGGGATTTTATATGGCGGCGGAAATACACCTGTGACGGTTTTTACCGCAAGAACGTTGTCAAATTCATCAAGCACAAGGATTGTTCCGCCGTCTGCGCCGGTTTTTTGTACAATCTGCTTGTTGAAAAATTCAAGAAACTGAGAAAGAGAATTTTCTTCATTGAAATAACTTGATGCTTTTACCGTAAGCTCTTTGTCTTCTTCGATTATAGTCTTGTATTTGTTCTCCAGGGCATCAAGAGCTTCTTTGCTTATTTCCTCGGAACTGGAATTTTCTTCAGATTTTTTTTCTTTCTTCGCTTTTCTTTCCGCGCGTTTTACAGGATCAGAAACTGCAAGCACAAATGCGTATGCAATAAATAAAAATTCCAGGACAATGGTTATTGCCGAAATGTAAAAAAGCTTGTGGTCAAAATATGTATAAAGCAGACCAGCTATTAACACTCCGATGCAGGGGAAAAATATAAAACTGATTTTTGCCGCATTCCTTATTTTTGCAATCAAAAGCAAAATAAAAAGAACCAGACCGGCACCTGCTGCGATAAGAAGCGGGAGGTTTACAAATGAATCAATTGAGTCCAACAATATTCAGCTCCTGTTACATTGATGACTTTAGATTATATTAACATTGAAATATCCAGCCGTCAATTTTTTTTATTATTTTAATTATCTGTCAATCTTATGCGAAAAATTACTTATTTCTTTTTTCAGAATGTATTTCTTGATAAAATTCCTGACTCTTGAAAGCAGGGAAAATTTTTTCTCCCTCTTTATGTCGTTGACAATTTGATCCAGCGGAAGCCCATCGCCGAATTTTTTCTTCAGCTCATCATAGAACGTTATTATCCATACGTAAAGGTCGCTTACCGTGTTTTTTCTAAAATACTTCATTATCTTGTATTTCTGTATTGTGGTGACAACGGGAAGGTATACGTTGTTGAACCACGAAAGAATCGCGTCTTCCATAGGAATTTCTTCCGTCTGGTTCTGGTTTATAAAGTATTTGTGCGTAAGGATATGATTGTAGATTACGTCGTACTGTCCGGCGGTTGAAAAATCTAATACCCAGTAGTCCGTTATGTCTCCGAAATTTGTCTCAAAATAGAAATTTCTTTTTTCGTAGGAGATAATCTGCTTCATCATTCCGTTCAGGGTTCTGGCCGGGGAAAGCTTTATTTCCGTCTGGAGGGAAACTACTTCCGCATCGATAAATTCAACGCCCTTAGATTTTGCGACGGAAACCCTGTGGTTTCCATCGCGCACAAAATACAGTCCGCCAAGTTCGTAGACTTTTATAGGCGGGAGGACGATGTCTTTTATTACGGCTTCGTCAACATGTTCCCATCGTTCCTTTATAATTGAGCGCTTTGGAAAGAACTGGTTGTCAAAATCCCTGTAGCGTCCTTCGCTGCCTACTATTTTGTTTATAGGAATGACTTTCATTCCTATATATGTTTCTGACTGCGTTTTTATTACTTTTCTTACGGCTTTTAAAGAAATCATAGCCGCTTCTTCCGGTGTTAGAAGGTGCTGGATTTCATTAAAAAGCGCTTTGTTTCTTGCCCTTGCGAAATCGCTTTCTGCTTCTGGTAACATTATTTTTGCACTCCGTTTTTGTCCGTGTTGAATTCTAGAATGTAATGTGCGAAGGCATTTATTATGGTTGTGTCTTCATATTTTGAAACTCTTTCCTCTCTGTTGTCGTAAAGATGTATATGGCCGTGAATCATGTATTCCGGCTTGAATAATTTTAAAAATAAGTTGAATGACTTGAAACCCCTGTGGCATGGGTCGTCGTGGTCATGAATTTTATACGGCGCGGAATGCGTAAGAAAAATATCGGTGAAACGTCCGTACAGTATTTTATTCAGCAGGAGTCTAGGTACAAGCCCTAGCAGGTGCATTGCCATTTCTGTGTCTGAGTACTGGCAAAGACCATTGTTATAGCGGATTGAGCCTGAAATTCCGGTAAGAAGCAGCGGAGTTGTTTTTCCTCTTTTGTTCCTGATTTTGAAATTCTTAAGGCAGATATTTTTAAATCCGGCGTAATTTGCACCGTGGTGATGGTCTTCTTTTATTGATTCAAAGTGAATCTCTATCGAAGTTGTTGACTGCGCGCTTGTTGTAGGTCTTGGCGGCGCGGACATTGTTCCGTGATAATATTTGAATTCCTTTAAATCGTGGTTTCCAAAAATAAAATAGGTCGGTTTATTGAATACTGATACAATAAAATCGACATAATCCATGGGAAGGTCGCCGGCGCATAGGATCAAGTCTATGTCCGGGAAATTTTTGTGCGCATTCTGGTTGTATATAAGCGGATCAATCTGATCGGAAACGCAGAGTATTTTCATTCTATTTGTCCGGTTTTGCGGCGATTTCCAAAAGCTGCTGCAGCTTTTCTTTGCCTACAAGTTCCACCGGGCGGTTTTCTGCGAATGCGATGGCAGTCCGTGTAAAGCCCGAGCTTGCGAAAATGAATGATTTTGTACAGTTGGAAGATTTTGCGGTTTCAAGTATATCCCTTACCGGCGCATCTTCCAGCGGTTCAACATCCCGGTAAAAACGCAGAAGGAATGACTGTTTTCTTACGCTCATCCAGTCGCCGTCCTTTCCTTCTGTCGCAATTATCTGAACACCGAATTTCTTTGAGTCAGCCTGCACGGCGTTGAATCCAAGCGCTTTTTTTGTTGTGTTTTTGCAGATTTCTATAAATTCGGCATCCGAGCTTGTGAGGTAGTCTTTAAGGTTGTCGTTTGCCTCAAGAGCCTTGTATTCGGAAAGTTTCGCGCCTACATCGCGGAAAGAGCGGTTTACTTTAAGGATTGATTCCCACTGCTCAATCGCCTTGTCGATTTTTCTGTTCTTTTCATAGCATGCCGCAAGGAAGTATCTGGCGTACAGCGTATCGTTGCTTGTTCCGGCTTTGTCCAGGTCTATTGCGCGCTGAAGGTCAATCTGCGCATTGTCAAGACGGTTTGCCATCATGTAGCAGGTGCTTCTTTCAATTAACGCCTTCTGCTTGAACTCGCTGTCCCGCTGCGCTTTTTCAAATGCCTTTACAGCTCCTCCCAGGTCTTTTGCGTCCTTTAAGATTTTTCCCAAATAATAGTAGCATGAATATTCCTCGGGATTCAGGTGGATCGCAAGGTCAAGTTCCCTTTTTGCCTCGTTTGTCTGCTTCGCCTGAAAAAGAATGTAGCCGATGGCGGCGTGCGCCTTTGCGTTTTTTGGATTCAGCGCGATGCATTTTTTATAAATTGAAAGGGCAAGGTCCTTTCGGTTCGTCATTTCATAAAGTTTCGCCGCGTTGAAATAATTGTCCGAGCAGGTCGGGTCAAGTTTTGTAAGCAGCAGGTATTCTTTAAGGGCGGCTTCAATCTGCCTGTATTTTACAAGAAGGGCGGCGAATTCTTTCCTGAACGGAATTTCCGGAAGATTGGAGTCAAAAAGCGCGTGTTCGTTCACAGTCTTGAATTCTATCAGGGCAAGTTCGCCGCGGTTGTCTGCAAGGTAGGCTTTTCCAAGGTAATAGTGGACGCTGTAGTTTTGGGGATCTTTTGCCGAAATCTGTTTAGCTAGTTTTGCGGCGGCCTGATTTTTTCCCTGTTTTAGAAGCTTTTTTACGGTTTCAAGCTTTTTTGGCATTGCGACAAGTCTGATTACAAGCGCAAGAAGTCCCGCGATGATAATCAGAATGGCAACTGAAATGGCAATCATCATAATTTTAAAACTCCAGTATTAATCTGTGATTATAACTGAAAAATAAAATATTGGATAGGGTTTTGTTTTGGTTACTTTTTATTCTATAATGTGTTAAAATAGATATAATGAAAATTTGCAGATATTTTTTAATTTTTTTTGCCGCCTCGTTCCTGTTCGCGGAATCCGAGGGTGAAAGGCTTTTTAAGACAAACAATCCCGGCGGTGCGGTTTCTCTGCTGGAAAAAGATATTTCGGACGGAAATATTTCTGCCGATACTTACAATTTTCTTGGGCTTGCCTATTTTCAGCTTGGACAGTATGACAAGGCGATTGATGCTTTTGAGCGCGGTATGAGTTCCGGAATTTCAAACAGAAAGCTTCTTTCTTTTAATGAGGGGAACGTGGCTTATGCCGCCGGAAATTATTCCAAGGCTGAAAGCTGCTATTCCCTGGCTCTGGCTGCCTCTCCGGATTTTTACAGCGCGCTTTTGAACAGGGCGAATACCCGTCTTATGATGAAGAAATATCCTGAATCCCTTGATGATTACAGGCGGTTTGTTCTTGAGCAGCCTGATGATTCGCAGGCTCCGGAAATTCAGCGTCTTATCGGCTATCTTGAGCAGGAAATTCAGCGGCAGGAACAGGAATCGCTTCGTCTTGCGGCAGAGCAGAAAAGGCTTGAGGAAGAAAACAAAAGGCTTCAGGAGGAGATGATTCGCCGGAAGGCTGAACAGGAAGCGCTTGAGGCGGAGCGTCGTGCCGCCGAAGAAGAAAGAAGAAGAAAACTTCTTGAGGATGTTGCAAATTCGCTTCAGCAGACTGACACTACGAATATGACGGCTGGAGCGGAAGATGTCCTTGATTACGACTACGAAAGTGAGCTTGAATGACCGCGTTTTTTCGCGGAAAATAAAAGGTGGAGAAAATGTATAATTTTGATGGAAACGGTTTTGGAAAAAAAACAAAACTTACAAAAAAGCAGAAGATTGTCATAGCATGTTCAGTGTCGGCTGTAGCTGCGCTTATAGCGGCGCTGCTATGTATCCGTGGCTGCGGAGGAGCGTCTTCCGCAAAAAACAGGCAGATTTCGCTTGCTTCTTTTTATTATGACAACGGTGAATACGGCAGGGCGCTTGATACGCTTCAGGAGCTTTTTCTGAAAAATCCTGACGATACAGAAATTCAGGAGCTGATGAAAAAAATAATTGCGGCGAAAGGCGATGATTCAACCCAGGGCGGAGCGGGCCAGAGCGTAAATGTAAATATTGATACCGACGGACTTCAGTCTTCTCTTGATTCTATGAAGTCGGAGCTTGAAAGGACTAATGCGGAAAATGCCCGTCAGCAAAAACAGATGGCTGAGCTTATGCGAAAGCAGCAGGAAAACGCGGCCCTTGAAAAAGAGCGTCAGGAGCAGCTAAAAGCGCAGCAGGACGAGCAGAAGGCGATTGCAAAAGCGGCCGAGGAGCAGCGTAAAAAAGAGGAGGCGGCGCGAAAGGCGAAGGAAGATGAGCTTGCCAGAAAAAATGCCAGGCTTAAGGCGGAAATCGCATCCGTAAACGATTTTATTCAGCAGGGGAAATCTGCCTTGAACGGTGGAAATATCAATTCTGCTCTTAAAAGTTTTGAAAATGCGCAGAACGCTCTTCCTGTTTCCGGCGGAGAACCGGCTTTTTCCGCTTCTAAAGATTCCGAAATGGCAGGAGCGCTTTATGATGCGTCCCTGAACGCGGCGAATCCGGAGGATAGGAAAAAACTCCAGGCGGCCGCAGTTGATTATGCTTCCAAGGCGGTTGCTCTTGACCCTAAGAACGCGGAAAGCCATTACATACTTGGAATGGATGCATTTGAAAGCAAGAACTATCAGAAGGCTCTTGAGCATCTTACAAAGGCTGCTGCCAACGATACTACAAAAAATTATCTTTATTATTACAATCTTGGCCGCGTTCAGTATATGATGAAGAAATTTACTGAGGCGAAATATTCTTTTACCACAGCGTGCCAGCAGAACGGAAACTTTGCTCCGTCAAGATACAATCTTGGGCTTACGGACAACAGGCTCAATGACACGAAGTCTGCGCTGGCGGAATTCCGCAGGGCGCATGATATTGACCCGCGGCATGAGCGTTCATATCTTGAGGAGGGAAGAATTCTTTCTTCGCAGAAGGATTATGCGGGCGCAATCAGCGCGTACCAGAATGTGCTCAGGATAAACAGCACGAACCGCGCGGCCCTGAATGAGCTTGGCTCGGTTTATTATCAGGCAAAAAAATATCCGGAGGCGGAAAATACGTTCAGACAGTCGCTTGCAATGCTTGAAGCGGGAAATGAGGATTCAATGACATGCTATAATCTTTCTACGGTTCTTTTTGAGGAAGGAAAGATTGCGGACGCCTTGTCATACGCAAAAAAAGCCTATGATTCCTGCGGACAGATAAAAAATCTTGCAAGCCGCGCAAACGTTATCTACAATTATGCCCTTATGAGCGAAAAATCGGGCAATGCGGATGAGGCGATAAAAAAATATGCGGAAGTGCTTCAGGTAAATCCGAACCATCTGAAAACACAGATAAATCTTGGCGTAATGTATATGAATATGAATCCTCCTGATTCTGAAACGGCGCTGCAGCTTTTTGCCAAGGCATATTCGCAGGACAAGAATAATTTCGAGGTGAACAACAATCTGGGAAGCGCGTATCTTTCTATTGAAAACTACGACAACGCGGTGAAGTACTTTCAGAATGCGCTGAAAATTCAGCCGAAAAATAATGATGTCAGGTACAATCTTGGCCAGGCGTTTGCTTCTTCAAAGCAGTTTGACAATGCTAAAACGACTTATGTACAGGTTCTTCAGCAGGATGCGAACAATCTGGACGCGTATATTGAGCTTGCGAAAGTCTGCATGGCTCTTTCGGACAACCAGAGCGCGGAAAAATATCTTACTGTCGCGCAGATAAAAAATCCTTCATTCCGTAAAAGTGAAGTTGATTCTCTGCTCGCTTCGATAAAGGCAAACTGAATCTGAAGTTTTCCGGATTATTCTGTTCTACGCACAAGGTGGAACAGATTTTCCCTTGTTATGGTCGTATAGCATGGGCGGCCGTGCGGACAGTGCGGATCATCCAGCCGCAGCGCGCCCCGTGCGATTTTTTCGGCTGCGGAATCTTCCAGGATTGTTCCGTCTTTTACCGCTGCCCGGCAGGCTGTGCTTGCCGCGACAGTATAAATCAGGTCTTTTGGATTTGCTTTTATGTCTAAAAGGGCGTGGTAAAGTTCTTCTTCTGTTCCGTTCCAGCGTTCATGAAGGGTTGTAAATTCCCAGCGGCCGTTACCTTTGTTTTCGCAAGTGAATCCTACTTTTTTCAGTTCGTTTTTTATGCTTTCAAGGTATTCATCGTCTTTTTTAGAGGCGGTCTCTATGACGTAAGGAATTAAAAGCGTCTGCGCGGATTCCGGATTTTTCATTATCTGGTCGAAGAGCATTCGTTCGTGGGCTGCGTGCTTGTCGATTATGTAAAGCGTATTGTTTTTTTCCGCAATCAGGAAAGTTCCGAGCGCGCTTCCTATAAAATGAAAATCATCTTTCTGCTGCGTTTCTGTAAAAGGTTTTCCTTCATTTTGAATTTCATCCGCAGGAATTTCTGGCGTTTTTTTTGTGTTTCCGGAATAGGCTGAAATCGCCTTGTCCATAAACCCGATGATTTCCTGCATTTTTTCTTTTTTTTCTAAAATTTCCGGGGCTTTGTTTTCATTTCCTGCATTGAATTTTTGTTCCGGCTCTACAAACAGGGATTTTTTTTCATAGCTTGCATTTTTTGAGGCGTATCCGGTCCATGAATTCAAAGGAGTTTCTCTTGTCATCATTGAGCGGGTGCTTGAAGTTCCTCCAAAAAATCTTGAGCGCACCCCGAAATGGCTTGCCTCGCTTTCGTACTGTGTTCTGCCGGCTGTTTCAATTCCTGCTCTGTTTTCTGATTCTGACTGCTCAAGGGCTTTTGCCGCAAGTTTTTCCGGTTCAAAAAGAAAGGTTTCCGGAATTTTCTTTATTTTTTCAGCCTGGGCTTTCATTGTCCGGTTTGTGTAGTCGCTGAAAAATTTCTTTACCGCAGTGCTTATTCCATGATGAAGGCTTGAAATATCCTTGAACCGCGCTTCTTTTTTTGCAGGATGAATGTTGAAATCAACTAGCGATGGATTTACTGTTATAAAAGCCGCTGCGACAGGAAAAGTTCCGTTTGGAAAATATCCCTGGCTTCCGTATTCAATAGCCTGCGCGAGCGAATATTCCTGGATTCTTCTGCCGTTTACAAAAATATAGATGTTTTTTTTGTTGTTTCTGTAGACGCCCGGCTCACCGATTACGATTTTAAATGACCAGTCGGGATTTTTTTCGCCGGAAGAATTTTCAATAAGGTTAAAAAGCCTTGTGTCCTCCCGGAGTTCCATTGCTTTTACAAAACGTTCGGGCAAAGTCTGGCCTTTTGGTAAATCCAGCCTGATTTCTCCGTCCTGTATAAACCTGAATGAAATTCCTGTGTTTGGAAGAGATTTTTCAACAAAGGTGTTCTTGCACATCAGTGTTTCCGAGGCAGGGCGTTTTAAAAACTGGCGGCGCGCAGGAAAATTTTCAAACAGTCCTTCCGCCTGAACGATTGTTCCTTCCAGCGGTGTTGCAGGTTCGATTATGTGGTCTTCCGTTATTGAGGCCCGCATTTTATATCCGCTGGAAATAATCGAAAGCCGGCATACGGCCGCGATTGAAGAAAGCGCCTCGCCGCGAAATCCGAGCGTTGTTAGATTTAGCAAATCTGTTTCTGATGAGATTTTGCTGGTTGCGTGTGGACGCGCGCATGAGATTAAATCTTCTTTTGTCATTCCGCATCCATTGTCTACGATGCGGGTCTTTTCAATTCCGCCGTCGTTTATTTCAACGGTTATGCTGTCTGCGCCGGAATCAATCGCGTTGTCCATAAGTTCACGGATTATCGCGTTGGGACGGTCGATAACTTCGCCTGCGGCAATTTTTCTTGCGACTTCAGGATTCAGTGTTTTTACAGGATTCTCTTTGCTCATTACTGTCTTGTTCCGTGTACAGGCGCGCCGCTGCTTCCTGTGGAATCAACTGCAAACAAATCCATCTGGGGAGGAATGTTTTTTTCCGGATCAGGCTGATTCATAAGCTGCTGGATTTTTCCTTCGATTTTGTCAATCTCCTTTTCCATTCCGCGCGCAAGATTTATTCCTTCTTCAAAATCTTTTAAAGCATCTTCAAGGGAAATGTCGCTGCGCTTTATGTCCCGGGTAAGCTGTTCCAGTTTTGATAAATTTTCTTCAAAGTGTGTCATGATTTCTCCCATAAATCTGTTGAATGTTCTGTATTTTCAACCTTTGCATTGATTTTTCCTTTTGCAGGAATTATTTCTATCTGCTCTCCGCTTTTTACGTCAAGGCTGCTTGTGATTATTTTTTTTGTTTCCTTGTTTATGACCATGGAATAGCCCCGGTTAAGGATTGTCTGAGGACTTGCGTTTTCAAGAATTGTTACGCAGTTGTCGATTATCTGCCTTGTGTCCCGTATTTTCTGGATTATATTCTGAAAAAGCGCGTCCTTTGCGTTGTCAAACCTTGAAAGAAGAGGCTGTTCTATTGAGCGGAACTGAAGCTCAAGATTCTGCGGGTCGAATTTTTTCACCATGAGCTTTATCTTTTCAACCCGGTCTTTTATCGAGTCGCAAAGCGACTGGGAATTCTGGCGTATAAACTGTATTACGGCTGAAAGTTCCGGCACAACAAGTTCAGCCGCCGCGGAAGGAGTTGGAGCGCGCGCATCCGCCGCAAAGTCGCTCAGTGCCCAGTCTATTTCATGACCAACAGCCGAGACAACAGGAAGCTCGCTTGAGGCTATCGCGCGTACAACGTTTTCCTCGCTGAATGGAAGCAAGTCTTCCAGCGAGCCTCCGCCACGTCCGACAATAAGAACGTCGCAGAGTTTTGCGCGGTTTGCAGTGTTGATCTGACGCTCGATTGTTTCCGCCGCATCAGGTCCCTGCACTAAAGCCGGTAGCACAACGACAGAAATACATTTATTGCGTCTTTTTGTAATCTGAAGAATATCGCGCAGCGCGGCGCCCGTAGGACTTGTTACTACTCCAATTGTCTGTGGAAAAAACGGTAGCGGCTTTTTTTTCTCCTGTTTAAAAAGTCCTTCGGCGGCAAGTTTTCTTTTTCTATCCTCTATCATTTTAAGGATTGCGCCTTCTCCGGCTATAGACATCTTTGTTACATTTATCTGGTATTTTCCCTGCGCTCCGTAAACCGTGAGTTTTCCAGTGCATTGAACTTTCATTCCGTCCTGGATTTTAAAGCTCAGATAGTTTGCGTAGCCACGGAACATAACTGCGCTTATTTGGTTTGCAGAGTCTTTCAGAGTAAAGTAAAGATGTCCTGTGGAATTCGGACGGTAGTTTGAAATCTCGCCTTCAATAGTAAGCTGCGGAAACGAACCTTCCAGCATATCTTTTATAAGACCGTTTATTTCTGTTACGGAAAATATTTTTTCAGAAGGCGATAATGTTAAATTCATGCTTTAATTTTATATATTAAGTTTAACTTGTTCAATTCCTTAGCCGATAAGAAAGTGATGAAAACTCTTGTGATTTTATTTGCGGATTCTGGTTCGCTTCATATTTTTGATAAAATTTTCGATGGCAAATCGGCCTTTTCCCGCTCCCTTGAATGGGCTGGAAATGTCTGCGCTCTTAAGGATTTTTCTGACAGTTCTGAAATTATTGTTTTTGGTTTTGAAAAAAATGCTGAAAACTGTAAAAAAGAAATTTCTGATTCGGGAATAAATGCCGGTCTTGTCCTCCGTGAAAACTGGACAGTTTCTGAACTTTTTGAATCTTTTTCAAGTCTTTCAAAGGAAAAACAGGCTGATACAGTTGTGTACGCATGGGCCGACTGTCCTTTTTTAAATCTTGAAGTTACGGAAGAGATTCTTTCTGTTCACAAAGAATCCCTTGCCGAATACACATTTGCGGATGGTTATCCGGACGGATTGTGTCCGGAGGCTCTTGATTCCGGCGCGGCTTCAATCCTTTTTGAGCTTTCAAAAAACAGCGCTGTTTCCGGAGCTTTTTCCGCCGGTAAAAAAAATGTCTCGCGGACAAGCGTTTTTGATTTAATCAAAAACGATATAAATTCTTTTGAAGTTGAGACTGTGATTGCGGATAATGACACAAGCCTTTTAAGAATCGAGCTTAACTGCGCTACAAAAGGAAACGCGCTTGGCTGCGGGGCAATGTTCAAGAACGGAGTAGATGGAAAACCAGCCGGGCTGATTTCTGAGGAAGCGTGCGTAAATGCAGACGTGCTTAAGACAGTGCCCGCATATTATTCAGTTCAGATTACGGATAAGGTTCTGTCGAAAGTGATTTACCATCCGGATGAAATGGAATCCCTTTGCGGTGAAAAATTCATGCCGCTGGAAGATTTTAAAAAAATCATAAGAAAAATAGCGGATTTTTCAGAAACTGCCGTAGTAAGCCTGAGCGCATGGGGCGAAGCGACAATTCATCCTGATTTTGTTGAAATAGTAAAAGCCGCGCTTTCAGAACCAGGGCTTTCTGTTCTTGTTGAAGGCGACTGTTCTGAGCTTACAGAGGAAATGTGCGTAAAATTAAAAAACATTTGTGATTCTGCCTCTTCAGAAAGCAGAGCGCAGGAAAAACCACGGATAATGTGGCTTGTGACTCTGGACGCTTTTTCAGAAAAAATATATCCGGTTGTCCACAAGTCAGAAAATCCTGGAAATTTTGAAAATTCAAAAGCTTCTGTGGCATTGCTTCAAAAATATTTTCCAGGAAACGTTTATCCTCAGTTTACCAGAATGAATGAGAACGAACCTGAGCTTGAGGCATTTTACCGTTTCTGGAGCGATAAGGATTCTCCTTCGCAGGGAAATCTTACGGTTCAAAAGTACGACAGCTGTTGCGGAACGCTGCCTGACAGAAAACCGGCGGATCTTGCTCCTTTAGAACGGCAGGTTTGCTGGCATTTGCGCCGCGACATGACGATTCTTTTGAACGGCGATGTTCCTTTTTCGCGCGGAAAATTAAAATCAGAAATATTGGGCAATGTTCTGAAAGAAAATATTGAAGAAATATGGAAAAAAACTGATTCTGAGGTAAAAAATCAGATAAATCACGATTTTTCCGGAAAATGTGGGAAATGCGATGAATTCTATACCTTCAACTTTTAACGAATACGAAATAAACCGGACGGTTCTGTGGGGCAGGGGCGAAAATCCTGATTTTCAGCTTGACATTACGGCGATTCTGCTGAACCGCAGCGGAAGTCATCTGAAAACTCAAATTTTCGACAGTTTGATTCAATGCGGATTCAGGTCTATAGTTTCCGTAGAGCCGGACTCGGAAAGTTTTAATATAGAAGAAATTTCCCGGCGATATCCTTCTGTAAAATTTATTATTCCAAGGGAAGCCGCTTCGGAAGGCGCGCTTATAAATGCCTGCATTTCGGAGTTTGACTCTAAATATTTTATTGTTTTACGCGACTGCTTTAATATTCCAAAAGGATTTCTTACAAAAAATCTTGCGGAAAACATTCTGAAAGACAATAATTTTTGTGTTGTTCCAAGGCTTATCGATAAGAACGGAATTTCAATAATTGTAAATTTTGTTCCGGAAGCGCACAAGGGAAAATTTCTAATAAAACCCGAACAGTCGGTTGCGGACGGAATTTCCACTCTTTATCCTTTTGATTTCGCCGGAATTTATAATCGTGAAAAATTCATAAATCTCGGCGGATTTGACTATACGATTTCCTCATCTTACTGGCAGAATGCGGATCTTTCCCTTCGCGCATGGCTCTGGGGCGAAAGAATTTCCATAACTACAAAATTTCAGATTTCCTATACGGAAGATGTGCCGGTAGAAAAGAGCGTCCCTGACATTTCTTATGTCCGTTTCTATCTTAAGAATGTGCTTCCAAAATTTCGCGATGACCATGGCTCTGTAAGCAGTCTTGCATTTCCCGGATTTTATGTAAAAAGCAAATGCGGAATTTTTGAAGCGCTTGCTCAGTTTAAGGATGCGGCTCAGTGGATTAAAAAAAATCAATTCAGATTTAAAAAAGATATGCAATATTTAATAGAAAACTGGACGAATCTAAATGAAGAATAAAAATATTCAGGACCTGGCGGTCATTATTCAGTGCAGAATTTCCTCTACAAGGCTTCCTGGCAAGGCGTTAAAAAAAATTGGCGGAAAAACAGTCTTTGAATGGACAATGGATTCAATGAAAAAAGTTGAAGCCGGAAATTACATTGTCGTTACGGACGAAGATTCATTTTCAAAACTTCAGCCGCTTGCATTTCTTCACGGATGGAAAATTGTAAAAGGTCCGCTCGAAGATGTTCTTGAACGGTTCTGCATCGCGATTAGAAAATTTTCTTGTAAAACAGTGCTGCGCGCGACCGCGGACAATCCTTTTCTTTTTTATGAAGCGGCGCAGGCGTTGGTTGATGAATATTTTAGGCAGGATCAGATTCAAAAATGCGACTATATGACATGGACCGGGCTTCCGCATGGCAGCGGTGTGGAAATATTTAACGCAGAGTCGCTCCTTAAAGCGGCGGAGGAGACAGATGATCCTTACGACCGCGAGCACGTAGGTCCTGCTCTTTACAATCACAAGACGCGCTATACGAGCCTTTTTTACAAAGCTCCGGCGCGGTTCTATTTTCCTGATTTCAGAACAACGATAGATACTCCTTCAGATTACCGAAGGGCGGTTTCCGTTGTCTCAAAACTTTCAAACGGAAAAGCTCCGAGAATTCCGTATACAACGGAAGAAATTATTTCTGCTGTTTCAGACCCGGACGTCCACGATACGGTCTTGTTCTTTCCAGGAACAGAAAAGGGGCATGGAACCGGACATCTTAGACGATGCCTGGAAGCTGCTAAAAATTCGGAAAGTTTTGTATATATTCCAGAAAATCCCGGACTGAAAGAAACAGAAGAAATTGTAAAAGAATTTATAGAATCAGGGCTGAATCCGAACCAGATAGTCCACACTTTTCCCGAATATAATGAATTTGCTTTGATTGTTGCAGATCTTTTTAAAATGGACGGGGAAACTGCAGAAAAATTAAAAGACGCTGCGAGCCTTGTTGATGTTGACGATGGCGGCGACTTTTATTTTTTCAGCGATTATCTTCTGGATATAATTCCTTCCTTTGGAATTTCCCGCGAGCCGAATTTTACGGAGGAAGGCTTTATTTTAAAGCCGGAAGCAAAAAAGACTTGCCGACCGCAGAAGATTGAGTCGGTGCTTGTTTCTGTAGGCGGCGAAGATCCTGCCGGACTTTCGTTCCTTGCCGCGAAATATTTTTCGGACGCCGGAAAAAACGTTTCGGTAATTTCTTCAAACGCAGAAAATCGCCAGGAACTTAAAAATGTTTCATTTATGCCTCCGGTTTCCTGCCTGCGCGAAAAACTTTGTGAATTTGACCTTGTCGCGACGCATTATGGACTTACTGCTTTTGAAGCTCTTGCCGCAGGCTGTGGCGTTGTTCTGCTTCCGACATCAAGGCTTCACGAAAATCTTTCAAAAAAATATGGATTTGCAATGCTTTCCGTGGAAGAATTAAAATCCGGGCCTTCAGGAAAATTCTTTGATGACACGGAAAAATTCTTTCCGGCGAAAATTACAGAAAAAATCACCCGGAAGCAGGAATCGCTTTCGGATTTTGTAAAAAAACTTTCGCATGGAAAAAGATATTTCTGTCCTGTGTGCGGAAAAAATGAAAATGTTGACGAAGTTGTCGCCAGAACGCCCGAACGCACCTTCAGAAGGTGCGCGGATTGCGGAATAATCTATATTTCCTGGAACGCCTCTCTTCCGGTTAAGTATGAAAAAGAATATTTTTCTGAGCAATATAAGAATCAGTACGGAAAGACATACCTTGAGGATTTTGATTTTATAAAAAAGAACTGCATAAAGCGCATTCAGGAAATAAACGGATTTTTAAAGCTGAAAAGAAGCTGGTCGCCACGGATTCTTGACATAGGATGCGCATACGGACCGTTCCTTTCCGCCGCGCAGGAAAACGGCTGGCAGGCCTATGGAGCTGACATTTCCAAGGATGCGGTTGAATATGTACGAAAGAATCTTCTTCTTCCGGCTGTCGTTTCGTCTTTCCCGGATTTTGATGCGGCTTCAGAATTCGGCATCAATCAGTTTGACGCAGTTTCAATGTGGTTTGTGATTGAACATTTTTCAGATTTGAAGTCTGTCCTTGAAAAAGTTTCGTCACTTGTAAAAAAAGGCGGAATTTTTGCTTTTTCAACGCCGTCGGCGGAAGGAATTTCAGGCAAAAAAAACACAAAGTCATTTTTTGAAAACAGTCCTTCGGATCACTTTACGGTCTGGGAACCTTCAAAAGCTGGAAAAATTCTTGCAAAGTTCGGTTTTTCAGTTGAAAAAATTGTCTCAACAGGTCATCATCCTGAAAGATTTCCTGCCATAAAAAAAAGTTCCGGCAAAAAGGGCGGAATAATGTTCAGCGCTTGTGAAAAACTCAGCCATATTTTAAAACTTGGCGACACTTGCGAGATTTATTGCAGAAAAATATAAGGATTCAATTTAGAGCGGAATAGGAAAAAGTATGACAAAACCTTCAGTGTTGATTTTAGGCGCAGGACTTATGCAACGGCCGGCAATTCTTTCAGCGAAGGAGCTGGGATTCAGGGCTGTTGTTGTTGACGCGAATCCAAATGCGGAAAGCGTTTTCCTTGCGGATGAATTTAAAAAAATAGATTTAAAGGCAAAAGATGAAATCTTGAACTTTGCGGAAGAATTGACGGAAAATTCAAATTTAAAAGGAATTTTTACAGCCGGAACAGATTTTTCCGCTTCCGTTTCGTATGCGGGTGAAAAGCTTGGATTTTCATGCCATTCGTATGAAGCCGCTCTGAACGCAACCATAAAACCGCGGATGAGAAAGTGCTTTGAGCGCTGCGATGTTCCTTCTCCAAAATATTTTAGCCTTTCCGGCGCGGAAATAACAGAGAAAAACGTTATTTCAGCTGTTGAAAAACTTTCGTTTCCGTGCGTTGTAAAACCGGCTGACAACATGGGCGCCCGCGGTTGCCGCATGATACGCTCCATGGACGAGGCGTGGCGTTCTGTGAAAATCGCAGCCGTCAATTCCAGGACATCCACAGTTATTCTTGAAGAATATATGGAAGGACCTGAATTTTCGATTGACGCAATTGTGTACAACGGAACGCTGACCATTACCGGCTTTGCCGACCGCCATATTTTTTATAAGCCTTATTTTATAGAAACAGGACACACAATGCCTTCAAAAATTGACGAAAAAATGAGGCTCGAGCTTATTTCCGCGTTTGCGGACGGAGTTAAGGCTCTGGGGCTTACCTGCGGTGCGGCAAAGGCTGATATAAAATACACGGAAAAAGGTCCGCAGATTGGAGAGATTGCGGCGCGGCTTTCAGGAGGATATATGTCTGGCTGGACATATCCGTATTCTTCTGGAATCAATCTTACTGCGCAGGCCTTGCTTGTTGCCGCCGGAAAAGAACCTTCCGGAATTTTAGGCGGACGGATTCCCTTGAAAACCGGAAACAAAAATTTTGAAATTTTTGACTGTCCTTCAAAAAATGTCAGCGCCGAGCGCGCATGGATTTCAATTCCGGGAAAAGTAAAGTCGTTGCATCTTCCTGAAAAAGAAAGTCCTGTGCAGAATGTATTTCCGCGGCCTGTAAAAGAAGGCGGCGATGTGGATTTTCCGCGCAACAATGTTCAGAAATGCGGAAATGTGATTACAAAATCAGATTCGTATGAAAAAGCGGTTTCCGCCGCCGAAAAAGCGGTTTCCGCCGCATTCTTGCGCCTTGAGCCGAACGTTTCCGCTACGGATTTTTTTCTTTCGGGAAAATTTCTTCCGGATGAGAAAGGTTTTCCACCGTCGGCGTTCAGCTCATTTGAAAAAATTGAAGGGCTGGATATTTCCGGAAAAATTCCCGCAGGCTTTTCTGTTCTGAAAGATGCGGAAAATTTTCCAGAATTAAAAAAATTGCTTGAACTTCCAGAAAAAGACTGGAATTTTTTGAATGCGCTCCAGACGGCGGAAAGGTTTGATTCAATCTGTCCAGGGCATCCTGCTCTTGATCGTCTGGTGTTCTGGAAATCATTGTTCAGGGGCGGACTGCAGGGGGCGATTTATATTTCAGATTCCTGCTCAGATTCCGAAAATAAAGTATGAAAAAAGAATTTTCTTTAAAAAACAGATGTTTTCTTGTTTTTTTTGCATTTTTTTGCGTTCCTCTTTTTGCCGGTCAGCATCTTTTAAATGAAAAAGCGGCCGAGTCAGGAATGACGCTATACTGGGACACTCTTTCTGCTTCCGGAATAATAGAAAAAAATGGACATCAGATATCATTTCAGGCGGAAAATCCGCTGTGCATGCTGGACAGTTCCGCTCTTATAATTACAGACGCTCCTGTCCTTAAAGATGGAAAGCTGTATGTTACGGACGGTTTTATTTCTTCTGCGGAAGAATATTTTAAGTCGGCCGGCGGCGCGGATGGATTCAAAATCGGCGCCATTCTGATTGATCCGGGGCACGGCGGAAAGGATCCCGGCGCTTCCGGAACATTCAAGGTTAACGGAAAGACAATAAAAGTCCAGGAAAAAGACGTTGTCCTTTCTATTGGAAAAATGCTCTATTCAAGGCTGAAGGCGGCTTATCCTGAAAAACAGATTATAATGACACGTTACGGCGATACATTTCCGCAGCTCAGCGAGCGCACGGATATTGCAAACAACGTAAAGCTCGGTGCTAATGAAGCGATCCTTTATGTTTCCATCCATGCGAACGCTTCCCTGAACAAGGCTTCCAGCGGTTACGAAGTATGGTATCTTTCCCCTGGTTACAGGCGCACGGTTCTTGACAAGTCCGCCACAGGAGGCGATAACTCTCTTTTTCCGATTTTAAATTCAATGATGGAAGAGGAGTACACTACAGAAAGCATTCTTATTGCAAAATTCATAATGGACGGACTTGGCGCCCAGATAGGAAATCTTTCAAAGGCGCGCGGAATAAAGGCTGAGGAATGGTTTGTCGTTCGGAATGCAAATATGCCGAGCGTTCTTATAGAAGTGGGTTTTGTTACGAATGAAAAAGAAGCTTTGAATTTAAATACTGAATCTTACTTGCAAAAAATCGCGTTAGGAATTTATAATGGAATAAGCGCATTCGTGACACACTTTGAAAGATCAAGAGGTTTTATATCTGTAAAATGAAAATTCCAAAGCTAGAAAAATCTTCATATTTTATACTTGCGTTTTTATTTCTGTATTTTTTTGTTTCCTTTATGGTCTGGATTGTAAAGTTTCCGGGAATCAGGCGTACATTTGTTTTTCAGGCTTCAGACTCAGGAAAACAAAGGCTTGAGACAAGGTATGAACCGGTAAATCCACCGCATGGAAAATATCATTACTACATAGACGAGCTTCTTCTTGGACCTATTTCTGAGCACTGCCAGGGAATTTTCCAGAAGGGAACAAGGGTATTGGGCTGTTCCAAAAAAGACGACACACTGTATGTGAACCTTTCAAAAGAGATGCTTCAGGCCAATGCCTTTAATGCTGATTTTAAAGCCCAGACAGAACTGTTTAAGAAAAATATTCTTATGAATTTTTCAAATATAAAGAATGTGAAAATTTTCATCGAGGGAACAACACCGTTCGGTGACTGAATTATAAAAAAATAGATAATTTGATTTTGCTTTTTGCGTTGACAAAATGAATCTCTTAGAAGATAATATTGTTCATACAAGGCTACATCGAATTATTAAAAGGAGCTTCTTATGAAGAGGACTTTTTCAATTTTGGCAGTTGTTATGCTGCTTGCTGGTGCCAGTGCTTTTGCAGAGGAAAGCACTCTCATCGATTTTACAAAATTGTCAGCTGACTGTGTTTCAGATGAAGATGGAAACCCGACACAGAACAGCCGTACAGTAATGGATTTTTCTACTTCTGCAGGCGCAACATTTACTGAAGATCAGAAAGATCTTATGAAAACTTCACTTGCGCTTCCTGAATGGGAAGTTAGTTTGAATTCTTCAGCGCGCACAGTGCAGAGTCTTGGACTTTCTACAGTAGTAGCAGCTCCTGTAAAGGAAAGCGCTCAGGTTCCGTTCGCTGGAAGCGAAGTAATGGGTGTGCGGGTCGTTTTCCCAGAGACAAATTCAAATGCTTATGCGTATGTTCGTCCGCCGTTCGAGATTCCGGCTTATGAACCGTATGCGGCAGCTGATGAGAATGGCGTTCGTCAGGAACCTACAGATGAAGACAAGGCTTCTGGAAAGACACTTTTTGAAGGTGACTATGGTCTTGTAAAAAATGTTGGCACTCTTAAATCTATAAAAGTAACAACAATGGGTATGAACTATCCTGAAGGACTTTATGTTCTTCTTAAGGACAACGATAACATTGAGCGACGTTATTTTATGGGTTATTTAGGATTTGACGGATGGAAAGAACTGACTTGGAACAATCCTCAGTATATTTCTGAAATCCGTAACCGCGAAATCCGTGTATACCCGATTTATCCGCGTGGACTTCCATTTGTAAAGTTTACAGGTTTCCAGATTACACGCGATGCTAATCACATCGGCGGAAACTTCATCGGTTACTTCAAGGATGTTTCTATCATTTATGATAAAGCCCTTCTTACTTCTGACCGCGACATTGCAGACGAAGACCTTTGGGGAATTATCGGTAAAAAAGAATCTGCTCGTCAGGCTGCTGAAATGGCTCGCTTTGGAAACAAGCAGGTTGACCGCTTCCTTGAAAAAGCTAAGCAGGCTACAGAGGATAAATTCTCTTCTAGCTTGACAGAAGATTCTGGTTCTAATGCCCAGACTACTGGAACAGGTTCTTCTGCTGATGCAAAATAACTTTTAGATAATTAAAAGTTTAAAAACCCCTTCGGATTTCGGAGGGGTTTTTATTTGTAAAAAACAACTTTCTGATTTACAATCTATTGTATGAGCGAAAAAACAACGGATAACTTCTATAAAAAAATTCCTGCAAAAAATAAAATCCATGAAATATATTCCAGATATACGCCGGTTTTTCAGTCTATTATGGAAAACATAAAGCAGCGGCTTCAGGAAACTGTAACGCTTACTTCCCAGCCGACCTATAAAGCAAGAATAAAAAGTTTTAATTCATATTATAAAAAAGTCTTGCGCCAGCATCCTGAGGAGGCTGTTGTTTCCGATAAACTTGTATGCCTTACAGATATGATGGGAATCCGTGTAATATGCACGTTTCTTGAGGACATCGATGATGTTTTGGATCAGATAAAATCTGTGTTTCAGGTAACTGAAGTAGAGATAAAGGGATCGTCTCAAAGTTATAAAGAATTCGGGTATGAGTCGGTTCACGTGCTTGTTTCAGTTCCTGAAGACTGCAAGCCTGAAAATCTTCCGGGCGACGTTAAGCTTCCGGATGAGCTTGTGTGCGAAATTCAAATACGCACGATTCTTCAGGATGCGTGGGCAGAAGTTGAGCACGAGCTCATTTATAAAACAGAATTTACTCCGTTTGATATGCCGTTAAAAAGAAAACTTGCTTCTATGAATGCCTCGCTCAGCCTTGCGGACATAATTTTTCAGGAAATACGCAACTATCAGAAAAATCTTCAGAATGAAATGCTCCAGCGTCGTCAGAGTTTTTATGAAAAAGCCGATAATCTTACAGTTGTTGCCGGTGAAAAAAAATCTGCCAAAGAGAAAAAGCTTGAGCGCATAAATCCTTATGTTTCAGGAACAATAGACGATATGCTTTTGCAGGCGATACACGCGCACAATACAGGCGATTTGAAAAATGCAATAATTATTTACACGCGGATTATCGACTCATCGCCCGCGCCGAATGATATTGTGCTTTCTGTTATTTTAAAGCACCGCGGCATGGCGTATTTTGCGCAGAATGATTTTGAAAATGCGCTCTGCGATTTTAAAAAGTCATTTGAGTTTGATAAAAATTCCTTCCGCTCCGCATATTATGTGGGGATTGTGCTTTCAATAAAAAAAGATTACGAAGAAGCCGTGAAATGGTTTTCAAAATCTCTGGAAATAAATGAAATTCAAAGCCATGCGTTTTACCGCCGCGCAGTTTCATATTTTGAAATCGGTGAATTTGAAAAATCTATGAACGATGTTGTTGCCGCGGAAAAACTTGGACTTGAAGATTCTGGTCTTGAAACCCTTCATTCCAAGCTGATTGAAAAATTCGATATGAAAATGTAAAAAACTGCTGGTTTTCATTTGACATAAAATTAAGATTTTGATAGAGTATTAAAACGTTTGATGTATGTCTCCTTCGTCTAGTGGTTAGGACATCGGGTTTTCATCCCGACAACAGCAGTTCAATTCTGCTAGGAGATGTAAGTCCTTGTAATGAAAGTTGCAAGGACTTTTTTTTTCTCCGGTAAAATTGTATGGAACAGAATAATAATTATCAAATAGAAGATGGTGATGCCCAGAAAGCGGTTTCCTGTATTGATGTGGAAAAAGCCGGAAGTTATATTTCGGAAGGAGGACCGCTTTCTCTTTTTTCTGAAAATTTTGAAGAGCGGCCTGTTCAGATTAGGCTTTTGAAAAAAATTGCGGAAGCGTTCAATAAAAATTCAATCGGTGTGTTTGAAGCGGGAACTGGCGTTGGAAAATCTTATGCCTATCTGATTCCTTCGATTTTATGGTCGCTGAAAAACAATGAAAGGGTTGTTATTTCCACAGGAACAATAAATCTTCAGCAGCAGCTTTGTGAAAAAGATTTGCCTGCGGCTCAAAAAATCATTGGCTCTGATATAAAGTTTGTTCTTATGAAAGGAAGGCAGAATTTTGTATGCCGCAGAAGATTTGAGGAAGCTTCCGCGCAGCGTGAGCTTTTTGGTGATGACACGGAAATATTTGACAGACTTTCTGAATGGATTTTAAAAACTTCCACAGGAAGCAGGACCGATATAAATTTTCTTCCGCCTGAATCTCTGTGGTCGCGCATTAATTCTGAAAGCGATGCGTGTATGGGGCAGAGATGTCCGTTTCATTCTGAATGTTTTGTAATGAAAATGCGCAAGGAAGCCGCGGCGGCGAACATAATCGTGGTGAATCATCATCTTTTGTTTGCAGATATAGAGTCCAGGATGCATGGAGCCGGTTACGATGATACGGCTGTTCTTCCGCCTTATAGGCGCGTTGTTTTTGACGAGGCCCACGGAATAGAAGCCGCCGCGACAAGTTTTTTCAGTGAAAGTTTCAACCGTTTTAAGCTTTTCAAGCAGTTGAATCAGCTTTACAGAAGAAGGAAGAGCTCCGAATCCGGATTTTTATGTACAGTCGCAATACTTTCGCAGAACGAGGAAAAGGCCGCGTTTGCGTATGAAAAGGTTGAAAAAATAAAAACTGACATTCTGAACATGGAGACGGCCGCCCTTGACCTTCTTTCTGAGGATTTTACGCTGCGCCTGTCGGAGAAAAATGCCAGGATGTTCGGGGCATTGATTTCGCTTTGTTCAACATTGGCAAAAAGTATTGATGATTTTACCGGGCTTTGCCGCGATGTGCTGGAAGGCGTTGGAGAGGATGACCGCATAGTTCCGGCATATTTTGAGACAAAAGTTCTTTTGCGCCGTCTGGAGGATTCTGCTGTTGTCCTGCGCGATTTTTCGCAGTGGGATGAAAAAAAAGATAAAGTCTTCTGGATGACAAAACGTGCGCTTTCAAAAGATGTTTTTGCTGGCGAAGGAAATTCTTATTATGTGATTCTGAATGAAACTCCGCTTGATATAGCGCCCATGATGAATGAAGGCGTTTATGAGCCGATGAGAACAGTTATCTGCGCTTCTGCGACATTAAAAACCGGACGGGATTTCGGCTACTGGCTCCGACGTTCCGGCGTTTCTTTTGCTGAAAAGGAAAGGGTTGTGTTCGGGGATTTTCCATCTCCGTTTCCGTATGAAAAAAATATGCTTTTTGCAGTTCCAAAGGACGCGCCCTTGCCTGATGATATTAATTTTCAAGCCTGGATAGAGGCTGCTGTATCAAGGCTTATAAATGCGGCGGACGGCAGGACTCTTGTCCTTTTCACATCGTATGAATCGCTAAAAAGTTGCTGTAATTCTGCTGTCCGGCATTTAAAGGGGTTTGGCGGAACTATATACAGGCAAGGCGATGACGATAATGCCAGGCTTCTGGATAATTTTAAAAAAGACATCAAGAGCGTTTTGTTTGCCACGGATTCTTTCTGGCAGGGTGTTGATGTTCCCGGGGAATCGCTTTCTCAGGTTATAATTGTAAAGCTTCCGTTTACAGTGCCGAATGACCCTGTTTTTACGGCAAGAGCGGAGGCGATTCAGGAAAAAGGCGGAAATTCGTTTATGGAGCTAAGTGTTCCTGAGGCGGTTATAAAATTTCGTCAGGGAGCAGGAAGGCTTATGCGCCGTGGGTCTGACAAGGGCGCGGTAGTTGTTCTTGACCGCAGGATTTACGAAAAAAGATATGGTTCGGTGTTTCTTTCAAGTATTCCGCAGTGCAGGCGCATTTACGAAAATCTTGAAAAAATCTGCGATTCGGTTTCTTCTTTTATCTTTAATTGACAGATGAATTTTTTGTATATAAAATAAAATAATCCTAATTGTTTGGAGCTGATTTTGTATAGTTTTGTAACCTTGTGCTGTCTGCTTACGGCGGTAATTCCAGCCGCAGTTTTGAATATCATCGCTTACCCTGTAAGTTTAAAATGGAGCCGTAAAATTTCCGATTACATTGTGAAAAAATTGGCTCCCCGGGTTTTTTCAATCTTGAACACTTACAGGCACTTTCATTTTTTTGGATATGACGATTCAAAAAAACTGCTTCCAGAACAGTATATTATAATTTCAAACCACCAGAGCCTGATAGACATACCGTGCTATATGAATTTTTTAAGGGACAAGGAATTGCGTTTTGTCGCAAAGGATAATCTTTCAAGGCATATTCCGCTGGTTTCGGAAATGCTGCGGGCGCAGAAGCACTGCATGGTTCCAAGAAAAGGAAGCCCTATGGTCGCTATGAAAGTTATTGACGATTTTGGAAAGCAGGTTCTGGAAAATAACCAGATTCCTGTGCTTTTTCCAGAAGGAACCCGCACAAAAAACGGAAATGTTGGAAAATTCTATTCAGCCGGCTTTAGAAAATTGAACGAGGCGACCGGTCTTCCTGTAGCCTGTTGCGCGCTGGATGGCGGTTACCAGATTCGCGATATGCGCAACATTATGAGCAATCTTCAGAACGGTTGCTACCGCGTAAAAGTTTTAAAGATTTTTGATCCTCCAAAGACAAAAGAAGAAGAGGTGAAAATTCTTGAAGAAAGCCGCGTTCTGATTCAAAAACAGCTTGAAGAATGGCGCAGAATTCCGTCGGACAGGATGTAAGCCGGTCAAGGTTCGTTCGCTTTATATTTAAAATTGACAGTTTTTACATTTTTGATAAAAAAAAAGGGCTGGAATCCAGCCCCTTTTTATTGGTATGAATAGGATTATTTGAAATCCTTAGGACGACGTTCTGTGCGTTTGCATTTTGAGCATTCGGCAATATTCTTAAGTCTTCCACCTTCGTACAAAGTCTTCATAACAATTTCGCCACCGCAATCAGGACAAATGAATTTCTGTGTTGCAACTGTAGTACGGGAGTTTTTACTTGCTCCAGCCATGGGGTTCCTCCATAAAAAAATAATACGTATTGGAAAATATATTATTGAAAACTGCCCTGTTAGTCAATTACTTATGATTCTTAAATTTTTTTTATCTATTGACCAAATAAAAGCCATTTATTAATATATTTGTCAAGTTAACTTAATTTGGGGGTTCCCTTTGGCAACTAAAAAAACATCTGCAGAGAAACGTCACGCGCAGAGTGAAGTTAGAAGACTTCATAACAAGGCTATAAAAAGCACTTGCAAGACATACGCAAGACAGTTTGTGGAAGCTGTTCACGCTAAAGACCAGGCGCTTGCTCAGTCTAGACTTAGAACACTTGTTAGCGAACTTGACAGCGCGCGTAGCAAAGGCGTTCTTACAAGAAACGCAGTTTCTCGCAAAAAGTCACGCATGACAAAGCTTTATAATGTTACTTTTGCTTCAGAAGCAGCTAAATAACTGGATAAAGCTGTTTTTGTCAAAAAATCCAGTTGGAAAAATCCAACTGGATTTTTTTATCAGCGTGCAGTTTTTGTAAAATCTTTTTTATTCAGGAGAAGGTTTGAATGTCTTCCGATAAAGTTACAAAATATAATCTTGTTGAAGCGATTTACCAGAAAACAAATTGTGAAAAATATGTGGTTCAGGATATTGTGGAAAAATTTCTTGATGAAGTAAAAAAATCTCTTGAAAAAGGTTCTACAATTGAGCTGCGCGGATTTGGAACTTTTGAGCCGAGGTTAAGAAAAGGCCGTTCTTCAGCCAGAAATCCGAAGACAGGGGAAAAACTTTCGGTTGCGCCGCATTACGTTGCGGTATTCCGTTCTGGTCAGGACTTGAAAAAATCCTTGTGGAATCTTGAGATAAAAAATAAAGACGGGCAGGTTTGACATTCATTCTTATAATGTTATAGAATAAATAATACTATGGCAGAAGCAACAGAAAAACTTGATGAAAAAAAGACACTCACGATATTTGGATCGGAAACTGAATTTGACGGAGTGTTGGAATTTAGCGATGACCTTGTTATTACAGGCAAGTTTAACGGACGAATAAAGGCGACCGGAAACCTTGAGATTGCTCGCGATGCTATCTGTACTGTTGAAAAAATCTCCGCAAAATCAGTTGTTATTTCAGGAAACGTAACAGGAGATATTGAAGCTTCGGAAAGAGTTGAAATTTGTAATGGTGGAGTGGTAAAAGGGGATATTATTACATCACGCATAAGAATTGAAAACAACGTGGAATTTGAAGGTGAGATAACTATGCTGGATTCAGTTCCTGAGGAAAATTTGTTTGCCTCGGCTTCAAATGAGTATAAGCAGGCGATGGTTCTTAGAACTGATATTATTGAATAATTTAAGTATTCATTTTATAAAAATCATTCTTATTGACAATAATTCATTTTTTTTGTAATAATCAAAGCACGTCCTTTCTTTTTATGTAAATCACTTACAAGGCATTTTTTAAAAATCATATAAATAAAATATTTTAAAATGGAGTGTTTTATGGCCCTTATCAAACGGCGAAAAAACAACGAAGAAAAAGGCACTGAACAGGAGAATGTTCAGAATCAGTTGGAATTTGAAGCGCAGCCGGAATCCTACGAAGCTTCTGATTCAATTTCATCAGAAGCGGATGATTATTCATCTGATGAGCAGTCTTATGAACCGTCGGAACCGGAAGCAGAATCAGAGTCTGAGGCGGGAACAGAAGAGAATGCTGAATCAGCAGAAGTGCGAAAGAGAACCGTAAAAGTTGTAAGAACAAGAAGAAAAGTTCCTGTAAAAGCTGAACGGGCGCAGGCTCAGGAAGAAACTTCCGAGGCAAATTCAAATTCTGAGACTGAAAATTATTCCCATCAGAATACAAGGTACAATAACCGTAATTACAACGGACACAGAACTCAGAACGGCAGAAGGGGCGGTTTTGGCTCGATGCACGGAGAAATGCCGGTTCCTATAAATGCAATTGATCCTTCTGTAATGCAGCCATGCGGAGACGGAACGGACGAAAATTCTTCCAAGCCGCGGCTTCTTATCAATGATCTGACTGCGATGGGAATGCACGAGCTTAGGGATTTGGCGACAAAATATGGCTTTAATCCTGATGATCTTGCGCCGATGAAAAAGCAGGAATTAATTTTTGTTATCCTTAAGGCGCATACGGAGCACGGCGGAATTATCTTTGCTTCCGGCGCTTTGGAGATTCTTCCTGACGGGTATGGATTCCTGCGCTCGCCGCAGAACAGCTATCTTCCGGGTCCTGATGATATTTATATTTCTCCAAGCCAGATTCGTCTTTTTAACTTAAAAACTGGCGATACAGTTTACGGACAGACACGTTCACCAAAAGAAGGCGAAAGGTTTTTTGCCCTTTTAAGAATTGAGACTGTAAACTTTGATGAGCCGCGCGTTGCGCAGACAAGAATTCCTTTTGAAAACCTTACGGCTCTTTATCCTAAGGAAAAGCTCCGCCTGGAAACAATTTCTACGGAAGTTTCTTCAAGAATTGTTGATTTGTTTGCGCCGATTGGAAAAGGACAGCGCCTTTTGATTGTCGCTCCTCCAAAAGCCGGAAAAACTACATTGATGCAGAAGATTGCAAATTCAATCACAACAAACCATCCGGAAGTTTATCTTATTGTTCTTCTTATTGATGAGCGTCCGGAGGAAGTTACAGAGATGGAACGCGCAATCAAGGGCGAGGTTATTTCTTCTACGTTTGATGAGCAGGCTACACGCCATGTCCAGGTTGCGGAAATGGTTCTTGAAAAGGCAAAGCGGCTTGTAGAGCATAAACGCGATGTTGTTATCCTTCTTGATTCAATCACACGTCTTGCACGCGCGTACAATATAACTGTTCCTACTTCTGGAAAAGTTCTTTCCGGCGGTGTTGATTCAAACGCATTGCACAGACCGAAAAGATTTTTCGGCGCGGCAAGAAACATTGAGGAAGGCGGCTCGTTGACAATAATTTCAACTGCGCTTGTTGAGACAGGAAGCCGAATGGATGAAGTTATTTTTGAAGAGTTCAAGGGAACCGGTAACAGCGAGATTGATCTTGACAGAAAGCTTGCGGAGCGCAGATTGTTCCCGGCGATAAACATCAAAAAGTCTGGAACAAGGCGCGAGGAACTTTTGCTTTCTGAAAATGAGCTTCAGAAACTTTGGATTCTGCGAAAAGTTTTTGCTCCAATGGAAGATACGGAGATTCTGGAGCTTATTCTTGACAGAATGAAGAAGAGCAAGACAAATGATGCGTTCCTTGCCAGCATGAATGTTGGAACTGCGGCTTCTGAATAGCATTGAATTTATGATAATTAAAGAATTCTATATTGATTAGTTTTCTTAAAATTATTATACTTAAAAAATACTTATATCTAAATATTGTATGTTGTGGTAATGGAATGAGGTAAGGCTCTGCATTATCGGGCAACTACAGTGGGAGTAAATGATGAAAAAGGGAATCCACCCGGAATACAAACTTACAAAAATCACTTGCGTTTGTGGCAATGTAATTGAAACTCGTTCAACAGTAGAAAACATCAACGTTGAAATTTGTTCAGCTTGCCACCCATTCTATACAGGAAAGCAGAAGCTTGTTGACACTGCTGGTCGTATTGACCGCTTTAACAAGCGTTATGGAATCAAAGAATCAAAGTAGATTTTTTTTAGACATAAATAGTATTGATTTAAAAAGCCGTCATTTTAGGATGATGGCTTTTTTGTTTTTAAATAAGATTTTGGTGCTCCGTCCGTAAAAATAAAATCCTATTATATTTTTTCACCATAAGGATTTTATTTTTACGCTCTTTCCTGCTTTCCCCGGATTCTTTTCCAGCTTACGAATCCGTAAATATCGTTTGCCAAAAAAATCATAAAGTTGAATACCATCGGAAAATAAACCGGGTTTTTGCTGGAGGCCATTAGCCACATAAGAATCAGTACAATGTCGTTTGCGGAGTAGGCTACAGCGTAATATGGAACTCTCATCATCATAAGGACTGCGGCGGACATGCTTGTTGCGATTGAAATTGTGCTTATTTCAAGATTTGCCGTGTTCAGCGCTTTTAGCACAAAGTAAAAAATCACTGTGGCAAAAACTGTTAAAATCAATGCGACTGCGGATTTTTTTGGCGTAAGGTGGGCCATTTTTACTTCAACTTTTCGTGTGCCGGCAGGATTTTTCAGCCATAAAACAGCTGTAAAAATTGCGCTGGGCGTGCTCATAAAAAGATAGGTAATCATTTCGCCGTAGTAGTGGAATTCCAGGGAAACAATGGAATAAAGCACGCTGAAAACAACAATCAGAAATTGCCCGATTACATTTCCTTTTGCAACAAAAATCAGGGAGGTTACGCCGGTGATGGTTGCTATAAGCATAAGAGGATTTTTTTGCGGCACAAACATAAAAAGAACCGTAACTCCGGCGACAGAGATTGTCCAAAGAAGTTTTTCGAACGTATTGAATTTTGGAAAAAGATTTTTTAAAGAAAGCATAATCGCGGTGCTCCAAAGTGATTTTAAGAATCCTACAGGGGATTTTGTTTTTTTTCAATTATGATGGTTGAAAGGTTGAATTTCTTATAAAAATGAAAAGAAAGTTTTCTGCGGCTTTACAATTCTTCTATTATATATACTTTTTTATCAATGCGATAATCTCGTTTTTTGCCGCCTCTTTTTCATCTTTGGTGGGAGAGAACAAAATCTCCGGGCGGATTTTTAGCGCGTTGCAAAGCTTTATGATTGTATATAGATTCGGAATGTTTTTGCCGCCTTCTATGCAATTAACCTGATTCTGGGACAAACCTGCCGCAAATGAAAGCTCAATCTGTGACATATTCGCTTTTTGCCGCTCTTCCTTTAGGCGGCCAAGCACAAAATTCAGTTGCTCCTGAAATTCCTCTTCTATCATACTAACCAAAATAAACAGAATTTCGTTGACAAACAACACGGAGACCATTAAAATAATCAATATTTTTCCGTTGAAAAAAGATAACGGAAAAATGTTGTTTTTGGGAGCATGCGGAATGAGTGAAGAAGTTCTTTCTGAATTAAATCAGTCTTTGTTGCGGCATTTTAAAGAAAAGGGAATAGAAAACGCCTTTTATTACGAGCCGTTGTTTGACTATTACTGGCTTCAAAAAGAGAAAATCGGAATCTGCAATCTTGAGCCTTATGACAATGGTTCGCACGAAAACCTTATGGGCTTAAAAAAGGTTGACAACGAGGTTATTGACTATTGGTATGGTTCAAGAACATTTCAGCGCACATTGAAAATGTTCCAGCTTATCACAAAAAAACTTGAAACAGGCGGAGACGTTACAGAAAAAGACTTGGCTGAATGTGACAATAAAAATGTTGATATGGTTGTTGAAAAAGATTTAGGAACTTCGCTGTATTTTAACTTTAGATTGACAGTTGGAAGACATTCAAAAGAAAGCACAGACGAAATTGTAGAATTTTATAACGACAGTTTTTATCAGGAATATTTTAGAAATTTTGTAAAAGCGACCGAACTGAATATGCTTATTGTAACAGGACAGACCGGTTGCGCTTTAATGAACAAAATTTATCCGGATTTGCACCTTGAATATAACAAAGAGCCAAAACGCCTTGAAAATCTTTTGATTTGTTCCGCTCCTCATCCAGCCGCAAGAAATTATTCGAACAAAGACCTGGTTGATAATATCAATTATTTTTTTGACTGCTATTGGGAAAAAGCATGAAAATTAGGAGACGAAGATGAAAAATTCAAAAATTGTACTGTTTTTGGTTGCATTTGCATTTGTTGTTGGAATTACAGGATGTGAAGTTGAATCAGAAAAGCACGAGCATACATTTTCAAAAGAGTGGACAAGCGATGCGATAGCCCACTGGCACGCGGCAACTTGCGAACACAAAACAGAAATATCAGGCATAGCGGCACATACATTTGGAGAATGGAAAGTTACGAAAGAAGCGTCAGAGAAACAAGGCGGTGAAAAAAAGCGAATTTGTTCAGTCTGTAAGTATGTGGATATTGCAAAATTGGAACATGTACATACTTTCGGTGAATGGACTGTAACAAAAGAAGCGACAGAACTCGAAGATGGATTAGGTGAGAGAACTTGTTCATCTTGCGGATATGTGGAAGAAGTGCCTATTTATGCATTGAATCATATACATAAATTTTCAGACAAATGGACAAGTGATGAAACAGAGCATTGGCATATTGCAATTTGTGGTCATACAGAAGTAAGCGATAAAGATACTCACAAATGGGATGAAAAATTTATAAAGGCTGCAACATGTACAGAAGTCGGAGAGAAAAAATTAGTATGTTCTGTTTGTGATAGAACTAAAACTGAAGTTATTCCTGCAACAGGACATTCATTTGCAACTGAATGGGTATCTGATGCCACATATCACTGGCATGTAGCAACTTGTGAACATAGCGCAGAAATTGGTGGTAAAGCAAAACATAGTTGGAGTGATTGGAAAGATGTTACATCAGATAGTAGCCAAAAAGAAAGAGAGCATATTTGTAATGTTTGTAAGTATAAAGTCAAAGGAGCCGTTTCAAATATTTTAGAAAATCTTGTAAAAGTTAAGGGTACAACAATTAATGGAGCTGAAACATGGACTCCGGAATCATACGTATTTATAAAAGATAAAAAATTTACAATTCCAAGTTTGTATGTAAGTGATCATGAAATAACTATGAGTGAATATAAAAAAGTTATGGGCATTTCTATAGTAACTGATTATTATGGAAAACCTATAGATAATGCGGACGATTTCCCAGTAACCAATGTATCCTGGTATGAAGCAATTGTTTTCTGTAATAAGTTGTCAGAAAAAGAAAAACTTGATTCTTGTTATAAAATTAATAATTCTACAGATATTGCTGAATGGGGTGCAATCCCAACTAGAGAATCTGATGATACATTTGAGTCATGGAATAATTGTGTCTGCGATGTTGATAAGAATGGTTACCGTCTTCCAACAGAGGCTGAATGGGAATATCTTGCACGTGGTGGACAAAATTTTATATATTCAGGAAGTGATGTTTTGGATGAGGTTGGTTGGGCTTTAGAGAATAGCGAGGAAAAATTGCATAAAGGGAAACTAAAAAAAGCAAACAATTACGGATTATATGATATGTCTGGTAATGTTAGAGAGTTGTGTTGGGATTTGCTTGACTACCAAATTGCTTATGCTCGTGCTTGTCGTGGTGGAAGTTTTCGTGATTCCACCAAAGATCTCTGGAATGTCGTAAGTTTTGTTAATATAAGATCTTTAGATATGCCATATAACAAATCATCATCTGATGTTGGCTTCCGCGTAGTACGCACCGTAACTGAATAATTTTTCGGTATAATCCCAAAATAAAAACTAATTAATTCAAAACAAATATAAAAAGGGAAAATCCAAAATGAAAATCTTTGTTATAAAAGGTAAAGAAAATTCTGGCAAAACAAATGCCATAAGAAATATATTTCAAACAATTATAAAAGGCGAACATGGAAAAGTTCTTTTTTATGAACCTAAGGGTGCGGATTATTGTGACTTTATTTCTGTTGTGGAAGTAAAAGGCAAAAAAATTGTAATCAACAGTCTTGGAGACTGCGTTTCTTATGTAAAGAATGGTAAGTCAAAAGCAGAAAAGGAAAATGCTGATATTTTTATAACAGCATGGACTTCAAAACTGGATAAAACGCAAGACCTAAAAGAAATCCTGCCAGATTCAGTTATATGTGAAGATTATAAATTTCCAGAAGAAAAATTCCTTTCAGAACAAGCGGACTGGATTTCAAAATTTTTATCTAATCTTGTGTAAATGTTAAGTCATCTTTCAAAAGATAAAGACTTAAAAAATGACGGAATTGTTTTTGGTGAAGAGGCAGATAAAACTTTTATAGGAATGAAAACCGAATAACTTTTTGCCTCGCAAAAATTCCATTGTAAAATCCCTGATTACCAACTAAAATTTAGTCATGAAAAAACTGATTTGCGTTTACGATTCTCCGCTCGGAAAGATTTTTATTGAAAGCGACGGGGAATTTCTGAACGGTTTATGGTTTGAATATTCTTTTGACGAAAAAAAGCTCGAAAAAAGCCTGAAAGATTTTGAACTTCAGAAAATTGACATAAAATCTGCCGCTTCTGTTCCTGTGATAAAAGAAACTTGCGGCTGGCTTGACATATATTTTGCCGGAAAAAATCCATCTTTTACTCCAAAGTTCAAGATTGAAAATCTTACGCCTTTTAGAAGTCAGGTTGTCAAGGAAATGTGCAAAATTCCTTACGGAAAAACCGCAACCTACAGCGATATTGCAAAAGAAATCGCCTTGCAGAACGGAATCTCAAAAATGTCGGCGCAGGCTGTTGGCGGCGCGGTCGGATGGAATCCAATCTGCATAATTGTTCCATGCCACCGCGTCGTGGGCACAAACAAAAGTCTTACAGGCTATGGCGGCGGAATCAGGAACAAAATCGCACTTCTGAAACTAGAGGGAATAGACGTTGAGCGTTTTTCTCTTCCAAAAAGTCAGAAGTTCATGTAAAAACAGGCGGAATTATACTTCAAAATCCAGGCACGCGCGCGAAACTGCGAACGGTCTTACTTTGCCGTCTGCAATTGCAACATGTTCCGGGTGTTTTGAGTAAGTTTTTAATGCGTCTTCGTTTTCAAATGTTGAGTCAAGCATTAAATCTGTTGTGGAAGAGGCAAGGCGACCTTCTGTGATTACTTTTATTTCAACAAGACCGGGGATTTTTCCTTTTAGGTTTTCAAGTCCGGTTTTGATTTCTTTTTTGATGTTTTCTTTTTCTGCGTCCGAAAGTTCTGGTTTTAAAGTCCATAGAATTATGTGTTTTACCATTTTTTGCTCCCAATTCAATTTTGCGTTTCCTGTGTGCCAGTCTTCAGCCCAGCCGGCAGGTTTTTGCGGAACTTCGCATTTTATTTTTAAATATTCTCTTGTGTTTGTAAAGGCTTCTGAGCCGATTTTTTGCACGCTGGATGGAATAAAAATCTCTTTTCCGAATCCGCAGCCATTGAATGCTCCGCTTCTTATTTCTTTTACTGATGAAGGATTTTTTACGCCGCCGCCTTATTTTCCAAAAATCAATAAAGCCGTATTTTCCACAGGCGGTGGCATTTTGTGCCTTCAAAATCTTTTGGAACCGAATTTTTCGTTTCGTCCGAACATTCTGTATTTTTCGGCAGTTTTGCCTCGTCAAAAGAAAGTTTTGTGCTGTTCGTGCTAAAATAAAGCGTTCCGTTGGAATTAAGCATTTTTACGCAGTTTTCAACAAGAGCCGGCCAGTCGCGGTTTATGTCCAGAATATTTTCCGTTGACTTTGAGTTGCTGAATGTCGGCGGATCAAGAATTATTATGTCGAATTTCTTGTCCTCCGCGATATGAGCGGATTTTTTTTCAAGCCATTCAATAACATCGGCTTTTGTAAAAACGTATTTTTCCGCATCTGAAAAACCGTTCAGCCTTAAATTGTCTTTTGCCCACGAAAGATACGTGTTTGAAAGATCCACCGACTCAACGTATGACGCGCCGCCTTCCGCCGCGTAAACCGAAAAACTTCCGGTATAGCAAAAAAGGTTCAGGACGCGCTTTCCGCCGGCGTTTTCCCGTATTTTTGCGCGCAGAGGCCTGTGGTCAAAAAAAAGCCCTGTGTCAAGATACGTAGAAAGGTCGATTTTAAAAATCTGGTTCTGCTCCTGCACATTTCCCTTTATAATATTTTTTGCGTATTTTTTTTCGTACTGATTCGCGCCTTTCTGCGGTTTCCGTTCTTTTTTTACAATGTGTTCAGCCGGAATCCCAAGAACTTCCGCCGCCGCTTCCGCCATTTCAGAAAGCCAGATCTCTTCCTCATCTTCCTCTTTTTCGTAGGGCCGCTCGTAAAGGTAAAGCACTGCGAACCGTCTTTCTGCGATTTCCGGTTCAACTGAGGTGTCGTTCGCGGCGATGCGTCCGTTCTGCTTCAGCGTAAATTCAATGCACTGTTTCGCGTTGTGGATGTTTTCCGGAAGAAATTCGTATACATCAAGAGAAACAGGAATTTCCGGAATATCTTTGTCATAAAGCCTGTAGCATGAAATCTTGTTTTTTCTGGCCCATTTCCTAAGCTCCCTGTATTTTTTCTTTAGACGGTTTGAAAATAACTCAGCCTGATATTTGTTCTTGTTTTCCATACCTTTGATTTTAGCACGCCCGCAAAATGTTTGGAAGAAGAAACATAAAAAAGGCGGACAACCGCCTTGCGCTCCAAACCTTCGGTTTTGCGCTATCCACCGTGCGGGGACACCCCGCAACGCCCCGTTTTTTGGCTTGCCCCCTGAAAAAGTTTGTGTTACATTAAAAGCAACAAATTTCAGGGGTTTTTTATGGCATTGAATGTAATTGTCGGGCAGTCTGGCGGTCCTACTTGTGTAATAAATTCAAGTTTGGCAGGAGTTTTTAAAGCTTCTAAAAATCTTGGTGTAAAAAAAGTCTACGGAATGCTGCACGGAATCAAAGGGCTTTTAAACGATGAATATGTTGACCTTGACGAAAAATTAAAAAGCAACATAGAAATTGACCTTCTGAAAAGAACTCCTGCGTCTTTTTTGGGCTCGTGCCGTTTTAAATTGCCGGAAATTGAACAGGACGAGGAAATCTATAAAAAAATCTTCAAAAAACTGGAATCTCTTTCCATCGGGTATTTTTTTTACATCGGCGGAAACGATTCAATGGATACAATAAAAAAACTCAGCGACTACGCGGCAAAAACCGGAAGCAAAATCTGTTTTGTCGGCGTTCCAAAAACAATAGACAACGACCTTGCTATGACCGACCATACTCCGGGATTCGGGAGCGCGGCGAAATACATCGCCACAACCTTAAAAGAACTTGTGTGCGACTGCCGTATCTACGACTGCGAGGCAGTCACAATCGTTGAGATTATGGGAAGAAACGCCGGCTGGCTTGCGGCAAGCGCGGCTCTTGTACGCGGCGAGGACTGCGAGGGCGTTGATATGATTTTCCTGCCAGAAAAAGTTTTTGACGTTGATTTTTTTATGAGGCGCGTAAAGGAAATTGTCCGGGAAAAAAAGTATTGCGTTGTCGCCATTAGCGAAGGCGTTCGCCTTGCGGACGGAAGATTTGTCTGCGAGCTTGCGAGCGAACAGGCGGCGGTGGATGCGTTCGGCCACAAAATGATGAGCGGAAGCGCAAAATATCTTGAGACACTTATAAAAAATACAATGCGCATAAAAGCCCGCGCGATTGAAATTTCAACACTGCAAAGATGCGCAAGCCATTTTGCAAGCCTTACGGACATTGAGGAGGCGTTCAACTGTGGCGAGACAGCAGTCCTTTCCGCTGTAAAAGAAAACGAGACAGGCAGGGTTGTCTGCATGCGCCGGGAAAGCGATGTTCCCTATAAAATTTCCTACGAAACGGCGGATGTCCACAAAATAGCAAACGTTGAAAAAAAAGTTCCTTCTGAGTGGATTACAGAGGATTACGTTGCCACCGAGGCTGTGGATTACATACGCCCGCTTATTCAGGGTGAGCTTAATCCTGTTATGAACGATGGACTTCCGCGTCAAATAAGGTTGTAACTATAGGTAAAAAAGTTTATATTTACCTTTATGAACTTTACAGAATTTAATTTAAATGAAGACTTGTTAAAAGGAATTCAGGCTGCCGGCTATGAAACCTGCACGCCTGTTCAGGAACAGGTTTTGACGATGTCGCAGGATGGTTCCGACCTTTATGTGCAGTCGCAGACTGGAACCGGAAAAACTGCAGCTTACCTTGTTGCTATAATACAAGAAATGCTTTCAAAAGAAGAAAACAAAGAAAAGAAAGCTTTGGTTATGGTTCCTACCAGGGAACTTGCTGTTCAGGTTGAAGAAGAGGCGAAGACTTTATGCAGCGCCTCAAAATTAAAGACAGTCAGTGTGTATGGCGGTGTAGGCTATGAAAAGCAGATTTCTGCCATAAAGCGCGGCGCTGATATTATTATCGGAACGCCGGGACGATTGATTGATTTGTGCGAAGGCGGAAACCTTTCCCTGGCAAATGCGGCTTTTGTTGTCTGCGACGAGGCCGACAGAATGTTCGACATGGGATTTTATCCTGATTTGCGTAAAATTCTTAAGCTTGTTCCTGCCAGCGAGCAGCGGCAGACAATGCTTTTTAGCGCAACTCTTAATACTTACGTAAAAAACCTTGCGTGGGAATATACGCGTGACCCTAAGGAAATAGAAATTGCCGCGGAAAATATAACCGTAAGCGAAATTGACCAGGAGCTTTTTCATGTTTCCAGCGATGAAAAAATGAAACTCCTGATTGGAATCCTTAAAAACGAAAATCCTTCAAGCGTTATAATATTCTGCAATACAAAGCGCAGCTGCGAGGTTGTTGCAAAGCGCCTTGAGATAAACGGCATAAAAGCCGGATTCATAATCGGGGATTTGCCTCAGTACAAGCGTCTTAAAATCCTTAAGGATTTTAAATCCGGAGAGCTGAAGGTTCTTGTCGCGACTGATGTCGCGGCGCGAGGAATAGACGTTGACGACCTTGAGATGGTGATAAACTACGACCTTCCGAACGAGTCTGAAAACTACGTGCACAGAATCGGACGGACAGCGCGCGCTGGAAAAACCGGCAAGGCATATACGTTCTGCTCAGAGCAGGATGTCTATAATCTTCCTGCGATTGAACGGTATATAGAAATGCAGATTCCTGCAAAAGTTGCATATCCGGAGCAGATGATGGAAGACAAAAGCGCAGGAATCTACATCAAGACCGAATATCAGCATGATGAAGACGATTTTCATGGCGGACACAGGGGAAGATATTCTGATTCCGGCAAACGTTCTGAAAAACGTGGTGAAAAATACGGTGAAAAGCGCGGCGGAAACAATGGCAAGAAACGCAGTTTTGACCAGAATTCAGAAAAGAAGCCATATAACCGGAAGACTTTCAACAATAAAAAAATCAATCCGGAAGAGCTTGCTGGAATGTCTTATGAAGACCGCATGAAACTTTACAAGGAAAAATATGGCTCTGGAAAATCAGGACGCTCTTTTGAACGTAAAAATTCAAAAAAATCCGGATATTCAAAAACAGTGGACAAAAACTACAGGAATAACAGCGTTAAAAAGAATGGAAGCGCTAAAAAGAATTACGCCGCTGTAAAGACTGGACAGAAAAAGCCGGAAGTAAAGAAAGGTCTTTGGACTAAAATAAAGTCTTTGTTCGGAAAAAAATAAATTAAAGGATTTTAAATTGATTACTGTAAATGATGTTAGCGTAAGTTTCAGCGAAAAACCGCTGTTTAAAGATGTAAACCTAAAGTTCACGAATGGAAACTGCTATGGAATTACTGGTGCGAACGGAGCCGGAAAATCAACCTTTCTGAAAGTTCTTTCCGGTGAGATTGACCATGATTCGGGAACAATTTCTATATCTACGGGTGAACGGATGGCTGTGCTGAAGCAGGACCACTTTGCCTATGATGCGTATTCCGTAAAAGATACAGTTATGATGGGTTATCCTAAGCTTTATGAACTTACGAATGCGATAAACGAAATTTATGCAAAAGAAGATTTCTCTGATGAGGACGGCATAAAGGCGAGTGAAATGCAGGCTGAATTCGGCGAGCTCGGCGGATATGAGGCGGAAAACCAGATTGAGCAGATGCTTTCCGGCCTTGGTCTGGAAGAAGAATTTCATGACAAGATGATGGGCGAACTGGATGAAAGCCAGAAAGTCCGCGTTCTTTTGGCCCAGGCTATTTTTGGAAACCCGGATATCCTGCTTCTTGACGAGCCTACAAACGGTCTTGATATTGAATCGATTTCATGGCTGGAAGACTGGCTCTTGAATTTTGAAAATACGGTTATTGTTGTAAGCCACGACCGCCACTTTTTGAACACAGTCTGCACGTTCATCTGCGATATTGACTACGGAAAAATCACCCAGTTTGCCGGAAACTACGATTTCTGGTATCAGATGACTCAGGTTCTTCAGAAGCAGGCAAGGGAACAGCAGAAAAAAGCCGAGGATAAAATGAAAGACCTTAAGGAATTTATCCTTCGCTTTAGTTCTAACGCCGCAAAGTCCAAGCAGGCTACAAGCCGCAAGAAAATTTACGATAAACTTGCGCAGTCAGTGGAAGACCTTCCTGTTTCAACAAGAAAATTCCCTTATGTTAATTTTAAGGAAGACCGCGAAATCGGAAACAATGTCCTTGACATAAAAGGAATAGACTACGAGGAAGATGGCGTTAAGCTATTGGATAATTTCAGCCTTAATGTAGGCAGAACTGATAAGATTGCCTTTGTCGGAATTGAGCACAATTCTATCTCCGCGCTGTTTGACATAATCAACGGCGTAAAAAAACAGCAGGTTGGAGAGGTGTTGTGGGGTCAGACTACAAGCCACACGTATCTTCCACGCGATAACTCAAAATATTTTGACAACAACTACAACATTACCGAATGGCTAAAGCAGTATTCAAAAGAGCAGGATGACGCCTATGTCCGCGGATTTCTGGGAAGAATGCTTTTTAGCGGTGATGAATCCTTGAAGAAAGTCAAGGTTCTCTCCGGCGGTGAAAAAGTTCGCTGCATGCTTTCAAAACTTATGCTTTCCGGTGCGAATGTCCTTATTCTTGATGATCCTACAAATCATCTTGACCTGGAGGCGATTCAGTCTTTGAACGAAGCGCTGATAAATTTTCCGGGCGTTGTGCTTTTTACAAGCCACGACCATGAATTCGTTCAGTCTGTTGCAAACAGAATTGTTGAGATAACTCCGAACGGAACTATCGACAAGATGACGTCTTTTGACTCGTATATCGCCGACGAATCTGTTACCGAGCAACGCAAAAAACTTTACGAAGGAACCGGCAAAAAAATAAAATTCCGATTTTAGTTTGCGCTGATTGGGTTGGAATCTGAGTTTTTGATGAACCTGTAAAAGCGTAGGCGGATTTATTAATTTGCAGTGAATTTTTTCAGCATATTTTCAAATATGTCTTTAGCCATTTCCTGGGGAACTTCTTTTTGAGGCTCGTGGTATTCAACAAGGTTCTGGGGAATTTCATCAAGGAAGCGGCTTGGCTCGCATTCAATGATGGCCTGCATTTTCCGCCTTTTCTGGCATGAAGATATGATGAGCTTTTCGCGCGCGCGGGTAATTGCAACGTAGAAAAGCCGTCTTTCTTCCTCCACATTGCCGCTGTTTTCATCAACAGAGCGCTGGTGCGGAATTAGTCCTTCTTCCGCGCCGGCAATAAAAACCACAGGAAATTCCAGTCCTTTTGACGCATGGATTGTCATCAGGTTGACTTTTCCCTTGTCGTTCTCATCATCGCCATTATCCCGGCTCATCAGAGTTATTCTGTTCAGGTAATTAAAAAGGCTTGGATTCGTATTGTCCGGATCAATTTCCCAGCGTTCCATCATTTCCAGAAGAAGCTCAATGTTTTTAAGCTTAAAACGGACGGCTTTTTCACTTTTTGAATATTCCGTGATAAGGTAATCCTTGTAGTTTATCTCCTCGACCATTTCTCGTACTTTTTTTGAAAGTCCGCGGCCGCTTAAAAGTTTCTGCCGGTTCGATTCAATTAAATTTACAAAATCCTGCAGGTCTTCCTTAAGATTTTCGCTTGCCGCGCTGTCTTCTGTCTGGACAAGCGACTGGATTGCCGTCCATAGGGTTGAGCCAAGTTTTTCCGCCTCTTCGTTTATAACCTGAATCGCGGCTCGTCCAATTCCTCTCCTTGGAACATTTATAATCCGCAGAAGGTTTATGTCATCGTCGTGGTTTGCAATGACCCGCAAATAGCTTATTATGTCTTTTATTTCTTTGCGTTCAAAAAAACTTGTTCCGCCGCTCATTGTATACGGAATATTTGCCTGCAGAAACGCTTCTTCTATGTATCTGGACTGCGTGTTTGCCCTGATTAGGACACCGAAGTCATCATAAGTCTTTTTTTCTTCTATTGCGATTCCCTGAATGCTTTCCGCAATGAAATTTGCCTCTTCAGTTTCGTTTTCAGGCATATAGATTTCAATTGGTTTTCCTTCTCCTTTGCCGGACCACAATTTTTTGTCTTTTCGGTTTGTGTTGTGCGAAATAACACCGTTCGCCGCGTCAAGAATAGTGCCGGTGGAGCGGTAGTTCTGCTCAAGCCTGATTTCTGTTACCTTGAAATCTTTTTCAAAATTAATGATATTCTGGTAGTCTGCGCCGCGCCAGCTGTATATTGACTGGTCGTCATCGCCGACAACAGCAACGTTCTCGTCCGCAAGCAGGTGCATCAGCTCGTACTGCTGATGGCTTGTGTCCTGGAATTCATCAACCATTATGTATTTAAATCGATCCCTGTACCGCTCAAGAACATCAGGATTCTCGCGGAAAAGCTTTATAGGCAGAACGATAAGGTCGTCAAAATCCACGGCGTTGTAAAGTTTTAATCCTTCCTGGTAGCAGTCGTAAAGCTGCCGGTACATATCATTTTCGGTCTGCCAGTTTTTTCTTCCTGTTTTTATATTTGAAAAAAGCTGGCTGATTTTGTAGATGTCAAGCGCATCCGGAGAAAATTTAAGTTCCCTGCCGCATTCCTTTATAAGCGCGGTTCTGTCGGTTTCGTCATAAATCGAAAAATTTTCCCTGTAGCCAAGCTTGTCAATGTCTGCCCTAAGAACTTTTACGCCAAAAGCGTGAAATGTTGAAACCGTAAGATTCTGAAGCTTTCTTTGCGTAAGTTCCTTTACCCTGTCTGACATTTCTTTTGCGGCTTTGTTTGTGAAAGTCAGCGCAAGAATCTGGCTCTGCGGAATTCCCATGTCAAGCATGTGGGCGATTCTGAATGTGATTACGCGCGTTTTTCCGCTGCCTGCGCCGGCGATTATAAGGATTGCGCCGTTTACTGTTGTTACAGCCCTGTACTGTTCCGGGTTAAGTTCATTTTTAAGAGTTTCCAAGTTTAAAGCCATAGAATGAAAATTAACATTCTATTGCGTTTTTATCAATATTTGTTAAAATCTAATGTATATATTTCTTTCTGTTTTTTGAAGGGAAAAATAAAATAAAATCCGAGGATTCGTATATGAATACAGCTGTAAGCGCATTTCTTTCCAGACACAATTTTGTAAGGCACATTGATGTTAATTTTGTCGCAGAATCAATTCTTGACGACATGAACCGCGGTCTCTGCGGAAAAAAAGCTGATGAGGATATGATTCCTACATGGTGCCTGCCGCCGGAAAAATCTATTACAAACAAAAGCGTGATTGTGATTGATGCGGGCGGAACAAATTTCCGTTCAAGCCTTGTTACTTTTGACGAAAAGGGAAATGCCGAAATTTCAAACATGAAAAAGACACGGATGCCCGGAGTTGAAAAGGAACTGAATAAAAAAGAATTCTTTGACGAGTTTGCAAAAAATCTTGAGCATCTTAAAGGAATGTCGGACACAATTGGTTTTTGTTTTTCTTATCCTATGGAAATCACAAAAGACGGAGACGGAATTCTTCTTGGATTTTCCAAAGAAGTAAAGGCTCCGGAAGTAATCGGAAACCCGATTGGAAAATGCCTTAAGGCGGCTCTTGTTGAGCACGGCTGGCAAGAACCGAAGAAAGTTACAATGCTCAATGATACAGTAGCGGCTCTTCTTGCCGGAAAGGCTGCCGCAAAAGGTTATCCGTATTCTTCATACATTGGATTTATTCTTGGAACAGGAATGAACGCCGCCTACATACAGCCGGAAATTTCTTCCAGAAAAGATTTTAAGAAACAGATTGTAGTATGCGAATCAGGAAAAACAAAAAGCGTGATTCTTTCGGATTTTGACAAAGCCTATGATGCGAAATCGCAGAAACCGGGAACATTTTACATGGAAAAACAGTGCGCGGGCGCTTATCTTGGCGCAGTAGCCCTTGAAATGCTTAAAACCGCCGCTCAGGAAGAGCTTTTTTCTGAAAAAATCGCATCTTCGCTTTTAGCTCTTGAAAGTTTTACAACAATCGAAATGAACGAATTCCTTCATGCTCCTTACAGCACAGAAAATTCATTTGGAAAATTTGCCGCGGAAAACAATGCGACGCAGGAAGATTACGATGTTCTTTATGAACTTTTTGATGCTCTGGCTGAACGTTCCGCGCGTTGTGCGGCCGCAATCCTTACTGCGGCTGTTGTTCAGAGCGGAGAAGGAAAATGCGCTTCAAAGCCGGTCTGCATAAACTGTGACGGCTCGACGTTCTGGCTTACATACAAGATTTCTTCACGTGTACAGGGCTATCTTGATGAAGTATTGACCATACAGAAGGGGCTTTACTGGCGCATTGTTTGTCTGGATAATGATATTACAATCGGAACTGCGATTGCGGGACTGGTTGACTAGTTTTTTGTTTTAACAGGAGAAAATCGTGAAAGCAATCGGAAAATCAATAGTTCTCATCATGCTGATTATCATAATGGCTCTAGGCGGGCTTTTGTGGTTCGACTATCTCGGTGTGGTTCACATGAAGTCGGTTTTTTCTCCGTTGTACAAAATTCTTGGAAAAGAACCCCAGACTTCCGTAACCGCGACCGCATCTAATCCGATTGCGGCAGATTTAGACCAGGACAGAATTAACAGTCAGCGGGAAGCGATTGATTTGCGTATGGAAGAGCTTGACAAGAGAGAAAGCGAGATTGTCCAGAAAGAAAAACTGAACGAACAGATTGCATCGGAGCTTTCAAACCGCGAAAAATCTCAGGAAGAAAGAGAAAAAACATTCAACCAGACGCTAAAAAAGTACGATGATAAGAATGTAAACATAGAACAGATTGCCGCAAACCTTAACGGTATGCGTCCTGAAGCGGCTGTAAATATTCTTGTTGCAATGGATGACCAGACGGTCATAGATGTCCTTCGCAAAGTGGAGGAGATTGCGGCGCGGAACGGAACTTCTTCTATGGGATCGTACTGGCTTTCGTTGATGCCTGCTGGGCGTGCCGCTGAGATACAGCGGAAAATGTTAAGCAAACCAGATTCCCTGAAGTAGAAAAAAGGCAATTCTTTCATGTTTTACTGGAGGAATTGCCATGCAGCAATTAACTGTACAGAATCATCTGGATTTTTCAAAAATACAGCAGTTGTCGCCACAGCAAAATTCATTTAACAAGAGCGATTCTTATTCGTCTTCATCAAAAACATTTGCAGATTTTGTAAATGAGGCAAAAGTTAATTCTGAAAAAGCCTCTTATTCTGAAAATCAGCTGAATCCTGATGAAAAAACCGCAAAAAAAGATGAGAATCTTAAGGATGGTGAGCAGGCGGCGGAAACAGCGAAAAAGACCTCGGATGAAAATTCTGCGCTTGCAGATGAAAAAGAGTCTGTGTCTGAAGAATCTGTAAAAATCGCTGGAAAAGACGCTGAAAACAAGCTTGAAAAACAGGTTTTAAAGGAAGAGTTAAAAAGCGGGACGGAAAAATCTGCAAAAATTGAAAAAAATGCGGAAGTTTCCCCTGAAATTCCTGTGGAAATTTCAAAAAAAACACCTGAAAAAGATGGTTCAAAAATCCAGTCAAAAGAAAAAGAGCAGAAAACCGCTGAAAAGTCTAAGAATCGGATTGAAAATAGCGATTTGAATTTAGTTGAAGCGGTTTTAGCTTCTGGAAACTCTGCTGTTAATCAACCCGGAAATAAAGAAATCGGCGCGGATAACCCAAGGCTTTCGGATTTTGCGGAAGCAGAAGAAACCGGAACTCTTGAAGGCTTGGATTCTAAGTCTGAAAAAAAATTCTTTCTTGATAAAGACAAAAAAATTGCCGTTCACGACTTGCGCTCTGAAAATAGCGCGCAAACGCCGGATGAAAAATCCGGAAAAAGCATGAAACCTTCCACAGAGATTTCAGAAATTTACCGCAATGAAAAAAACAATCCGCAGGTTACAATGGATTTTGCCGCAAATGCGCAGCAGAATATCGGTTCTCTTAACAATCAGGTGGCAAGCTCGGCCGGTTCAAATTTTCAGGCGATGCTTGCGAATCAGATTCAGGAAAATGCCGGTGAAATTGTAAAGGCCGGAAACATTGTTCTAAAAGATAACGATGTAGGTTCAATAAAGCTTATTCTTCATCCGGAAAGTCTTGGAAACGTAAAGATTGATTTGCAGGTCAATGAAAAAAATATTTCTGGAAAAATTATTGTCGCGACCCAGGAAGCGTTCAATGCGTTTAAGGAAACTGCTGAAAATTTAAAGCAGGCTTTTGTTCAGAGCGGATTTGAATCTGCCGGACTGGAGCTTTCCTTTGCGAATCAGAATTTTGCAGGAAATCATTCCGGAGAAAATCAGAATAATCCTGCGGCGGAATTTGCCATGAGAAAAGTTTACGGCGAAATAAATGGCTTTGCAGAAGAGAATTTTCCGGAAATTGAAAATATTGAAAATTCTGCAATGAATTCTATAAACATCGTTGCATAAATTCCGATTATAAAAAAGAGACTTCCGAAAAACTTTTGGATGTTCAAAACAGAATGACGGAAATCCGTTGGCGAGGTACTGATATGGTAAATGAAGTTAAGACAACCATGACATCAAGTGAAAAGTTTGCTGTTGACAATGCGGTGAACAATTTCAACAAAACTAACACTGCGAATGGACGTAAAGCTTCCCAGCAGCTGGGTAAAGATGATTTTTTAAAGCTTCTGATTACCCAGCTTACTAATCAGGATCCTACAAGTCCAATGGAAGATACCCAGTTCATTTCTCAGATGGCGCAGTTTTCATCGCTGGAGCAGATGACAAACATGAATGAATCTTTCAACAAGATGGCAGGAATAATAAGTTCCTCGCAGGCGGCTTCTACTTTGGGAAAAACTGTTGAGCTCGACATTGGAGACTCAACGGCGCAGGGTGTGGTGGAAGCGACATCTTTTGGAAACAATCCGCAGGTAATGGTAAACGGTATGTATTACGATATGGCAAAAATTAAAGCCATTTACAATTAATCAGGTAATAGAGCAGGAGAACATAAATTATGATGAGATCACTTTATTCTGGTGTTTCTGGCTTGCAGAATCATCAGACACGAATGGACGTAATCGGCAACAACATTTCCAACGTAAACACAACCGGATTTAAACGCGGACGTGTAAATTTTCAGGATATGATAAGCCAGCAGGTTGGCGGAGCGGCGAAACCAACAGAAGAACTTGGCGGTGTAAACCCGAAAGATGTTGGTCTTGGTATGACTATCGCAACAATTGAGCAGGTTTTTTCCCAGGGAAACCTTCAGACAACCGGGGTTTCAACAGATGTTGCAATTCAGGGAAATGGATTTTTTATCTTAAAAGACGGTGATGAAAGTTTTTACAGTCGAAACGGACAGTTTGGTCTTGACAGCAACGGAACTCTTGTAAATCCTGCGAATGGTCAGCGCGTTCAGGGCTGGATGGCACGAGATTTGAACGGTGAGCAGATTGTTCAGACAGCGGCAACCCCTACTGATTTGGTTGTTCCTGTCGGCTCAAAAGATCCTGCGAAAGCTACAGAAAATGTTCTTTTTGCCTGCAACTTGAACAAAAATACTCCGGAAATTCTTGAAGGTGCAAGCGAAAGCGACATTGCAAAAGGAACATGGGGAACTGAGCAGAAAATTTACGATAGCTTCGGAAACGAGCATCTTCTTTCTGTTTCGTTTACAAAAGTTCCAGGTGTTGCAAATTCTTGGCAGGCAACAGTGAACGTTGATGCTGATAATGCGGATTTTACCCAGACCCGTATTGGTCTTGGAACAACAGACGGAGTTCAGAACACTTTTATTGTTAATTTTGATAACTACGGTCAGCTTGCAAGCGTTGAAGATTCTTCCGGGAATATTTCAAACCAGGAAGGCGAGATTGTTCTTCAGACTTCTTTTACTGTTCCAGAAGCAAATGCTGATGAGAATGGAAATCCATACCGTCAGGCATTCAATATCAACCTTGGAACAATCGGCAGCATGAAAAACACAATCACCCAGTCTGCGTCAAAATCTACAACAAAAGCATATAGCCAGGACGGATATACACTTGGTTATCTTGATAATTTTAAGATTGATTCCAGCGGAACAATTACAGGTGTTTATTCAAACGGAACAAACCGTGTAATCGGACAGCTTGCGCTTGCGACATTTGCAAACGACCGCGGTCTTGAAAAAGCCGGAAACAACACTTACGTTGAAACAAACAACTCTGGTCAGGCAAATATCGGTGAATCTGGCATTGCCGGAAAAGGTTCGCTTCTTGCCGGCGCTCTTGAAATGTCTAACGTGGATCTTTCAGAGCAGATGACAGATATGATTGTTACCCAGCGCGGTTTCCAGTCAAACGCAAAAACAATCCAGACAGCAGACACGCTGCTTGAAACAGTGCTCAGTCTGAAGCGCTAATCCGGTAATCCGGCGGCAGGCTAGAACCTCTGCTGAAATATAAAACAGGTAAAAAAAACGGCTTTTCCAAAAACATCGGAAAAGCCGTTTTTTTTTTTTTAAATCAGTTCTTGAAATTAAATCCTAATCCGGCGGACCAGTAATTTGTTTTTACGTTGTACGCGCCGTTCAGGGTAATCTGGAATTTTGCAAGGGTTATGCCAAGACCGCCAAAAAATTGGGTTGAAACATTTTCGTCGGAAAAATCAGTTGTTTCTGTTTTTTTGTCCTCATCGCTTAGGCTCTCTTCCAGGTTGTTTTCTATGTATGTGTTGTATTTCCAGTCATATTCGTTCACAGTCTTTGTTACAAAAAGTTTTGTTCCTATGTATGGTTCAAATACAAGAAGTTTTTTGGAAAGCTGTGCCTGCGCAAAAATTGTGTGCGTTGTGGATGAAATGTTCACGTCGCTCTTTAGGTTTGCAGAATATTCTTTTTGAATTCCGTTATTTGTGTACGTGTCTTTGGTTGTGAAAGTTTTACTGGCTTCAAAATCAAGAGAAAATTTTGAATATATGTAGCCTGCGCCTGCGCTGAATTTTGGCAAAAAGCCGCTTCCATCCAAAATTGCGTAGCGAAAGTCAATGCCGATTGTTGTGTAGTCAAGGCCCGCGTTAAAATCGTCAAAGGAAATATCCTTTATCGCTCCGTTAAAGGTTGTCGCGCCGTGGATGCCTGCGTCAAACGGAAGGAAAATTCCGCCAAGCCTGAACGCAAATGCCGCTGTTGGAACAGGAATGTTTTCAGGAAGATTAAAACTTATGCTGAAGCTGTCTGTCGCGTTTCCTGCTTTCAATGTCTCCGAAATTCCCTTTGAAAGGTCTGTCATTGCGCTGTTCAGTTTTTCTGTCTTTATAAAAGTTGCAGAAAATGAGGTTCCTGCCGAAAAGTGCATTGGAATTGAAGGAATAAATTTTCCTATGAATGCATCCGGCTGCGCGCTTAAGAGCGATGAATTTTCTGGAATCACTTCAGAAATTAAATCCGTGGTTTTTTCAAGCGCTCCTGAAATTTGCGCTTTTCCTGCCGCTTTTACATTTTCAATTTCTGGAGACTGCGCGCCTGAAAATGAAATGAAAATTGAAGCCGCCATAAACATTAATATTAGTTTTTTCATAATGAGCTCCGTTTAATAAAGAATGAATCCTGATGTTGACCTTGAATATTCTACATTATTTTTATAAAAAAGCAAAAAAAAAGACATTCCATTTTGGAATGTCTTTTTGCCACCGGTTGGAATCGAACCAACCACACGCAGATTTTCAGTCTGCTGCTCTACCAACTGAGCTACAGCGGCGTCGTGATGTTTTTAATAATATAGAAAAATGATTTTTATGTCAACACCAAAAACTTAAAAAAAATAAAAAAAATACATTTTCCGTTTATTTCCCGGTTTAGCCTGAATGGACTGATTCCGGCCGCTCAGAATCCTGTAAACATTTTCTGAAATGGGATTTATTTTTCAAAATTCGATTATCCTTCAAAATGCGCTGTTTTTCTTGTTAGAATAACATTTGTATTCTATAATATGTGTATGAAATGGTTGCTTGTATCTGATAATAATTCTTACGCTTCGTCTTTGAGCAGGCTTTTGCAGGAAAAATTTCCGGCTTCTGAAATTTTTGTAAAGTCAGAGCGTGATTCTCTTGGATTCGGCTTTGACTTTATGTGCGGAATAACCCATGCCGCATTTTTTTGTCCGTTGAATAAAAATACTTCGGTTTTGTATGCCGTAGGTTTTCTTTTGGGGCAGAATTCCAAAATTTATACTACAGATACAGCCATCTCTCCGGAAATGCTGGAATCCGCTCTTATTCAGTCTTTTAGCGGGGCAGAGGAACTGATTTCTTTTGTTTCTGATTCTTCGGAATCGATTTTGCAGGAACAGCTGGAGGAAGATTCCTATGATTATCTTTTTGAAAATGGCTTTCCTTTTGACGGCGATAATTTTGCGCATCACATAGAAATATGGAATGAAGACATTTGCCAGTGCTATATTGACGCCGGAATGGATGCTAATATTTCTGATTCGGATGGAACTCCGATGCTGAATATCGCGGCGCGCGCGGATAATCTTGAGGCGGTAAAATGGCTTGTTTCCTGCGGTGCAAGGCTTGATTCAGTTTCTAAGGACAGGGGCTACACCGCGATAATGGATTCCGTATGGCGCGGAAATTCTGAAATGACGCATTTTTTTATAGAAAAAGGAGCGGATTTGAATACTGTAAGCAAGGACGGTCAGACTATACTGGTTCTTGCTGTGGGAGCGGATAAGACAGAAATCGTAAAAATGCTTACGGAAAATGGAGCGAATCCTGATATAAAAGATGGTATGGGAATGTCTGCGTATGATTATGCGGTCCTTTTTAAGAAAACTGAAATTCTTTCTATTCTTGAAAAATTTCATAAGGAACAATAAAATAATTTTATGAGTTCTAACACTGTTCTGAAAATTGTTTTTGCCGGAGGCGGAACTGGCGGCCATATTTATCCAGGGCTTGCTGTTGCCGATGAATTTCGCGCGTTATGTAAAAAAAATGGAAAAAACGTTCAAATTTATTGGATTGGCAATTCAAAGGGAATGGATAAAAATATCGTAGGAAAGAATGTGGATTCAAACGGTCAGAAATCCGCTGATTTTTTTTACGGTATTCCGAGCGGAAAGCTGCGCCGTTATTTTTCTGTGCAGAATTTTTTTGATGTTTTTAAAATTTTCGCAGGCTTTGTGGCATCTTTTTTTATCCTGTTGAAGATAAAGCCTTATGTGCTTTTTTCAAAAGGTGGATTTGTAAGCGTTCCGCCTTGTCTTGCCGCAAAAATTCTGAAAATTCCTGTATATACCCATGAATGTGATTTTACGCCGGGACTTGCCACAAGGCTTAACGGTAAAAGCGCAAGGAAGATTCTTATTTCTTACAGGGAAACTGAAAATTATCTTGGAAAGACTGCAAGGGCAAAGGCGGTGTTTACTGGAAATCCTGTGCGTCCTGTGTTTTATTCAGCTGATTCTAAAAAAGGCTTGGAATTTCTGAATATCCGGAATAAGGAAAAGCCGGTTCTGCTTGTTATGGGCGGAAGTCTGGGCGCAAGGCAGCTGAACACTCTTGTAAAGGAAAATATTCAGTGGCTTTGCGAAAGATTTATTGTAGTGCATCAGACCGGAGAAAAAAATATTGAAGATTCTGAAAATTTCCGGCTTTCAGATGAGGTGAAACAGAATTACAAGCCGTTTGCGTTCATTTATAATGAAATGCCGGATGTAATCGCCTGCGCGGATGTTGTTATTTCCCGTGCCGGAGCAAATTCAATCTGGGAATGTTCTGCGCTTTCAAAAGCGATGGTTCTTGTTCCTTTGTGCGGTTCCGGAACCCGGGGCGACCAGGAGGACAATGCCGCGTTCTTTGAAAAACAGGGAGCGGCGATTGTTCTTGGAAGAAACTGCGCTGATGCTGAAAATCTAAAATCATCGCTTTCAATGCTTTTAGACGAAAATATTCGGAAAAAATATTCTGAAAAAAATGGAAGCCTTTCTGCCGGAATTCGTCCCGCTGAAAAAATTGCAGAATTGCTTTACAAGGAGAGCCTGTGATTATAACACCTGTAGATATTTGTTTTCTTGTTATTGTTATTGTTTTTGCCGTTGCGGCGCTTATGAAAGGTTTTGTAGAGGAACTTTTTTCTAAGATTTCTGTTATCGGTGGTCTTGCCGTTGCGATTTTTTTTGCGCCGAAACTGGATGTCTACGTAAACCAGACTATCTCAAATTCAGCGCTGTCAATTTCCCTTTCTTTTTTTCTGATTTTTATAGTTGTTTTCTTGACGCTTTCAATCATCCGGCATTTTGTTAAAAAAGTTTTTGAGGGAGAAATCATGAAAGGCCTTGATAAGACTTTGGGGTTTCTTCTTGGAATTGCGGAAGGTCTTGTAGTTGTTATATTTGTAATAGCCGTCCTGAAAATTCAGAAATTCTATGATTTTTCAGAAATTTTTAAGGACAGCCTTTTTTACAGGTTTCTTGGAAATGTTTTTAGTTTTTCAGATTTTAAGGGAATGCCAGTATAATGTATGACAACCTGCTTTATCAGAATGTTGCTTCTCTTTTATCTTCGGATATTTTAAATGGAAATCTTCCAGGCGCGCTTCTTTTCAGCGGATTGCATGGAAGCGGAAAACTTACCTGCGCGCTTGAGACCGCAAGAATTCTGTCATGTTCCGGTGAAAAAAAAGGTCATTGGCTTTGTTCTTGTCCCAGTTGCCTTCAGCACAAGGCGCTTGTCAGCAATAATCTGCTGCTTGCCGGTCCAAAGGACTGCACTCCGGAAATTTCTGCCGCGAGCCGGGCATTTCTGAATGCCGTCATGAATTCTTCCAGTCATCTTACCGCCGCCAGATACCTCTTTGTGCGCAGCGTCCGAAAACTTACTTTAAGGTTTAGCCCCATTCTTCTGGAAGGCGATGAAAAACTGAGCAAAATTGCCGTTCTTATGAATTCTCTTGATGAAGAGCTGGAGCCGATTGATTTTCCGCATGAGCTGCCGGACTTTCAGGCTGTTCAGAAGTCGGTTGAAAAAATAATTCCCCTGTGCGAAAAACTTGAGTCTGATTTTCTTTACGATTCAATTCCTGTTGCGCAGATAAGAAATGCCGCTTCATGGGCAAGGCTGAAAAGCGTTTCCGGTAAAAAAACGATAATAATTGAAAATGCGGACCGTATGCTTGAGTCCGTACGCAATGCCCTGCTTAAAATTCTTGAAGAACCGCCGGAAGACACTGTGTTTATCCTTACGACTTCGCGCCGGAACGCCGTTATGCCGACGATTCTTTCACGCGTAAGAACCTATGCTTTTATGGAAAGAAATCTTTCGCAGCAAAAGGAAGTTATTTCCAGGGTTTTCCATAATGAAAATTTCAACGGAACAATTGACGATTTTCTTCTGACTTTTTTGCCGGTTGCGCCGGACAAAATTCACTCTTTTTCTGAAGAATTTTATTCTCTTATTGCGGATTCAAAAATTCCTGATTCGGCAAGGATTATAAAAGACTGCGGAAATTTTGAGCCCAGAATAATTTTTAAGATTTTTCTTTCGGGAATTCAGCGGCGCTCAAAAAAACTTTTGTCATTTCCGGCGGGAACAGTTGCGGCAAAAGAAATAACAGATTCTCTTCAGCAGTGCTGGAATAATGTTTCTGTATACAATCAGTCTGTAAAATCCGCTCTGGAAATTCTTGTCCGCGATATGTCAAAAATAAATAAACTTCACGGGAATATTTTAAAATGAGCAGATATGTTGAACGTGTTATCGATATGCTTCCGAAACTTTCTTCTGAGGAAGTTAAACGTGTTCTTATGGAAGTCGTAAGCGAAAATTCAATGCTGGATTCGCTTATTGAGTCTTTTTCCACCGGATTGATTCTTGTTGATAAAAAATGGCGCATTCTTCAGGTTAATAAGGCCGCTAAACGGATTCTTAGGATTTCCCCGGATGAGGAAAAGTATGAAGATGAGCTGCTTTTCAATGTGATTGAAGAAAACGAAGAAATTTCTGAATGGCTGAAAAACATTGCCGATACTCATAAGACTAATGTCCGGGAAGAGTTTTCCTCATCATCATCTTCCGATGGCTCAGTGCGTTTTCTTGCGGTCTCGGTTTTTTCGTTTGTTCAAAAAACTGAGATTTCTGGAAGCATCGTAAAAATTGAGGATATAACTCAGCAGAAGGCGAAGGCGGTTCTTGACCGCAGGCTTGAAAATATGGAAGGGCTGACGAACCTTGCGGCGGGAATGGCTCACGAGATAAAAAATCCGCTTGGCGCTATTTCGATTCATATTCAGCTTGTTCAAAAGGCTATCAGCAAAAAGCGCGGTGGGGACGGTACTTTGCCGGATAAAAAATTCCTGGAAGATCACCTTGATATTGTGAACGACGAGATTGAAAAACTGAACGACCTTGTGATGGATTTTCTTTTTGCGGTTCGTCCTGTAAATGCAAAGCTTACTTTGAGCGACCCTGAAGAAATTCTTTCTAGTATCTGCGATTTTGTCTCGCCAGAATTCAATAAATCCCATGTTCTTTTGAAGATGGAGCTTTTAAAAGAAAAAAAGCGCATTATGATTGACGAAAAACTTTTCCGTCAGGTTATCATAAATATCGCGCAGAACGCTTTTTATGCGGTCAAGGCAAAATTTCCCGGCTGCACAGAAGAAAATACAAATTCACAGGAAATGCCGGGCATTGTAATATTCAAGACAACGATTATAGAAGACAATTTTGTGATTTCAATTTCTGATAATGGAATCGGCATGGACTCTGAGACCGTGGGAAGAATTTTTGAGCCGTATTTTACAACCAAAGCGAACGGAACTGGTCTTGGCATGACAATGTCATACAAGATAATAAAAGAATTTGGCGGAGACATTCAGGTAAAATCAGAAAAGGGGGCAGGCTCTGTTTTCTTTATCTCGCTTCCTGTTCCACAGACTGAAACAAAACTTTTGGGGTGACGCATGAAATTTACAATTCTTGTAATTGATGATGAAGAAAATATCCGGAACGGTCTTGCCGCAAATTTTGAAATGGAAGATTACAGCGTAAAAACTGCTTCCAACGGAAAAGATGGAATTGCCTTGATTGATAAAGGTGATATTGACCTTGTAATAACCGACCTTAGAATGGATGGAATTTCAGGCGAGGAGGTTGTCCGCCATATTGCAACTGAGACACCAGGAATTCCTGTTATCGTTCTTACCGGACATGGAAGCATTGATTCTGCGGTAAAAGCCATGCGTGACGGAGCATACGATTTTCTGACAAAGCCATTGAATCTTGACCAGCTTAACATGATTGTAAAGCGCGCGCTTGAATCCAGGGAACTTTCCTTGCAGCACAAAATGCTGAAAAAAGAGGTTGAGGACAATCACAATAAGATAATGATTGGAAACAGCCTTCAGATGAAAAAACTGTACGAGCTTATAAAAAAAGTTGCTCCATCCAAAGCCAGCGTTCTTGTGACTGGCGAAACCGGCGTGGGAAAGGAGCTTGTTGCGCGTGAAATTCACAATAACAGTCCGCGGCGGGACAAGGAAATGATTGTTGTGAACTGTTCCGCCCTTAGCGAGTCCCTGCTGGAATCTGAACTGTTCGGCCATGAAAAAGGCGCGTTTACAGGAGCCGATTATTTAAAAAAAGGGCGTTTTGAGCTTGCCCATCAAAGCACGATTTTTCTGGATGAAATAGGCGAAATTAATGCTTCTACCCAGGTAAAACTTTTGCGCGTGCTTCAGGAAAAGAAATTTGAACGGGTAGGCGGCCAGGAAACAATAGAAGTTGATGTCCGGGTTATTGCCGCTACAAACAGGAATCTTGAGGAAGAAGTAAAAGCCGGCCGTTTCAGGGAAGACCTTTATTACCGTCTGGATGTTGTTCATCTTGAAATTCCGCCGCTCAGGGAAAGAAAGGAAGATATACCGGAACTTATTGATTATTTTATGAAAAAATATTCAGAAAACGGAAAGCTTGAGATTGAGCAAAAGGCAAAAATATCCATGTTTAAATATGACTGGCCGGGAAACATTCGTCAGCTGGAGCATTGCGTGGAAAGCGCCTCCGTGCTATGTTCCGATAATATTATCCGCGAGGAAAACCTTCCTCCGGAAATATTAAAGGCGTCTGGAAAAACTGATATTTCAATTCCTCTGGGAATTCCTTTGGAAGAAGCTGAAAAAATAATAATTGAACAAAATCTTGCCGCGAACAAAGGGAATAAGTCAAAGACTGCTGAAATCCTGGGAATCGAGCGCAAGACATTAACCAATAAGCTCCAGTAATTTATTGAACGCAGAAATCAGTTCCTGTGTTTTTCGTTCCGCAATTTTTTGTGTCTCAGGAAATCCTGCAAAATTGTCAGGGTGATATTTTTTTAACAGTTTTCTGTATGATTCTTTCAGTTCGTCTTTTGAGCAGCCGTAGTTTAAGTTAAAAACTTTGTAAAGATGTATATATTTTTGTACATCACTGCCGATTATATTAGACTTTTTATTATTTTTTCTATTAGTTTTTTCTTTTTTTGCGGTTCTCTGGGAAAAATTCTGTTTTTCGTCATTCCGTTTTTCCGCGGAATTTTCTTTTTCTTCGGAAATCTTTTCGCCTGTGGACTTTTCGCTGTTTTTGGGTATGCCGCCGCTGTTTATTGCGTCCTTAAGCATTTCCCCAAGCCTGTCGTATTGAGAATCCAATATTTTTTCCTTAAATCGTTGTGCCGTCCGGAATTACAGCGCCTTTTCTGATTACGATTATTCCGTCTGCGGAATAAAAATTGCCGTGGTCGCCGTTTTCGTAGTTTCTTCCGTCAACGTTGATTCTTACGTTGTTTCCTATCCTTGCGTTTTTATCAATTATCGTCCGCGATATAAAGCAGTTTTTTCCGATTCCGATGGTTGGAAGACCTTTTTTTATGTCATCGTTTTTTTCTTCCGGATTTTGATAAAAGTCTGCTCCCATCATTATAACACCGCTCAAATCAGAGCCGTTTTCAATAATCGAGCGCACACCGATAATGGAACGGCTCAGCTTGCAGTTTGTTATGACGCAGCCTTCGGATGTCAATGTGCAGAAAATCGAGGCTCCGTTGATTTTTGACGGCGGAAGGTTCCTCATGTGCGTAAAAATCGGTTTATCTTCGTCGTAAAAGTTGAATTCCGGGTCTATATCCGTAAGCTTTATGTTTGCGTCGTAAAAACTTTTTATAGTTCCTATGTCTTCCCAGTAATTGTTAAAAACGTATGCGTTTACAATATAGTTTCCGATAGAATTAGGAATTATTTCTTTTCCAAAATCTTTCGAGTCGTTTTCATTTAGAACTGCGTTCAGCGTGGATGCGTTGAAAATGTAGATTCCCATGGATGCAAGGTATTCTTTTTCAGGGTCAGGGATTGTAGCCATAAGTTCCGGGGAAATTTTCCAGGCGGAAATATCTATGTCCGGAGCAGGTTTTTCTTTGAATTCTGTGATTCTGTTTGTGTCGTCAGTCTTTACAATTCCAAAACGGCTTGCGTCCGTCCTGTTTACAGGTGTCGTCGCGACGGAAATGCTAGCTCCCGAGCGTATGTGCGAGTCAAAAAAATCCCGCAGATCCATTCTGTAAAGCTGGTCGCCGGAAAGAATTATATAGTGCGTAGGATTTTGGGATTCAAAGTGCGACATGCTTTTTCTTACGGCATCTGCGGTTCCTTCATAAAATTTATCATTTTCAAGAGTTTGCTCCGCGGCAAGAATTTCTACGAATCCGGATGAAAATCTGTCAAAATTGTAGGAATTTGCTATGTGCATGTGAAGCGATGTTGAGTTGAACTGAGTTAAAAGATAGATTTTTTTGTAGCCGGAATTAATGCAGTTTGAAAGGGGTATGTCTACGAGCCTGTATTTTCCGCCGAAAGATACTGCCGGTTTTGATCTTTCTTTTGTAAGAGGATATAATCTTGTTCCTTTTCCGCCGCCTAGAATCAATGCGACTACGCGCCGTTTGTTTTTATCATTCAACATCACTGATATTATAAAACAAAATTCCCTAAACCGCAATTTTCATCTGCCGATAATAAAGCAAATAGCCTGATTTTTTTTTATTTTAGCAAAGATTTCCGGCTGTCTGGAGGTAAAATATGATTCGTGGATGGTACACAGGAGCAAGCGGAATGAACGCCCAGCAAAACCGGCTGGACGCAATTTCAAATAATCTTGCGAACGTTGACACTGCAGGATACAAAAGGGACATAACTGTAAGCAAGTCTTTTCCTGAGCTTCTTATAAGGCGCACAAATCTTGATGGTGTATATGAAACGCCTTTTGGTTCGGCGGAAGCTGCTCCCGTAATCGGAAAGCTTGGTCTTGGCATAGAAACAAACGAGAATTATACAGATTTTGCGCAGGGGTCGTTCCGCCAGACGGATCAGAATACGGATGTAGCTTTCGGCGGAAAAGGTTTTTTTGCGGTTCAGACTCCGCTAGGCGAACGCTACACGCGCGATGGAAATTTTATAATTGGAAAAGAAGGCATTCTTGAGACAAAGGACGGATATCCGGTTCTTGGCGAAAAAGGATTTATCCGCGTTGAAAATGACAGATTTACCGTAAATGAAGACGGAATAATCTCTTCGCAGGAAGATTCTGAGGTTATAGACCGTTTTAAGGTTGTCCGCTTTGATAACGAGCGTTACCTGAAAAAAATGGGAAACAATCTTTATTCTTCAAATGAAATTTCTGGACTGGCACATATTGCGGAAGGTTCTGAGCGTCCGAAATTTCTTCAGGGATACATGGAGACTTCAAATGTAAATGTCGTTAATGAAATGGTTCAGATGATAGAAGTGAACCGTGCTTACGAAGCGAATCAAAAGACAATTACAAGCGAAGACAGCATGATGGGAACATTGTGGACAAAGACTGCCGTCTACAACAGATAGGCGTGGAGGAATTGAAAAATGGTAAGAAGTTTGTGGACTGCCGCAACCGGCATGAACGGCCAGCAGGCTAATATGGATGTAATTTCAAACAACCTTTCAAACGTAAATACAACAGGATATAAACAGCAGCGCGTTGAATTTGAAGATTTGATATATCAGAATGTAAAACTGGCGGGAACACCTGCGACGGAAGATACTGTTACTCCTGTTGGAATTCAACAGGGCTCAGGTGTAAAACTGGCCGCCACTCAGCGAATTATGAAGCAGGGCTCGCTGCAGAACACTGGTGTTGACACAGATGTCGCTATTGTCGGCGAAGGTTTTTTCCGCGTTCAAAAATATGATGGAAGCTATGCATACACAAGGGACGGTTCTTTTAAGATAGATTCAAATGGTCAGCTTGTAAATTCAAACGGACTCAGGGTTCAGCCGGAGATAATTCTCCCGGAAGGTTACGATGTTTCAACCTTGAATATTACACAGACCGGCCGGATAAGCGTTAAGGTTAATGGCGGTAACGAGCCTGTGGAAGTCGGCCAGCTTGAGCTGTTTCGTTTTCCGAACTCAGTCGGTTTGCAGGCGGACGGCGACAATCTTTTTGTTCAGACAAATGCGTCCGGCGAAGCTTTGGGCGGCCGTCCTGGATACGAAGGTTTTGGCGACACGCGCCACAAATTCCTTGAACTTTCAAATGTTTCGGTTGTAAACGAAATGGTTCAGATGATTGTTTCCCAGCGGGCATACGAGTTCAACAGCAAGGCGATTCAGACATCTGATACAATGCTTTCTACGGCTGTAAATCTGAAACGATAGTAAGTAATTTTCACAGGGTTCAAAATGACTATTAAATACCTTTTGAACCCTGTGAAGCATTTTCAAAATTCCTGTCATATTTTTCTAAATAAGCTTCCGTTATTGAATATCTTTCCTTTGCGTCCAAGAAAAACACCTGATAAACAGACAGGAAAAAATCTTTTAAAAACTTTGCATCTTCTTTCATTTTGACCTTCTTGTTGAAAAGTTATTTTATTCTGATAAGCATTAATCTTTTCCTCTAAAATTCATAAAGAAAACTTCCGAGAATAAAGTAAGAGGAAAAAATATGAATTTGGGTCTGGTGAATGGTTTTTCAAGCATAACGAACGGCGAGGGCGCTGTTCAGTCTGCAAAAATAAACGGTGATTTTTCAAAATTTCAAGATTTGGTTGAGTCAATTCAGAAAAAAGAAAAAAACTCTACGGTTTCTTCAAGTCAAATTTTACCAGAAGGAAAGTTGAACGGCGATATTTCCAGCGGATTTTCAGGAATGTTCAAAACAACAAACGACGCTCATTCAAATCCTGTCGGCGCGGCCGCCAATCAGGCAAACAGTCATGTTGAGCAAAAGAAAATAGACAGGACTTCAAAACTTTACGAAAAATCAATGGAACTTGAAAACTATTTTGTAAAGCAAGTTCTTTCTTCTATGCGGAAAACTGTGTCAAAATCAGCATACGGAGGAAACGGAATGGCTGGAGAAATGTACGAGGATATGCTTTTTGACGAATATTCCATAAATATGACAAAAAATGCCGGATTCGGTCTGGCTGACCAGATTTATCTTAGTCTTGTTTGAATGGTTTAATTGTATTAAAATAGTTTTATGCAGAATTTATCTTTGCCTGAAACTTTAAAAGGCGTCCATTTTCATTTTGTCGGAATTAAAGGAACCGGCATGGCGGCTCTTGTTGAAATTTTCTTTAAGAACGGAGCGGTTATAACTGGAAGCGATGTAAGTGAACGTTTTTACACAGATGAAATCCTTGAAAAACTCGGGATAAAGCCGCTTCCTTTTGATGAAAAAAATATTACAGATTCAGTACAGTATGTGGTCTATTCATCCGCATATAAACTTAATGAGAACCCTGACTTGATTGCGGCGCAAAAAAAAGGCGTTCCATGTCTGCTTTATACCCAGGCGTTGGGGTTATATTCAGAAAAAGCGTATTCCTGCGGAATCTGCGGGGTCCACGGAAAAACTTCTACAACCGGACTTGCCGGAACTGTCTTGAAGGAACTTGATTTACCTGTGCAGATACTCGCCGGAAGCGTTATAAATTCTTTTGGAAATACTTGCACGTATACTTCTGACAATTGTCCTGACTCTGAAAAACATTATTTTGTCGCGGAAACCTGCGAGTATCAGCGTCATTTTATGTCGTTCTTTCCGCAAAAGATTGTTCTTACTTCCGTTGAGCCTGATCATCAGGATTATTACCCGACTTATGAGGATATCCGTTCTGCTTTTGCAGACTACATTTGCAGGTTGCCGCAAAACGGCCAGCTGATTTATTGCGCGGATGATGCCGGCGCCGTAGAAACTGCAGGAATTGCGAAGGAAAAACGCCCTGATATAATTCTTGTTCCTTATGGCGAAAATGCTGAGGGAGATTACAATCTTAAATTTGAAAAGGTTTCTTCTGAAAAAAATAATTTCAGCATAAAGCTTCTTGGTTCGCTGTTCTTAAAAGTTCCCGGAAAACACGAGGTCCGTGATGCCGCCGCGGCTGTTGCGCTGTGCTGTGAGCTTTTGCGGACTTCTGGAAAAAATCCGCATGACTTTATTGAAAAAATAAAGCGCGGACTTGAAAATTTCAGCGGCGGCCGTCGAAGGAGCGAACTTGTCGGAAAGGGCATTACAGAAAACGGAAATTCTGTTGTTGTTATTGACGATTACGGCCATCATCCGACGGCGGTAAAGACTACTTTGGAAGGATTCCGGGAATTTTACGGCGGAAGAAAGATTATCGTTGACTTTATGAGCCATACTTACTCAAGGACACAGGCTTTGCTTAAAGATTTTGCCGCGGCCTTCAGCTCCGCTGATGAAGTTGTTCTTCATAAAATTTATTCTTCCGCGCGGGAAAATCCATGCGATTTTAAAATAACTGGAAAGACTCTGTACGAAGAAACTTTAAAGAACCACAAAAATGTGCATTATTTTGAAGAGATTCTTGACTCAAAGGATTTTGTCCTTTCAGAGCTGAATAAACCTTTAGATAAATCAAAATATCCCGACGGTTATCTTTTTGTTACAATGGGAGCAGGTGATAACTGGAAACTAGGAAAAGCAATTTTGGAGCATTTAAAATGACATCAATGACAGGCTATGCCTTTTGTGAACTGGCTGCGGAAAATGCAGTTGTTTCTGTTGAAATAAAATCAGTAAATTCAAGGTTTATGGATCTTGCAATAAATCTTCCTGGATTCTTAAATCCTCTTGAAAGTTATTACCGCGCAAGAATAAGTGAGAAAGTTCTCCGTGGAAAAATTGACGTTAATATACGGATAAAAGAGCTTGAGTCTGATACGGAAGTTATTGCCGATGCCGCCGCTGCAAAGTCTTATCAGAATGCTATAAAAAAAGTCTGCGAGGCTTGCGGATACAATGTGAATGAAATTCCCCTCAGCCTGATAATAAGCCAGCCTGGTGTTCTGAACATAAATAAAGTTTACGACATTGAAAAATACAAAAAAATGATTGAGCCTGCTTTTTCTGAAGCTTACGAAAAATTCGTGGAGGACAGAAAAAGAGAAGGTGAGAATTTAAAAGTTGACCTGCTTGAAAAACTTGACGTTCTGGACGAATGCGCTGCTTTTTTTAAAAACTGGCAGCCGAAAATGGAAACTCTCTTTAAAGAAACAATCGTAAAGAAATTCAATGAGCTTCTTGGAGACAGTGCCGATGAAAACCGCATCATGTCTGAAACTGCCGCTATGCTCGTGAAATACACAATAAATGAAGAAGTTGTCCGCCTTCATAGCCATTTAAAGGCGATGCGCGACGAGATTAACAATAATCCTGTTCCTGGAAAAAAACTTGATTTTATCTGCCAGGAAACTAACCGCGAGATAAACACTATTGGCAGTAAAAACCAGTTCAGTGAAGTCGGCGCAATGGTAATCAAGGCAAAAGACTCTCTTGAAAATATCCGTGAACAGTCAAAAAATGTGGAGTAAATTATGAAATTAAACAAAGATGTTCGTGTTGCAATCAGTGGAAAATCAGGCTGCGGAAATACAACTGTAAGCACCTTGCTTGCGGAAAAACTTGGAGTAAAGCTGATTAATTACACTTTCAGGCAGCTTGCCGCGGAAAAAGGTCTTACGCTTGCACAGGTCATTGAAAATGCCAGGACGGATGATTCCTATGATATTTTTGTTGATAATCATCAGGTTGAGCTTGCCAGAGCCGAGCCTTGTGTGCTTGGAAGCCGTCTTGCAATCTGGATGTTAAAAGAAGCCGATTTAAAGGTTTATCTTTTTGCAAGCGATGAAACACGCGCAAAAAGAATCTTGAACCGCGAGGGCGGCGATTTGCAGAAAATAAAAGACTTTACCGCGATGCGCGACAGCGAGGACACAAGACGCTATAAAAAAATCTATAATATTGATAATAACGACTATTCTTTTTCTGACTTGATTATTGATACGGCGAAATTCAATCCGGAGCAGATTGTTGAGCTTATTATTGCGGAATTAAAAAAACGTAATCTTATTTGAGCGGACATTCCTTTCCAGGACGCTTGCGCCGGGACTTCGTTAATTTTGGAATAGAACCTGCTGTTCTTATTCGGTTTTATTCTGCAGGATTTTATAAATCACAAAAAAAGCGGCCTTCAATACGAAAGCCGCTCTTTTTATTTTTTTCTATATTCTATAAAAGATTAATATTTGCTGTCTGCAAAACCAATCCATCCGTCTTTTTCAACAAGGGCTTTTTCAAAGTCATCAAGTTTAAAAGGATAGCTTTTTGAAAGGCTTCCGGCGATAAGTTTTACTTTTGCAGTTCCGTCTTCATTGAATACAATTTTACATTCGGTGTCTTTGTCTGCAAATGTGCGGAACATATCTTCAATTGATTTTTTGTCCATTTCAATTGCCATCATCCCGCAGTTGTACATATTCTGACGGAAAATGCGCGCGAAATTAGTTGCGACAACAACATAAATTCCGTTTACTTCCAAAGCCCATGGCGCGTGTTCACGGCTTGAACCGCAACCAAAATTTTCACGGGTAATAATAACTTTCTTTCCCAAAACGTCTGTTTTTGGATTAAAACCTTCTAGCTTCAAATCTTCAAGAAGGTAAGGTTTTAAAGCCTGCTTTGAGATTTCAGTAAGATATTTAGCTGGGATAATTTCATCTGTATTGATGTCTGAACGATCAAGGAACAGAACACTTCCGCCAAATTGTTTCATTTTTTTCCTCCAGTTATTTATACAAAGGTGAGTTGGTGATTGTTCCGGCGATTGCAGTCGCAGCTGCTGTGGCCGGACTCATAAGGTGTACCATTCCACCTTTACCCATTCGTCCGTTAAAATTACGGTTTGTAGTTGAAGCGCAAACTTCTCCGTTCGCAAGGACACCGTTGCTCATTCCAAGGCATGCTCCGCAAGTTGGATTTGTAACGCAGAATCCTGCATCAAGGAAAATGTCTATAAGACCTTCGTCTACAGCCATTTTGTAAATTTTCGGCGTTGCCGGACTCACGATTCCGCGGACACCCTGCGCAAGTTTGTGTCCTTTTAAAACTTCTGCCGCGATTCTAAGATCGCTTATGCGTCCGTTTGTGCAGGAACCGATGTATACCTGGTCTACTTTAGTGCCTTCCATCTCGGAAATTTTCTTAACCTGGTCCGGTTTGTAGCCTACTGTGCATACAGGCTCAAGGTCAGAAAGGTCATAAGTATAGACTTTTTCGTATACAGCGTCTTCGTCTGAACGCCACTGGGAATAGTCTTCTATTGCGGCTTCCCGTGTCTTGTATTCATCTTTTATAAATTCCCACAGATAATCGACTGTTTTTTCATCCGGATAGCATATTCCGGAAGTTCCGCCGGCTTCAATTGCCATGTTGCACAAAGTCATGCGGCTTTCCATGTCAAAGTTGTCAATGACAGGACCTGTGAATTCAACAACGCAGTTAGTCGCTCCGTTTACACCGATTTTTGAAATAAGATAAAGAATCACGTCTTTTGCGTAAACGCCTTCCTTTAAAGTTCCGTTCAGAACGAATTTTATTGATTTTGGCTCGCGGAAAGAGCATACTCCCTTTAGGATTCCTACTTCAAGGTCGGTTGTTCCAACGCCCGCGGCAAATGCTCCGAAAGCGCCGTGTGTGCATGTGTGGCTGTCTCCCATGATTACAGTGAATCCCGGGCGTACGAAACCTTTTTCAGGAAAAATAGCGTGGCATACACCGTTCTGGCCGATGTCAAAAAAGTCCTTGATTCCGTTTCTGAATGACCAGTCGCGTAGAATTTTTCCCTGTTCTGCGGTTTTGCTGTCTTTTGCAGGTGTTACATGGTCAATTACAGCCTTGATTTTTGTGTTGTCAAAAACCTTGTCTTTTCCGCGTTCAATCAAATCATTGATTGCGATTGGCGTTGTGATTTCATGGCAAAATACTCTGTCAAGCTTTAAAACGTAAGTGTTTGGAAATGGTGTGTCTACAAGATGTTTTTCAAAAATCTTTTGTGCAATGGTCTTTCCCATGTCAGTTTGTTCTCCTATAAATTTTCGCTTTCTGGACAGGAACCGAAAATCAGTTTTTAATTATAATTAATTCGGAATCTATGTTCAATATATTGTGTTCTGCGGTCTGCCGTTGAGCCATGCTGCGAAATTTTCTTCTCCGATTTTAAGACATCGTTTTCTTGTTTCCAGAGGCGCCCATGCTAGATGAGGAGTAAGGACGCAGTTTTTTGCGCCAAAAAGAGCGCAGTCATCAGTCATAGGCTCTTCTTTTATTACATCAGCTCCGTATCCGGCGATTTTTCCGCTTTCAAGCGCAGATTTCATGTCCTCTTCGCAGACAAGACCGCCTCTTGCTGTATTTAATATGTAAACTCCGTCTTTCATGTTTTCTATTGAATTTTTATTTATGATTTCAGCAGTTTCAGAGGTTAGCGGCGCATGAAGAGAAATTATGTCCGATCTCTTAAAGAGCTCTTCTTTTGTGACAAAATTTTCTTTTCCATCCGGTTTGTGCGGACATACAAGGACTTTCATTCCGAAAGATTCTGCGATTTTTTCAACTTTTTTTCCAATGTTTCCGTATCCAAAAATTCCGAAGGTTTTTTCTTCCAGCTCAGTCAAAGGTTTTTTCCAATAGCAGAAGACCGGGGATTTTTTCCAGTCACCGTCAAGAACCGACATGTTATGAAATGCGACTTGATTTGTAAAATGAAGAAGCAGGGCGAATGTGTGCTGCGCTACCGCCGCTGTGCTGTATGCCGGAATATTTGAAACAACGATTCCTGCTTTTTTTACGGCATCAATCTGGATGACGTTGTATCCGGTTGCAAGAACTCCTATGTATTTAAGGTTTCTGCATTTTTTCAGAAGATTTTCATTGATATTTATTTTATTGATTAATATCGCATCGGCGTCGCCAATGCGGTCTGCAACTAGATTTTCAGGAGTCTGCTGATAAACTGTGACTTCAGCATGGGAAGTAAAAAAATCCCAGCTAAGATCACCGGGATTTAGTGCTTGGGCATCAAGTATTACAAGCTTCATTTTATGAAAGAACTTCAACACCTGCGCCAGAGATAGCTTTATTTATAGCATCTTCAATTCCTGCCGTTCCTTCGTCAAAATCAACAAGAACCTGTGATTTATCCGGATTTGCGACAACGCTTGTAACGCCAGCTACACCTTTTACCGCTGAATCAACTTTTCCGGCGGTATCTGAATCAAACATACCAGCTACATATATTTTTTTCTGCATAAATAACTCCATTAAGTAGTTATACCATATTATAAGACACAAATTGGGATAATTCAAGGAAAATATTATTCTGAATGTGTTTTGCCAAGCTGTCCGCATGCGCCGCCGATTTTTCTTCCGCGTTTTGTGCGTAAAGTGACATTTAGATTTGCATTTTCAAGCATTCTGACAAAATTCTGGACTTCAGAATGTTCAGGCTCTTCAAAATCAAGTCCCGGAACAGGATTCCACGGAATAAGGTTGATATTGACGTTTATTCCTCTTGCAAACTCAATCATTCTTTCTGCGCTTTCGCGCCCGGTATTTTTATTTTTAAGAAGAGCCGCTTCAAGGGTAACTCTTTTTCCTGTTTTTTCCGCATAATATGCTATTGCTTTTCTTAGCTCGGAAAGCGGATTTCCGTTCGCGACAGGCATCAGGGTTCTTCTAAGCTCTTCGTCGGCAGTCGTAAGGGAAACCGCAAGCCTTATATTCGGACCGTTGTCCGCAAGGTCATATATTCCGCTCACAATTCCAGAAGTTGAAAGAGTTATTCTTCTGCCGGAAAGATTTCTTCCGCGTTCGTCCGTAAGAATTTTTATCGCCTTTCTGATTCCTGAAAGATTCTGCATGGGTTCGCCCATTCCCATAAAAACAATGTTGTCCAGCCGTCCGCATTCTTTTTCAAGAAATAAAAACTGCTCTACAATCTCATTCGGTTCAAGGTTTCGCGAAAGTCCAAGAGTTCCTGTCATGCAGAAAGCGCATTTCATGGCGCAGCCGGCCTGGCACGAAACGCAGGCGGTTTTTCTTCCTTCCCTGTCTGTAAGAAGGACAGTCTCAACCGCATTGCCATCGAAAAGCGTAATCTGAAGTTTTATAGTTCCATCCGGATCTTTTAGAACTTTTGAAACCTTTGACGAGCGGAGAAGGGCTTTTTCCGGAAGCGATTCCCGGATTTCCTTTGAAAGGTTTGTCATGGCGTCAAAGGAGTCTGTTCCGCTTCCTATCCATTTGAATATTTGCAGCCCCCGGAATTTTTGTCCAAGGGCAAGTTTTTCTGTGATTTCTTCGGGCAAAAGCCCTGCCAGCGCAATTTTTTTCATTTTGGTTTTGTTTTTACTTTTTTAGATTTTCAAGCATTTCATTCACTGCGGAACTGTAAATTCCCTGTGTCTGAAAGGATTCCAGCACCTTTATAGCTTCATTCCTGTTGTTCAGTTTAACATAGCAGTCGGCGATATCTGTGTAAAGCCGGTAGTTCTTGCTGTCGTTCCTTATAAGATTTCTGAATCTTTCAATCGCCTCGTTGTATTTTCCTTCGCATTTGCATATAAGCGCAAGTCCCATAGCCGCATAAATGTCAAAATCAATATTGAGCGCCTGATTGTAATAATCCTCCGCAGCCTTATAATCGCCCATATTTCTGTAGGCATCGCCAAGCCTTGTAAGAATGACCTTGTTTCCCGGATCTATTTCAAGAAGCTTATTCCAGTAGACAACGGATTTGTTCTGCTGGTTCAGCCCGCGGTAGCAGTCGGCAAGCCCGAAAAGCGCATAAAAATTCTGTGGGTCGATTTCCAGCGCTTTTTGAAAATAATAAATCCCTTCTTCAAAAGTCTTTAGCTTTCTGTGGCAGTTCCCGATTGAAGTAAGAATTCTTATGTCAACGTGCTCCCCGTTGATTTCTATCATTTTTTTCCAGTAATAGAGCGCTTCGTGGTATTTTTTCAAGTCGAAATTCAGATGGCCTAGGCCAACAAGGGCATAGGCGTTCGTTTCTTCCATTTTAAGAATCTGCTGATAAAGTTCGGCGGATTTTCTGTATGAATGGATTTTTCTGTAGGCATCGGCGATTCTTGTTATTACAGTTATGTTCTTTTCATCGTGGACAAGATACTTTTCCCATATTTCAATCGCTTTTGTAAACTGCCGCAGAGCCTTGTAGCAGTCGGCAAGCCCGAAGAGCGCGTAATTGTTGTCAGGATGAAATTCCAGGCATCTGCTGTAAAATTTTATTGCTTCCTGAAAATTTTCCTGCTTCCTTTCTGTGTCGCCAAGTCCTACAAGAGCGTAGTTGTTGTCTGTGTCAAGCTCAAGAATTTTTTCAAAAAATTCTCTGGCCTCATTCAGACTGTTCGCCTTTAGCTTCTGGTAGCCTTTTATGGAAAGCTCAGAAATCAGCGCGCTTTTTTCATCTTTTTCAGAATTTTTTTCTTTTTCTAAATCTTGAACTACAGGAAATGCGATTTCCTCTAAGTTATTGTCAAAATTTTGGTCAAAATGTTCTTGCATTATTTTTCCTTCAGAAAAACCGAAATTATCTCAGCCATTTTTTCATAAATTGGTTCGGTTTTTGTTCTGTTGTGAGCCAGAACGTATAACTTCAAGGCTTTTAATATTTCGTTTTTCTTTTGATAAACGTCTCCAACTCTTGTTAATCCGTCTGAATAGCCTGTTGTAATGAAAATTCTCCGGGCTTCTTCTATTCTTCCTTTGTTGAACAGTTCGTTTCCTTTTCTGTTCAGGATTGCTTTTTGCCCTGAAGATAATGAAGAAACAGGATTGTCAGTGATTTTAATAAATCCTTCAGAGCCTTGTTTTCTTGTGATTTCTTCTTTTAGCGACTCGTTCATTAAAGACAGATATTCCTTTTAATCAGACTTTTTTAACTTGATGTTAAAAACTCTTTTATCTTGAATATTAAACTAAAAAAATAGTTTGTCAATTATTATGGATAAAATAATTTGTTCCATAGTTTATGAAATTGTTTCCTGTTTTTAATATTTGTAAAAATCCACGATAGAACGACCGTACGTTCTCTGGTCTGTTCTTTTCAGGTTTCCGATTGTGTCCGGCATAAAGTGTTCTTCCGGGCGATGGACCATTATGGTTCCTGTTTCCTTCAGCAATCCTTTTTTGTCTGCCTCAAGAATAAGCTGCTCGTGAAATTTGTACGGAAACGGAGGGTCGAAAAATATGTAGTCAAAAGAATTTTTGCACCGTTTTATAAAATATTCGACCGGCATAAAATGGCACTGGATTTTTGTGCCGCATTCCTTTTCCGTTACAGAAACATTTTCTAGGACTGTGTTGATTTTTATTTTGTCTTTTTCGCATAGCTCAACGTGTTCTGCTCCGCGGGAAACAGCTTCAATCGCGATTGTTCCGGAGCCGCTGAAAAGGTCAAGCCACGATTTTCCGCTTAAATCTCCAAGTACTGCAAAAACGGACTCCCTCATCCTGTCCATGGCGGGTCTGATTATTCCGTCGGGGCATTTTATTATTCTTCCTTTTAATTTTCCGCCTGTAATTCTCATAAAAATCCTACTGCTGGTTCAATGACCAGAAAATTTTATCGTGTTTTAAAAGTTTGTTCGATTCCGCGTAATCAAAAGCTGTTTTTCCATCCGTTGAATGCATTTTTTTTATAGCGCCGCTGTCAAGAAGAAATTTTATTACTTCTGTGGATGAAGAATATTCCGCGGCATACATCAAAGGTGTCCTTCCTTCGTAAAAACGGTTCACGGGAACTTTCGCATCTATAAAAACCTTTATTTTTGCAGTGCGGACATTTTCGCCTGCATGGTTTGAGGTTATTGCCATTATAAACGACTTGAAGATTTCATCAGAGTTTGTTTCAGCCGCTTCAACAAGAAACCTTACTATTTCCGGGTTTTCTGAATATACCGCTCCCAGCTGAAGCGCCGTGGAGCCATACATATTTTTCTGGTTCGGGTTTGCGCCGGCTTCCAGCAGAATTCTTACAATTTCTGAATTGTTCTGGTATCTTGCCGCGTTCATCAGCGCAGTCCAGCCGTCCTTGTCTGAAAGATTCAGGTTTGCGTTTGATTTTATAAGAAGTTTTATTTCTTCAAGGTTTCCGTTTTTTGCAGCCAGCATAAGGGCTGTCCTTCCGTTTTTATCCTTTTTGTCCGGATTTTCAATTATCTCAAAATCATTTCCGTCATCTTTTGGCTCTGGTTCTGGTATTTCATCCTGAACCGCAAAGTCAAACAGTGAGACTTTGTTGTATTTATTTATGTCGATTGTTTTTGAGGCGGGAACATCAACCTCCGGTTCTTTTGAGGCCTGCTGCTCCTGGAGCTGTTTTTCCATCGCAAGTTTCTGCGCTTCGGCTTCCTGCTCCTCTTTTTTCTGTCTTTCAAGCTCGGCTTCCCTTTGCCGCGCGAGTTCGGCCTCTTTTTCAGCCTGAATAAGCTTTTCGTTCAGGTTTTCAAGGAATTCAACATAATCCTGTCCTTCCTGGTAGCCTTCCGGTTTTCCTACATATTTTGAGACGCATTCAATCGCTCTTCTGTTTTCAAATTCTTTCGCATATTTCAGAGCGCTTTTTTCAGCGTCATCCTTTTTATTCAGCTCTTTTACGGCTGTCTTTGCTGTAGTTGACTTTTCAAGGATTCTTGTGATTACCGAAGTGTTTTTTGAATGCATGCACGCATACATAAGAGCGTTCTGGCCATGGATATTTTCCTTTTTTACGGAAATTCCGGCCTTTAAAAGCATATCGATTACAGAGATGTCCCGGTTGTACATTATTGCGCGCATAAGAAGGGTGTCGTTTTCCGGTTCAAATTCATACCGGGCCATATCCGGATTTTTTTTCATCGCTTTTTTTATTTCCGCTGCAGATCCGCTTTTTATCAGAGAGTCATATTTTTCAGTTTTTTCAGATGCGCAGAATGCATTGGAGCCGAGCGCTAAAAGTGCCGCGAGAATCATAGCGTGCTTTTTGAATCTGTATGCTAAAGACATAGCAAAATTATAATGTCCACTTTTATTGCGGTCAACCCGGCTTTTTCTCAATTGACTTTGTTTTGTTAAAAATGTTATGCTTTAAGAACACCCCTTGAGGCTCGTAGAGCTTCCATAAGTCCAGAAGGAGACAAAAATGAGAAAGTACGAATTAATGACTATCTTCCCGATTGATGAAGAAAAGTCAAAGAAAGCCGTTGAAGAAGTGCGCGGCACACTTACATCTTTTGGCGCAGAAATTGAAGAGGAAAAACTTTTCGGTGACCGCGACCTTGCTTATGAGATTGAAAAAGAAAAGAAGGGACATTTTGTTCTTTTTACTCTTAATCTCAATCCAGACAAAATTACTGAAATCGGAAAAGCATTCAAGATTCAGAAGAATCTTTTGAAATACCTTTTCGTAAAACTTGAAGAAAAATAAAAAATAAACCGGGGTAACAAAAATGGCGACAGACCTTAATCACGTTGTTTTAGTAGGAAGATTGACTCGAGATGTGGGAAGCGATGAGCGTTCCTTTGGATATGTGTCAAACGGACAGGCTAGGGCAAATTTGAGTATCGCTGTGAACCGAAGCAGAAAAGATTCTGCCAGCGGAAACTGGGTTGAAGAAGCAAATTTCTTTGATGTTACCCTCTGGGGAAAACAGGCTGAAAATTTAAAGCCTTATCTTACTAAGGGAAAGCAGATTGCCGTGGACGGTTATCTGAAACAGGACAGATGGCAGAAAGACGGACAGAATTTCAGCCGTGTGACAATTGTTGCGAATAATGTCCAGCTTTTAGGCGGAAGAAGTGATGGCGGACAGAACGGAAATAGTTTTGCCGGGGGTGCATCAAACGGATTCCAGCCGAGAAGCAATGATTTCAGTCAGCCGGCGCAGACACCTGCCGCTAATTTTGGCGGTGATTCCTTTGGTGGAACGGAAAGCGATTTCCCTGAAGATATTCCTTTCTAATTTGGAGTAAATTATGTCAGAAGAAACAAAAGATATGTATGAAGAAAACAAAGATGTAGCAGAAAAAAAGCCTGCTGTGGAAAATGAAGGCCGCGAAGACGAATCACGTGATAACGGTCGTGGAAAAGGAAAGACTTTCTTCCGCAAGAAGGTTTGCCGTTTCTGTTCAAACAAAGCTAAGATTGACTACAAGGATTCTGATGCTCTCCGTCGTTTTACGACAGAACGCGGTAAGATTCTTCCGCGCCGCATTACAGGAACTTGTGCAAAGCACCAGCGTGAGCTTGCTGGAGCAATCAAACGCGCGCGCGCAATCTGCCTGCTTCCGTTTGTTGCAGAGTAATTCATAATTAAAAAAAGGAAACGGCGATCCGACTCCTGGTGACGCTGTTTTCCTTGTAAATATTCAAGAGGAGCTTGAAAAATGAAAGTAATTCTTAATGAAGATGTAAAGCATCTTGGTGAAGAAGGTGATGTAAAGAACGTTGCTACAGGTTATGCCCGCAACTATCTTCTTCCTCGTAATCTTGTTGTTGTTTACAATGAAACAACTGCCGCTATGTTTGAGGCTAAAAAAGCTGAGATTGAGGCACGCAAGGAAGTAAAACGTCAGAACGCAAAGAGTTTGAAAGAAAAACTTGAGTCGGCTGAAATTTTAATTGAAATGCCTGCTGGTTCAAACGGAAAACTTTATGGCGCTGTTACGGCTTCAGTAATTGCTGATGCTCTGGCAAAACTTGGTTTCGAGATTGAAAGAAAGCGCATTGAAGTTCCTGGTCTTGCAATCAAGACTGTAGGCAATTATCATGCTACTGTAAAACTTTATGAAACTGCTGTCGCAGAAATTAAAATTGCTGTAAAGGCACAGGAAGTTGCCGGCGCAAAACCTTCTGCCGCAAAGGTTGAAAAAGCAGAAAAACCTGCTGAAGAAGTTTCAGAAGAACCAAAGGCTGAGTAATTCATTTAGGATATTCTGCTGAAAAATTAAAGGCGATGGTCTGAAGGCTCATCGCCTTTGTTGTCTTTTGGGGGAAAAATGGCTGTTGAATTAAAAGATAAAGTTCCGCCGCACAATCTTGATGCCGAGCAGGCTACGCTTGGAGCGATACTTTTTGATTGGGATGTGATGAGCGATGTTTCAAGCAGGCTGCGTCCGGATCGTTTTTATTCGCTTCAGAATCAGATAATTTTTGAAGGCTTGATTTCTCTTTTAAAGCAGAATGTTCGTGGTGATTCAATAACTCTTGTAAATGAGCTTACTAAGTTGAACAAGCTGGAGCAGGCTGGTGGCGCCGCATATATCGCAGGTCTTACTGATACAGTTGCCACCGCTGCGAATATAAATTTTTATATTGACATAATACTAGGTTGCGCCGCAAGGCGTGATCTTATAAAACTTGCCACAGATTTAAGGGCTTCTGCTTTTGATGATACAAAAGAGGCTTCTATGCTTTTGGAGCAGGCGGAAAAGAAGATTTTTGCGCTTACAGAGAACACAGAAACTTCAAAAATGTACAATATGCAGCAAATTGTAAATGAAACGATTGATATTATTTCAAGCCGCTACAGAAAAAAAGGAGAATTTACAGGAATTCCTTCAGGAATCGCGCAGCTTGATTCAATGACAAACGGTTTTCAGAATTCCGAGCTTATAATAATCGGCGCCCGTCCTTCTATCGGTAAAACAGCTTTTGCCCTTTCAATGATGCAGACAATTGCCGTTGAAAATAAAATTCCGTGCGGATTTTTTTCTCTGGAAATGTCCTACCAGTCGATCGGCCAGCGTCTTTTTTCTCAGGTTTCAAAAATTTCAAGCGGAAAAATAAAAAGAGGCATGCTAAGTATGGCTGAGCTTCAGAGAATTCAGGATGCCGCCGGACGATGCTATAATTCACCTTTGTATATATGTGATACTCCTAACATGGGGCTTCTTGACTTGAGGGCCTGCGCAAGACGTATGGTTGCGAATTTCGGTGTCCGGATAATTTTCATAGACTACATCGGTCTTATAACGCTGGATAATCCAAGCCCGAATACGTGGGAAAATGTTTCGGAAATTTCAAAGTCATTAAAAGCGCTTGCGCGTGAGCTTGAAATTCCTGTTGTTGCGCTGTGCCAGGTTTCCCGGGACGCTGAAAAAGAAAAACCTAATCTTGCCCAGCTTCGTGGCTCCGGTTCTATTGAACAGGATGCTGATGTTGTTTTGTTTCTTCACCGCGACAGAAATCCAATGGAAAAAGATTCTCCACAGGAAGCGTGCTGTATTGTTGCAAAGCAGCGTAACGGTGCTACCGGCGAAGTTGAAATGATGTTCTTTCCTTCGATTACAAAATTTGAAAACAAGGTGGCAGGAGAGGAGGATTAAAAAAATATCCTAAAAAGTTTAAAAAAAAATCTTCCGGGTGCTTGACTAAAATTAAATAAATTTATAATATATAAACATCGAAACGCGGTAGTCATATAACGGCTTATTATCTCAGCCTTCCAAGCTGATGACGAGGGTTCGACTCCCTTCTACCGCTCTAAAAACGCTCATCTTTCTGGTGGGCGTTTTTTTTTATGCTTTCAGAGAATTTTCAGATAGGCTAAAGTTTTCGTTTTTTCATCTCTGTTTCGCATTCTTTCTGTCCTGTAAAATCTAAGGCGCACGGCTAGCGAGGATTCTTTCAGGAGATTTTTTTCTCACAGCGTTCCTGAAACCGTGGGGTTTAACAGGGCAAACGCATTATAAATAATTTAAGTAAACTTTGCGCGAAGGAACGGTTTCGTGGTCAAAAACACTCTGATTGTTGAGACCGCGTGAGCGGGCAATTCTATAGTTACTTTGCAACAATCAGCGTGTAGCGCATTATTGCGCGATTTTGAACCACGAAACCGTGACTGGGAGCAAGTTTTTTGCTGAATACATTTATAATGCGTTTGCCCTGTGGGGTTCAATTTGTGCTCTAGTTATTTCTAATTTTATATATTATAATATCCCAATGGAGGAAAAAGATGGAAAAACTTTTTCATATTAAGGAAAGAGGTTCAACAGTCAGTAAGGAAATTATTGGCGGTATAACAACCTTTCTTGCTATGGCCTATATTTTGGCTGTAAATCCGGGAATTCTTTCTGGTGCCGGAATGGAGTTTAATTCTGTATTTACTGCGACCGCGGTTTCGGCCTGTATCGCGACTCTTGTAATGGCTTTTTGCGCGAATCTTCCGGTTGCGCTTGCTCCTGGTCTTGGTTTGAACGCATTCTTTACTTATTCCGTTGTTCTAGGAATGGGATGCACGTGGCAGTTTGCCCTGACTGCTGTTTTTGTTGAAGGAATAATTTTCATTGTTATTTCTATCTTTGGAATCCGCGAAGCGATTATAAAGTCAATTCCTGCTAATTTGAAAAAAGCGGTCAGTGTCGGCATCGGGTTGTTCATAACGATTATTGGACTTTCAAATGCCGGAATCTGTACAACATCAACAGGAACTCTTATTGGTTTTGAAAATATTAATCTTCTTCATCCTACCGCGCTTGTTTTTGTTATCGGTCTTCTGATTACAATTGTGCTTTGGGTTCTTAAAGTTCCTGGCGCGGTTCTTATTTCTATTGCGATTACAACTATTATCGGAATTCCTTTCGGTGTGACAACTATCGGTGAAAACTGGTCTCCTCTGGCAACTCCGGCCGCTCCGTACTTGTTTAAATTTGAATGGACGGGCGCTTTGTCAATTAAATTCCTGGTTGTTCTTTTAACTTTCCTTTTTACAGATCTTTTCGATACTCTTGGAACATTGATGGGAGTTGCTGAGCAGGCGGATTTGAAAGACAAGGACGGAAACATTGTTAACGCGAAAGGCGCTCTTATGGCGGACTCGATTGGAACTGTTGTCGGCGCTTGTCTTGGAACTTCTACAGTAACCTCTTTTGTTGAGTCAACTTCAGGTGTCGCTGCCGGAGCAAGAACAGGGCTGGCCTCTGTTGTTACTGGAATTTTGTTTCTTGCCGCATTGTTCTTTAATCCTGTGTTTGCAATTATTCCCGCATGCGCTACAGCGCCTGCATTGGTTTTTGTAGGTTTTCTTATGCTTAAGAATGTCTGTGGCATTGATTTTGAAGATCCTACAGAAGGAATCCCGGCGTTTATCACGATTATGACAATGCCTTTCGCATATTCAATTTCAAAGGGCATTATGTGGGGAATGATTACGTATGTTTTTGTAAAGCTTGTCGCAAAAAAATACAAGGAAATCCCTGTGGTTACAATGATTCTTGCGGCAATTTTTATCGGTGACATTATTTTTGAAGGCGCAAAAGAAGCCAGCTCAAAGAAAAGCGCTTCTGAGACAGTCGAAGCTTCCGCAGAACCTGTTGAAATTCCTGCTTCAGATGTTGAAATAGTTGCTGAATAAAATTTTTAAGCAAAACTAAATATCTTGATATTGCAAAAAACAGTTGTCTGGAATATATTTTGGACAGCTGTTTTTTTTAGGATATAGAAATGATTGAAAAGAAATATACACGGCCAACATGGGATGAATATTTTATGGAAGTCAGCCGCACGATTGCGAAGCGCGCTACCTGCGACCGCGGACGGAGCGGCTGTGTCATTGCCCGCGACCATCAGATTCTTGTAACCGGCTATGTTGGCTCTCCAGCCGGGCTTCCGCACTGTGATGAGGCGGGACATCTCTTAAAAAAAACAGTTCATGAGGATGGAACGGTAACCAGCCATTGTGTACGAACTGTTCATGCCGAGCAGAATGCAATCTGTCAGGCTGCAAAGCGCGGAATTTCTATTGACGGCGGAACTGTTTATTGCAAGATGACTCCATGCCGGACTTGCGCAATGCTTTTAATAAACTGCGGCATAAAGCGTGTTGTCTGTGAAAAACATTACCACGATGAAGAAGATTCCCTTAAAATGTTCAAGGACGCAGGTATTCAGATTGAGCATCTGGAAGATTCCGTGCAGACTTACGAAAATATGTAGATTTTTAGTATTTGTCGCTTTCAATTTCATTGTTTTTTTCGTTTTTTGAATTTGTTTCGTTTTCAAAGTACGGCCTTAGTTTTTCAGATAAATTTTCGTTTTCCAGCAGATTTGCCAGCGTTTCCGCCTGCTTTTTTGTGTAGAAAAACTGAATTTTTACTGATTTATCGCTTCCGGCGGCTTTGTGCTTTTCAAGGTTTTTAACCGGCCATAATGTAACTGTAAAATAGGGTGAATCATTGAAAAACCTGTATCCAAACTGAATTTTTCCGTTTCCATGCGCATCAATCATCGAAGAAAAAGTTCCCCATTCAAGCCGCGCAGGTTCTTCCCCGTATTTTTTATAGGTTTTGCCCTTTTTAGAAAGCTGCCGCGCGTCGAATTCTTCAATGTATTGTTCAACATTTGATTTCAGTTTTTTCCGAGTGTCTTCATTTATAAAAATATAGTAAATCTGGTGGTAATAGTTTGCCCGGAATCCCACCATTTTCAATGATGAGTTGTAATAAACCGTTCCTTCGCCGGATTCCAGCTTGAAAAACTGGTTCGGCGCATAGTATGAAAAATTTCCGCATTCGTAGTTGAGATTTTTTTTTGAAAAGAATCCCAAGGCTTTGGGTTTTGTTTCTTTCTGCTCAATAAATTTCTGCTCTGAAAAAATATCGCTGCCCGAATTCTGCGCATAAAAAACAGCGTTCAATGCAGAAAAAATAACTGGAAAGAGGAATTTTTTATTGAATTTCATATATTTGCATCCTTTTTGTTTGTTTTCTAAATAATTACAGCAGTTTAAAAAAAATATCAAGATACTGTACATTCCTCTTAAAATTTGTTAGTCTATGCTAACTTTTTTAGATTGCTATGAAAAATGGAGGTTTTTCATGAAAAAATTATTCGCTTTTGGATTTGCCGCGGCTTTTGCTGCGTCTGCATTGTTTGCCGATATTTCCGTTGGAGTCAGCGGCCATGGTGTGGCCCGCGCTTTTGATTTTACTGGATATAAAAATGACTATGACAGTGAAGCTGCAAAAGCAGATGTTATGGCTAACCTTGGTAACTATAATATCCCAAAATTTTCTGATGATGAAGATGCTGATGATTATTTTGTAAAAGACGGTTCTCATTCATTTCCTGCGACAGCATTCGCGGAATTTCTTCACGACTTCAATTTTAGCGCTTCCACAGAAGACAACAAGCTTGGTTTCAATCTTGACTTGGAATATGTTGTTGATTCCAATGGCGGGCTTGGAGAAATAAGCATTCCTGACCAGGCTAAAGTTTGGTGGCAGCCAACAGACTGGTTCCTGGGGCAGGTCGGAATGATTGAGGTTGATGACCTTCGCGGCTCTGTTGGCGACTGGGGCGTTGGCCGCAGAGACATCGGTTCTTTGGATGAAGATGCGATTTTTGACCGTTTTTATCCATGGGCTGGCGTTGCGCTTTCTTTCTATCCTGTAGAAGGTCTTTTTATCGGCGCGACATTTGATGCTTATAAGGATGGAAAAGATGGCGGCGATTGGGCGGAGAACTTCTACAAGAGCATAAATGTTGGTTTTGGCTATACGATTGATGAAAAGTTCCAGATTAAGGCGGCATATTTTGGTGCAAAAGATCCGCGTGATGGCAGCAAAGACGAGCTTAAGGATGATGACTTTAACGGAAAACTTGAGCTTGGTTTTGACTGGAACATCAACGAAAACAATCTTCTTGAAGTTGGTGTAAAAGTTCCGCTTTGGTCAGATAATGACGAGAGAGATGAAGAGAATGGCTATCTGTTCCAGGCAGTTGCAGGTATGGCAGGAGAAAACGACAACATTTCTTATAAGGGCCATGCAGGCTATGTTTCTATGAACGACAAGGATAAGGACGGTGACTTAAGCTATTATCCGGTTATTTCTCTTGATGCCGGCGTAGAAGTTGCGTTTGACAAATTCACACTTGGTGCTACAGCGTGCTATGGCGGAGAATTTAATAATCTTGGTGACAAGAATGTTAATGTGAACTCATTCGGCGCAGAAATCTACCTTAAGAAAGATGTTGCCGCTGACTGCTTCGTTTTTGCAGGCATTGCTGATTCTCTTGTTATTACAGATGTTGAGGATACTGTAAAAAATACTGCAAACAGATTCTCTATTCCGCTTGGAATCGAATACGCATTCTAGTTCCTGAAAAATCTAGTTGCTGAAAACAAAAGGCTGCCGTTTGAGGTTGATTCATTCCGGCAGCCTTTTTGTTTATTCTTTGTTTCTGTTATTTTGAAAGGTTAGCTTTTAGCCATTCCTTAAATGTCTCATAGTTATTTTCAATTGGAATGGCCATATCCGGAAGGTTCATCACAGCCTGGAGTGTTTCTGGAACTGCAGGTTCCCGTCCGGTTGCTTCTGTAACAATAGAACCGAATTTTGCAGGATGTGCTGTTTCAAGGATGATTCCCACGGCATTTTTGTTTATTACTTCATCTGCCCATTCCGGAAGGTTTGGAGTAAGACCTGGTTTTGAAATGTCATTCTTTACACCGTTCTTCAAGGCTTCGAATCCGCCGTTTCTGATTACATCCCATGCTTTCCAGCCGATTGCCCCGTGAGGATCAATTGTGTATCCTGTTCGTGTGTTGCAATCAGTTATAGAAGCCATTATTCCTGCATTGTCAAGCCAGAAGGAAGCCATCATTTTTCTTACTTCATCTAAAGAATACATTGCCTTGATTCTTTCGTAGTTTGACGGCGCTCCAACATCCATTGCATTTGCATAAGTTTCTACTGATGCCCTGGCATTATAATCTCCGGTGGCAATCCAGTCAGGAATTGTCCTGTTTGTGTTTGTGGCAGCAACAAATCCACGGATTGGAGCTCCCATTTCTTTTGCAATAAGGCCTGAGGTAAGGTTTCCAAAGTTGCCGGATGGAACAATGCACACGATTGAAGCATCTTCCAGCTTTGTGTCAAGCGGCGCACGGTTTCTTACGACCAAAGAAGAGTACATATAGTAGAAACTTTGCGGCAGAAGCCTTGAGATATTGATAGAGTTTGCGGAAGAAAGCCTGAATTCTTTGCGTAGCTCGGCATCTGTAAATGCGGTTTTTACAAGTTTCTGACAGTCATCAAAAGTGCCCTTTACCTTGAGCGCCCGTACATTTCCAGTAAAGGTTGAAAGCTGTTTTTCCTGAATCTTTGAAATTTTTCCCTCAGGATAAAGAATTGTTACATCAAGGCCGGGAACGTTGTGGAATGCAGAGCCGACTGCAGAACCCGTGTCTCCGGAAGTCGCGACCAGAATATGCAGGGTTCCGTTCTCAGTCCTATTGAAGTAAGACATGACTCTGGCCATAAAGCGCGCTCCAAAATCCTTAAAAGCGCAGGTAGGACCGTGAAATAGTTCAAGAATATATGCTGACTTGTCTACAGGAACTGTTTTCGGAGTAAAAGGGTAAGCATCCTGGATAATCGCCATAAGGTCATCATCTGGAATTTCACCTTCTACAAAAGGTTTTGCCATATTAAAGGCAATTTCCCTGAAACTTGGCTCTGGATTCTTGTTTATGAACGAACTGTCAAGTTTTGGAATGTTTGTCGGAATGTACAGTCCTCCTGTTTTAGAGTTCATTCCGCTCATTACTGCTGTTCTGAAATCTGTAGAAACCGATTTGTCTCTTGTGTCTGTGTATTTCATTTTTATATCCTTACATACCATAAATGATTGCGTCTGTTGCTTTTTCCGCCAGTAATTTTCTGCACTTCTGTTCGGCGTTCCATTTTGTCTTGTCTGTCGCGGATTCTTCAAGAACTGTTTTGTAGATGATATTTCCGTTTTTCATGTCAACGCACGTGATGTCTGCCGCAAGCTTTACTGTTGCGGTTGACTTTTCTGCGTCTTCAACGGCTGGCTCTGCATATTTGAAAGAACCGATTACAAGGAAGTTGTACATATTTCCGATAATATTGCGGTTTGCCGCATAAAGCTCAGAAACTGATTTGTTGAAATACGAGGTGTCGCTTACAGGTGAATTTCCTACGCTGACACCTGCATTCCTTAGGCTTTGCAGAAGTGTAAAGTTGTTTGTTGTAGGCCGGCCTTTTTCATTGAAGTCGTATACGTAGAGAATTCCATACGGATATGTCACGTAGCTTGATTTTACGATATATGGAGCTTTTACGGCGGCATTGTACGAAGCCTGGACAATATTTGAATTTGAACTTACAGGTGTAGGGTAAAAGGTTACCTCTCCTTTTACTGCAAAACCGGTTTTTTCCGGCTTGAACGTTATTTTTCCATCTGAATCAGTCTTAAGCTGGATGTTATTGTACGTGATTGTGTCATTTGTTCTTGCCGAAGGATATGAGACCGTTATGTCGATGTCTTTTACAGGTCCGTCGTTTCCTGTTACGGAAACAACATACGGAGTGTCAAAATTTTTGTTTGAATAGACTGTCTTAGGTTTTGAAACGACTTTTAGATCAAGGGAATCTACAAGTTCCTTGAAAGCGATTTCCTTCTGATTTGATGTGTTCTGCACAGAGATTTGCTTAGGTTCTTTTCTTATTTTTTCTACGGCTGGAATCTCTTCCTCTATAATTGTCGCAGGTTCAGTATCTTCAACTGCTTTTGTTGTTGCGCAGGACGCAAGAATTGAAAATCCTGCTCCGATAAATACTAGTTTTGTGATTTTTGCTTTTATCATCTTTTTTTTTCCACAGAAAAGTGGCGCTCCTCCATTTTTTTAAATATGAGTGTAATTATATAGCAAAATGCTCAATTTCACAATAAATTAAAGGAAATTAAAGAGTTTTTTTACTTGCGCATAATAATAAAATATGCGCCCGGAGCGCGATTTCTGTATAAAAATGAACAAAATCACGCGGGCTTTTATCGGATTTCTGTTTTTTTCTGCAAATCCGAAATTCGGCCTGTTAAAGAATTATCCTTTCCACCCGGTCTGAGACTGACGTCATTATTTCATAGCTGATTGTGCCTGTTGCTCTTGCTATGTCGTCCGCATCGAACAGAGAGCCCTTGTTCTTAGGTCCGAAAATTATGGCTTTGTCCCAGCGTTTTATTTCACGGTTTCCATTTCCTATGTCTACCATGCACTGATCCATGCAAATCCTTCCCACTACAGGATAGGCTTTTCCGTTTATTGAAACTTTCAGGCCCGGTGAATTTCTTCGTAAAAGTCCGTCCGCATAGCCAACCGGCAGAACCGCGATGTCAGTTTCATTTTCGCATATCCATGTGCAGCCGTAAGAAACCGCGCGCCCCGGAATAAAATGCCTTATCGCCGCGACTTTTGTTTCAAGCTGCATGACAGGCTTTAGATCAAGTTTTATTTTTTTTGATTCAAGGTAGGCTTTTGTGATTTCATCTGCGTAATATCCGTAAAGGATTATTCCGGGACGAACCATGTCCATCTGGTATTCCGGACATGCGATTCCCGCCGCGCTGGCGGAGCAGGTCCGTATTCCGGGATTTATTCCGGCTTTTTCAACCTTTTCAATTGCGGACTTGAACTGTTCAAACTGTCTTTTTGTATATTCTATGGCATTCCTGGAAATTCCGTCGCTTTCTGCAAAATGGGTTATCATTCCCGCAAGCTTTAACGACTGGCAGTTGTCAATTTCTGCGGCGATTTCTCCGGCTTCTTCCGGAAGACATCCAATTCTTCCCATTCCTGTATCGACTGCAAGAAAAACAGGGTATTTTTCATCCGTCATGTCTCCTGCAATCGTGTTCAGTTCCCGGATGATTTCAGAGTCAAAGACGAGCGGCGTAATCCTGCTGTCTACAAGCTCTTCAAATTCTTCCGGGCAGCATGGCGAAAGCAGAAGAAGATTTGCTTTTATTCCGGCATTGCGCAGCTGAATTCCTTCAGGCACAGTTGCAACCGCAAGATATTCCGTGCCCATTTCTTCTGCGATTCTTGCGCTGTTTACGGCATCGTTTCCGTATCCGTTTGCCTTTACGGCGCAGCATAGTTTTACGCCTTTTTTTAAGTTTTTTTTAATCTCGGCAATGTTGTGCCTTAGATTTTCTGAATATATTATTGCTTTTGTACAGCGCATTTTTTCCTCTTGTTAATTAACTGGTCCAGATAGAATTTTTTTTGCTTCCGCAACAAGGTAAAATGAACCTGCTATAAGAACTATATCTTTATTTTCGGCAGCCTTTTCTGCGTTTTTTATAGCGCGTCCAACATCTTTTTCAATTTTCACAGAAATTCCGTTTTCTTCTGCAATTTCCGCAGATTTTAGCGCATTGCAGTGCCTTACTGTTTCCGGCTCTGTAAATGTTATTGAACTGAATTTTCCCTTAAAAAGAGGGACAATGTCTTTTATATCCTTGTCTCCCGCGCAAGCAAAAACAAGATGCGCTTTTTTATCCGGAAAAACTGAATCCAGTGTTTCAAGCGTACTGGAAATGCTTTTTACAGTATGCGCGCCGTCAAAAACTATATTTTCTGAAACCTCAAACCTTCCTGGTAAATATGCCGCGGAAAGCCCTTTTTCAATTGTTTTTTCTGAAATTTCAGGAAGCGCTGTCTTTACCGCTGCCGCTGCTGTCGCCGCGTTGAAGGCCTGGACTTTTCCCAAAAGACGCAAATCTGATGAAAATTCCGTTTCCGCATCTGTTCCGCATGAATTTGAGCCGCCGGAATTTATTCCCGCAAGGGTAAATTCCACCCGCATAGTTCCGTTCTTGTTGTATCTGTATAAAAGTTTTTTTATTTTTTCCTGAACAAATATACATTTTGAACCGGTTTCCGCGCATTTTTCGGAAAAAACTCTGTCGGCTTCGGTATAGTTTTGCGGCGCAATTACCGCCGGAATTCCATTTTTTATTATTCCGGCTTTTTCTGAGGCGATTTTTTCAACTGTATCTCCAAGAAATTCCGTATGCTCAAGTTCGATCGGCATAAGAACGCTTGCAAGTGGCTTTACAATATTCGTTGAGTCAAGCCTGCCTCCAAGACCAGTTTCGTAAACTACAAAATCGCACCCTGCATTTTTAAAGCAAAGGAAACCGAACGCGGTGACCAGTTCAAACCATGTAAGCGGCCGTTGTCCCGGAAGTTCAGATACAGGAATGGAGTCGACGAGCGAAGTAAGCTCATCCGCCGATTTTTCATAGATTCTGTCTTCAAAAAAACTGTGCGCAGTTCCAATTCTTTCCCTGAAATCTGAAATGTGGGGAGATTCGTAAACTCCGCATTTATAGCCGGCTTCCTCCAGTATGCTGGAAATCATTGCAGAGCAACTTCCTTTTCCTTTTGAGCCTGCGACATGGATACATGGAATTTTGTCCTGGGGATTTGAAAGTTTTCCGCATAAAAAACGCATTGATTCAAGCCAGAAAATTCCCTTTGTCTGTGATTTTTCAAAATTAAGATAATTGTCAAGCCATTTGTAGAAATCAGATAAAACCATAGGATTATTCTAGCGTTTTTTTTTCGCCTTGTTAAATGCTGATTTTTTCAGTAGTATAATCTTTGAGTTTTTAGGATGGTAAATTCGAATCCCAAAAAAGCGGTTGTTTCAGAATTAATGAAAAACCAGCACTTCTATAATGATAAAAAGAGGAAATGATGGCAGATGCGATTAACAGCGCGACTTACGAGGCTGCGCTTGCAACAAGCAGAAAAATTGAGGAAGACATTGTAAAAAATCCAAAAAAATACAGAGTTCTTACAGGCGACAGGCCGACAGGAAGGCTTCACATCGGGCATTATTTTGGTTCTCTGCAGAACCGCGTAAGACTTTCAAAGCTTGGCGTTCCAACTATGATTCTTATTGCGGACTATCAGGTTCTTACAGACCACGACGCATACCAGGAAATAAGTCAGAATACAAAACAGCTTGTGATTGATTATCTTGCGGCAGGAATAGAACCTGGCGAAGATGTCATAATTTATCCTCATTCATATATTCCAGAGGCAAATCAGCTGATGATTCCGTTTCTTACTCTTGTTTCTAATGCTGAGCTTAGCAGAAATCCTACAGTAAAGGAAGAAATTCAGGCGGCAGGACTTACAAATGTCAATGCCGGAATGTACACCTATCCGGTTCATCAGGCTGTAGACATTCTTTTCTGCAAGGGAAACGTTGTTCCTGCTGGAAAAGACCAGCTTCCTCATGTGGAGATGGCGCGTGCGATTGCCAACAGATTTAACAAAAAATTCTGTCATGACAGGGAACCTGTTTTTCCTCTTCCACAAGTTCTTCTTTCAAAGACTCCAAGCATAATGGGGCTTGATGGAACTCAGAAAATGTCAAAGAGCCGCGGAAATGCAATTATGCTGTGCGCTTCTGAAGATGAGACTGCAAGGCTTATAAAAAAAGCAAAGACTGACGGTGAAAGGCTTATTACTTATGATCCTGCGAACCGTCCTGAAGTCGCAAACCTTTTGCAGCTGATTTCCCTTTGCACAAAAGAAACTCCTGAAGAAGTCGCTGCAAGAATCGGTGAAGGCGGCGGCGGAATGCTTAAAAATGAGCTTACCGTTGCGTTGAATGAAACTCTCCGTCCTCTAAGGGAAAAACGCGCCGAGCTTGAAAAAGACCCTGCCTATATACAGCAGGTTTTGTTTGACGGAGTAAAACGCGCCCGTATAATTGCAGAAAAAACTCTGGAAGAAGTCCGCAGCGCGATGAATATGGAAATTTAAATTTATCGCCTGGACGGCTTACTATGACAAAAGATGATTTTATTTTGCTTATTGAAACAAAGAAAGAATTTGAGTTTACGTATAAAGGAAAACTCTACACGATGACGTACGGCACAGATGAAAAGGGGGCGTATATTGCCCTTGGACGCCTGTATGAGCCTGTACGCTATTATTCTTTCGGAGAAATTATGAACGAAGCGAAAATTGAAAATCATTTTTTTCGTGAGCTGCTTGAGATTTTGTAGTGCGGAAGGGGCATTTATTATTAGAACGAACGCTCCCCAGGCACTTGCATAGGAATTCGTTTATGCCCCGGAATTTATTTCTTTCAGCATTTCCAGGGCCTTTTTGTAAAAAGAAGGCTCTATTATTTCCTGAAAATTTTTATTAAGATTTTCAAGGTCGGCTTTGAGTTCCTGAATGGAATTTCTTCCGCCGAGAACAACCTCGCAAAAACCTTCTTCCCGGCGCTGCCTTGCTTTTTTGTTCAGCATCTGCCGCACAAAAAGAACCCCGTCTGCCTCGTAAAGTTTTTTTTGCATTTCAGAAGAAACTACAGGAAATTTTATGTCGGCAACATATTTCATTTCGGGATTTTTTTCGTTTCTTCCTGAAGCCGCGTCAAGAAGCAGTTCCGGAATTGATTTTCCAGCGCTTGATGAAATTGCCGGTGTAAGTCCGGAAAGCCTTGGGTTTATTTCAATTACATACCATTTTTTTTCGTGGAAAACCAGATCAACCTGCGCGATTCCGTTTAGCTCAAGTTTTTCCGCAAGCAGGTTCATTGTCCTGTAAAATTCCTTCAGGTTATATTTTTCGTTCAGTACAGGACCGATTTTTACGCTTTGCTTCGGGCTTGTGATTCCATACTGGTTTGTTGAAAACATAAACGGCGGAAAAATTGTATAGTTTCCTGGAGTTCCATGGATTTCCGTTCCGAATTGCGGCCCATCAAGAAATTCCTCCGCAAGCCTGTCTCCCGAATTTTTTTTGGATGTAAGGATGTTTTTTGCCATGGGAAATGTCTTTACAACATCCATTCCGAAAGAGCTTAGTCCAAAAGTATCCTTGATAATCAGCGGAAACCGCATTTTTTTTATCCTGCTAAAAACAAGTTCTTGGTACGGATTATTTATTATTTCAGGCCGGCCCCGTTCTATTCTGAAAAGCTCATGGTGAATATAAACGGATTTAGCCGCATTAAAACCATTTGCCAAAAGAAAATCCCTTGAACGCCGTTTGTCAAAGCAAATCATCGCGGTTTTTACAGAGTGTCCTGAAGTCTTTATTCCTTTTTCCGAAAGAATTTCCGCAATCAGACAGTCCTGCAGGGGGAGCCAGTCGAGCGGCTCAATCCACGGGGTTGCCTGTACTGCTAAATCTGGTTTTAACCCGATTATTTCCTCCGCGATTTCTTCCGCGCTTTTTCCCTTTAGAAAATATATTTTTAGGTTTTCGGGATATTTTGAGTCTTTTTCAAGATTCAGGTCTAAAAGAAATGTTCCAGGCTGTTTTAGTGCTAATATAATTTCTGATGATGTATATTTTTGTGTACATTTGTTAAAATATTCTGCACATCTTGGCAATTGTTCTATGATAAAATCTTTTTTTTCAAATTCGTTTGTGTTTGTGCTATAAATTACGGTTTTCATATATTTTTTTTGCAATGGCCATGAGAGTGTCTTTTTTGTTTTGAGCCGGGTCTTCAAGGACAGTTTCAAAAAGTTCATTAAGAATCATTCCAAGTTCCTTGCCGCCGGGAATTCCCGCTTCCATAAGGTCTTTTCCGTTTACCGCAAGCGATTTCAGGCTGAGGGCTGATTTTTTTTGCTGTTCCTTTTCAATTCGTTCTTTAAACTCAAGCAGAAGTTTTGCGGTCTGGCTGTCATGCAGTCTTACCGGAGTGTTCCGCATTCCGTAAATGTCCGCCAGCCTAAGGTCAAAAAGGTCCTCGACGTTTTCGGCTTTTACTTTCACCAGGAATCTTCTTACCGCGGAATCTTTCCATTGTGGTTCATAATTGAACATGTGGTTTTCTATAAGATGACAGATGTTGTCGATTTCCGCGTTTGAAAATTTCAGCCGGAAAAGCAGTTTTCTGGCGATTTCTGCTGAATATTGCTCGTGGCGGTAAAATGTTACGGTTTCTCCCTGCGGAGTCGGAACTATTTTTTTTGCCGCCGGTTTACCTGTGTCGTGCAGGAGCGCTGCCAGGCGGACGTTGATTTTTTCTTTCGGTGCGCCATCGCATGAATAAAAAAGGTGGTCAAGAACATCAAATTCGTGGAATCCACGGAAATCTGTCTGGATGCAGCCGCGGCATGGCATTAATTCCGGCATGAAAATACCGAGAATTCCTGTTTTTTCCATGATTTTTAAACCCTCCGAAGGTTTTTCCGCCTGCATCAGCTTTAGAAGCTCATCCCGGAAGCGTTCCAGAGAGATGGTTTTTGTTTTTTCAATGATTTCTGGCGCGCTTATAGATTTTAAAGTTTCGCTTTCAATCTTGAAATTCAGTTTTGCGGAAAAACGGATTGCCCTGATTGGCCTTAGTCCGTCTTCCAGAAACCGTTCGTAAGGATTTCCGACCGTCCTGATAATCTTGTTCTTTATGTCTTTCTGTCCGTCGTAGGGATCTGTTATTTTTCCGTCCTTTAGGGAGGCGGCTATCGCGTTCATCGTAAAGTCCCTGCGGCTCAGGTCTTCGTTCAGGTTTCTAGTGAACGCCACGTTGTCAGGATGTCTTCCGTCTGAATAGTCGCTTTCTGTTCTGAAGGTAGTGACTTCAATTTCATTTTTCATAAAGTGGACGGTTACTGTTCCATGCGCAATTCCTGTTGGAATTACTTTTTTGAAAATCCTTGTTACTTCCTGCGGTTCTGCGTTTGTCGCCACATCATAATCCGACGGATTTTTTCCCATAAGGACGTCGCGCACCGCTCCGCCCACAAGATAGGCTTCGTAGCCGTTTTCTTCAAAGACTGAATTTAATTTTTGCAATACAAAAGGAATTTTTATCTTTTTCATGGTATATTTTTACAATGAGAAATTATACTTTGCAAAATAAACAAAAGTCTATACATATTGTAGTTTTTACAGGCGGACTTTATCCAGAGCCTGGGGCGACTGAAAATTTCTGGAAGAATTCCATAGGGGCCGCGCCCGATTATGTCATAGCCGCGGATTCCGGGCTTGACGCCTGCCTTGAGTATAAAAAATATTTTGCCGGCCGGTATGATTTTTCACCGCGGAAAATTCTTGGCGATTTTGACAGCATTTCTTCACAAGAAATTTTAGCATCCTTTGAAAAAAACGTGGTGGAAACTTTTGAAAAGGATAAGGATTTTACGGATACTGAGCTTGCCCTGCGTTTTGCGTATAAAAAGGCGGCGGAAAAAAAACTTAAGCCTTTTGTGACTTTGGTCGGCGGGGACGGCGGACGGATTGACCATCTTTTGAACAACGTTAATTTTTTTCGCACGGAATTTTCTCCGGACGCATGGCTGTGCGCCTTTCAGCAGGCCGCGTTTTTAAGGAAAAACTGCGGATATTTTTTGAAAAACCTAAGGCTTTTGGATAATCTTTCGTTTGTGAACGTTTTTGGAAAAGGGCGGAAAATTTATACGAATGGCCTTAAGTGGGAAAGCGGGCTCTTTTCAAAAGGCTTTGTCCCGAGCGTAAGCAACAGAATCTCAGAAGAAAATTTCAGGCGGGGAAGAGCGGTTTTTATAAAACCCAAGGCTTTTGGTTTTGTGCTGATTTTTCCGTTTTCCTCATATATTTCAGATTCCTGAGGAAAGAATGACTGTCGCCCGGAATAAAAACAGAAAAAAAACGGCGTAAACCGCGGATAAAATTATCAGCGCAAGGTTTATTGCGTAATACAGGCGTTTTCTTTTTTTTCTGATGATGCAGAGAATGGAAGTGACTGTTCCTGTAGCGCTAAGGACTAAAAGCGCGGTTGCTGTAAATGCCGCTGCGTTGAGTATTATTTTCTGGTTTGAGTCCAGGAAAAGCTGATAGTTTCCGATTACGTAGAAAACGGAAAGCACTGTAAGCAGCAAAAAAAGAAAAAGAATGGAACGTTTTGTTAGCTTGAAAAGCAGCGAGAGCGAAATTTTCTCAGATTTTTTCTGTCTTGCAGTTATCATAAACCCTAGTTATACTAAAAAACAGTTTTTTTTCAAGTCATAAAAGATTCGGAATAAAAAATATTCGCAAGGCATGATAAAATTACATCCGTGTAATTTTTATCATTACAGTTTGTTCAAGCGTTGCTTTCACAGACTGTGATTCTCGCCATCCGTGGCTCGCCGCTAACGTGGAATTTTTATGGGAGTAATGATGAAGAAATTTTTTAAGAATTTGTTTGCCTGCTTTTTGATTATTGTTGTCTGCGCCGCAGCGGCTTTTTTTGTGGGATGGACGTCGCTCCGTGTTTCTCCGGATTCTATAGGCATTGTGAAATCAAAGACCAGCGGAGTTCAGGACGAACCTGTATGCCCCGGAAAATTCGCATGGAACTGGGAGTTCCTGCTTCCTACGAACACAAAGCTTCTTGTGTTTGAGCTAAAGCCGTATTCTGTCAATAAAAAGATTTCCGGAAGTTTTCCGTCGGCGGAGCTTTACGGAACCCTGTTAAAATCGGATGTGGATTTTAGCTACAGGTTTGACTTTGATTTTTCCGTGAATATTTCGGCGGAAACAATTGTTTCCCTTTACAAGCAGCTTGCTTTTTCTGACCAGGAAGGGCTTGAGCGATATATCGACCAGGCATGCGATTCTGCCGCGAAAATGATTTCTTCCGAGATTATTAAAAAAATGGAAGGTTCGCAGGATTTTCAGCCGGAAATTCTTACGCAGGAGGATTTGCTCGGTCTTGTTGATTTGGAAGGAAAGTTCAAGGGGCTGCAGTTTTCGTCCGTTGTGCTGAACAGCTGTTCGTACCCGGATTATCTGCTTTACAAGACGATAAGAACGGCGTTCATTTCCAATGTGAAGAATATCTCTTTTTCAGGGGAAAACAAGGATTTCGCCGGCCGCTTGAAAAATTTTTTTGATAAACAGGAGTAGAAAATGAAACGTTTGTATGCAATACGCGGCGCGGTGTGCGCAAAAAATTCTGAGAAATCTGTTTCTGAGGCGACCGTAAGTATGTGCTCGGAAATTTTCGCCCGGAACGGAATACGCTCCGAAGATATTGTTTCAATGCATTTTACTCTTACAAAAGACTTGGACAGGGCGAATCCTTGCGCGATGCTCCGCCGCAATTACAAGGGAATCGACGTTTCCAAAGTTCCTTTGTTCTGCAGTCAGGAGGCGTATATAAGGGGCGGCCTGAAAAAGGTGATAAGGCTTCTTCTTTCAGTCTATATGGAAGAGGGGTCTGTTCCTGAAAATGTGTATCTTGGCGGAGCAGAGGTTCTTCGTCCTGATTTTTGTAAAAAGTGATTTTTTTTTATAAAATTGTCATTTTTGCTATTGACCTTTTTTTATGTTTTGTATATTCTAATACCACGTTACGCAAAAACGTAATTTGCTGCCTTAGCTCAGCTGGTAGAGCACGTGATTTGTAATCTCGGGGTCGTGGGTCCAAATCCTACAGGCAGCTCTACATGGGAAGTTGGCACAGTGGGACTGCGGGAGACTGTAAATCTCTTGGGCAACCGGATGGGGTTCGATTCCCTGACTTCCCAAGTCAAACGAGCAAGAATAACCTTGCTCGTTTTTTTTATTTATAGTCCGTTTTGCATTTGCTGATGAAAATCAGGAGGTAAGACTATGAAAAACAGGCGTCTGTTGATTTCTTCTGTCTGCATCGCGCTTTTTGCCTGCGCTGCTTTTTCTTTTGTGCAGTTTATGCCGGTTTCCCCGGAAAAAAACAAAATAACAGAGCGCGTCGAAGTTCCTTCCGGAACAACGGTAAAAAAAATTTCTTTAATGCTTAAAGAGAAAAAACTCATCCGCAACAGTATGTTCTTTTATGTCTGCGCGCGCTATTCTATTCCAAGAATCTTGATTTCCGGGTCTCCTGAGCCTTTTTCGCTTAAAAGCGGTGTCTATCAGATTTCAAATTCAATGAGCTACGCTGAGATTTTCAGGATTCTTTCTTCCGGGCAGCAGGAGTATATCCGCGCTTCTTTTCCGGAGGGGCTTACGGTCTCTAAAATCGCGCAAAAACTAGAGGATTATGGTGTATGCCCTGCGCAGGAATTTGAGTCGGCGGCAAAAGACAAGGCTCTTCTGGCGGAATATGGAATTTCAGGCGAATCTTTTGAAGGTTTCCTGTTTCCTGACACATATTTCTTTACTCCGGATATGACCGGAGGTTCGGTTGTCCGCAAGATGGCTGACAATTTTTTTGAAAAATTAAAAACTGTGGACGGAGCGTCATCCCTGGACAAGGCTGAGCTTTACAAAAATGTAGTCCTTGCTTCCATAGTCGAGCGTGAATACCGAATCGACAGCGAGGCGCCTCTTATTGCGAGTGTGTTCAGAAATCGCCTTAAGCACGGCATTGGTCTTTATTCCTGCGCCACGATTGAATACATAATAACTGAAGTTCAGGGGAAACCCCATCCCGATGTGATAACGTACGCAGATCTTTCAATTGACAGTCCCTACAACACTTACAAGTGGGCCGGGCTTCCGCCGGGACCTATTTCAAATCCGGGGGCTGTGGCGCTTGACGCCGCTATAAATTCTCCTAAAACTGATTATTATTTTTTTCGCCTTGTTGATGCTAAGGCAGGGCGCCATGTTTTTTCAAAAGATTTTTCCACTCATGTAAATGAAGGGTATATTTACAGCACAAAGAAATCTGGTAACTGAAAATGGCGGGTTTTATTTCTAGCGAAACAGTTGATGCGGTTGTAAATTCTGCGGATATAGTTTCCGTTGTGGGTGAATATACAAAGCTGGTCTCAAGGGGAAACGGCGATTTCTGGGGCTGCTGTCCGTTCCATGGGGAAAAAACCGCTTCTTTTCATGTTGACAGCGAAAAAAAATTCTATCACTGCTTTGGGTGCGGAGCCGGCGGCAATGTCGTGAAGTTTGTGGAAGAGCAGGAGAAACTGTCTTTTCCGGAAGCTGTGGAATTTCTGGCAAAGCGCTTTGGGATTCCTGTGAAATACGAGGCAGGCGGCGCTTCAAGACCAGATCCTCTTGTAAAGCTGCGCGAGGAATATATTGAGCTTTATGAGCGGACTGCGTCAATGTTCCATTATCTTCTTACAGAGACCGAGCAGGGAAAATTCGCGTTAAAATATATAACGGAACGCGGTCTTTCCATGGAAACTGTAAAAAAATTTAAGCTCGGTTATGCTCCTTCTGACAGGAGCTGGCTTAAAAATTTTCTTCTAAAAAAGAATTTCAGCAATGAATTTCTTGAAAAATCAGGTCTTTTCAGCAGAAAATATCCGAATATCGCTTTTTTTTCCAACAGGCTGATGTTTCCGATTTTTAACAGGCAGGGCCAGGTTGTTGCCCTTGGAGGCCGCCAGCTTGATAAAAATCCTGACAGCCCGAAATACCTGAACAGCGGTGATCTTGTTCAGTACAAAAAAGGCGAGACATTGTACGCTTTTAACTTTGCGAAAAAAGCGATAAAAGAAAATAAAAAAGTTATTTTTTGCGAAGGTTACATGGACTGTATTGCGTACCACCAGTGCGGCATTGAATTCGCCGTCGCGCCTCTTGGAACGTCCCTTACGGATGAGCAGATAAAAATCGTGCGTCCGTTTGCCGATGAAGTCCTTCTTTCCTTTGATGCTGACGGAGCGGGTCAGAAAGCCACCATGCGCGCGATACTCATGATAAGAAAGGCCGGGCTTGTGGCGAAGGTTATAAGGATTGAAGGCGGAAAAGATCCTGCCGAGCTTATGCAAAATTTTGGTGAAAAAATATTGACAAACGCAGTTTCCGGTGCTATCATAGATAGCGACTTTTTACTATCTAAACTAGGGAAAGAGTATCCTGTTGATACTCCCGAAGGAAAAACTCGGGCCGCGCTTGAATATTTTCCTTATCTGGATGCCCTTCAGTCAGATATATTAAGGGAGTCCTGTCTTGCACAGTTGTGCGAGGCGTTCAACTTAAAGCCGGAGGCCGTGAAGAGGGATTTTGTAAATCGTGAGCAAGCTCGTCAGCGTCTTGAAAACCGGCAGCCAAAAAATAATCCAGTTCAGCAGAAAATAAAACTTAATGCAGAATTAAGAAGTCTCTTGGCAATAATAGCCGATCTCGAAAACTATGTGCTTGTGCGCAAGGAATTGACTCCGGATGATTTTGAAGATCCTTCCGCCAAAAAGCTTTTTGTTATGCTAGAGGAATGTTTTAATGAAAATTCCTTGTCTTTTACAACATTATTGAGTCACTGTGATGATGAGAATCTTTCCAACTTGATAACCAGGGCGGTTTCTCTTGGAGAATTCAGGGATAACACCGAATGTGCAGTAAGGGATTCTGTCATGTTGTTAAAAGCAAGAAGCGCTGAGCGTCAGAGGGAAAGACTTATGGAGCAGATTCGCTGTTTCACTTGCCTGACCGAGGACGACAAGCTTGAATTTCAAAAACTTCTGACAAAAAAAATTGAACTTGATAATAAGATAAAGTCTTTAAAGAATTAAAAAAAAGGTGCAAAATGGATCAGGAAATAAATCCTTTTATTCAGAAAATCCTTGATTATTCAAAGGGAAAGACAGTAATTACTTACGATGAGATTACTGCTCTGGCAGGTCAGGATTTTATAAATTCCCCGGATATGGAGCAGGCTCTTCAGTTTCTTGCAAAAGAAAATGTCGAGGTTATTGAATCTGGACTAAGTCTTGACGATGACGAGGATGACGAAGATATTTCTGTGGAAGACGATGAGGATGTCGACGGCGATGACGGACTTGATGATGAGCCGATGGTTGACGATTCGGAATTGTCTGACAAAGATGATAAGATTCATCTTGTGAACGGTGATAAGGATTCAAGCATTGACGACCCGATCAGGCTTTACCTTAGGGAAATCGGCAAGGAAAATCTTCTTACGGCGGAACAGGAAGTAATTCTTTCAAAAAAAATGGAAGACGGAAATAACATCATAAAAGATGTCGTTCTGAAATCTGGAATTATGATTCCTGAATTTTTCGGCATTGCCGTAAAAGCCTTTACGCGTATTGATCAGCATGAACCGGGAAAAGCAAGAAAAGAAATAAATGAGGAAATGGCGGAAAAGCGCCGTCTGAGAAGCTGCTACGGAGAATATATAAAGCCTGTGCTTCAGGAAATGAAGCAGTATATGGCTATAAAGGAAAATCTTTATAAGACGGAGCAGTCAAGCCGTATTTTTAATAATCCCCAGCTGGTCGCGCTCCGGGAGAAAATTCAGCCGCAGCTTATGAAGATTGAAATTCAGACTGAAGAGCTTGACCGCTTTACGATGAAATTCCGCGATGCGAAAAACAAAATTGAAGAATTCCGTCAGAAGCAGGAAAAGAAGATGAAGGAGCTTCGCATCTCGAACGCGATTGAGCTTCGTTCTTTGGGAAGAAGGATTTCTATTCGTTCTGAATCTGCAAAAATTGAATCTGAGTTGAACATGACAACGGATGATATACGCGATATTTATACGCAGATTCAGAAAATTGACCGTAAGCTATGCAAATTTGAATACGAATTCGAAAACACAATTGACGAAATACTTGAAAAGGCTCAGGAAATTAAGCGCGGAAGCAAGATGATGGAGGACGCGAAAAACCGTCTTATCAATGCGAACCTGCGCCTTGTTGTCTCGATTGCAAAAAAATATACGAACCGCGGGCTTCAGTTCTTTGACCTTGTCCAGGAAGGTAATATCGGTCTTATCAAGGCTGTTGAAAAATTTGAGTACAGAAAAGGATTTAAATTTTCAACTTATGCGACATGGTGGATCCGTCAGGCTATAACAAGAAGCATTTCCGATCAGGCAAGGACAATCCGTGTTCCTGTTCACATGATAGAACAGATTAATAAGGTTGTCCGTGAATCAAGGCAGCTTCTTCAGAAGCTTGGACGCGAGCCTACTGACGAAGAGATTGCGCAGCAGCTCGGATGGCCGGTCGCGCGGGTAAAGCAGGTTAAGAATGTTGCCCGGGAACCGATTTCTTTGGAAACTCCGATAGGCGAAGAGGAAGATTCTTCTTTAGGAGATTTTATTGAAGACAAGGAAGTTGAAAATCCGGCTACCCAGACTTCGTATAAGCTTCTTCAGGAGCAGCTTCGTCAGGTATTGGGAACTCTTCCGGCCCGTGAGCAGGAAGTTCTGAAGATGCGTTTTGGACTTGACGACGGGTATTCGCTTACTCTGGAAGAGGTCGGTCTTTATTTCAACGTAACCCGCGAGAGAATCCGGCAGATTGAGGCAAAGGCTCTAAGGCGGCTTAGACACCCTAGAAGGGCCAACGGACTTAGGGATTATATTGAAAACTAGGCATTGTTAAAAAGAAAGTCTGTCCCTGAAAGTGCTAAAAAATTATTTTTAGGTTGTTTTATAGACATATTTTCTTTTTTTCTATATATTTAAAAGATACATCAGTAATTAAGGAAACTTATAATGGTAACAACAGAAATCTTTGACCGGTTGAAAAGCCTTCAGGTGATTCTTGGACGCAAATACGAGCTTGAATCAAAAATTGATGAAGCGCCGAAACAGTTAGGCTCGCAGGACGAGCTTCTTGCGCGAATGAAGAAAGAATATATTGAAAAAAACAAAGAATATGAAGCTGTAAAAGAAAGGGTCGGTCAGCTTAAGATTGAACTTGATGAAGCTGTGAAACTCCGTGAAGACGGTGAAAAAAATATGGACAACATTACGACTCACCGCGAATACGAGGCTTTGGATAAACAGATTTCTGAAGCATCTGCAAAAGAGGCGGATGTACGCAAGGAGCTTCAGAAAGAGGAAAAGTCTTATGCGGAGCTTAATGATATTTTAAAGACAAATGAAGCTATTATAAATTCAACGGAAGAAAGTCTTAACGAAAGTAAAAAGGCTTTGGATTCTCAGTTGTCGTCATATAAATCTGAGATTGCTGAACTTAAAAGTCAGGAAGAGAAAATTGTTCCAGGACTTGACCAGGAGATTCTTTTTAAGTTCCAGAGAATAATTCAGCGCAATTCAGAGGGCATTGTTGCGGTAAAAAATGGTGTATGCACAGGTTGCCACATGATTCTTCCTGGACAGTTTGCAAATGAAGTTAGGGAAGGTGAAAATATCCTTTTCTGTCCGTATTGCAGCCGAATCCTTTTCTACGAAGCGTCAACAGAAGGCGATCAGATTACATATTATAATGATACCGGCAGTCTTGCTGATTCAGATGATGAGCTTGAGGACGAATTTGAGGATGATGAGGATTCTGATTCATTGGAATTTTCTGATGATGAGGAAAACATCATTGAAGATGATGACGAGGATTTGGATGATAATGATTCAGAGACTGACGAATAGCGGTTTCTGAAAATTGATTCAGGCTAAGGATGCGGTTCCAAGGCTTGAGTCAGAGGAGTTCATTTTCAGTTTTTTTTAAGATAGTATTTTAATACAGACGGGAAGTAATCGCGCTGCAGGTTTTGATGATAAAGCCTTGCTGTGAGGAAAGTCCGGGCTTCACCGGGAAAATGCCGGATAATAACCGGGCCGGCAGGGTAGATGTAATTTTATTACATATCCCTTGCCGGACAGAAAGTGCAACAGAAAACAAACCGCCCCTCAACGGGTAAGGGTGAAAAGGTGGAGTAAGAGACCACCGTGCATTCTGGCGACAGATGCAGCTGGCAAACCTCATTTGAAGCAAGACCGCATAGAAGTTGGTTTCCGGGCCGTACACTTCGGGTAGGTCGCTAAAGCCGTCTGGCAACAGGCGGTTCGGATAGATGGTTACGAACTGCTCAGGCAGTTGACAGAACCCGGCTTATTTTCCCGTCTGTTTTTTTATAAATTTGTATTATGGATAACGGAAATATAACAAGGCGAAAAAGTAATCTGGCAAGAAATCTCATTGTAATTGTCGTTGGCGTTGTTGCCGTTGTCTTTTTATCTTATTTTTTAGTTTTGAAAATCAGTAAAAATCAGGCAGGCTCTGCCAGCCGGAACGCGATTTTAAAAGCCTGGAAAGAATATGACTACAAGTCGGTTTACGGACTTTCCCAGCGCATTCTTGATGAAAATCCCTTTAATAATTTTGCGCTTACATATCACGGTTTTGCAAGTTTTTATCTTGCGGTTTCTTCGCTTGATTCTTTAGACGGCCAGACTTTTCTTGACGATGCCATAAATTCCATTAGAATCGCGCTTATTTATGCGAAAAAATCAGCAGTTCCTCAGCTTGAGTACATGCTGGGAAAATGCTATTTCTATAAAAATACTGTTTCCACATATTATTATTCAGACCTTGCTGAAAAATATCTTGTTGCCTGCAGGGAGCATGGTTATAAGGCTGATGATATTTCTGAATATCTTGGACTTTCTTACGCGGCTCTTGGTTTGCCGCAGAAAAGTATTCAGTGTTTTACGGAATCACTTCTTGTCAGAGAATCAGACTCCCTTCTTCTTTCTATTGCGGAGCAGTATTATAAGCTGGGGCAGGCTTCCATTGCAAAACAGTACCTTTACAGAATTACGACCTCCAGCATGGATGACAGCCTTGTGCTGAAAAGCATGAACCTTCTTGGGCTTATTTATCTTGATGAAAATAAACTTGATGATGCCCAGAAAGAATTTGAAGGTATTTTGCAAAAAAATAAAAATTCAGGTGACGCTTATTACGGACTTGGTGTAATATATGAAAAGAAAGGTGAACTGGTAAAAGCCCGTGCGGAATGGCGAAAGGCATTGCGTGCCCAGGTTAATCATCAGGGCGCTTTGAAAAAAATGGCGGATTATAATTAAATTAAAATAAATATGTAAAATCCGGGAGGATTCATGGGATTTTTAGATAGATTTTCTACTGATGTAGGTATTGACCTTGGCACATGTAACACTTTGATTTATGTGCGTGGCAAAGGTATTGTTATTGATGAGCCGACTGTTGTTGCAGTAGAAAAAGGCACAAACCGTATTCTTGCCGTGGGTTCGGAAGCAAAAAATATGCTTGAAAGAACTCCGTCCAATATTCTTGCGATACGGCCGCTTGCTGATGGTGTGATTGCAGATATTGACAGCACAGAACGGATGATTAAATATTTTATTCAGAAAATTATTCCGAAGCATCAGATTTTTAAGTCTCTAAGGATGAAGGTTGGAATTCCGTCCTGTGTAACTGATGTTGAGCGCCGCGCGCTTATTGAAGCCGCTTTGAAGGCAGGCGCTAAGGAAGTTGAGGTTATAGCCGAGTCTCTTGCCGCTGCGATTGGCGCGAAAATTCCTATCTATGAACCTGCCGGACACATGATTTGTGATATTGGCGGTGGAACTGCGGAAGTTTCTGTTATTTCCCTTGGCGGAATGGTAATTACAAGCTCTATCCGTGTTGGCGGCGATAAATTCAATGAGGCGCTTGTAAAGCATGTAAAGAGCGTCCATAACCTTATCATTTCTTTACAGGCTGCGGAGCGGCTTAAAATCCAGATTGGAAATGCTTCCGCCGACAAGACTATTGAAAAAATGGAATTAAAGGGAGCCGATGCCATTACAGGCTTGCCGCGGCGTCTGGAAATTGACAGCGTGGAAGTTCGTGAGGCTCTGAAAGAACCTGTAAAGCGTATTGTCGAGGAAATAAAGAGCGTAATAAGCCAGACTCCGCCTGAGCTTGCCTCTGACATTATTGACCGTGGAATTGTAATGACAGGCGGCGGCTCGATGCTTAAGGGGCTTCCAAAACTTATTTCAAAGGAAACTGGAGTTCCTGTCATTCTTGTTGAAAATCCGCTTGAATGTGTTGCCCTTGGAGCAGGTCAGGCATTTGAACTCTTTAGAGATATGTCATCAGACCGTTCCGTTTATGACAGCCTTAACGATTAAATTTTATGGCGAACAAGAATAAAATTTCATTAAAACTTCCTGAGCTTCTGCTGATTGTGTTTGTTCTTATTTCGGGATTGCTGCTTGGTTTTAGTTCCGGAAGTTTTGTTTTGAATTTTAAGAAAATCGGTTTTACTTTTTTTTCTACAGTCCAATCCGGCGTTCATAAAGTTGTTGATGGGGTTGGAAATACTTTTGGCGCGGTAAAGGAACTTGCCCGTCTTAAGAAAGAGTACGCCGAACTTACCAAAAAACTGGAAAACTATGAGCAGATGCGCCGCTCGAATGCGGAAATACGCAAGGAAAACGAACGTCTTCTGGAGCAGTTGAATTTTGCAACTTACCTTGAAGAAAAAAATTATCCTGCGCAGATTATAAGCCGCGATGCGGACAACCTGTATGCATATTTTACAATTAACAAGGGAAGCTCTTCCGGCATTAAAAAAAATATGAGCGTAATTGCTTATCAGAATGGAAATTCTGGGCTTGTTGGAAAAGTAGTGCAGGTAGGCGCTTTTACCAGTATCGTTATGCCTGTATACAATTTGAACTGCACAGTTTCTGCAAGAATTCAGAATTCCAGGGATTTAGGGCTTGTTTCCGGCAATGGAAAAGAGGATCTTCCGCTTTCTATGAAATATATAAAGAAGCGTGTTCTGGAAGATTTGCATTATGGAGATGTGGTCGTTACTTCTGGTGAAAATAGCAATTATATGCGGGATTTGCCAATCGGCACAATTTCTAAGATTTCGGTAATTGACTACAATTCTTCACTTGACATAGAGCTTGCACCGATTATTGATTTTTCAAGGCTGGAAACTGTCGTTGTTGTTGATATCCGGGCAATCAATGATGCAAGAAAATAAAAGGAAATGACATGGTAAAAGTTTTTTCAGTTTCTACATTGATTCTTTTGATTTTTGCGATGGTTGAAACAGCGATTCTTTCAAATTTATCTTTTCTTCCTGCTGTTCCGGATTTAGTGCTTCTTGCTTCTCTTTATATAGTGATGATGAACGGAAAAACCGCAGGTGTAATACTAGGGTTTGTTTCTGGATTAATTCTTGATTTTATTACGGGATGTCCGTTCGGTTATAACTGTCTTTTAAGGACACTTATATGTTATTTCGCCGGTTTTTTTAATAAAAATCTTAATCTGTCCGGTTTTTTTATTCCTTTTTTGATTGGATTATGCGGGACTTTTGCGAAAGTTTTTATAACATGGCTGATTTCGTTGTTCTATCCGAATACAGTTGTTACATATTCAATGATTTCCGTAAGTTTTTTTACAGAGCTTCTGTTAAATTCTGTCCTGGCTCCCATGATTTTTAAAATCACAAGTTGTTTCAACAGATATATTGCGCTGGATATAACCAGGGGAGACTTTTAGAAAAAAAATGGCTTTATTCAGACACACGCGTTTTGCAAGAAATTCAACTATCGACAAGAATTCCCGCATTATTGTTCTTATGCTGTTTCTTTGCATTTCTTTTTTAATTTATGTGTACAGACTTTTTTCTATGCAGATAATAAACGGTTCTGAATATCGTACGCAGTCAAAGACTATTTCAAGTCAGGTTACAACAATTCCAGCGCAGCGCGGTGAAATTTTCGACCGGAATGCGATTTTGCCAATGGTTATTAACACTGAATCTTTTGCGGTCGAGATTACTCCCGGGGAAATTCCTTTTGGTCACTATGACACCGTCGCGACAAAACTGGCGGGAATGCTTGGAATTTCAAAATTTGACATCGACAGAAAAGTTCCAAAAAATTCCAGACGTTCGTTCAATTCTTTTCAGATAAAGACAAATGTTCCTTTTACAGTTATCTCAAACATTGCCGAAAACATAACAGATCTTCCTGGTGTAACATGGGTTTCCCGTCCGATAAGAAACTACGTTGAAACAGGTTCTCTTTCCCATGTGGTTGGATACGTAGGTGATATTACCCGTGAAGAAATAAACGTAATGTATAACAAAGGCTATACAATAAACAGTATTGTTGGAAAGACCGGAATTGAACGGCAATACGACAGTCTTCTTCAGGGAAAAGATGGACGCGAAAGCAAAACTGTTGATGTTCGCGGACGGATTATTTCAGATGTTCCTGTTGTTGAACCTCCGCAAATGGGAAAAAACCTTGTGCTTACGATTGATTCTGAGATTCAGACTCTTGCTGAAAAGACTTTGGGAAACCGGGTTGGGGCGGTTGTTGTTTTAAAACCTGCGACCGGAGAAGTTCTGGCTATGGTTTCCTATCCTTTTTTTGATGCGAATAAGTTCAATGGTGATGACGCCGGAAAATATTATCAGACTCTTGCGGAAGACATAAAGAATCAGCCCCTTATAAATCGCGCCGTTAATGCCGTTTATCCGCCGGCTTCGACTTTTAAAATTGTCATGAATACTGCGATGCTTGCAGAAGATGCTTTTCCTGCTACAAAAAAAATTGAATGCAAGGGCGTGCTTGATTACGGAAACAGAAAATTTCACTGTCATATACACGAACCGGGGCATGGCTGGCTTGATATGAAGAATGGTTTTGCCCAGTCCTGCGATATTTATTACTGGATAATCGGGCGTGACTATCTTGGAATAAGCAAGATTGCTGCGTATTCAAGGGAATTTGGTTTTGGTCAAAACACAGGAATTGATTTGCCTAGCCAGCAGCCGGGGTTTGTTCCTACTTCAGAATGGAAGGAACGCAGATACCATGAAAAATGGCTGGGAGGAGACACAATGTCTGCTTCAATCGGACAGGGGTATCTTTTGGCAACTCCGCTGCATATTGCTAATATGGCTGCGATGGTTGCAAATGGCGGAGTGGTGTATAAACCGCATCTTTTAAAGGAAGTCCGCGATCCTGTTTCAAATGAAGTTATCCGCGAGGTAAAACCGGAAGTCCTTTTGAAATCTGATGTTTCTCCGGAAGTCTGGAAGCAGGTTCAAGAAGCGATGAGGTATTCAATTTCTGATGGAACTCCGCAGTATCCTATGCACAATAAAATTGTAAAGGCGGCCGGTAAAACTGGAACTGCTGAAGTCGCTCCATATAAGACAAGCTGGCATTCTTGGATGGTTGCGTATGCTCCTTACGATGGGCCTGCGGAAGATCAGGTTGTTGTTTCCTGCATTGTTGAAGCCTGCAATCCATGGGAGTGGTGGGCACCGTATGCGACAAATATAATTCTTCAGGGAATTTTTGCAAAACAGACGTACGAGGAAGCGGTTCATTCGCTTGGATTTAATTACCTTATAAAGAACAGGGCTCGGCAGGAATAAAAGATGAAAAAGAATTTTCTTGAACGTTTTGATTTTATATTGATATTAAGTGTTTTAATTCTTGTTGGTCTGGGTGTTGCCTTTATTTATTCGTCGGGAATAAATTCTTCCGGAATTCTTGTTACTAATGAACATATAAAGCAGATTATATGGGCTGGCATAGGTCTTGTCTTTATGATTTTTTTTGCCATGTATGATTATAGAAAATTAAGCCGGTATGCTGTTCAGTTTTTTGCCGGCTTTTTAGCTTTGCTGATTTTTACGCGTTTTTTTGGACGTGAATCACACGGCGCAAGAAGCTGGCTTGGCATAGGCGAAGTCGGATTTCAGCCTTCGGAATTTGGAAAAATATTCTATATACTCATGCTTGCAAAATATCTTGATATTTCAATAAATGAAAATCAATTTAAAAGAATGATTATTTCTGTACTGATTTTCATGGCTCCGACAGGTTTGATTCTGATTCAGCCTGACCTTGGAACGGCTTCTGTATATATTCCGATTTTCTTTATAATGTGTTTTATCGCCGGAATTCCAAGCCGATATATAATTTTTCTTCTTGCGACCGGTTTTTCAATGATTGTTTTTACGATTCTTCCGGTGTGGAATGAATTTATCGCTCATAATTCTTTTGGTGTTGTTGCTATCTTTGAAAATTTTAAATTAAAGCTGATTCTTATTTTTGCAACGACGTTGATTTGTCTGCTTTGTTTTATTGTACGCAGGTATTTTCATTTTGCGCATTATTTTTATTGGATTGCCTACGTTTTTGCAATTCTTTCTCTCGGACTTATTTTTTCTTCTGTCGGGGAAAAGGTTTTAAAAGATTACCAGATAAAACGTCTGATTGTCTTTATGGATCCGAATGTTGACCGTCTGGGAGCCGGGTGGAATATAATTCAGTCTAAAATTGCGATTGGCGCAGGCGGACTCTTTGGCCGTTCGTTTTTGCACGGAACTCAAAGTCATTATCGTTTTTTGCCTGAGCAGTCAACGGATTTTATATTCAGCATTCTTTCCGAAGAACTTGGGTTTATAGGCGGAATAATAGTTTTTGTGCTTTATTTTATAATCATGCTGCGGACTATTATCATTATAAAAAACTGCTCGAACCGTTTTGGTTCTTACATTGCGGCCGGTTTTTTGGGAATGTTCATGATGCATTTTTTTGTAAATGTCGGAATGGTAATGGGGATAATGCCGATTACAGGAATTCCTTTGATGTTTCTTTCTTATGGAGGAACTTCGCTGCTTACGGCGATGACAGCAATAGGAATTCTAATGAGTATCAACAGCCGGAAATATGATTTTGCGTAAAAAAGAAGATGCCGATTAAAAATTGAAAAAGGCGAAGAAAGGAAAAAAATTGTTTATTATTTTAGGTAGACAGAATACGCATTATAGGATGTCAAGTGTTTTTAGGGATTTTTTTTCATCCATCCATGGCTTTGCGTTTTTATAAGATTCAGGCTAGCTGCTGAAGCTTTTCCCTTATGAATTCGCTTTTTTCCTTTAATGCGATTTTTCCGGTATTCAAGATAAGAATGTTAGGACGTCTTGAGTCTAGCGAGACTGAACCGGATGATGAGCGTATCAGTTTCAGAACTTTTTCAATGGAAATATCTGAGACTTTTGCAAATTCAACCGCGGCTTTTCCCTGGTGCTCCTTTATGGAAGCGATGTTAAGCTTTCTGCAGATAATTCTTATGTCTGCCAGCGAAAGAAGACTGCTGGCCTCATCAGGTATCGGACCAAACCTGTCTTCCAGCTCAAGGTAAACGCCGTCAAGTTCTTCATTTGTTTGAATTGATGCGATTTTTTTGTAGATTTCCATTTTTGTCTGCGGATTTTGAACATAACTGTCGGGAATGAAGCCTGTGTATTCAAGTTCCATAAGAACTTCCGGAGTTTCTTTGTATTCTTCCTGGGACATAAGCCTGTTTACAGCCTGATTTAAAAGCCTGACGTAAAGGTCAAAGCCGACAGAATAGACGTTTCCTGACTGGTCACGTCCCAGGAGATTTCCTGCTCCGCGGATTTCCATATCTTTCATTGCAATTTTAAATCCGCTGCCAAGTTCTGTAAAGTCGCTTATAACCTGAAGGCGTTTCATTGCGATTTCGCTCAGGGATTTGTTTTCCGGGTACAAAAGATAGGCATAGGCTTTTTTATCGCTTCTGCCGACCCGTCCCCTTAGCTGATAAAGCTGGGAAATTCCGTACATATCCGCCCGGTCGATGATTATTGTGTTTACATTCGGAATGTCGATTCCGTTTTCAATAATTGTCGTGGCTACAAGCACGTGGAAACCGCCTAGCTTAAAACGTCTGAAAATGTCATCAAGCTCATCGCTTGACATTTGACCGTGCGCAACGTCAATAAGCATTTCTGGAAGCAGGCGTTCGAGCTTTATTCTGGTTTCATTCAGAGATTCCACGCGGTTGTGGAGGTAAAAAACCTGTCCGCCCCGCTCTATTTCCCGCCTTATTGCGGTTGCTACTTTTTCTTCTGAATATTCGTCCACTATTGTTTCTATTGGTTTTCTGATTTGCGGCGGAGTTGTCAGAAGGCTCATGTCGCGTATTTTCAGAAGGCTCATGTGCAGTGTTCTTGGAATCGGCGTCGCGGACATTGAAAGGCAGTCGATGTTGTTCTTTATAGCCTTTAGTTTTTCCTTGTCCTTTACTCCGAACCTCTGCTCCTCATCAATAATCATAAGTCCAAGATTTTTAAATACAACGTCCTTTTGTATGATTCTGTGTGTTCCTATGATTATATCGATTTCTCCTGCGGCAAGTTTTGCAAGAGTCTGCTTTGCTTCTTTTGCAGAAACAAAGCGTGAAAGATGCGCGATTTTTACCGGAAAATTGTGGAAACGCTCAACGCAGGTTTCGTAATGCTGTTCCGCAAGTATTGTTGTAGGCGCTAAAAAAGCGACCTGTTTTCCGCCCATCACTGCTTTAAATGCCGCGCGCATTGCTATTTCGGTTTTTCCATAGCCTACATCGCCGCACAAAAGCCTGTCCATGGGCTGCGGTTTTTCCATATCTTTTTTTATTTCCTCTGTAACAGTAATCTGATCCGGAGTGTCTTCATACGGAAATGACGCTTCAAATGCTGTCTGCCATTCTGTGTCTTTGGGAAAAGGAAATCCGTATGCCGCCTGTCTTCTGGAATACAGGCCTATGAGTTTTTCCGCAAGGTCTTCAACGGATTTTTTTACTTTATTTTTTCTATTTTCCCAGGATTTGCTTCCGATTCTGTCAAGAGCCGGTTTTTCACCTTCGTTTCCGATGTATCTTTGAACAAGATTCAGCTGCTCAATCGGAACAAAGACAAATTCTTCATCCGCATACTGAAGTTTTATGTAATCCCGCTCATTTCCCAGCGCCTTGATGCGGTCGATTCCATGGAAAATGCCTATTCCGTAGTTTACATGAACAACATAATCACCCGGATTAAGCTCGACGAATGTATCAATCGCCTTGCTTTTTGCCTTGTGCAGGGATTTTGGAACATATTTTCGTCTGCCGAAAATTTCATTTTCTTGAATAACCTTTATTTTTTCATCAGGAATTACAAAACCTTCCGAAATGGATTTTGCGATAATATTAAGCGGATTTTTTTCCCGGCTGGCAAATTCTTTTAATATTTCTTCAATGCGCAGCGCCTGATTCTGGTTGTCGGCAAATATAAAAATTTTCCATCCGTCGTCAAGCTGGTTTTTAAGCTCTTCTTTTAAATAATTTATATTTCCAAAATAGCTTGTGGCCTGTTCACATTCTATTCTTTTGTATGAAGATTTTTTTGCTTCTGCGTCATTTTCCAGATTTTCAGCCGATTTTTCTTCCGAAGACGTAAAAAGAGTTCTGAAATAAATTCTTTTTTCGTGTTTTTTTATTATTTCCTCAAAATCAAACTGCAGATCCTGCGGTGGAAAGACAGGAAGCTCAAGCCTTGCCTTTCTGTAAAGCCCTGAAAGTTCCCGATGCAGGCTTTCAATCGCATTGGCCTGACGGTCAAAGTCAAGGAAAAAAATCTGGGAATCTTTATTAATATAATCAAAAATTGAAAACTGCTTATCCCAAAGCATTGGGTAAAAAAGCTCCTCACCCTCGCCTGTTCCGGAATTTTTAAGGTTTTCAATTAGATTCAACCTGAACTCCATTGCTTTTTTTGTAAACGGAACTCTTGGATTTTCTGTATTTTCTTCGTTCTCTTTTATTGAATTTTTATCATATTCTGAAAAAATGTTTTCCAGCTTTTCAATTAATTCTGAAGTCCAGATGACTTCTTTCATCGGGTAAATTATCGCGCTCTCAATGTTTTTTATCGTTGTCTGGTTGTCTGCGTCAAAAATTTTTATTTCTTCAATCTGGTCAAAATCAAAAATTATTCTGAACGGATTTTCTTCCTCAGGAAGGAAAATATCAAGCACTTCTCCGCGCAGGCTGAATTCCCCCGGGACAGTAACGCGGGGAACTCTTGTGTAGCCGTTGTCTACAAGCCTGTCTGAAAGTTTTATTGTGTCAATCTGCTGCTTTTTTGAAAGTCCGAAAATATGGCTTCTGATATAATCCGGCGGAGGAAGCGGAGAAAGCAATACCCGCAGAGGAATAATAAAAATTCGTGGCTTGAATTTTAAAATATCCGAAAGGTTTGGGTTTTTGTACGACATTTTTGCCAATGCCCCTGCCCTTTGTCCGAAAATCCTTGCGCCGGAAGGTATTGGACGGTATGGAACTGAACTCCATGCCGGAATAATAGTGGTTTCGGCCTCCTCAAAAATGGTTTCCAGGTCAGATTTTATAGAAAAGGCTTCTCGTTCACTTTGAGTAAAGATAAAGATATTTGAGGCATCTGAAGACACAGAAACGGCGCTTCCATTTTTTCCTGCGCCAAGTCCTGACTGGCTGTAATTCAATGCCTGAAGAAGCTTTCCGCTTTTTATGTCAGAGTAGTTCTTCATAAAAAAACTGTATAACGAGCCTTGCATTCCTCCGATATTCACGGGATATGCTAAATTTTCGTCAAAAAGGCTGCCGACCGCTTCCTTTTCTAAACTCCAGTTTTTTATTAAATTATAAAGTGAATTTGCTGATAATGTATTCATAAATATTTGCCGATAAATAAATAAGGAAGTTCCAAATTGAACTGCGCTTAGGGAGTAAAAATTGAAACGACTTTTTGCCATTATAACAATTTTCCTTATTTTTGGACAGAGTATGTTCTCGGAAGAAAAAGAATCTTCAAAATATGATGATATGTCGGTGTCGATAAAATATTACGATAGAACAATGTATTATCCTGGAAATCCTGATACGAATCCGGTTTTTGTTCATATTTCGATAAAAAATAATTCTGCCCGGACAATGCGCTTTAAGCTTGCGGATGACCGCATGTTCAGCGTGGATTTTAACGGATACACAATAAAAAACCTGCAAATTCCTCAGACAGAAAATGTTATAAGAAAGAGAACAACTAACCAGACCGTTTATTTCAGGGAAATTTCACTTGAAACTGGAGAAGAATATTCTTTTGTTGAAAATTTAAAGGATTACATAGAAATTTCTGAGCCTTCCGTTTACTATGTTGAATTGAAATTTTATCCGGAGCTTTATAAGTCAAAATATTTAAGCGTTACGTCCAACCGTCTGTCCTTGGAAATTCGCCCTTCTCCTTCTGCCGCTTCTTCTGCGGTTCTGCCTGTAAAAAATAAATCGGCGGAACTTTTAAAACCGGAAGAAATTTCTCCGGATAAAGTTGTTGAGCAGACTATCATCGCCCGTCAGAAGTCTTTGTGGGATCAGTATTTCCTGTATCTTGACATAGAGGCTATGCTTCAGAGAAATGCTCCTGCAAAAAGAAAATACATCTCTTCTTCTGCTGAGGAACGTGCCAGAATGTTGAAAAATTATCGGGCGGATTTAATGCAGTCAAGAATTGACAACGACATTGTGGCTGTCCCTGATAAATTTGAAATTGAACGGACTGTATATTCAAAGACGGAAGGAACCGTGACTGTCACAGAATGGTTCAGGTATCCTAATTACCACGAAAAGAAAAGTTATGTATACAAGGTTCGTCAGCGCGAAGGTATATGGCAAATTTACGATTACACTGTAACTAATTTAGGAACTGAGTAAATGAAAGTTTTGTTGATTTCTGATGACAAAAAAAATCTGGAATTTCTCGAAAAAACGCTTTCTGAGAACGGCTGCGAAACGATAATTTATCATAGTTTTTTTAAAGCTTTGGACAACATACAGGAAATAAGCCCGGATTTTTTCATTATCAGCGTTTCTGATTATCCAAGGCACTGGAAAGTTCTTGCCCAATTTGTAAAGAGCGGACTTTTAAGAAATCCGTGCAGGATAATTTTATTTTCCAAGGAAGAACTTTCAGAAGAAGAAGCTGAAAAAGCTAAAAAACTTGAAATTTCAGGGACATTTGAAAATCTTGAGGAAACAGGAATAAAAAAACTTGTTTCTCTGTTGAAATCTGACTTGAATAATAAAAATGAAGATATAAGCGGTGGTGGCAAGGACTGCGGACTTCCTGAAAAGACCAGAAAAAAATCACTTCTTGCCAGAATTGAGGCGATGAATGATGAAAAACAAAAAGGCTAAGTTTTTCTGTGAAAATTGCGGAGCCGAAGTTCCGGAAAATGCCAAATTATGCAAGAACTGCGGAAAATTTTTTATATCGGTCCGATGTCCAAAGTGCGGACGGACAGGAACTGGCAAAGAATTCAAAAAAGGGTGTCCTTCGTGCGGATATGCCGTGGGAAAAGCAAATTTTACTTCAACTGAAAAAACATACAACAATTATATCGCATTGAGCCATATTTTTGGTCAGAACGGCAGAATGGCAAAAAAAATGAAAACAGAAAATTCCCTTCCCTTGTGGATTTATATTTTTACAGCTGGAATGCTTGTGGGCGTGATGATTGGTGTTTATAGCTGCATAAAATTTCCATCGTATTGACCTAAGTTTAAAATTCTGATAGATTTAATTATCTCTTTTCGCCCGGATGGCGGAATTGGCAGACGCGCTAGGTTCAGGTCCTAGTGAGGGCAACTTCTTAGGGGTTCAAGTCCCCTTCCGGGTAATTTTTTAAGAAAAAACTTTCTTCCTGTTTTGTAAGCGGGTTTATAAATTGTAAACCTGTCGCCATGAACTTCATTTGTGTATCTTTATTTTTTTCAAAGGGATTGTATATTTTGTCTCCGATAATTGGAAAATCAAGCCATGCAAGGTGGCAGCGGACCTGATGTCTGAATCCTGAGGAAATTTTACATTCAAAACAGAATTTTAAATTATTTTTTGAAACAAGCCGGGCCTCTGTTTCATATTCTTTTTGCTTTCCTATTTTTTTTAGCGCGGCTTTTCCTGAATTTTCAGTGACAGGACGCACTTCTTTCAAGCCCTCGCCGTAATTTCTAAAAAATGATTTTATTTTTACGGGATTTCCTTTTTCCAGTTCCCCGCGGTTTCTTTTATCCGCCGGGGGATAACCTTGTTTTTCAACTGGATTTGTGTTTCCGTCAGACTTTCCGGCTGTTGAAATACATTCAGCCCTGTACGTTTTTATGAATTTTCCGGCATTTTGCTGGTCGAGCAAGGCATCGTAAGACAATTGAGAGGTTGCAATCAGCAGAAGCCCTGCGGTTTGCGTGTCAATTCTGTGCATAAGCCCATATTCAATAATTTTTCTTCCGCGCACATTCTTTATTTCGGGAAAAAGACAAATCGCCTGGTTCAGGGCGCTGCAGGTTTCGTGTTCTGCAAGCGGCGCGGAAGGAATTCCCTGCGGCTTAAAAATCACAAGAAACGGACGTTCCTGCGTAGGTTCAGAGATTATTTTTATTTTTTGCATTTTGATTTAACCTTTGGCATTACTTCCCTTGGAAATTTTTCCCGCAAAATTCTTATTGTTTCCATAAATCTGAACGGAACGGCAGCGGAGAACCTTTTGTATTTTTTATCCGGCGCAGTTTTTATTATCATTTGCCTTGAATGAAGCATAAGTTTTGCATTTGGAAATAAACTGTCGGGTTTTCCATAAATTGAATCACCTAAAATCGGACATCCTAGATATTTCATGTGAACCCTTATCTGATGTGTTCTTCCTGTTTTTATTCTTACTCTGATTACAGAATAAGGACCATAGCAGGCAATGCAATGATACAGGGAACGCGCGTACTTTCCTTCTGTTGTTGCGGTTACAGCCTTGAATTTATGCCGATTTTTTTTATCCCTTATGATTTGAGTTCTTACATCGCCGCTTGCGGCAGGCGGCTTTCCTGTGACTATACAGATATATTCTTTCTGAACATGGCGCTCCTTGAATTGAAGGCATAGCCAATCTTCTGTATTTCTGTTTTTCGCGGTAATTATCAAGCCTGAAGTGTCTTTGTCCAGACGATGGACAATACCAGGCCGCCGTATTTTTAAAATCTGATTTTCTCCGACATCTTTTTTTTGAGGAATGGCTTTTTGCCCCCAATGATAAAGAAGCGCGTTTACTAAAGTTCCGTTCCAGTTTCCTGCAGCCGGATGAGTCACCATTCCCTGAAATTTATTCACAACTGTTACGTTTTCGTCTTCATAAACTATTCTTAGCGGAATGTTCTCTGGTTCTATGTTGTCGGGAATATTTTCTTCATAAAAAATATCAATACTGTCGCCTGCCTTTACTTTTGAAGAAAGCTTTGCATTTTTTCCGTTCAAAAGGAGTTCCTGGCAGCATGACTTTAATTTTGAACGGTTCATATCATCTGAAACTGATGCAACATACTGGTCAAGTCTTATGATTTCTGAATAATTTCCAGGAATTTCGATGTGCATGGTTTTCATGATTATTCTTCCGTTACTACATTAAGTTTTTTGCCTTTTTTTATGTTTTTTCTGCTTTCTGCAGAAGGCTCTGGCTCAGTAATTGCTTCCGGTTCATGAAGTCCTTCTTCCGGCTGTGTGCTCTCAATATCTTTCGGCGGGTTTATTTTTATCGCGTCGGGGTCTTCCCTTATGGGAGTTATTTGAATCTCAGGATTTTTTTGTTTTTTTAACTTTCTCTGCCTGTTGTTTCTTTTTATGGTGTGAACTATAAAATCTGTCAGACCTATTCCCGCGGAAATTCCTAATGATGTAAGAAGTATTCCGATTTGCTCGTCTGTTGAAAAACTGTTTTCTTCGGTTGAAGAAAATGGATTTACAAAATAACTTGAATCAAAGTTGTGGGAAGCGTATTTTCCAAAGGAATAGCCCAAGGTTGCGCTGAAAGTGATAAAAGGCATTGAACCTAGCGTTATAATTTCAGCGCGTCTTATGTCATGCAGAATTCCGGGAAATTCGTCTTTTTGATAAGGTTCAGGCGTTTCGCTAAAAACCGGAAAAGATGAGCTTAAAAGAGAAATTAAAACTGTAAAAAAAATAATTTTTTTCAAATTCTTTGTCCAAAAATCGCCGTGCCGACCCTTACTTCCGTAGAGCCTTCCTGAATTGCAATTTCAAAGTCATGCGTCATTCCCATACTTAGCTCATCAAGGTTAAAATTTTTGAACCTTGCCTGCATTTTTTCCGCAGTCTGCTTCATAATAGAAAATGACTTTCTGATTTTTTCTTCATCATCTGTAAAAGGCGCCATCGTCATAAAACCTCTTGGTATTATGTGCGGCGCATTTCCAGAAGAAATGTACTCCAGCGTTTCTTCCAATGCCTCTTCCGTTTTGAAGCCGGATTTTGACTCTTCTCCGGTATGGAATTCAAGCAAGATTTCAATTTTCTTTTCAAGACGAGCGCATTGTTTTTCAATTTCTTTTACAAGTTCAATTCTGTCTACAGATTCAATCATTGATGCGATTTCAACTGCTTTTTTTACCTTGTTTGTCTGGAGCTGCCCTATTATGTGAAGTTTCGCTTCCGGGAAGTTCTGAAAAACTTCCGGAAATTTTGAACAGGCTTCCTGAACTCTGTTTTCTCCAAAATCCATCTGCCCGGCGGCAATTGCGTCGTACACTGCTTCAACAGGATGAAATTTGCTTACAGCAAGAAGCTTTACACTTCCGGCATTTCTTCCTGCTTTTATTTCAGCTTCTTTTATTTGTGTCCTGATTTTTTCAATGTTTATCTTAATTTGTTCATTCATAAGCATTTAGATTATATCAACATTAAGAATATCAGACAATAACAGTATATTTTCAACGGTTAGTGTTTCCGCTCGCCTTGATGGCTCTATATCTGCCTTTTTTAGCGCTTCCAAAGCCTTTTCATTGTTTGAAAGAAAAATAGAAAGATTGTTCCGCACATTTTTTCTCCGCGATAAAAAAAGCGCGCGCTGAAGTTTCATGAAATTTCCCGGATTTTTACAGCGCGGAAAATCAATTTTCTTTGTCATGGAAAAAGCCCTTGAGTCAACATTCGGACGCGGCCAGAAGTTTCCTCCTGCAAGATCCATTACAGGCTTCAAATCGTAAGCCCATTGGCATAAAATAGAAAAAGATGAATAATCTGGCGAGCAAGGTTTTGCGCAAGCCCTGAGCGCGACTTCCTTTTGAACAGTGAAAACCGCTCTTTCAAAGCGAATGTTATTTTCTATTGTATCTGCAATCAGCGTCGCGGCGATATTGTATGGAAGATTTCCAAAAAAACGCTCCGGCAATTCTGTCTGTTCCAGTGTTTTTTTCCATGTTTTTAGAACATCGCCTTCAACTACTGAAAGCTTTCCTTTTTCAATATATTCAGAAAAAAACTGCCGTATAAAATTTGCAAAACCCCTGTCAATTTCAAAAACAGTAAGCTTTGCGCCTCTTTTTAAGATTTCTTCTGTCATCGCTCCAAGACCCGGTCCGACTTCCCAAACATTTGTTCCTTCAGAAAGTTCCAGGGCATCTGCAAGTTTTTCCCGCGCATTCTGATTTAATAGAAAATTTTGTCCGAATTTTTTTTGCATGGCCATTCCGTTTTTTTCAAGAAAAGTCTTTAAGGCCAACGGAGAATTGTAGTCCGGATGAATTAGTTTTGGCATATTACGTTCCCGCTGAATATAATGGAAATTTTGCAAATATCATGACAATAAAAGCAATGGAATTATAAATTATTTTCAGAAAAAAATCAGCGGCTGGAACAAAAAAAGGAAAAATCAGGCAGATTATTATAAGAAAAAGTCCGGAATAAATAAAAATCGTAATAAGGGGCGAAATTACCACGGTTGATATTATTCCGACCGGCGCAAAAGTGTCCATCATTTTTAGGGAAATCGGCGCTGTGAAAAATTGCGCGCCTGTGCTTGCGCTTATTGAATCAGTAAGTTTTTCAGGAGTTTTTATTATCAGCAGAAATTTAAAAAATTCTGACATTAAAAGGATTCCTGCCAATGCGGAATAACTTAGAATAAACGCCGCCTCAAAAATATCTTCCGGCTTTAATGAAACATGAAGCAAAAAAGAAGTTGAAAGAACGTGCAGCATTGAAAAATCTTTTAGTTTTAAAATAACCGCCGTAAAAGAAATTATTGTGCATAAAAATGCCCTGAAAAGCGATGGCGTGAATCCGGCAAAATAGACAAAAAGCACTACGGCAATAAATTGAAATAGCATTGTTTTTTTTGCAGAGATAAGTTTTCCGGCGGTTTTGCCGGCGATTCCTGAAAACAAATTTAGATGCATTCCGGAAAGCGCAAGAACGTGGGAAAGTCCCGCATTTTTAAAATTCTCGCCTACAGAGTTTTCTGTGTATTCCCTTATTCCTGAAAGCAAAGCCAGAAGCAATCCTCCGGCGGCTCCCCAGGCATACATAAGTCTTCTAAACTGAATTCTTAGGACTGCCCGTGTCTTAAAAAAAAGTTGAAAGATTTTTTTGTGGCAAGGATTAAGATTTTCCACATTCAAGGCGACAAATAAATCTTCTGCCGTTGATTTTCCTTTTGCGCGGATAAAACTTCCCTGCTCGCAAAGAACGTATCTGTTGTCCTTTATTGCGGTATAAAGTTTTCCCGGAAAATGCGCCTCGATTTGTTCCGAAGGAACAAGAACCTGAATTATTCCTTCAGCGCTTCCGGCGGCGCCATTATTGTCCTTTGCGTCAGAAAGCTTTATTTTAAGTCTGTAATATTTTCCTTTTGAAGTTTTTACAGGATTTGAAACAACACATCCTGTGATTTCTGAAAGATTTTTAAAACTAAGGACAGAGCGGTATTTTCCAGTATTTTTTACAGGAATTATTTTTCCATACAATAATGCCGCGACAAAAATACTTGCCAGAACCAGCGGATGGAATAATTTTAACTTGATTCTTCTGTTTTTTACCATTTCAGTTTTGCCAGGGATTCCCGAGCCTCGGCAATAACTGTGTCTGAATAATTGTAATATGTAACTGCAAGCAATGAATCAAAAGCGTTTTTATCACCAATAGCTCCAAGTGTTTTTATCAATGAGAGAACTACCGGCTCGGAAACGCTCGATTTTTCATCTTCCATAGTTTTATTAAGTTTTGAAAGATATGAAGAAAGTTTAGAAACACATTCAATTGGCGAAGTTTCCGCAATTCCTTCTATGACCAGACAGAAATTCTTTTCATTCATCTGAGAACTTTCAAATTCCCTGACGGCTATGTCAAAAAAACTGATAGTTGTTCCAGATGCCCTAGTCCATTTTAAATCTTTCAGAACGCTGAATGAATCTATTTGCAATGAAATAAGTTCTTCACCTGCCGAACCAGAATTCTCATATATATATATAGTCCGGGAAAGCACGCTTTCTGAAATTTTTGCGCAGAAAATCTGATTGTCTTTCTGGTTTCTGATTACAAAATCAAAAATTTTCCTGCATTCGGAGGCATTTCCTCTTTCTATTATTTCAATAAGTTCTTTTTCGGCTTTTACGCATAGAAGCCCCATTGCTTTTTCATTTTCATTCAGATATTTCTGCCATTCAGTTTTTTTTGTATTGTCCATAAGAATCCTGAATGAATCAGCATCGCCGATATTTCCAAGAGTATGAAGTGATGCCAGTAAAACAGCCCTGTTTTCTGTCTCCGGATTGCAGTGTGATAAATATTCATTTAGGGCGGCCTTAAATTTTTCAGTCGAAATATTTAGCTTTGAAATTTTATTGAGAACTGCAATTTTTACAGTTTCATCCTCAAAAATATTGTAAAGATTTAAAAATTCTTCTGAAAGTGTGTTTTTTTCATCTTCGGAAAGTCCATCTGCATAACTTTGCGGAACGGCAAGAATTCCTGAGACTGCGAGGGCGGCAAGCTCCCTGTCCTTTCCAAGAATCTCTTTGTTTTCTATTGCAAAATCAATTGCCCGCTTAGAAAGTTCCTCCACATCTTCTTTTGTCGCGGATTTTACCGCCGCAGTTTTTTCAGCAAGGTTTCCCTTTACAAAATTCCTGATATTTTCCGTCGCTTCAGAAAAAATTATTCCTGTGCAAAAAAAAGATAAAATTAAAATCAAAGCGTTTTTTTTCATATTATTCTCCGTTGGAAACTTGTTCCGGCAGGTTTTCAAGCGTTTCTTCTTCCGGAATTTTTATTTCTTCGTTTTTTTCAGTATCTGACATTTTTTTTGCGTTTGAAAGAACATCATCGGTGTCCGCAATTTTTTCTGAAATCGCCTCGGCTTTTTCCGCCATTATTTCACCCTGGGCTTTTTCGTTTCCTTCATCCGCCTGTTCGTTCTTTTCATCCGTGTCTGTAAGCGACATGGCATCATAAATTTCTTTTTCGCTGTCTGACATAATATTGTAAACGTAGCTAAGAATCTGATTTTTCATCTGCGGTTCTATGTGTATACATTCAAAGTGAAGCCTGGACTGGTTCAGCTCTTCATTGTATTCCACCGTACGCACTATTCCAAACATTACGACAAGACGGTTGTTCACCTGAAACTGAAGCCTTATCTGAATATTGGGAATGCCTTTGCCGCCAATCCGAATCAGCGCGCCGTTTTCAGAAATATCTTCAAGAAGGCATTTATATCCGGGCTTTGTTTCTATTACGTTGTAGTCAATTACTTTTTCCTTTAAAATATAAAGATCTGCAAAGATATGGCATTTTGAGCGTATGGCATTTCTTTTCTGAGTCCTTATAAGGTTCGCTGTGTGCTTCAAGAAGAGAGCCGGCTTTCCAAGAAAAAGGTCCTCATGCGTTACTGTCGTGTCAAAAACGTAGCGCGCGTCACCTGTCCGCCATAAATAGACATTGACGGTCTGTCCTACCCAGTCTTTTCCGTCAACGGTAATCTGACCTTGCTGAGTAGGAAGCTTGACTGTAAGCTCTCGCCCGTTGTTTACAATTTCAGAGGAAAAAACTCCTTTTCCCGGAAGAATTATCCTTAGTTTCTGATGATTTGAAAGTGACTGGGTTGATTCAAGTCCTCGTTTTTTATCCTCGTTTTTTTCAATTTTATTTCTGAATTCATAAAGTTTTGTCAGAAGCCTCTGGAATTTTGAGGCATTTATTACTCCTCCGGCTTCCGCTTCGGTTTTTATGTGGGAAATACACTTTGTAAGCGATGGCATTGAATAAAAAAGAGAAACAGGCTCTTCCATATTGCATATCTGAGAAACATTCCACAGCGTGGTCAAGTCTGATAAACTGAATCTTTCATCAAGACCGCGAAGAAAAAAATTAATTTTTTCTTTGAAGAGTAAATATAATTTAAAAAGTCCTGCAATTATTGCTGCAGAAATTAAAAATGCCACAAAGACGTAAGACATGGATATTTTCCTGATTATAATATATTATCATATAAAAGATGAAAATACATTATTTTTTTAAGGAAATCGCCGTTTTTTCGGCAGTTTTTGTTTTTCTTCTGTTCCCTTCTCTTTCTCAGGGAGCCGTCAGGGAAGGCGCTTTTTCAGCATGGAATTTTCCGTTCCAGCAGTTCGTTTTTATGGCTTTTTCATTTTTTTTCATATCATTCGAGTTGAACCTCTATTCTTTTTCCTCCTTAAAAAATTTTCTGTTTCCGCCATTTTCAAAAACCAGCTTAAAACGCGGGATGTTTTTTTTCTTCCTGGGATTTGCCGCCCTTGCTGCATTAGCGTTTTTTTTCCAGATTCTTGCAGGCTTTGTTTTGGAGGACGGACGCAAATCTCAGAATTTAAATTTTTCTGCTCCGGAAAATGTAAAAAACTGGATTTTCTGCATTCTGACATTTTTTTCAGGAGCGATACTTGAAGAAAATATATTCAGGCTCTATCTTCCGTCATTTTTTAGAAAACTTTTTCCGCAAAAATACCTAAGAGGATTTCTTTCAGCGGTTCCGGAATTTTTTCCGTGCATTTTGTTTGCTCTTTGCCACCGTTATCTTGGGCTATTCGCAGTTTTAAACGCTTTTTCTGCTCATATTGTCCTTCGTCTTATGTTTTTCAGAACTTCCAGTCCTGTTTTAAATTATTCCGTTCACTTTTTTTACAATATTCTGAATGTTATTTTTATGATTGCGGCAAAAAATTGAGCTAAAAAATGTTTTCAGGATTCTGAAAAAACTTCCATAAGCCGTCCGTACGTCCATCCGCTTATTTCCGCCGAAAAGTCACAATGCTTGTTTTTATATGTAAGTATGTAGTCTTCTTTAAAAGGAATGATTTTTAATAAAAGCCGGCTGTCTGAAAATTCAACTTCAAGAAATTCCTGGTTTTCGGAAATTTCAGGTTTGGGGCATATTTTTCCGTGACGGAGTGAAATGACAGTCTCTGCTTTTTTGATAAAATCTTTAGAGGAAGGAATAAGCGTTTTTCTTTTTCCGTTTTTTATTAGACTGATTTTTTGAATCTGTTCTGAAGAAACCTTGCTGTTCCCGAAATTCCATACGATTTCCGGGCAAACCCAAAAATCTGCGCTTGTTGTAAGAAAAGGCGAAAAATCTGCTTCTGTTTTGAACGTCCCGCTTGATGAAGGAATTTTTACAAATCTTTTTGTTTCTGTTATGTCGGTTTTTCCAACAAGAATTGAAGTTGTTTTTCCGTTCTTAAGCTGGTATGAGATTTTGAATTCATAGTTTTTTTCATTCAAAATTGTTCCTGAGCTTTCCGCTTTTGTGATTTTCCTTATTTTTTTTAAAATCTGTATGAAATTTTCCACAATTTTCTGGTTCGCAGGAAAATCGCAGTTCTTTTCATTGCTGTTCCCTGTAAAGAATCCGCCTTCGTTTTTTAAAATCAGCGACGTTTCGGGAGTTTCAACGATAATTTTTTCAATTTCCTTGTCATTTTCTGGATTTAAAAAAGAAGTTTCGTAGGTTTTTATGAAATTCTGTTTTTTTTCAATTAAAAAACTTAGCGGAAAAAGAAATACCAGAAATATTGTAAAAAAAATAAGTATTTTATCTTTCATCTTGTTTCCTCAGCATTTTAAGTCTGTTCAGATTGAATAAAATTCCTGCCAAGACAATAACAGCCGGAACAAAAATGAACATACAGCACAAAGTTTTGTTCTTTGCAGAAAGGAATAATTCTGCGCTGTATGTTTTAAAGAGGCCGGTATTGCTTAGCAGCGTTGAATGTTCGTGTATTTCAGCAAGATTTTCTTCTCCGTTCAGTTTTAAAATCTGGTTCACAAGAAAATCAAGGTTCCTGTAATCGCCGGTTTCTCCGCCGGTATATCCAAGCATAAGGCTGTTTACAAAATACTGGTCGGGCACAAGAACCAGTTTTCTGTCTTTTGAGGCGAGCGCGGCAATCCTGGTGCTTTTTTCCTGGTCGTATTTTTTTTCTTTTATGACAAACGGATTTGTTTCAAAAAGTTTTTCCTTGCTTAGGCTGTCCGGTTCTATTGTCCAGGAAAGAGGACTTGTAAAAAGCAGAGGCTCAGTGTCTTCTGTCTGAACAAGTTCTGCCGGCCAGTATTCTGTAATTCCCTGGGGAGCATTTTTTTGCGGCATAATATTTATCCACATAGGATAGTTTATCTGCTGGCTATAAACGGATGACGCTGGAGTTCCGTCTTCATTCTGATTGCTTTGCATAAGAATTCTTGCGCATGAAATATCCGCCATAAGGTTTTCTGAAAAACTGAAGCCTAGATTATCAAGCATTCTTATTAGATTCTGATTTTCAGGTTTTGTTATGTACCATGAATTTTCAATATCCGCATTGTAAGGTGAGACCGCAAAAAAGACGGAATTGCCTTTTTCAATATATGAATAAATTTCTTCACACTGTTTTTCTGTTATTTTATCTGAGCCGAAAACCGCGAGCACCGGATTTTTTTCAAGCTGCTCCTTGATATTTTCATCAAGATTGACAGCATTCACTTCAATTCCGTTGGAATTCAGCCATGGAATGACGTATCCGTAATCGGCAGAAAGATTCATTCCGTTTCCAGCAATAATGTTCACGCCGCGCTTTTTTTCTGAAAAAAGATTTATCAGTTTTGTGTCTATGTCGTACTCAAGTGTGTTTGTTGCAAGAATAAAAGGAATTGCCTCCGTCCTGTCCATGTATTCAAGAATAACCGCAGAATAAATATTCAGGTATTCAGTCTTATTGTTTCCGATTACCGGAATCTGCCGCGGAAAGATTCCATACTGTTCAATTTTTTTTGCATTTTCAGCTTTGTCCGTATTGTAAATTTTAAGGGAAATATTCTTGTGCTCAGAATATTCTTTAAGAATCTCCCGGATATTTTTTGCTTCGGGATAATAATTCAAAAGGCTTCTGCTTTGAAAAAGCGAGATTTCAACAGTTTCGGCCGCCTCTTCTGTGAGTTTTTTTGAATATTTTGAAATTGAATATTTATTTCCTTTTGTAAAATCAAACCGCGCGTAAAATCGTGACGAGTCAAGAAGCAAAAAAAGCGAGCAAAGCAAAACAAGAAATGCGCGTTTTTTTTCTTTTTCTGAAAATATTTTTCCGTTGTTTTTCTCAGAAACCAGGACTGACAAAAAAACAAGGAGCGCGGAAACATCTGAAAAATAAATCAAATCCCTTGTGTCAATGATTCCTTTTGCCGCCGCATCAAAATGACGGTAAAAACTGAACATTTTTATTATTTCAGCAAAAAAAACGCTGTTTCCTGCAAAAACAGAAAATAAACTTATTCCATTAAAAACTGAAAGGGCAAAAATTGAAATTATTGCTGAAACAGCCTTTGCTCTGCATAGCTGGGAAAAGAAAACGCACAGGGCTGAAGAAACCGCGCCGTAAAAAAAAGTCATCAGAAATCCTGAGAAAACTTGCCCGATTTCAATATTTCCGAACAGATTTACGCATAACGGAACTAGAAATTGAGGAAGAAGGATTACAGAAAACTGAACAAAAAGGGAAATCCAGCCTGCAATGATTTTTTTTGCTGTGCAAAGCGGAATTATTTCATCATAAGAAGAGATGTTTTCATTCAATTTTAAAAGCGGAACTATGATTGCAGAAATCAGTGGAATCGCATTAAAAAAATAATGAAAATCCGTTGTGCCGTTTCCGCCGAAAAATTTCTGAACAAAGAAGAATTGTCCCGAAACAAAAATATTAAAAATCAGCGCAGAAATATAAAAAAAAACGCCTGTAAAAATATTATAAAGTTTATATTTAATATAATTTTTCATCAGATTCTTTTCCTGTTGCTTTTAAGAACGCTTTTTCAATGTTTTCAGAGCCGGTTTTTTCAAGAATTTCTTTTTCCGTTCCTTCCATGGCAATTGCGCCGTTATGCAGAATATAGATTTTTGTGCAAAGCGCTTCGACTTCCTGCATAAGGTGTGTGGAAATCAAGACTGTCCTGGTCTCTGCGATTTTTTTTATAAGTTTTCGCATTTGAATTATTTGCGCCGGATCCAGTCCGTTCACAGGTTCATCAAGAACAATGTTTTCAGGGGAATGAATCAACGCCTGCGCAAACCCAAGCCGTTCACGGAATCCTTTTGAAAGCGTCCCGATTTTTTTTGAAAGAACCTCCGAAAGTCCGCAAAGAAAAATCGTCTTTTCAAAATCTTCGTCCGAAACTGAAAACTGCATCTTTACAAGGCGAAGGTATTCTTCAACTTTTAGCCTTTCAGGAAAAATTATCTGTTCCGGAACATATCCGGTAAGCTTTTTTGCCTTTTCAATGTCTTCCTCGATGTTGAATTTTACGCCGTTTTCATCTTGCATCAGAATTTTCCCGGATGTTGCAAAATGGTTTCCGGTTATTGCCTTTATGATTGTTGTTTTTCCAGCTCCATTAAGTCCCAAAAGCCCGGTAATCTGCCCTTTTTCGGCTTTTAGGCATATATTTTTAACCGCAAAGAGATTTTTTTCATAGCTTTTTGAAAAATTTATTAGTTCAATCATCTTTAGTCTTCATAAGGAATTTCATAGTGCGCACGGTCGCGGGAAAGTTCTGCCTGCGGATATATTTCCTGCGCCTGCGCAAGAAGTTTTTCCAGCTCCCTGTCCGTGTATCTAGGACTATAGTGAATCAGCGCCATCCTTTTTGATTTTGAATCCCTAGCAATCCTGGCAGCCTGGCTTGCCGTCATGTGTTTTTTTTCTTTTGCCTGGTCTATGAGCTCATCTTCGAACATTCCTTCGCAAATCAAAAGGTCTGAGTCTTTTACTTCTTCAGCGATTGACTCTTTGTACAGAGTGTCTGTAACAAAACTGAATTTACGGCCTTTCCGCGGTTTTCCCATGACATCAGACGGATGAACGGTTTTACCGTCTTCAGTAATGACATCCTGGCCTTTCTGAAGTTTTCCCCAGAGCGGTCCGGCAGGAATTCCAAAGGAGGCGGCTTTTTCCGGATTGAATATTCCAGGTCGGCTCTCTTCTTCCAGAGTGTAACCTACGCAAGTTTTTGTGTGGTCAAGCGGAAATGCCCTTATTAAAAAACCGTCGCCTTTGTGGACTTCGCAAGGCGCTGCAATTTCTTTTACGATAATGGGGTAATTTATATACATATCAAGCACTTTCCGGCTGGATTCAATATATTCGGCAATTTTCGGCGGTCCGTAAATATAAAGCGGCTCTGTCCTGTCTACCTGCGCTGAAAGCATAAGAATTCCCGGAAGTCCGGTAACGTGGTCTGCGTGCGTGTGAGAAACAAAAATCGCGCTGATTTTTTTCCATTTTAAATTAAGACGCCTTAACGAAACCTGAGTTCCCTCGCCTCCGTCAAAAAGAAAAAGGTCTCCGTCCCGCCTGAGCAGCACAGATGTAAGATGTCGATAAGGTAACGGCATCATTCCGCCACAACCTAAAACAAAAGCTTCCATATTCATAGTAAAATGATTCTAATGGAAATTCTTTTTTGTTTCTATACAAAGCGTTTTTTTTGTCAGCAAGGGATTTCGCAGAGCCTGATTAGTTTTATGCCTTATCTTCCGCGAATTTTCTTGAGTATTTTTTTGTGCCAGAAAGCCCTTGCTTTTTCAGCGGCAGAATACGGTTTATACAAAATGCTTGCCGGAATGTCAAAAGTTCCAGGCCTGTGGATATTTTTTCCGCCGAAACCGGTCTTGAACATATAAAGTCCATGCATCGGATGGTTCGGCGCGTCGGTTGGCGGCATTCCGTACATATCGTAATATTCGCTTCCGTAAAATTTTGCGTCTTTTATCGCAGTCCACTGAAGCAGAAAATTCGGCATTAAATTTCTTTTTTTATTGGACGAACATCCGTAAAGATAAATGCTTTCTGTTTTGCTGAACAAAGTAATGATTGCGCCTAAATAATCTTCTTCATGCTTTGCAATGTAAAGGCTGATTAAAGGAACATCTTTTCCGGCGTTTATTTCGTCCGAACTTTTTTTCAGAAGATCTTCATAATATTTTTTTGAATGAATCGAGATTCCGTCGCGTTCCGCCGTGATTTTGTACAAATCATAAAAAATATCAAGATATTTTGAAAATTCCGGGTTTTCGCCGGTTATTTTAAGAATCTCAACACCTTTTCTTTCGCTTAGGTTTATGTTGTAGCGCCATTTTGGCTTCATTTTAGAAAGAATTTCGTTTTCTTCCGGCAACAAATTTATCTGTGTTGAATCCGGCGGCTGAATGTCGACTTTGTTTTTTTTAATTTTCAGCCTGTCTGCAAAAGAAACCACACGCACGCCACGATTAAACTCGTCGCGCTCTTCCGGGGAAAGAAATTCCACCGAAGGGTCAAAGCGCAGGCAGAGCAAGTTTTTTGGGAGCATTTTTTTCAATGCATCCGCAATGTCGGAAAGCATATTGCAGAATTCAATTGTCTGTTCGCCCGCGGAAACATTGCAGAACGGAAGCGATGGGAAAAGCGGAATATATGCGATTGTAAAACGAAGGAAGCCTTTTCCAAATTCTCTGGTCAAAACAGAAACTTCCGTTGTTTTTGCTGAAAGTTCATGTTTTAGCGGCTCATCAGGAGAAAGCTCAATCTGGTACCGTTCATTCTTCCAGCCGTGGGAAGCTTTAAAATCCGCCCAGAACGGAGTCTGCTGAAAATGACCGGAATTTGTAAAATTCGTTTTTTCAATTTTTTGTATTGCAACGGAAAACACGTTAGTTTACTCCGCCATTTTCAGTAAATTCGGTAAAAATAACCTTTCCGTCCGCCATAAGCTTCTTTCCGCCGATTTCAACGTTCTTATTAACGACATTTATTGCTATCTGGAAGAAAGTGTCCGCCGAAATCTCAGAAGGTTTTTCAGCATTTGCGTCGTCGCCTTCAAGTATAACTTTTGTTCCTGGAGCAGCCCATGGCGCGGTTATTGGCTCAACGCAATCTTTTCCGTCCGCATCCTTGTAGTCGGCGGCAAGAAGCATTCCCCGGCTTTCTATTCCGCGCATTTTTCTTGGAGCAAGATTATCCGCGATTATAACGTGCTTTCCCAAAAGCTCAGATTCCTTCAGGTAAGGAACAAGTCCTGACTGAATAACGCGGTCTGTTCCGCTTCCGTCGTCAAGGTGTTCAATATAAAGCTTGTCGGAGTCTGGATTCCGCTCTACGGAAACAATTTTCGCTACTTTAAGCTGTATGTTTTTTGCAAAGAACTCAGGCTGTTTTTCCGCCGGAAGAACTTCAGGCTCAGTTTTCTTCTCCTGTTTCTTCTGTTTTTTTTCTGCCTTGCCGCCTTCTTTTCTTTCTGTTTGAGAGCCGGCGAATTTAGCGCGGAATGCAAGCATTGTCTTTTGATCCATCGGAGTAAAGTACACCGCAGTCTCGCCTATTTCAGAAAGTCCTGTTGTGCTTCCCAAATCACTCCAGTCAAGACCTTCGGTTGTTTCCTTTCCAATTTGAGATTCCCGTATTGATTTTCCAAAATATCCCATGACTTGCTGTGTGTACTGCGGCATATACGGATTCATCATTATCATAAGGTCTTTTATGATGTAACAAAGGTTGAACAGAAGGCTTTCCGCTTTTTCCGGTTCGGTTGTCCTTGTTTTCCAAGGCTCTGCGGCCTGGAATTTTTTGTTGCAAAGGTCGGCGATTTCAAACATCGAGCGGAATGCGTCTTTTAGGTTCGCCCACTCAAGGTTTTCCGTGGCTTTTGCCTCAAGTTTTTTTACTTCTGACCAAAGCTCTTCATCTACAGGGGCTGAAGGAATTTTTCCGCCGTAATATCTTGTTACAAAAAGCAATGTCCGGTTTACAAGATTTCCCAGATTTCCAATAAGCTCGCTGTTCATTTTTTCCTGGAAATCCTTCCACGTGAACTGGAAGTCCTGCTTTTCAGGCCGGTTGTAGAAAATATAGAAACGCCATGCGTCCGCCGGAATTCCTGATTCAATGGCGTCCGTTCCAAAAACACCGATTCCGCGCGACTTGCTGAATTTTCCGTCTTCATAATTAAGGTATTCCGTGGAGCTCATGTGGTAAAGTTTTGTCCAGTCGTGTCCAGAGCCAAGCAATGTGCATGGGAAAATTACTGTGTGGAAAGGAATATTGTCCTTGCCTATAAACTGGAACAAGTCAACGTGTTCCTTGTTTTTTCCTTCTTCACTTTCAGAAGGAAGCCACCAGGATTTCCAGTCAAAAGATTTTTTTCCGGCTTTTATAAGCTCATTTGCAAGCTGCTTTGTGATTGACATGTATCCGATAGGCGCATTGAACCATACGTAAAAGACTTTGTTTTCGTAGCCTTTTTTAGGAACAGGAATTCCCCATTTTAAATCCCGGGTTATCGCGCGTTCGTTCAATCCGTCGCGAATCCATGCTTTTGTAATATTTACGGCATTGTCAGCCCATTTTCCTTCAACAGAAACTTTTTTCATCCATTCATCAAGTTTTCCGCTGATTTTAGGAAGGTTTATATAAAGATGTTTTGTTTCTTTTACTTCCGGAGTGCTGGCACAAGTTGAACATCGTGGCTGCTTTAATTCCGTCGGGTCAAGAAGAGAGCCGCATTTGTCGCACTGGTCTCCGCGGGCATCCTCGTAGCCGCATTTAGGGCAGATGCCGTGCACGAATCTGTCCGCAAGGAACATATTGCAGTGATTGCAGAAAAGCTGGTTGTTCGTGTGTTCTGTAATCAAGCCGTTCTTATCAAGGTCGTTGAACAAATCCTGAGTGATTTCTGTGCATTCGTCATTTGAAGTTCGGCCGAATTTATCAAAATTGATATGAAACCAGTCATAAATTTTTGTATGCTCGTTGTAATAATAATCGCAAAGTTCGCGCGGAGATTTTTTTTCTTCAAGTGCTTTTGTTTCTGTTGCGGTTCCGTATTCATCTGTGCCGCAGATATAAAGTGTGTCATAGCCCCTGTTTCTGCAAAAACGGGCAAAAACATCGCCTGAAAGCATCTGAATAAGGTTTCCGAGATGTGGAATATTGTTTACATAAGGTAAAGCGGATGTTATTAATCTTCTGTTCATAAAGATTATTATAAAGTTTTTTGCATAGTCTAGTCAAATATAAGAAAAATTTCCGGAAGCTCAAAAAGGCTCAGGACAAGCGGTTTATTTTTTCTTCTGGCTGAATATGCTGAAGTTTATGGTTTTTTCCATCTCCATTCCAGGCGTAAGCACAATATCCCAGAACATTGTGTTCGCAAAAGTCATTCCCGCCGGAATAAGTTCTCCTGTTGTGTATTCAGGTCTTTTGAAGACAATCGGATTAAAGGACATTCCGCATGATTCGTTCGGCTCAAAAACAAAGGTTATGTTGTTGTCAGTGTCCGTTACCCATATTCCTTCAACATCGCTAAGTTTTCCAGAATCGTTCAGCTCATAGGATGAGGTCTTTGTGTTGATTTCCTGCCTTTTTCCGTTCGTCACAATGTCAAGGCTGAAGGCATTGAAGTCTTTCGCATTGAAATTTGTCTGCGCAAAGCTTGATTCAACTGCAAATTTCGCCTTTAAAAGCTCGTCGCTTTCATTTTTCAAGATATATTGAATCATCATTCCGCTGGAATAGCAGACATATTTTTTCTTCAGCGAGATTTTCTGCCTGTTCTGAAATTTTGCCTCAGCGACAAGCTTTACTTCCTTGCGCTGGGAAGAAAAATCCAGTTCGGAATAGATATATTTTGAAAAAATTCCGTTTCCCGACGGTTTGTTCTGAATATATGCGTTAAATTCGTCTTCGCTGAAAATATGGTCGATAAAAAGTCCGCGCTCATAGTTGTCGTCATAACCTTCAAATTCTTTTACGCAGTTCAAGTTGTCCGCAAAATTGCCGGAATTCTGAAGGACGTCCAGTTCACGGATCGCTCCGCCGCCAAGACTTATGACTGCAAAATATTTGTTCATGCGGCATATATATTCGTTCAGTCCATCTCCGGTGTAATCGTAGGAAACAAAGGTTTCCTTGAATTCTCCGCACTGCCGGGCTATTTTTTCCGCTTCAGTAAGTTTTTTGTATGCCTGCTGACGATATGTCGCGCTTACAAACGCGCCTTTTGAAGTGCATATAAAGCCGTCTCCGTTCTGGGCTTCCCAAAGTTTTTCGCGCGCAGAAGTCTTCCGTAGTTTGTCGCCATGGCTCTGGTTTACGAGCATGCTTACATAAAGCATCCTGTCGTAAAGAGCGCGGCTCTGCGGATAAATCTGAAAAAAATCATAAATCGAAACAGGATAATGCCGGTCGGCTTTTACAGCGCGGTATGGCTCGATTCCCCACTGCCCGACTTCCCTGCTCATTCCGGAGGCAATGTAGACAGGTATTCTAAGCTTTGCTTCCTTTACCAGCGTAATTGGAGTCGCAAAATCAAAAAAATCTTTTTTTTCGCTGATTTCCCTATATAGTTTTTCAAGATATCCGCTTCTTAAAAGACTTTGAAATTCTTCATGCGTAAACTGGATATTCAGACCTTTTACACATTCTTTAAGCGGCTTCGGCGAATTTTTTGATGATTTTGCAATTTTTTTAGAAATAAGGTTCAGGTAATCCCTTGGGTCATCCTGAATCTCCGGTTTAAATTCCTGGTACAATGGCAGGATAGAAATAGTCTTTCCCTTGTCAGACATTATAAGGGGAACAAACTTCTGTTTTTCATCAGGAATTAAAGAGTCATCAAGAAGAACATAGTCCATTCCGCAGTTGTAAAAGCATGACACAAGCGAATAATCCCAAATGCTTGCGCACAGAGTTATTCCGCGCGGTCTTTTTCCTGTTACCGAACGCAGCGTTGAAGTAAGGAATTCAATCTGGCCGGTTCTGTCCATGGGAAAAAGCAGAGGAAAAGCCGGATCATAGTAACCGCCTCCAAGAATTTCAATCTGCCTTCTTGAAATTAGTTCCCTGAGAATTTCAATAAATTCCGGATATTCTTTCTGCAGAAAATCAATCTGTACACCGTTAAAAGCAAAAGACATACGGAATTCTGGATGAGAATAAAGGAATTTTGCCGCAGGTTTATATACGTTTTCATAGTCCTTTTCAAAAATTTCTTTTTGTTCCGGACCTATGCGTGAGGATTTTAAACTGTAGCAAATGTGAACCTGACTCATTGACTTTTATATTTTTGCCTATTAATGAATTTTGTTCAACATTTTATAGCACGATTTCCATATTTTAAACCCATTTTTTTCTGAAAAAGACAAAGTTTCTGTTTTTCCAAACGAGCCGCAGCTTGTAAGAGGCTGCTCCGTGTTGCTGCACATTATAATTTCCGTTTTATCTACAGGAACAAGTTTTATAAGGTTTTTAGGACAGAAAGAAACGCACTTACCGCATCCGTTGCAGAGTCCGTTTATTACCGCTGTTCCATTTTTTATATAAATCGCTTCCTGCGGGCATATTTTCATGCAGTCCCCCAAGCCAATGCAGGAAAAACGGCAGTCGTTCAATGAACCGCAGGCAGAATTTATTATTGCGCAGGATTGAGCTTTTTTTGCGGAAAGCGTGATGCTCTTTCGGAATGTCTTATTGCAGCTGCATAAGACTACTGCGCGCTCAGTTATCTCGCATTTCTGCTCAGGCTCATAAAGTTTTTTAAATTTATGTTCAGTCTCGGAAACAAGCATTTCATCTTTTATGTTTGACTGTTTTTTTACGGCAGGAACAAAAAAAATCGCAAGGAACACAATAATAAGGGAAACTGAAATCAATATTGCGGAAAGCAAAAGAATTTTTAATATCATGGAAGAATCCTCTGGTTTAGCCATGAAACATTTCCAACTGCCAGCACTGTAACGATTATGGCGATTGAAACAAGCACAAGGCTTTTTTTGTTGCCGTGAACTTGAAACGTTCCGACTATGTCAATTCTTTTTTTTACGGAATAAAGCAGAGGAATAAGAATTAAAAAAGAAATGAAACTGCAGCAAGTGATAAGCGCCACGTCTGCAATATTAAGACTTTCGTTTAGGGCAAGCAAGACAATCAGAAAGGAAAGGCTGAAGTCCGAAGCTGTCTTTTTTGTGACAATACGAATCAATGTTTCTATGACAACCGAGACAACAAAGAAAATAAGCAGCGCCATAAACGGATAAAGTTCTGCAAGATTCAAAGGCAAAAGAAAATATTTAAGCACAAGCCATGCAAGGACAGAAGTGCTTAAGATGTTTGTAAGGATTTTTATGACCGGCAAAGCCAGCTCATGGATTGAATCGCAGATTATTGTCGCGGAATTTAATCCTACACCGTAAAGGATTACCGCTGAAGAAAAGAAAATGTAATAGAAAGCCGTAAAAAACACTTTAGTTACCTGCCTTTTTTACAATTTGAAGTTTTTTTTCTATGCACAGATAAAGTGAAAGAAGAAGCGCGTTTAAAACCAGAGAGCCGGGAATCGTGGCAAAAAAAGTTGCGAAAGAAATTCTGCTCTCTGAAAAAATGACCGCTTCAAAATGTCCGCCGGCAGCCGGAAGAGTTATTGTGCCAAAGCCAATAATATCCCGCAGCAATGAAACAAACAGAATGTATGACGCAAAACCCAGGGCAACAGGCATATTTTTGGAAAGAGATTCCTTTAGCGTCATATTGCTGTCTTCCAGCAGAAAAACTGTCGTGAATGTTGAAATAGACGGAAGAAAAATAACGAAGCTAAGCTGCAGCGCGATTACCGGCATAATCTGAACCAGAATCTGCTTGAAAAATACCGTAAAGAATATCACAAAGCTCAGGATAAGAACCTGCTCAATTTTTTCAAGATTCATTTTTTTGAGCAGGCTTTTCAGCAGAAGTCCGAAAAGCATAAGGCAAATCAGTTCTATGGCAATCACTATGCCGCATACAAATCTTCCAGGCGCAACTATCACAATGGCACAAGTCGCCGCCATATAAATTGAAATCGCTTTTCGCGTCATTTTCTGCCCCCTGCTTTTTCCGCAGTTTCAATCACGGAAGGAATTCTTTCAGTCCAATAGGAAATGCTTGAATCCGCATATTTTTCTTCCAAAAGTTTTTTCACTCTTCCCTGAACAGCGGCATATCCTTCAAACCTGACTCCCCTGTTGCTGTATATAAAAACCGCCGGCATGTGTCCGTACAGAGTTGCAATTCTGATTATAAGAACACAATTCTTTTCCGCCGACTCGGTGCTTCTTAATTCAAAAAGCCCCGCGCTTGTTGAAAACGCGGAATCAAGCGGAATGCTGTCTCCAACCTTCCATACGCCTGGCTCGTTTTCGTCAAGAACATTCTGAACCGCATTCTTTAGTCCCGAAGTCCATTTTTTTTCAGAAAGTTTTATCATTCCGGTCAGGACCGCTATAAAAAAGACAATAATTCCAATAAAACAGCCGAAAATGCGCCAGAATTTTTTCTGATTTTCTTTATTCATAGAACGCTCCGTTTAAAGTTGCTTCAGCTCTTCCGCTTCAACTTTCCTGAAATTCTCAAGTTTTTTCTTTAAGAAGATTCTGTTTCTTCTGTTTTCCCATTGCTGTATTACAATTGAAAAAATATTTGAAATAAGCACTGTAAATATAAGCCCGCACGGCGAAGTTCCCGGTCCTGCTATAAAAAACGCTGTTACTCCCGATAAAATTCCGTAGATTATTTTTCCAGTCGTTGAAATTGGAATTGTTCCATACCAGGATAAAACAAAAACCGCGAAAAAAATCGTTCCGCCGGTAAGAAGCGCAAGCAGGATGTCTCCCTGAAAGGCGACTCCGTTGCAGATTACAGGAGAAACAAAACGCACAAGCGCAAGGTATACGACAAGGAAAAATCCTGGAATAACACATTTTATAAGATTTCCGGCAAAAAGAATCACGGAAGAAACTAGAGTTATAAAATTAAACCTGAAAGCCGGAATAATCGACTGGTTATCCCAGAACAAAGATACGTAACCGTTTGGAATTGAAACTTTAAAAAGTCTGAAAATCGAGCCGTTCAGCGCATCCGTTATTTCAGTATCAAATGCATACTGAACGATTGTGCCGTTTTCAATAAGCGTCTGGGAAGGATTCCTCATGGAAAGAATATCCATGTTCACAATGTATGACGGAAAGAGCCTTGCTCCGATTATCCACAGGACAACGACGGTAAAGACAGCGGGATTTACCCAGGCATAGGAAAATCCGCCGAAAAAGTGCTTTACGACAAGAATTATAAAAAAAGTCGCAATAAGAACCGTTACAGGAGAATACGAAGACGGAATAAGAAGCCCTGTAATCATCCCGTGCGCGGTGCTGACGATAAATGAAAATTCATCGTCTGCCTCATTATGGAAAAATTTATGGCTGAAAAAATCCGCGGACAAAGAGCCTGCCACCGCCGCAACCACAATCAAAATGGAACTGTAGCTTTTAGATATAAAAAGCAGGACAATCTGAGCCATAAGCAGCGCAATCATTTTTGTAGCTTCCATGGCGACTGAGTCGGTCACATATTTAAATGGTCTTATAAGAACCTTTCTTGGTGTGTTTTCATTGTTTTTCATCATCAGTTCCTTTTTGTTTTTTTGCCTGTGCGAATTCGTGTATCCTCTGGCTTAAAGGCAGCCTTGAAGGACAGACTGAATTGCAAAGTCCGCAGTCCGAGCAAAAATCCGCCGAAGCAAGATAATCTGCGGAAGCATTCATTCCGTTGCGTATATACCTGTAAATAATGTCAGGAGACAATTTGTTCGGACATACCCGCCTGCAGTTTCCGCAGCGGATGCACACAGTCTGCCTTTGATCAGGGCACTGCATCTTTGGAATAAATGTCACAGACTTTACATATTTTGTTACCGGAGCATCAAGAGTTCCCGCTGAAACTCCGGAAATCATTCCGTTTACGATAATTCCTTCCGGATTTTTCAAAAAACCGCCGCACTGCTCTGCAAGCATTCTGAACGTAGTTCCGACCGGAACTTTAAGAATTCCGCTGGCAGGAATGCACGCGCCGTTTACGTGAACAAATCTGCTGATTGCAGGTGTATTGAATTTTATGCAGTGCTGAAGCTCCAGAACTGTAGTCGCATCAACAAAAAGGTCGTACTTAGTGATTTTGTTGAACGGCTGCCCTTTTGATTTTCTGCGTATTTCCGTACATATATTTTTTTTATAGGTTGAAGGATAATCCCTTGAATTAAGCTTAAGAAAAAAAGTAGGAATATCAAAAGGATTGAAAATTTCCGGCTTTTCAAAATTATTGTCCGTAACAAGTATTACGCCGTCCGCATCGAGCGCTTTTATAAGAATTCTTATTCCTTCGTTTATCTTATCCTGATACAGGTTTGAAAGAATTCCGTCTATCATCCGCGACGGATCGTCATCAAAAAGCCTTACTATAACAAGGCGGTTTTTGTGGCCGCGGATTTTTTCAAGGTTTTCCGCAAGGTATTCTGGTCTGTCAGTTACAAAAGTGTTCAGGATTCCTTTTTTAGCGATGTCCAGAATTATTTCGCTCTGTGTTAAATTCTTTACATCTGTTTCAGGATTTTTTTTACCAAGATATTTAAAGCTTCCCTGAAGACGTATCTTTACAGTCTCAATATTTTTTCCGCATGGAGAAGGATTCAGAAGAATTTCTTCAACCGTTCCGGGAACAGATGAATAAACCAGATGGGGAAAAAGACATTCTTTGTCTTCGTATTTGGCAAGGAGCTGCCCTTCTTCCACGTGTTCGCCTGGCTTTACAAGGCATTTTCCGTCAATCTCAGAATCTTGATTAAGCGGAATATAAACCTCTTTTGGAATAAATCCGTTTACAGTTTTTTTATATGAATTCTTTTTTATGGCATTAAGTTTTGGAAAAATCATTTCGGCTCCCATTTTTTTGCAGTCAAATAAAAACTCAGCGGAACAAAGAATGCAATTGCCAGAAGTATCATCATGGCTAAAGAAATATTCTGAAATTCGGAGGAAACATATCCAAATCTGGCGTTTTCTCCCTGTCCGGCAATCATTTTTTCCAGAGCGGGATAATCTAAATCTTCAATATCCCGCAAGGCATTCTTCTTGAATTCTTCATTGAAAGAGATTGTATTCACAGATTCCTGTATAAATCCATCCTTTTTTTGAAAATTCTTAAAAACAACCGGCTCGGCTGTATTTTTTCTGCTTTTTACATTGATTGAACGATACGGAAATGTCAAGGCTTCCCACTTCCATTCAAAAAAATCGTTCAGTCCGGGCAGGGCTGAAACCGGCGCCTTGCATGAAGGAAGCATCGCTCCGGAAGATTTTCCGCCGCCAAAGACCGCGCTTAAGTTCGAGGAAAAAAGTGTTCCTGCGAAAATCACAAGGACTGCCAGCGGACACAACCCTAAAATCTTTCTGCCTTTTTCTGTTAAAATTCTTATAGAAAACGCCGTCCTGATTTTTACAGGCCTGAATGAATACCTGGATTCATTTTTTTCGCGGATATTTTTATAAAGAAAAAATAGTGAAAGTTCAGAAACGCACATGAGCACAAAAAAGAAGCCTGCCTGAATTTTTGTAAAAACCATGCACATAAAACTTGTGGCAAGAATTGCAGTAAGCATCGTGCTTTTTAACAGCCTTTTTGCGGAATTCTTTCTGCCCCAGAATCTTAGAAAAAAGAAAACAAAAAGCTCGAAAAGGCACAATCCCGCCGCCACTGAACAGAAAGGCATGAAAAATGAAAAAAGAACCGGATAGGCAAAGGACAGTCCGCACAAAATCCTGTTTTCTGAAAAAAATGCAAGCAGAACAGAAAAGATGATTACAACAGCAATAGAAATAAAAGGAAATCCGCCTTCCGCATTCATACCCGCAGAATATCCGTTTTCAGAGATTTCTTTTACGGCCGCGGCGGCTTCCTTGAGGTTTTTCTCAGGAACGTAAAAAACATTATTTTTTTCCGATTTATCAAAAAAGAAGCCTGTCCGGTCTTTAAGGTAAGTTGATTTTTCCAGCCTGGATTTTGCAAGCGCGGCTTCGGGAGAATTTTCCGGCAAATTCAACGGAATCTTCTGGTTTGCTCTTGAGATTACATTCGTGCAGCCGTTTTTTGAAAGTATGTTCAGAGCATTTTCCTCGGGAAGGTCTTTTGAGACAAAAACCACTTCGTAGCCGCTGAAAAAACTTGAAACAGGAACAACCCTGCAGCATTTCATAAAAAAAACAGAGAAAAAAATTATAGATAACGGAATTATATACTTTTTTAAAACAGGCATAATATTTTGTTACAGGAATGAATATGCAAGACCTATGAAGAAACCCAAAATACAGCCGAGCGTAACTTCCAGCGGCGTGTGTCCGTTTACTTCCTTGATTGACTTGTACTCAATCAGTTTTTTTTCATCAAGCTGCTTTCCTATTTCATTTATTTTTTTCGCCTGGATTCCGCTTGAACGCCGTACACCTACGGCATCCCTTACAGTCACCATCAGAAAGCAGAGCGAAAGGATAAAAATATCGGAGGCAATGCCGTTTCTTATTCCTATTGTTGTGCAAAGCGACGCAACAAGTGCTGAATGACTGGATGGCAAGCCTCCTGTTTTCCAGATAAGGCTTTCCGCAAGTTCGTATAAACTGTGAATTTTTCCATATAGTATTGAAATCACAGTCTTTAAAAACTGCGCGCAGAACCAGCTTGAAATGCTTGCAAGCAAGACCGGATTCGTCAATAAGTTTTTTATTTCCTCACTCAAATCATTCAGCATATTCTTCATTTTATCATTAGAATTCTAATTTTACTAGTAGATAAAAGTTTTTATAAATATTTTTTTGCGGATTTTTATGCGCAGAAAATTTGAACCTCTGCATTTCAGGCAGTTGTTTTTCCCCGGCTTAGACATTTTTCGGTAAGGAACGGCGCTCTTAAAGCACTGCGCCATGCTTGCCTCATGTTTCATTCATTCATATAATTAAAAAATGGATTTCAGGGAATTTACCGCCGGTGCTGATGACGACAACCGCAGGCTTGACAGAATCATACGAAAAATTTCAGGAAAGGAAAATCTTTCCGGGCTGTACAAGGCAATCAGAAAAGGACTTGTGAAATTAAACGGAAAAAAAACGGATGTCTCGGAGCACGTTTTTAAGGGGGACAAAATAAAAGTTCCTGAGTTCCTGCTTCAGGACGAAAGTTCTGAAAATAAGAAGTCTTGCTCCGTCTGTGCAAAAAAAACGGATTTTCAGGTTGTTTTTCAGAACGAAGATTTGCTTGTGATAAACAAACCTTATGATGTTCCTGTGCATGGAAGCGCAGATTCACTTGAAAAATCCGCAGTTGAATTCTACCGGGAAAAATTTCCTGAAAAAAAATCGATTTCGTTTGCGCCAGGTCCGCTCCACCGCCTGGACAGAAAAACAACAGGACTTCTTGCTTTTTCAATGAGCCTTGCGGGAGCAAGATGGTTTTCCGAAAATATTGCAAGCCATTCAATAAAAAAAGTTTATTCTGCGGTTTTTCAGGGGAAAATTACGGAAGCGCAAAAATGGACTGATTTTATTTCAAAGGAATATTCTGAAGAAAGTTCTTTTCAAACCGTAAAAGTCGCCGGAACTCAGCTGTCTGAAAAATATGCCGTTGCGGAAACAGAAATTTTTCCGCTTAGACACTTTGAATACAAGGGAATTCCCTGCACTATTGCTGATATTGAAATAAAAACTGGCAGAACCCACCAGATACGCGCTCAGGCCGCCTTTCATGGTTTTCCGCTTCTGGGAGACACTGCTTACGGCGGAACTGAAATAACGGCCGGACAGGATTTTTTTCTTCACGCAAAGACTCTTTTCTTTCCAGAGAACAGACTTCCGGGGCTTCCGCGGAAACTTGATGCAAAACCGCCTTTTGCATTTGAAAAATTTTGCAAAACTTACCTGTTGAATATATAATCAAACTATGGGAAATATTTTTGAAGACATCGCCAGCACTTTTAAACCATGCGCTGTTTTTGCTCTTGTAGGAGAAAGCGGAACAGGAAAAAGTTTCCGCGCAAAACTAATCGCTGAAAAATATGGAATCGACGCAATCATAGATGATGGTCTTTTGATTCAGAATGATAAAATTCTTGCCGGACATTCGGCGAAGCGGGAAAAAACTTATATGGGCGCAGTAAGGGTCGCGCTTTTTGATGACAAAGAACATCGCGACGAGGTTGCAAAGGCTTGGAAAAAGGCCAGGATTAAAAAACTCTTGATTCTTGGAACTTCTGAAAAAATGGTCATGAAAATCGCGACACGCCTGCAGCTTCCTCAGCCGCAAAAAATCATCCATATAGAAGAAATTGCAAGCCGCGAGGAAATTGAAAAAGCCATAAAGTCCAGACAGGTGGAAGGAAAGCATGTGATTCCAGTTCCATCGATTGAGATAAAACGGAATTATTCCCAGATCTTTTCAAATTCAATCAAAGTTTTCTTTCAAAGGAAGAATATTTTCAATAAAAACGATGGAAAACTTTTTGAAAAGTCAATTGTCCAGCCGGAATTTTCTAAAAAAGGAAGAATAGAAATTTCAGAGGCCGCCCTTACGCAGATGGTCATGCACTGCGTTTCTGAGTGCGAGCCTGCCGTACGCGTGAATAAAATGACAATAAAGACAAATTCCCGTGGATATAAAATAATAATTACAATCGATGTGCCGTTCGGAACCCAGCTTACCGGAAAAATACACAAGCTTCAAAAATATATAATTGACAAAATCGAAAGTTACACAGGAATTCTTATCGAGGAAGTCAGCATTGTTATTGACTGCATCAATTTTAACGGTGAAAACACGGTCAGCAAGGATTCATAGCCGCTCTTTCCGCCGCGTTGGAGCGCACTGAGCTCAAACAGCAGTCATTTTCCTGAAATGTGTCCGTAGTCTTTGCGGTCTTCGTCTGCTTTTGCCTTGACTTCTGCTTTTTTCTTCTGCCGGAAATTCCGATTTGTCCCAGGACTTCTTTCACCGCAAATTCAAGCTCTGTCCGCTGCGGATTCATCGGAAGCACAAAGTTCCTGCATTCCCGCCATGTGCGCAGATAAAGCTCGCCGTATGCGGATTTGTTTTCAATTTCTTTTTGCCAGTCGGTAAGGCTTCTTACAAAATCAGAAATAAGAAAAACAAGCTTTTCGCCAAGCCGGGCGTCCGGATTTTCGTTTATAAGGTTGTCGAGTTTCTGCATATTTTTCATATATGAAGCCTCGAATTTTTTGTCATCGTAAATCATTGCCGTAACAGCCGGCTGAAGCGCCATATACAAGTCTGTGTCCAGGGCTTCCGCGACAATTTCCGCGGCTCTTCCGCTGTTCAGGATTTTTAAAAGCTCTTCAGTCAGCCTGGAAGGGCTTACAGAAGCCAGAAGGCTTGCGCACTGCCGGATTCTTCTTCTGCATGCAAAACTCATTTTTGCGCCGGTTTTTGCTGAATATTTTATGGCGCGCAGCATTCTTACAGGGTCTTCCACAAAGATTCTGTCCAAAGGAATTACAGGCCTTAGGATTTTTTTCTTTATGTCTTTCATTCCGCCGACATAATCAATGACCTGTTCCAGAATCGGATCGTAATAAAGCGCGTTTATTGTAAAGTCCCGGCGCTGGACATCCTCGTCAATCGTTCCAAAGTTGTTTCCAACAGAGCCTTCGCAGATTGAGCGGAACGTGCTGACTTCAAAAATCTTAGTTCCAAAAATCACATGCACAATGCGGAACCGCTTTCCTATTATCCGGGAATTTCTGAAAATCCTTTTTATTTTTGAAGGAGTCGCGTCTGTGACAATATCAAAATCTTTAGGCGAACTGCCCACAATCAAATCGCGTACAGCTCCGCCGACAAGATATGCGTGAAAGCCAGAGTCTCTTAACCTGTCAATAATCTGTATGGCATCAAAATCAACCTTGCTTTTAGGAATGCCATGCTCTTCTTTTGTATATACGACAGCCTTTTTTACAGGCTTGCCGTTCTTATCAGTACCATAACGAAATAACACAATAGTCTGATATTATTACAGAGAAACATTTTTTTCAATCCAGTTGAAAATATCTGACAGAATTTCATCGCTGTTTTCTTCGTTCAGTATTTCATGGCGGTCTCCGTCATAAATTTTTGAGGAAACATTTTTTACACCATTTTTTCTGTATGCCTCAAGAAGCTTTTCGATTGATTTTCCGTAGTCTCCGACCGGGTCGTCGCTTCCGTAAACAGCAAGAACCGGCAGTTCCAGCGGAATTTTTCTGATATTCTTCGCTTTGTGGACTTTTGCAAGACCTGCCGCGACATCGCGGAAAAAACTTACCGTGGAGATTCCGCCGCACCATGAATCATTTCTGTACATCATTCTGTTTGCGGCATTCTTGCTAAGCCATGACAAGGAATCTTTTTCATCCTTAAAGCGGTCGTTATAAGAGCTGAACGCAATGTTCTGGCACAACCTGGATTTTCTGTTTTTTCCCATGACAAGGCAGGCAAGGTCCGCGAATAATTTTTCTGCGGCCAGACCTTTCATAGGTCCTCTTGTTCCGCTCAGAATGCATGCGGAAATTTTGTCTCCATGCTGCTCGATGAAATTCTGCGCGACGATTGACCCGAATGAATGTCCGAACAGGATTATCTTTTTGCCGGGATAATCCTTGTTAAGTTCGTCAATGATTTCACCAAGGTCGGATGTGACTTTTTCAAATCCGTTTTTGTCCGCTATTTTTCCAAACATTCCGGTTTTATTGGCTTCAGCATAGTAAGCGGTTTTTCCGTGTCCTCTATGGTCGTGGGCGCTGAATAAATATCCGCGCGCGGCAAATTCGCTTCCGACCCTGTCGTATCTTAGGGCATGCTCCTGCATTCCGTGGCTAAAAACAACTATGGCTTTAATGTTATCCTCATTTTCCGGAATCCATCTGTTCACTGATATTTCCGTTCCGTCAGACATTTTTTGCATAAATTTCTCTACCTGCATAAGAGTCCCGTCCTTTTTTATAATATGAAAATTTGTTATTATTTTCTAACTTATGGAAACTATTATAACAGATAAAATTGCATTTGGGGGAAATTGTTTGGCAAAAATCGGCGGAAAAAACATTTTTGTACCGTTTGCCATTCCCGGAGAAACGCTGAAAGTCGAAATCACCAGAGAAAAAAGAGACTACAGCTGTGCGGAAATCGCAGAAATCATAGAACCTTCACCTTTCAGGGTAAAACCAGCCTGCCCTTTGTACGGAAAATGCGGCGGATGCAACATGATGCACATAGAGCCTGAATTTCAAAAGAAGTTAAGAAAGCAAATCTTAATAGACTGCCTTGAACGCAACGGAATTACTGTGAATGAAGATTCTGTGGAAGTGATTTCAGGAAGCAGTTTTAACTACAGAAGCAGGTTTCAGCTGAACGACGGTGGATTTTGCGAAAGAAACTCAAACTGCATAATTCCTGTTGAAAATTGCCTGTGCGCCGTGCCTGAAATAAACAGATGGTTTTCAGAGACACCGTTTTCCGCGCGCCCGAAGGGCCGGTGCCATATTTTTGGCTCCAAGAATGTTTTTTCTTCGGAAGGTTCTGAAAGCGGGAAAGTTTTGTTTTCTGCGGAGGAAACAAAAGCTTCTGACAACTACACGCTGTTAAAGAAAAAAAACAAAAATATCCGCTGCGTAAAAAAAAGATATTCAGGAACAACAGTTTCTGAGGAAAATACCGTAAGAGTCAGAATTCTTGATAAAGAAATATCTTTTGACGTAAAGGGATTTTTTCAGTCAAACATTGAAGTCCTTGAAAAATCAATAGAAGCAGTCTGCGGCGGTCTTGCCGGAACTTCCGTGCTTGATATGTATGCAGGCTGCGGAACTTTCAGCGTTTTTCTTGCAGAGCACTTCAAGGATTTGACTCTTGTGGAGCACAACCGCGACGCGCTGGTTTTTGCGGAAAAAAATCTTATGGGAATAAAGCACCAGTCAATCGGACTGAGCGGCGCAAAATGGTCTGAATCAAATAAAAACGCGCTCTTTGACGCGGTTGTAATCGATCCGCCAAGAAGCGGCATGGAAAAAGAAGTCCTTGATTGGCTGTGCAGGTCCCAGGTTCCTCAGATACGTTCTGTTTCCTGCGACCCCGCGACTCATGCCAGGGATCTTTCTGCGCTGATAAAATCCGGCTATGTGCTGAAAAAACTTTATCTGCTTGATTTTTATCCGAACACAAGCCATATAGAAAGCCTTGCTGTCCTGGAAAAATAAACGGGGAACAGGATAAAATTCCCACGGCGCGCCAACAAAAACGAACAAAAGAGATAAAAAAAATGAAAAGATTAATAGTTTTTTCAATCTGCTTGATTTTCATGGTCATAAAAGTTTCCGCTTCAGGACAAAAAATTGAAAAACTCCAGAGGCTCAGCGCGGAAAACTCCAGCTGGACTTCCGTCACAGGCGGAAAGGCTCTTTGTGAGCCAAAAAAGACTTCCTACGGATTTGCAGTACTTACGGACGGAAAAATGATTTCCGCCTGCACGGATAAAGGAAAAAAACTTTGGGAGCGCGGAATTCCAGGCCGGCCGGAGCCGTTCCTTACTGTTTTTTCAAGTGATTTTCTGCTTACTGTAAGCGACAAAAAGAATCTTTCACTTATTAATCCCAGCGGACTTACGCTATGGACGGCAGAAGTTCCGTTTTCAGTCACAGAAGATCCGTTCATAGGCCGGGACTCAAGAATCATAGTGCGCGGAAAAAATATGATTGCCTGTTACGGAGTGAACGGAATACAAAAATGGATTTTAAAAACAAACGACCTTTCCAGCGAAAAACTGCTTGAGCTTAACGACGGTACAATCATCGCGCTTCTGGACGCCCTGAAAAATGGAAATACCGTGGGAATCAGATTTTCACCATTTGGAAACATAATTGAAGAAATCTCTTTTGCAGGAGCAATCCAGTCGGCATTTTCCTGTCCGGACGGAGTCCTGGTGACATTTAACGGCGGCGGAGCCGGAATGTGCCGCGTGATTGACGGAAAGACTTCCACAAAATGGACAATTCCCTATTCTGACAGAGCCTTCTCAAACACAAATGCTTCCGGCGGCTCAAAATTCATCGGGCTTCCCGGCCATAGGGCGGCGCTTGCAATCTGCGGCTCCGGAGCGGTAAAAACAAGATTTCTGGTTTTCAGCACTTTTGACGGAAGAGTTTCTGACTGGTTTAACGCCGACTGCGATTTTTCCGGCTCAACCTGTGTCTCAGAGGCGGACGGCGGCAATATTTTTATTTGCGATGAAAAAAAAGCTTTTGTCCACACAACCGAAGGCGATGTTTTATGGGGAGGGCTTCTCCCCCAAAAACCGGATATTTTCAGCAGCTGGAATTTCATCACATTTACAAAGGAAAACTATCTTGTTATATGCAGCAATTCCTGGGCGATGTCTGGCTTCAGGACACTTTACAGAATCCAGAAAAAAAACAAGGAAAGGCCGCAAAAGCCGTCTTACCGCAATTTTTTCAAGAACAATTCAAAAAGTCTGGAAACAATAGATTTTTCAGACAGAATTCCATCTCATTATATAGGAACGGATAGAATAAAAATCCTAAAAAAAGGAAATTACGGAGAAAAGGAAACAGATTTTATTTCCGCGCTGATTTCGCTTTGCGATGACTACAACAGAAAGCTGATTCAGAGCAATTCCGGCGCGCGCGTTGAGCGCGAGATGATCTACCGGCGCGACACACTTGGATTGCAGGATTTTTTTTCGCAGCTGGAGCTTTTTGGCACAGACACGTTTGTTCCGTATCTGGCATCTTTTTTAAAGCTTGAAAAAGATGACGCTAATTTTCAGGTGATATTAAAAAGCGTTTCCACTTTTGGATACGACCCGGACGGACTTATCCTGGACGCAATAGACATCAGGGCGCACAGTATTCCTGCCTCAAAGACAAGGAATTTTATCATTATATGCGATGCGGTTTATGAGATATGCCGCTTTATGGGCCGCCCAGCCCTTTATTCCCACGGAATGGATATTCTTACGGATTTTCTTTATCCGCAATATGAAAGTTATGTCCGGGATTACGCAAGAAATACACTTGCAAAAATTGCTAGATTAAAAATTTAGTTGTATACTATGACGAATTGTTTTTCTGGAGGTTCTATGAAAGAACATAAGATTAGTTTATTTATTTTGCTTGCATTCGCAGCTGCAATTCCTTTTTACGCCCAGAAAGTTGATGAAGAAGAATTGAAAAGCACGGGAAACGACACGATTGTATTTATCAATTACACAGGTCCGCATTCAAAAATTGATTCTCTTTCGAGCATAAAGCAGCTTGGAACTGACCTTGGAGCCGTGGTGGCGAAAGACACTTCAAAAACGGTGTCCGCCGGAAATTCTGCAAAATATTCAGTCATACACGCGATAGATCCTTCTGAAAAAGACAAGCTTGACGCAGATATAATTTTAATAGGTTCCGATGCGACTGTCGACCACATTGATAATCTTCGCCACATAATCGCTTCTTATCTTGCGGCGGCCTATGGATATTCTGAAAAGGATGCGGAAACTGTCGCCGTGTTTGTGACAGTGTACAATGCGGTTTACCGCGGAAATTTAGACACGTTCCAGAAAAAATATAAGAAAATCGTATTGGACAACCTGACTTCCGCAAACTGCGGTCTTTCTGTAAATTACAGCGACTGGCCGGGAAAATCACAGATTGTGATTCCTCTTTACGACGTGAACGGCGGTTTAAGCACGGTTGACACTTCTGTTATTAGCGACACGCAGGTTGTAAAAAGCATGCAGGAAGATGATGACAGGAATGTTGAAAGCCGAAAGGAAATGGTTGACATAAAGGAGCGCGAGGCTGAGAACGCGGCGAAAAAAGCGCAGGAAGCCCAGAAAAATGCCGTTCAGGAACAGAAAAAATTGAACGAGGAAAAGCAGAAGACTGAAGTCGCCAGAAAAGAAGCGGAGACTGCCGTAACTCAGGCTGAGGAGGCACAGAAAAAAGCGGAAGAAGAGCCTGACAACAAGGAAGCGGCAAAGGAAGCCGAAGAAAAGAAAATGGAAGCGGAAGAAAAGCAGGCTGCTTATGAAGAGCAGAAAACCGCCCAGGAAGAACAGCAGGCTGTCGCGGAAAACGCCGCGAAAGAGGCGTCAGGACAGCAGGCTGTCGCGGACAGAAAAACCGCGGAGGCCCAGGAAGAGCGCAAGACAATCGCAAAAGACCAGGCTGAAGTGATAAAAAAAGAAATTGAAAATGCCGCTGCGCCTTCAGTGTACGGAATTGAGCTTACAAATGACGCATCAATGCTTTCGGGGCTTATAAAAGTAAACGCCTCTACAGGTGAAGTGATAAAGTCGTCTCCGGTGACATTCATAAGAAACAGGACGATGTTTCAGGAAGGTCAGAATTTTGTGGCGATTGCCGGAGAAAACAAGGGCAACGGAACTGTAAAACTAGTCCTGCTTTCGTCAGACACAATGGAAATTATAAAGGAAAGCGCAGAAACCGTGGCGGAAAGCTCGGTTCTTGTGCAGGATGGCGGAGAATATTACTGCGTAATTCAGAATGGAAAAACCTGCGCGCTTGCAAAATATGACTCTGAGCTCAATCTGAAGCTGAAGTCAAATGCGAGCCTTAAGCCGGCGACTCCGGTTACGGTTGCGGGGCAGTATATTATTGTCACCGGTGCGGACGGCGCTGTAAAACTTCTGGACAAGCAGGATTTAAAGGAAATTTCCTCAAGGAAAAACGATTCCGGCTCAACGATTGATGCAAAATAATGCTAACTCTTTATTAACATTAAATTAAAAACATACTATACTTAAAATAATATCGTTGTAATATGGGATAAGTTTTGTTCCATTCAAAGATTTGCAACGGCAATAAGATTGTGTTAAGGAGACACATATATGGCAAATAAAATTACAATTATTGGTGCTGGTCAGGTTGGCTCAACAATTGCTTTCGCATTGACTGTAAAACAGCTTGCTTCTGAGATTGTTTTAATCGACATTGCAAAAGACAGAGCTATGGGCGAGGCTATGGATATTCGTCAGGGAACACCATTTATTGGTCCGGTTTCCATTCATGAGGGCGATTATGCAGACGCTAGAGACTCTGATATAGTCATTCTTACTTCCGGAGTTGCCAGAAAACCAGGTCAGTCGCGTCTTGATCTTACACAGACAAACGTTAACATTACAAAATCAATCATTCCTGAAATTACAAAAGCCGCGCCAAATGCCCTTTATGTAATCGTTGCAAATCCAGTTGACATTCTTACATATCAATTTATAAAAACATCGGGAATTCCTGAAAACCACATTTTCGGAACAGGAACGATGCTTGACACAGCACGCTTCCGCGCGCGCATTGCCGAAACATACAAAGTGGCTCAGGAAAATGTCCACGGCTACGTTTTTGGTGAACACGGAGACTCTTCGTTTGTTCCGTGGTCATTGGCAAACATCGGATCTATTCCGGTTGAAAAATACGCTTCTTCTCTTGAAGGCGCGGAAAATATTCCGACATTCGATAAAAACGATGTTGAGGAATATATACGAAAATCAGGCGGAATTATCATCGCCGCAAAGAAATGCACGAACTATGCGATCGGCATAACAACGGCGACACTCTGCGAGGCATTGAACTTCTCTACGAATTCTTTGCTGACAATTTCTACAATGATGAACGGAGAATACGGAATTTCAGATGTATGTCTTTCAACTCCGACTATTGTTGGAGGAAAAGGCATCCAGGGACACGCCGTGGCACCGCTTACAGATTCTGAGATTGATTCACTTCGTCATTCGGCGGGCTGCCTGAAGGACGTTATCAAGCAGATTCAGTTTTAAATAATTAAGAAAAAGCGGCTTTTTAGAACGGGGTTGCTTTTTCTTTCGGGGATATTTTTTAGGAGACTTGCAGATTTATGGACAACTTTCGCATTGAGCATGATTCAATGGGTGAAGTGAAAGTTCCAGCCGACAAATACTGGGCAGCACAGACTGAACGAAGTCACGAGAACTTTAATATTGGCGTTGGCATAGAAACTATGCCTCGGGAAATAACAAAGGCTTTCGGCTACCTGAAAAAAGCGGCGGCTAGAGCGAATCACGCCCTGAAACCGGAAAAAATGACAGACGAAAAACTCGCGGCAATTGAAAAGGCCTGCGACGAAGTTATAAGCGGTTCTTTGAACGAACACTTCCCTCTTGTAGTATGGCAGACCGGAAGCGGAACTCAGAGCAATATGAACGCAAATGAGGTAATCGCAAACCGTGCGAACGAGATTGCCGGAAAAAAACTCTGTCATCCGAACGATGATATAAACATGAGCCAGTCGTCAAACGACACATTCCCAACGGCGCTTCACATTTCCGCTGTATGCGAAATTGAAGACAGGCTGCTTCCTGCGGTTTCTGTGCTTGTGGAGACATTCAAAAGGCTCGAAAAAGAAAATGAGGGAATCGTAAAATCAGGAAGAACACACCTTCAGGATGCGGTTCCTATTTCATTCAGCCAGGAGATTTCAGGCTGGCGCACATCTCTTGAGCGGGATGCGGAAATGCTTAAATCTTCGCTTCCGTATCTTAAACAGCTTGCGCTTGGTGGAACTGCGGTCGGAACAGGACTTAACGCGCCTGCCGGATTCGATGTAAAAGTTGCGGATTCGGTTTCAGAGCTTACAGGAAAAGAATTTATAACCGCGCCGAACAAATTTCATGCCCTTACTTCAAAGGACGAGCTTGTTTTTGCACACGGAGCGGTAAAGGCGCTTGCCGCGGATATGATGAAAATCGCAAATGACGTAAGATGGCTTGCTTCCGGTCCTAGGGATGGCCTGGGTGAAATCCATATTCCTGAAAACGAACCGGGCTCTTCAATCATGCCGGGAAAAGTTAATCCAACCCAGTGCGAGGCTGTTACAATGGTTGCCGTGCAGGTAATGGGAAATGATGCCGCCATCGGTTTCGCCGCTTCTCAGGGAAATTTTGAGCTGAATGTCTTCATGCCGGTAATTGCCTACAACTTTATACAGTCGTGCAGGCTTCTTGCGGAATCAATTATATCTTTTGATAAAAACTGCGCCGCGGGAATTACTGCGAACAGGGAAAAAATGCACCATAACCTTTACAACTCGCTTATGCTTGTGACCGCATTGAATCCTTACATCGGCTATGAGAATGCTGCTAAAACATCCCACCTTGCATACGAAAAGAACATTTCTTTAAAGGAAGCCTGCGTAAGCCTTGGATTCCTTACCGCGGAAAAGTTTGACGAAGTATTTAAGCCTGAAGAAATGGCCGGGGTAAAAAAATGAGCGAAAAAATAACTTATTCATATTTTCCTGGATGTACCTTGAAGAACAAGGCGGTTGAGCTTGATGCATACGCCAGGGCTTCCGCTGAGGTTCTGGGCTTTGAGCTTAAAGAAATCCAGGACTGGCAATGTTGTGGCGGTGTTTATCCTATGTCCACAAAAGAAATTGCCCCAAAACTTCCTTCAGTAAGGGCTTTGTCTGATGCGTACAAAAGCAATCAGAACCTTGTGACTCTCTGTTCCGCCTGCTACAACGTTTTAAAGCAGACAAACGATGCCATGGCGAATGATGAGAACACTTCTCTTAAGGCAAACAATTATCTGAAAGAGGATGGAATTGAATATCACGGAGAAACAAAGGTTCTTCACTATCTTGAGGTTCTACGCGATGTGGTTGGCTGGGATAATGTAAAAGCCGCTGTAAAAAATCCATTAAAAGGAAAGAAAATCGGCGCTTACTACGGATGCCTTCTCCTTCGTCCGGGTAGCGTAATGCAGTTTGACGACCCTGAAAATCCACAGATTATCGAGGATTTTATAAAAGCCATAGGTGCGACACCTGTAATTTACGCGCAGAGAAACGAATGTTGCGGCGCATATACAGTTTTTGAAAATCCTTCAATTCCTGAAAAGCGCGCCCAGGCGATTCTTGGAAACGCAGAGGACTTCGGCGCGGAAATGCTTGTAACAAGCTGCCCTCTATGCCGTTATAACCTTATAAAAAACAGAAAAGACAGCAATCTTGATGTTATTTATTTTTCCGAACTCCTTGCGGAAGCTCTGGGAATAAAAGATTCAGTTCTTGCTTCCTTAAACGGAAAGGAGTCTGTAAATGCTTAAGTCAGAAATTGAACAGTTAAAAAGCCAGATTCTTGAAATAAGCGGAGTAAACACAAAGAAATGCATGGTATGCGGAAAATGCTCCGGCACTTGCCCGAACTATGACTCTATGGAATATCATCCGCATCAGTTTGTACAGATGGTTGAAAAAGGAGAGATTGAGCCTCTTCTTAAAAGTAAATCAATCTATGCATGCCTTTCATGTTTTGCGTGTCTGGAGCGATGTCCGCGTCAGGTTGAGCCTACAAAAATAATTGATGCGGTACGTCAGTATGTTGAAGGTCAGCGCGGTCCTCACCACCTTGACCCGGAACAGGTTCCAGAACATTTGGATGCCGATATGCCGCAGCAGGCACTGATGAGCGCATTCAGAAAATACAAGAAATAAGGAAGTGACAGATGGAAAGAATTGGTGTTTTTGTATGTCACTGTGGTACTAATATTGCCGGTACAGTTGACGTAGCAAAAGTTGCTGAAGAACTTGGAAAAGAAAACTGCGTTGTTTTTTCAACGCATTATACTTATATGTGTTCTTCTGCCGGTCAGCAGATGATAGAAGAACATATCAAAAATGATAAATTGACTGGTGTTGTTCTTTGCTCCTGCTCGCCGCGAATGCACGAAAAAACATTCCGCGCTTGCGCAGAAAGAGCCGGATTGAACCCTTATAAAGTTGAAGTTGCAAATATCCGCGAACAGTGTTCATGGGTTATGAAGGATATGTCTGATGCGACAGAAAAAGCTGTTGCCCTTGGCAAAGCCGCAATCGCAAAAACAATCCTTAACACCCCGTTGATTCCGGGTGAAACTCCAATGACAAAGAGAGCCTTGGTTATTGGCGGAGGAATCGCAGGTATCACCGCCGCTCTTGATATTGCGGACGCCGGCTTCCCGGTTGATATTGTAGAAAAAAATGTTACAGTCGGTGGAAAAATGGCGATGCTCGACAAGACATTCCCTACCCTTGACTGCGCATCCTGCATCGTAACTCCAAAAATGACAGAAGTAAGCCAGAATCCTAATATCAGAATTCTTTCTTATTCTGAAGTTTGCGGAGTAAAAGGATATATAGGAAATTTCACAATTGATATTAAACGTCATCCGCGCTTTGTTGATGAAACAAAATGTACTGGTTGCGGCGCTTGTATTGAAAAATGTCCAAACAAGAAAGTTCCAAATCCTTTTAACTTGAACTTGAACAACAAAAAGGCGATTGATATTCCTTTTGCGCAGGCTGTTCCAAAAGTAGCAAACATTGACGCAAACTATTGTCTTCACATGAAAGGCCTTAAAAATGGCAAGGACAATGTCTGCGGCTTCTGCGAAAAGGCATGCGCTGCCGGAGCTATCAATTTCAACCAGAAGGAAGAAATCATCACAGAAAAATACGGCGCGATTATTGTCGCCACTGGTTACAATCCAATCAGCCTTGAAAAATTTGATGAATACGCATATTCACAAAGCCCGGATGTTGTTTCTTCTTTGGAATTTGAACGTCTATGCAATGCTTCAGGTCCTACAAATGGTCATCTTCTTCGCCCTTCAGACGGAAAAGAGCCAAAGGAAATCGTATTTATTCAGTGCGTGGGAAGCCGTTGCTCAGCAGATTCTAAAAAAGGCCATGAATACTGCTCAAAGATTTGCTGTATGTACACTGCAAAGCATGCGATTTTGACACGTGACCACTATCCGGACACCCACATCACTGTTTTCTATATTGATGTGCGTACTCCTGGAAAGAATTTCGATGAATTCTATCGCCGTGCCGTTGAGCAGTACGGTGTTGACTACATCAAAGGTCAGGTTGGAAAGGTAACTCCTCTTGCGGACGGAACACTTGATGTTCAGGGTTCTGACTTGATTTTGAACAGACAGGTTCACATCAAGGCGGATATGGTTGTTCTTGCGGCTTCTATTGAAGCAGACAAGTCTGCGCGTCCGCTTGCAACAATGCTTACAACCTCTATGGACACAAATGACTTCTTCCTTGAAGCCCATGCAAAACTTCGTCCTGTTGAAAGCCCTACCGCCGGTATCTTCCTTGCAGGTTGCTGCCAGGGACCGAAAGATATTCCTGAAACTGTAGCACAGTCTTCCGGCGCCGCGGCAAAAGCGATTTGTCTTCTTATAAAAGACAAGCTCAAGAACAATCCTTGCACTGCTCATCCTGATGAAAATATGTGCAACGGATGCGGCCAGTGCGCCAATGTTTGTCCTTACGGAGCAATCAGCTACGTTGACAAGGATTTCCGCGGTCCTAACAGAACCACAATCACCCGTCATGTTTCGCAGGTCAATAGCGCAATGTGCCAGGGTTGCGGCGCTTGTACAGTAGCTTGTCCTTCCGGCGCAATGGATTTGAACGGATTCAGCAACAAACAGATTTTAGCGGAGGTTGATGCATGTCTTTAGAAAATGAAAACACTGTAAAAAATACAGAATGGACACCAAAAATCATCGCGTTCTGCTGCAACTGGTGTTCCTATGCCGGAGCGGATTTAGCCGGAAACAACCGTCTTGAATATCCGGCTAACGTAAAAATCGTAAGAATTCCTTGTTCCTGCCGCCTGAATCCTTTGTTCATCCTGCGGGCGTTCCAGCGTGGAGCTGATGGAGTAATCCTTTGCGGCTGCCATCCTGGAGACTGCCACTATTCAACAGGAAACTATTTCGCGCGCCGAAGAATGACACTCTTGTTCAGCCAGCTTGACTTCCTGGGAATTGAAAAGGGCCGTACACGTGTTGAATGGTGTTCTGCGGCGGAAGGCGTAAGATTCGCCGGAATTATGAATGATTTTGTGGCTCAGATAAAAGATCTTGGCGAATGTAAAAAGCTGGAGGATGTACGATGCAAGAACTAAGCGCAAAAATGATTCAACGCGCAAAAGAATTGCTTTCCGAAGGCAAGGTTCAGCGCGTTATCGGCTGGAAAAAAGGTCTTTTTGACGATGATATTACACCGGGAACTTTTTCTTCAGCGGAAGAACTTGATAAAGAATTTATTTATGACAAAAACTGTGCGGCAAACCTTTCAAAATATCTTGTGAAAATAACAAGAGAAATTGAAACAAAAAAAAGCACAACAAGAATGAACAACACTATGGCAAAACAGCGCGACCCGAATGCCGCGGAAGCGCCGATTCCTTCAGAAGTTGTTCTTGTTTTCCTAAAGCCGAACGATTCATATTCGTTTACCCAGCTTTTAAAGGAAAACAGAATTGCCCGTGGCGATGTTTACGCTATCGGAATTCCGTGCCAGGATTCTCTTGACGGCGGTTCTGAATGCGAAAGCTGCGCCGGAAAAAAACACGTCTCATGCGACGAGCTTCTGGGCGTTGAGGAAACTGAAAATGCAGGCGAATCAAAGCGTCTTGAAGTTCTTGACCGTTTTGAAAATATGACCGCAGACGAACGTTCTGAATTCTGGAAAAATGAATTCAGCCGCTGCATCCGCTGCAACGCGTGCCGAAATGTATGTCCAGCCTGCACCTGCGAAAAATGTGTGTTTGACAACAACAAGCTTTACACATCGCAGAAAGTCGCGGAAACAAACTTTGAGGAAAGCCTTTTCCATATCATCAGGGCATGGCATGTCGCCGGCCGCTGTACAGACTGCGGAGAATGCTCAAGAGTTTGTCCGCAGGGAATTCCGCTCTATCTTCTTAACCGTAAATACATCAAGGATATAAATGAAATTTACGGAGAATATCAGGCCGGAAGCGACATGGAAACTAAACCTCCTATGCTTACTTATACAACCGGGGATGCGGAAACAAGCATTGTTTGGTCAAGGTCAAAAGATGGAGGTGAACAGTAATGCTTAGTATTTCATCTGACAAAATAGACTCATTATTTGCATTGATTGGTGAAAAATCACCTTTGTATCTTCCTGTTACAAATGAAAACGGCAAGGCTGATTTCAAAAAATGGGAAAAAGGCGTAAAACTTTCATCTAATTTAAAGACAGTGCGTTCTGCGAAGGATTTTTTCTTTCCAAAAACAGAGCACATGGTAAGCTATGAATTAAAAGGAAAAGAAATCAAAATTATTGATCCAAGAAAAGATTCTGAAGATTTTGTGATTTTTGGTGTTCGTCCTTGTGATGCTGTAGGTTTTACTGTAATTGACAATGTATATCTGAACATGAATCCGGTTGATACTTATTATAAAAATCACCGGGAACATGGAACTGTTGTTACCCTTGCCTGCAATGAGCCGGAGAAAACCTGCTTTTGTGCCACTTATGGAATTGACGCTTCCCTTTCCAGCGACAAGAACGGTTCTGCCGGTGATGCAAGCTGCTGGCTTGCGGACGGAAAATATTTCTTCAAGGCAAATACTGAAAAAGGAAAAGCTTTTATTGAAAAAGTTTCTTCTGTTCTTACAGATTCCGATGGGAAGCCTGTTGAAAATGAAAAGAAGTCAATTCTTGAAAAAACAGAAAAACTTCCATTTGCGCATCTTGACCTTTCAAAATTTCAGGGAAAAGATATGCTTAAGATTTTCAACTCAAAAATCTGGAAAACAGTTGCCGAGCCTTGCGTAGGCTGCGGAACCTGTACTTATGTTTGCCCTACCTGTATGTGTTTTGATGTGCGGGATTTTAATACAGGCCACGGAATCAGGCAGATACGCTGCTGGGATTCCTGCATGTATTCAGATTTTACACAGATGGCCGCCGCAAATCCACGCCTTACTCAGGTTGAGAGAAGTCGCCAGAGGTTTATGCACAAGCTTATGTACTACCCGATGGCGCACGAAGGTCTTTTCCAGTGCGTTGGATGCGGCCGCTGCGTTGAAAGCTGTCCGGTAAACATGAACGTTGTGAAAGTAATAAAAGCCGTTCAGGAATCTAGCGACATCTAAGGAATAGGAGAAAACGATGGAAAACAACGAAAGCTTTATTCCTTATGTAGGAAAAATTATTGATATAAGACAGGAAACCCCTGATGTAAAGACATTCAGCGTAGTTGGTCTTGATGGAAAAAAATTGTTCGAGCATATTCCGGGTCAGTGCGCAATGCTGATTGTGCCTGGCGTTGGTGAATCGATGATTTCAATTACCTCATCGCCAACTCTTGAAACACACATGGAATTTTCAATTAAAAAATGCGGTGTAGTAACAGAATTCCTTCACAATGCGGAAATCGGACAGGAAATCTGCGTTCGCGGACCAATCGGAAACGGCTTCCCTGTAGACACAAAGCTTAAGGGAAAGGATATTCTTGTTATTGCCGGCGGTATTGGAATCGCTCCTGTTCATTCTGTAGTAAATTACATGATGGACCACCGCGCGGATTACGGAAAAATTCAGGTAATCTATGGTTCACGCTCAATGGCAGACCTTGTTCGCCTTGATGAGATGCAGAATGTGTGGATGAAGCAGCCGAACTGCTCAATAGATCTTACAATCGACCGTCCGGAAGAAAACTGGAAAGGTCACGTAGGATTTGTTCCTCCGTTTGTAACAGAACTTAATCCGGATCCGGGCATGACAGTAATTATGTGCGGACCTCCGATTTTGATTCACCTTTCTTTGGATGCCTTGAAAAAACTTGGCTTTAAGGATGAGCAGGTTTTTACAACAATGGAAATGCGGATGAAATGCGGAATCGGTAAATGCGGACGCTGCAACATCGGCGATAAATTCGTATGCAAGGACGGTCCGGTATTCAGCTTTGACCAGCTTGGAGAATTACCTCCAGAATACTAATATTGCTGACCTGCGGTTCAGTTTCCCCGGGGTTTTTAAGGGGCATAAGCCCCTTAGGAGAGGGGGAAGCGGAAAACCGCAGGTTTGAAGTGAGGGGCAGGCGCCCCTTTTAGGAGTATAAAAATGGCAGAAAATAAAACTCAAATGGCTACAATATATCTGTTTGGAAAAAAATATGAAGTACCGGCAGAACTTACAGTAATGAATGCGATGGAATACGCTGGCTACCAGCTGAAAAGAGGATGCGGTTGCCGAAACGGTTTCTGCGGCGCTTGCGCGACAATTTACCGCGTGAAAGGCGAAAACCAGCTTAAGACTTGTCTTGCCTGCTCACAGAAAGTTATTGATGGAATGTACATTGCGACACTTCCTTTCTTCCCGCTTGTTAAACAGGTTTACGACATCAACAAGATTAAGCCGGAACAGGCTGTTATGATGCAGCTTTACCCGGAAATTTATTCTTGCGTAGGATGCAATGCCTGCACACGCGCCTGCCCTCAGAATCTTCAGACAATGCAGTACATTGCCTACGCGCAGCGCGGTGATTTTGCAAAATGCGCGGATCTTTCTTTTGACTGCATCATGTGCGGCTGCTGTTCTTCTCGTTGTCCGGCAGGAATCAGCCATCCTCAGGTTGCGGAGCTTGCGCGCCGCCTGAACGGAAAATATATCCAGCCGCAGAGCCAGCATCTTCTTGACCGTGTGGAAGAAATCAACGAAGGAAAGTGCGAGGAACTTATTCAGAATTTGATGAAAAAGCCTTTGGCTGAAATCAAAGAACTGTATAACACACGAGAAATTGAAAAATAATCTGGACCGCATATCCGTGTAGTTCAGAAAAATACTGACGCGCCCAAGCATGGCGCTCCTTCAGGAGATAAAAATATGTACGGAAATTATCTTGACGATGCAGCTAAGATTGTTGCAGAAAAACGCGAAGAGAACCTTAAATTTGAACACGCTCGTCTTACAGCGGACGAAAAAGACGATTTGCTTTTGAAATTTCATCCGGATAGAATCAAGAGCCAGTTTGAGGAGCTGAAAATCGGTCCTAACAAAGGACAGAAAGCACCTATTGAACTGGCAAAAATGCTTGAGGCAAAACCAAGAGTTGAGCCGGAACACATTGACTTGAACCACGTTGACTATGAAACTGATGTTCTTGTAATCGGCGGCGGTGGAGCCGGAACTTCTGCCGCAATCATGGCTTCTGAAGCCGGCGCAAAAGTTCTTCTTGTTACAAAACTCCGCGTAGGAGATGCAAACACAATGATGGCTGAAGGTGGAATCCAGGCGGCCGACAAGCCGAACGATTCTCCTGCTCAGCATTACCTTGACTGCTTTGGCGGCGGACACTTTGATGGAAAACCTGAGCTTGTTTATACGCTTGTAAACAAGGCTCCGTCTGTAATCAAATGGTTGAACGACCTTGGCGTTGAATTTGACAAAATGCCGGACGGAACAATGGTTACAACCCATGGCGGCGGAACAAGCCGAAAACGTATGCACGCCTGCAAGGACTATTCCGGAGCAGAAATCATGCGAACGCTCCGCGATGAGACTTTCAACCGCAAGGACAACATCACTGTTGTTGATTTCACATCGGCGATTGAGCTTATCAAGAACGACAAGGGCGAAGCCTGCGGCGCGGTTCTTATGAACATGGAAACAAACGAGCTTTACATTGCAAAGGCAAAAGTTGTGATTCTTGCAACCGGCGGCGCAGGTCGTATGCATTACCAGGGATTCCCTACTTCAAACCATTATGGTGCTACAGCTGACGGTCTTGTTCTTGCTTACCGCGCAGGCGCAAAACTTTTGTATCAGGATTCATTGCAGTATCATCCTACAGGAGCTGCTTACCCAAGCCAGATTCTTGGAAAACTTGTAACAGAAAAAGTCCGCTCGCTTGGCGCTAAGCTGATTAATAAGAATGGTGAGGTTTATATTCATCCTCTTGAAACACGCGACGTAAACGCTTCTGGAATTATCCGCGAAGTAAAAGAAGGTCGTGGCGTTCACAACGATGTTCAGGACGCTGTTTGGCTTGATACTCCGATGATTGATATGATTCACGGCGAAGGCACAATCTTAAAGTCTATTCCTGCGATGTACAATATGTTCATTAAATACGGAATCGACATCCGCAAGGAGCCGATTTTGGTTTACCCTACGCTTCACTACCAGAACGGCGGTGTTGAAATCGACAAGACTTGCCACACAAATGTAAAGAACTTGCTTGTTGCTGGAGAGGCTTCTGGCGGTGTCCATGGAACAAACCGATTGATGGGAAATTCTTTGCTTGACGTTGTTGTATTCGGACGCGAAGCTGGAATTGAAGCCGGAAAAATGTTCAAGGACATTCAGCTTTCTGAAACTTCTAAAATGAACCTTGACCATGTAAAGGCATTTGAAAAGGAACGCGATGCGGCTGGAATCAAGGGAGATGAAGTTTCTCCTAAACTTTTGCCAGTTTACCACCACGGAAACCCGGAATTTGAAAAAATAATTCCTGGTGCAAGTAAATAAAGCAAACTGATTTACTGCAAAGAGGCTGTTCAAAATTGGCAGCCTCTTTTTTTGGCAATAAGAAATAACCTATTTAATAAATTTCAAAGAGGCTTTATGAAAAACAAACATATTTCACTTTCTACAAAAATGGTTTTAGGAAACATTCTACCATTAGTTCTTGCTTCAACATTCATAATTGTTTCTTTTCTTATTGCGCTAAATAAAGCAATAAACACAGATATTGAAAAAATCACTGGAATTTCAATTGAAAATATTGACGACAAGATATCAGCATTTATTCAAAAATATGAAATTCAGCTTGACAATCTAAAAAATATTCTTCAAGAAAGACACAACAAGGAAACTGCAGACCTTGCGGCAACGGCACTTACTGTAGATATGCCTGATGATTTTTCTATATACTACGGAACTTTGATTTCCCGCTATGAGCCGGGCGGATTTTACTCTGACAGTTCCGGCTGGACTCCTGACGACGACTGGTTTCCTCCAAACCGATCGTGGTTCAAGGACGCTGTAAAAAATTCCGGGGAATTTGCAATCACCGATCCTTACCTTGACTCAAAGACAGGCTCAATCTGCACAACAATCAGCAAAGATGTAAAAGACAAAAACAACAAACTGCTTGGAGTAGCAGCAATTGATATAATACTGGACACTCTTTCCGCGACAATGGCGAAAATTGAAATTTCAGAAAACGCTAAAGGCTACATTGTAAATGCAGACGGCTTGTTTATCACAAATGAAGACTCAGCTTCCTTGATGAAAAAATCAATTTTTGATAAACCTGAATTTAAAAAGCACAACTTTAACAAAGACAATTTTTTAGGTTCAGCAAATGTAATGATAAAAGACGGAATTTTTTATGGAGTATGCAAATCATCTTCAACACCGTGGTATATCATACTTTACGGTCCGGTTTCCGACTTTACAAAGAGCAGTTATTCAGCGATTTTTAGGGTTTTGCTTATAATTATCGTGGCAATCACAACCGCAACAATAATTCTTCTTTTCAGCGCGAAAGCAAGCGCCAAAGAATTCAAGCTTATGGCTGAAAACTGCAATGAAATTGCACAAGGCGACTTTACAAAAGAAGTCAAAGATGGCAGCACAAAAGAAGCGGCGGAACTTGCGGAAGGATTCAACAACATTATCGTTGATCTTTCTTCGCTCATTAAAAATATACGAAATTCCGCAAATGACATCGGGCACATTACAGAAAATCTTTCAGAAGCCTCAGATGTAATTGGAAAAAGCGTTGAAACAACAAACTGTTCTGTTGAAAATGTTGCGCAAAGCGTTCAAACGCAGATTCGTTCAGTTGACAAAATCGACCAGTCAGTCACAGAAATCGTAACTCAAATCAACAATCTAAAATCTGAAATTGAAAACCAAGACCAAATAATTGACAATTCATCAAGCTCAATTGAAGTCGTGGCAAACAATGTTATTATAGTAAATGAAAAAATTACAGAAGCGTCAAAGGATGTTTCAGAGCTTGTGGAATTTGCAGTTAAAAATAGAAAAGAGATAAAAAATTCTGTTGCGCAGATTCTTGAAGTCAAAGAAAAATCCAAGAACCTTCTTGATACAAACAAGGTAATCGCATCCGTTGCAAGCCAGACAAATCTCCTTGCCATGAATGCGGCGATTGAGGCGGCACACGCCGGTGAGGCCGGAAAAGGTTTTGCCGTTGTCGCAAATGAAATACGCAAGCTTGCAGAAACAACATCAGAGCAGGCAAAAACCTCTTCTGAATCGCTCAACCTTATCCAAACTCAAATTGACGCAATTTCAGATACATCAATTGAAGTGGAGCACGCTTTTGAGCAGACAATTGAAAAAATCGGTAATATCAATACTTCTGTAGACAGCCTGAAGGCTTCCGCGGCGGAACAAGGGCAGAAAGCTCAGGAAATTTTTACTGCGCTTGACGACATGAAGAACAGTTCTAAAATCGTAAAATCCGACGCTGAAAAAATTGTTGAAGTTACAACCTCCGCCTCCTCAATCTGCAATGACCTTGTGAACCTGAACTCAAGCGTAGAGAAAAATCTTACAGAATGCAAAGACGCCGCAACGACTCTGCTTGACGCATCAAACAAAATCACAGAAACTGTGAGCAAAAACAACGCCTCTGTAGAAACTCTCAACCATGCGATTTCTCCGTTTAAGGTAAGGTGAAATTGATTGATTAATTTACCCAAATATCGATTTTTTAGCTGAATCCATAAATTGAGTAAGTGGAAAAAACTCGGCATTTGGGTTGAATATTCATTCCGCCTTTTACAGCACTCCTGCAATAATCCGGCGGGAGTTTTTTTTATCATTGTCCTGGAAGTTCAGTTTCTGATTTCTTTTGTTAATTTTTATATTATTTAACTCTTGTTGCTAAAAAAAAAACATACTTATATAATAGAATAATCTAATATTTTTCGAGGTTAAAATGACTAGTTATCTGGTTGGAGTTCTTACTTCAGGTCTTTCGTTCGTGTTTATCATTTTTACGATAGGCGCGCTTGGATACCTTGTTGGCGGTATCAAAATAAAAGGCATTGAGCTTGGCACTGCCGGGGTTTTGCTGATAGCGCTTCTTTACGGTGTTCTTGTAAGCTATGTTCCAAACTTTGATGTTCATGGAACGACAATCACTTTGTGGGAACCGAAAATCAAGGGTAATTTTGGAATTGTTTCCAATATCGGAACAGCGCTTTTTGTTACTGCGGTAGGACTTATCGCAGGTCCAAAGTTTTTCAGGAGTTTTAACAAAAGCACTTTTTCTTACATAATCCTTGGCGTTGTTGTAATCGCAATTGGAACGATTACCGCGATAATTTTTGTAAAATGTGACAAAAACCTTTCGCCGGAAATGGCAGTTGGACTTCTTACCGGAGCACTGACCAGCACGCCGGGCTTAAGCGCCGCGAAAGAGGTCGCGGAAAATGCTGACCAGACTGTCGCAGGCTATGGAATCGCCTATCTTTTTGGTGTTATGGGCGTAGTTCTTTTTGTGCAGATTATTCCAAAAATCTTGAAAGTTGATATGAATAAAGAGGTGGAAAATTTCAAGGCGGCGAATTCTGTTCAAGTTCCGGAACCTAAAGGCAAACTTGTAAAACTTGATCCGTTTGATTTTTTTCCGTTCGTACTGGCGGTTGCATTTGGCTGCATAATCGGGGCGATTAAAATTCCTGTTGGAACTGCGGAAACTGTTGTTGATGGTGAGGTTATAAAACAGATTTCCTATTTTAATCTTGGAAATTCCGGCGGATGCCTTGTCGGTGGTCTTATCATCGCCCATTTTGCGCATATGGGATTCCTTGACCTTAGAATCAAAAAAGAAACTTTGAACTTTATGCGCGAGCTTGGACTTGTTCTGTTCCTTATCGGAGCCGGAGTTCCGGGCGGCGTAAACTTTGTGGCAAACTTTAAGGTTTCATACTTCCTTTACGGTGTTGCGCTTACCTTAATGCCTATGATTATCGGCTACATCATCGCACGCTATGTGTTCAAGCTGAGCATATTGAACAACCTTGGTTCTATTACCGGCGGAATGACTTCAACACCTGCGCTTGGAACATTGATTGCAACAGCAGGAACAGATGAGGTTTCCAGCGCGTATGCGGCAACCTACCCGTTTGCGCTTGTTTCGATTGTTCTTGCGGCCAAAATAATTGTAATAGCGTTGTAGGTTCTAAATGCAAAAAAGGGCCGCCTTGCGCAGCCCTTTTTTTATTTTATACTTTTAAAACTTTCTGGTCTAATTGTGTTTTCATCCAGAAGTGTTCCTGTAAGCGCGATTTTCTTTCCTTGGAATGACAGCAGTTCTTTTTTACATTTCTCGTCAGCTTCAATCGCATATTTTTTTGAATGAACAACAAAAACAGGATAATTGAAAGGCTCATTTCCATAGCTTTCTATGAAGCCGGACTCAGAAAAAAAATCATCCGGCCTGGAAAATGAAAAAAAATCCTGCGCAAATAAAAATAAGAAAACAAAACAACAAAAGAGTTTTTTCATAAATAGGCCTTTCCTGTAAATTTATTTTTGCTTATCTAAAACTGTATAGGCAAATGCGTTGTAATTTTTGTCAATTGTCGCGGTTACTGAGCCGCCGCCTACTGAATAACCGTACAGTAAAAATCCATACTGACCAAGCACTACAGGAGTATTTTTAGAAATGGCATAAAGCCCGCTGGTTTTATTATTATCTGGCCAGTATGAAGAATTATCTATGGATTTCAGACATATACTTCCATTCTTTTCATAGGATACTTCTTTTTTTAGTGTTGGAAATGAACCGTTGCTGGTGTAATTCGCAAACGTCTTAATATGAACACACGAAAAATCTTTCAGGATATCCTTGAATGTTATTCCGGATCTTTCAGGATTACATTTTCTAACCGCCTGAACAATAGACTCCTCATCAACGTATTCATTTTCCGCAATTTCTTTAATCAGTTTAAATCCGCCGTAATTTTTTGCAATAAAATTGCCGAATGCGAACACATTTCCATAAGAAATCAGCACGTCGCCACTGGGAAAATAATCAGTGGTGCCGCTTCGCCATGTGGAAAACCCAAGATTATACCATGTGTTAAAAAACGGAATTCTAGAGTTTACAATGGAATCATAGTCCTTTAAATTTTCAGAAAGATAGTTTTCAAACATTGCGTCCGCCAAAGCGGAAAGCATTTCTGTGTACCAGGTTGAAAATTCTTTTTTATGCACAAAACTTTTGTTTATGGTGTTCAGCATATGGTTGAATTCATGCGCCAAAGTTGAATAGACGGATTCCGGATTCTCTGATATAAAAAAACTGTCAAGATGAATTATAGAGTCCTGATTTTCATAATCTTTGAACATATCACCTGCCCAAAAATATCCGTAAGTTCCTGATTTTGTTTCTGAAGTATCAGAATAATCGTAAAAAAGGTCAGATATGACAATATTTATTTTTTCAGGACAGGAAATCACGTTTTCGTATGTTGGTGTATACTCGTAAGTTCCCAGAATATCTGTTATATTCGGAAAAATCTTTTCGTCAAAAAGCTTTCCGAAAACCTCAAAAAGGTCTACCGTCCTGCCGTTCAATTCATATGATGAAAGATGCTCTTTTGTTATCGGGCAATTTCCGTTTTGCACAAAAAAAACATTGCAGTTTTCTCCGGAATACATTTTTGTCGCTGTTTCTTTCCTCAGAACTGATGAATCAGTATTCAGTTTTATCTTTGTGTCGATGGCGTCAGGATTGAACAGTTTTTCTTTGTAACTATAATTATATAGATTTCTGGAAGATAAACTTTTCAATAAAGCGGTGTTGCTCTTTGACATATACTCAGAAGAAGTGTTGAAATTTCTTGAATCATTAAATTCATCTGCGGAATCATTATTTTTTTCCGGACGTACATTTTCCGCCCCGACACTTTTTGCTCTTGAAATGTGAAAATACGGAACAGAAGAGGCAGGTATGTCCGCAGAATCCATGCTGGCCGCCATGAACCAAACCTTGTCGCCGGAAGAAGCGTTGGTTTCAATCGTTATATTCTTTTTTGAAGAGTCTTCAGCAATATAACACCCCGAAACAAGAACGGAGAATAACAACGCGCCGCATAAAAAACACTTTTTCATCATAAAAATAATAGCATTTTTTCTTGTTATTTCAAACAATTATATGCCATTTCCGCCGCTTTTTGCTCCGCTTCTTTTTTTGATTTTCCCTCCGCAGGTCCGTAAACAAGATCCCCAAGATGGACATTCACCTTGAATTTCTGGTCGTGGTCTGGTCCTGAAACATCAACGAGTTCATAGCGCGGCGCCTGCTTGTATTTTTTCTGATAAAGTTCCTGCAGCAAAGTCTTAAAATCTTTTCCGCCGAACTCCTGCACTTTTTTTACTTCCGGAACAATAAAGGAAAGTACATATTTCTCGCAGTTCTCGTATCCTGAATCAAGATAATATGCGCCGATTATCGCTTCCATGCAGTCCGCTATAATCGCAGGCTTTTTGCGTCCTCCGCTAAGCTCCTCGCCGTGTCCAAGAACCAACATTCTGTCAATTCCGAACCGGAGTCCGATCGGGGCAAGTGTTTTTTCGGAAACGACAACCGCCTTTATTTTCGCCAGGTCGCCTTCCGCATGGGTCCGGCTCATATCGCTGTAGAGAAAATCCGCGGTGGCAAGTCCCAGAACAGAGTCACCAAGAAATTCCAGTCTTTCGTTGTTATAAAGTTTTTCTGAATGATTCTCATTGGAATATGAGCAGTGATGAAACGCCATATTCAAGAGTTCAAGATTTTTAAATTTCAAGCCAAGCGGTCTGCAGAATTCCAGAAGGGCTTTTTTTCTTTCATTAGAAATATTTTTTTTCATTACAGAAACTATAATTTTAACAAAAAAAAAACACAAGCGTTAGAGCCTGTGTTTTTCTTAAAGCAACAAGAATTGTCTACTGCTGTGATTTGATGAAATCATAAGCATCGCGAACAGTTTCAAATTCGTTTGCTTTTTCATCAGGAATGCTTACGCCAAGTTCTTCTTCGATGGCATAAACAAGTTCGTATGTGTCAAGGCTGTCTGCGCCAAGATCACCACGGAATGATGAATCAAGAGTGATTTTAGATTCATCAATATCCAGCTTTTCAGCGATAAGTTTTTTGATTTTTTCAAACAATTCGTCCATATTTTTCCCCTTATTTTAGCCGTTTGATTCAGGTGTGATAACCTGACGTCCGCGGTAGAACCCGCATTTAGGACAAACACGATGCGACTGGATCAGATTTCCACAGTTGTTGCACTCAACAAGCTGAGGTGCTGCCAAACGCATATTGATTGACTGGCGTCTTTTTGTAACGGCTTTAGATGTTTTCGATCTAGGTACTGCCATTTATAAACCTCACTAATAAGATTATTATCTGATTTACTGCGGTCTATAATACAACAGTTCGAATCAGTATGTCAACAAAGTATAACAGATTAAGATAAAATGTCAACAAAATTAATATTTTTGTTCCAGCGCCTTCTGTACAATCTCCGGGACCATTCCTGAAATATCGCCCTTGAACTGGGCAAGCTCTTTTATCGCGCTGCTTTTCAGAAGAATGTATTTCTGGTCTGTAGGAATGAACATCGTTTCGATTTCAGGATTCAGGTTGTGATTCATAAGCGAAAGGTCGAATTCATAGGAAAAATCTGTCGCATTCCGTATTCCTCGGATAAGAACCTTCGCATTGCTTTCTGCCGCATAACGGACTATAAGCCCTGAATAAGTGTGGACAGTAACGTTTTTAAACGGCTTCACGAGCTCTTTTAGCATGGAAAGCCTTTCTTCTGCCGTAAACAGACATTTTTTTGAGCTGTTCACGGCGATAACGACATCGATCTCATCAAAAATCCTGCATGCCCGCTGGATGATATTGATGTGTCCGTTTGTCGGCGGATCAAACGATCCTGGAAAAATAGCCTTTGTCATATAAAAAGAAATTACTTTGTTTGACGAAAAGATACAAGCGTTGTAAGATACAAAATATGGTTAGAAAATTAATTTTTGCAATTATTCCAGCGGCTCTTGCCCTGGCGGCCAGCAGCTGCAGCTCCACAAAGGCGGAAGTCCAGCAGCCGGAAAAAATCGCTGCTGAAAAAATAGAAAAATCCACAGTTCCGGACGACGAATTCGGCCGTTCCACGCAGGGCGTAAAAATCACAAGGGAAGAATTCAACGCCGATAAAAACGAAATTCTTCAGATAATAAAGGAACTTTCCGAGATAATTACAAGCTATGACTTCAACTCATGGATGTCTTATATAGATCCTGACTCCCTTAAATACTGGTCAAACCCGAGAAATCTTCTGAACGCCTCAAAAAGGCTTCCTTCAAAAATACGGCTTTCAAACCTTAACGACTATTTCCGGTATGTTTTCGTTCCTTCCCGGCAAGGCCGCTCCGTGGAGGAGATCCGGTACATTTCAAGAGATTCCGTAAAAGCAGTCCAGCCAAGAAACGACAGGGATATAGTGTACTACAATTTTGTCCGGATAAATGGAAAATGGATGGTAAACATCCCCGAGCTCCAGAATTAAAAAAGGACGGAACGGAAAAACTGTTTTGTTGATTTAATTAAATAGTTAATTTATAATTTATTCTGTATATAAAAGGTATTTTCCAGGAGGAAAAATTTCAATGAAAATGATAAAAAAGATTGTTCTTGCAGCAGGATGCCTTGCTATGGCTTCTATAGTTTTTGCGCAGGAACAAAAAGTTCAGAAATCGCCGTCAGCCAGCGCTAAATCTGAGACATCGGTTGAAGAAGAATATTTAAACGATGTTGACGGAGTTGTAATCCTTAGCCTTGCCCAGTCAGATGAATACGACAACAAACTGGTCGCGATGCAGTTCCTGGAAGAAGCCGTAAACAACGGAAATTCTTCGCCGGACGTAATGAAGGCCCTGAACCAGCTTGCAGGAGAAGGCATAGCTTCCCAGTCAAGAACAAACGGCCGTCTTATAAACAACTTTCCGGACATCAGAAGAAGGGCTTGCCTTGCGCTCGGAAAAATCAAGACTGAAGAATCAAAGAATTACCTTGTAAAAGTGACGCTCGCAGAAAATGAACCGATGGTTATCTCCGCGGCGGTAAATTCCCTTGGAGAAATAGGCATTAACGCGAATGACGAGGTTGTGGACGCGATTTCTTTTGCAAACAGAAGAAATCAGATTCTCAACCCTACCTCATCGCTCGCATTTGAGGTGATTGACGCATACGAGAAACTTTCAGAAACCACTGAAAATAAGAAAATCATCATTGATTCTCTTTCTAAAATCGCGGCCGATTATCACTACGCCTCACCTGTAAGGGCAAAGGCGCTTAAGCTTCTTAAAAATATCAGCGGTACTGACTCTTCCGGAAGCTCAAAATCCAGCGCGGACGCAAAATAATCTGAAAACAAGGCGCGCGGCCGGGTACATTTCCAGCAAAGGCTTAAAAGCCGGAGTCTGTACCCTGCGCGTAGACCGGCAGAAAGAAAACAAACGAAATATCTGCTGTCTTTTTTTTGAAATGGCAGATATTTTTTTTCAAAAAAAAAGAGAAAACAAATGGAACCTATAATTCTTGCCTCATCTTCGCCTAGAAGACAGGAAATCTTAAAAATGCTGGACATTCCTTTTCAAGTCATTCTTCCAAACATTGACGAGACGCTCACAAGCAGCGTTGACACCGAGGATATTCCCGAACTTCTTGCGCGTGAAAAAGTTTCCGCTGTAATACATTCGCTTCCTTCCCAGCAGGAAATCCAGTGGGTTTTAGGTGCGGATACCGTAATCGTAAAAAACGGCAGAATTTTCGGAAAGCCGCAGAGCGCGGATGAAGCCGCGGAGTTCCTGAAAGAATTTCAGGGCAGCACTCATACAGTGATAACGGCGGTTGTGCTTTACAACGGAAAACAGAAGTCGACAACCTCGCGCGTCGCCAGGACAAAAGTTACGTTCGCGCCGATGACTGATGACGAAATCCAGTGGTACCTGGAAAGCGGTGAATGGCACGGTGCGGCCGGCGGATACAGAATCCAGAGCCTAGCCTCAATCTTTATAGAAAAAATCGAAGGCTCTCAAAGTTGTGTGACAGGCTTGCCAATCCATGAACTTTATGATATGTTAAAAGAGCAGAATTATTCTATATTGAATTAACTGCTTGATATATTTTTATATCAAATCTTCCGGGCTTTATGCCGCGAGAAAAAGAGTACGGGGCAAGAAAATCTTGCCAGTGAAGGAGAACATCATGGCAGTTGTAACCATGAAAAACCTGCTTGAATCTGGAGTACACTTCGGACATCAGGTAAAGCGTTGGGATCCACGGATGAAGAAGTATATCTTCGCAGAAAGAAACGGAATCCACATCATCGATTTGCAGAAAACAATCGCTGCAATCAAAGACAGCTACGAAGCAGTTAGAAAAACAGTCGCTTCAGGAAAAACAGTGCTTTTCGTAGGCACAAAGAAACAGGCCCAGCAGGCAATCCAGAAGGAAGCTGAACGCTGCGGAATGTTCTATGTAAACAACCGCTGGCTTGGCGGTATGCTCACTAACTTTACGACAATCAAAAAATCACTTTTGCGCCTCAAGAAAATCGAAAAGATGGAAGTTGACGGCACAATTGAAAAGCTTACAAAAAAGGAAGTTTCAGCTCTTCTTAAAGAAAAGGCCAAGCTTGAAAAGAACCTTGGCGGTATCAAGGAAATGAAGGAACTTCCTGGAATCATCTTTGTTATTGACACCCACAAAGAACAGATTGCAGTTGCAGAAGCGCGCAGAATGGGAATCCCTATTATCGCTGTAGTAGACACAAACTGCAATCCGGATGGAATCACATACCCTATTCCTGGCAATGATGATGCTATCCGTGCGATTTCATTGTTCACTTCAATCATTGCCAACGCTGTAATTGAATCAGACAACGAGAATGGTCTTAAGATTCTTGAAAATCTTGACAGCGATGAAGAAGTTATGACTGACGCCGCAAACAAGAATGAAGACGAAGAAATTTCTGATTATACAAACTACCAGCCGACAGAAGCGAAGGAAGAAGCTCCTGCTGAAGAAGAAAATCAGCTTGTAGATGAAGATAAGATTTACGACGAGAATAAATAAGGAATAAAAATGAATTATACAGCTAATGACGTAAAAGCTCTCCGCGATGCCACTGGCGCAGGATTGCTGGATTGTAAAAAAGCTCTTAATGACACAAACGGCGATGTAGCTGAAGCGGAAAAACTTTTAAAGGAAAAAGGTCTTGCCGCAATGGCTAAAAGAACTGACAGGACTGCCGCAGAAGGACGCATCGTTGTAAAGCAGGACGGAAACAAAATTGCTATCGCAGAAACTCTCTGTGAAACAGACTTTGTTTCCAACAACGCAGATTTTATTGCTGTCGCAGAAAAAGCCGCCGAGACAACTCTTGCAAAGCAGGCTTCTGGAGTTCTTCCAGAACACAAGGAACTTATCGACACAATTCTTGTAAAGTTCCGTGAAAATATGTCTGTAAAGCGCGCTGAATATATTGAAGTTCCAGCTGGCTGCGTTGCTTCTACTTATGTTCACCACGACCATAAAATCGGCGCTGTTGTAGTTGTAAAGGGCTCAGAAGCAGAATCTGTAAAGGACTTTGCTCACGTTTGCTGCCTTCACCTGGCATCTAGCAAACCTGACTACATCAACCAGTCTGATGTTCCTCAGTCATATATTGATGAGCAGACAGAAATTTTCAAGGCTCAGATGGCAGAAGATCCTGCGATGCAGAACAAACCTGAGAATGTAAAGGAAGGAATCCTTAAAGGAAAAGTTAACAAGCTTTTGGCTTCAAGCTGCTTCATGGATCAGCCTTACCTTGACAATGAAAAAATCACTGTTAAGCAGGCTCTTGCAGAAGCTGGAAAAGCAGCCGGTGCAACTTTGTCTTTTGAAAAAATTGTTCTTTTCGTTCTTGGTAAATAACTAAAGTAAGAAAAAGCGGCTGGTTTTTCGCTGGCCGCTTTTTTGTTTTATAATATCAGCAAAATATCAGGAGATTTTTATATGTCAGAAGAAAAAATGGAAAAAACCGTCGCTTCTTTAAAAGATAGATTCAACGGAATCCGCACTGGCAGAGCCTCTGCTGCAATTTTTGATAAAGTCCGGGTAGATTATTACGGTACAAAATCCCCGCTTAATCAGGTGGCTACAGTTTCAATTCCAGAAGCCCGCTCAGTTATAATTCAGCCGTTTGACAAGTCTTTGATTGTAGAAATTGAAAAAGCGATTCTTACAGCAGATCTCGGTTTGAATCCTTCAAATGACGGAAAGGTAATCAGAATTGCAATTCCGCCGCTGACTGCCGAACGCCGCAAAGAGCTTGTAAAGCAGGCGAAAACTTATGCAGAAGAGGCAAGAACTTCAATCCGCAACATCCGTCGAGATGGAAACGATGAATTGAAGAAAAAGCAGAAGGCTTCTGAAATCACTGAAGACGAGCTTAAAAAAGAAGAGGATGCTCTTCAGAAGCTTACAGACAAATACATTGGTGAAATCAACAAGATTTACGAAACAAAAGAAAAGGAAATTCTTGAATAATGATTGATAAAGCAGCAGTTCCTGTTCATATTGGAATAATAATGGACGGCAACGGTCGTTGGGCAAAACAGCGCAATCTTCCTCGCACAAGCGGACATAAAGAAGGTCTTACCGCCGCTAAAAACATTGTCCGTGCTGCTGCTGAAATCGGTGTGAAATTTGTAACGCTCTACACTTTTTCAACAGAAAACTGGAAGCGCGCCCAGGAAGAGGTCGGATTTCTGATGAATTTAATCAGGGGACATCTTAGGGCGGAATTCCAGTTTTATAAAGAAAACAAAATCCGGGTAAAGCATCTGGGAGACCTTGCCGGACTTCCAAAAGATATTCAGCAGGAAATAATAAACGTACAAAAAGAAACGGCTGATTTTTCAGGACTTACAGTCGTTCTTGCAATAAATTATGGTGGACGAGATGAAATTGTCCGCGGAATAAAAAAAATTGTATCTGAAAATCCTGACATTTCACAGATTACAGAAGAATCTGTGGCAAAATCATTTGATATAGAAAATTTACCGGACGTAGATTTACTGATACGCACAGGCGGTGAACTCAGACTCAGCAATTTTCTTTTGTGGCATGCCGCTTATGCAGAATTTGTTTTTACAAAAACCCTATGGCCGGATTATAATAAGGAAGAGTTTTATACCGATATTGAGGAGTTCCAGAAACGCGCACGACGTTTTGGCGGCATAAACTCTAACTAAAGAATGGGTGGAATATGACTAAGGTTGCTCAAAGATTGCTTACATTTTTTATAGGAATACCGATTGTTCTGGGAATTGTTTTTATTGATTACTGGAACCATCTTCCTGTCAATGCTCTGGTCTGCATTGTTTCCGCATTTGCGGCGGATGAGCTTTACAAAATGTTCCGAAAGAAAACGCCTTTATTGAACAGAAAACTGGTGATAATTCTTTCCTGCGCAATGCCGTTAATAGAATACCTTACAATTATACTGAACAATGCCTTTTCCGGCATTGAATATTCAACATGGGCATTTCTTATAGCCGCAATGATTCTTATGGGCTGTGAAGCTTTCTGCCATAAAACTTTTGAAGATTCCAACAGCCGCTTAGCCGGTTCTGTTTTTATTGTATTTTACTGCGGATTCCTTTTGACGTTTATAACAAGGATTACGCTATTCAAGGAATCAACAGTATTCCTTGGGCTTTTTCTTTTTACCGTATTTATGAACGATTCTCTTGCGTGGCTGTTCGGGGTTCTTTTTGGAAAAAACAACAGAAATGTTTTTGCGGCGAGTCCGAATAAAAGCATGGCAGGTTTTGCAGGTGGAATTTTTGGAGCCATCGCCTCTTGTGTGGCGACAAGGTATATATGGCCGGAAATTTTTACCGGTCCGGTATATTTTGCGGTTATTCTTGGTTTTTTGAGCGCAATTGCGGCAATCACCGGCGACCTTATAGAATCAGTATTCAAGCGTTCCTCTGAAATAAAAGACAGCGGAAATATTATTCCTGGACGCGGAGGAATTCTGGACTGCATAGATTCAATAGTATTTTCCGCCCCGATTTTTTATGTCGCTTCTTATTTTCTTTTTCATCCGGAAATCATAGGAAGCCGCTAAAATTTTAATTTTAAGGTAAAAAAAATGAAAAAAGTATTGGTTTTAGGTTGCACAGGTTCTATAGGCAGCAATACTTTGAACATCTGCCGTGCCTTTCCAGAGAAATTTTCTGTATGCGGAATTTCCTGCAACAAAAAAAAAGAATCACTAGAAAAACTTTCAAAAGAATTTGGATGCGAATGTTCTTTAACTTCCGAAGAAGGAATGGACGGAATAAAGAAGCTTATTGAAAGCACAAGGCCTGATATTGCGGTGAATGGAATCGCCGGCTCGGCAGGACTTATTCCTTCCAGGCTTGTCCTTGAGGCAGGAATTGATCTGGCCCTTGCAAACAAGGAGACTGTGGTCATGGCATGGCCTCTTATAAAATCTCTTGCAGAAAAAAACGGCGCAAAAATAATTCCAGTGGATTCTGAACATTCGGCAATTTTTAATCTTGTAAATCAGATTGGCAAAGAAAATATAAGCGAGCTTGTCATAACGGCAAGCGGCGGACCGTTCAGGACGCTGAACAAAGAGGAGCTTTCAAATGTCACGGTAAAGGATGCATTGAAACATCCGACATGGAGCATGGGAACAAAAATAACAATTGACTCAGCAAGCCTTGCAAATAAAGGGCTTGAAGTAATCGAGGCAAACAGGCTCTTTGGTTTTCCTGCCGAGAAAGTTCAGGTTGTAGTTCATCCTCAGAGCCTTGTGCATTCGCTTGTACGGACAAAAGACGGAATGCTTTACGCCCAGATAAGCGACCCTGACATGAAGCATCCTATCTACTCTGCCCTTACATTTCCAAGAAACGAAGAAAATTATCTTGCTCCGTTCGACCTTTTTGACCGCGAGATGACATTTTTTAAGCCAAGATACGATGATTTTCCTATGCTGAAGTACGCTTTTGACGCGGCAAAAAAAGACGGCTCGTACACAATTGCCTATAACGCCGCAAACGAGGTCGCCGCGGCTGATTTTATTATGGGCAAAATAAAATTCACAGAGATTCCGGAAATCGTATGCAAAGTGCTTGAGAAAGACTGGACTAAATGTCCATGCGATTTTAACGACGTTTTTGAGATGGACAGAAAGGCAAGAATCATTGCAGAGGAAAGAAAATAATGCGGATAATAATAGGATTGATTTTTCTTTTTTTTCTTATTTTTTTTCATGAGCTGGGGCATTTTATCGCCGCGAAATTTTTTGGCGTAAAAGTCGAGGCTTTTTCGATTGGTTTTGGACCGGTTTTATTCCACAGAAAAAAAGGTGATACAGACTACAGGTTTTCTCTGATTCCTTTTGGCGGATACTGCTCAATGAAAGGAGAAAAAGATTTTCAAAAATCTCTGGATGCCGGACTGGACCATATTGAGGCGGAAAAAGACTCTTTATACGGAGTGCATCCGTTCAAAAGGCTTTTAATTGCGTTCGCAGGACCTTTTTTCAATCTGTTTTTTGCTTTTTTTGCTTTAACTTGCGTAAGCCTGACAGGTTATAAATATTATTCGTTTTCAAATAAAATTGATGTTCCGGATGAGAAAAATCACGCTGAAATCAGAAGCGTTGCAAAAGAAGCCGGAATAAAAAGCGGCGATGCGATAATCAAAATAAACGGAAAGCGCACAGATGATTTTTCGGATTTAATTGAACAAATCAGCATACGCCCTGACCAGGACATTACCGTTACTGTTTTAAGAAACGGCGAAGAGCTGGAATTCAATGTGCATACAGATATGGATAAAAAAACTGGCGGCGGAAAAATCGGAATCATCGCAAACCCTGAAAGCCTTGAGGAAAAGGAAAAGAAGCCGAAATGGCTTTTTCCGGCTGCCGCAGAAGGATTTTCAGAAACCTGCAGATATTCTTATCTTACTGTAAAGGGATTTTTTACATTATTCAAAGGCGTTGACCTTTCTGAATCTGTCTCAGGACCGGCAAGAATCGCGGACATGATGGGCCAGGCTGTAAAAGACTCATTCGGCGCTTCCTTAAAAACCGGAATTGTAAACACATTGAGTTTTCTGGCCGTGATAAGTATTTCACTTGGAATCATGAACCTTCTTCCTGTTCCAATCCTTGATGGCGGTCTTATTTTATTCGCCCTGATTGAACTTGTTTTCCGTAGAAAATTATCTCCAAAAATTCTATATTATATTCAATTTGTTGGAATTGCATTTATTGCCGTCATGTTTGTAATTGGACTGAACGGAGATATTCATTATTTTATAAATATAATTAAAGGAAAAAAATAAAATGAAAAATCTTGCAAAATTCTGCTTTTGCTCTTGCGCCATATTTTTTACAGGAATGAATTTTCATATTCATGCACAGTCGCATATTTCAACGCAGGCTCATCAGGAAGCAATAAACATGGTCGTTCCGGCATCTCTGGAAAGCGATTTTGACAAATCATTTTTTACAATTGGAAAAGACGGATTTCTTGTAAAATGGACATCTGATGACCAGGGTGAACATTATCAGATTTCCGATATGGAAATAAGGATGGCCGCCGTCTCACCGAACGGAAAGGAAATCGCAGTATACGAAACGGACGGTGGCTCTATAAACAGGGTTTCCGTATGGAACTGGGACACTTTAAGCCGTAAATTCGCGCGCAGATTTTCTGACTCAATAACATCGCTGTCTTACTCTTCAAAGGGAACTTTTATTATCGCAGGCACTGCGACTGTTGACGGCGCTGTGTTCATAAGGGCAAACGACGGCGCGGTTGTTGACAAGATTCACGACAGCACCGGAATTGTAAGCTATGCGGCGACCAGTTCAACAGAAAAAACCGCGGTCATGTATTCGCCAGCCGGAAACCTTTCATATTATAATATGACCAACGGCCGCCTTAAGCAAAAATTTCCGGTAATGCAGGGACTTGAACAGGCTGTTCTTTTTAACAACAACCTTTATCTTGCAGGTGTAAAGGACAACACGATATACATAAGCCATGCTCTTTCGGGAAATATTTTATCAACTGTAAATGCCGAGAACGCGATTATCCTTCAGAGCAAGTCGGATTCAAACCTTTATTATCTTGAAAATGACATGAAAGGTTCTTATTCTCTGAAAATGCTGGAAAACGACAGCAATCAGGGAGTAACGCAGCCAAGAATTGTAAAAACCTTTAAAGGACCGCAAGGAGCCGCGGCGGCAATCACTTGCGGAACAAAACTTGGCGGAGAGATTCTTTTAGGCTCAAACAGCGGAAACGTTTACAGAACAACATCAACAGCCGAAACAGATGTGCAGAATTTTTCCCTTCTGACAGAAAATACTTATGACAAAATTCTTGATATGTCTCCGATTGGGGAAGATTTTTATTTTCTTACAAGAAAATCTGTCTATAAATCTTCTTACGACACCGGCATTGTGAACAGGCTTGGAGAAAATCCTGGACAGACACAAATAATCACTTACGGTGATAAACTCATATTGTGGTCAAAAGGAACACGTGAGCCAGTTCAGCTTTATGACTATTCAAAACCGGAGCTTAAAAATCTTTTTACGCCGAAGAACAACATTCAGTCTGTAAGGCTGTTCGGAACAAAAATAATTGAACTGGAAAGCAATTCGACTGTCAATCTTTTTGATATGGAAAACAATTCCTTAAAAGAAGTTTACACCGGAGCCGGACTTCAGGATGCTGTTCTTTGCTCGGACGGAAAACTCTATGTTGCAAAATCTTTTGCGACAAACCCGCGCTCTTCCCTTTTATGCGTAGACCTTACAACAAGAGAGACAGTTCCTATGAACCTGAAAGGAAACGTTGCCTTTGCCCTTTCTGTCCAGGATAATAATATTTATGGAATAAGCATTCAAAGTCAGGACAATACAAAGAAAACTATTGTATTTAAGTTCAATATAATTTCAAAGATGACAACTTCAATTTTGAGGCTGAACGATGAAGATTCAGATGCCTTTACTTACCTTAGGTATCCGTTTTTATACACGAATATCGGGAAAGACACAATCAGGTCCTGCAATCTTAGCTCAAACTCAAATTTTCAATTCAGGCGTTCGGCTTCTCTTCCTATAAAAGTCTGCCAGAATGCAACCCGCGTTGTAGTTCTTAACAAGGACGGAAGCATAAGCTGGTACAACAGCGACAAGGCTCCGGTTCTTGCCGACTGGTATCTTACAAGAGATGGAAACTGGTTTGAATTTTAATCCCTGTAGATTTTATTGATATACTCTTCGGCAGATTTTTTCCAGCTGAAATTCTGGCTCATAGCCTGCACGCGGAGTTTTTTCATCAGTTTTTTATCGGTAAAAAAAGAAAGAGCCCATTTTACTGTTCCATAAATTGCATCCGGAGTAAGGTCCGTGAATTTAAAGCCTGTTCCTGTTTCAGTCGCCTCATCAAATTGGATTACAGTATCGCTTAGACCGCCGGTGTCGTGAACAATGGGAAGAGTTCCGTAAATCATAGAATAAATCTGATTCAAGCCGCACGGTTCATATTTTGACGGCATTAAAAAATAATCTGAACCGGCTTCAATAAGATGACTGACCTCTTCTGAATAACCGGCGTATCTTGCAAGATTAGGAAGAACATTTGAAAGATTTTTCAGCTCGTTCTCGCACCATGCTTCTCCAGTGCCTGCAATAACAAACTGAACGTTAAAATCCCTGCACATCCTGTACATCGAGCCATAATTCGGAGCGAAAAGCTCTTTTACTCCCTTCTGCTCTACCAGCCGGCATACAATTCCAATCACAGGAATTTCAGAATCAACTTTTAATCCGAAGCGTCTTTGCAGAGCCTCTTTGTTTTCGGCTTTTTTTTCAAGGGTTTCTTTTGAATATCTTGCGGGAATGTACCTGTCATTTTCCGGATTCCACTCGGAAAGATCCGCACCGTTTATTATTCCCTCAAAATCCTTTGAACGAAGCCGGATTAAATCATCCAGGCCGCAACCGAATTCCTGCCCTGAAATTTCTTTTGCGTACGAAGGGCTCACAGTTGTAATTTTATCCGCGCAAAAAATCGCCGATTTCAGAAAATTTATTGAGCCATACTGGTCAAACCACGCCTTTGATTTGTATTCCGCAGGAAGCCCCAGCAATGGAAAAGCCCTGTCAGAAAAAGTTCCCTGATATGCAAGGTTATGGATAGTAAGCACTGATTTTGTGTTCTTAAAATTATTCTTTTCAAAAAACTTAAGCAGAACCGGAACAAGTCCGGCGGACCAGTCATTTGCGTGCATGACATCAGGAATCCAGTTCAATTCCCGGCAGAGCGCAAAAGCGGCTCTTGCAAGAACACTGAAACGAAGCGGATTGTCCGCATAGGAACTCTGGGCATTGTCTCCATAGATTCCAGAACGCCCGAAAAGCTTTTCGTAATCAATAAAATAAACCTGGACATTCTCATAGGCCGCGCTGTAAAAATTCACAAGAATATCAGAAAATCCTATATTCAGCAGGACTGATTTTTTTTCCAGCATAAGATTTTTGCGGTCAATAAAATAATAACGGGGAAGCAGAATTTTTACTTCCTGCCCTGCTTCTGCAAGAGCCTTCGACAGGGCGGAAACCGCATCAGCAAGCCCGCCGGTTTTTGCAAACGGAGCCGCTTCAGCACTTACCATAAGAATCTTCATCTGACGTCTATTTACTTTCCACAGCCTTTTTAAAAGCTTCTTTTGAGTTTAAAATAGTTTTTTCAGAAACACAATAAGAAATTCTGAACCAACCATTTCCACAAAAACCGCTGCCCGGCGCGCAAAGAATGTTAAATTTCTTCAGATGATTCGTAAAACCTAAATCATCCCCGTTCCAGCTGTCCGGGACTTTTACAAAAAGATAAAAAGCGCCTTCCGGCACTGCGTATTCAAGACCGGCATAATCCATGACTTCCGTAATTTCTTTCATTCTTTTTTCATAGAGTGAATAATCGCACTTTGAATTCCAGCTTTTGGCAATAACTTTCTGAAAGAATGCGGGAGCATTTACATATCCAAGAATTCTGGTCGTAACAGTACACGCCTGGACCAATTCCTTAAAATCAAAGGCAGCCGGATTTATGGCTATATAGCCGATTCTTTCTCCGGGAAGGCTCAGGTTCTTTGCAAAAGAAGTTACGATGACAGAGTTATTGTAATATGGAAATACAGGAGACACTTTTTTTCCGCCGTAGACAATCGCGCGGTAAGGTTCATCTGCGATGATATATGGATAACGGCCGCTTTTCTTTCCAAAATCAGACAGAATGGAAGATAATTCTTTTATATCATCTTCTGAATAAATTTTTCCGGAAGGATTATTAGGAGAATTGATGATAATCGCGGCGGTTTTTTCGCTAAGCGCGTTTTTAATCGCTTCCAAATCAAGATTAAAATCATTTTTAGTGCGCACACGATGAATTTCTGCGCCATGATTATGGATATAATGGTCATATTCCGCAAAATACGGACATGGAACAATAATCTCATCCCCTGAATTTACAAGCGCCTTTATAACTGAATTCATCGCGCCTGCCGCTCCTACCGACATAATGACAGAATCAGGCGGAACATCAGTTCCCTGCTCAAGGGAAGTTTTTTCTGCCATAGCCCTGCGTGCCTCAGGATAACCGGCATTCGGCATATATCCGTGGCACAGATGACTTTTATCCTTTGAAACTTCGCTTATCGCTTCAAAAACTTCTTCCGGAGGATCAAGATCAGGATTCCCCAGGCTAAAATCATATACGTTGTCAGCGCCGAATTTTGCCTTCAACACAGCGCCTTCCTCAAACATCTTTCTAATAACGCCCGCAGTCGGACTTTCTAAAATTGACTTAATATTTTCAGAAATCATAGTAACGTTATTATATCACAAGTGTTTATTGAAAAGAAATAAAATAAACTCTATTATTATAAAATATATGAAAAAGATTTTTACTGTTTTTACAATATGTTTAATTTCCAAACTGGTTTTTGCACTGCCGTTCAACAGCAAGGTGTCGGAAGATGATCTGGCGCTTCTTGCGGAAGGCAAAGTTGTCGCAAGGAATATCGACAAGTTCAAGAATATAGGACTGGAAGGAGATTCTCCGCTTATAGAAAGAATGAAAGAGCAGATAAAGGATTTGTCTCCGAATTACCTTGCGGAACTTATACAGATCCGTCCGTACGAGGGAAATGAGGATTTGCCGCAGAAACTTTTTGAAGTCCTTTCGGATATTGAGCATTATGCGGGAATTCAGTACTGGTCTGTACGCCACGAACGCTACTATGACCTTTATTCGAGCGCAAAAATCCTTAAGCAGGAGCAGATTTCAAAAAGCCGTTTCACTTATGAGACAGACCTTTACATGGAGCCATTCGGAAGCATATACACTCCGATCTCAATTGAAAAAGGCGAAGATTACCTTATCTACACAAACTCCAATTCAAATTCCCTTAAAATAAAAGGAATGACAGCCGTAAAGGCGCACAATATGAAATCAATGATTCTTCTTCTTAAGGACGGCGACAACTGGATTCTGTACGGAATCGGCGGTTGCAGAGCTCCTAGAATCGCAATGTTTGAAAGCAGAATAGAAACTTCATTCATAAACAGAATAAAAACTTTCTGCAGCTACGTTTTTACAAAAATTTAAGGATACAAAAATGATTTGGGTCACCGGATGCAAAGGAATGTTGGGCACAGAAATTTGCCGTCAACTTGAAAAAAACAAACTTGCCTGGCTTGGAACTGGCAGCGAGACAGATATAACAAATTATGAGACTCTGGAAAAATTCTTCACTTCAAAAGAGACAGAGCTTTATCCAAAATATCATAATCAGCCTTCTTTGGATGCCGATGGCGGAAAAATAAAATGGATTATAAACTGCGCGGCTTATACAAATGTCGACAAGGCTGAGGAAGACACGGAAAAAGCTGAAAAACTGAATTCACGCGGACCGGAAAATTTAGCCAGGCTTGCAAGGTCCCACAACGCGAAACTGATTCATATTTCAACGGACTACGTTTTTGATGGAACAGCCACATCTCCGATTCCTGAGACTGCAAAAAAAAATCCGACCGGAATATACGGAAAGACAAAATCCGACGGTGAAGATGCGATAATGAAGTCAATGACGCAGTATTATATACTTCGGACTGCGTGGCTTTATGGTTTTGACGGAAAGAATTTTGTGTACACAATGACAAAACTCTTCAATTCCCATGAAAAAATAAAAGTTGTCTCTGACCAGTACGGAACTCCGACTTTTTGCATGGATTTGGCGGATGCGGTCATAAGAATCATTCTGCGCACAATGAAGGCAAAAAGTTTCTTCGGAAGAAACAGCATACCGGCCTTCGGTATTTACAATTTTACGAACGAAGGCAAGACAGACTGGTATTCGTTCGCAAAAACCATATACGAAATGGAAAAAAAGTCAGGCATAACTACCGCCGAATGTGAAATAACACCGTGCTCGACAGAAGAATACGGAGCGCCGGCAAAACGTCCGGCATATTCTGTTTTAGACAAAACTAAAATTCAAAAAGAATTGAAAATAAAAATTCCCGACTGGAAGCAAAGCCTGGAAACATTCCTGAAAAATAAAAATTTTGAACCGAGATAAAATGAAACTAAAAACTAAAAATATTGTTCAACTGCTTTTTTTAGATGTGATACTGCTTTTCACCTTTGCCCTCTTTTTTGCGCTTCCATGGGGATTTAAAAATTACCCGCTGCAGTTTCAATGGAACGTATTTTTTGTTTTGGCGGCAGATACTTCCGGCGCGGACAGCGGAACAGGAAAATCAATTCTTTTTGGATTTGTAATTCCTGCTCTAATTGTCTTTGCAGTTTTCAAGCTTGTTCTTTATATTTTTGTAAAAGATGAAAAGAAATTCATGCTGATTCATAAAATCACAACCCTGGTTTCATTTGTGATTTCTGTCTCAATACTTGTCGCGACCTCAAAACTCTGGATATATTTTAAAATAGCAAAAACTATTCTTGGAAAGCCGGAAGACTCGCAGTTTTACAATGAAAATTTTATTGCGTCTGAAAGCTTCAAGGTTGTTCCGCCAGAAAAAAAGCGAAACCTTATTTATATTTTTATGGAATCAATGGAACCTGGTTTTACTTCCGTTGAAAACGGCGGACTGCTCCGCGAAAATCTTCTTCCGAATATAAGCAGGCTCGCGGAGGAAAACATCAATTTTGGCGACAGAGACACAATGCGCGGCGGAATAAACCTTCAGGGAACTTCATGGACTGTCGCCGGACTTCTTTCAAAAACATCGGCTGTTCCGTATTTTAATCCGTTTGTCACAAAAGACGGGAAAAAACAATGTCTTCCAAAACTGAAGAAACTGGGCGATTTTCTTTACGAGCAGGATTATAACCTTGTTTTTTCCATGGGATCAAAAAAGCAGTTTGAGGAAAGAGATATTGTGCTTGAGCAGCAGCATTTTGAGGTTCACGACATAGACTGGTACAAAAGCAATAATTTTCTTGACAAAAATTATCAGGTTTTCTGGGGATTTGAAGACCAGAAACTTTATGAATTTGCAAAAATCGAGCTGGAAGAGCTTTCTTCGCAGGAAAAACCGTTTTTTTATTCAATGCTTACTGTTGACACCCACTTTCCGGATGGATTCAAGTGCGGACTTTGCCAGGAAAATCACACTGAAAAAATAGAAAATGTTTTTGAATGCGCGGACAGGCAGCTTGAATCTTTTATTGAATGGGCAAAGACACAAAGCTGGTTTGACAACACAACAATCGTAATCACAGGAGACCACAACTATCTTGATGCTCTGCTGAATAATTTTATCACAAGGAATTCAGACCTTGGCAAAAAAGAAATCTCCGAAAGCCGCAGGTTTCTTGATATAATAATAAATCCTGTTCCAGAACTAAACGGCGTCAATCAAATCAGAAAATTCAGCTCATTTGACGTAATGCCGACCGTTCTGGAAGCTTTGGGAAACAAGATTGAAGGCAAAGGTATCTACCTTGGGCGGTCGCTTTTTTCAGAAGAACCTACTCTTGTTGAAAAATACGACGCCCGTTTTGTAGAAAACGAAACTATGACAAAAAATACAGTCTACGAAAGCTACAAATAGCCCGAATTTCAAGTTTTATAAATAAATTCAGCACAAAAATTGAATGAGCTACCAGAAAAAGCGCGTCAATTCGCCAAGCTGAGCGTACAAAGCATCAGACTGCGCGATTTTTTTCAAAATCGCTTGCTATCGCTCAGAATGGCTCAGTTGCCGCTTTCTTTTTCTTCCCGCCCATTCAATTTACGGATTCAGTAAAAACTCGACATTTGGACTAAATAACCTATCGGTTTCCGTAGTTGTCTTTTATCCAGTCCTTGTATGCTCCGGATTTTATATGTTCAATCCATTCTGAATGGGAAAGATACCATCTTATTGTGGAAAGAAGTCCTTCCTCAAATGTCATCTTGCGTTCCCAGCCGAGCCTTGTCTTTGCTTTTGTGCAGTCAATCGCATAGCGGCGGTCGTGGCCAGGACGGTCTTTTACATAAGTGATTGTTTTTCTGACTTCGTCCGGATTTTTTCCAAGTTCTTTTGAGGTCAAGTCAATAACCGTGTTCAGCAGCTTTATATTTTCCCATTCGTTTTCGCCGCCAAGATTCCATTTTTCACCTGCCGGCGAATTCTTTACAATCTGCCATACGCCCCGGTTGTGGTCTTCAACATAAATCCAGTCGCGGATATTTTTTCCGTCGCCGTAAACAGGAAGATTTTTTCCTTCTTTTATGTTTGAAATCATAAGCGGCAAAAGTTTTTCAGGAAACTGGAACGGACCGTAGTTGTTCGTACAGTTAGACAAAGTAACTGGAAGACCGTAAGTGTGGTAATAGGCCATTACAATATGGTCAGAGCTTGCTTTTGAAGAAGAATAAGGAGAGCGCGGGTCATAAGGTGTGGTTTCCGTAAAATATCCGGTTTTTCCAAGAGAACCATAAACTTCATCTGTTGAAATATGATGGAAAAGAACATCATCGCGCATAGAGCCGTCTTCTTTTTTCCAGAAATTTCTTGCGCAGTCCAAAAGCGTGAAAGTTCCCATCACGTTGGTCTTTATAAACGCCTCAGGACCTAAAATGGAACGGTCGACATGGCTTTCCGCGGCAAAATGAATGATAGTATCTATATCGTATTGCTTAAGGATACGCTCAATCTGCGGACGGTCGCAAATGTCGGCTTTTTCAAAAAAGTAACGCTTTCCGCCATATTTTTTTTCAATATCGACAAGGCTTTCCGCATTTCCTGCATAAGTAAGACAGTCAACATTAACAATTGTTCCGTCAAAACCAGAATCTGTAAAAGCCGCGCCGCCGGCAGTCGACTCTCCAAGCAGATAATGAATAAAGTTGCAGCCGATAAAACCAGCGCCGCCGGTAATCATAATATTTTTAAGTTTTCTCATAAATTCCCCTTTTGATTAGACGAGCTATCCAATCCATTTTCCGTTAAGGTCAAAATATCTGTTTTCAAGGCTGAAAGCAGGATGTTTTTTATCTTTTTCACTAAGATTCGCATTTTCAGTAATTCCGGGAAGAACTTTTTCCCAGTCGATTCCTACAGTCCTATCGTTCCACATAAGTCCGCCTTCATCTTCCGGATGATAAAAATCCGTGCATTTGTAGGCAAAAACCGCCATGTCAGAAAGGACACAAAATCCATGGGCAAAGCCTTCCGGAATATAGAACATATTTTGTTTTTCGCAGTCAAGCACAACGCCGTAATACTTTCCAAAAGTCGCGCTTCCAAGGCGCAGGTCAACCGCGACATCGTAAACTTTTCCATAAAGCGCACGCACAAGCTTTCCCTGCGGATGCCGCTTCTGAAAATGAAGCCCGCGCAGAACACCCTTTGTTGAGCTTGACTGGTTGTCCTGGACAAATTTCATCTTAAGTCCGGCTTCAAAAAAATCTTTTTCGCTGTAAGTTTCTAAAAAATAACCGCGGTTGTCTCCAAAAATCTTTGGCTGAATTTCGTACAGACCGTCGATTCCGCATTTTTTAAACTCAAAAGACATATTTTCCTCGTTTTTTTATTTTCTTCGTTAGCAAAAAGGCAGCGCGGCCTGAAATATTTCCGCATTCTGCCTATGCAACGGCTAATTGTCATCTGAACAAATAAATTCCAAATACCTTCCGTATTCAGTTTTGTATTCCGCCGCCATCTTCAAAAGCGATTCCTTTGAAATCCAGCCGTTTCTGAAGGCAATCTCTTCGATGCAGGAAACGTACATTCCCTGGCGTTTTTCTATTGTGGCGATAAAATTGCTTGCCTCAAGAAGCCCGTCGTAAGTTCCTGTGTCAAGCCATGCCATTCCGCGGCCAAGAAGCTCGACTTTAAGCTGGTTCTGCTTAAGATACTCATTGTTTACGGAAGTGATTTCAATTTCTCCGCGCGCAGAAGGCTTTACGTTCTCTGCGATATTCACAACAGAATTATCATAAAAATAAAGTCCGGGAACCGCATAATTTGACTTCGGCGCAGACGGCTTTTCTTCTATTCCAAGGACTTTTCCGGCGCTGTCAAATTCAACGACGCCATAGGCTGTCGGATCTTTTACATAATAACCAAAAATAACCGCGCCTTTGTCGTTTTTAATTTTGTCCGCCGCATTTTTAAGCGTTTTTGTAAAACTTTGTCCATAAAAAATATTGTCGCCCAAAACCAGCGCAACATCATCGTCGCCGATAAAATCTTTTCCGACTATAAAAGCGTCCGCAAGACCACGCGGTTTTTCCTGAACTGCATATTCAAAGCGCATTCCAAGCCACGAACCGTCTCTAAAAAGCTCCTCGAACAGCTTTATGTCACGCGGAGTCGAGATAATCAGAACTTCGCGGATGCCTGCAAGCATAAGCACGCTCAAAGGATAATAAATCATAGGCTTGTCGTAAAGCGGTAGAATCTGCTTTGAAACCGCCTTAGTAATCGGGTAAAGCCTTGTTCCGCTTCCGCCTGCAAGAATTATTCCTTTCATAAAATCTCCTATATATATTTATATTGAACTTAAAATCAGTTCCATGTTTCCGTTAAAATTGACCGCGCCAAAATTGCCTGGCAAAATAAAGTGGCTTTCTTTTTTAATAGGAAGACCGTTTACATCGCCGCTTCCGGAAATCACAGAGCATAGCAAAAACGGCATTGTCTGTTCAAAAGAAACTTTTCCGCAGATTTTTGCATGCCACACTGTGAATAAACCGCACGAAACCAGCTGCTCAAAAGACGAGTGAAGTTTTTTTCTTTCATCAAGAGGCACTTTTTTCTGGATAAAAGGCGCTTTTATCACGTCGATGCTCTGCTTTACGTGCAACGGGCGTTTTTTTCCGTCCTGAAGCCTGTCGTAATCGTAAACGCGGTAAGTAATATCGCTGGACTGCTGGGTTTCAAGAATTACAGTTCCGCCTTTTATGGCATGAACAGTTCCCGGCTCAATAAAGAAAAAATCACCTTTTCGAACAGGAATTTCGCGGATAAAATCGCTCCATTTCTGGTTTTCAATCATTGATTTTACTTCAGTGGAATCTTTTGCATTGTGTCCGATTACAATTTTTGTTCCCGGCTTGCAGTCCATTATGTACCAGCATTCCGTTTTTCCAAGAGAACCGTTCTCATTCTTTGCGGCATATTCATCATCCGGATGAACCTGAATGCTCAGGTCTTTTTTTGCGTCAATGATTTTTGTAAGAAGAGGAAACCTGTCGCCCTTTGTGTTTCCAAAAAGTTCCGGGTGAGATTTCCACAAGTCGCTTAAGCGAAGCCCCTTGTATTCCTTGTTCAATATAAAATCGTCGCCGTTCGGATGCGCGCTTATTCCCCACTGCTCCGAACCCCAGATAAGATTCTTTACCTCTGGATTTAAGAAAATAGGATTCATATTATTTTTCCCGCTTTTTAAGTTCTTCCGCGATAATCTTTACATCCTGAACCTTGTCTTTTTTTGAGACAAGGATTCCGTTTTCAGAAGTTACTATGACAATGTCTTCCAGCCCGATTGTCCCGACAAAAATATCTTTTGAATTTATGTAGCAATTTTTGCTGTTCAGATTAATCACATCGCCATTTATAACATTTCCATCAGAATCTTTTTCTTTTATTTCCCACAAAGCCGACCAGGAGCCGACATCGTTCCAGCCCGCGTCAAGCTTTACAACACGGCCATGCTTTGTTTTTTCCATGACAGCGTAGTCTATAGAGTCGCCTTTTATAGCCTCAAAATCAGCTCTGTTCAAACGGATAAAATCCTTGTCTACCGCGGCATTTTCGCATGATTTTACGGCAAGCCCATACATTTCCGGCTCGAAGGATTTTAATTCTTCAAGAAATCTTGCGGCCTTGAACACAAACATTCCGCTGTTCCAGCTGTAATTTCCGTCCACAAGGTATTCCTTCGCTTTTTCAAGGTTCGGTTTTTCAACAAAGCGTTCAAGCTCAAATGAGCCATTTTCTTCTTTTCCTGTTTTTATATATCCGTATCCTGTATTCGGTTCTGTGGGAACAATTCCAAAAGTAACAAGGAATCCACGTTCCGCATCCTGTACGGCTTTTTTTACAGCGGCCTGAAAAGCAGACTTGTTTTTTATCACATGGTCGCTTGGAAGAATAATAACAACCGCATCCTTGTCGTTTTTCATAACCTGACAGCATGCGGCGGCAATCGCAGGAGCGGTATTTCTGGCAATCGGCTCAAGCATAATCTCAGGCTCTTTCATTCCAATCTGATTCAGTTGCTCCGCCACGACAAAACGGTGCGCTTCATTGCAGACAACAACAGGCTCAGAATGTTCAATTCCTTCAAGCCTAAGCAAAGTTTCCTGAATCATAGTTTTTTCGCTTACAAGAGGCAAAAACTGCTTTGGATGACTTCCGCTAGACAACGGCCAAAGCCTTGTTCCGGCGCCACCAGAAAGAATCACAGGATAAAAAGACATACGAACTCCAAAAAAAATCAAAACTGTTTTTTATTTATTCTATATTAACACAGAATGAATAAGTTTTCCATTGAATTTGAAAATTGTCTGGAAAATCGAATTTGTAAATTGACTGAAAAATCAAAACCCATTCATATTGCCTTGTTTCAATTCAATCTGATGACAAATCGTTTTATAATCTATATAATCATGGATACTATGAAAAAACCATCAGCATTTACAGTTTTTGTGGCGGCACTTTTATTTTTTTCAATTGGCGCGGCATATTCACAGGAAGCGCTAAAATCAACGGAAGAAGAATATTTTGACTTTTTGAGCCTTTTGGGACTCACCGAGCGCCCTGCCCTGAATTACAGAACATTAAGCGACTCCGTATGGGCAATAAAAGAAACTGACACCGGGAACACAACTGCTGAAGATTCAGACACAGAAGCAAACGCCGACTCCAAGGCGGAAACAATAAACATACCTGAAAAAACTTCGCATCCGTGGCAGAACAACAACCTTGGCACAAAAAAGACACTCTGGAAATCAAGCTCAGAAAACACAAACTGGTTCACAAACGGCCTAAACCGCTCAGTGGCTCTAAAAATCTACGGCCCGGAATGGTTCAACTCATACAACACAGCCGCTCCGTACGGTCAGAACGACGGCGCGCTCTGGCAAGGCAAAGGCTACAACACAAGCCTGACCGCCGGGGTACGGCTAGAAGCCTACGGATTTGAAGTCACGGTAAAACCGCAGGTGGCGTTCAGTCAGAATTTGGGGTTTGAGATTATGCCTGGAGTCTATGGCAGTGAATACTCATATTTTTGGGCAGGAAACATTGATTTAGTACAACGCTACGGAGATAGTTCTTTCTGGACTTTTGACTGGGGCGATACAGAACTACGATGGTCTTGGAACACATTTACAATAGGATTTGGATTTCAATCACCGTGGCTTGGTCCCGCATGGCTAAATCCAATGCTTGGAAGCAATAATTCCGGAACATATCCAAAATTTGACATAGGTTTACGCCGCACAAAAGTAACTTTACCATGGCTTGGATGGTACATCGGAGACATCGAAGGTCGCATATGGTGCGGAAAACTTTCTGAATCAGATTATTTTGACAATGACAGTTCAAATGATTATAGACAATTAACCGGTTTTAGTATCGCCTACTCCCCTGCATTTTTACCAGAATTAACTTTTTCAATAAATAAAATCAGTATAGCAAGATGGGATGAAAAATCTATAAAATATTTAAATCCTTTTTATGACACAAATGCTGTAGAAGACCAAAAATGTTCATTTGCAGTAGACCTTCTCTTTCCAGCAGTAGGATTTGAATTTTATGGAGAACTTGGTTTAGACGACTACAATTCAAGAGGTTTTGCAAATCCATTTCATACTGCAATTTATACAATTGGGGCAAAAAAGGAAATCTCATTTTTCCAGAAATTCTCTTATTTTAAAAAATTTAATATAAGACCCGAAATTATATTTGAATGGAATAATTTTGAAATGTCACAAGACTTTCAGCTTCAGTGGCATTATATGGGGTATTATTCACATGGGTTAATAAAACAGGGGTACACACAGAATGGACAAATTATTGGAGCAGGCAGCGGATATTTTGGAAACAGCCAATATTTAGCATTGCGAACATATTTTTCAAAAGGAGATATTACATTTTTTATTCATTTCAATAAACCCGATACAAATTACTTAAATAATAAAGGAATTGATACAAAAGAAGATGATTGGCAAAAAGAAGGAAAAAAACAACATGATCAATGGGGATATTATAAAGCGATAAGAACATTTGGCTGCACAGCAAATTTCTTCGCCACAAAATTTCTTCTGATAAGCACAAATATTAACGGCTCATGGATTATAAATTCCGCATATAAGCAACAGGATAAAGGCTTTGGAAATTACTATTTCTCGCTTAGCTTGAAATATAATTTTTAAATTATTTGATATATTATTGATGTTGGAAAAATCAATTTGTATTTGCAGTTTTTTTTATCCAGCCAACAACCATTGCTTTACAAAATTTTTTATTTTTTTGTAAATATAACGATTTTCAAAGAGACTGCTTTTTATTCCAAAAAAATCTAGCAGAGTGGTCATCAATTTGTTTTTCCTTTGGTGGCAAAGTCATATAATCATCATAATATGACTTTAACAATTCATCGTAATGAACAGGGATTTTAAAATTGTATCCCTCAAAACTGCCATTCATGACATTTGAAACAACATCTTTATTGAAACCAAATTTTCTTCTCCCTGTTCTTCTTCCAATTACCATATTGTTTGTTACGCATATATGTTTACTTGAATTAAATTTTGTGGATTCCGTTACTAATTTTTTCAAGGCTTTATTTGGAGAGCAAAAAACAAGTTTTAAATTCATAGTTTTTATAGCTTGTTTTAATGTTCTTAAGAAATAAATAAACTTATTTGACGATCTTTTTCCACAAATGAATAAAAAACGATAATTATCATAGAATTTCAAGATTTTAACATAATGTTTATCAATATTTTCAAGAGGAACTGCGTCCAATGGAAATATATCAATCCATGGACCTCCATAAAAAGTCTTTCTGTTATTTTCATAAGCAATTGTATCATTGTGAACAATTTTTAAGAAACCTAATTGGTATTTTTTATCAATTCCTGGGTATAATAATGTGTAGCTTTCTGTGTTTTCCCATAGCTCGATGAATTTATCATAATCATTGCGCAACATGCTTATATCTATATCCATATCCCAAGGAATAAATCCTTTATGTCGAACAGCACCTAATAAAGTGCCATCTGATAATATATATTTAATATTATTGCTATTACAAAAATCAGTCACATATTTTAATATGCCTAGCATAATTTCTTTTGCTTCATGAGGTTCAAGTTCTTTCATTATTTTTCCTGTTTGGAATAAAATTTTTCTATATCTTGGCAAGTTTTGATTCCGAAATTTTGAGGAATTCCGGAATTTATCAAATCTTTTCCTTCGAATAAGCCATTTGAGTCAAATAATTCTAATCCACTTATTTTTTCAAACCAATACAAAATTTCATCCATAATTGGAGTTTCAACATTTACAATTTTTGCAAAGCCTCTTATGATACACAATCCATATCTAAAATCTTCTAAAAAATATCTAGAATCTTTGTCAATATAATAAAAATTATCTTTCTTTATCATTGGGGAATCAATATTATGCCAGCTCTTAATTTTTGTTATTTTATCGGTCATTTCTTTTTCAGTTTGTGATTCATAATAAGTTCTTATGTCAATATGAGCAGATAAATCAATATTTAAAATCTTACCAATGATAGAATTTAGTTCTTTATCCATTTTTATCAATATTTCAGATGAATAATCAGACCATTCACCATAAAATTTAATCATTCTGGAAAATTTTGATGAAAAATCATAATCCTTAAACATTGAATATAAACGTGCCGTATGAAGAATAGGATTTGAAGGCTCTAGGGTAATCAAAAGATAATTTTGATATTTTTTGAATGGTATTCCAAATAATTGAGAAAGCAATTCCTTTATATCTTCATGCTCATTTATTGTAGCATATGAAAGTTCCTTTTTGGTTGAAGAATATACAGTTTGCAAGTCTTTTAATCTGCATATATATGGACTTCTGCTAAATCCAACTATACAAGTTCCTTTTTGAATTAATTCTTTGCAAAGAAATTCCTTTCCGCCAAAACCCGGTATAAAAATTACAATTTTAGGATTATATCTTGAAATGGCTTTAATTACAGGCTTTATAACAAAACTAGGAACTGTAACAATCACAATATCTGTATTTTTCATACTTTCATCATAATTATCTGTTACTTCAATTTCAGCTTCCTTTATACTATTAAAATCTGTGTCAATTTTTGTAAATATATTTTTCATTCTATTTGCTTTGGAAGAATGCAAAATAACCATTTTTTTTGTCGAGTGAGAAATATCAATTGCAGATGTTATGCCGACATTGCCAGCGCCAATAATACATATCTTTTTGTATATCATAATAAATTATTCCATCTTCCTGAAATCTGCGTATTTTTTTATATTTAACGTGTTCAAAATCAACTTTATGCACCATTTTATTCTTGCTGCGCCTTTGTTTTTGAATTGCAAGCGACAGTTTTTTCCGAATGTTTTTTTATAACTTTGCCGCCATAGTTTTTTAAAAGGTGAGTTACATTCAATATGCCAGGGCTTGTATGTTGCGCAATAATGAATCAGACAGGGATGTTTAATTGCACAGTCAATCTTTGGATAATATTTTGAATCTATTTTTAGCTGTTTTTTGTCAAAAAGAAAGCCCTGAGTAAGATTATATCTAAAATCCGCAAAATCAACAGTTCCTGCAAGAGTTACGTTGAGCGCATCCTGGTCATGCCATAAGCACTTTTCTTTGTTGCTGACAATATAATTCAAAGTCCTGTTTTGAATATTATTTTTCCGCCAATACTCAAGATTTATTAGAATTACCCCTGCATTAAAATAGCCACAGTCTTTTGGATATTCCAGCCGATTAAAACTCTCTTCATCATTGTTCCGCTCATCTCTTATAGCTGAACAAGATTTACTTGCAATATCTGCATTGTAAAAATCTAAAAGAGAAGATACACAAAGAATGTCGCCGTCAAGATAGAGAATTTTGTTTATATTTTTTGGCAGGATTGACGGCAGTAAAATCCGTAGATATGTAGCTATAGAAACGTGGTCGCCCTTTTTTATTGGACAGTCTTTTAGAATATCATCGTTTACTGTGATAATTTCTATTTTTGCCTGATTTTTTTTCTGTTTTGAAAAATTTTCTATTGTTTCTATATTTTTTTGAGAAAATCCTGTTGTAACAATAAAAACTGCAAAAAAACTTTCTGCATTATGCCTTAAAATAGAGTCAATTGCTGTCAATGTCGGAAGAATAAAATTATTATCAGAGCATAAAACGAGATTTAGCGATTCCATAGATTTCCACAAAAGTACA